>Ga0189275_100024_pt1 | contig 425541 bp, 391 predicted proteins | sample N19A6minimetaG_FD_130329 | JGI IMG/M metagenome (GOLD analysis project Ga0189275, IMG submission 130329) | Marine microbial communities from the Costa Rica Dome - N19 A6 mini metaG | ecosystem: Environmental > Aquatic > Marine > Oceanic > Photic zone | place: Costa Rica: the Eastern Pacific...
TGAGAAGAAAATTGAAAAATAAAAACTAAGTTTAACCCAAGGATAGATCAAATCTGGGCAGTCCATTTGCCATGGTCAGTTTCATCCGGCGAAGGTGGGTCAGTTTACCCGGCTTATCCACTTAGACACCGCGCTATTATTAGACTTAAGAAAGTCAAAACTAGAGGTACAAGAAAAAAAATCATATAAGAAACATAATTTGGCAATCCACTCAAATGGCAATGAATGTAATTGATTATATATTGTTCTTTTACCAAAAACACAACTAGTATTAATGATGTTGCGTTGAATGTGAGTAATAAACGGTAAATAAAATTCATTGATTTTTAAATTATTGATGAATAATAGCTTAGGTCATGGATGGCTTGAGATTTTGAGGGATTTTTACGTTTTTATATTCGACATTTTGGTTTCTTCTTATTCCCCATTGATGGGGGAGACAGTTTATTGTTCTGGTTTCAGGTGCATTCCCCTTAAGTTTAAAATTTTAATTATTTTATCTATTTTACTGTTTGAAACGCCCAATTCTCTTGCTACTTTTTTTCTAGTATCTAATGGCCATATTCCGTCAGGCAGGAGCTTACTTACTGCCAATATTATAGACTCATCAAACTCTTTTGGATGCTTAACAAGTTTCATTGTTACATTTTCAAAATATTTTGAAGTTTTTAATCGTGTTTTTATACTCAGTTTATATGCTTTTAGAATTTCATTTTTCCCCCAGACCTCTAATACGTATCTCGAACCTTTTGATATTATGTTTAACCCCAAATCTTGTAGATAATATATTTCGTCACCAACCCAAAAATGATAGTCAGGTTCAAGAAAATTAACTTTGTCCAAAATTTTTGAATCAAATTCAATGCGATATCTAATACCTATAAATTCTTTGTAAACTTTAACGGATGTGTGTGTGTCTATTAAGGATTTCACCTTTTCTGAAACAGAATAGGCATACCCATAAACATCGTTGAATAGGTCAATAAGTAAGTCTTCATCAATTTGTAAATAGGTTTTATTATACTCATGATTTTTCCTGAAGGAATTGTCCGTCTTTCCCAAGCGATGGACCAAAATATGCCTTACTTCATGATAATACTTCATTTTTTGAAGACCAGGATGGAGACTACTAATATCAATCCCAAGTTGTTTTTTATAATATTTAACTACATCTTCATAGCCAGCACTCGACAGTGGCCTAGTCTCTTTATGTAACAAAACATTTCTCAATTCTCTTATAGTGGTTAATTGTAAAACCTGAGAATGGTTCAAATCAATTCTTTTGTGGTCACTATTAAAGGGAATGGTAGTCTGTTTGAAAACATCACGAACCGCTTGAATAAGAAATATTTCCAGTGCAGAAATAATTCGAATATAAAGTAATTCCCTACTTAAAAAAGGTATATTTTTTTCAAAACTTCTTACGATGAACTCTGTTGATGTTGGGTTAAAATGTAGTTTCATTTTAACTCTTTCTTTTTCTATTTTAAAAATCTCTTGCTCCCATAAATCATTTGTTTCTAATTCTTTAAAATAGGGATTGGTTATAATCAAGAAGCTAGAAAGGGCCTTTAACTCCAGCTCAAAATATTTATATGACCTTAATGGCTTATTATTGCTCATTGGCTTTAACTACTCGCTTACTTATAAAGGTTAAACAATCATTTAGAACATATCATTTGGTCAGATAAATATCAAGCCTTAAGGCCATACACCATGACTGAATCAAATCAACAACGAAAATTTCATATTAAGATTAGGGGGAGTAGTTCTCGTAAGAGAATTCTCAAGGTAAGAATATTTTCTAAGATTGTTTTGAAGAAAACCGTAACCGAGAAAAAAATTTCTATGAGATGACCAATTCATTCATTTCATCAAGAGCCGCATTCTCAAAATCTTTCAAATAGGTTTCGGTTGTCGTTACCGAAGTGTGCCCAAGTCCTTCACTGATGAGAGCAGTTGGCATCCCTAAGTATTTTGCAGTTGTGGCCCAGGTATGCCTAATGGTATATGTGGTGAACCGCTCCTTGATCCCGGCATCCTTGGCCATCGTGTTCAGGCGCTCGTTCATCCTCCTTCGTTGTGTCTTGTATTTTTGGAATTGCTTGGTGCTGCCATCATAGTTGGCCGGGAATAGATAATCATTGGGTTTCTTGTCTTGGATATAATGGTCAAGTATTTCCTTGAGGGCCTTGGTGATCTTTACAGATAGGGATCCACCGGTCTTGCTCCTTCCATAATAAAGCCTGTCCCCGATTATGTTCCTTTCCTTCAGTTTCACAAGATCGACAAAGTTCATGCCCCTACAGTAGAACATGATAAGGGCATAGTTGCGGGCATGCCAAAGACCAGAATTTTTGGGATAGTCTAGCCCAAGGATTTTAAAGAAGTCCTCTTTTGCGATTGCCCTTTTTTTGGTCCGCAATGATTTGGGCATCTTGTAATTGTAAAAGGGATTTCTTTCGGTATGGTGCATTTCTTCATCAACTGCACTGTTGTAGATCGAACGTATAGCTTTCAAATAGATGGCTATCGTGTTCCTTGAATTTCCCTGGCTCAAATGGTGGGCCTCAAAGTTCCTTAGTAACGTTATTGTTATGTCGTACAATTTGATGTCATTGACCCCGATGAATTTGGTCAGTGCATCCATTCCGTTTTTCAGCCACTGTGCGGTACCTGGTTCGTTGGCCGCAATTTTACGTTCAATAAGTACATTTCCCCATGTGTGTAAGGAGAGATTGTTTTGGATTCTTTTTTTAATCTCCGAGTCTGGGTTGTGATCCCATCTTTCCTTGATTAATCCGATGAGCTCGTCGGCATTGATTTTTTTGATATCGTCTCCCAACTCCTTTATCAGCCTATTTGCCTTATAAACTTTTTCTTCTATTTCAGAGTTCAGTTCATCACAATCCAAATCTTGGTTGACATAAGCTGATTTGATCAGTCTGTTCTTTTTGGCGTCCCATCCTTTCTGGAGTGTCCATATGTTCATTCTGACCGAACGATATTTGCGATGGTAAACTCTCAGGTCAATGGGGTACAGCCCTGTTTTTCTACTCTTTGCTTTAGATCTGTGGTCGAGGACCAGTGTTATTTTTGCCATTTTTGTAATGTGTTTTTGTGATGGACAATCAACTATTTACAGGCAAGGTAAGTAAAACAAAACGCTAAGTTTTCCCTGACTTTTCGTTTGAAGTAATCAGATTTAAATAGGTTGAAATATTATAATGGAGGGCTTAATTACATTATATTCAAGGAGTTATAATATAATTTTGAATAAAATTGCCTAAATAATATGGAGGCTCATAATCAGGTGGTCCCTGGTTCGAGCCCAGGTGGGACCACTTCCACAAAGATGAACCTCCCAAGCAATTGGGAGGTTTTTCTTTTTTTATTGGTACCACTTCGTGGTTGTTAAATCAAACTACGAACGAACAACTACCATCTATAACGGTTGACGGTTTTCAGTTTGTTGGACTCTCAATGATTTCTCTAAACTTTGGAATTTCAAATCTTTCTTTGTCAACGGCTATTTCTTTATGATCGACCATGATTTGTACGATGTGGCTCATAAACTTTTTTTGCTCCATTTTTAATGGAAGACATCCAATTTTGGCAAGTATCCGGTCCCAATGCCCGTATCTATGTTTTTTGTAATAGGATGGATCCATCTTAAAATAATCGGGATTGTACCACAGGGTCATTTCTCCCATATTGGATTTTACAACAATGCTTTTGCATGGAATCCCCATTATGGTATCCGTTTGCTCAGCGTCATATATCTCGATCAATGTATCGGTTTCCTTTTTTGTGTTTACCATGATGGCGGTATCCGAATCTTTTTGCCAAGAATATAGCAGCCCTTTTTTAGGGTCATAGGACTGAAAACCAGTTTCTTCCCCTGCATCAATTTCGGAAATATAGTTGGCATGCTTGTAGTGGTATTTCTGGAGCATATAGCCTCTGTCCCCAAATTGTGATTTGACTCCTTGTTGCCAAATACTATCGGGAATCATGGTTGGTTCGGGATTCAGGGCCATTATTTTGTAGGTGATGGAGCCTTCAAAGGTTTGACTGCTTACCGCATCGCCAAAAACCATCATCATAAGGATGAGGAGGTATCGTGTCATAGTTTTATGGGATAATATTAAAAGGTCTTTTTGAGGAGATAGAGTTTTCTCTATTGCCGGATCAAAGAAGCGAGGTTTATTCTGTTAAATCGACCCATTGGAAGCAGTGGCACCTATTTGGGTTTTGATTCCAACAAGGCTTTGGATTTTTATTTTGGGAGTGAAGCCCAGTTTTTTATCATTCCCTTGAAAGGAGAAGGAGAGGTATACTGCGGCACAAATTTTGGAGCTTTAGATCTTAAAACCAAGTTTAATTAACCTAGGTCTTAGGTTCGGCAAATCCGAAAAGGTAAGATACCAACGTTCAATTTAAAAACTGCATAAAAAATTTTTAGCCAAATGAGATTTATACATTTGTAGTTGATTTAGGATGTTTGTGGTTGTAAGATGAACCGGAACATTCCATGGAGTAGCCCAAACGGTCCATTTCTTGACCGACAAAACATAATTGCCGGACCCAGATGAAACTATTGGTCGATTTTATATTGGTAAGTGGTATTGTATTGACACTTATCATACTTTTTCTTTTGTTCAAGAAGAACCAAAAGGAGCAACTGCCCAATACCATATTGGTGGTGTTCTTTTTTCTGCTTTTGTTCGTTTCGTTGAGCTATTATGGGCAATTACATAGAATAAAATGGCTGTATGTCGTGAGCTTCTTGCCAGAGGATACCATCGTCTGGTTTGTGGGCCCTTTGCTGATGCTCTATATTAAATCGCTTTTTTTAAGACCCAAGGGATTGGTGAAAAGACACATTATTCAATTTATTCCCTTTCTCATCTATACGCTCTCCATTTCTGTACCCTTGTGGCTATCCGTGATCAAAGGGGAGTATGTGTTTAAGAACTTGGGATATATGGAGGATCATATTGTTCTTCCTGTATTGATGGTTGGGAATATTTACCTTCTAGGCTATATGGTATTTTGCCTAAAACTTGTAAATCGCTACCAAAGTTTGATAAAGCACAACTATTCCACATTTACGGAACATGATTTTTCCTGGATCAAAAACCTTTTGATAGGTTCAATGGCCGTAATAAGTATTGATTTATTTACTGGCCTATATTATTTTATCACCGAAAAAGAACTTGTGATACTGGGCAGTTCGGATGGCCATCTTACCATTTTGGCCATGGTGATTTTGGTTGCCTATTTAGGGTATCATGGCGTAGGTCAGTCCAGAATGTTGCTCCCAGAATTTTTATTGGCCCAAAACGAAGAGCCATTGGAGAAGATGGTAAAAGAGGAGAAGAAATCAAACACACACCCTTTGCTTTCCGACGAAGAACTTAAAAACTTGGAAGGAAGGTTCCATACGGTCTTGGTGGAACAAAAGCTCTATTTGGATGAAAACCTGACGTTGGGGAAAATAGCAAGTTTAATGGATACCACTGATAAAAAGCTGTCCTTTTTCATCAACCACCATCTCCATACCACCTTTTATGACCTTATCAATAAAGAGCGGGTTGCTATGGTAAAGACCCAGTTACATGAAAAAGCACTCCAACAATACACCCTTTTGGGCATTGCCCATAATAGTGGCTTTAAATCAAAAACAAGCTTTAACCGTATCTTCAAAAAGGAGACCGGACTCTCTCCTTCCGAATATGTAAAGCAGTTTAAATTGAAGCACTGATGGTATGGGAACAACCCATGCCGTATTAAGATTCTCCAAATAAGTACCACTGCTTCCAATGGGTCGATTTAAGAAAACCGAGTCCGTTCCTTTGCGGAAAAAATAAAGCATGCACAAAAAACTTCGCCCCAAATTGGTACTGGCACTTGCCCTTATATTCAATTTATGGAGCTGTGATCCCCAGGATATTCCTCCTACCAGTACGGTTGACGAATTGGGTGAAAAAATAACCCAGTTGTTCAAAAGCTCCCGTCTGCCTGGAGTTTCCATGGTGGTATTGGACAACACGAAAATTCTGTACCAAAAATCCTTGGGATATTCAGATGTGGAATCGCAAAGGCCCTACGATGCGGAAACGGTACAGACCATAGGGTCCGTCTCCAAGACGTTGATTGCCTTTGCCATCATGAAGGCCCAGGAATTGGGTAAACTGGATATGGATGACCCCATAAACGATTACCTTCCCTTTGAGATCATCCATCCGGAATACCCAAATACCCCGATTACCATCAGGCATCTGGCCCAGCATACCTCTGGTATCAGTGATGAGGCCTCCTATTTAAAGGCGTACGTTCTGAAATACCCCGACCAGGATTATTCCCGTCTGCCAGAAACTGCCCAAGAATACATTGAGGTCATTAAAGAAAACACGGATATCCCATATTCCGAATATCTTGAGAACGTATTGTCTACAAATGGCAAATGGTATACTGGGGAGAATTTTACAAAAGACAAGCCAGGAACCCGTTATGCCTATAGTAACATCGGCGCCACATTGGCAGCCTTGGTTGTTGAAAACGCAACGGGCGCCTCTTTTTCAGATTTCACGGCACAGTTTGCCTTTTCTCCCTTGGGCATGAACATGACCAGTTGGGAAAAGAGCGAAGCCAACAAGACCCATTTTGCAACAAGATATTTCCCAGAGGGGACTGCCGTACCGGATTACCATCTCATAACCACCCCCGATGGTGGATTGGCAACCAACACCTCCGATTTTGCCCTATATCTTATGGAGATGCTCAACGGCGCCCAAGGTACGGGCAAATTGCTTACCCAAGCTTCGTACGAAGAAATGTACACAAGGACCAAAATTGGAAAAAGTTCGAGTGGCGTATTCTGGTCGGTTTCTGAAAAAGGAGTGCTTAGCCATACAGGTAGTGACCTTGGTATCCTGAGCTTGGCCGCCATCAATCCCAAAAAAAACGTCGCAGCCTTTTTAATGACCAATGTCTCCGCCGAGGATGACGATAATCTCCTTGAAAGCATAGAAGAATTATGGAATACGCTCAAGCGCCATCAATGGCCCAATGATCAAGTGTATTCTGCACATCAAAAACACCCTAACTAAAATTTATATTATATGAAAGTTCCCTTTTTGAACCCCTACCTACTTGGCCTTGTATTATTGCTCTTCTGTGGTTGTAGCTCCAGCTCAGGAGAAGATCCGGAGGTCATTGAAGAAATTGAAACCACGCAGGTAAAGATCCAATCTTTTTCTGGGGAATATGTTTATGTTGATAACGAAGCCACCCTTTTGGGAGAAAACTTTGGCTCGGACAAGAGCAAGATAAAAATCCAGTTGGATGGCGTTGCTGTGGAGATACAAACGGTGGCACCGAATAGGATCACGTTTAAGATACCTACGGGAACAAGCACTTTTCCCGAACTTAAAATGGAAATTCCAAATGCGTCCATTTTATTTGAGGAGACCTATGAAGGCATTACTGTATTGGAAAATGACAAAAACCAATGGATTGCGATGGAACATTCCTTTGGAGCCATTGAAAGCATCAAGGATTTCAAGGGAGTGTCAAAAGAACACATCTATTTTGCCATAAAGAGCAGTACATCCGACCCAAGTTCTTCGGCTCCTTATGAAGTAAAAAAGTCTTCAAACGGTGGAGCCAATATCTATGTGTTAAACCAAGACTATAATTTTTTTAGCGGGGGGGTCCATATAACGCCCGGTAATAAAGAATATTCCTTTAGGGGCGGGCATCTGTATCGCTATGCACAAGGAAACCCAGGCGATTGGCAACTACTTGACGATTTTTCGGGGAATTCTTCCTGGCCGCTTGATTTTTATGTGGACGATGAGGAGAAAAACACTGTTGTCGCCACTTCGGAAGGAAGGATTTATAGAAGTACAAACAATGGTGCCTTTGAAAAGGAATATGAAAAAATGCCAACTGGCAGGTATGAGTTTGATTCTTTCTTTGCCTTGTCCCCAAACCATATTTGGCTAGGCGGCTTTACGTTTCAAGAATCTACCTATGACTATAGCCCAGCCAAGATATTGCAGTTGAAACAAGATGGAAACTGGTATGGGAACACGGTGGAAGTGGAAATAAAGGACGGCAATTTTGAGTCCATCAAAAATATCCTTTTTGTAAACGAAGCCATTGGTTTTGGTATCGTAAAAATCACCAATTATATAGAGGAGAGCCAAAAATATGTCATCATCAGATCTGGAAGCAGTGGTGACTTTTGGAATATTGTTCACGAACATGATGGAAAAATAGAAGGGTTCACCTTCAAGGACGAAAACACAGGTTGGTTCATTGCCGGAAGGGACATTTATCAAACCGTTGATGGTGGCACTACATGGGAAGTGATGCATACGAGCAATACCGATTGTAAAGGGATCTTATATCATGAGGAGACCCTTTGGGTCATGGCCAATAATCAACTGTTGAAGTACTATTTCTAGTTGTGAACTAGAATGGATCACGACGGATTTATGGATCAAAAAAAGGAACAGATGAAATCAAAGATCATCATTGTTATCAGTCTTTTGTGTCTATTGAATGGAATGGGTATGGTTGCCCAAGAAGGCATTACAGGATATACCTTAAAAAAAGGGGAAGTTCTAGATGTACTTTTTCTGACCCAAAAACAAGAAAAAGATTCGCTGTTCAAAGACTATGTGAGGGTAGCTTTTCCCATTGCCATACAGATGGGCTACAAAAATTTAACAGGCCGGCAAATAGTTAAATCGACCCAAGGCAATATTGAACCGCAAAACGTAGTATTTGCAAAATGGGACAATAGGAACATTCGGGAGCGGTTTATTCAGGAAATAGAGACCCATGTGCCCGATTTTCATCAACAAAGGAGGAATATTTGGTCCATTTTCAACCTTACGTATTATGAGATGTCCAAGGATGTGTCTTTTGCAATGGACAAGGATAAGTATTATACCATAACGGCCTACTGGAAGAAAGATGAGGATAAGTTCAATGCGTTCGTAAACACCTTTGACAAAGTTGTAAAAAGGTTTGGGGGCACACACATTTTGGAGCTCCGGGATGGTATTTCACCCTTTATGTACCATTATCGGCCCGATTATTTTGTGATGACCGAGTGGGAAGACAAAAAGCAATTTGAGTTATTCTATCAAGAAAATCTCAAAATGGATACGGAAGGACTGTTGAACGTCAATCAATTTGTGATTGAATGAGTTGGCCAGGCCATAATTGCACAACCTTCAAATTACTATGACAACATAAAATTCCAAACAATGATTTTAACAAGAATCTGTATTGTGGCACTGCTCCTTTGCATCCCCAAAAGTAATCATGCACAACTTCAAATACCGGATATGAGTCCTCGGGCGGAACTATTGCAAACCATAGGCTATACCCAAATAAGGGTGGATTATTCAAGACCTTCCCTGCGCGGGCGAACACTCTTGGGAAATGATGGTATCCTGCCCTATGGACAGCTGTGGAGAACCGGTGCCAATGGGACCACGATGATTTCTTTCAGTTCAGAGGTTATCCTTGGAGATCAAAAGGTGAGTGGAGGCCAATATGCGGTGTTGAGTGTTCCGGACAAAGGCCGTTGGACCATCAACCTCTATCCATATTCCAGCTCCAACTGGACAGATTACGTGGATCGGGAGCCCTTGATTAGAATCAGCCAAGGGATTTCTGCCATTTCGGTTCCTGTGGAAAGTTTTGAGTTTTCGTTTCAGAATATTGGCATGGAAAAAATGGACTTGGTCATGGAATGGGGTACCATTTCAGTTTCTTTACCCATTATGGTCAATGCAAAGGAAGAGGCTTTAAATAAGATAGACAAAGCCTTGGCCGGCCCCAGTGATTTTGACTATTTTCTCGCAGGGCTGTATCTGCATGAGGCCAATCATGATCTTGAAAGAGCATTGGACTATGTACAAAAGGCCAGTAAAAAGGATAATGCACTCTTTTTTCAAGTGCACAGGGAAGCCCTTATTTTAAAGGATCTGGGTAGAAATTCAGAGGCATTGGTAGCTGCCAGAAAATCCTTGGAACTTTCCAGGAAAATTGAGAATCAAGATTTTATTCGGTTGAATGAAAAAATGATAGGCGAACTAATGAACTGATGCCTCATCGTTGTGCAATATATTACAATTGTGTAAAGACTTTTGTTCCGGTGTAGAGAAGATTTCATTTATTGTTGCCTATTTGATTTTCGGTATTTTTGAGGTTTTAACGTCTTTATGAAATATACTACACTCCTATTTGCATTGGCCATAAACCTTGGATACGCTCAGGTTGGAAACACCTATGAAGAAGGGGCCGAACTTCAAACGGGTACGATAAGCAACCCATTTTTAAGGGCAAGCACAAATTCTACTGGCGAGGTTGAGGGATCGGAATTCTTGAATGAAGAATGGGAACAAGCCACAGTCATTGACTTGAACATCAACAAAAAGGTGAGACTTTTGGCGCGCTTTAATGCCTATACCAAGGAAATAGAGCTCCTCAAGGAAAAAAGCATCATAGCGCTAATTCCAGCCAAAGGGGTATCGGTAATGTTGGGGGGAAAGACTTTTATTCCCGCCAAGTTGAAAAATTCCACCCATCCCATATTCGTGGAACAATTGGTTGCAGGACCCAACGGACTGTATAAATATTATGATGCCAAAATAGTACAAGCAGCTTCGGACGCCACTTTACTTAATCTTGAAAACAAGGACAAGATTGTTATCACGGAGAAACTCTACTATGGCGATACAGATGGGATTCAAAAATTACCTTCAAAGAGAAAATCAATGGAGAGCATTTTAGCTCCAGAGATTTTAAAAGCCGCAAAAAAGGAAAAGCTTTCCTTTAAAAAGGAAGCTGACTTAATACGTGTTTTTGGGATGCAATAGTCAACCATAATCTTTAACTTGTTAAAGATTATGGCTTTAAAGGCTATTTTGCTCAATAGGCATGCTTTTCAATATAATCGTCCAAATTGGAATGTTCGGGACCGCGATAATGGAAAGCTTCGGCATATTCGCAATTAAATTGACTGCCCAATTCTTTGTCCGAAGGAGTGCCCCTCAATCGCTTGGAGTCAATATCCAGCACAAAATGCTTGATATAATTTCGATTGGCGGTTTCTGCATCATTTCCAAGAATATCCAGCTTCTTTCCTTCCTTGAGAAGGCGCTCCCTTAATCTTGAACCGTTTTCCCCGGCAGGCCCTTGTGTAATGTTTACCCTATTGGCGGCCACCTTGGTATCTATATGATCGGAAATATCCACAATCCGATTTACAAGTTGGGGCCCACGGGCAAAATAGTAGAGTTCCTTGACCAAGTGCGGTTGGATTCCTGCATCCAGATGCTCAGGATAATCCCTGCCTCCTCCTGCCATCCACCTTGCAGCCTCAACCGCTCTGGCTGTAACATAATGGTCCGGGTTTTCCTCATAGTGGCCCCAAGGGTCATAGGTGATAATGGTATCGATTTTTAGCATTCTGATCAAAAAAACCAGTCTTGCCCTGAGTTCAACGGGGCTAATATTATCCATTCTGTGGTTTCGATAATGCAGGTCGTATGTCTTTTTCAGGCCCAAAGCTTTGGCAACGGCTTCGTTATCACGCTCATTGTTGCCGATAAGCTCGCCAAAGGTATCTCCCTTTCCTGCATGGTCATCATTGGTGGTTCGTATGAGATAGCCCGTATACCCCTCGTTGATGAGCTTTGCCACGGTGCCGCCGGCAAAGATGGGAACGTCATCGGAATGGGGTTGGATTGCGGCCAATACTTTGCCCTCATGGGGGCGTCCTTTTTGGGACTTTTCAACGACCATGGTCTCGTCATCCACAAAAGTCCTACCGCCTAAGCCCACATGAAGAAAGGGTAAGGCCATGCTACTGTTAAGAAAAGATCTTCGTTTCATAATTTTGGTTTGGTTATTACCTAAAAATAAGGAAATAACCAGCCCAGGCCAATAAATGACCTACCCAATTTATAACGCTATCCGGCATTTTTGTGGATTGTTGGGAACAACCCCGTAATGGGCAAACCTTTTCTAATTCATGGATTTGTATACCTATGGGAGGATACTGGAATTCCAAGGGACGATTTCTTGTTTGTGTAACGCATCCAATCCCATTTGGACGCATATGGCTGCCTTGGCCCCGCTAATTGCATTGGATTTTGGCATCGTGTTGTCCACAATACTTTTTCTAAAGTCTAGCAATGCCTGTTTGCTGGGATCCAAATGTTCTACTTCAATGGGAATACCTTTGTTTTGATCCCATTTGATGGTGGCCCCTGAAACTCCATCAACCTCCCCAACTTCTCTGTATTCCTCCTTTTTTTCGGGATAAAACCAAGCTTTGGTGTAGTCAATGGTGATGGTGCCCTTATCTCCCATTACTTTGATGAGATAATCGTCCTTGGAGTTGCTCGTGAGACAGGTATACTTGGCCCGGACTCCATTGGGGTACGTATAGATCATATGAACGTTGTCGAAGATATCCCGACCATCCTTCCAATAATCAATACCCCCGTCCCCCATAACCTTGATAGGTTCGGCCTCGAGCAACCAGTTGGCAAAATCAAGCTGATGGGAGGACAATTCGGCCAATAACCCTCCAGAGAACTCTTGGTACATGCGCCAATTTATAGCTCTCTCATATTCTGGGCTTGGCACAGGTCTTCGCCAATTGCCATTTCGGTTCCATTGGCATTCAATGGCGGCAATTTTCCCAATTTCTCCGTTTTTTATCAAGTCCACCACATGGGTATATAGCCGGGAGCTGTGGTATTGGTGACCGGTTTGGAAAATCGTTTTTGATTCCGATGCTTTTTTTACCACGTTTTGTATGGCGGTATATCCTTTTACCATGGTCTTTTCACAATACACATGTTTTCCGGCATCAAGAGCATCAATGGCAATATGGGCATGTTCACTCAAGGGAGTGGCAATCAAGACGGCATCAATGGCAGAATTGTCCAAAAGGGCCCTATAGTCCGAATATGGGGTCGCTTTGCCTTCAACTTTGGCCAATCCCTTTTCCAGTCTAAAGGGCAAAACATCGCAACATGCCGCCACTTCAAGGCCTTGAATAGTGTTGATATGGGGAATAAGACCTCCGCCCCTAGAGCCCGTTCCAATTACGCCAATGCGGACCACATCATTTTTTGAAGGATATAAGGGAGACGCTTGTATTGCGGATATTCCCGCTACGGCCATTCCCGTCTTTGCAACAAAATCTCTTCGTTTCATAGGTTACAATTTAGGTTCCCATCCTTTTGCGTATTCCCGTTTCCAGCTTTTCTCCATAATAGCGTTGTCATTGAGTACTTTTCCTGTTTTGGTGTCAATGTCCAAGGTATGCCCAGCATCTTGCGCCATATTGCCTAAATGGCAAAGCATCGTGGAAACACTGGCATCATTGATATCAGAGTTCAAGGACTCATCTTTTCTGATGGCATTGAAAAAATTGGCCACATGATCTACATCCAATCCCCCAATCCCCTGAGTATTGGTCGTTGCACTTTGTGAACGCTCATACTCAAGTTTTACGGGATTTCCTGCCAAATCGAACAGCTTATAGAAATTTCTGTCGAGTTGGATGGTTCCTTTGCTTCCATAAATGGTAGCACCCCTCCCCGGACGTTCCGGTTTCATAATGCCTCGACTGTGTCCTGTCCAGGTGATAAACTTATCTCCGGGAAAGGTATAGGTCACTTGTTGGTTATCAACAAATTCCCAGTCATCATTATAGGTATATTTTCCTCCAAAAGAGGTTACGGTCGAGGGTAGGTCCACTCCCAAGGCCCAACGGCAGATATCTATTTCATGGGTGCCATTGTTGTGTATTTCGCCTGTTCCCCAAGTCCTGAACCAATGCCAATTATACGGATGTACGTTGTCCCGATAGTCTTCTTTTGGGGCTGGGCCTTGCCACAATCCCCAATCCAAGGTAGTAGGGACACTGATTTTGTTCCCTTTTCCAATGGATCCCCGGTTATTGGAATAATAGGCTTCTCCTTTGTAGACCTCTCCAATGACCCCATTGCGGATATCGGTAATTGCTGATGCCGAAGTTTTGGCAGATCGCTGCTGGTTGCCCATCTGTACTTTTTTGCCGTACTTTTTCTGGGCAGCGACCAAAAGGTCATTTTCGTAGGGATTGTGGCTACAGGGTTTTTCCACATATACGTGCTTTCCGGCCTGTAGGGCCATGATGGCCATAGGGGCATGCCAGTGTTCCGGCGTGGCAATGAACACGGCATCCACATCCTTGTCCTCCAATATTTTTCTGAAATCCTTTTCCACTTTGGGGATATAGCCAATATTTTGTTGGCACCATGCATTGTGCTCCTCAATAATGGTGTCGTCCACATCACAGTTGTACAGAATCCTTGCATTGGCATCCTGGTGGATGGCAATGACATGGGCCTTGGCCCTACTCCGCACCCCTATTACGGCAACTCCCAAGCGATCATTGGCTCCCAGAATACTGGAAAAACCAAAGTTGGGCATCAAGATTCCTGCGAAGGCCAAACCTGTGGTGCCTGCTGTTGTTTTTTTGATAAAGTTTCTTCTCGTTCCCATACTGTTATGTTTAGAGTTGTCTGATTTTTATATTTCTGAACGATACTCGATCTCCGTGGTCCTGCAATAAGATATTTCCTTTATCTGCTTCCCCAAATTGAGGCCAGGTAACATATTTGCTTTCCGAGACCAATTTTCTATAGGCATCGCTTTTGCGCTCATACTCCAAAACCTTCATTCCGTTGAGCCAATGCTCCACATGGTTGTTGTTGGATTTAATAAGGGCTGTGTTCCACTCCCCAATGGGTTTTACATATTTGTTGGGATCGGCTTGGATCAGATCATATAGGGAGGCTAGGGTTCGGCTACCTTCATGGTTTCCGAGTTTGGCATCGGGGTGACGCATATCGTCCAAAATTTGGAATTCCAATCCAATGGAGGAACCTTCACCCTTGTTCAAATCCGTATTTACATAATATTTGATGCCGCTATTGGCACCTTCAGTTATCTTGAATTCCAGCTTTAGCTCAAAATTGTCATATTGCTTCTCTGTGACAATGTCCCCACCGGCTTCAGATTCACCTCCCCCTGTGGAAAGTACGGTCAATTCCCCATTTTCAATGATCCATCCCTTCTCGGGAAAATGGTCCAATTTTGCTCCACGCCATCCCTTCGTGGTCTCTCCGTCCCAAAGCATTTCCCAATTGCTCTTCTTGTCCTCGGCAATAAGTTGATTTTTGGTAATGATGGGGGGTATGGGCGATTCCGTTGCGTATTTTTCAGGGTTTTCGGTTACGATCCGGATGTTTTTCCATTGTATCTCCGTGCCCGCTTTTTGGTTTTCACCAATACTGTGCACCTGAAGGGCAATAAATCCCGTGGCGGTGGCATCATCAATAAGATGGGCCGCAGGAACCCCATTGATCCATGTTTTTAGGGTATCGCCTATGGCCTCAATACGATAGTGGTTCCATTCATTCTGTTTGAAAGCTTTTTGTGCAGCCTCGTTTTCCGTAAGGGGGTTTAACCATCCTCTTCGGCCCTCATCATAGATACCTGCGCTCCAAGCTCGGTCCGAAGGATCAATCTCGATTTGATATCCATGGACCCGTCCGTTCTGATACTCTGGAATGCTGTTACTGCGTATCTGGATGCCAGAGTTCATGGTAGAATCCACCAAATAGTCCAACTCCAAGATAAAGTCACCATATAAGGCATCCGTGGTGAGGAATGTATTGGGCGTGTTGTGTTTGGTCGTGCCCACAACGGCACCATTTTCCACCGAATACTCGGCAGTTCCTCCCTTTACGGTCCACCCTTCGAGGTTTTCTCCATCAAACAGGGGTACCCAGGGGGTATCATCCTTGGGTTTTTGGTTGCAACTGGCCATTAAGGCCAAGGTCAGCAGTACGGTTATCCTACTGAGGATTTTTTGGTTATTCTTCACTTTTCTAGAGTTTAAATGATTCATTTTTTCTTTTTTATACATCGAATAGGCTAGGCAACCACAAGGTCAGTTGAGAGACATAGGTAATCAACAACAGCGCGGCAATCATGGCCAAAAACAAGGGTAAAAGGGGCTTTATAACTTTTTGGATCGAGGTCTTGGCCACGCCCACGCCCACAAAGAGGACAGAACCTACGGGAGGCGTGCAAAGGCCAATACATAGATTGAATATCATGATGATACCAAAATGAATGGGATCGATGCCCAGTTTGGTGACAACTGGTAAAAAGATAGGGGTAAAAATGAGCACCGCCGGGGTAATGTCCATGAAGATGCCCACAAACAATAAAATGGCATTGATGATCAGCAGGACCACCACCACATTGTCACTGATTCCCAAGAGCACATCGCTGGTGGCCTGGGGGATATTCTCATAGGAAATGGCCCATGACATGCCAATGGAAGCTGCTATCAACAATAACACCATAGCTGTGGTCACGGAGGAATCCAATAAAATATTGGGTAGGTTTTTAAAGGAGATTTCCTTGTAAACAAACCCGAGAATCAACGAGTAGAGCACGGCAATGGCCGATGCTTCCGTGGCCGTGAATATGCCTGCCACAATACCTCCGATAACGATGACCAATAACAATAGACTTGGAAAAGCATCCACAAAGGTCTTTACGACTGCCAGAATGCCAGAATCGCCTTTTTTGGCGTGTCCGGTATATCCTTTCTTTTTGGCCCAGATCATGGCCACGATCATCAAAAACACTCCAGCAAGAATGCCAGGGATGTAACCGGCCAAAAACAAGGCCGCAATGGAAACGCCTCCACTGGCCAGGGAGTATACAATCAGGATATTGCTAGGGGGGATAATCAGGCCCGTGGTTGCCGAAGTGATGTTCACTGCGGCACCAAATTCTTTGGAATAGCCCTCTTTTTCCATCTCAGGACCCAAAATACTGCCCATGGCAGAGGCTGATGCCATGGCTGAACCCGCTATGGCACCCATAAGCATGGCGGCGGTTATGTTGATCAAGGCAAGTCCGCCGGGAAGCGCACCCACCAAGGTCTTGGCAAAAGCAATCAAACGATGCGCCATGCCTCCTTTGTTCATCAAGTTTCCGGCAAGGATAAAGAAGGGAATGGCCAAAAGCGCAAAACTATCCAAGCCCACGCCCATACGTTGGGCCAAGGTGGTCGTTGCCGGTAAAAAAGGAATGCTGACCAACATGGTCAGTAAAGCGGAAATGGAAATGCTCCAAGCCACGGGAACGCCTATGGCCAAAAGACCAATAAAGCTTATCAACAACACCAAGATGGGCAGATATTCCATTATTCGCTTTTATTTAAAATGTCCGTAATCTTATAGTAGACAATCAGCAGGCCGCTTATGGGGATGACCAAATACACATAGGCCAAGGGTATTTGAAGGGCGGGCGACAACTGTTCCAATACAAAAGTGATGTACACCAAACGGATACCTCCAATCACCATGACCGATAACGCAAAAAGGATGACAGCAACCTTAACTGCAGCCGACAGTCTCTTCTGAATGGATTTGTTAAACTTTTGGGGCAGTACATCAATGGCTACGTGCATATCTTTCCCTGCCACATAGGCCGCTCCCAATATTCCGGCCCAGATCATGAGGTATCGTGCCAATTCATCCGTAAACGAGCTTGGGGTTCCCATTACAAAACGGGTAAAAACTTGCCAAAGGACATTGAGGACCATGGCAGACATGATGATGATCAATGCACCGCCCAATACGTTATCTATAGTTTTCTTGGCATTCATGGTCATTCAACGGCTTTTATTTGTTGTATCAATTTAGATAGTGTTTCGTCTGCCTTATATTTTTCATATACCCTTTCCGTCTCTTTTGAAAAAAGGGATTTGTCTGGTCTACTGATTTCCACCCCTGCCTTTTGAACAGCATCCAGCGCTTCAGCCTCGGCTTTTGCCCACAACTCTCTTTGATATACTACGGATGCATCCACAGCCTGTTGCAGCCAGTTTTGTTCCTGTTCTGAAAGCTTGTCCCAGAAATGGGTGGCCACCAAAATGATATCCGGGGAAAAGGTGTGTTCGTTGAGGGAATAGTATTTGCATATTTCGTAGTGTTTGGAGAGGTAGAAACTGGGCGGATTGTTTTCCGCTCCGTCCACAACGCCCTGTTGCAAGGAGGTGTACAGTTCCCCCCAAGAAATGGGTGTGGGCGAACCCCCAAACCCGCGAACCATCTCCATGGCGGTGACACTGGGCATTACCCTGATTTTTTGACCCTTTAGGTCACCGGGGCTTTCAATTGCTTTTTCTTTGGTGTAGAAACTACGGCTGCCCGCATCGTAAAAGCCAAGTCCCTTTAGCCAGTATTTTTTGCCATCGTTCAGTAATTCTTCACCAATAGGCCCATCAAAAACCCTAAAGGAATGTTCCCTACTCCTAAATAGGTAGGGAAGTCCCAAAACCCGGGTCTTTGGCGCAAAATTTTCAAGCGTGGCGGCAGAGACCTTGGTCATATCCAAACTTCCAATCTGCAATAATTCAACAATTTGACGCTCTGTGCCCAATTGCTGGTTGGGATAGATTTCAACCGTCATTTTACCCTTGGAAATCTCTTCAAGGTCCTCTCCCATCTTTACCAAGGCTTTGTGAACGGAATGGTTGACATCCAAACCATGGGCGAGCTTTATGGTCTTGACCTCATTGTCTGCCTGACACCCCATCAGAAACAGAACAAGACCGGCCCAAAGCAATATGGAAGTGTAGAATCTCATTGTTTTTTCAATCCTTTCATATGGTATCAAAGTTGAAATAGTCCTTAGCGTTGTTATAACAGATATCCTGCACAATACTGCCCAAATGCGATAGGTCTGCAGGCAATAATCCTTTTTGGATGTCATTCCCCAAAATATTGCAGAGCAACCGTCTAAAATATTCATGCCTTGGGAAGGACAACAAGCTTCGCGAATCGGTGAGCATACCTATAAAGGTGCTGAGCACGCCTAAATTGGATAGGGTGTTGATTTGTTTTTCCATCCCATCCAATTGGTCCAAATACCACCAGCCAGAACCGTACTGAATCTTTCCCTTGATTCCACCCCTGTTGAAGTTTCCGGCCATGGTGGCAAAAACCTCATTCTGTGATGGATTCAAGTTATATAAAATAGTCTTTGCCAGTTGATCTGTGCTCTCCAAAAGGTTCAAAAACTTACCTAAGGGATACGCTTGTTCCTTATCGCCAATGGAATCAAAGCCCGTGTCTGGACCCAATTTGTCCAGCATGCTTTGGTTGACATTGCGCAAAGGGCCCAAATGAAACTGTTGTGCCCAGCCCAGGGAGTGATATTCCCTACACAGAAAAACCAAAGTTTGAAACTTATAATAATGGATTTCTCCTGTTTCCAAGCGTTGCCCTGAATCCATTTTTTTGAAAATGGCCTCAATATCATACGTTCCTTCCTCAAAGAAATACAACTGTTCCAAGCCATGGTCTGCCAATCGGCACCCGTTTTCATGGAAATGCGCAATCCGATTTTTTAGGGCTTCCAGCACATCGGAATAAGAAGATATGGTTATACCGGAAGCATCGGACAGTTGCTCCAAATAGCTTTTATACGTGGTAAGGTTCTCAATCGCGTAGGCTTTATCCGGGCGAAAGGCCGGCAACATTTTTGTGCGATAGTCCGCTTTTCTGGATTTTTGGTGAAATCGTAAATCATCTATGGGGTCATCAGTGGTGCAGACCACCTCAACATTCATTTGTTGTAGCATTCCCAAAGCTGAACACGACTTCTCCTGTAGCTTGGCAGAAGTGGTTTGATAGATTTCAAGGGCGTTGTCCTTGGACAGTAAATCCGTGATTCCAAAAAAGCGTTGCAGCTCCAAATGGGTCCAATGGTAGAGAGGGTTCCGCACCAAATAGGGTACGGCTTCGGCCCATTTTAAAAACTTGTCTTGATCGGATGCATTGCCGGTGATGTATTTCTCCTCGATTCCCAAGGCACGCATGGCCCTCCATTTGTAATGATCACCGTCCAACCAGGCCCGGGCCATATTTGGATAGTGACCATCATTGGCCAAAAGCTCTGGAGTCAAATGGTTGTGATAATCAATAATGGGCATATTCTTGGCATAGCTGTGGTACAGCTCTTGGGCATATGGGGTCTGTAACAGAAAATCTTCGTGGATAAAACTCATATTCCCGATTTTTCAATGCCCAACATCAACCCCCGTAATTCGGCCAATCCCCGTAAACGACCTATGGCAGAATATCCAGGGTTGGTTTTTTTGCCCAAATCGTCCAACATCTGGTGCCCATGATCGGGCCGCATGGGCATACGCCGGTCGGGACGGTTGGTCTGTGTTCTTTTGGCCTGCTCCGTCAACAGTTCCTTTAGTACGCCGTACATATCCACATCGCCATCCAAATGGTCTGCTTCATAAAAATTGCCTTGGTCGTCCCGTTTGGTGCTTCTTAGGTGGATAAAGTTGATTCGGTCAGCCAATTGGTTGGCCATGTTGACCAAATCATTGTCTTCACGAACCCCAAATGAACCCGTACAGAAACAAATTCCATTGTGCGGACTGTTGTGGGCGTTGATGAGATCTTTGGCATCTTGTAAAGTACTCATGACCCTGGGCAATCCCAAAATTGGGAAAGGAGGATCATCAGGGTGAATGGTCAGGAATACCCCGGCCTCTTCAGCAGTTGGGGCTATGGCTTTGACAAAAGCGTGCAGGTTTTCCCGTAATTGTTCTGGTCCGATGTGCTTGTAGGCGTCCAACACATTTTGGAATTGCTCCAAAGTATAGCCCTCTTCCGCACCGGGTAGCCCGGCAATGATATTACGGATGAGTTTCTCCTTGGAGGCTCCGTCCATTTTTCTGTAGGCTTCTTGTGCCAGTTTAATTTCCTCTTGGGTATAGTCTTCTTCCGCACCCGGTCTTTTGAGCAAGAACAGTTCAAATGCGGCAAAGGCAGCTTTGTCAAACCGAAGAGCCGATGATCCATCAGGCATTTGATGGGCCAAGTCGGTACGGGTCCAGTCCAGTACGGGCATAAAATTGTAGCAAACGGTGTCCACCCCACATTGCCCCAGATTTTTGATGCTCTCTTTATAATTTTCAATATAGCGTTCAAAGTCTCCAGTGCGCTTTTTAATATCCTCGTGTACAGGGATGCTTTCCACCACGGACCACGTAAACCCATACGCTTGGAGCTGCTTCTTGCGTTCCTCTATTTCTGAAACGGGCCACACCTCCCCATTGGGAATATGGTGCAATGCCGTGACAATTCCTGTGGCACCTGCCATTTTTATATCTGCGAGGGTAACCGGATCATTGGGCCCGTACCACCTCCATGTTTGTTCCAATCCCATATCTTATACGCCGCTATATGCACTGAAGCCCCCATCAATGGGCACCACAATTCCGGTTACAAATTTTGATCCATTGCCCATCAACCAAAGTACGGTTCCCACCAAATCGTCCGGTTCTCCAAACCGGTTCATGGGAGTATGTTTCAAGATGGTATTTCCACGGGGGGTAAGCGACCCGTCTTTTTGGGTCAATAAACTTCTGTTTTGATCGGTTAAAAAGAAACCGGGGGCTATGGCATTTACCCGAACCCCAACGGGAGCCAAATGCACGGCCAACCACTGCGTAAAATTGCTTACTGCGGCTTTGGCCGCACTGTAGGCCGGTATCTTGGTCAAGGGTCTAAAGGCATTCATGGAAGAGATGTTCAAAACCACCGTGTCTTTTTTCCCAACCATATCCTCTGCAAATACTTGGGTAGGTAAAAGGGTCCCAATAAAGTTAAGGTCAAACACAAACTGGATGCCTTTGGGGTCCAAGGTAAAGAAGGTCGTCAAGTCTTCAGGTGGATTTATATCCTCTTCAAAAAAATGGGTCTTTGTGGTAGTGCCCTTGGGGTGGTTACCTCCGGCCCCGTTAATGAGGATATCACAACTTCCCCATTGCTCTTTTATGATGTCCCTTGCTTTGATGAGGGATTCCTTTTCAAGCACATTGGCACCAACTCCGATTGCCGTACCGCCATTGGCGTTTATTTTTTTTGCGATTTCCTGAGCAGCCTCTTCCTTTAGGTCAAGGATGGCCACTTTGGTTCCCTGATCTGCAATGGATAGGGCCAAAGCACTGCCGAGGACGCCTCCTCCTCCTGTAATGACAACTACTTTGCCGTCTAATTCTCTATATTTAGGTTGATTCATGGGCCTTTTCTGTAATTTTAAGGTTTGATAGTGACCAAAACAATTTCTGTGTCATTTATACACAGTTACTAAATTAGAATTTTTTGGCGAAAAAAAAAATGAAAGAAGATTTATCGGAAGCAACACTCAATGGGCTTAATGATTATCAAGTAAACGAAGATTCCTATGAATGTTCCATGACCACGGACATTGCTGTTTTTGGATATGTGGACAACCGATTGAAGATTTTACTGACCAAAAGATCCGTGGGCAACTTTACCGATCATTGGATGTTGCCCGGAGGGGCCCTACAGGCCAATGAAACCCTAAAGGATTGCGCCCAAAAGATATTGTTTGCCCTAACTGGATTTGAAAATATCCATTTTGAACAGGTAAGAGCGTATTCTGATATAGAGCGCCACCCCACAAAAAGAGTGATCACCATATCCTTTTATGCTTTGGTAAAACCGGAGAACCATCCCTTGACCTTAAAACGGGGTGTGGAGCAAATTGATTGGTTTGATCTGGACAATATTCCAGCCAATCTTGGGTTTGATCACAACCAAATTATCCGTGATGCGCATCAATTTTTTAAAAAGAACTTAAAGGATACCCTTGTGGTTGGCGAATTGCTTCCACAGAAATTTACACTGCCAGAACTGCAGAATCTTTATGAGAACATTTTGGGTCTGGAATTGGACAAACGCAATTTTAGAAAGCGCATTTTCCAAATGGATATTCTTAAAAATACAGGCGAAAAAAAACCTGGAGTAAAGGGGGGACCCATGTTATATTCGTATAAAGACCATGAGTAAGGTCATTTCCGCCTCCATTTCATAACAAAGACAACAATATATGTTGATTTTGCAACGGATTGAAAGAAAAATCAAGGCCAAATACGGGTAGTGAAACGAGCCATTTTGGATTATACCAGTATCCGTATCTTTAGACAAAATTGTAATGTTTCAACTGATTTAATACACCAAAACCCATGAGAAAACTTAAAACTTCGGTCCGTTGGGCCAGCCTGTTTACCCTAACCATTCTTTTCAGTATGTGTAGTCTTGCACAAAAGAGCCCCTATAAAAGTGTTAAGGGAAAGGTAGCTGATGCGTCAATCGAGATTACCTATAACAGTCCTTCCATGCGAGGACGTGAAATTTTTGGAGGTCTTGTTACCTATGATAAAGTCTGGCGGGCAGGAGCTAATATGGCGACAACCTTTACCACGGACAAGGACATTACGGTTGGAGGGGAAAAGCTTTCCGCCGGCACTTATGCCTTGTTCTTTGTGCCCAGCAAAGGGGATTGGACCGTAATTTTTAATTCTAATCATGGACGCAGCGGCTCTTCTGTTGAAGGGTTGACTTTGACCGAATATGATAAGGAAAACAAGTCGACCGATGTGCTTCGGGTTAAAGCATCACCAAAGAAAGCTTCCCAAGCCAAGGAACAATTGACCTATACCATTACCAATGATGGATTTACCATGGAGTGGGCCAATGTGGCACTTCCCGTTGCCATTGATTAAATACAACAGAGTTTAAAAACATGGACCCATCTTCTTAAAAAAGAAGGTGGGTTTTTTGTTAAAATTTATCGGAACAATAAAAGCAAGGCCCCCAAGGCCGTAAGCACGAGAATCATTTTCCGGAAAAACCCCTCACGGATGATTTTTACCAGTCGAATTCCCACATAAATGCCCGCTAAAATGGCCGGGATGAGTTTTACATCTACCCACAAAGTTTCCATGGTAACGGTCTTCCACACAAAAATGTGAAAGGGAAGTTTAAAAAGATTGGTAATGAAAAAGAGCCATGCCGCGGTACCCACAAACTGGTTTTTGGGCAATCGCATAGCCAGGAAGAAGATGTTGGTGAAAGCCCCTGCCAAGTTTCCGATCATGGTACATATCCCCGCCATGATTCCCATGGAACCGGCGAACATCCAATGGGTGGGAACATGGGTGGATTTTCTTCGGTCCCACCAATATAAAAGGCCCAAACTGATAAAAATAACGGTGACCATGCCCCATTTAAATTCCACTTCCGGCAAGTCTTTTCCAACAAGAACACCAACAAGGATGCCCAACACCATCCACGGAATAAACTTGAGAATGTATTTCCACTGGGTATGTCTATTATAATAGATAACAGCAATAATATCACCAACAATCAATAAAGGCATGAATATTCCTGTAGAAGCCTTGGAGCCAAAGGCTAAGGCCATGAGGGTAACATTGAGTATGGACATGCCCTTGAGACCGGCTTTGGAAGCTCCCATTAAAAAAACTGCCGTGGCGGCCATGGCCCATGCCATTATAGAGATTTCGGAGGGAAGGGAGAGAAACATCCAAAACATTTGGTGGAGTACAAAAGTAACCTAAAAAAACTATCTTTGGTTCTTACCAAAACCAAACCAATGGATATACAAACCTTAGATTATGCCATAATCTTTACATTTTTCGCTATTGTCCTTTTCATAGGAATTTATGTTTCCAAGAAATCAGGAAAAAGCTCATCAGAATACTTTTTATCAGGAAGAACCATGCCATGGTGGTTATTGGGACTTTCCATGGTAGCAACCACATTTTCCACGGATACGCCCAATTTGGTGACCGATTTGGTCCGTTCCAATGGTGTTTCCGGAAACTGGGGATGGTGGTGTTTTCTGTTGACGGGAATGCTCACCGTGTTTGTATATGCCAAGTTATGGCGGAAATCCAACGTAAATACGGATTTGGAGTTTTATGAAATCAGATATGGCGGAAAGGCGGCAAGTTTTTTAAGGAAGTTCCGGGCCATTTACCTAGGGGTGTTTTTTAATGTGATCACCATGGCCTCCGTTACCTTGGCAGCCATTAAGATTGGTGGGGTTATGCTGGGGCTGGATCCTTGGGTAACCGTAGTCAGTGCCGGTCTTATAACGGTTATTTTTAGCGCCCTTGGAGGATTTAAGGGAGTGGTATACAGTGATTTTCTGCTCTTTTTTGTGGCCATGGGTGGTGCCATTGGGGCTGCCGTGTATCTGGTGAATCTTCCAGAAGTTGGTGGAATTCAGTCTATTTTGGAAAATGAAAATGTACAAGGAAAGCTAAGTATCCTTCCCGATTTTAGTGACAAGAAAGCGTTGATAACGGCCTTGATCATTCCATTGGCTGTACAATGGTGGAGTTCGTGGTATCCTGGAGGGGAACCCGGTGGTGGTGGTTACATTGCACAACGGATGTTGGCAGCAAAAGATGAGAACCATGCCATTGGAGCCACATTCTTCTTCAATATCATGCACTATGCCTTGCGTCCTTGGCCATGGATTTTGGTGGCATTGGCCTCGTTGGTGGTATATCCGGATATTGCCAGTATCCATGAAGCTTTTCCAAATGTAACAGAAGATAAATTGGGACACGATTTGGCCTATTCAGCCATGATGACCAAATTGCCCACGGGTCTTTTGGGAATTGTTTTGGCTTCTTTGGTGGCCGCTTATATGAGTACCATCTCCACACAGTTGAACTGGGGCTCTTCCTATATTGTGTATGATTTTTACAAACAGCAGATAAACCCGAACGCTACGGAGAAACAAATGGTAAATGTGGGAAGACTATCCACGGTAATATTGATGGTGTTAAGTGCATTTTTGGCTTTGGCACTACAAGATGCCATGGGCGTGTTCAACCTATTGCTGTCTTTTGGAGCGGGAACGGGGCTTATTTTTATCCTACGCTGGTTTTGGTGGCGTATCAATGCTTGGAGTGAAATCACGGCGATGTTTTCCTCAGGGATTTTAGCTGTTCTTTTGGAGACCACATCGTTGCGAGAAATCCTTTTTGCTCCTGAAACCGGGGTGTTCCCAGAATGGGCAGACTTACCATTTATTATGGTGGTCACATCAATCATTTGGTTAACGGCCACGTTTGTGACACAACCGGAAAGCAAAGAAGTTTTACGTAGTTTCTACCTCAAGATTCAGCCTGGAGGACCGGGTTGGAAAAAGATTGTGGATGAAGCAGACGCAGAGAATGTAGAAATCGTCAAGAGCAATGAAAAATGGAGTGTTCCAGCAGGAATCACGGCCATGCTGTTGGGTGTGGTTTTAATCTACTCCATTATGTTCGCAACGGGCTATTGGATTTATCAAGAAACCCAATTGGCCCTCATTTTAACAGGTGTTGCCGTTGTTTCCGGATTTTTCCTGATCAAGGCTTGGGGTAGGATCAAGGATAACATCTTATAACAACAGCACTATGAAAAACAGGGTTTTATCCGTAGATATTTTTAGGGGAATGACCATCGTATTGATGATATTGGTGAATACCCCGGGAACATGGGGGCATGTGTATGCCCCATTATTGCATGCACAATGGCATGGGTACACACCAACGGATTTGGTGTTCCCTTTTTTCCTTTTTATTGTGGGAACCTCCATTGCGTTGGCCTATCAAAATAAAAAGACAGATTCCAGCACCTACAAGAAAATCACGATTCGAAGCTTAAAATTGATCGGGCTGGGTATATTCTTGGGAGCCTTTACTTTGAGCTTCCCTTTCTTCAAGGATTTTGAAAACATTAGGTTCCCTGGGGTTTTGCAACGGATTGGGGTAGTGTTTTTCTTTGCCTCCATCCTATTTATCAATTTGGACTGGAAAAAACTTGTTGCCGTTTCTGGAATCTTGTTGATCGGGTATTGGTTGCTCATGGTTTTTGTCCCGGTTCAAGGGGTGGCATCCACTTTGGAAAGGGCACCGAACAACTTGGCCAACTATGTGGACTTAAACGTGTTTGGCTCTCATATGTGGAAAACAGATTACGACCCCGAAGGACTTTTAAGCACCCTTCCGGCCATAGTGAGTTCATTGTTGGGGATTTTTACTGGATTGATATTGACGTCAAAACAAGAGAAGAAAACCACCATTTTATTCGGTTTGGGAGGCGCATTTTTGGTTCTGGGCCACGTTTGGGATTTGGTATTCCCCATCAACAAGGCATTATGGACCAGTAGCTTTGTGTTGGTAACGGCAGGATGGGCCAACATCGTATTGGCGATTATTTATCACCTCACCGACGTTAAAGGAATAAAATTCGGAAGTATCTTTAAATACGCCGGAGCCAATGCCATTGTGGTGTATTTCTTGTCCAGTTTCATCAGTAAACTGTTCGGGTTGATTAAGGTGGATGGTGAAAACTCCTTGCACGGATGGCTGTTCCAGACCATTTATGTGCACGATTTTATGTCCATGAAACTCTCATCCCTGCTATATGGTTTAACGGTAGTGTCATTTTACTGCCTTTTAGCCTACGTATTGTACAAGCGGAAGATTTTTATAAAAGTATAAGGCGAGGATTTTTCGACATTATTGTCGAAGTTCCATCAAGCGGGCCACATATTTTCCAACCACATCGAACTCCAAGTTGACCGATGTACCTATTATATAGGTATTGAAACGGGTATGTTCAAAAGTATATGGAATGATGGCTACGCTAAAGCCGTCTTTTTTGGAATCAACCACGGTCAAACTTACACCGTCCACGGTTATGGAACCTTTTTCAATGGTTACATTGTTCAAGCTGGAATCGTACTGAAACCCAAAGACCCAGCTACCATCTTTTTGTTCCATGGAAGTGCATTGGGCAGTTTGGTCCACATGTCCCTGTACAATATGGCCATCCAATCGAGCCCCTAAGACCATGGCACGTTCCAAATTTACCACATCACCAGTCTTTAAGTCCCCTATATTGCTCTTGATCAAGGTCTCTTCAATGGCGGTCACGGTGTATAAGTTATCTTTTATGGCCACAACGGTAAGGCATACCCCATTGTGTGAAACGCTTTGGTCTATCTTCAGTTCCGATGTAATATTGGAGGACAGGGTAATGTGCAAATTGCCCCCTTCTTTTTCAAGCTTTTCAACTTTCCCCAAAGTCTCTATGATACCTGTGAACATGTGTCTTATTAATTGACTAGTTTTGTAATGCAAAAGTAGCCATAACGGCAGTGATTATATGAAGGAAAATCAAAAAATAAAACTGGGGATTTCCATTGGGGACATAAATGGAATTGGGTGTGAAGTTGCCCTAAAAACATTTGAAGACCCACGGATGTTGGACTTCTGCACCCCAATTATTTTTGCATCGAACAAAACCGTTTCCCAGCAGAAATCGGATTTGGGAATCGAGATGACATTCAACGGGGTTAGGGATGCATCCCAAGCCGTGGAAGGAAAGATCAACATTGTGAATGTTTGGAAAGAAGTACCGAAAATTGAATTCGGACAGGCCACACAGGAAGGAGGCACCTATGCCATTAGATCACTTCGGGCGGCGGTTTCCGCTTTGAAGGATGGAAGTATTGACGTTTTAGTAACGGCGCCCATCAACAAAAACAATATACAGTCCGACGATTTTAAATTTCCCGGCCACACCGATTATCTAGCCCAAGAGTTGAATGGGGAAAGCCTTATGTTCATGGTGGCAGACACCCTTCGCGTAGGGTTGCTCACGGACCATATTGCCGTTAAGGATGTGGCTCAGGCCATAACTCCAAGTTTGGTGAGGCACAAGATATCCACCATGGAAAAATCTTTAAAAATGGATTTTGGAATCCGTAAACCAAAGATTGCTTTGTTGGGCATAAACCCGCATAGCGGAGACAACGGTACCATTGGGGAGGAGGACGACAAAATTTTGAAGCCGGTGATCAAAGAGCTGTTCAACAAGGGAACCTTGGTCTATGGCCCCTATTCGGCAGACAGCTTTTTCGGTTCGGACAACCATAAGAATTTTGATGCCATTTTAGCGGCCTATCACGATCAGGGGCTTATTCCCTTTAAAACCCTTTCCTTTGGAAAAGGGGTGAACTACACCGCTGGACTTGATAAGGTTAGGACATCGCCGGACCATGGTACGGCCTATGAAATTGCCGGAAAAGGGCAAGCGGACAACAGCTCTTTTAAAGAAGCGGTTTTTATGGCCATTGAGGTGTTTAAGAACCGTACGGAGTATATGGAATTGAGCAAAAACCCACTGAAAAAACAAAAGACCAAGCGTGCGAGCTAAAAAAGTTCCACAAAGATGGATATTTGTTGGTGTTGGAATTGCAGTTTTGTAAATAAGTAGTATCTTTGCACCCGCCTTTAGAGGCTGGTACACAAACCTTAAGTGTAGAAACAATGAAGCTGAAGGAGTTTTTTATCCCATTTTCAGGCTTGAAGTTGGGAAAACACGAATTTGTGTACGAGATTGACAATGCGTTCTTTGAATCTTTTGAATACCAAGAATTTAACGGAGCTTCCGTAAAGGTGACCGCCATATTGGAAAAGATGAGCAATATGATGGAATTGGGAATCGAGGCCAAGGGAACGGTGAATGTGGATTGCGACATGACCGGCGAACCTTTTGACCAACCCATCCATTCAGATTTGCACTTGGTCATCAAGTTTGGGGAAGAGTACAATGATGAAGATGATGAAATTTTGATCATTCCCCATGGTGAGTACCAAATCAACATTGCACAGTACATCTATGAGATGTTGGTGTTGGCCGTCCCTCAAAAAAGAGTACACCCCGGTGTATTGGACGGAACGTTGAAATCGGAAATCTTGGACAAGCTGGAAGAATTGCAGCCAAAAGAAGAAAAGAAACCATCAGAAAAAACAGATCCCAGATGGGATGATTTAAAAAAGTTACTAACGGACAAATAGGTTTATAATGGCACATCCTAAAAGAAAGACATCAAAGACCAGAAGGGACAAAAGAAGAACCCACTACAAAGCGGTAGCCCCTACAATTGCCAAGGATTCCGTAACAGGAGAAATGCACTTGTACCACAGAGCACACTGGCATGAAGGCAAACTGTACTACAGAGGTCAAGTATTGATTGACAAAACAGAGGAAGAAACTGCTGCCTAATGGCAAATCCCTCAAAATAAACCAACTCCCGTTCCAAACTAGCGGGAGTTTTTTTATGGACTGAAGTTAATTTCAAAAACGGCCCCGTTTTGATAAAAAAGTCATATAAAATGACTAATTTTCACCTCTTCTGGGTCAAATTTCAATGTTTTTGACAAAAAGAGACGCTAAAATGAATAAAACAACAGCAGCCATCACAGCTGTGGGAGGATATGTTCCCGATTTCGTACTATCCAACAAAGTGTTGGAAACCATGGTAGATACCAATGATGAATGGATAACCTCGAGGACCGGAATCAAAGAGCGGAGAATATTGAAGGAAGAGAACGCCGGAACTTCGTACATGGCCATAAGGGCGGCCCAAGATCTTATTAAAAAAGGAAATGTAGACCCTTCGGAGATTGATTTTGTGTTGGTGGCCACGGCCACTCCCGATCTTCCCGTTGCGTCGACCGCGGCATATGTGGCTTCGGAAATTGGGGCGGTCAATGCCTTTGCCTATGACTTACAGGCTGCATGCTCCAGTTTTCTGTATGGAATGTCAACTGCGGCCAGTTATATTGAATCAGGAAAATACAAGAAAGTTTTGGTGATCGGGGCCGATAAGATGTCCTCGATCTTAGATTATACCGATCGTACCACCTGCATTATCTTTGGTGATGGTGCCGGAGCCGTGCTCTTTGAACCCAATGAGGAAGGACTTGGGGTACAGGACGAGTATTTACGATCGGATGGAATTGGACGCCAATTCTTGAAAATTGATGCAGGAGGCTCTATCTTGCCTGCGTCCGAAGAAACGGTGAAGAACAAACAACATTATGTATACCAAGATGGGAAATCCGTTTTTAAATTTGCGGTTTCCAACATGGCTGAGGTGTCCGCACTGATCATGGAGCGGAACAATCTTTCCCATGAGGATGTACAGTGGTTGGTACCCCATCAGGCCAATAAACGTATCATTGACGCCACGGCCAACAGGATGGGAGTGGATTCGGAAAAAGTGATGATCAATATTGACCGTTACGGAAACACCACATCGGCAACCTTGCCCTTGTTGTTGTTCGATTATGAAAAACAACTGAAAAAAGGAGACAACTTAATTTTTGCCGCCTTTGGAGGAGGCTTTACATGGGGCTCCATTTATTTAAAATGGGCCTATAATTCTTAAATAGCACACAACTAACAAAATCATATTCCATGGACATTAAGGAAATTCAAAGTTTAATCAAGTTTGTGGCCAAATCGGGTGCCAGCGAGGTGAAGTTGGAGATGGAAGACATTAAGATCACCATCCGAACCGGTAGTACAAGCTCAAGTACCCCAGAGACAACCATTGTACAGCAAATTCCCATGGCCCAAGCACCTGCCGCTCCTGTGGCTGCGGCTCCAGCCGCTCAAGAAACCGCGGCACCTGCAACGGAATCTGCTTCAAAATCCGATGACTCCAAATACATCACCATTAAATCACCCATTATAGGAACTTTCTACAGAAAGCCTTCTCCTGATAAACCCGCTTTTGTTGAGGTGGGTAGTACCATTAATCAAGGAGATGTGCTTTGTGTGATCGAAGCCATGAAATTGTTCAACGATATCGAATCCGAAGTTTCCGGAAAAATCGTCAAGGTATTGGTTGATGACTCTTCTCCAGTGGAATTTGATCAGCCATTGTTCTTGGTAGATCCATCGTAGTGAATTTTAAATGATAAATTTTAAGCAGCGATTCCTGTTGTTTAAAACCATTTAAGATTTAGAATTCAGAATTTAAGATTGTGTTCTATGTTTAAAAAAATATTGATTGCAAATAGGGGCGAAATCGCACTGCGAATTATTCGTACCTGCAAGGAAATGGGGATAAAGACCGTTGCTGTATACTCCAAGGCTGACGAGGAAAGTCTCCATGTGCGTTTTGCAGATGAAGCCGTTTGTATTGGTCCGGCCCCCAGCCACGAATCCTATTTAAAGATTCCGAACATCATTGCTGCGGCGGAAATCACCAATGCCGATGCCATTCACCCAGGATATGGGTTTCTTTCCGAAAATGCCAAATTCTCGAAGATCTGTGCTGAGCACGATATTAAGTTTATTGGTGCTTCCGGGGAACAGATTGAAAAAATGGGGGACAAGGCTACGGCCAAGGAAACCATGAAAAAAGCAGGGGTTCCCACCGTTCCGGGATCGGATGGACTGCTCAAGGATGTGGACCACGCCAGAAAGGAAGCCAAAAAAATGGGCTATCCCGTTATGATCAAGGCCACTGCCGGTGGTGGTGGAAAGGGAATGCGTGCCATTTGGTCCGAGGACGAAATGGAAAAGAATTTCGAAAGTGCCGTCAAAGAAGCCACAGCTGCTTTTGGCAATGGCGGAATGTACATGGAAAAGCTCATCGAGGAGCCACGACATATTGAGATTCAAGTTGTGGGCGATCAATATGGAAAGGCATGTCACCTTTCAGAAAGGGATTGCTCCGTACAACGTAGACACCAAAAATTGACCGAGGAGACCCCATCACCCTTTATGACGGACTCCCTCAGGGAAGACATGGGTAAAGCTGCTGTAAAAGCTGCTGAATATATCAAATATGAAGGAGCGGGAACTGTGGAGTTTTTGGTGGACAAGCACCGCAACTTCTACTTCATGGAGATGAACACCCGTATCCAGGTGGAGCACCCCATTACAGAACAGGTGGTGGATTATGATTTGATCCGGGAGCAGATTCTGGTTGCCGGAGGTGTGCCCATCTCAGGGAAGAACTATTATCCAAAACTGCACTCCATTGAATGTAGGATCAATGCGGAAGATCCGTACAATGATTTTAGACCTTCCCCAGGAAAGATCACGACCCTTCATACGCCCGGTGGGCATGGGGTCCGATTAGATACCCATGTGTACAGTGGGTACATGATTCCACCCAACTACGACTCCATGATCGCCAAGTTGATCACCACGGCCCAGACCCGGGAAGAGGCCATCAACAAAATGCGCAGGGCGTTGGATGAGTTTGTGATCGAAGGTGTAAAAACCACAATTCCGTTTCACAGACAGTTGATGGACCACCCAGACTATTTGGCCGGGAACTATACCACCAAATTCATGGAAGGGTTCAAAATGGATTCCAAATATCAAGACTAAATACAGCCCCGATTTTTTATCGGGGTTTTTGTTTTATGGAGCTAAGCTATTGGGAATATAAGACTTGGTTGTCCCATGTGGATTTTACCATCATTGGTAGCGGTATTGTAGGGCTTAACTGTGCACTCCGATTAAGGGAAAAATATCCCAGCAGCAGGATTCTGGTCTTGGAAAGGGGCAGTCTCCCTCAAGGGGCCAGCACCAAGAATGCTGGCTTTGCCTGTTTTGGGAGCGTTTCTGAAATTTTGGCTGATGTAAAGGCGCATACCGAGGAAGAAGTGGTGCAGCTGGTCCAAAAGCGATATAACGGCATTCAGGTACTGCGCACGCTTTTGGGGGACAAGGCCATCGGGTTTGAACAGCATGGAGGCCATGAACTTTTCTTGGGGGATGATTCCGAATTGTTTGCGTCTTGTTCGGACAGTATGGAGCACTTGAACCAATTGTTGCTTCCTGTTTTTGGAGCCCCACCTTTTGTGAAAACCAAGAATGAATTTGGGTTTTCCGGGATTCGTGAAACCTATATTACCCATCAATTTGAAGGGCAATTGGATACCGGAAAAATGATGCAGACCCTGCTCCAAAAATGCCATGAGAACCAGATTCCCATTTTAAATGGGGTTGAAGTCAAGGACATTGAAGACACTGGAAGTAAAGTGACCATCCATGCAGAAGGCTTTGGATTTGATTCCAAAAAGGTGTTTGTGGCGACGAACGGTTTTGCCTCAAAACTGGTACAATCTGAAACGGTAAAGCCAGCAAGGGCACAGGTGTTGATCACAAAGCCCATCAAAAACCTAAAAATAAAGGGAACGTTCCATTTGGACGAAGGCTATTACTATTTTAGGAACATAGACAACCGGATTTTGTTTGGGGGTGGCCGTAACCTCGATTTTCAAACCGAAGAGACCATGGAATTTGGGGAAACCCATACCATTCAGGATGCCTTGGAAAAATTGCTCAAAAAGGTAATCCTTCCCGATCAAGACTTCGAAATTGACCAAAGATGGAGCGGGATTATGGGTGTGGGTACCCAAAAAACCCCCATCGTAAAACAAATTTCCAATTCGGTTTACTGTGGAGTGCGACTTGGAGGAATGGGTGTTGCCTTGGGTAGCTTGGTGGGACAGGAGCTTGCAGATTTGATTTAGAAAGCTCAAGAACAAGCTCAAATACCAATGATCACTATCGTATTGGTTTCTTGAATACTTTTTTGAACTTGATGCTTGGGTTTGGACTTAATTAAATCATCCGCCCATCCAACAGATTGATGATTCGGGAACCATAAGCCGCATTTTTCTCTGAATGTGTCACTTGGATAATAGTGACGCCTTCGTCATTCAACTGTTTAAAAAGTTCCATGATTTCCTCCCCTTGCTTAGAGTTGAGGTTTCCCGTGGGCTCATCGGCCAAAATCAGTTTTGGATTGGAGATTAGGGCACGGGCTATGCCCACCAATTGCTGTTGCCCACCACTGAGTTGAGCAGGGAAAAGGTCTTTTTTGCCCACAATATTGAAACGATCCAACATATCGGCCACCATGGCCTTGCGTTCGGTACCTTTATATTTTTTGTAGAGTAAGGGCATTTCCAGGTTTTCCTTTACCGTAAGTTCATCCAACAAGTGGTAAGATTGGAATACAAAACCAATGTACTCTTTGTACAGATTGGACCGGTGTTTTTCTTTGATGGAGTGCACGGGTTCATCCAAAAATTGATATTCCCCTTCGTCAAACCCGTCCAACATCCCGATGACATTCAACAAAGTGGATTTTCCGGAACCCGAAGGCCCCATAATGGAGATAAATTCACCTTCCTTTACTTCAAAATTGATGTCCTTTAATAAAAAAATACGCTGGCCTCCAGAGTTGACCCATTTAAAAATGTTGTTGAGTTGTAGTAGCATGATTGATATTTTTATTCTTCCCGCAAGGTTTCAACAGGATTGGCCGAAGCCGCCCGTACACTTTGAAAACTCACGGTAAGCAATGTAAGGAAAAGGGTTAAAAATCCGGTAAGTGCAAAAATCCACCAACTTATGGTGGTCTTATAGGCAAAGCCTTCAAGCCATCTGTTCATGGCGAACCAGGAAATGGGAACGGCAAAGATGAAGGCAAGTCCAATCCATTTTACAAAATCTTGGTTCAGCAAGGAAAGAATTTGTCCCACGGTGGCGCCGTTTACCTTTCGTATGCCAATTTCTTTTCTGCGTTGTAGAATGGTATAGGAAGTAAGCCCAAACAATCCCATCAAGGCAATCAGTATGGCAAGAAAGGTAAAGAAGCCGAATGCCTCACCAAATTTTTTATCATCGTTGTATTGGGCCTCAAAATTCTTGTCCAAAAAAGTATAGCCAAATGTACTCTCGGGGAAGACAGACTTCCATTTGCTTTGCAAAGATGCCATGGCCGACTCCAATTGGGTTGGGTTTAAGGCCGAATCATCTAATTTTACCAAAAGGGAACTGGTTGCAGTGCCTGGCCGAATAAGCATTGGTTGAATAACGGTTTTTAGCCCAAAGTGGTGATAGTTTTCCATTACCCCGACGATCTTCCAGGTCTGCCCCCAATACTTCACCTCTTTTTCCAAGGCTTCCGAAGCATTGGAGAACCCCATCTTTCTTGCAAATTGTTCATTGACAACAATGTCGTTCCCACCACCATTGGCATTGGCATGGAACACATCACCGGCCAAAAATGATATGCCCATTACTTTGAAAAACTCGGGTTCCACCTGATACTGATAATATACGGTCTGTTCTTCAAAAGAACCATCCGGTTTGGTTATTCCCATAAAAGAAGGAAGGTTGTTATAGCCGCCCCCGGGATAGGTTTGCGCGGTTGAAACGGCATTCACAAAACTTAGGTTGCCCAATTCCTTCTTCAGCACCTGAAAATCCTTGTTCTTTATAGAGTCCGAGGGTTGGTCCAATATTTGGCCCCTTAGGGCGACCACACCATTGAGCTGTGCCCCTATGGGTTGATCTTTTAGGAATCGAATCTGCTTGCCTACGACCAAGGTCCCTATCAAAAGTACAATGGTGGCCAAAAACTGAAGGGTTATCAATCCTTTCCGAAGCAGCAAGCCTTGGGAGGATCCTTGAATTTTTCCTTTCAATGTTTTTGCAGGACGGTAACCACTCAAGATAAATGCAGGATATAGGTTTGAGATGAACGTTCCCAATAGGATGAAAGCAAAAAACGGCCAAAGGGAATATAGGTTGGGGAGGGCAACCATCAATTCTTGTCCCATATAGCCATTGAACCAAGGCAATGTCAAGGCTACGAGGGTAAGGGCTATGATCAAGGCCAAGCCATTGATTAAGATTGATTCTGAAAAGATTTGCCAAACCAAATGGAGCCTTTGTGCACCAGCCACCTTACGGATTCCAATTTCCTTGGCTCTTTCCAAGGATTTTGCCGTGGCAAGATTTACATAGTTGAGCCATGAGAGCAACAATACGATCAAGGCTATGGCAGATAAAAAGTTGACCCGGTTTGCACTCCCGTTGGCTTCGGCCTCATACGGTTTGTTGGAGTGTAAATGAATACGTTCCAAAGCTTCAATGTCATGCCTTTCATCCACTTTTCCATCGGCATTGTTTTCTTGGATTTTTTTTCTGAGCGCAGCAATGTTGGAATTTTCAGCAACTTTCAAATAGGTGAAAAAGTTGTTGTTGGCCCAGTTCAATTCTTGTTGCCCCTCGAACATCTCCCACGTCCAGAGGGTATCAAAAGAAATCAGAAAACTGTTTTTCATATGGGTATTCTGGGAGATGTCTTTCATGACCCCAGTAACGGTCATTGGAACGTCGTTTCCCCAAAAGATGGACACTGTTCTTCCCAAAGGGTTTTCATCCCCGAACAGTTTATGCGCAAGAGATTCTGTCAATATAATGGAATAGGGCTCCACCAAAGCGGTGTTTTTGTCCCCCTTGATCAAGGAATAGGGAAAAATGTCAAAATAGGATGGGTCTGCCAAAGAACCTACATTTTCTCCCAATACGGTCTCTTTGTTTACCAAGGTAACGCCACCCATATGAAACAGGCGAACCTGCTCAAGCACTTCGGGAAATTCTTGCTTAATGGTGGGGCCGGATAAATTATAGACTTGGGCATCTCCTGGGGCAAAAACATCTCCCGTCTTATAATCCATATACACACGATACACATGCTCCGAACCGCTAAATGTGTCATAGCTGCGTTCATAGTTTACGTAGAGCATAATGAGAACAAAGGAAGCAATGCCCACCGTTAGCCCTAAGATGTTGATAAAGGAATAGAGCCTGTTTTTTAGGAGGTATCGTAGGGCAATTTTTAGGAATATAGGATTCATCTTGACATCTTTAATGGGTTTTATTCTGTTCGTAAGCTTTTTACGGGATTGGCCATGGCGGCTCGTAAGGTCAATAAGCAAACTGTAGTCATGGCTATGCATAGAACTATCAACCCGGCAAAGGCAAATATCCACCAACTAGTAGTGATATGGAAGGCAAAACCCTGTAGCCATTTATGGGCAAAATACCACGAAATGGGAGCTGCAATCAAAAAAGAAAGTAAAACAATTTTTAAAAAATCCATGGACAGAAAACCCAGTAAGGTAGATATGTTTGCTCCCAAAACTTTTCGAATTGCAATTTCCTTGGTATGCTGATTTATGGTAAACACTACCAGTCCAAATAACCCTAAGCAAGAGATAACTATGGCAATAAGGGCAAAAATGCTGCTCAGGTTTTGGATTTTCATCTCATTTTGATATCGTTCCTCCAAAGTGTTGTCCAAAAAATGATAGGAAAAAGGCAAGTCACTGAACTTTTTATGGACAGCTTCTAAATGGTCAATTGCCTGACCGGTTTTTCCAACATTGGTTTTGGCATAGAATAGATAAGATTCTTTTGGTCTGCAGCGAATAATCAAAGGCTTAATGGCTGTGTGTAGGGAGGTAAAGTGAAAGTCTTTGACCACCCCTACAATTTGTCCACCTTCATCACCCCAAAAACTGATTTTTTTGCCAATGGGATTTTCCATTCCCATGGCCTTGACCGCCTCTTCATTCACAATATAGTTAAGGGTGTCAGTGGCCATTTCCTGGGAAAAGAACCGTCCTTGATTGAGTTGAACATCGAGCATTTCCAACAGACCAAAATCCACATTGAGAATGGTAAACCACAATTTTTCCTCCTCGTGGTTTTGTCCTTCCCAAATAGGGTCGGACGAGCCTCCTTCCATATGGACAAAATCTCCGCTGGCCCTGCTTATGGCTTTAAGATCGGAAAACTGCTCTAGCTCGTCCATTATGGATTCTGCATGTTTGTAGGTCCCCATATCCATTGCAGTATAGATAATGTTTTCACGATTTAACCCTAGATTTTTGTTGTGGATGTATTGCATTTGGAAGTAGACAATCATAGTCCCGGCAACCATGACAATGGAGAGACAAAACTGAAAAGCCACTAGTCCCGCCCTTATTTTTTTCTGACCCAGATCTTCTTTCAAAACGCCTTTGAGTGCCGTTACCGCTTTAAAATGAGATAAAAAGTATGCGGGATATATGCCAGATAAAAGAACGGTGATGAGAATGATACATAGGAGTGCTATGTATACAAAAGGTTCATTGAGGATATGGGAAAGCGCTTTGGATGTAATGGAATTAAATACAGGAATTGACAATTGTGCGAGGACCAATGCCAATAGAGAGGAAATAGTTACAAGTATCCATGATTCCATGAAAAATTGGAACATCAAAGAAGTTTTTCCCGCGCCGATGACTTTTTTTATCCCCACTTCTTTAGTACGCCGTACTGCGCGGGCAGTGGCTAGATTAATGAAATTAAAACAGGCAATGACCAAGGTGACAATGGCTATAATCAGAAACAAGTATATGTTGTCTATGCGTCCTCCAGCTACTTTTCCATTTTCAAATTTTCCGTATAGATAGCGGTCCTGTATGGGTTGGAGAAAAAGTGTGAACCAATCGGAGTTACCCCAATTTTTTGGGGTTTCCTTGATTTTATCATTGATTTGGCCCAAGGTAAGGTTGTCATCATATAAGGCATAGGTCTTTGTCCATCCATTACCCCAACTGGTGTTGTTCATGGGCAAGAAATTGTCCAAGGGCACCACGGCATCAAACTGTAAGGTGGATTTTCGTGGAATCTTTTGGAACACACCTGTTACTAAATACTCCTGCGCATTTTCATCCAACGTAATGGAAATGGATTTTCCCACGGGATTTGCTTTGCCAAAGTAGGATGAGGCCAATTCTTGCGAAATCACCACACTTTTTGGGTTTTCCAAACAACTTTGGGAGGCGCCATTGTCAAGCGGAAAGGAAAACAAAGTGAAAAAGTTAGGATCCGCTCCCATGACTCTAACGTCCATGAGGTTTTCGGTAGTTCCAAAAGCGGAAGACCTTGGTCCGGCCGTGCGGGTCAAGGCCTTAATTTCAGGAATGTGTTCCAATAATGCTTCTCCAACGGGGTATCCAATACCATCCCATGTATCAATATCACCATTTTGTGCTGCTACATTGGCCATTACTTGGGTGAGCTGACCACTCCCTTCATGGAAATTGTCCCATCCAATTTCATCTTTTATAAAAAGAGAAATCATGAGGCAGCACCAAATACCCAAGGTCAATCCAATACTATTGATCACAGTATATCCCTTGTTCTTTAAAAGGTTGCGAAATGATATTTTTAGATGATGCTTAAACATGAGACATTATTTCTAATTTAAAAGCATTATTCTGTCCGTAAACTTTTTACTGGGTTGGCCGATGCTGCCCTTACGGTTCTTGCCCCCACGGTCAAGAAAGCGATCAGCATTGCCAAAAAACCGGCCATTACGAAATACAGAGGATTCAAGGTGATGCGAAAGGGATAAGACTCCAACCAATTGTTCAAAAAGTACCAAGCCAAGGGTACGGCTATGATAAAAGCAAAGCCAACCAATTTCAGGAAATCTTTGGTCAATAATAAGGTAATGGAGGATACGCTTGCCCCGATTACTTTCCTAACACCAATTTCCTTGGTACGCTGGGTTACTACTAACATGGACATGGCAAAAAGCCCAATACAGCTCAAGAGAATTCCCAGGACGCTACCGCTTGTGATAATGGTGGCCATGGTTTTTTCCCGCCGAAATGTACGATCTACATTTTCATCCAAAAACGACCCCAAAAACTCGGCTTGTGGCTCTACTTTTCCCCAAACAGCCTTTATGGCATCATAAGATTCGGCGATGGCCGCGGGACTCACTTTGACGTAGGCATAGTAGAGGTCCCTTTCTTGGTTCATGAAAAGGGTAAGTGGTTCAATTTCCCTGTTAATATTCTGAAAATGATAATCTTTCAATACTCCGATGACGGTATAAGGGCCTTCGTCTTCTTGGATTTTGACGGATAGGGGGTCTTTCTCGTTCAATTCCTTTGCCATGGCCTCATTGATCACTATACTGAGACTGTCTGCGCCGTATTCTTTGCTAAAAGACCTACCCGAAACCAAGGGAATATCCAAGGTTTTTAAATAATCGTGGTCAACAGTGAGCACATTGGTGCCTATGCTACGCTCTTTATAATCAAACCGCCATTTACTGGTGGACGAACTACCGTCCCTTCCCCGCCCCAAATTATTATCGGCACCGGTTACACTAAGGATGTTTGGGTTGTTTTTAAGTTCTTCCCGTAGGAGTTGTACCACTCGATAGCTATCCGTTTTGCCATTAAGTGGAATGGAAATCACCTGCTCCTTGTTATAGCCCAAGTCCTTGTTTCTCATATACTGGATTTGTCCATGAAGAACTATGGTGCCGCTAATGAGAACAATGGCAATGACAAATTGAAGCACTATAAGGCCATTTCGCAATCGGTTCTTCCCCATTTCCCACTTTCCCTTTAGGGCCCTAATGGCGTTGAGCTTGCTCAATATAAGGGCCGGATATCCGCCGGCAATGAGTGTAATCAACAGTAGGGAAAGAAAAAGACCTACCAATATAGCCGGCTTGGATAGATTGGAAAGGGTTGCCTGAGTGTTAAAAAGAGACTTGAAAGGATCCAATAGCAAATGAGCGACTACCAGTCCCAATACAATGGAAACCACAAAAATCAAGATACTCTCCAACCAAAATTGTCCAAAAAGTTGGCGCTTAACTGCTCCAAGGGTTTTTCGCATACCAATTTCCTTGAGCCGTTTTTCTCCCAAAGCAATGTTCATGTTGATAAAATTGGCACAAGCGATGAAAATGATGAGTAAGGCAATCCCCATAATTAAATAGGGGAAGGTACGGTTGACTATGGCGATACCGGTTGCATAGGAGACAAAGGCAACATCGGAATAGGGAAGGAGGTGAAATTGTTTATATTGTCCGTTGGTATCGGGCAATGCTCCATCGCGAATCATATTTTGTATCTGATTTTCATAGTGTAGGTTGGCGAAGGAGCGGGTATTTTCTTCAAACCGGGATAGGGAAACACCTTCTTCCAACTCTAAGTAAACCAAATGGTTGTAAGAGTCCCATGTGTCGAGGTTTGGAAGATACTCCGTGTGGCTTTCAAATGGAATTACAATATCAAAGTCCACACTACTGTTCACGGGAGTGTCCTTCAGTATTGAGGCAACCGTGTAGGGAAGCTGCTCCCTGCCTTGTTGTAACAGGATAGTTTCTCCAACGGCATTCCCATCTCCAAATATCCTTTTGGCAGCACTTTCAGTCAGTGCGATGGAATTTTTGTTAGGAATAGGTTTTTGAGTGTTGCCCATTACCACAGGGTAACTGAAAAGAGCAAAAAAATCGTTGTCCACATATTCGGCATCCAGGTCAAAGTCTTTGTTTTGGTACGTGGCCAAAGCATCTTGGCTAAGGGAGCGGGAAATATGCTTTATTCCGGGCACTTCCTCCTTTAATGCCGGGGCCAATGGAATAGGATTTACCACACTTATGGTTGTTCCTTTTGGGGTTTGGTTGGACAGATATAGTTGATAGACCGAGTCCTTTTTTTTGTGGAATTGGTCAAAGGATAACTCAAACATGGCTGTCATGCCCAAAAGAATTGCTATTGCAAAAGCAGTGGACAATCCAATCAAATTGGCTGTTGTGAAGACTTTGTTTTTGAGAAGATTTCTCCAGGCTATTTTAATATAGTTTTTGAACATGGCTTTCCTCTATTATTGATGAATTACTCCGTCCGTAAACTTTTTACGGGATTGGCCTTTGCAGCCCTAATGGCCTGGAAGCTTACGGTGACCACGGTCACGAATAGGGCCCCGAGCATGGCCAGTGCAAAAATCCACCATTTCAAAATCACGCGATACGGATATTCCTGTAACCATCCATTCATAACGTAATAAGCGATGGGCACAGCTATAAAACAGGAAATGATGACCAGCTTTAAAAAATCTTTGGACAACATGTTCCACACGTTGAAGACGGTAGCCCCCAACACTTTGCGGACTCCAATTTCCTTGGTGCGCTGTTCCGCTACAAAGGAAGTCAACCCAAAAAGGCCCAAACAACTGATCAGAATGGCCAAGGCAGTAAAGATCCCCGAAAGACGACCAATACGCTCCTCAGCGGCAAATTTCTCACCGTATTCCTCATCCACAAAGTCGTACTGGAACGGGATATTGGGAAAGTGCTCCTTGAAGACCCGTTCAATTATGGCCAAATTTTGTCCGGCACTTTGTTTGGGATTCAACCGTAGGTTGTAAAAGGAAGCATTGCCGTATTTATCAAAGGTGTACATCCCTTGTTTTACAGGCTCATATGGGGATTGTGCGATCATATCCTGAACCACGCCAATAACCTTTAAAGGCTCACTCGGATTTTCAGTGTCCTTATCCTTTAAAAGTTTGCCAACAGGGTCTTTAAGCCCCATATATTTTACGGCAGTTTCGTTGAGCAGAACAGCATTGGAATCCGAAGGAAACTCCCTTGAAAAATCCCTGCCCTCCACAATTTTTAAATTGAGCGATTTGGCGTACTCGGGGGAAACCTCGGTATAGGCCAAATCTTCTTGGAACCCTTCAGGTTTGCCTTCCCAGGTCCACCCACTTCGATTGGACCAAATGTTGGTGGTTGGGCTACTGGAGGATGACATTTCCACAACCGCCCCGGAGCCGATGAACTCATCTCGCATCAACTCGTATTTTCCGGCAAAATCCTGACTCATGACCGGAACCTGCACCAAACCTTCACGATCGTACCCAATAGGTCGGTTTTTAGCGTGGTTAATTTGTTGCATTACGATGACAGTTCCGATGATAAATGCCACCGAAACGGTAAACTGTAGTACGACCAGGATTTTTCTGGGCAATCCGGAATGCTTCCCTGCCTTGAAGGTGCCCTTTAGTACATCAATGGGCCTGAAGGAGGAAAGGTATAGAGCAGGATAACTGCCGGCCAATAGGGCTGTAGCCAGAATAAATAGAAGGGAGGCCGCCCAAAAACCGGGAAGTGTCCACGGAAAAACCATTTCCTTTCTGGCCAACTCATTGAATCCATTTAAGGATATGGCCACAATAAGAACAGCAATGATAAAGGCCAATAGGACCACCAAAAAAGATTCTCCCAAAAATTGGTTGATCAATTGCCCACGCTGAGAGCCAATGGACTTTCGGATTCCTACTTCCTTGGCCCTTTTTTCGGAACGGGCCGTGCTGAGGTTCATAAAATTGATACAGGCCAAAAGCAACACAAAGACCCCAATGATGCCAAACAACCAAACGTATTTGATACGTCCGCCCACCTGCTTTCCATTTTCAAAAAAATTGCGAAGGTGCCAATCCTTCATGGGCAGCAACATAAGCTGGGGGTTAAATTCAACGGTATCTTCGTTCAAATCTTTTTTTACGTCTTTAATGGCCGATGTAACCCCTTCCATGGTGGTGTTGTCCGCAATTTGAACAAACATTTGGAAAGAATTATTCCCCCATTGGTCCTCGGATTTCTGAAGCCATTCCGCTGTGGTGATATATTTGTCCCAGGGCATGAGATAATGCATATCATTAAAGGAGGCATTAAAAGGAATGTCCTCATAGACTGCGGTGACCATCATATCATACTGACTGTTGACCTTGATGACCTTCCCAATGGGTTCCTCATTGCCAAAAAGGGCATTGGCCGTAGAAACGGAAATCATAATGGAATTGATTTCCCTTAAGCCGTCCTTTTCTCCCTTTATAATATTTAGGTCAAGCATTTCAGGAGCCTCCTGTTGCATAAAGTTTCCGGTTCTTGAAATACTGGTTTCCTTATATTTTAAATATTGGGAATTGTTCCACGAGGCCATTACCAAGCGCTTGAAATTGTCCATATATCCATCGCGGAACGCTTTTTCCAAAGGACGGGGAATGGCAGGACCTGTACCGGTTTCACCATTAAAGGTTTGCGATTGGAATATCTGGGCGATAGTATCTTTATTGGTGAAATAATCGTTGTGGGTGAGCTCATCCTGCATCCACAAGCCAATAATCAGGGCAACCGCCATGCCCAAGGCCAATCCGCCCACGTTTATGATGGTGTACGCTTTGTGCTTGGTCAGGTTTCTCCAGGCAATTTTTAAATAGTTCTTTAACATGATGGTTTTGTTTTTTGATGTGATTTATTCGGCCCTCAAACTTTTTGCCGGGTTGACCAAACCTGCTTTTATGGCTTGGTAGCTGACCGTTAAAAATGCGACCGCCAAGGCCAAAAGACCGGACAGTAAAAAGACCCACCAAGAAATATTGATCCTATACGCAAAATCTTCCAGCCAACGGCTCATCAAGTACCAGCCAATAGGGGTTGCAATGAGTATCGATATCAAAATCAACTTTACAAAATCAAAAGTGAGCAATTGATATATACTTTTAAAAGGCGCTCCAAGAACCATACGGATGCTTATTTCCTTTTTACGTTGTTCTACCAAAAACGCGGAAAGGGCAAAGAGGCCCAAACAGGCCACAAGAATGGCAAATAGGGCAAAGCTGTTGAATATTTTTCCCATACGCTGGACATCATCATGCATTTGCGCAAACTCCTGATCTAAAAAGGTATACTCAAATGCTTGTTGGGGTACATAGTCCTGCCATATGGCTTCAATGGCATGGATTGCCCTAGTGGTTTCCCCCTTGTTCAGTTTTACGGAGACCATGCTTGGACTGTTGCCAATGACCAATGAGACCGGGCTAATTTCTTCTTTGAGATTTTTATAGTGGAAATCCTCAAGGACACCGATTATGGTCCAATCTTCACCATTATTGATCCGTTTGCCTATGGGATTATCAAAGCCTAATTCCTTCGCCATGGATGAATTAATGACTATGGCAGACGAATCACTGGCATATTCCTCGGAAAACCCCCTTCCATTTTTAACCTGTAGCCCTAGGGTTTGTATATAATCATGGTCTACCCGCCATACTTGTGCGGGAACGGAAATTTCTTGCCCTTCATTACCAATCAAACCAAAAGTGTTCCCATTTCGTTTTGTGCCCTCTATGGGAAGGTAATCACTTATGGTCACCGATTTTACATTGGATGATTCAAGAAGCCTTTCCTTAAAGGACTCAGTATTGTTTTTTAATAAGTTGGTTCCCTTGATGACCAAAACCTGCTCCTTGTTGAACCCCAGTTTCTTGTCCAAAATGAAGTTCATCTGCTTATAAATGATCAAGGTGCCAATAATCAAGACTACCGATGTGGTAAACTGAAAAACAACCAATCCACTGCGGAGTTTTCCGCTTTTGCTTCCCGTACTCAGGGACCCCTTTAGCACGTTCACCGGTTTAAAGGCGGATAGGTAAAAGGCAGGATATAGCCCAGCAATGATCCCTATAATCAAGGCGGCCACCCCTATTATGGGTAGGAACCACCATGTTCCCCATGGCATTCCAATGTTTTTGGCGGCAATGGAGTTAAAGGTAGGGAGCAGCCCCCAAGCCAATAAGACCCCAATAACAAAGGAGATGATGCTAAAGATGATGGACTCGGTTAAAAACTGGCTCACCAAATCGCTCCGAAAGGCTCCTACCGTCTTTTTCAACCCCACCTCTTTGGCCCTATTGGCAGACTTGGCGGTAGACAAATTGATGAAATTTATTACTGCCAGCAATAAAACAAACCCCGCAATGGCAGCAAACAACCAAACAAAGCGAATGTCGCCATGTTTTAGCCCATCACCCATCTTTAAATCCGATTTTAGGTGAATGTCCCCAATGGGTTGTAGTTTGTACTCCAGGGTTTGTAACACTTCCATGAAGTTCTCTCCGCGCATTCTTTCGCGATAGGCGGGAATGACAAAATTATCTAGAATGGAGTGCATTTTCTTTTCCAAAGAGAAAACATCAACATTGTCATCAAGCAACACATAGGTAAAGTAATTGTTGTTGGACCAACTCATATTGGTGTCCTCAATCGCCAGAAGGAAATCAAAGTCCATATGCGATTTTTTCGAGGTATCTTCCTTGATAATTCCTGTCACCGTGTAGGGTCTACTGGAATTGTCGTCAAGAAAAACCGTTTTGCCCACGGCATTGCCATCAGGGAAATATTTGGCCGCCTTGGAGGCCGTCAATACAATACTACCGGGATTAACCAATAGATTTTCAGGATTGCCCTGTTCCAGTTCCAGTTCCAATAGGTCAAAAACGGGTTGGTCCGCATATATAAACCCTTCTTCAAAGTTGTTTTGGGTGGTTCCTTCCGCTCGCAACGCCCTTCTTCCCGCACCAAAAAGTTCACTGGTGTTTATCTTTCCCGCTTTTTGGATTTCCGGAAAAGTAGATGCCAATGTTTGGGCAAAAGGAAGTTGAAAATGAACGCTTTTAAGCTGTTCGCCATTCATCATACCTTGCATGACCACGCGGTAGAGGCGATCTTTGTTCTTGTAATGGGTATCGTAGCCCAGTTCATTTTTTATAAAAAGGGCTATCAAAAGACAAGCGGCAATGCCTACGGCAAAACCACCGATTTTAATGGCTGTAAACAGTTTGTCCTTTTTGATGTTGCGCCAGGCAATCTTTATATAGTTTTTGAACATGGCTTTTCGTTTTTTGATGATGATTATTCTGTTCTTAGGCTTTTTATGGGATTCACAATGGCCGCTTTTATGCTCTGATAGCCCACGGTAAGCACGGCCACGCCAATGGCCAAAAGGGCCGCTAAGGCAAACACCCACCATCCTATCTCTATCCGATAGGAAAAATCTTCCAACCACTTGTCCATGGCAAACCAGCCAATGGGCAAGGAGATAAGGATGGAGATCCCGACCATTTTTAGGAAGTCGGTGGTCAATCGGTAGGTAATCTGTTGTACACTGGCCCCCAACACTTTTCGGATACCGATTTCCTTGGTTCGCTTTTGTGCGTTGAAGGCGGCAAGCCCGAACAAGCCCAAGCAAGCAATCAAAATGGACAGTACCGTGAAGACCATGAATATTTTGCCCAAACGTTGTTCTGCATCATAGGTGGTGTTGAAGGAATCGTCCATAAATCGATAGTTGAAAGGCTGCCCTGGAGCAAACCTGTTCCAAATTCCTTCGATTTTGGCAATGGCCGATGAAAAGTCACCAGCATTCAATCGCACTGCCAACATACCCGACGGTTGTCGGTCCAAAAAGAGACCCAATGCCCCAATATTTTCCCGCAAGGACTCGTAATGGAAGTTTTTGACCACCCCGATAATGGTGCTGAACCTGAGTTCTTCAACGGCTAGGTCATCGGTCATTTTAAGGCCCAATGCTTCTTCAGCGCTAAGACCAAGAATTTTTAGGGCTGCTTCATTGATGATCATCCCCGTGGAGTCGGCCCCAAATTCGTTACTGAAATTGCGTCCGGCAATGAGCTCCATGTCCATCGTATTTATGTAATCTTCATCAACGGTCCATGTTTGCATTTGAACGGCATTTTCTTGACTCAAAGCCCCTTCTTTTACAAAGGATCCGTTGGAACGGGATGAAGGTGTGGGGAAATAAGAGCTTAGGGTGGCATTTTTGGTCTGACTTAGTTTGAGAACTTCTTCTTTAAGGGCTTCTACCTGGGATCCGGCGGAAAAAACATCGTCTATCAGAACCACTTGATCTTTGGTAAAGCCCAAGTCTTTGTTTTGAATGAATGTCAGCTGCTGAAAAACAACAATCGTACTGACAATCAGAAATACCGAAATGGCAAACTGGAACACCACCAATGCATTGCGTACGTTGCCACCTCCCACATCACTTTGTCCACCTCCCTTAAGGGTTTTCACGGGCATAAACCGCGACATGAAAAAGGCAGGATAGCTTCCAGAAAATATCCCCAAGATAATAGTGGCCAATAGTAGAATTCCCCAAAATATTGGATTTGTATAGGGTATGGCAATCGACTTTCCGGCAAGTTCATTGAAAAAGGGAAGTACTGCAGAGGCAATGACCAGCGCTACCAAGAGTGAAATGAATGAGATAAGCCCCGATTCGATCAAAAACTGGCGTACCAAGTCTATTTTATTGGACCCCAAGGTCCTTCTTATTCCCACTTCTTTGGCTCTTTTCAAGGAATAGGCCGTGGAGAGGTTCATGAAGTTCACACAGGCAAGAACAATCAAAAACAAGCTTATAAACGAAAGGATGTACACATTTTGCATGGTACTGTTGGAGCTCATTTCGGATTGCCTGTTTGAGTGGAGGTGAATGTCCGTCAAGGGCATGGTATGATAGTTGACATAGTTGCCCGAAGCAAGGAAGGATTCCTTGGTGATGCCTGGAAAATAATTCTGCGCCCAAGGCAGTAAATAGTTGTCGAAGAGCGTATTCAATGGAACTTGGAAGTCTGCCACGTTCGCCGAGGGAATGAGTTTGACGAACGTATAGTAATTGTGACTGCCCCAATCGGGTGACCGGGAATCCGCAAAACCGCTCATGGCCATAAAAACGGAATGGTCCCTCAAGAACGAATTTTTTGGAAGGTCATCAATGATTCCCGTAACGGTATAAGTGTCCGTATTGTTCAGCAATAGACTTTGCCCCAAAGCGTCTTTGATCCCAAAATGCTTTTCAGCGGCAGTTTTTGTCAGGATCAAAGTATTGGGTTGGGCCAGGGCTGTTTCGGAATCGCCCACCAAGAGGGTTATCCCAAAGAAGTCAAAGAAGGTAGAATCGGCAAAAGCAACTCTGGGCTCCTTGGTGTTTGCGGAGGTTCCACTTTTTCTCAAGAGCAGGCTGCCCCGGTCCCGAAACCGCATGGCAGATTCCACCTGTGGAAAATCCCTGAGTATGACTTCGGCCATGGGAGCTGCAGCTTCAGAAGCTTTGATTTCGGCTCCACCGAATTTAATGTCCGTGTCAATCCGGTAGATGCGTTCGGCATCTGCGAACATTTTGTCATAGCTCAATTCGTCATGGATGAAGAGACAGATAAGCAAGGCGCCGGCCATTCCAATAGCAAGGCCAAAAGTGTTGAGAAATGTGAAAAAAGGTTGTTTTTTTAGATTCCTCCAGGCAATTTTTATGTTGTTCTTAAACATGACGTTTGGTTTTGATGATGATTGATGAATAAACCCCTAGACCATTGCCCCCATGGGCTTGTTCTGACTTTCAGTGACAATTTGCCCATCGAACAGGTTAATGACCCTGTGCGCATAATGCGAATCGCGGTCGGAGTGGGTCACCATAACAATGGTGGTGCCTTCTTGGTTCAATTCGGTCAACAGGTTCATCACCTCGATACCATTTTTGGAATCCAGGTTCCCCGTAGGCTCATCCGCCAAAATCAGTTTTGGGTTGGTAACCACGGCCCGGGCAATGGCCACCCTTTGTTGTTGACCCCCTGACAGTTGCTGTGGAAAGTGTTTTTCACGATGCGCAATTTTCATGCGTTCCAAGACTGCCTTTACTTTTTCACGACGCTCAGATTTGTTCATTTTTAGATAGATGAGGGGTAGCTCCACATTTTCAAAAACGGTAAGCTCATCAATAAGGTTAAAGCTTTGGAAGACAAAGCCTAGGTTTCCTTTTCGCAATTGGGTGCGTTGGCTTTCCTTGAGCCCCCCCACTTGATGGCCGGCAAATTCATAGCTTCCCTCGGTAGGGTTGTCCAACATTCCAATAATATTCAGGAGGGTGGATTTCCCACACCCGGACGGCCCCATGATGGCCACAAATTCTCCCTCGGCAACCTTTAGGTTTACCCCGTTCAGTGCCAAGGTTTCCACTTCTTCGGTTCTGAAGCTTTTTTTAAGATTCTGTATCTGTATCATTTTTATGGTTGTTTCGCTGTTAGTATATAGACTTCTTTAAATCAATAGGTGTTACAGGTTGCACGGTTATTTTAACACAATCCGTTCTGCGGTTCCAAAACTGTCATAGTTACTGGTAATCACTTCTTCTCCAGGTTGTAGGCCTTCAAGGACCTCATAGTACCTTGAGTTCTGTTTACCCAGACGGACATTGCGTTTTAGGGCCTCGCCGCCATCAGGGTTCACCACAAAGACCCATTGGCCCCCGGTACTTTGGAAGAACCCGCCTTTGGGCAACAAAAGGGCTTCGTTGGATTCGCCCAACTGTAGGCGAATGTTGTAGCTCTGTCCGGCACGTATGGTCTCGGGCTTTTCATCGGTAAATACCAAATCTACCTTAAAGCGACCGTTCCGAACTTCGGGGTACACCTTGCGCAGTCGTAGACCGTATTCCTTTTCATTACGCTCCAAGGTTGCGGACAGGTCCCGTTTTACCCGATCAATGTAGTGCTCGTCAATTTCGGCCTCGATTTTAAAATCGGTGAGTACATTGATCTGCCCTATACGTTCCCCTTGGGCAATGTTCTGTCCGATTTCGGCATCCAAAAACCCAAGCTGGCCATCTGCAGGGGCGCGGACGTTGAGGTGGTCCAAGCGCTCGTAGACCATGGAAAGGGTCTTGTGCATCCGGGCCAAATCGGCATCCAAGCCGGTCAAGGAGGTTTCCCTCAGCTCATCATCCTGCTCGGTCTGTAGTTTTACAATGTCGTATTGTTTTTTGGCAAGCTCATAATTCTCCTTGGAAAGAAGGTAGGTTTCTTTGGAAACAAGCTCGTCCTTGAAGAGCTCTTCGTTCTGTTCGTAATTTCGCTTTAGGCGTTGAAGGTCATACTCGGCGGTGGCCAAGTTCCGTTTGCCCTCCACTTGTCTTGAATCGAAGGTAAGTTTGGTAGACCGTAGGTCGTTCTGTTTGAGGGCCAAGTTACTCTCGCTCGCCAAGATCTGTTCGTAAAGACCCATGTTTTCGAGCTTGAGAATGATGTCTCCCTTTTTTACCATGGACCCTTCCTCAATCAACTTTTCCGAAACCCTTCCGCCTTCATAGGCATCCATATAGATGGTGGCAATTGGGGCCACAGTACCGTTGATGGTAATATAGTCATCAAACTTGCCGGCAGTTACCTGTGCTATGGAAAGGCGTTCCTTTTCGGTCCTGAAGGTGGAAACGGAACTGGCAAAAAGCAGCTTCCATCCCACGAACAATAAAAGTACGCCCAAGGCTATATAGCCGTAATGTTTGGGTTTAAGTCCTTTCTTTTTCTCTAATTGTATATCCATGGTTCTGATTAGTTGATATTAAAAATGGGCAGGCCGCTATAAAAATCTATGGTGCTCTTGTTCACTCTCAACCGGAGACCTACCTGTAAGTTTTCGTTTTGTGCCACGCCGTACAAATTCTTGGCCTGAAAAAGGTCCAAGGCATTGATGAGTCCTTTTTCGTAGCGTTTTTGGGCAATGGTGAATGCCAATTGTTGGGCTTCCACCTTTTGGTTGCTTTGCTCATATTCTGCAATCAATGCCTGATTGGCCTGTACGAGCTGTTGCAACAACTGAAAGAGTTCCTGCTCTTGGATCTTAAGATTGTTCTGTGCCTTCAAATAGGCAATTTTTTGCTGTTTCACCCGTGAATGGTTGGACCAACCGTTGCTAATGGGAATGCTCAGTTCGGCCCCAACAAACTTGGAGGTGTTGTCATTGAACTGGGTCTTAAAGGGAATGATGTTTCCATTTTCATCCACATTGGTCTCAAAATAACTGGTCCCGTACCCGGCGACCAAGGAAAGGGAAGGATAAAGTGCCCCCCTGGTGGCCTGCAGTTGTTTTTTGGCGGCACTTACCCGGTATTCCTGTGATTTCACCAAGGGCACAAATCCTCTTGCAGTTTCATATAAGGAGTCCAAGGGAGCGCTTTCAATTTCATTGGGAAGGGGTTCCAAAGTTTCCTGTAGGGTAATATCCGTTACTTCGTTGAGGTTCATTTCTTGAAGCAAGACCAACTTGGCATTGGTGAGCAGGTTTCTGTTCTGGGTCACCAATAATTTATCGCCCAACAGATTGGATTCGGCCTCGTAGAGGTCGGCACCCGCCATGATGCCCAGTTCCACTTGCTTTGCAACCAAATCGTAATTGGCTTGGGAGATTTCCTGTTGCTCCAAGGAATTGGCCACAAGCCCTTCATAAAATTTAATATCGTAAAAAGCGCTCATTACCCTAAAGGCCAAGAGGAATTTTTCTTGCAGCACATCTTCCTGTGTGGCTTTCAAAATAAATTTTGAGGCTTTTATTGAGTTCAACTTTTGAAACCCCTGAAATAGTCCCATGTTGGCACTTAGGGAGTAATTGTTGCTAAAGAATTCCGTGTTCACATAATCGTTGGTGTTCGGGTCGGCCGATCTACCGTAGCGAATCCTATAATCGGTATAGCCGCCCACAGAGGGCAACAAATCACGGATGGACTGGCGATAGGTCTCTTTGCTCGAGTCGCGGTTATAGTTGGTGTTCTTTACCTGAAGGTTGTGCTCAATGGCGTAGGCCACACATTCGTCCAAGGTCCAGGTCTCTTGCGAATACCCGGAGATTGCAACGAAAAATAAAAGGCCGGTAATGTATGTTCTAAGGTTCATAATGTATTCCTGTGCCAAAACTATGTCCATTCTTATGCCAAAAACATAATGTGCTAATTATCAGAATATTAAAAGATTTTTTAAAAGGAAAGTTAAGCATAGGTGTAAAATATTTATACAAAAAATGTCAAATTATTTTACACATCGATGCCTTGCATTGTGCCAATTCGTAGCTTTAGAATTGAAAAGGAATTATAGGAGTTATGACCGACGCCAAGATTTTAGTGGTAGATGACAACAAGAGCGTGTTGAGTGCTTTGGAGATTTTACTCCAGTTTGAATACAAAAGCGTTCAGACCTTGTTCAACCCCAACCAGATTTCTTCCTTTCCCAATATGGAGGAAATGGACATTGTGCTGTTGGACATGAACTTTTCCGCTGGGGTGAACACAGGGAACGAAGGATTGTTTTGGCTCAACGAGATCAAAAAGAAATCCCCCAACACCTCTGTGATCATGATGACGGCCTACGGTGCGGTGGACTTGGCGGTAAAGGCCTTGAAGCAGGGCGCATCGGATTTTGTCCTGAAACCTTGGAACAACGAACGGCTCATGACCACGGTGCAATCGGCCTATGAGTTGCGGAAATCCAAACAAGAGATCCATAACCTGAAGAAAAAAGAAAGCAACCTAAAACAGGTCATCAATGAGGACAAGAACTTTATCATTGGCCAATCCAAGGCGCTCTCCTCGGTTTTAAACTTGGTCGCCAAGGTTGCCAAGACCGATGTCAATGTGCTCATCACCGGGGAAAATGGAACGGGGAAAGAACTCATCGCCCGGGAATTGCACCGATTATCTTCTCGTAAAAATGAGGTGTTCATTGGGGTGGACATGGGTTCCATTGCCGAGAACCTTTTTGAAAGTGAACTGTTCGGGCATGTAAAAGGATCCTTCACCGATGCCAAGGAAGATCGGGCAGGAAAATTTGAGGCCGCCCACCAAGGCACCTTGTTTCTGGACGAAATCGGGAACCTTTCTTTGCAGATGCAGGCCAAGTTGCTCTCTTCCATCCAAAATAGGGCGGTGGTCCGGGTGGGGTCCAACACCTCCAGTCAGGTGGACATTCGGTTGGTCTGTGCCACCAATTGCAATCTGGAACAAATGGTAGCGGATGGACTGTTTCGGGAGGATTTGCTCTACCGCATCAACACCATCCATATTGAAGTGCCTCCCTTGCGCGAGCGCGAAGGCGATGTTTTGGTGCTGGCCGACTTTTTCCTGAAAAAATTTGCCCATAAATACGATAAGCCAGGGCTACGCATCAATAATGTGGCCCAAGAGAAATTAATGGAATACCAATGGCCGGGCAATGTTAGGGAGCTGCAGCACACCATGGAGCGGGCTGTAATCCTTTCGGACGGAAATGTGCTCAAGCCCACCGATTTTCTGTTGCACGCCAAACCCATGCAATCGTTGGACCATCAGCCGTTGACACTGAACGAGATGGAACAGCAGATGATCTTGCGGGCCTTGGACCAGCACGATGGCAATTACAGCGCCGCGGCGGAACAATTGGGCATTTCCAGACAGACCCTCTACAATAAATTGAAGAAAAAGCACGAATAATGGCCAGTCGACATTTTTATATCCAGTTGATTGTTCGGGTGATTTTGATCACGCTCACGGCCTTGGCCCTCGCTTTTGCAATCTCTAAAATGTGGTATTTCACCTTGGCGTTTTCGGTGATTTTTTTGGTGTCCCAAGTATATGCCTTGATCATATTCATCAACAGGACCAACCGCAAGATTGCCTATTTTTTCGATGCCATCCGCAATGAGGATTTTACCCTTCGCTTTCCCGAACGGGTGGCCATTAAATCCTTCAAGGAGCTCAACCAAAGTCTCAATCGGGTCAATGGGCTGATCCAGGAAGTTCATCTGCAACTGCAGATCAGGGAACAGTACTATCAAGAGATCCTGAAACAGGCCAGTATAGGTATCATGACCTATAACGAGAAGGGCCACATCTTGTTTTCCAACCCCACCATGGAAAAGTTGTTGGACTATTCCCCGCTGAACCACATCAAACAATTGGCCCAAGTGGATGAAAACCTGTTCAAGATCTTTGAAACCTTTGAGCCTTTTGAGCGCAAACAGTTTCAATTGACCAATGAGCGGGAGCAGATCCATCTGGCCATCAAGTCCACACCTTTTACCTTGGATGGCAAATCGCTCTTGTTGGTGGTGATACAGGACATCCACAAGGAACTGGACGAAAAGGAGACCGAATCCTGGGTGCGCCTCATCCGAGTGTTGACGCATGAGATCATGAACACCATTACCCCGATCGCCTCTATTTCGGATTCTATCATCAAATACTATCGGAACAATGGGAAGATCACTCCCATGGAGGAGTTGGAAGAGCATCAGATCAAGAATACCCTAAAAGGGTTGGAGGTGATCAAGGAACAGGGGGGCAACCTCATGGACTTTGTACAATCTTACCGAAGCCTTTTGCACGTGCCGGAACCCAACAGGACCATTGTACAGGGGAAGGCTCTTTTGGGCAAGATCGATGTGCTCATGTCCGCGAGGCTGCATGAGGGCGAAACCGATTTTCAGGTGCTGTGCGACCCAGAGGATTTGGAGCTGTTCATAGATGAAAAGCAGATTGTTCAGGTATTGATCAATCTGGGCAAGAACGCGCTTCAGTCCGTGGGGGATACTAAAAATGGAAAGGTGCAGATGGTGGCCGGGATGGACCGCAACGGGAAAAAATATATCGAGGTAAGGGACAACGGCCCGGGCATTCAACCCGAAGTGCTGGAAGAGATTTTTGTGCCCTTCTTCACCACCAAGAGCGAGGGAACTGGGATTGGCCTGAGCCTGAGCAAACGGGTGATGCAACTGCACGGCGGTGGCATTCAGGTACACTCCGTACCCGACCAAGAGACCGTTTTTAGATTGACGTTTGCCTAAACCACAATTGAAAATGCAGAAGAAAGAACAGCTTTTAAAATTCTGTTGGGACTATGTGGACACCCGAACGGAGCGCCTGAAAAAAAGTGCCGCGGCACTACAGGAATCCTTGAATTCCGAAACCAAGAGCAGCGCCGGGGACAAGCACGAGACCGGGCGGGCCATGGTGCAATTGGAGCAGGAAAAACTGGCCCAGCAATTGGTGGAACTGGACCGATTGAAGGAAGTACTCCAAAAAATAAATGTTGAAACCGCACAAGGCAAAATACGTTTGGGAAGTTGGGTAAAGACGGGCACGGCCCAGTATTTTTTGGCCATTTCCTGCGGGGCCGCCCCATGGGAGGGCCAGACGGTCTACTGCATATCGGCGGGATCGCCCATTGCGCAATTGCTCATGGGAAAAGAGGCGGGCCAAACCTTTGACTTTAATGGAAACACCCATACCATTTTGGAGGTGGGCTAAACTGTTCCTGGCCCATTTTTAGTTGGATCTCTTTTTAGCTTGATAACGCCTGTACAACCAAACAGCAATTAAGGCTATTACGGTCAAAGCGGCACTGGTAATTACTGAGATTGTTTCTTTTTCGGCTTCCATAGCTGGGGTTTATATCCTCTAATTTACGGTTTTATCGCTATCAATCTGAACCAGTGCGGATTATCGTCCGCGCTTTTCTCATTTAGATTCTTTTCCTTTGGTTAAATGAACTCAAATCTTTAACCATGGAAAACAACCAGACCGCCTTTTTAAAGGGCGTTACAATCTTGGCCGAGGAACATTTTAGGTCGTTGCGGCCCTACAAATCGGGTTTTGAGGTGGAGCACTTGTATATTAAAGGCTATCAGGACCTGTTGTTCCATCTGGAATCTTTGATCAATGTCTGCATCTTGGCCTTGGACAATCCCCATGTGGGGGAACATACGCAGATCAGGGAACCGCAGGTGCACATCCAGAAAGTTCTGGAGCTCACCGCCCAACTTATCCCGTTTGAGGAAGCCGGGTTTTTGGACCAGATGCGGGAACTCATTTCTACCTTGGAAAAGGAAGACTAGCTACTCCAGCCCCGGTTTTTTGCGTTGGGACTTCTTTTCCGCCGCTTGTTTTTTGGATTTCAACCGTTTTTCCACCGAAGATCGGGTGGGTTTGGTGGGTTTCCGTTTTTTGGGAACGGTCAAGGCATTTTTCAGCAGGTCAAAAAGGCGCTTTACCACAAGGTCACGGTTCTTGTGTTGGCTTCGGGACTCGTCGCAGTGCAATTGCAAGACCCCGTCCTTGGTGAGCCTAGATTTCAGTTTCAGGAGCAGGCGTTCCTTTTCCACCGTGGACAACCCTTGGGATGCGGCCACATCAAAGGCCAGTTCCACTTTAGTGGAAACCTTGTTCACATGCTGCCCGCCCGCACCGCTGCTTCGGACGGCCTTAAACTGTAGTTCGCTATGGATTTGTTTTTTGTCCACCTTGGAGACGCCTGTTTATGGTCCCCAAAGATACATTAAGGAAAACGGTATCGCCTACCTTCAGTTTTTTTGGCGTGTTGAAATAGAGCATGGGCCCATCTTCCACCTGCCCCTCGTTGAGGTAATGGCTTCCTTTAAAAAAGGAATGGGTCACCCCGACCTTCAATCCCGAAGTGGTGGACACCTTGAACTCATCAGGGTACACCAACACCGATTTATCGATTTGCGAGTATGATTTCAGCAATTTTATGGGCAGTTCGTTCACCTCGCCAAAAAGGCTGGCCGTATAGTAGTTGGGCGGGTTCCGGTACAGCTTTTTGGTCTTTTGGTTGGCAATGATGCGCCCTTTTTCCAAAATCAAGGTCCGCTCCGCAAACGGAAGCACGTCACTGGGATCGTGGCTGGCGGTGAGGACGGTTATTCCCTTTTTCTTGAGATGGGCAAAAAGGTTCCTGCGAAGGGAGTTCCGTTTAAAGTTGTCGATATGCCCAAAAGGTTCGTCCAACAAGAGGATCTCGGGCTCTTGGGCCAGTACCCGGGCCAGGGCTACCCGCTGTTGTTGTCCGCCACTCAGATTTTTCACCTTGGTCTTGGCATAGGCCTCCAGTTCTATTAGGGCCAACAGTTCCGCGATGCGCTCTTGGTGGGTTTCCCGCTCAAATACCGAAAGATATTGCCCAATGTTCTCTTCCACCGTGGTGAAGGGCATCAGGTCAAAATCTTGGGAGAGGTATTTCATGTACGGCTCGCCGGGCACCAGATTAAAATTGGGCCCCAAGGCCTGCCTGTCGCCCCAAAAAATGGAGCCGTCCTCCACATGCAAAAACCCATAAATGATTTTTAGGAGGGTACTTTTCCCCGAACCACTTTCGCCCATCAGGGCCACGTGTTCGCCGGGGGTAACTTCAAAGGCCACATCTTCCAAAATGACCTTGGATTTGTACTGAAATGATGGAATCTGTACGTTGAGCATAAATGGATAAAAGCAGTTTAGAAAGAAATACGTCAACCTGAACTTGTTTCAGGTTCTCATAAAACCCTTCAATAAAGCACATGGGATTCTGAAATAAATTCAGAATGACGCATTATCTAATTTTCTGAACAGCTATAATTAATTAATCTTTAAACTCCTTGAGCACTGCTTGGTTGGGAAGCTCGTCGTATCCCATGTTGTAAAAGGTGAACCCAAAGATATCCGCATATTGTTCTATGGTCTTGCTTACCGGTGTGCCGGCCCCGTGTCCTGCATTGGTCTCTATCCGAATGAGGGTCGGGTTGGTCCCGGTCTGTTTTTCCTGTAGTTCTGCCGCAAACTTGAAACTATGGGCAGGCACCACACGATCGTCATGGTCTCCCGTGGTGATCAGGGTGGCCGGATATTCGGTGCCTTCCTTTACGTTGTGCACAGGCGAATACCCTTTTAGGTAGTTGAACATTTCTTCATTGTCCTCCGCGGTGCCATAATCGTAGGCCCAGCCCGCGCCGGCGGTAAAGGTGTGGTAGCGGAGCATGTCCAAGACCCCAACGGCCGGAAGCGCCACTTGCATCAAATCGGGTCTTTGGGTCATGGTGGCCCCTACCAAAAGTCCGCCATTGGACCCCCCACGAACGGCCAAATATTCCTTGGAGGTATATTGGTTGTCGATGAGATATTCCGCTGCGGCGATAAAATCGTCAAACACATTCTGCTTTTGGAGCTTGGTGCCCGCAATGTGCCATTCCTTGCCATATTCGCCACCCCCTCTGAGGTTGGGTACGGCATAGATGCCGCCTTGTTCCATCCAAACGGCATTTACAATGCTGAAAGCGGGTGTAAGGCTAATGTTGAACCCTCCATACCCATAGAGGATGGTGGGGTTTTTACCGTTGCGTTGCAATCCTTTTTTATAGGTGATGATCATGGGAACCTTGGTGCCGTCCTTGGAGGTATAGAACACTTGCTCGGACTCGTAGTCTTCGGGGTTGAAATCGATTTGTGGTTTCCAATACTGCACGTATTCCCCAGTTTCCACGTTGAATTTATAGGATGAGCCGGGCGTGTTGTAGTTGGTGAACGAAAAATAGAATTCCTTTTCCTCCTTTTTACCCCCAAAACCACTGGCGCTTCCCACACCGGGAAGATTCACCTCCCGAACCAGGTTTCCATCGTAATCGTACTGGAATACTTTGGAAATGGCATCCACCATATATTCGGCAAAAAAGTAACCGCCTCCGGTGCCTACCGTGAGTACGTTTTTCGTTTCCGGGATCAAATCCGTCCAATGTTCCGGAGTGGGGTTGGAGGCATCGGTGACCACCACTTTTTTATTGGGTGCGTTTCGGTTGGTGACCAAAAACAGTTTGGAACCTTCGTTGTCGATCACAGAGGTATCGGAATCGGTATCGTCCAGAATGGTGACCAATTTTGCATTGGGGTCGGTGAGGTCCAAAAGGAACAATTTGTTCCCCGATGTGGAAACGGCTGCTGAGATGAACAGATATTTTTCGTCTTCGGAAACGTACCCGCCCACATAGCGGTGTTTTTCCTCAGCAGTGCCACCAAAGATGATTCTGTCCTCGGATTGGGGGGTGCCCAAAGCATGATAGTACAGTTTGTGCTGATCGGTCTTTGCCGAAAGTTCACTACCATCCGGCTTGTCGTAGCTGGAATAGAAGAAACCTTCGTTCCCCTTCCATGAAAGGCCACTGAACTTGATATCGACCAAGGTGTCTTCCACAGCTTCGCGCGATTCGGCATCGATGACAATGCCCTTGCGCCAATCGCTGCCCCCTTCGGAAATAAGATAGGCAGCTTTGGAGCCATCCTTGGTGAAGCTCAGCCCCATCAAGGAGGTAGTTCCATCTTCCGAAAAGGTATTGGGGTCAAGGAACACTTCCTCTGGGCCATCACCCTTTTTTCTGTAGACCACATATTGGTTCTGTAGTCCATTGTTTTTATAGAAATAGGTATAGGCCCCTTCTTTGAAGGGGGAGCCCACTTTTTCGTAGTTCCATAGTTTTTCCAGACGGTTTTTAAGGTCTTCCCGGAACGGGATCTTGTCCAAATATCCAAAAGTGGAGGCGTTTTGTTGTTTTACCCAAGCTTCGGTTTCTGGGCTTCGGTCGTCCTCCAACCAGCGGTAAGGGTCTTTGACCTCGGTTCCGAAATACGTGTCTACGGTATCGACTTTTTGAGTGGTGGGGTAGTTCACAACGATGGGTTCTTTTTTGGGAGTGGTCTGGCAGGCGGCGCATAAAACCACAACAGCTAGGAGATTTTGGTTTCGCATTTTTTCAGATTGATGCTGATAAAAATACCATAAAAACCGACAATCCCTAGCTGCTGCTATGGCTTTAACGTATTTTATGAAATTGCCTCGGAGGCGTTGGAAACCAGATGGTTCTCCACCAAATATTCGGCAATCTGAACGGCATTGGTGGCCGCTCCTTTACGAAGGTTGTCCGCCACAATCCACATGTTCAAGGTGTTGGGTTGGGTCTCGTCCCTACGGATACGCCCCACGAACACATCGTCCTTGCCATGGGCAAACATGGGCATAGGGTAGGTGTTGGTGTCCGTGTTGTCCTGTACCACAACACCGGGAGTCTCGCTCAACAGTTGTCGCACATCGGCAAGTTCAAAATCGTTTAGGAACTCAATGTTCACCGATTCTGAATGTCCACCAGCGGTTGGGATACGCACTGCGGTGGCCGTAACCGAAAATGTACGGTCGTCCAATATTTTTTGGGGTTCGCGTGCCAATTTCATTTCTTCCTTGGTGTAGCCATTTTCCAAGAACACATCGCAATGGGGCAATGCATTTCGGTTGATGGGGTAGGGATATGCCATGTCACCCTCTATGCCGGCAGCTTCGTTTTCCATTTGTTGAACGGCTTTTAACCCGGTCCCGGAAACGGATTGGTAGGTAGAGACCACCACACGTTTCATCCCATATTTTTTATGTAGCGGGTCCAACACCATCACCAATTGAATGGTGGAACAGTTGGGGTTTGCTATGATTTTGTCCTCGGCGGTCAATTCACTGGCATTGATTTCCGGCACCACCAATTTTTTGGTGGGATCCATTCGCCAAGCGGAAGAGTTATCAATGACGGTGGTACCAACTTCGGCAAATTTGGGAGCCCACTCCAAAGAAGTGTCCCCTCCTGCGGAGAAAATGGCGATATCGGGTTGGGCGGCAACGGCATCGGCAAGCCCAATAACGGTATGCTCCTCCCCCTTATACTCCAACGTTTTACCCACGGAGCGCTCCGAGGCCACCAATAACAATTCTGAAATGGGGAAATCGCGTTCCGCCAAAACTTGCAACATCACTTCGCCAACCATTCCTGTGGCACCTACAACTGCTACTTTCATGCTTACTTAAATTTGAACCGCAAAGGTACGCCAGATAGCGATTTAAACAAGCATCCAATAGAAGAATAATCAAAAAATAACAAAAAGTTATAAATAAAACAACCATCAACCTGCTTGCGGGGCAAATTGATGGTTTTTAAAGGGTTAATTGTGATGTAGCGGCGGCCTTCTTTAGGGCCAACGATTTTATTTCTTCAACAAATCCCGGATTTCGGCCAGCAACTCTTCCTGAGTGGGGCCTTTTGGAGCCTCTGGTGCGGGCTCTTCTTTCTTTTTCATCCTGTTTACGCCTTTAACGATCATGAACATGACAAAGGCCACAATGGTGAAATCGATCACGTTGGTGAGGAACGCCCCATATAGGACCGCAATTTCCCCTACGGTTTCCCCTGCGTCGTTCACGGTTCCTTCCGTAATTACGTATTTCAAGTCGTTGAAATCCGAATTGAACAATAGACCGACCAAGGGTGAAACAATGCCTCCGGTGAAGGAGGATACCACTTTGTTGAACGCTGCGCCCATTACGAAACCTACGGCAATATCCACTAGGTTTCCTTTCATGGCGAAGTCCTTAAACTCTTTTAAAAATCCCATGTTATAGTTAAGTATTGGTTAATCAAGAAACAAAATAATCAAAAAAAGGCATTGATTGCACAAACATTTTGGAAAAATCAGTCTTCCACGATTACGCGTTTTATCCGTTGGGATAGGGCCGTAAGGATTTCGTAGGAGATGGTCTTTGCCCCGGAAGCGAATTCCTCGGCCGATTTTTGGGGTCCAAAGACCATGACCTCATCACCTTCCTTACAATCGATATCGGTAACATCCACCATGATCATGTCCATACACACATTGCCAATGATCGGGGCTTTTTCCCCATGGATGAGTACATGGGCCTTTCCATTGCCATAGGGACGCCCAATACCGTCCGCATGACCCAAGGGAAGCGTAGCGGTTTTTCGCGGGCCATCGGATTTGAAGGCCCGATTGTACCCTACCGTTTCATTAGGTTCCAATTGATGTATTTGTGAAATGATGGTCTTCAAGGTGGCCACAGGTCTTAATTGGGCATCAATGGTCTTATCGTTCCCATAGCCATACAGGCCGATTCCGCTCCGGACCATTTCAAATTGGGCCTCGGGATAATTTAGGATACCCGAAGTGTTAAGCATGTGTCTCATGGGCGTATAGCCCAATTTTTGACTGAGCGTTTCGGCAATTTTTTTGAAGGTGTTGATTTGGTCCTCGCTAAAATCCCTTTCGTTTGGATCTTCCGATGCAGCCAAATGAGAAAACAGGGAGGCTACCTTTACCTCTGGTGCATCCTTGACCAGTTCCGAAATAAAGTCAACATCATTTTCTCCAAAGCCCAAACGGTTGAGCCCCGTATTGAACTTGAGGTGGATGGGATATTGCACCTGTCCCATTCTTTTGGCCACCCCTATAAACGCTTTGAGGATTTTTGGGGAGTAGATATTGGGTTCCAAGCGATGTTCAATGATCTCCTCAAAATTTACGGGAAGTGGGTGAAGGACCAAAATAGGCTTGGTGATCCCGGCTTCTCTGAGTAAGATACCTTCACGGGCATAGGCTACCGCAAAGTAATCTGCACCCAAGGCCTCCATTTTTTGTGCAATGGCAATCATGTCACTGCCATAGGCAAAAGCCTTGACCACGGCCAGAAATTTGGTGCCCGGTGCTATTTTTGAACGGAGAAACCTGTAGTTGTGCGCTAGGGCGGACAGGTTTATTTCCAGAGTGGTTTCCCCTACTTTACGCATTGCCATTTTTCTTTTTTGCATCCACCTCCTCCGCGTCCACGTCCATTTGGCTTATTTTTTCCTTGAGCATGGCCTTATAAAAAGCGGCTCGGCTAAGTGGCTCGTATTCTTCGGTCTCGCCCAAAAGCACCAATTTATCATTGCTGGATTTCCGAAAACTATAATTGGCCAAATTTCCTGTGCGTGTACAAACGGCATGTACTTTGGTCACATACTCCGCTGTGGCCATCAAGGCAGGCATGGGGCCAAAAGGATTGCCCTTGAAGTCCATATCCAACCCGGCCACCACCACACGTACCCCTCGGTTGGCCAAATCGTTGCATACCGTTACAATCTCATCATCAAAAAATTGTGCCTCATCAATTCCCACTACATCACAACCATCTGCAAGAATGCGGATATTGGCCGCAGCTGGAACAGGAGTGGAACGGATTTCGTTGGCATCATGGGATACCACCATATCCTCATGGTAGCGGGTATCCACCATGGGTTTAAAAATCTCTACTTTTTGTTTGGCAAACTGTGCCCGCTTCAATCGGCGGATGAGTTCCTCGGTCTTTCCAGAAAACATGGAACCGCAGATGACCTCTATCCATCCGAACTGTTCTTTGGGGTTTACCGTGTTTTCAAGAAACATAGCGTATTTTTGAACGAAACTGTATGTTTTTTTCGTTGTATTGGGACGAAGCACAAAGCTACTAAAAAAATGTACCCCCGACCTTAGGTTAAAATTTAACCTTTTGTTCGCAGCGGTAAATATAAAATGATTATATTTTTATACTAAAGAAGTTGGCTATGATACAGAAACTAAGGGAAGAACTGATAAAATTATCCACCGAGATCATCACCACAAGGGAAGATCAGGATTTGGTGGTTTTGTATGAGAAGGCAAGAAGTATCTATGAAAGACTGGCCGTACTCAAATTCATCGATGAGAAATTGAGTGATGTGGAGGTTGATGTCTCCAAGAATGTGGTCGCTTCACGTTTTGAGAAAGTGGCCAATGCCGTCCTCAGCGGAAATATTGCCGTACCGGAAAGCAACCCCCACGAGGAAGATATCATGACACCAGGTATGGAAACCATCAAAGGGATGGTCTCCGAAATGCCATCTGAAATGGCCTTGGAACAGGTGTTTGCCGAATTCGTGGCCAAACCTGAATTTGTAAAAAACGATAAAGAAGATGTGACTTCTGTTGAAAGGCAGATAAAGGCAGAACAGAGCAACAAGCCCAAATCCTTGAACGATACTCTGGGCAAGGATATGCAGGTAGGGCTCAATGATAGATTGGCCTTCGTGAAGCACTTGTTCAACAATAATATGGAGGATTATACCCGAGTATTGTCCCAATTGAACACCATTGATACCGAGGAACGCTCCGTTGCCTTCATCAACAATATGGTAAAACCCGAATACAATAATTGGGAAGGCAAAGAAGAATACGAAACCCGTTTGATGGCCCTCATTGAACGCAGATTTGCTTAACAAACATCTTTTCAATTACTTTTCCAAACAAGACCGTAACTTTGGGACATGGGAAAACTGTATTTGGTTCCGACCCCAATTGGAAATCTTGAAGATATGACCCTTCGGGCCATCAAGGTCTTGAAGGAAGTGGATTTGGTTTTGGCGGAGGATACCCGTACCAGCGGAAAACTGCTCAAACATTTTGAAATAGCTACTCCCCTGCAGAGCCATCACATGCACAATGAGCACAAACAAGTTGATGCATTGGTGCAAAAGTTAAACGGCGGGGCCACGTTGGCGCTGATTTCGGATGCAGGGACCCCAGCTATTTCGGACCCTGGTTTTTTGCTCACCCGTGCTTGCGTGGAAAACCACATTGAAGTGGAATGCCTGCCCGGGGCAACGGCCTTTGTGCCAGCCTTGGTGAACAGTGGCCTTCCCAATGACCGTTTTGTATTTGAAGGCTTTCTACCCATAAAAAAAGGCCGTCAAACCCGGATGCAACAGTTGGCCGAAGAACACCGTACCATGGTGTTTTATGAATCTCCCCATAAATTGATAAAGACCTTGACCCAATTTGTGGACTATTTTGGGACGGACAGACCCGTTTCAGTTTCTCGGGAACTTACCAAATTGTATGAAGAAACGGTTCGGGGGACATTAGTTGAGGTACTCTCACATTTTACGGAAAAACCCCCCAAGGGCGAATTTGTTATCGTGGTGGGCGGGAAGAAATAAAGACTATATTTATTTCTCAAATTCCAAGGGCATGAAAATCAGGATTTTATTGGGTTTCTTAATAATGACCTCAATATGTGGGTGGAGTCAAGTGGTATCAGTTCCCACACTGGATAGTCTGGCTCTATCAAGTTTTGAGGAGGGAAAAATTCATAAAGTATGGCTTTCCCTTGGGGATGACGGCTTCGCCAACCCCATACAAGTTCCTGTTCTTATTGCCAAAGGAAGCAATGAAGGCAAAGTACTTGGACTAACGGCGGCCATCCATGGAAACGAACTCAATGGCATTGCAATTATCCAGAAGGTTTTCGCCTCCCTTGATGCTGCTCAAATGAAAGGTACCATCATAGCCATTCCAGGTTTGAATTCCTTGGCCATTGCCAATCAGCGGCGTGAATTTGTGGACCAACAAGACCTTAACCGTCTATTTCCAGGGAAGGAGAATGGCAATCGTTCCCAACAAATGGCCTTTCAGATAGGGAAAAAAATCATTCCACTTTTCGATTATCACATTGATTTGCACACGGCCAGTTTTGGTCGGGAAAATACGCTTTACGGACGTGGTGATATGCAAGACGAAACCCTATCGATCATGATTCGCATTTTGGAACCCGACATCATTGTTTCCAACAAGGGCGAGGCCAGTTTTGGGGAAGCCAGCGGACTTACCCTACGAGCTTTTGCCATGAAGAAAGGAGTAAAGAGCATTACGGTGGAATACGGCAATCCACTGGTCTTTCAGAAAGAAATGATAGATCGTGGAGTCGTAGGAATCCAGAATCTTCTAAAGTGGTTGGATTTTGTCAAAGGCGAAGCCAAGATTCCACCCGCCAAGAATGTTTGTTCAAGATCGTATTGGCTCTTCACCAAAAAAGGGGGGTATTTGGAGGTACATGTGTCGTTGAACCAAGTGGTTAAAAAAGGAGAACTTTTGGCAACGCTTCGCAATCCATTTGGGGAAGTGGTTGAGGAATATTTTGCCCCAGAATCCGGGATTGTCATTGGCAAGAGTACCAATCCAGTGAATATTTCGGGTGGACGGATCATCCATCTGGGCGTTTTAGAATCTCGGCCATGAGTTGGCTTCCTTGGGGCATAACTCTTTTTACGGTAACATCGGTCTATTTTTTGGATCGCTGGGAACACAGAACAGTTAAGTCAATTTTTGATTGGGTTCCCGCCATTCTTTTGTCCTACATTATCCCGGCCCTGATATGCTATGCTTTCGGATGGGACTTTTCCCAGGACGGCATTCATGACCTGAGCAAAACTTTTTTCATCCCATTGACCATAGTTGCGGTAATGGCTAGCCTTTCATTAGGGCAGTTGAGGGCCATTGGGGTTAAACCCATTCTTCTTTTTGTTTCAGGGTCTTTTTTTATTGCGCTGTTTCCAGTAGTGTTCGTAGCGGTTTTTTCCCATACGGATTTGGTGACCGAGACCTTTTCTAACAAGGGTTTTTGGAAAGGGGTGCCTCCCATTGTGGGAAGCTGGATTGGAGGAAGTACCAGTCAGTTGGTACTTAAGGAATTGGTAGAGTGTCCTGAGGGTGTTTTTCTCTCCGTTTTGGTGATGGACAATATTTTGGTCAATGTTTGGACCATCCTGATGTTCCAGACCATCAAAAAAAGCAATGGGCTGAATTCGTTCTTGGGAATTAAGGATGCCATGCTTCCCGAAGGCATACGGGAAGAAGATTCAAAGAGATGGCCCATTTGGAGTACACTTCTCGTCTTGGTGGCGGTCGTTCTTCTTTTGAATGCGGTGATGGAATCCTTTGTGGGAAAAGTGGTCACACTTTCGGTGGTGGGATTGGTTCTGGGCAATTTTATACGTGGATGGAATTTTAGATTCTCCTTAAAATTGGGGGGAATCCTTATCCTTACTGTCATGTCCATATTGGGGCTAAAGCTGCGTTTTGACCTGTTTGGGTTTGATCTACACTTTTTTTGGTTCCTTTTGGTTTGGCTTTTGGGGCATTTTCTGTTCATGGTACTCATTGCCAAACTCCTCAATGTGAACATGGCTTGGGTGCCCATTGCCAGCATGGCGAATGTTGGGGGTATTGCCACGGCTCCTGCAGTAACCGCCGCCTATAAAAAACAATGGATGCCCCACGCCATTATCTTGGCCATTTTGAGTATGGCCACGGGTACATTTTGGGGAATGATCACTATTTATATGCTACAACGGTTCATGACGTAGAAGTACCATTTTATAGGAAAAAGTGTTAGTAAGAACAGTATTTATCGACAAAAGCAGGAAGTATGGACCAACTTCTTTCTGAAATTCGAAATTGCTCCGTTTGCAAAACGCATTTGCCCTTGGGACCTAGGCCTATAGTTTCGGCCCATCCAGAATCCAGGATCGTGATCATTGGGCAGGCGCCGGGCACCAAAGTACACCAAACCGGAGTGCCTTGGGATGACCCAAGCGGTAAGCAGCTCCGAAAATGGTTGAATGTGACAGATGAGCAGTTCTATGATGAAAAATTGTTCGCTCTGATCCCCATGGGTTTCTGCTATCCCGGAAAAGGAAAATCGGGCGATTTACCCCCGAGAGCGGAATGTGCCCCGTTGTGGCATCAACCATTGTTAAATCAAATGCCGCAGCTAAAACTGACCATCCTTATTGGGCAATATGCGCAAAACCATTACTTGGGAGATGCCAGAAAGAAAACCTTGACCGAAACGGTAAAAAACTATCAAGACTACGGGCCGGATTTTTTTGTGTTACCCCATCCATCACCCAGAAACCGTTTTTGGTTAAGCAAAAACCCTTGGTTCGAGAAGGAGGTATTACCTATGTTACGAGAGAGAGTATCCAGTTGTCTATGACTACAATCTAATACATGGACCCATCATGCTTCCCCTTTTCCCAACCGTGTTTTCCCAAATATTGGTGCGCACTTTCCACAGCTCCATTCTCAATGGAAGTGCCCATGGAATCGTTCCATCGGTTGAGGTAACCAAATAAGGAAATCACGCCTAACATCTCCACAATTTCACCTTCATCCCAATATTCATATAAGCGTTCCTTGATTTCCAAACTGACCACATTGGGCACTTGAGAAGCGGCCAACGAAAAATCCAAAGCGGCCCGTTCCGCTTCGGAAAAGGCGGGATGGGTGCGGTACTCCCAGATATGGTCCAACTGTTCCTGTTCGGCCCCGTAGCGTTCCGCTGCCCTTATGGCGTGGGCCTGGCAATATCTACACCCGGTGGCATTGCTGCTTACCCAGGCAATCATACGTTTCAGTGCCGAGGTTACCCTTCCCTCGTTCGCCATCACTGCTTTGTTGAGGTTGATAAACGCCTTGGAAATGGCAGGACGGTGCTGCATGGTCAATACCGAATTGGGACAAAATCCTAAAGTTTCATTAAAGAACTCGGCAAGTTGTTTGGTTTCCAGATCATGATTGGGATCAAGCGGGTTCACTAAGGCCATGGATGCGATTTTAAATTGTATTTTTGAATTCTACAAGAAACAAAATTTTTTGACTTCATGACAAATCACATCACTACCAAATGGTTGGGCGGAATGGCCTTTGAAAGCAATAACCCATCGGGACACAATTTAAGGATAGATGCAGGGCCGGACGATGGAGGTGAAGGCTCAGGCTTGCGCCCCAAGGCGTTAATGTTGTCCGGATTGGCCGGTTGCTCAGGATTGGATGTGGCTTCATTGATCAAGAAAATGAAACTGGAGGTAGACGATTTTACCATTGAAACCATCGCCAACCTCACGGATGAGCATCCCAAATATTATGATTCCGTGGTCATTGAATACCACTTTTACGGTTCCAACCTAAAAGAGGACAAACTTCAAAGAGCGGTAGATCTTTCCGTGGAAAAATACTGCGGTGTCATGGAAATGTTCAGACGGTTTGCGCAATTGGAGATCAAGACGGTTTTCCATGAGCAGTAAGTTGCGTCACTTCGAGTGGTTCTGGTGAAACCAGAATTGTATCGAGAAGTGGCATATTAGATGAAGTTATCTTATGTTTACATTCTAAAATGTTCAGACGGAACATTTTACACAGGCGTAACCTCCAACCTTGAAAAGAGATTTCAAGAACATAGCTCGGGAAAACACCCTCGAAGTTACACCTTTTCAAGAAGGCCGATAGAGTTGGTTTATTTTGAGCAGTTTACCAATATTGCTTTTGCCATTCAACGAGAGAAACAAGTGAAAAAATGGTCAAGGGCCAAAAAAGAAGCTTTAATTCAAGAAAGGCAAAACACATTACCAAATCTTGCTAAAAAGAAGTTTCAATAGTCGGTTCTCGATACATTTCGAGGCAAGCCCGAAACACTCGAACTGACGACATCTAAAAACCAAGATTATGCGTTGGACCATAAAACCAAAACCTACCGAAGAAGCTATACAACAGCTCTCCCATGAGCTGAATGTTGACCCTCTGGTTTCCCATTTACTGATTCAAAGGGGGATTACGAATTACGGGGAGGCCAAACACTTTTTCCGTCCGAAATTGTCCCATCTGCACGACCCTTTTTTGATGAAAGATATGGATAAGGCGGTGGCCCGTATTGAGTTGGCCATGGCCAACCAAGAGAATATTTTGGTGTATGGCGATTATGATGTGGACGGAACAACCGCCGTGGCCCTGATGAACTCCTTCCTATTGGAAAGTTACCCCAATGTGGCCACCTATATCCCCGATCGGTATTTGGAGGGGTATGGCGTGTCCTTGCAGGGAATCGATTTTGCTGAGGACAATGACATTTCACTCATAATTGCCTTGGATTGCGGGGTAAAAGCCATTGAACAGGTGCAGTATGCCAAGGAAAAAGGTATCGACTTTATCATCTGTGATCACCACAGACCGGGGAATTCTCTTCCAGATGCCATAGCCATTCTCGACCCAAAACAGGACGATTGCAACTATCCTTACAAAGAGCTCTGTGGATGCGGAGTGGGCTTTAAGTTGATTCAGGCTTTGGGCTCCCGGCAAGGGAAAACCGTGGAAGACCTTATCCCATATCTGGATTTGGCCGCAACGGCCATAGCGGCAGATATTGTCCAGATTACAGGAGAAAACAGGGTATTGGCTCATTTTGGACTTCAAGTAATTAACTCCAACCCACGAATGGGCATCAAGGCCATCATTGATCAGGTCAGGAAAACAACCTTGACCATTACTGATGTGGTGTTCATCATTGCGCCGCGGATCAACGCCGCAGGTCGGATGAAACATGGGCAGCACGCCGTGGAACTATTGACCGAGACGGATTTCAACATAGCCCAAAAGTTTGCTGGAGAGATAGAATCCTTTAATACTGAGCGAAGGAGTTTGGACCAAGAGATTACTGAGGAAGCTTTGCTGCAGATTCAAGAAAACGCGGAAGAGAATCGATTCACCTCCGTGGTATACAATGAAAATTGGCATAAGGGTGTCATAGGTATTGTGGCTTCCAGACTTACCGAAACCTATTACCGACCCACCTTGGTCTTCACCAAAAGTGGGGATAAATTGGCTGCATCGGCCCGATCTGTGAAAGGGTTCGATATTTACAATGCATTGGAAGGCTGCGTAGACTGTTTGGAGCAGTTTGGCGGGCATAAATACGCCGCAGGCCTGACCCTTTTGGAAGAAAAGTACCCAACCTTTAAAGACCGCTTCGAAAAAGTGGTGGCAGAGAGTATAGACCCTGCCATGCTCAACCCGGAATTGAGTATTGATGCCATGATTGAATTGGGTGATATCTCCCCAAAACTGATGCGCATCCTAAAACAATTTGCCCCTTTTGGCCCGGGCAACATGACCCCGGTTTTTATGGCCGAAGGCATACAAGACACAGGCTATGCCAAGGGCGTCGGCGAAGGGGAAAAACATTTGAAAGCTTCTTTGACCCAAAACGACTCACCTCCCATTGGAGCCATAGGCTTCAACCTTGGAAATAAATTGAACCAAATCAAGGATAAAAAACCTTTTGATGCCGTATTTTCGCTGGATGAAAATGAATGGAACGGAACGGTGAGCCTTCAATTGAAACTAAGAGACATTCGCTAGACATTTATGGATCCCTACGCTGCGCTTCGTTATAAGGAGTTCAACATATTTTTGCTGGTCAGATTTGCCATGGTCTTTGCTTGGTCCATGCAGTTCATCGTTATCGAATGGCAAGTGTATTCCTTGACCAAAGACCCCCTTTCTTTGGGAATCATTGGGCTGATGGAAGTGATACCCGCCGTTGGGATGGCTCTGTTTGCGGGGCATGTGGTGGATCAGCGGGAAAAAAGAAACCTTTTGGTGACCTGCATCATCGGTTTTTCCGTAATCAGTTTGGGCCTGTTTCTATTGAGTTGGCCCGGCCTTGAGGATTCTTGGTCGTCCAAGCAGATTCTGTACTCGATTTACGCGTTGGTGTTCATGGGCGGATTGGTACGGTCGTTTTTGGGACCTACCATTTTTTCATTGATTGCCCTGATAGTTCCCAAGAAAATCTATCCCAATGCTGCTACCTGGAGTAGTTCCACTTGGCAGTTGGCCTCTGTTTTAGGGCCTGCTTTGGCGGGATTTTCCATCAGTTGGATAGGGGTGCATTGGTCCATGTGTGTCATTTTTATGTTTTCCCTGATAGCACTTTTGTTCTTGTTTCAAATTCCCAAGAAACCTATTCTCAACCCAAAAATTGGAGAGCCTGTGATGCAGAGCTTAAAGGATGGACTCAAATTTGTCTTTGGGAACAAGGCCATTTTTGGCGCCTTGACCCTGGATATGATCGCAGTATTGTTTGGTGGGGCGGTGGCACTTTTGCCCATCTATGCCCAGGATATCTTGCATGTGGGTTCCGAGGGCTTTGGTATTTTGCGTGCCGCCCCTGCGGTAGGCGCGTCCTTGACCATGTTGGGGTCCACGCGTTTTCCGTTGCATAGACAAGCAGGGAAAAAACTCCTGTGGGCGGTATTTGCCTTTGGGGTGTGTATCATCGTGTTTGGAGTCTCGGAATTCTTTTGGCTGTCCGTGGTGGCGTTGTTTTTGAGTGGTGCCGTGGACGGGGTTTCCATGATCATACGCCAGACCATTCTACAATTGAAGACTCCGGACAACATGCGGGGCAGGGTGGCTTCGGTGAATTCCATTTTTGTGGGATCGTCCAATGAGCTGGGCGCTTTTGAAAGTGGCTTGGCTGCCAAACTTCTAGGTACCGTGACCGCTGTGGTGTTTGGAGGGTGCATGACCTTATTGACAGCAGGAACCACTGCCTTGGTTTCCCCTACGTTTAGGAGACTGGACCTTCAAAAAGACATTGATGAGCATGAAAAGGACTAGCCTTCCAGCTTTTCCAGAGTGAGTCTTTCCCCATCAAAAACAGCATAGGTAAAATACGAAATCCAATCCCCTAGATTGGTATAGGTCGATTTTTCGTTGAGCTTGATTTCCATGGGAAGGTGCCTATGTCCAAAAATGAAATGGTCATAGTGTTGCTGTTCCAATTTTCGTTTGGCATAAAGAATGAGCCATTCCTTGTCCTCACCCAAAAAAGTGGCATCGGCATCACCTGAAATCACCTTGTTGTTCACAGAAAGATGCTGTCCCAAGCGAACACCCAGATCAGGGTGCAACCATTTGAAGAACCATTTGGCAACGGGATTTGTAAACACTTTCTTCATCCGTTTGAACCCTTTGTCATGAGGACCCAGGCCATCACCATGGCCAATAAAGAACGAAGTGTCGTTGATGAGGTATTGTTGGGGTTTGTGATAGACGGGAATGTTGAGTTCCTCTTCAAAATAGCCGTTCATCCACAGATCATGGTTGCCCACAAAATAGGTAATCTGGATGCCCATGTCCGAGAGTTCGGCGAGTTTCCCAAGCGTTCGGGTAAACCCTTTGGGCACAACGGTTTTATACTCAAACCAAAAATCAAAAAGATCGCCCATCAAAAAAATGGTATGGGCGTCATGCTTGATGGAATCCAGCCAGGCCACGAACTTTTTTTCCCGGGGCAGGCTGTCCTTTCGGGTAGGTGCCCCAAGATGGTTGTCGCTGGCGAAATAGACCTTCTTGTTTTTGGGTAGACTGATGTTCTTCATCTATCTTTTGAACTTCCTGTTGTTTCGGAATCTGTTGACCACGTAGACCACTACGACGAACAGAACCAATATGGGGAATACACTTCTCATGATATATTTATTTTTTGAATTTTTCCAAAGCTGTTTTGGTATCGGGGGAAAGGGCCAATTTTCCTGAAATTTCGGCGCGTTCCGCCAATAAGTCGTCCCAATGTCCGGTTCCTTCCCAAAGTATGCGTTTCATTTCGGCCAAGGCACTGGGATTATAGGTTGCCAATTTCTGGATATGGAAGTCCAACTCTTTATCCATTTCCGAAATGGAGTCGAACACCTTGGCAAACAACCCTTTTTCCATGGCCCAATAGGCATTTTTCCATTCGGTAGGGTTAAAACTGAGTTCGGCCAGGGCCGCCTTTCCCATTTTTCGTTCCACGGCCGGGGCAATGACAAAGGGTCCGATACCGATGGAAATCTCCGATAATTTAATGGCGGCATCCACCGTGGCATATACATAGTCGCATGCAGCAGCCAACCCTACACCTCCGCCAACCGTTTTTCCTTGTACCCTCCCGATGATGGGCTTGGGGCATTTGCGCATGGCATTGATCACGTTGGCAAAGCCACTGAAAAAAGCCTTCCCTTCTTCCAAATTGGAAATGGCCACCAGTTCGTCAAAGGAAGCACCGGCACAAAAAGCACGCTCCCCTTCCGATTTAAGGACAATCAATGAAACCGAATCATTCCCGGAAAGTTTGTCAAACTCCTTGGTCAATCGCTCCAAAAGTTCAGAAACAAAGGAATTGCTGGCAGGATGGCCAAATTCGACCGTTGCAACACCGTTATCGATTTTGGTATATAGGCTTCCGTTGGGTCTGTCTGTGGGCATTATCTTCAATTATCAATTATCAATTATCAATTATCAATTATCAGTTATCAGTTATTTGTGTTTGAACTTGAACTTTTCAATCACTAAATTAAACGTTTTGCACCAAGGGCCTGAACTTTTGCCTGAATTTCCAAACCAAGGCAAATCCTCTGATCATCATCCATACTACAAAGGCGATCCAAATGGCATGGAATCCCCATCCGAGGTATTTTCCAAGATATAGCGCCGGAATAAAGCCCAAAAAGGTGGCCGAGAGCAGCACATTCCGCAAATATTTCATTTCACCCAGACCTTTAAAAAGCCCATCAAAAACAAAAGCCAAAGTGTTCATGGGCAGCCCTAGGATAACGATATAAAAAATGCCATAAAAGGTTTCCAGAACCACAATCTCGTTGGAAAAAAGGTGCCCAATGGGCCTGTAGAACAGAAAACCTATCAGCATAAGGACCACGCTTACCGTCAGTCCATAAAAAATAATTTTCTTGGCAAGTTCCCACAAACCATCATAGTTTTTGGCGCCCAGCAATTTTCCGCCCATGCTGTTTCCGGCGGCGCCATATCCATCAATAAAAAAGGCGGCAAAAAGCCACAGGTTTATGGCAATGGTGTGTGCCCCAATGTATTTGTCGCCAAGGGCGGTGGCCTCCCTAACGGCAATGATCAATGCGGCATTCAGTGCCAAGGCCCGCACAAAAAGGTTCAGGCTCATGAAGACCAATCGGGTGAGTTCCTTGTTCAACGGGAGCACCAACCTTAGACTGATGTCGGTCTTTTTCAGCAAAAGGACAAACGCAATCAGGGCCATGATGGCCTGTGATATCAAACTGGCCCAAGCAGCCCCATCCAGATAGAGGGCGGGGATGTAGCCGTCCACTCCATAGACCAACAAAAAATCAAGACCAATGTTGAGCACGGCACCGATCAAGGCGATCACCATGGGGTAAAAAGTGTTCTGCAACCCCCTAAAAATGCCAAAAATGGCAAAGGTGAACAGGGTAAGCGGAAAGCCCCAGACCCTAATGGAATAGTAAGAAATGCAATACTGCAAAATTTTTCCGGTGGCATTGAAAAGGCTAAAAATATCCTCAATGATAAAGACGGTGGACAACAGCACCACGATGCTCAACAAAATATTGAAAAAGATGGCCTGTGCGGGCAGATGTTTCACCTCGTCCAACCTGCCGGCGCCCAGATATTGGGAGATGATCGCGGAAATGGAGCTTCGGGTTTGGCCCAGCACCCAGATGAGCATGGACAAAAATGAGCCCACGATTCCGGCCGCGGCCAAGGATTCCAAACCATCCACGGGAATATTGCCCACAATGGCCGTATCCGTTATGGAAAGAATGGGTTCCGCAATGCCCGAAATGGTGGCGGGAACCGCCAGTTGGTTGATGCTCTTAAAATTGATCTGCGTGCTCAAGACGCTGCAAGTTACAGCACTAATTCATAACAATGAAAAGGATGCCCACTTTGTTTGGGAAAGAAGATATCGCCCAACTTTTGGTACCCCCGTTGCTCGTAAAAATGCTGGTTCCGTTTGTTTTGCGAGAACGTATCCAACCGCACCGATGCAAACCCCTGTGTTTTGGAATGTTCCTCCGCAAAATCCATAAGTTCTTGTGCAAAGCCCTTGCCCTGACAGCTTGGGTCCACACAAAGTCGGTGGATGTAGGTACTGTTTCCATTGGGGGTGAGCCATTCAATGGGCACATACTCCTCATCCATGAAGGTGGAAACCACAATGGTGCCCACAACGGAGCCTTCGTGCTCCTTCACATAGAGCTCGTTTCGGTCAAGGTCATTGATAAAAGCGGCCTTGTTGGGATAGTGCTCGTTCCATTGAAAAATACCGTTGGATTGCATTTTTAGGGCACAGGCCTTGGTAATGTTCAGGATATGGTCAATTTCAGATATCTTTGCATGCCGTATCATGGATTCATTTCAATTTAATTGTAAATTTAGGGTTAAATCATAACAGCCAAATAATGAACAACATTCTTGTACCCATTGGAACATCACCGGATTCTTCACAAACCTTGCAGTATGCCGTAGACTTTGCATCGAACTTTGGTGCCAAGATCTTTGTCATGGATGTGTTTCACGTGGCCACTGGGATCGGGAGCTTGGCCAATGTGGAAGAGAAGGTTTCGCAGAGTGGCAAGGAACATTTAAAGGAGGTGATCGACCAAGTGGACACCAAAGGTGTGGAGATCAAGATGGCCACCTACAATGGTGATATTGTGGATGGCCTGAACAGCATAAACAAGGAGTTGGGCATAGACCTGATCATTATAGCACCACGGAGCAACGACATTATGGAGGAGCTTTACTTGGGGAACACTTCGGGGAGGATCATTAAACAGACCGATATCCCCACTTTGATCGTGCCCAAGGGCACCGAGTTCAAGCCGATCAAGAAGGTTTTGACGGCCTTTGGATCGGGAATCTTGAAACGGAGCAGCATTTTGAGTCCCTTGGTGACCATAAAGAACAAATTCAGGGCAGAGGTGAGCCTGTTGTTGGTAAAACGCCCCGGGTATTCAGAGGACGACCTTAAGGTGAACACCGCCCTTATGGACCTGAGCAAGCAGTTGACCATTACCGAAAACGCCACTACCTATCTAGGGGTAACGGAGCATTTTAGGAACGAACACCCGGACATGCTCTGCGTGTTCCGAAGAAAACGCGGGTTCTTTAAAAAACTGTGGGAAAAGAACACCATTAGAAAGTCCGAGTTCTTTGTACCCATCCCCGTATTGGTGCTCAGCGTTAAAAAAGACTAAGCAGGCGCACTATTTTTGATAGTTTCGGAAAAAAGTATTTCCTTTGCGCTCTCTTTGGGGGATTAGCTCAGTTGGCTAGAGCGCTTGCCTGGCAGGCAAGAGGTCACCGGTTCGAATCCGGTATTCTCCACAGTAACAGTAAGGCTTCAAGAGTTTTTAACTTTTGGAGCTTTTTTCATTTGCACGCAATTTGCACGCAAAACTGGTTTTAAATTAAGCTCGGTATTATTTGATTCAAATTGGGCTATTTCTATGCTTTTTAATCCTTTATAGCATAATTTTTTGAAAAAGTATCACATTTATTACATGCGTTAGCTTCAGTATTAGATTTATGAATCTAAGTCCCATAAAAGGTCAATTAACGAAACAAATAAAAGAGACCACAAATGTGACCGAATGACAACAGAATTTTTGAAATAGAAAAGAAGTTCAAAAAAGGGCCGTTAAAATGAACTGTTTTTAAATGCACCGAAAAAGTTTTCTTTTACTAGAGAACTGTGTAGGCAATCAATCAGCAACAATCTTCGTTATTCTGAATAGGTGGACAAGCGACAGTACCGTAGGAACAAAAGACACAACAATCCCCTTCTTTTGGCTTAAGGACTTTTTTGCAATTGTCACATTCATAAAAGAATTGACAGGCCGTTGTTGGCATTTCCTCTTCTTTTTCAAGCCCGCAATTTGGGCAAGTAATTGTTGATATTAACTGAGGTCTCATTATTTGACTACTTTATAAGCTGTACTGTTTATGGCTTTTTTGATTGCGGGCAAATCGGTTTTGGTCTTGTCAAATTCCACTATGGTGTTGGCATTTTCGTAGCTGGTTTTTACCGAAATAATTCCATCCAACTTATTGACTTCACTTTCTACGTGTGCCTCACAACCCACACAAGTCATTCCCTCAACATAAAACGTGTGCTTTTCGATATTGGATTGAGAGACATAGACGATGTCCTTTGTGGGCTGTGCATAAAATAAGTTGGAATAGTACGGGAAGGCCAGCATCAATCCCGAAAATACGGTTACGATGAACAAAAATTGTTTGGATTGCCAAAATGTAGGTTTCGCATCATCGTCACAGGCACAATCTATTTCTTCCTTTGTTTTTGGCCGTAATTTCTGATACCATGCAAATACCAAAACAATAATGGTCAAGCCGATAAAATAGGGTCTAAACGGCTCGACCCAGGAAAAGGTAGATGCAATGCCGCTTGTTCCAGCAATCAGTGCCAAGACAGGGGTAATACAGCATATTGATGCTGCAACTGCGGTAAAAATACTGGTATAGGCCGCGGTGTTTGAAGTATTATTCGATGCCATAATTTAAACTTTCTAAGCTGTTTTCTTTCTTATCGAAATTGAACTGAAAATTCCATTTAAAACATTATCCTCACTCTTTACCAACGAATAATATAATGTTTGACCTTCACGTCTCGATGTGATAATTCCTGCATCCTTCATTTTACGGATATGTTGGGATACCGCGGGGACACTCATTTCAAGAATGTCAGCAATATCGCAAGGACACAATTCATTTTCTATGTTCAAAAGAAATAGGATTTTCAGTCGTACCTCACTTCCGGCAAGGGCCAAAATTTTGCTCATGGCCTTAAAACTATCGGAAGAATTTTCTATTGTCCTCTTGCACCGTGATATTTGTTTATGGTCGGCTTCATTCCGGGTACAGGTTATTTCCAAGCTCATCAATTTTAACTTAACGCGTCTACAAATATATCATTATTTAAGCAAATACTTATATACTAAAACTGTAGACATATTATTTAGGAAGTTGGATTGGTTCTTTGTTTTAGTTTTTATAGACGAATGCCTACCGAGTTTTTGTAGCACCAGTGAAAAAAATAGGGGACTATGATATTTCTATTTCGGATTCTGATTCCAATGTCCGGCAGCAATAAGTAGCCTTTTCATTTGAATAAGTTGGTCTTCATCTTTGAAATATTCATGACTTAGCATTTTTCTCAGTTGACCAACGGTTTCTTTTGAAGTTAATCCCTTTTTTTCAAAAAGTTCGGTAAATTTCTGAAGTTGCTCTAACTTGTACTTTGCCTTTTCAACAAATTGTTCCCCATTTTCAGAATCCTCGTAACTCGATTGAATTTCAAAATGTCGTTCTATCGTACCCGGTTTTCCAATTATCAATTTCTCAGCATTAATCTGAACGATTCCATTTGTAGTAAAAACATAGTCCCTATCGTGAACCATCCTATTAATTCTGGTTTGACCATCAGCAATACTGTTTGGAAAGATTTCTAAGTAGTATTTGGTATCTAAAGGCAAAGTTATTACTGAGTCAGGATTAAAAAGGCCTTCAAATCGAGTTGATTTTACGCCGCGTATTGATACCGGATTATCGCAAGTAATTAATGGTGCATCCTCATCATTGATTCGGTGGACATTTATAGTACAATCATATTTGAAATCCACAAATTCTTTCCATTTTTCCAAATGTTGAACCAAGAATTTAATCCTGTTACGCTCTTTAAATTCGTGTCTAACTTTACCAATATCCTTAATATTGAATTCGTGCTTTTCTTCTTCAAATGTAAATTTCACATCGCCGTTTTCGTCGGCGTACAATAACATTCTATCTAAAATTTGGTCGGTAAATGCGTTCTGATGATTAAGAAACCTCGGGGTTCTAAAATAAAGGGATAGGCAGACGTATAGTACTTGCCTTTTTTGCTCAGAGGTCAATATCTTCACATTTTCATCGACAAGTAGTTTATAAATCTTAGGGAATTCAGAATCGACGTGTTCGGCATAATGATATTCCAAATCGTATTTCCTATCAATCTCGGCATTCGGAATCGTATAAAGATTTTTCTGAAAGCAAATACTTTTTGTACTAATCTGTTCAAGAAGCAAATCATCTTCCAATCTGTAAGCATCAACAAAATAGTTGCCGTTATTACCTTCAACACCAAAATTTTTCAGGTAAGACCGTGGTATGTATTGTTGCTTGATGGGTTCGTTTTTAGCCATACATGAAATAATGAATTTTCATGAATGTACTAATTCCATTCCATCTTCTGCAATCGTATCGCATTCAATATAGCCAAAAACGCCACACCCACATCAGCAAAAACAGCTTCCCACATTGTCGCTAATCCACCTGCACCGAGAATGAGGACTATGACCTTGACACCAAATGCAAGCGCAATATTTTGCCAGACAATTCGTCGCGTTGAACGACCAATTTTAATCGCTCTTGCAATCTTACTGGGTTGGTCGGTCTGTATGATAACATCGGCTGTTTCTATAGCAACGTCGCTACCCAAACCACCCATTGCAATACCTACACCACTTGCTGCCAAAACGGGTGCATCGTTAATACCATCGCCAATAAATGCTACTTTGGTTTCGGGTTGCTTTTTGAGCTCTTCAACCTCATTGAGTTTATCTTCAGGCAACAGTCCGCCTTTTGCCCAATCGATTTTCAACTCTTTTGCAACCTGTTGTGTAATTGAGTCTTTGTCACCCGATAGCATTATAATTTTGGAAATTCCTGCATCCCTAATTTGTTTAATGGCTTGGTGCGCATCATCCTTTAATTCATCTGCAATGGTAACATAACCTGCAAATGTTCCATCTATGGACACCATAACGATTGATTCTACAATACCATCTGTTTCCGAAGGGACTTCTATGCTGTTTGAGGTCATCAAGGCTTTGTTACCTACCAATACCGTTTTCCCGTTGACCTTTCCTTTCAATCCCTTTCCGGCAACTTCCGATACATCTGTCGCTTCATAATCTGACCCGTCCGCTTTGTATTCGAGAATTGCTTTTGCGATGGGATGAGTAGATTGTTCTTCCATCGCCATCAGGTATTTCATAAATTCGGCTTCCTCAAATGTGATGGAATTGATTTCCTTGATTTTAAAAACGCCTTTGGTAACGGTTCCTGTTTTGTCCATTACGACCGTGTTTACTTGGGTCATTGCATCCAAAAAGGATGCACCCTTGAATAGAATACCGTTTCGCGATGCCGCACCCAATCCGCCAAAATAGCCCAGAGGAATGGAAATGACCAGCGCACAAGGGCAGGAAATTACGAGGAATATCAATGCTCGATAGAGCCAATCCCTAAATACATAATCATCTATAAAAAAGTAAGGCAGAAAAGTAAGTCCGATAGCGAGGAATACCACGATTGGTGTATAAATCCGTGCAAATTTTCTAATGAACAATTCGGTCTTTGATTTTCTGGCGGTTGCATTCTGCACCATATCCAAAATTCGTGCAATGGAACTGTCTTTAAATTCTTTTGTGGTTTCAATCTCGATTACGCCATCAAGATTTATGCTTCCTGCAAAAACAGTATCACCTTTAGCAATAGTATCAGGTTTGCTTTCGCCTGTCAAGGCAGCAGTATTAAAAGAACCCTTTTCAGAAAGCAGAATGCCATCAAGCGGAACTTTTTCGCCTACACGCACCTGTATCTTTTCGCCAATCTCAACAGTCTCGGGATTTACTGAAACAAAATCATCATCACGATAAACCAAAGCCTCATTGGGTCTTACATCGAGTAAGGCTTTTATATTTCCCTTAGCACGGTTAACGGCCGCATTTTGGAAGAGTTCGCCCACGGCATAAAATAGCATAACGGCTACACCTTCAGGGTATTCGCCTATGGCAAAAGCACCGAGGGTTGCAATGGACATTAAGAAGAATTCAGTAAAGAAATCCCCCTTTTTAATACTTTCCCAGCCTTCCTTTATTACAGGGAATCCCACAGGGATATAGGCTACCGTGTACCATACTACGCGAATCCATCCTTTGAAGAAAGGAAACGCATCAAAGTAATCAATAGCAATTCCGGCTATCAACATTACGAAGCTGAAAATAGCCGGTAGATAGGTTCTGAAATTTGAAATTTCTTCAGGGCTGCTATGGTTATGGCCATCGTCGTGACTGTGCTCGCCTTGTTGTTTTTTTGGTTCTAAGTCACGTAAGTTTATTTTTTTCTTTTTCATATGTTCTAATCAAGTTTGATATCATTTTAAAAACTACTTCGATAATTTCAATATTCTCAATGCACCGCGCATTACAAAAGTGAAAACGATGCCGCCAATCACTAAATCGGGCCATTTACTATTCAGAAAATAAACCAGCACCCCAGCTACTATAACACCACCATTAACAATAATATCATTGGATGTAAAAATGGCACTTGCCTGCATATGAGCCTCTTGACTCTTTGCCTTGTTGATGAGCCAGAGCGATATCAAATTACCTGCCAATGCGAAAATTGAAACGATAATCATCCATTGAAACAAGGGTGTTTCGGTATTGCTAAAAAACCTTCTCAAGACCTCTGCAAACCCAAGTGTTGCCAATGCCATCTGAAAGTATCCGCTGTATTTCGCAACCTTCTTTTTTCTTGAAATGGCACCGCCTACCGCAAATAGGCTTAATGCATATACGATGGAATCTGCCAGCATATCTAATGAGTCTGCCACAAGACCCATCGAAGAAGAAATCCAACCGGTGGTCATTTCGATAACGAAAAAGCCAAAGTTGATGCCCAAGACCCACCATAGGATTCTTTTTTGTTTGGATTGGTCTTCCATTACGGGTGGTTCGGCTTCTGTGGTTCCTTCTAAGGAATCCCCAAGTTTTAAGCTGGCTATAGACGTTTTTATCGCCTTGACGTCGTCCACGTGATATACTTCCAATTTTCTGTTTGGAATATCAAAATCCAAGTGTTTTACTTGAGCATAAGACTCTAACTTCATCCGAATCATCTGCTCTTCTGAAGGGCAGTCCATTTTAGTTATTATAAAAGTGCTTTTTTTCTAAATCAATCTAATTTGTTCGTTTGTTTATTAAAGTAAATTACTGCTGCATTTTTCGCATATTCCCGTAACCACGAGATTAACATCCTCTGCCAAATATCCATCTGGCAAATTGATATGCGGGATTTTTAGTTCCGTTAAACAAACTGTTTCGTCACAGTTAGTGCAATGAAAATGTAAATGCAAATCCTGTTCTATTTCACAATTACAGCCTTCTTCACAAAGTGCGTATTTAGAGATTCCAGTTCCGTCATCTATGTGATGCACCACGTTTTTTTCTTCAAACGTTTTTAGGGTTCGGTACAATGTGGTTCTATCCGCTTTTGCGAAAGCATTCTCAATATCAGTCAGGGCGATGGCGGCATCCCTATCGGCCATATACTTATAAATCAAGATGCGCATTGCGGTGGGACGCACGTTATGGTCATTTAATGTTTTTTCAATTTCAGTCATTTTGTGCGGTGTTATAATTGATATTTTTAGCTTTATTGTAGGCTTCATAGCCTTCTTTTGCAGCGTACGGAACGATAAGTAATGCCGCCACAGGATCTGCCCACCACCAGCCTAACCAGTTGACCAATAGCAATCCTATAAGTACGACCACGGTTTGGTATAAGCAAATAAAGGTGTCTTTAGCATCAGCCAGCAAGGCTGGACTGTCTAATTTCTTTCCATACTTTCTTTTGAAATAGATCAGGATAGGATTTACAACCAGGGAAACCAATAATATAATCAGTCCCATCGTGCTCCAGTTTGCGGTTTCTTTATTTATAAGCTTTGTAATGGAATCGTAGGAAATGAAAATACAGATGAGCGTAAAGGAAACTGCAATTACGTTTAACGTGATTTTTTGTCTTCGTTTTACTTTTTCTTCATCGATACCTTTAATCTCGCCGTGTAGTCGCCAGCCTAATGTTCCCGCACTAACCACTTCAATCGTGCTGTCCAATCCCCAACCTATCAGAGCCGAACTATTTGCTGTAAATCCAGCAATAAGCGAGACCGCAACTTCAATAACATCGTAGATGACGTTCCAAATCTGTAAGGTTCTTGCTACTTTTAAGTTTTTCTTTCTTTTTTCTTTCATTCCATTTTAATCATCGTCACCAAGTTCCCCTTTTTTCATCTCTCCCATAAGGTAATAGGCATTATTAAAGGCAAAATGAGTATTTGGGTCTGGGGTTTCAAAAAAACGTATGGCTATCCAGTCACCATCCTTCTCGCCCGTAGTGACTTCTACTGGTATAAAACTCCAAGTGTTGCCTTCCCTTTGCGCTTTAAACACATAATCCCTACCACCTTCTGTAATAATGGCACTTTCTGGTAATGCGGTTTCAGCGGTTTCATCGTTATCAACTTCAATCCTACCTTTAATGTACATTCCTGAGATAAGACCACCACCTTTGTTCTCAATTTCTGCGTGTACGTGCACCGCTTTAGGATCTTGCTCGAAGGTTTTTCCTACTGAATAAATTTCGGCAACGAGTTCCGTTCCTGGTCTTGATTGAACGCTAAATCGTACTTGTTGACCTTTCTTTACCCTATCAACATCTTTTTCGAAAACCATTAAATCTGCGTGTACGTGGTCTGTATCTACTATTTCCATTAGGTTGGTCTGTGGCTCCACATATTGTCCAGTTTTTATAAAAACTTTTTCTACAACCCCTGCAATGGGACTGCGCAATGCAACACGCTGGTAGATAGTGCCATTGCGCACGCCATTCACATTGATGTTGTACTGTCGCAATTGTGCTTCCAGCCCGTTTACCATTGCGGTAGATGACTGATAGTCTGCCGTTGCCTTTTGGAAATTCATACCAGATGCCACACCAGCTTCATAAAGCCTTTTTTGACGTTCGTATTCTTGTTTTAAAAACCGACTGTTGCTGTGTGCATTTAAGTAATCGCTCTGTATCTGTATGATGCTGGGATGTGAGAGATAGGCAACCGCTTGATTTTTTTTCACTTCATCACCTTCTATTACTTCTATGGATGCCACATTTGCTCCTGTTATGGCGGTAATGGATGCTTCGTTTTGGGGTGGTACTTCCAGCGTGCCATTTGCTTCTACATAACCGCTCATATAACGTTGTGAGAGCGTGTCAATTTCCATCTGTAAGGCTTCAAACTGCTGTGCCGTGAGCATTACTTCCTTAGTTTCGCCTTCCATATTATCTTCTTCATCTTCCCCTTCAGAGTGATTTTCTTCTGTTTCAGAATGGGTGGCTTCATCGTGGCCATCTTCAGTTTTTGACTCGCCACAGCTGAATAATGTCAATGCCATAAGCATTGTGGTAATCGGTATATATTTTAATTTTTTCATCTTTTTTTAGTTTTGGAAATATTGTAGTTTAAACAAGGCTTCTAAATAATTATCGAGTGCGTCCAGCGCATCCATTTCGGTCTGTATGGCATCACGTATAATTTGCGTGAATGCTGCATAATCAAGCGCACCTTCTTTGTAGGCGAGCAATGCGCCTTTGCGCTGGTCTATGGCAAGTGGCAGAGCTTCGGTTTTATAGAAAAACCAAGTATCTCGCCATCGTGTATAATTTTGCTGTGCTTGTGTATATTGGGATTGCAGCTCGCGTTGTTTGAATGCGGCATTGGTTTCTGCAATCTGTGCATCCAGTTTAGCAGCTTTTGCGCGGCTGCGGTCTGGGCCAGAAAACAGCGGTATGGAAATCCCTGCCTGATAGGTGTAGAAACCACTATCGCCATTTACACGTTGCAGGCCACCTTGCAGATTAAACTGGGGCAGTAAGCTTGCCCTTGCTGCATCATAGCTTGCTTGTGCTTCGTCTATACGCTTTCGCGAAAGCGATAACTCGGGATGTTCATCCAATGTATCATCAGTCTCTAACACCGAAATTTCGGTAGCTTCAAATTCATCAGCTACGGTGTACATCGTATCTGGTGTCAACCAAAGATTGAGTTTTTGTAATGCGATTAAATAATCTGTTTCTGCCTGCTGAAACCTGTTGGTTATCTGTAACGCTTGATTGCGCGCAGCAGCATATTCCAGTCTCGAAATGGCTTCGACTTCAAAATTGAGTTCTACAGATTGTGCAAATTGACCATAAATGCTGTCCAGTTCTCGATAAAGAACAAATTTCTTCTTTGCCTGAAAAGCTTCTGACCAGGCTTTTTTGACTTCCAGTTCTATCTGGATTTCAGATAGGTCAAAAGCTGTTTCGGCTAACTGGATGCGTTGTTGTTGCAAGCGTTTTTTGGCACCTATTCCCAATAGATCAATATTTTGTTGCCCGATACCTATCAAGGTATAAATGCCCTGACCATCTGCCACTTCTTCGCCACCTGTAAATACTTTAGTATTACCGAAGTCATAGGCATTGCCCGTGAGTGCGCTCTGTCTTTCTATTTCGAGTTGGCTCGTCTTGAGTGCTGGATAATTCTCTTTGGCAATTTCTACAGCCCGAGATAAGGTAATGGGTGTAATGCTATCCTGAACAATGAGGTCTGGCACAGGTGCTTGTGTTTGTTGCGCTTTCGCCAAAGCGGTACCACCTAACATAAAACCAAGTATTAAAATCGTGGTCAATGCTTGCGGATTAAACGAACCAATCTTGTTCTGGTCTTTGCGCTCACGTCGCTTTTCTATAAAGATATAGAGTACAGGAAGTACTATCAACGTGAGTAGGGTGGCCGTAAGCATCCCACCAATAACTACCGTAGCGAGCGGTTGTTGCACCTCTGCACCGGCTGATGTGGAAAATGCCATAGGTAAAAACCCAAAAATATCTGTGGTAGCCGTGAGCATAATGGGGCGAATACGTTCTTTAGTCCCTTGAAATATTCTATCCTTTATGCTTGTAACACCTTCTTCCTTTAAAGAATTAAATCGGTTAATAAGTACCAGCCCGTTAAGAACTGCGACACCAAATAGCACAATAAATCCTACACCTGCCGAAATACTAAATGGCATATCTCGAAGCCATAAAGCAAACACACCACCAATGGCCGCCAAGGGAATCGCGATGTAAATCATTAGCGATTGTGAAAAGGATTTTAAGGCAAAGTATAACAGTACAAATATCAAGAACAGGGCGATGGGCACAACAATTGTTAAACGATCCTTAGCGCTTTGTAGGTTTTCAAACTCTCCACCATAGGTAATATAATATCCTGATGGCAAGTCCAGTTCTTCATCTAACTTTTGTTGTATATCTTTTACAACAGACTCCACATCTCTGCCTCGTGCATTTACACCTACATAGGTTCTTCTATACGTATTGTCACGTGAGATTTGCATAGGTCCAGGCACGTATTCAATCTCTGCTATTTCAATAATGGGTACCTGGCTTCCATCCTTAAGATCGATGTACATCGTGCGCAGGTCATCAATACTTTTTCTATGGCTTTCATCAAATCGTACCACCAGATCAAATCGTTTCTCGCCTTCAAAAATGACGCCAGCGGTACCACCTGCAAAAGCAGTACTTATGTAATCATTTACTTTTTGAATATCCAGTCCATATTGCGCCATTTTATCTCGTCTGAACTTTACGGTCATTTGTGGTAGTCCAGCTGTACGTTCTGCACTCACATCGCCCGCGCCAGGAACGGTCTTTATAATAGCTGCCATTTCCTGAACCTTGTCTGATAACACCTCTAAATCTTCGCCATATAGCTTTACTGCAATATCCTCTCTTACGCCTTCTAAAAGCTCATTAAATCTTAATTCGACCGGTTGGGTAAATGATAAATTAACCCCGACGAGTTCATCATCCAGTTTATCCCTTATGGCTTCAATCAAACCTTCTTTAGTAGAAGCAGTTGTCCACTCGTCCATATCCTTATTAAGGATGATATACATATCTGCAATATCCATAGGCATAGGATCTGTAGGTATATCTGCCACACCCATACGTGCTGTTACCGTTTTAATTTCAGGAAAATTTTCTAATAGGATAGTTTCTATTTTCTTTGAAACTTCAATGGATTCTGTGAGCGAGCTTCCTGGTCTTATAAACGCCTGCATTGCTATATCTCCTTCATCGAGCTGCGGCACAAATTCTCCACCCATATTAGAAAATATAAATCCAGCAATAATAAGCAGAACAGCAGCAGATGATAACACGATAAGCTTAAGCCGTAGTGCGCCTTTTAATAATGGCTTATAAGCATTATGTATAGCACCAATAATTTTATCACTTATCTTTTCAAGCCAACGCTCAAATTTGCCAAACCAGCTTTTGGTGTTTTGAACTGGTTTCATAAAAAGCGCAGACATCATTGGGACATACGTAAGACACAGAATAATTGCACCTATCATAGCAAAACCAAAGGTGTATGCCATCGGTTTGAACATTTTACCCTCTACACCTGTAAGGAAAAGTATAGGTGTAAAAACTATAAGTATAATGATCTGCCCGAAAAAAGCAGAACCCATCATCGTGGTTCCGGCATCATAGGCTACTTTATCCATTACGCCTTGATTGAATTTTAGCTTTCCAGACCTAATCCGTTTTTGGATCTCATACACCGTTCCTTCTATAATAATCACGGCACCATCTATAATAATCCCAAAGTCTATAGCTCCCAAGCTCATTAAGTTTGCCCATACATTAAATTGCTTCATTAAGATAAAGGCAAAAAGCAAGGACAACGGTATGGTCGTGGCCGTTATGATGCCACCTCTTAAACTACCCAACAATAAAACAAGGGCAAATATCACGATTAGGGCACCTTCCAGTAAATTGGTTTTAACGGTATCGGTCGTTCTGGCAATTAGCTCACTACGATCAATGATAGGGGCGATAGTGAGACCTTCTGGCAGGGATTTTTCAATTTCTGCCATACGATTCTTAACATTTTGAATAACCGCATTAGGGTTTGAACCTTTTAGCATCATTATTATTCCTCCCACGGCTTCCTTACCGTCTTGCGTAAAAGCACCATAACGTACCTGATTCCCAAAATGGACGCGTGTTGCAACATCTCCAATAGTTACGGGAATGTTGCCCTCGTTAATAATCGAAATATCTTTAATGTCTTCCAAAGAGCGAATAAGACCTTCACCTCTTATGAAATTTGACATTTTATTTTTTTCTATGTAAGCACCGCCTGTATTCACATTGTTCCGAGCGAGAGCCTCATACACTTGTGAAATACTAATACCCAAACTATTCAACTTATCTGGGTTGACAGCGACCTCATACTGTTTAATACTGCCTCCATAAGAGTTGACCTCTACCACGCCTTCCAGTAATGTGAGTTGTCGTTTGATAACCCAATCTTGCACGGTGCGCAGTTCCATAGGCGAATACTTGTTTTCAAAACCCTCCTCTGGCTTTATAGTGTATTCATAGATCTGACCTAAACCAGTAGAGATGGGACCCATAGATGGACTTCCAAATTTTTCAGGGATAGATTCGCCCAGTTCGTTTAGTTTTTCCTGTACCAGCTGTCGAGGAAGATAGGTTCCCATATCGTCTTCAAAAACGATAGTAACTACGGAAAGGCCAAAGCGTGAGATAGATCTTATTTCTGTAACGCCTGGTAAATTACCCATAGATAGTTCTACGGGATAGGTTACGAACTGTTCAATATCTTCCGTTCCCAAATTGGGCGATTGTGTGATGACTTGCACTTGATTATTGGTAATATCTGGCACAGACCCAAGATTTACCGTTGCCATTGACCAGATACCGACACCTATAAGAGTCAATGTAAACAGACCGATTATAAATTTGTTATTGATTGAAAAATCAATGATTTTGTTAATCATAGATAAGGATGTTAATTCAGTTGAAATTCTTGTTGAGCACATTGAATAAAAAGCAATGCACAATGTTGACGAATCCAATAGATGGACACGTCAAAACAGGATATAGCTATCCTATGAAAACTGGATTATGCCCGAGGTGGCTGTAAAAGGGAAAGTGAAATATCCTTGCCCAAACTATCGAAGTGGATAAAATTTTCTAGCGAAACGATAGGCTCGATGGGTTCAAAAATAGCCAAACGGAAATCGATGGTATGTGAATGACAGCATTGGCACTGGCAGAATGGGGAACACAGTTCACAGTCTTGTCCGTGTTCGCCATCGAAATCCATTACAGAAACGACCTGTGTGCCTTCATCAACACTGCTGGCATCGCTACAAGGCACGAAATTGAGTGCCAGAAAGTAGATGGATAATATAATCGCAAAAAATTTCACCTTGCAAAGGTAAAAGAATTATAGTGCAATTGGGTTGCAAAGAATGGCTTTGAGCGTAGTTTTTTAAAAGGAACGATTTTCAAGACAGTATTTTTCAAAAAAGCGCTAGACTTTCTTAAAGTAGTATCAAAGTATCAGACTTCATTAAGACAATCCAAAGATTAAAACATGCTTTTTTAAAGTGCCTATTTTCTAACTCCCCTAGTCTTAATTGTTGATAACTCTGCTTTCTTCCATTAAACCACCTATTTGCCCAAAATAAGAACAGTTCCATTTGGTATCAAATGAAACCAAATAAAACTAAGGGTTTATCAATACCATTATATTTGAACTATTTTAACATAAAAAACTGTATATCAATTATTTGTGAATAAAATCAATCGGTCAATCTTACTTTCCCTCCTCCTTATTTTTATCTTTATCCAAAGAATTCTTCAAAAGAAAACAAAAGCGCTTTTGTTCATTTCTAATCTTTAAAAAGAAATAAAATGGACAATTTTTTAATACTGGAACGGCTCGACCGTTTGGAAAGGCTATTGATCGCCAATAAAGAAGTGCTGACCTTCGATGAGACCTGTGACTATACCGGCATATCAAGAAGCTATCTGTACAAGCTTACCGCTGCGGGGCATATCCCGCACTCCAAGCCCAATGGAAAACTGATTTTCTTCGAAAGGAAAAAGATAGTGCGTTGGCTGCTGCAGAACCAACAGAAGCCTTTACCGGAAAGCAAAACGATCGGGGATTCGATTCCCTAGTCGAATTCCTCTTTAAATTATTTGTGGACTCACGATAATTTCATAGAAACCCTAAGATTTCAAAAATTTCAAAATATGAAAATAGTACCTTATATAAGGGTGGGCACGTCTTTCTATAAAATTGTAAAGTATCCTACCATTTCGGGACATTTCAACGAGCAGCTGGTTCCGTGGAACGAGCATATCATCAAGCAGGACCATGGCAAGGACTATCTGGGCAAGGTGCCCAAATATGACGGGTTCGCCTGTATTCCTTGCCATGTGAATTTTAAAAAGGAACACCATGGTTTCTACAATACCTATTCCCCTTTGACGCATGAACCGAAAGAGGGATGTATAATAAGGACACGGGGCTTTTTGAAGCATATCTTCGGAAATCAACTGGAGCTGGGACTGGACTATCTGAAACTCCTGTACCAAAGACCGGTGCAGGTGCTCCCCATCCTCTGTCTGGTATCCACCGAAAGAAACACCGGGAAAAGCACCTTTCTCAAATGGCTCAAGGAAATCTTTGGCAACAACCTGACCTATCTGACCAACGACAGCTTTGCAAGCCAGTTCAATGCGGACTGGGCCAACAAGTTGCTGATATGCGTCGACGAGGTACTGTTCAACAAGGAGGAACTCACCGAGCGAATCAAGTACCTGAGCACCACCAACCGGAACAAGCTTGAGGCCAAGGGCAAGGACAAACGGGAAGTGGAATTCTTCGGAAAATTTATTCTCTGCAGCAACAACGAGGACAGTTTTATCAAGATCGATGCCCATGAGACACGGTTCTGGGTGAGGAAGATCCCATCCCTTAAAAGGGAGGACACCGATTTCTTGGACCAACTGGCCCGGGAGGTGCCCGCTTTTTTGGATTTCCTTTCAAAAAGGGAATACAGTACCAAGCAAAGAACACGAATGTGGTTCACTCCAAAACAGGTGCATACACCAGCGCTGAAGAAACTGGTAAACAATAACCGGAACAGGGTGGAGAAGGAACTGGCCAGTCTACTGCTCAGTGCCATGGAAAAGTTCGAGATGGACTCCGTGGACCTTTGTCCCATCGATGCCCTGCACATGCTCAACCGCACAAGGGTCAAGACCGACCTGACCCAATTGAGGCGGTTGCTGAAAAATGATTGGAAACTGGACAACCAGCCCAATTCCAACAAGTACCAAAAGATCACCATCTGGAACAACGGTGAGATCAACACCGAGGACGCAAAAGGGAGGTACTTTACCATAAAAAAGAATTTTTTGGTCCAAAATTTTGATGATTTGATGACAGATTGATATAAGCCCAGTATTTATAAGGGTTTAGGCTGTCATCACTTTGTCATCATTCTGTCATCAAAATAAAAAATGATGACAGGTACTATGAAGAAAAAAAACAAAAACGATGAAACGATGACAAAATGATGACGGGGAAACTACCAGTATTTAAAGGGCCTCCCAGAGGTTTGTCATCAAATCATCAAAAATCGATTAAAAACAGAACCATGAAAGAAAAAAGAATGGACTGCGAAAAAGCCCGCAACATTGACATCGTTTCCACGCTGGCCAAGTTGGGGCACTTTCCAGTCCGGAAAACGGAAAAAGAAGCTTGGTTCCTCAGCCCGTTCCGGATCGAGACCCAAGCCTCTTTCAAGGTATCATTGAAACAGAACTATTGGATAGACTTCGGAACCTTTGAGGGGGGAAGTACCATAGACCTGGTCATGAAAATGGAGAACTGTTCCGTAAAGGAGGCATTGGAACGATTGTCCGGGAACATGGACCATTTTTCTTTTCACCGGCGGCCGAATCCAACCAAAGCGGAACATAGAGTCAACCCGATTGAAATCATCGAGGAAAAGGAAATCGAGCACAGGGCCCTGCAAAACTATCTAAGCTCCAGAAGTATCTCGATCAAAACCGCAAGAATACTTTGCAAGGAAATCCATTATCGAATAGGAGGACGGACATACTTTGGCATCGGACTCCAAAACAGGTCTGGAGGCTGGGAACTGCGGAACAGCTATTGGAAAGGCTCCACCTCGCCAAAGGATGTTTCGATGATGGGGAACAAATCAAAGAAATTGGCGATTACAGAAGGCATGTTCGATATGCTCACCCTAATTGAGCTGATGGCGGATATCGTAAACAGCCATGACCTTCTGGTATTGAACACAACTGCCTTTGTAAAACGGATGATAAAAGAAATAGAGGATTATGAAAATGTAAAACTGTTTCTTGATAGGGACAAAACGGGATTGGGGATGACGGAACTGTTACTGGAAAAGTGCCCGAACAGTAGGGATATATCCTTCCTCTATGAAGGTTTTAAAGATATAAACGAATGGAAGGTAAAAAGCGCGAAGGATGAAGTTCGGAAACGAATTCAAGATGTGTCATTGTCATGACAAATCTTGCTTTTGCTCCCGTAGGTCGCAAAAGATGATGTGAAAATGAAGAAAGAGTTCGTACAGTTCCGGTGCTCGGTCTACGAGAAGAAACTGCTGAGGATCAAGGCCCGGAAGAGCGGTCTTTCCATCAGTGAGTACTGCCGCCGTGCCGCATTCGATGATAGGATAGTTGAAAGGATGACGGACGAACAGATAGAGGCCTATAAGCTATTGGTCAAATACCAACGGAACTTCAAGCTGATCACCAACATGTTCCGCAAGCGTAACCCTAGATTGGCCGAGGAAACGGCCCAGTTGGCCAAAGAGATACGACAACACTTTTTAAATTTCAAGAAATGATAGGCATGGGCAAATCCATATCGCACACATCGGCCTCCATGAGCTACGGGATGAACCAGGAGAAGGGATCGGAGATTATCCACAGCCAATATCTGGCCGGGGAGACCCCGAGGGAGATCACCGAGGAGTTCAAGGTCATCCAAGAACAGAATGAACTCTGCCGGAAGAACACGCTCAGCTTTGTGCTGAGCCCCACCATCGAGGACGGCAGGAAACTGGAAAGCGAACGACTCAAGGAAATGACCGAACGGTTCCTCAAGGAAATGAACCTCAAGCAGCACCAGGCCATTGCCTTTGTCCATAGGGACAAAGAGCACGTGCACGTCCACCTGTATGCCAACCGGATAAACTTTCAGGGGAAGGCCTATAACGACAGCTTCATCGGCAAGCGGAGCCAACAAGTGGCGGAAAGGGTGGCCAAACAAATGGACCTGACCACGGTAAGGGAAGTTCAGCAGGAAAAACTGTACCGGATGCAATATGTCCGATCGGAAATACAGAAGATCCATGAAAAGGTCATGGCCAAGGAACGGCCAAGGGATTTTGACCAGTATATCAAATCGATGGAGCAGAACAATGTAAAAGTCATCCCGAGCATCAACAGGCAGAACCAGTTGCAGGGCTTCCGTTTTGAGCATAAGGGAACGAACCTAAAGGGAAGCGAGGTGCACCGGTCCATGTCCATGGGCAGGATCGCCCGTCAAATGAACTTTGAAAGGAACATGGCACAGCGGATTGCCAAGGACAAGAGCATGCAGCTTTTGGGGAGGACAGTGAATGTCCCAAAAAGTTTGACCCAGACCATCATAAAAAAGACCATCAAACTGGCCATCAAAGTGGTCAGGGACACTGGAATAGGAATCTAAACAAAACAATATGGCAAAACTGGACGAGATAGCGGAACTGTTGACTGAGGAGATCAACGGATTTGAAAAGAGTATCGGCCGATTGGAAAAGGTTCATGAGGATTTCAAAAACCTTCCATTAAGGCCAGATACCAGCGAATTAAATGCTCTTCTAAAAGAGTATGGCAACAAACAAAAAAACGACATTAAGGAACAACAAAGACTGATGGAAAGGATTCTTCATAAAGTAGAGCGGTCCGTTCTCTTGCCCAGTTGGGCCATAAAACTTACTTGGGGGTTGTTGGTCACGGTCCTTTTGGTCCTTGGTTTTTCAATCTACAAGGTGTCAAGGATATCCAAGAAAGAACAGGTTGCATATGTAGAAGGTCAAGATGATGCAATTGAACACTACAGGACATTCTTTGAAGAAAGCCCAGAGGCAAAGGAACTATATCAAAAATGGCTGGAGGATAATGGCCAAAAGTAGGACAGCGCCCTATCCTATTTTTGCTTTACGCTTATCTTCCCAAACACTGCAAAAATAGGCCAGGATCCATGCGCTGAAGTTGTGAGTAAGGATTTGGGACTAGGAAGGGTTAAGGTTACAGTTTAACCAATTTCTGATTATAATTGTCTAGTATATTATTCGGCAGGGACTTCAGATATATTTGAGTAGTTGATAGTCGATTATGGCCAAGCATGGAAGAAATAGCTTGTAAGGGAACGTCCTGCAGCATAGCTTGGGTTGCAAAACTATGACGAGATACATATGAGGTCAACCGCTGCTCTATCTTGCATTTTTTTGCAATTTCTTTAAGCCCTTTATTATATCTCTTCCGTGCCCATAAGACGTCTTTATATTGAAGTTCAAATGTGGCTCTTTTAATGATTGGAAATATAAATTCAGACCTCTCTTTATCCTTAAGATAAAACGAGAGGATTTCCTTTAACTGAGGCGTGATGTTAATATCATAAGGCTTTGACGTTTTTTTTCTTTGGAATTTAATTCGGTTGTCAATGATATTTTGAACCCTTAAAAAAGCCAAGTCCATAAAGGAAATACCATAAAGCATGTAAGAGGCAAGGAAGTAATTTCTATAGTGAAACAGACTATCCGTTTCTTCCAGTTTTAAAAGCATAATTGATTTGATGCTTTTAATGTCAAGCGCTCTTTTTTCTGTAGGAGTAGTTTTAATCTTATAATGTGTAAAAGGATAAGCATCTCTAGAAACAACATCAGACTTAATGGCCTTGTTAAAGACCGCTTTGATTGTTCTCATATACGTCGATAGACTGTTAACAGAATTACCTTTGGAAAAGTGCCAGTTCTCAAATCTTTTGAGAAAATCATAATTGATTTCGTTGAATTTGATATCATTTCCATCAGCGAATTTCTCCAATACCTTAATTACCGCGTAGTATGTGTTTGCATTACCATAACGTTCAGCTGCTTTTAACTCATCGACAATATCCTCGCTAAACTTAAAAAATGAATCCAATGATGCGGTTTTTACAATCTTCTTCTTCAGCTGCAAAATGGATAAAAAGTTAAGCTCGTCCTTTTCGTTCAGGTCATTAATTATGTCGACCGCTCTGGTCTTTTCTTTTAAGAGTTGATTATTGAGTTTACTAACTGATGAAGTTCCTTTGAATGCTCTTTTAACTTTCTCGTTTTTATTATCCCAAAATTCCTTTTTTATTGATTGCCCTAAGCTTATGGAAGTTGTTTTTCGAAAATGGGTTAACCGTAAAATAATAGGATAGGAGTCATCTTTTTTCTTCCTACGCGTATCTAAAGAAAGTTTTATATTGGTATTCATCCTAATCAAAGGTAAAAAAAATTTGCACGCAATTTGCACGCAAATGGGTGATTTTATTTGAAATTAAATGAATACGAAATTATTTAAAATACTGAAAAACAATTTATTATGTATTTATTTGTATTGGATTGATATGGTAATCCTCTTGCTGGCAGGCAAGAGGTCACCGGTTCGAATCCGGTATTCTCCACGAAAAAAAAAGCACCTCAATTGAGGTGCTTTTTTTATGGCTTTTTGCGAACTGTTGGAAAAGCATTGGCTAGAGCGTTCCGAAGGCTTTCGGAAAGGTCACGGGGGTATTTCAACGGTTAGAGCCTAAAATAAAGGCATTTTTCATGGAGTATTTCGTGTACATCATATATAGTGAATCGGTTGACAGGTATTATGTGGGTCATTGTCAGGATTTGAAAGATAGGATAAGCCGGCACAATGGCGGCAGGTCTAAATACACAAAGATAGCCTTGGATTGGAAGGTAAAGTATACCGAGAGTTGTTCTACAAGGAGTGAAGCTATGATCAGGGAGAGGGAAATCAAGAAAAAGAAGAGTAGGAAGTATATTGAATTTCTCATTTCCGAACGAGAGGACTAGAGCGTTCCGAAGGCTTTCGGAAAGGTCACCGGTTCGAATCCGGTATTCTCCACGATCAAGCGAAAGCACTCCACCGGGGTGCTTTTTTTATGGAGTTGTTTGCCACAAGATGGAATCTTGCGGCAGCGGGGATTTTATTTAGTTTCATACCAATTCTTATGATCTAAATATTTATCATATTCCTCATCATTCATTTTGAATAGAATCTTTGAGAGATTCCTAATCCCAATGACTTTTTTCTTTTCTAAAAAATCTGTTATCAAAAAATTAATCGAATGCTGCTCAACATCCTCCATCTTTAAGGTTGAATATCTTTTCCTTGATTTTGGATACTGCTTCCAGAATCGTTTGTAATCGCTATAAATGTTGTCAGTTACCCTCGCGATGATTTCATTCAATAATTCAACCGGAACTTGGTTGTTGGAAACACCAATGTAGTAATCCCTAATTTTCGAGTGAAAATCTCGTTTTGGAGCAATTCTATTTTCAGTTTTCCAGAATAGCATATACCTTAAAATATCACTTTCACCCCTCCCCAATCTCCTTAATTTTTTCAAGGCAGATTTCCTCAGTCAATTGTTGTAGCTCTGCCACGCGGGCCGACAGATACTCCAGATCACCTTTTGTGATGTGGTACTCCTCCATTTTGTAACGGGCATCTATATAGGCACGCTTCAACAGCTCAAAGAGCCGCTTTTCTTCCTCGGTCTGGGTGGGGAAGACCGCAAAACGCTTGTCGCACATTTCCACTTTAATGCCCAAGGTCTCCAGATTGTGGTCCTTGGGGCGGTAGTCCGTGAACACCAATAATATGGTGGTGTAGTAACGCTCCGTGGCTTGGTGGAGCTCAAAAGCTGCTTTATGGTAATCCTCCCTGTCAACACCATGTTGAAAATCAATCAAGAAACTATTGGCGCTTTTGAACCACTGGTCAAAATGTTCTTGGGCCTTTTGTTGGCTTTCTTGGGGGGTAAGGAGTTTGGGCGTGGCCAGTTTACACTTTTCCGAGTCGTACAGCACAATGCCCTCTTTTTTAATGTCCTTAAAAAAGTAATTGCCCAGTCGCAGGGCTTGGTTCAGGTGTTTAATACCGTGGAAGATCAGGTTCACGGGGGTGCGCACCTTTCCGGTGGCGGTAAGCTCGGCCTTTACCTTGTCCTCTATCCGGAATTTTTGTTGTAGGTCTTCGTGGGTCAAGACCACCAGCAGGTCATAATCACTGCGGTATTCGTAGGTGATGCCCTTTTCCACATAGGTGTCCTCTACCCAGTTGCCGCGGGCGTAGCTGCCAAAGAGCAGCACCATTTCCACCTCTTTAAAGGCGGAGAGCAGGGTGGTGAGGCGGCCCAGTTCCTCTTGCTTGGTCTTGGGTAGATGGTCTAAAGATTTGTTCACCCATGCAAAGTAAGAAATTATTTGGTGTGGGGGTCGGGGGCTTATCTGAACAAATTGATGTATTCATCGAACCAATATTGTTTTCCTCTCTTGGCTCCTGTAATCTCTTTTAAAATGCCCAGCTTTTCTAGTTCATCCACCAATTTGTAAGCTGATGGTAGGGAGAGTTGGGTCTGGTCAGCGACCTTCTGAGCATTGGTCAAGGGCTTTATATAAAGTTGATTGATGACTTTTCGGGCATTACTGGCCCGGGCACCCAAACCTTGGATTTTGGCATCCACATCTTTTTGCAGTTTCATGATGTTGTCCAAAGTGACAATACTTCCTTTTGCTGTTTCAATAATGCCCACCAGAAAAAATTTGAACCATTGTCTAATATCATCTGCGTTCCTGACCTTCATAAGGTTGTCATAGTATAATTGTCGGTTTCGTTCAAGAAAATCGGAAAGGTAAAGAATGGGTTTCTTCAATATTCCTTGCTCCACTAGGTAAAGCGTTATTAAAAGACGGCCAACCCTTCCATTACCATCCAAAAAAGGGTGAATGGTTTCAAACTGATAATGGATAAGTGCTATTTTCAATAAATGGGGCAATCTAATTTCTGTATTATGGGAAAATTTTTCAAGATCGCCCATTAAACGGGGTACTTCTTGGTGAGGTGGGGGAATGAAGGTGGCGTCTGAAATTGAGGCTCCTCCAATCCAATTTTGGCTTGTCCTGAACTGTCCGGGGATTTTGTGTTTTCCGCGAACACCTTTAAGAAGGACTTTGTGAGCCATTTTTATGAGTCGCGATGATAAGGGTAATTCGTCCAAGGATTTAATTGCCGATTTCAAGGCGCTGATATAGTTTTGGACCTCTTCCCAGTCATCGCGCTGTTCTTCCTCTAGTTCCTCCCTGTCTTGTAGTGCTTCTTCGATATTGGTCTTGGTGCCTTCAATTTTGCTGGATTTGGTGGCCTCCTTCAAAACATGCATGGAAATGAACAGATCTAGGTTTGGGGTATGCTCGGAGTACATGTCAAGTCTACCCAATTGCCTGTCCGCTTGGCTCAATAGTTCTATGACCTCCATATCATCCAGCGTCCAATCCCTGTTTATCTCTTCGGGAATGAAGCTCTTGAAAGTTCTTTGATTAATATAATTACCTGCTTTAAAATTTTTCATAGCCTTTTTACTAACCCTACAGCTAATTTAAGAAAATCAGTGAAAATTTAAATAAGAGAAGACGGTTTTTAAAACATCAAGGATTTTCTTAAAAAAGGAAATGTCTTTTTAAAGCCTATGAAACAGGGGTTTTCATTTTTCCAAAAAAGAAGTTTAACCTCTTTTTCACACGGTCTTTTTCTTTTGCCCAGATCTTTTCCCGAACTTTAATTCTCAAAAAATCAATATGGACTTAGAAGGAAAAGTGGCCTACATCACGGGAGGCACCAAAGGAATAGGATACGGCATTGCCGAAAGTTTGTTGGAACAGGGCATGAAGGTGGCCGTTAGTGGTAGAAGCCAAGAAGGGGTGGATTGGGCCGTAAAGAACCTAGGCGACGGCGGACGTGTGCTGGGTCTGGTCTCCGATGTCTCCAAATTGGAGGACGAGAAACAGGCCGTGGATCAAATTCTGGCCGCTTGGGGACGATTGGATGTGGTCATGGCCAATGCCGGGGTGGGAATCTTTGCCCCAATAGACCAACTTTCGGACAAGGATTGGCACCGTATGATCGACACCAATCTAAGTGGAGTGTTCCACACTTTAAAAGCTTCCGTGGAGGCCTTAAAAGAGTCCGAAGGCTATTACATGACCTTGGCCAGTTTGGCCGGGACCAACTTTTTTGCCACGGCAGCGGGCTACAATGCCACCAAATTTGGCGTAGTGGGCTTTACGCAGGCCGCCATGTTGGATTTGAGACAGTACAACATCAAGGTGACCACGATCATGCCGGGGTCGGTGGCGAGCCATTTCAACGACCATGAACCGTCGGAAAAGGACGCGTGGAAGATCCAACCGGAAGATATTGGGAAGCTGGTGGTGGATCTACTCACCATGCACCCCAGAACACTGCCCAGTAAGATAGAGGTGCGGCCCACCCGCCCCGATCTGAAGTAATTAGACGGGCTTTTCGGTCAGCGGGATTTGCGTGGAGCAGATTTCCTTGATGAGCTGTTCCAGATAGCTGGTAAATATTTCCAACACCTTGGTATCGATCAAGGGGTTTTTGTCCTCGGAAAAGGGGAAAAATCCCTGTCCCAGGTTTTTAAAGGAATAGATTCCTGCTTGCAGGGGCTGTTCCCCGTGTTTTTTGGTGTACAACAGGGCGTAGCACAGCAATTGGAATGCCTTGCTCTTGTCGTAATTGGTGATGAGTTCCTCCCAATCCATGATCTTTACGTTTTTGGGTTCCACCTTTCCAGTTTTATAGTCTACCACACGGGTAATGCCGTCTATTTGGTCCACGCGGTCCAAGGTCCCCTTCAATTTTATGGGGAAGTCCAGACCGGGAATGTCCAGTTGGCACTCGTACCGTTCTTCAAGGGCTAGGAGCTTTACCTCATGCCGCTGGAGCTGTTGCAGTTCCAAACCGATGAAGTTTTCCAGATATTTTACGATGACGTTGTAGACCAGAAGATATTTTCCTTTGGAAACATCGACCCCTGATAGGTTTTTATTGAAATGACGCTGCACCGTTTGGGCAATCTGCGGTTTTACGGCGGAAACGTTTTCCTTGGTGAGCACTTGCCCCAATAAAGGTTGGTAGAGGTCCTCCAGACTGTCGTGCACAATGGTCCCGAAGGTATTGGCCGCGATGTTCTCCTCCACTTCCTCCACATCGTTGATCTTTAAAATATTACGGGTGTAAAAGTCGATGGGATTTCTAATGTAATTGGTCAGGGAGGTGGGGGAAAAACCGTTCTCGGCAAAAGCCACGATATCCCTGTGCAGTTGTTCGCCCTTGGTAATCTGTAAGAGGGTTTCTGCCATGATCTGGGTCTGTGGCGTGCTTATGGTATGGGTCACGAAAGGGGCCACGTCCTTGTCGGTGAGCAATTGCGATACCAGTCTACTTTTTTCACCACCTTCCAAGACATCGGGTTCGGTATTATAGATGACGAACACGTTTTTGGCGCGTTGGATGAGTCGGTAGAAGTGGTAGGTGTAAATGGCATCTTTTTCCTTGTAGGTAGGCAGGCCGTAGTCTCGTTTCACATCGAAGGGAACAAAGGAATTGTTGGATTTTCCCGAAGGTAGAATTCCCTCATTGACCGAGGTGATAATGACGGTTTCATAATCCAGGTTTCGACTTTCCAGCATCCCCATGATCTGCAGGCCTGTCAACGGTTCGCCCACAAAATCCAGGTTTTCCATGTTGGCCAACTGTCTGAACAGACTTTTTATGGACCGGAGTTCCTTAATATGACCCAATTTGTCCAAGTGCTGCTTCAATTGGTTGAAGAGCGTGTAAAAGCGGTATAGTTGCTCCAGTTCCAGCGCATTTTCCTCTTTTTGGAACAGCGCTTTTAAGCGCAGGGTGAGCAAAAGACAGTAATCTACCCACTGGGATGGGGAAATGCTCGTGCCGGGGAAAATAATCTTTAGGATTTTGGATGTATCGGAGTAGTTGGATAAGGTGGTTGAATCCAAGTACAGCCAATTGTTCTGTTTGATGTCGTTGGAGATTACCTTAGCAAAATCCAATGGTTGGTCTTTGGACAATACTGAAGTGTAGGGGTTGGAGAGGAATTCCAAAACATTTTTATAGAGCCATCCCCGTTCCGAAACGATGCTACTTAGGTCCAAAAAACTCAGGTAAAAGGAGTGGAGCACGGTTTTGTCCAGCGGTAGGCCCATGGTAATGTTGGTGCTTTCAATAGAGGCAGGCACGGCCTTGAGCATGGGTGTGAGCAAAGTCTCATCGGCCAGTACCACGGCGGTCTTGGCGAGATCGATTTCCTTGCTATCGTTTAAATTCTGCAACAACTGTCCCACATATTTGGTCTGTGAGATACTTTTTGGAACCCCGGTTATTTCGATTCTTTTGGTAGCGAGGAAATGATCCTGTGCTTCTATGGTGCCTTTATTTTTGTAATAGGGCCACTCCCGTTGGTATTTTCTGATGAAAAGTCCGGCATCATGGATAGGGTCGTTCAAGAAATGGGTGTCAATATCCCAAAAAATGAGTCCGTTTCCTTGCTCCAAAAAATATTGGACAATGGTGGATTCTGCATTGTTCAAAGCATTGAAGCCTACAAAAACGATTGGTTGGTTCTTGGTTTGGTTCCCATAGGCCTCCAGATGGTCAACGGCAACTCTGGACATGAGTCCTTGGTAGCCTCGTTGCTGTTTCAACAAGGTTTTGGTAAAGCCATTGTAAAGAGACTCCAAATTATTCCACAGCTGTAGATAGTTTTTAACGAGCTCGGTTTTCTCCTTTTGTAGGGACCAGTGGTTGAGTTCCTTGATAGCGGACAGATAGTTGAGGATATCCTTGGGAGGGATGAGGTACCCGTCTATCTCATCAAAATCCTGTAAGAGCACTTGTCCCCATTTCATAAAGGTGGGAAAGTCATCATGTTCTTCCAGGTTGGACTTTTGGTAAACTTCAAAGAGGGTTAGGAGTAGCTCTAGGTTTGGAGCCTTGTCCATTCCGGAAATGTCCGCGATAAAATCCTGAATGGAGAATATTTTGGGGGCGAAGGTGTTTTGATGCAGCCTTTGGGAAATGAACTTTTTTAAAAAAGTCCCCGATCGTTTACTTGGTAGTACAAAGGTACATTGGGAAGGATTGATTTCCTTCTCTTGCAAACGGTCCAATACGTGTTCCAGAAAACTTTGATGCATGGACTAAAAATAAAAAAGGCTCCCGAATTATCGAGAGCCTTTTCGAAAAGAAAACTGAGTTTCTATTTCATTATTTTACCAAGTTGATTTCAACTCGTCTGTTTTGTGCTCTACCAGCTCTTGTATTGTTAGTGGCGATAGGCTTAGCCTCACCGTAACCGATAGCAGTCAATCTAGAAGAAGAGATTCCTTTGTCGATCAAGAAGTCACGAACAGAGTTAGCTCTTTTCTCAGAAAGCTCTTGGTTCAATTTCTCGCTACCTACGCTGTCAGTGTGACCTTCAACAGTAAACTTAGCGTTAGGATACTCGTTCAAGATTTGGATGATGTCAACCATTACAGAAGTAGACTCTGCTTTGATGGAAGATTTACCAGTATCGAACAAGATAGTTCTAGCGTAGTCGTTCAATTGCTTCTGAACTTCTTCAGTTACTTCTGGACAACCGTTGTTGGCTACAGTACCAGCGATTTCAGGACATTGATCGTCTTTGTCAAGTACACCGTCACCGTCGGTATCAGGCCATGGGCATCCTTTGTTGGCAGCAGGACCAGCTTCGTTAGGACAAGCATCATCTTTGTCGGCAATACCGTCACCATCAGCATCAGGACATCCAGCTAGAGCAGGAAGACCAGGAGTGCTAGGACAAGCATCATCTTTATCGGCAACACCGTCACCGTCAGAATCAGGACATCCGTTCATTTCTTTGGAACCAGCTTCGTTAGGACAAGCATCTTTGGAATCTTCGATACCGTCACCGTCAGAATCAGGACAACCGTTGAAAGCTTCCAAACCAGCTACTTCTGGACAAGCATCGTCTTTGTCATAGATACCATCACCGTCAGTGTCAGTACCACCAAATTTGATGCTAAGACCTGCCATGTGTTGGAAATGCTTTACCAAGTAATCTTCGAAAGCGTGCTTGTATTGCGTTTGCAAAGTAAGACCGATGTTCTCAGAGAACCAGATGTTAAGACCAATACCACCGTTAACAGTACCGGCACCGATTTCATCAACCCAAGTATAACCACCACCGATTTCAGCAAAAGGATCGATTGTAGTGTTTTTTAGGAAGTTGTACTTAATGGTACCGTCCACAGCGTAGTGAGAAAGGTCATCAACAGATACATCACCGATTTTCTCGATTCTGTTCAAGGAACCACGTGCACCAATAGAGAAACCATCACCGATGTACTTGGATACTCCTACATAGGAAACGGAAGGCAAAATGTTCCAGTGGTCTGAAACGTTAAAGTACTGATCGAACAAAGTAGTACTTGAGAATGGGTTATTTTCGTCATTGGTTGGATAAGCGTCGATAGCATTTACTCCAAAGCTGATCTGCCATGGATTATTCTCGTCTTGCGCTTGTATGTTGTTAATCCCTACAAACACAAGGGCAACAACCAATAATTTGCTAAGATGTTTCATGCTCAAAATTTTTAAGTTTAAGTGTTTATCAGCTGCAAATGTAAGTTGTTAAGAACTATTAACAAAATCAATTTTTCTTTTTTTTTAACGCATTACATGGAACTTTTTGTACCGTTAAACGATTTTTAATGCCTTGCCAACCTTGATGAATGCGTTTATTGCACGATCCAAATGATGCTTTTCATGGGCTGCGGAAAGCTGCACCCTGATCCTCGCCTTTTCCTTGGGAACCACTGGGTAGAAAAAGCCAATGACATAAATACCCTCTTCTAGGAGCATATCGGCCATTTTTTGGGAAAGTTTGGCGTCGTAGAGCATAACGGGCACAATGGCTGAATCTCCATCTATGATATCAAAGCCCGCTGCTTTCATTCCTTTTTTGAAATATTCCGTATTGTCTTGAAGCTTGTCCCTGAGGGATGTGTCCTTGTCCAACATATCAAAAACCTTGATGGAAGCCCCTACTATGGCAGGTGCCAAAGAGTTGGAGAACAAATAGGGTCTAGAGCGTTGGCGTAGCATTTCAATGATTTCTTTCTTTCCGGTAGTGTAGCCGCCCATGGCACCACCAAGGGCCTTGCCCAAGGTTCCAGTAATGATATCGATACGGTCCATGACGCCCTTTTCCTCCAAGGTGCCCCTGCCGGTTTCCCCAATGAAACCGGCCGCATGGCATTCATCGATCATGACCATGGCATCATATTTATCTGCCAAATCACATATGTGGTCCAAAGGAGCCAAAAGACCATCCATGGAAAAAACCCCGTCCGTGACAATGATCTTGAATCGTGCCCCGTCCGCAATACTTTGTTTTAGTTGTTGTTCCAGGTCTGCCATATCACTATTGGCATAGCGGTAGCGCTTGGCCTTGCAGAGACGCACACCGTCTATAATGGAAGCATGGTTGAGGGAATCGGATATGATGGCATCCTCTGCGGTAAGCAAAGGTTCAAACACCCCTCCATTGGCATCAAACGCAGCGGCATATAATATGGTGTCCTCCGTGCCATAAAAATCTGCGATTTTTTGTTCCAACTCCTTATGAATGTCCTGGGTGCCGCAGATGAACCGTACGGACGACATTCCAAAGCCATGGGTGTCCATGGCATTTTTTGCGGCTTGGATCACATCGGGGTGGGAGGAAAGGCCCAAATAGTTGTTGGCGCAAAAGTTTATGACCTCCTGCCCTGTGGAAATTTTAATGACAGCTCCTTGGGCCGAGGTGATAATACGTTCCTTTTTAAACAGCCCAGCTTCTTTTATGGTTTCCAGTTCTTGGGCCAAGTGTTCTTTTATGTTTCCGTACATGACTGTATGATTAAATGTAAATGGGGTTTATTTTTTGATCAATATAAACAATAATCGTATGTTCAATTTTGTAGCCCATTGCTTTTAGGGCATCGGCATATTGCACGATCTGTTCTTTGTGCGACGGTGAAGGTTTCCCCGTTTTGTAGTCAAGGACCGTTGCGCTGCCATTCGAGACAACAATACGATCCGGTCGTAGAGACCAACCATTTGTGGTCAGGATTTCCTGTTCGTTCAAAATTTCAAATGCGTTGGAAAAGTAAGTCTTTAGATCGGGATGCGTTACTACATCCATCAATTTTTGTTGAATTTCCCCAGATGCGTCTTTTTGAAAGTGTCCCGCCAATCGAAGCTTCTCCACCACTTGGGGAATGTCTTCGGCAGTATGTATCTGGCTTAATGCATAATGGATAAGATTTCCCATTTCAATGGCCTCCAAACGCCCATCGTCGTCCCATAAACGACCCGAAGTGGTTGAGATCACAAAGCCTTGATCATTCTTGGGCCGTGTAACATAGGCAATGGGGGCTTCGGTTTTTGGTGGTATGGCAGCACTGTCGTTCTCGGGGAAGGTACCAAACGTATACTGCCCCGTTTCATTCTTTGGAATACCCTGATTATGAAGATACCATTGGAAAAGGTCCGCATAGGTAGAAACGCTTTCCAAGGAGCCCAACTCCTTTCCGGCTTCAGTAAACACATACAAACCCTTAACAGGCCGGGTAAGGGCTACATATAAAACGTTCATGGCATCCAAAATGGACTTTTGCTCCTCATCCGAATAAATTTGTGCGGATTCTGTATTGTATTCCAGCATGTCCTTGTTGGTGTTGATGAGAAATTCGTTCAACCCAAGTTCCATTTCAGAGGCGGTCGCTGGGACCCAAGACTTCTTACCCATCTTGTTCAGTTTAGCATTGGCAAAGGGAAAGATCACAAAAGGGAACTCCAGCCCCTTGGCTTTGTGGATGGTCATGATCCGTACGGCGTTCACATTGTCCGGAGCGGCAATGGACAGGGAATTCTTTTTCTGCTCCCAGTACTGCAAAAAGGAATGGATACTAGACCCCATTCGTTTCTCAACCAACAAGACCTCATCCATTAAAAAGGTAAGGTAAGCGGTGGAATCATGGGCGAGCTCAAACTGTACAATGGCATTTTCCAGGATGGTAAATACGGATTCTCCCCGTAATCCCTCCATATCAAAACCATAGTGGTCTAACAGATAGGTTATTGCGCAGTCCAGATGCTTTGCGATGATCTCATGTTTGTCCGTTTCATCCTTTGCCAAAAACAGCAATGCCATATAAGCCGCTTCCCGGTCCTGGGGATTTTGCATCATCCGCAACAGGGCCATTAGGAAAGTGACCTTGTTGTTGTTGTTGAGCAGTAGGGCATCTGAAGAGATGATGGGCACGTGGTTCTGGGTCAGAAAATCGGCCAACAGCATTCCGTTTTTGTTGTCGCGCACCAAGATGCAGATATCCGAATAGGGATATCCTTCGGAAATTAGGTGTTGGATGGTCTCAAAGGTCTTGGCGCAGTAGGCCTCTTCTCTATTTTCAATGCCGTTTTCCAAAAACGACAGCTGTACAAAACCGCCTGGTCGGTTATTGGTTTTTTGATGGCTGTCCTGCAAAAAGAGATTTCTGTACGCATCGTTTTGGAGGACCGGGGCCACAGTGGTAAAAAAACGATTGTTGAACTGGACAATTTCGTCACAGCTCCGCCAGTTGGTGTCCAACGAATGGATACTGGGTTCTACCACAAAGGGTTTTGCTGTGCCATTCAAAAGATCCAAAAATTGTTCGGCCCGTCCGCCCCGCCAACGGTAAATGGCCTGTTTAACATCGCCCACCAAGAAAAGGGAGCCCCGCTGGTGTTTTTCGTCCTCACTTTCCAAGGCGTTGCCAATGAGGGGCACCAAATTCTCCCACTGCATTTGGGAGGTGTCCTGAAACTCATCAATAAAGTAGTGGCGGTATTTTTCACCCATCCGCTCATAAATGAAGGGAACAGGCTGATCCTTGATCTCCTTGGAGAGAATGGCATTGAGGGATGAAATGGGAATGATGTCCCGGTCCAGCTCAATATTTCTGATTTCCTTGGCAATCTCGTTGAGCAAGGTCAAGGGAACCATGTTGCCATAAATGTTCTTGAGATAAGCCCTGCGATAGGTCTGTTGTTTGAGGGTCAAAAAAGTGTTGAGAAGCGTCATGGACAGTTCCGAAACATCCCTTTTGTCACTGGCTTTTAAAATCTTTCCCTCAACCAGATTGGGTTCCAGAGTTTTGCTCGTATAGATTTTTTTTGGGTCGAATTCCCCTCCCACCATTTTTTTAAAATGGTTGGGCAAGGTCTGCCTTGGAAAATCCGAAGCTTCAAAACCTTGGCGGTCTATTTCTTGAAGTGCTTTTTCGGCCAACTCAACAATTTTGGCCTCCATAAGAGCCACGCATTCTGCAAGCTTTTTTTGAATTTCCTTGAAATCACCAATGGATTTGGAACGCAATGGATCCACATGTATGGCATGGTTTTCTTGGAAGAGTAGTTTCCCAATTTCCAAAAGATCGTAGGCAATGTTCCAACTTTTGTCGTCATCAATTTTTTCAAGGGAAAAGGCAATGAGCACTTCGGTGAGTTCTTCATCGCTGCCGGCGCGTTCCAACAAACGACCCACGGCTTCTTCCAAGAGTAGTTCAATATCCAGCTCCACCTCAAAATTTTGGGACAGGTGCAGATCGCGCGCAAAGGTCTTTATGATCTTATGGTTGAACTTGTCAATGGTGGAAATCTCAAAAAAGGAATAGTTGTGCAGGATTCGCTTTAGTGCCCTTTGTGAGCGTTGCCGTAATTCCATTTCGCTTAATGCCAGTTCTTGGCATAGAGTATGGAAAAGGGATTGCTGTTTTTTCGGGATGGTTTCCTGACCAAAGGCGAACAGGTTGTCCAAGATTCGGGTCTTCATTTCATCCACAGCCTTATTGGTAAAGGTAATGGCCAAAATCTGCCTGAACTTGGCAGGGGAATCGTTGGCCAACAAGAGCTTCAAGTATTCCTTGGTCAGGGCATAGGTCTTGCCCGAACCTGCCGAAGCACTATATATTTTAAAGTTGGTGTCGCCCAAGAAAACTTTTATTGCAAAATACGGATTATCGATCTGAACTTAACATGGTTTTAAATGAATATGTTTGTTAAAACCCTTATTTTTACATGAATTAAGTACTAACACAAAAACAAAGAATTATGGCTTTTGAATTACCAAAATTACCGTATGCATACGATGCATTGGAACCCCATATAGATGCTAGGACCATGGAGATCCACCATACCAAGCACCACAACGGCTACACCAACAATTTGAACAACGCCATTGCGGGAACAGATTTGGAAGGTAAGGGAATCGAGGACATCCTTACCAATTTGGATATGAACAACGGTGCGGTACGGAACAACGGAGGAGGATTTTACAACCACTCCCTTTTCTGGGAAGTAATGTCTCCCAATGGTGGTGGCGCCCCTAGTGGCGATTTGGCTGCTGCCATCGATGCTGCTTTTGGATCGTTTGATGGGTTTAAGGAAAAGTTTGCTGCTGCAGCGGCAACCCGCTTTGGATCTGGATGGGCTTGGTTGTGTGTGCACAAAGGTGGGAAACTGGAAGTATGCTCCACCCCTAACCAGGACAACCCCATTATGCCCGGAACAGGTTGTGACGGACAGCCCATTTTAGGATTGGATGTATGGGAGCATGCCTACTACTTGAACTACCAAAACAGAAGGCCCGATTATATCTCGGCATTCTTTAATGTGATCAATTGGGACAAAGTATCCAAAAATTACGAAGCGGGAAAATAAGACCGCATTCATAATATATATGGGAAAGCCGCGCATTTTGTGCGGTTTTTTTATTGAATGAACTTTGATGAACAGTGTAAATAGAAAACGGCAGGAAAGCTCCTGCCGTTTTCGTCCCAAATCTTACCATAAACTTAACCTACTTATGCTATGGCGAGACTAAAATACTGGTATTGTGTAAAATAACAAAGGGTTTTGGCTAAATTTTTGTTTTTATCGGAAAAAAGAAAATGTGCAGTTCGTCGATAAAATGGATAAATCCTTGGTTGTCAAACATAAAGAAGGCGGAGCATGCTCCGCCTTCTTTCCCCAAATCTTACCATGAACTTAACCTACTTATGCTATGGTCCTCCAAATGTACGCCAAGGGGTCTTTTGGTCAACAAGCTTTTAGATGAAACCCACTTTAATTGGTTAAAGTGTACAACAGGGGTGCTGGATTGATAAATGTCAAGAAAATAAGGTGGATTTTTTCTGATTTGGGATAGATGGAAAATAAAAAAGGTGGAAATCATTCCACCTTTTTTGCCCCAAATCTTACCATGAACTTAACCTACTTATGCTATGGCAACACTAAAGTAGGTTTGCAGCTTGCCTATCGTATAAAAACCCGCTAATCTACTCATTTCATCGATGAAATGCATAGCTAGGTAGGGCTTCCAAACCAATAGGTCAATAGGCACGTTCGTTTTTCCCTTCGTAGAAATTGATAAAGGCCCTGTTCACTACCCTGTTTCCTCCTGGAGTGGGGTAATCCCCGGTAAAATACCAATCACCCAAATTCTTGGGACAGGCCTCATGTAAGTTTTCCACGGTTTGGTAAATAATGTCCACTTCTGCCTTTATACCCTCTGGACTGAGGATTTCGGCAATCTTTTTCGAAACCTGCTCATTGGTGAAGGGCGCATAAAATTCCTTGACGTAGTTGACCACATCCTTGTCCTTGTTCTTGGTCTGGGTCAAGCACTTTTCATAAATTTCTTTCACCTTGTCCATGGTGCCATGGTCTTGATGCAGGGCCAAGGCAGCTTTAAAGGCCACAAAATCCTCCAATTTGGCCATGTCAATACCATAACAATCCGGATAACGGATCTGCGGTGCGGAGGAGACCACAATGATTTTTTTGGGAGAAAGTCGGTCCAAGATTTTTAGGATACTGCGCTTTAAGGTAGTTCCCCTAACGATACTGTCGTCTATGATGACCAGGTTGTCATTTATCTTGACCGAGCCATAGGAAATATCATAAACGTGGGCCACAAGATCATCCCGGCTACTGTCTTGGGTGATAAAGGTCCGTAGCTTGGCATCCTTGATGGCCACTTTTTCAATACGTGGACGCACATCCAAAATTTCATGAAGTTCCTCTCCTGTTATATTGGGGCCCAAAGCAAGGATTTGTTGTTCTTTTTTCTTGTTGAGGTAGCTCTGCGCTTCCTTTACCATTCCAAAGAAAGAGGTCTCGGCTGTATTGGGAATATAAGAAAAGACCGTGTTGGTCAGATCATCATCAATGGATTTAAGGATTTGTGGAAATACGAGTTTCCCCAACATCTTTCGTTCTTGATAAATTTCCTTGTCGCTTCCTCTTGAAAAATAGATGCGTTCAAAAGAGCAGGCCTTACGTTCGGTGGGTTCCAAGATTTCTTTGAGATCAACCGTGCCTCCTTTTTTTACAATGATGGCATGTCCGGGATTTAACTCGTGCACATCATCATAGGATACGTTGAAAACGGTTTGGATCACTGGACGTTCCGAGGCCACTACAACAATCTCATCGTCCTTGTAGTAGTAGGCAGGGCGTATACCTGCGGGATCACGCACCACAAAGGCATCCCCATGGCCCAATAATCCGCCCATGGTATATCCCCCATCCCAGTTTTTGGATGCTTTTCGCAATATTTTGGCCACGTTCAATCGCTCTGCGATCAATGGGGAAGCTTCCCGTTTGCTATACCCTTCTTTTTTGATCTGTTTGTAGAGCTTGGCCACGGCATCATCCAAAAAGTGACCGATTTTTTCCATTACGGTGACCGTATCCGCCATTTCCTTGGGATGCTGCCCCAATTCCACCAAGTTGCCAAAGAGTTCGTCAACATTGGTCAGGTTAAAGTTCCCGGCCACAATAAGGTTTCGGTGCATCCAGTTGTTCTGCCGCAAAAAGGGATGTACACTCTCTATGCTATTTTTCCCAAAAGTGCCATAGCGTACGTGCCCCATAAGCAACTCACCAATGTAGGGGATATGCTGTTTTTGAAGCTGTACGTCATTTTCGTATTCAGGATGTTCAGCGAAGGCGGTATTGATACGGGAATTGATCTGCTCAAAGATATCCTGTATGGGCTGCTGTTGCGCGGATCGTACCCGACTCATGTAGCGTTCCCCAGCTTTCATGTCCAGCTTTATGCTCGCAAAACCGGCGCCATCCTGCCCCCGGTTGTGCTGCTTCTCCATCATTAAGTACATTTTGTTTACTCCGTAAAAGGCTGTACCGTACTTTTCCTTGTAGTACTCCAGAGGTTTAAGCAAGCGGATCAGTGATATTCCGCATTCGTGCTTAATGGCATCACTCATAATAAACCAAATAAAAAGCCCCGAAAAACTTTCAGGGCGGGTATTTATGTTAATTCAATATTGAACTGTGTCAATTCCTTAAACTGCATCAACCGGGCATCTACCTCATGTTTCTCCAGTTTTGCCATCCGTTCCGTTCCAAAACGCTCCACACAAAACGAAGCCAGATTGGATCCTTGGATGATGGCGTTCTTCATGTTTTCAAAAGAGATGTTCCCGGTTTGGGCCAAATATCCTGAAAAACCACCTGCAAAGGTATCCCCGGCCCCGGTGGGGTCAAAAACTTCCTCCAAAGGTAATGCGGGGGCAAAGAAAATATCTTCCTTATGAAACAACAGTGCGCCGTGCTCCCCTTTTTTAATGACCACATATTTAGGTCCCATTTCCTGAATCTTGGCAGCAGCCTTTACCAATGAATACTCATTGGTCATCTGTCTTGCCTCTTCATCATTTATGGTGATCACATCAATTTGTGAAACAACTTCCATCAACTCATCCCAAGTGTTGTCCATCCAAAAATTCATGGTGTCCAGAACTATAAGTTTTGGTCGTTCTTGCATCTGATTAATTACACTCAATTGGGTGCTGGGGTGTAAATTACCCAACATGACCACATCGGCATTCTTGAAATTTTCGGGAACAACTGGGCTGAAGGTGCCTAAGGTGTTGAGTTCAGTGACCAAGGTATCCCTTGAATTGAGGTCGTTGTGGTATCGGCCCTCCCAGTAAAAGGTCTTGCCTCCCTGTACCACCTCTATGGCTGAAATATCGATGTCACGATCCTTGAGCAAATCCAGATAGGTTTGAGGGAAATCGTCCCCAACCACCGAAACTATGGCAGCGTCCACGTTGAACTGTGATGCGGCCAATCCAATAAAAGGTGCGGCGCCTCCCAAAATCCTGCCCGTTTTGCCAAACGGGGTCTCAATAGCATCAAAGGCCACACTTCCAACAATCAGTAATTTGCCCATCCAGTGAATTTTGGTGCAAATATACGGTATAGCAATTCCATTTTAAACTATGGTAAGCGCAATTTTAAAAAATGGGGGATTTGATGTTTTTTGAACCTATTTCCTGCCAAAATCCGCTGGGATTTCACCCCATGCCTTGGTTTCCCATTTTACGATGGGCGTAGCGTAGCGGTTTTTTTTGAGCCAATCCTCTGCCCGCTCAATAAGTTCAAAAAGAATGGCGTTTTTTGGACCTTTTTTGAGTTTGGTGCCGCATTTCTTTTTTCGTACCCAACCTATGGCAATGCGGGAATCGGAATACAGGATTCGGTCACTGTTTTGTTTTTTAAGGAAGGCAAGTCCATGCACGAGGGCCAAAAACTCTCCAACATTGCTGGTACCTTCGGCAAAGGGGCCTTGGTGGAACAATACCCTTTTGCTTTTGGTGTCCACTCCGCGGTATTCCATTTTTCCGGGATTTCCGCTGGAAGCGGCGTCCACGGCAATGGAGTTGTAGTTGGGGTCCCCGATTTTTAAAAGCTCTTCCGGCGAAAGTTCCGACTTCCCTTTGGATGTGCCCTTGTACTCCAAATAGTTCCCGTTAAAGGCTTTTTTTGCCTCGGCAAAGGTTGCGAACGATTTATATTGGGCGCCCTTAAAACCTTCAATTTGGGCTTTGCAATCGTCCCAAGATTCAAAAATGCCCGGACGCTTTCCTTTCCAGACCACATAAAACTTTGCCTTCTTCGCCATTACAAAAGGAGTTTTTCAATCACCTTTGGAAAGTGTTCGTACTCCAATTGGTGCACTTTTTGGGCAATGGTTGCTGTGTCATCCTCTTTGGATATGGAGGTTTTTGCCTGAAAAATAATGGCGCCCTCATCGTAATGTTCGTTCACATAATGGATGGTGATGCCCGTTTCAGGATCCAGATTGTCTTTGACGGCCTGGTGTACTTTTTCGCCATACATGCCTTTTCCACCATATTTGGGCAACAAGGCTGGGTGTATGTTGATGATTTTATTAGGGAAGGCATCAATGATATTTGAAGGAATTTTCCATAAAAATCCCGCAAGAACAATTAAATCGACCTCCAGCCCCTTAATAAATTGGACCACGGTATCGGAATTTGTGAAGGCGGCCCTGTTAAAGTAGAATCCGGGGATGTTCAACCTGTCACATCGCTCCAATACTTTGGCCGTATGCTTATTGGTCAGCACCGCTGAAACCTCCACATTGGGGCTTTCCTTGAAGTAATTGATGATATTTTCTGCATTTGACCCACTGCCCGAGGCCAGGATAACTATTCGTTTCATCCAGTAAGGAATGGAAGGGATTTTCGATTAACTTTACAGGGCTAAAGTAATGTACTGAAGCTAAAGATGTTTAATTTAGGGCACATTTTATCGACAAATGGTGTATTTAATCCAAAGTTTTTTATTTTTGCCAACGATTAAATTTTTAAAACCACTATAATTATGTCAGACATTGCATCAAGAGTAAAGGCTATCATCGTTGATAAACTGGGTGTTGATGAGAATGAAGTTGTAGCAGAAGCTAGCTTTACCAACGATTTAGGAGCGGATTCCTTGGACACTGTTGAGCTTATCATGGAGTTTGAGAAAGAATTTGACATCCAAATTCCTGATGATCAAGCAGAAAACATTGCAACTGTTGGTCAAGCCATTAGCTACATAGAAGAAGCGAAGTAATTACATGATATATTACTAGAGAGTATAAATTATCCATGTGGTGTTTGATCGCATGGATAATTTTTTTATAATTTAGGTTTCAAAGGGTAAAAAATAGTTCAATGCAGTTAAAGCGAGTAGTGGTTACGGGAATGGGAGCGTTGACCCCCATTGGTAACAATTTGGGAGCTTATTGGGAAGGACTACGGACCGGTAAGAGCGGTTCTGCCCCCATAACATATTTCGATACGGAGAAGTTCAAGACCAACTTCGCCTGTGAGCTCAAAGGGTACGATCCAGGAGATTTCTTTGATAGAAAGGAAGCCCGAAAACTGGATAGGTTTGCCCAATATGCCCTTGTCTCATCCGATGAGGCCATCGCTGATTCAGGGATAGATTTGGACAATGTGGACAAATTTAGGGTCGGTGTTGTTTGGGGTGCTGGGATCGGTGGCTTGGAAACCTTCCAAAACGAAGTGATTGGCTATGCCAATGGCGATGGAACCCCAAGGTTCAATCCGTTCTTTATTCCAAAGATGATTGCGGACATTGCTCCGGGCAATATCTCTATAAAGCATGGGTTCATGGGTCCCAACTATACTACGGTATCTGCATGTGCCTCTTCGGCCAATGCCATGATCGATGCGCTGAACTATATTCGTTTGGGACATTGTGACGTCATTGTTACTGGAGGAAGTGAAGCTGCGGTGACCATTGCCGGTATGGGAGGGTTCAATGCCATGCACGCCCTATCCACAAGAAACGATAGTCCTGAGACTGCTTCCAGACCATTTGATGCCACTCGTGACGGATTTGTACTCGGCGAAGGTGCTGGTGCTCTTATTTTGGAGGAGTACGAGCATGCCAAGGCCAGAGGTGCTAAAATCTATGCAGAGGTATTGGGTGGCGGACTTTCCAGTGATGCCTACCACATGACTGCACCACATCCTGAGGGGATCGGAGTGGTCAAGGTTATGGAGAACTGTTTGCAGAATGCCGGCCTGAAACCGGAAGATGTGGATGCCATAAATACCCACGGAACCTCTACACCTTTGGGTGATGTGGCCGAGTTAAAGGCCATATCCAAAGTGTTTGGGGACCATGCACCAAAGATCAACATCAACTCCACCAAGTCCATGACCGGACACCTGCTGGGAGCTGCTGGAGCCATTGAGGCCATTGCCTCCATTTTGGCCATGGAACACAGTTTGGTTCCTCCAACCATCAACCATAGTGTGGTAGATGATCAAATAGATCCTTCGTTGAACCTTACCTTGAACAAGGCTCAAGAACGTGAGGTTAAAGTGGCCATGAGCAACACCTTCGGGTTTGGAGGTCACAACGCATGTGTTTTGTTTAAAAAATTAGGGTAGTTTCAAGATGAAATTCACCTCCAAAATATTCAATTCCCATCCAGATACGGATGGGGATTTTTTTTTGGGGATCAAAAAAATACTAGGGTTTAAGCCTAGGGACATTGAGATCTACAAAAGGGCGTTCTTACATCGGTCCGTGAACAAAAAGGACCCCGATGGGAACCCCATGAATTATGAGCGGTTGGAGTTTTTGGGCGATTCCATGTTGGGAACTATCATCTCAAAGCATCTCTACAATGAAGTTCCCGAAGGGGACGAAGGTTACCTAACCAAAATGCGCTCCAAAGTAGTGAGCAGAAAACACTTGAACGAACTGGGAAAGGATTTGGAACTTTTACAGTTTGTGGAAAGCCGAATCCCAAAGTCCCATTTTGGGGAGAATATTCACGGTAATGTTTTTGAAGCACTGGTAGGGGCCATTTATCTGGACCGCGGTTACCCCTATTGCGAAAAGTTCATCAATGAGCGGGTCATAGAGCCCTATGTGGACATTGATCAGTTGGAAGGTAAAGTGATCAGCTACAAGAGTTTGGTCATAGAATGGTGCCAAAAACAAAAAAAGTCGTTCCACTACAACGTATATGAAGATACTGGGAATGATGAGTTGAAACACTTCGCCGTAAAGCTGACCATTGGCGACCGAATTTTGGCAAAGGCAAGAGCCACATCCAAAAAGAAGGCAGAAGAGAAGGCTTCCAAAAGAGCCTATTTTGCCCTTCAGAACAAAATTGAAAATCAACAAGATTAAATAAAGGTAAATTCAAACGTTTTCGTTTGGTTTCTGAACGTATTGTACCGTTTCAGCTAGGCAATCAAAGGGATTAAGAGTATATTTACATTTCGTGTTAAAGGCATGTTGACAACGCATAGGATATCGGCAGACTTTTTTGATGACAGTTTTGGGCTTATCGCCATCCACAGCAATTTGGAGGATTATGCCTTGGCTTATGGTATCAATTCCAATTGTTCCCTCTACCTGAAAAGGATGGAAAACGACCTCCATTTGGACGGAAGTTTCTTTTTTTCCGTATTTGATTGGGAGGATGAGATAAACGATGTGTATTGGACCTTGATTTCCAATGCCTGCACGATTGAGGAAACCGTTCCATCCGATGGTCTGTTTGGAGGCACTTCCTCCTTTAGGACCAATCACTTGGTCAAGGAACGTAAGGAAATAGACTATTTTTTAAAGGTCGACGGTGCCGATGAAATTGCCTTGCAAGAGAAAGTAAAGGCCATCAACAAAATTTCCAAGGTGGTAACAGCATACCCGTTGGAAACACACACATTAAAATCAAAAAGAAATTTAATCTTTTAAAAATGCCAACTAGAAAGAAGACGAAAATTGTAGCAACGTTGGGACCTGCAACCAGCACTAAGGAAACCCTTAAAGCAATGATAGAGGCAGGGGTGGATGTTTTTAGGATAAACTTTTCCCATGCTTCCTATGACGATGTTACGGAGCGTATCAACATGATACGTGAGTTGAATGAGGAATTGGAGGTACACACATCTATACTAGCAGATTTGCAAGGCCCTAAGCTTAGGGTCGGGGTCATGGGCGGTGAGGCCGTGGTTGTCCCTGGGGACGAGGTCACTTTTGCCACTGGTGAGCCCTTTGAAGGAACAGCACAACGGGTATATATGAACTATCAAAGCTTTCCTCAGGATGTAAAACCGGGAGAGCGTATCCTTTTGGACGATGGCAAGTTGATTTTTGAAGTAAAATCCACCAACGGAAAGGATGAGGTCACAGCCACGGTGATACAAGGAGGACCATTGAAATCCAAAAAAGGGGTAAATCTTCCCAATACCAATATTTCATTGCCGGCCCTGACCAAAAAGGATATCAAGGATGCCATATATGCCATTGAGCACAAAGTGGATTGGATTGCCTTGTCTTTTGTCCGCCATAGCCAAGATTTGATAGACCTACAGGACTTGATCAGTAAGCATACGGATCATAAAATTCCAATTATTGCCAAAATAGAAAAGCCAGAGGCCGTTGAAAACATCGATAAGATTGTGGCCTATTGTGACGGACTTATGGTGGCCCGTGGCGATTTGGGTGTGGAGGTTCCAGCACAGGAAGTTCCTTTGATCCAGAAAAAATTGGTGCTTCAGGCCAAAAAGGCCAGAATCCCTGTGATCATTGCCACACAGATGATGGAAACCATGATCACCAGCTTAACGCCAACACGCGCCGAAGTGAACGACGTGGCCAACTCCGTTATGGATGGCGCGGATGCTGTGATGCTGTCCGGTGAAACATCGGTTGGAAATTATCCCGTTCAGGTGATTGAGAAAATGGCCAGTATTTTGACCAGTGTTGAAAACTCGGAATTGATAAAGGTTCCTCAGACCCCTCCCCATATCCGCACCAAGCGATATATTACCAAATCGGTATGTTATCATGCGGCATTGATGGCGAATGAGATTCAGGCCAAGGCCATTTCAACCTTGACGAACAGTGGGTATACCGCTTTTCAAATATCGGCATGGAGACCTAGCGCCCATATTTTGGTGTTTACCTCCAACAAAAGAATACTCACACAATTGAACCTTTTGTGGGGGGTGAAGGCGTTTTATTATGATCGATTTGTTTCCACGGATGAAACCATTGAGGATGTAAACCGAATTGCCTGTAAAAAAGGATTTTTGGATGTGGGGGATATGCTCATTAGTTTGGCGGCCATGCCTATTAAGGACAAGGGAATGGTGAACACCCTTCGGGTGAGCGAGATTGAAAAATGCTTGTTTTAGTACAAGTTCCTATACCTCAGTAAAGAGTTATTGAAGCCATCCCGGATTCCATGAAGCCCATGGAATCTGGGATTTTTGTTTTATACCCTGTAAGCATAGGCCAAAATGGGGGACTAACGGGAACATAAGCTCATTTTAGTCCAATATTTCCCATGGTATACGAATTCAAGGATACAAGATTAGGGGCCATGCTCCGGCTGGTGGAAGACATTAAAAACGATTGCCCAAGACACTCCCCCATACCCAACAACATTAAATTCCTATGGAACCGAAATGAGGCCCCCCTCACCATTATGGTAGATGGAATGGCATTGAAGCTAATGCCCAACCAAATGGTAACGGTAACATACCTGCAACATGTTTCTTACACCGAAACGGAGTTACCGCTCGCCGCCATTTTCTTCAACAGGGAATTCTATTGTGTCTTTGACCATGACAGTGAGGTTTCGTGTAATGGAATATTGTTTTTTGGCACCCAGGATTTGCCCATTGTTACCATTCAAAAAGAAGAGCTTCGCAAGTTCAATCTGTTGTACGATATGTTTGTGGAGGAGTTTTCAACCCCGGATAACATCCAAGGAGAAATGTTACAGATGCTCTTAAAGCGATTGATCATTATGACCACCCGCTTGGCCAAGGAACAACTCATTGTAAAAACTTTGGGCAACGATCAAATAGATATTATCCGAAGGTTCAATTATCTGGTGGATCTAAATTTTAAGACCAAAAGAAAGGTGAGTGAGTATGCCGAAATGTTGTACAAATCCCCTAAAACACTTTCCAATCTCTTTTCCATCTATAACCAAAAATCCCCCCAACAGATCATTTTGGACCGTATTGTCTTGGAGGCAAAGCGTCTGATAAACTATACGGATAAACAGAATCAGGAGATTGCCTATGACCTTGGCTTCAATGATCCTGCCCATTTCAGCCGATTCTTCAAAAAAATGACCCAAATGACCCCTTCAGAGTATAGGGAAAACCAGCTGGTCCCCGCCTAAGGGAAAAATGGGCAAGTCCTCGGGAAATTCCTCCTAACACCTACCTGCCTTTTCGCAACATCTTTGCACTGTAATTTAAAACAAACCAAAGATGAAGCATACAGGAAAAACCCTTTTCAATCTTATCGAAATTTTTAGGACACCACAAAGAAGAGTGGTCCAGACTGTCATTGCCAACGATCATTGTGAGCAAAACCACCATCACGATTTCTATTGTGATACGGAAAGACCATTTGTACAAAATAGATAATCAAAATAATAATTCATTTAAAATTTTTAGATCATGAGCACATTTAATGTACCCAAAAGAGAAGAAGTAAGCGGAGCCAATCAGGCCATTTTTGACAACTTGGAAAAGGCGTTGGGCTTTGTTCCCAACCTTTATGCCACCTATGCGCATTCCGAAAATGCACTGGGCAATTATTTAACCTTTGCCAATGGCAAGACCTCCTTGAAAGCCAAAGAAAAGGAAGTGGTAAACTTGGCCGTAAGCGAAGTGAACAACTGTCTGTATTGTCTATCGGCCCATACGGCCATAGGAAAAATGAACGGTTTCTCAGAGGCCCAAATTTTGGAACTGAGAGCGGGAAAAGCTTCTTTTGATGCCAAGTTGGATGCTTTGGCGAGATTGGCCAAAAACATTACTGAGAACAAAGGGACTACCGATGCCAATGTTTTGGATAATTTCTTTGCCGCCGGATGGACCAAGGAAAACTTGATCGACACTATTTTGTTGGTGGGAGATAAGACCATTTCCAACTTTATCAACAATACGTTTGACGCCCCTATCGATTTTCCTGTGGCACAGCCTTTGGAAGAAGTGGAAGCTTAAGCTTAAAACTAGTTTTAGGAACAAGACCCTTTCAAATTTTTGGAAGGGTTTTTTTATTCCACTTCCAAATCGGCAAAAAGGGAGGGTGCTATACTTTTGGCTATGAAAATGGGCCAGTCGTTCTTAAAAAGATGGCTTTCGGTTATGGCACTGTCGTACAAAAGATAAAGTCCACTGGATATTCTTTCAATTTCGGCCTTGGAGAGATTGGCGATATTGGCCCCAACCACTTCACCTAAAAAAAGCAACAGCTCCTTTTTTTGTTTTTGGATTACTTCGAGTATTTTTTTCTCCTTAGGGGACAGCTCCCCTAAGGTCTTGATTCCCCAACAACCATTAAAATGGTCTTCCCGGTATAGGTCTTGTAGAAAGTCAAAGATGGCTAAAAGCTGGTTCTTTCCTTTTTTTCTTCGTCCCACGAACTCTTCAAGGGATTTCATGAAGCCATCGTGCCTGTGGTTCAAATAAGCGATGCAAATATCTTCCTTGGATTTAAAATGACCATAGAGTGTGGCTTTGGCAATGCCGCTTTTAGCAATGATCTCATTGATTCCAGTGGAATGGTACCCATGGATATAAAACAGATTGCTTGCCGTATCAATGATCTTCTCGTGGATGGATGTCTTCATCCCATAAAAATATACAAAAGACCGGTCTGTCTACTGCTTTTTTAATCATTTTTTAGCATAAAGGAGTATACTACAACCCATTTTCAGCAGTAATTTTGCGATTTACTGGAATTACATGATTTTCGATTTAATAGTAGCCATGTTTTGGAGCCTGTCTCCCTTTGGGGAGTCCAAGGTTGGAATTCCGTACGGGATAGGTAAGGGAGTGAACAGTTATGTGGTTTTTGTGGCCTGTTTCCTGTCCAACTTGCTCGTGTTCCCTATGATGATGTTTTTCTTGGAGAACGTTAATAAGCATTTGACGAAATGGAGGCCTTATAAAAAATCGGCACTTTTCGTGGCCCGAAGGGCGAAGACGGGTACAGCGGACAAAGTCCAAAAGTATGGCTTTTTCGGATTGGTTCTTTTTGTCATGATTCCCTTGCCGGGTACAGGCGTTTATGCGGGAAGTATAGCCTCCTATCTACTGAAGATTGAAAAGAAAAAAGCCTTCTTGGCAAATGCCTTGGGGATATTTTTATCATCACTGATCATTTATGGGGTCACCGTTGTTTCGGTGAGGTAGAAGCTAAAAATCGAACCTGAGCTGAACGGAAACCGCTTCTTTTTCTGGTGCCTCCTTTTGTTTTTCAGTATTGAGGTTGGCCAATGAGATGCCCAATAACCGCACTGAATTTTCTAGGGAGGATTGATACAGGAGTTCTCTGGCCGTTTCAAGAATAAGGTCCTTGCTTGCAATATAATAGGGTAGGGTCTTACTTCTGGTTTGGAGGGTAAAGTCACTGTATTTGATTTTCAGGGTCACGGTTTTCCCGGCAATTTTGGATTTTTGAAGTCTTCTTTCCAACTCCGAAGCAATGTTCTCCAACTTTTCCAGCATAAAGATTTCACTGCTCAAGTTTTCAAAAAATGTACGCTCCGCCCCAACCGATTTTGGGGTTCGATGGGGCTTTACGGCACTGTGGTGTATGCCTCTGACCACATGATAGTAGTATGAGCCACTTTTCCCGAACTTCTCATCCAAAAACTCCAGCGATCTTTGTTTGAGGTCCTTTCCGGTGAAAATGCCCAAGCGGTACATTTTTTCCGCGGTTACCTTGCCCACGCCATAGAATTTACGAATGTCCAGGTCTTCCAAAAACTGGATGACTTCTTCGGGGTTCACCGTTTTTTGGCCGTTGGGTTTGTTGTAATCACTGGCTACTTTGGCAATGAATTTATTGATGGAAATTCCCGCCGATGCCGTAAGTCCGGTTTTCTCCAGGATTTTTTGACGGATTTCCTTGGCAATCAAGGTAGCGGAAGGGTTTCCCTTTTTATTCTCAGTAACGTCCAAATACGCTTCGTCCAAAGAAAGGGGTTCCACAAGATCTGTATATTCAAAGAATATGCTTCGAATTTCATAGGAAACCTCTTTGTAGCGCTCAAATCTGGGTTTTACAAAGATCAGATCCGGACAGTTCCTCTGGGCAATGGATCCGGCCATGGCACTGCGCACTCCAAATTTACGCGCCTCATAGCTGGCAGCGGAGACTACTCCCCGCTTTGAGCCGCCTCCCACCGCAATGGGTTTCCCCTTCAGCTCGGGATTATCGTGCTGTTCCACGGAGGCATAGAACGCATCCATGTCCACATGAATGATTTTTCTTAAGGGAAAATCAAAATCCATACTCAAATTTAGGGTATATTTAGTTTGATGGAACACTTGGAAATTGAGCGAAAGTTTTTGGTAACTTCCGATGCCTACCAGCAAGAAGCCGCATCAAGCATTCGCATAGCACAGGGTTTTTTGAGTACGGACCCCCAAAGAACGGTACGGGTACGAATCATGGGGAACCAAGGTTTTTTGACCGTGAAAGGAGCCAGTAATGCGTCCGGCACCTCACGATTTGAATGGGAAACCGAAATCAGCGCTGCTGAAGCCACCAATCTGATAGATCTGTGCAAGGATGTCATCTTGGAAAAAGTGCGTTTCATGGTGCCATTGGGCGACCATGTGTTTGAGGTGGATGAATTTTTGGGAGAAAACAAAGGGTTGGTAGTTGCCGAGGTGGAACTTCAGCATGAAGATGAGTTTTTTGAGAGACCCAGCTGGTTGGGCGAAGAGGTCACCGGCCAGAAAAAATATTACAATTCGCAACTCAGTCAAAAACCATTTACCGAATGGTAGACCATAAAAGACAAAGCACGATTAATCTGATTAGCTTGGTGTTGGCCTTGGCAGCCATATGTACTGAGTATTTGGGGTATAAAATGGTCTATATGTTCTTGAAACCATTGACCACCATTTCCATACTATCACTCCTGTTTTTTATCCCGAAGGGATTATTCGCAAAGTTTACCAAGCTTATCCTTGTGGCTTTGGCGTTTTGTTTGCTGGGCGATGTGCTTTTGCTTGATTCAGGCTATTTTGTCTTTGGATTGGTCGCTTTTTTGCTGGCACACCTCCTCTTCATTGTGGCATTTATCCAACACAAGGGTTTTTGGTTCCATTGGGCTTCGTTTATGGTTCTTTTCTTGATAGGAGGAGCTATTTTCTTTTGGTTAAAACCGGATTTAGGGGATTTTATGGTACCTGTTCTGTTCTATGTTTTGGTGATCACTGCAATGGCATGGCAAGGAATAGGCCTATATCTAAGAGACAAGGCAAAGGCATACGTATGGATAGCATGGGCTGTGCTATTTTTCATGCTTTCGGATACCTTGCTGGCCATTAATAAGTTCAAAGCACCTTTTGACTATGCCAGTGTTCTTATTTTGGTAACGTATTGGCTTAGTATTGGGTTGATTGCCAATGCTGCCTACAACATTGCTTTGGAGAAAAAACCATAGTTTGGATCAATCCAATTTTTTATCCAGCACCAAAATCGTATTGAGCAAAACATTGGCACCATTGGCCATATCTTGCGCCGAGGTAAATTCTTTTGGTGAATGGCTGATTCCCCCCTTACTGGGCACAAAAATCATCCCGGTTGGGGCAATCCGTGCCATGTCTTGGGCATCGTGACCCGCGCCGCTGGGCATATATTTAAAAGTAAGTCCCAAGTTTTTGGTGGAGTTCTCTATTTCTTTTTGAATGCCTAGGTCTGTTAGGGCAGGATCAGCGGTGGTATCCAAGGGATGGAACTCAATCGCCACACCGGAATTGGTTGAAATTTCCTTGGCCTTAGCCTTAATGGCCTGAAAAACGTTTTCAATGACTTCGGAAGAGAGGTCCCTAATCTCCAAACTGGCCACTACTTTTCCAGGAATGACATTGGGCGCCCCGGGTTCAGCCTTTATACGTCCAACCGTGCCTACTTGGGCACCTTCAAAACTATTGGTGACTTCATTTACCGCAACAATGAATTGGGCCGCTGCCAAGAGTGCATCTTGCCGAGCATTCATTGGGGTGGTACCCGCATGGTTGGCAAAGCCGGTAAAGGTCACATCCCACCATTTCAGCCCCACAATACCTTCCACAACGCCAATGTTAAGACCTTCTTTTTCCAAGACACCACCCTGTTCAATATGAAGTTCCAGAAAGGCCGCCATACTTCCTTTTTTTCGGATGGCTTCCGTAATCCTTGTGGTGTCTCCCCCCAAACGCATAATGCCCTCTCCCATGGAAAACCCAGTGGAATTGACCACATCAAAAGCTGCTTTGCTCAAGTTTCCAGACATGGCCCTACTCCCCATGACTCCTCCTTCTTCATTTGGGAAAATAATGACTTCCAAGGGATGCTTTGTTTTTATGTTATTTTCTTTAAGCACCTCCATAACCTCCAAAGCGGCCATAGAACCTACACAACCATCATAATTTCCACCATGGGGTACCCGGTCTATATGGGACCCAAAGGAAATGGGCTTCTTTGAGGCATGGGAGCCTTCCCGTTTGCCAATGATGTTACCAGCAACATCCACGGTGACGGTCAAGTCCAAATCTTTCATGGTCTGAATGACCCATTCTCTGGCGGCAATATCGGCATCGCTGAAAGCAACACGCTCCGTTTCCCCATTTTCCTGTATTCCAAAATCGGCCAAATCAAAAATTCGTTTTTCAAGTCGGTCTTGGTTTACCGTTAAGGATTTTTTCTGTGCATTGCTGGGGATACCTACCAACAATACCACAAAAAGTACTGTGGTTAAGTGTTTAAAATGCATGGCTTTCTGTTTTTTAGAAAGGTACACATTTATATGGAGAAGTGTTTTCAGGGTTGGTTAGAGAAAAGCTATGGACTAATAGCTTTCGTAGGGGCAATTTTGAAGATATTCCAGGGTAAGAACGCCCCTTAGATTGTTTATAATACCATGATCCAGCAATTCTTGGGCGCTATATTCGTCAAACAGATTGGCTTTGGAATATACCGTGTCTTCCAATCTCAATAGAAAAAGTTTACAGACCAATTCCACATTGACGTTGGGACGTATTTGCCCTAGTTTTTGGGCCTTCAGCAGTAAAGGGTGTACTACATTCCAAACGAGATCTTCCCTAAATTCGGAATAAACCTGAGCAGCCTTGTAGTAGTATTTGTTTAGGCCATAAAAGAAAGCTGGGCTTATACCTTGCAGATGGTCAAGCCCCAACTTATATATGTACACAATGGTAAGCAAGGGCTGGTCTTCATTGGGGCTCTCCTGCATGTGATCATCAATGGTGCTTCGTACTTTGCGTAAAAAGCATTGAAGACTCTCCATGACCAGCTCTTCCTTACTTTGAAAATGTTTGTATATGGTTTTTTTTGAAATGCCCAGATCATGGGCCAACTCGTCCATGGAAAAGCGTTTGCTCCCAAATTTTGAAAAATTGGAAAAGGCACATTCCAGTAACTCTTTTTTATTTTCCATGGTCCAGTTTTTACTGCCAACCTCCTCCCAGGGCCCTATATAGTTCCACTATGGCGTTCAATTGTCCATATTGGGAATCCACATAGCTCAATTCTGAGTTCAGCGCATTTTGCCGGGCAGTCAATACTTCCAGATAGTTGGCCAGACCATTATTCAGCAATTCTTCCGAATAGTCCTCTGCAACGGTATAGGCTTCCAGTTCCTTGGCACGGGCTTCCAATTTTTGGGTCTCGGCATCGTAAGTGTATAAAGCATCGCTTACTTCCCTACCAGCGGTAAGCAGAGCTTGTTTATAGGTTAGCAGGGCCTGTTCTTGTTGGGCTTTGGCCACTTCCATTTGGGTGCGCAGTCGTCTTCCGTTAAAAATGGGTTGGGTCAAGGACCCCACCAAAGAGGAAAATAGGGAACTGGCATCCAACCAATTATCAAACTCCAAACTTTGAAAACCTCCATTGGCGGATAAACTTAAAGAAGGGTACAGACTGCTTTTGGCCACATTGGTCAATTCAAAAGCATTGATAAGACTGTATTCTGCCTGCATCACATCGGGGCGATTGGCAAGTAACAAATGGGGTACGCCGGTCTTCAATTCGGTATCAATGCTCTGATGATCCAAACTACCACGTTGAATTTTTTGTGGTGCTTCACCCAAAAGAATACTGAAAGCGTTTTCCAAAAGTTTGATATTGTTCTCAAGGTCGATCACAATAATCTCAGTGGTATGGACTTGTGCTTCCGTCTGTTTTACGGCAACTTCGGTCACTTGGCCTGCATCCTTCAATGCCACAGTGGTCTCCAAACTGTACTTTCTGGCTTCCAATGTTTGTTTGGACACTTCCAATTGTTTATCAAGGGCCATTAACTGATAGTAGGTGCTGGCAATGCTCGCCACTAAATTTGTTTTAACAGCTTGATGCGCGGCCACACTCTGCAGATAAGAGGCTCCCACAGCTCTTTTATTGCTCCTTATCTTGCCCCAGACATCAGCTTCCCACGAAAGGCTCCCGGATAATTCGTATTGCTCCAAAGCACTGGTAAAAAAGCTACCGAACTGACTGTTTCGGGAGTTTTTGGTCCTCGTAAAACTGGCGGTCCCTGAAAGCGTAGGGTAGTAACCAGCCTTACCTTGTTTTACATACGCTTCGGCGGCCACAATGTTCTGAAGTGCAATCCGAATATCTATGTTGTTCTCCAGACCTTGTTCAATATAGGACTTTAGTTGCCCATCGTTGAACAAGTTTCTCCAAGATACGTCGGCCATGGAAATACTGTCCTGAGGCAAATTATCGGTTCGGTAGAGATTTTCTGTCCCTACTTCTGGTCTTGCGTAGTTTTTGGCCACAAAGCACGATTGCAACAAAAGAGGCGCCGTAAGAACCAAGAGCAGTTTATATGTCGATTTTATTTTCATGGATGATATACTTTGTTCGATCAAAGGATAATTAGGCATTGTTTTCATTTTGAATTACTTCGGGCTTCCCTGAAATACGTTCCTGGAGTGCCTGGAACACCACAAAAAGTACTGGTATGACAAATACTCCCAAAATGGTTCCGACCAACATTCCGCCTACGGCACTCACACCAATGGATTGGTTTCCTATGGCACCAATACCAGATGAAAGAGCCAAAGGCAATAGACCGAAGATGAAGGCAAAAGACGTCATCAAAATTGGACGTAACCTTGCCCGTGCACCGTCCGCGGCGGCATCAAACAATGAGAGTCCCGCCCGTCTACGTTGTAGGGCAAACTCCACGATCAAAATGGCATTCTTGGCCAAAAGACCAATAAGCATGATCAATGCAATCTGGAAATAGATGTTGTTCTGTAAACCAGCTACGTTGATGAAAAGAATCGCTCCTGCGATACCAAACGGTAGCGACAACAATATGGAAAATGGTAAAATGTAACTTTCATATTGTGCACTCAACAAGAAGTAAACGAACACCAAGCTCAAAATAAAAATAAGGATGGTCTGGGAGCCCGCGTTACTTTCTTCCCGGGTCAGCCCAGAATAATCGTAGGTATAGGAGTTGGGCAATACTTGTTCTGCCACTTCCTCAATGGCAGTAATGGCATCACCTGTAGAGTACCCCGGATTAGGAACCCCGGTAATACTCACCGAACTCAAAAGGTTGAAACGCGATACAACTTCAGGACCATAGATTTTTTTCAGGTCCACAAACTGACTTACCGCAACAGATTCCCCGCTGGCGTTCCTAACAAAAATATGGTTCAACGAGTTTTCGTTGGCACGGTCTTCAGGTTTGGCCTGGATCATTACACGATATTGCTTACCAAATTTGTTGAAGTCGGTAGCATAAATACCTCCAAAATAACCCTGGAGTGCGTTGAATATATCAGTGGCGGTCAACCCGGCCATTTTTACTTTTTCCATATCAATATCCAAGTCGTACTGAGGGAAACCGGGATCGAACTGTGAAATGGCATATTGAATTTCGGGTCTGGCATTTAAGGCTCCCAAAAATTGATTTTTCACATCGTTGATGGAATTCCAGTCTTCACCAGTTTTGCTCTGAAGCTGAACATCAAAACCTGAACTGGTACCAAATCCTTGGATACTGGGAGGGGTAAAGTATATGATTTGTGCATCATTGAAACCTGCTGTGATGCCATATAAACGCTGCATAGTGGCACTTACCGATAGGGAATCGGCATCCCTTTCGCTCCAGTCTTTCAATTTCATGATAGAGAACGCATAAGACCCAGCACTCACCCGGTTCAACAAACTGAAACCTGCCACACTCATCCGTGCATCGATTACATCCATGGACTCATAAATGGAATCCAACTTCATGATAGTCTCCTCTGTTTTTTCAATGGTTGTACCAGGAGGCATGCTCACGTTGGCAAAGATCATCCCACGGTCCTCATCGGGCACAAAGCCTGATGGGGTGGAGCGGAAAAGGAAAATGGCAATCACACTAAAGCCCACTAGAAGGGCAAGGGTTATCCATTTACGTTTTACCAAGGTGCCAATGGTGTTGGTGTACTTATTGGTCATGGCGGTAAAGCCAACGTTGAAAGCTCTAAAGAATCGGGCCAAGAAATTCGACTTTTCCCCCTTTTCATGGTCGTGCGGCTTTAAGAACAATGCCGCCAGCGCAGGACTCAGTGTTAAAGCGTTCACGGCCGAAATTAAAATGGCCACCGCTAGGGTAATACCAAATTGTTGATAGAAAACCCCCGAGGAACCTTGGATAAAGGAAACAGGGATAAATACCGCTGACATCACCAGGGTAATGGAGATAATGGCTCCCGAAATTTCGCTCATGGCGTTCTTGGTGGCGGTTTTAGCCGAATCTGCCCCTTCTTCCAATTTAGCATGTACAGCCTCGACCACCACAATGGCATCATCCACCACAATACCAATGGCCAAGATCATGGCGAAAAGGGTCAACATGTTGATGGAATACCCGAACAATTGCAGGAAGAAAAAAGTACCCACAATGGCCACAGGAACCGCAATGGCTGGAATTAAAGTGGACCTGAAATCCTGAAGGAACAGGAACACAACTATAAATACCAAAATGAATGCCTCGATCAAAGTCTTTACAACGTGATCAATGGAAGCGTCCAAAAAGTCTTTGGAGTTAAATGGAATTACATAATCCAAACCTTTGGGGAAATCCACTTTTGATTCCTCCAGAATGGTTTCAATCTCGTCAATGATATCCTTGGCATTGGAACCAGAAGTTTGGTAAACACCCACAGCAACACCAGGGTTTCCCATACCGGAGTTTTTCCTTACGTAGCTCAAGGCACCAAGCTCTATTTCAGCCACATCTTTTAGGCGAAGGAAACCACCATCGTCCGTAGTCCTAAGAATAATGTTCTCGTATTCCTTTACTTCTGACAAACGTCCTTTGTACTTCATTACATATTCAAAAATACCATCGGCGTTCTCCCCGATCTTACCTGTTGCCGCCTCGGTATTCTGCTCACGTAGTGCGGTTTGAATATCGGAGGGCACCAAATTATAGGCGGCCATTTTATCGGGAGAAATCCAGATACGCATGGAATAATCCTTGGATCCGAACACGTTTACGTTACCTACCCCTTTGATCCGTTGTAATTGGGGCACAAGGTTAATTTTGGCGTAGTTCTCCACAAAAGTGGCATCGTAATCCTTATTTTCGGAATAAATGGAGAAGAACAGCAAGGCACTGTTCTGGGCTTTTTGGGTGGTAACCCCTGTGTTTATAACTTCTTGTGGCAATAAACTATTGGCCCTTGCCACCCGGTTCTGTACGTTTACTGCCGCGATATCCGGGTCAACCCCTAATTCGAAAAACACACTGATGTTGGCCGTACCATCGTTACTGGCGGAGGAGGTCATGTAGGTCATGCCCTCCACACCGTTGATTTGCTCTTCCAATGGAATAACCACACTTTTGAGTACCGTTTCAGCATTGGCGCCGGTATAGTTGGCGTTTACCTGTACCGTTGGAGGGGCAATCTCCGGATATTGTTCTACGGGTAATGTACTCAACCCAAGAATACCCAAGATCACAATGATCACGGATATTACTGTAGAGAGTACAGGACGATCTATAAATTTTTGGAACATATATAATTCGTTCTATAAATGATTGATGGTAATTATTGTTTTACTGGATTGATGGTCTGTCCATCCTTAAGTTTGGATACACCTTCGGTAACGATGGTACTTCCTTCTTCCAAACCTTCCTCTACGATAAACTCCTTGTCCGTTTGGGCCACGATGTTCAAGGGAACGGTTTTCACCGTATTGTCATCATTCAACACATACACCATTTTGGTGCCCTGTAGATCCACGGTAACAAATTGGGAGATGACAAAGACATCTTCGTAGGTCGATGGAACCTTGATGGTTCCGGTACTTCCTGAACTCAACAACAAACTGGGATTGTCAAAATCAGCCCGTAGGGTTACGCTTCCGGTAGTTGGGTTGATGATATTGTTCACCATTGCAATCTTTCCTTTTTGTGGATAGGTCTCGCCATTGATCATCACCAATTCCACTTCGGGCGTATTTTTGGCCGAAACTTGTGAGCCGTCATCTGTCATCTCGCTTTTCATCTCCAACAGTTCCTTTTCGGTCATGGAAAAATAGGCGCGAATACCGCTTATATCAGAAACCACGGTCAATGGTTCGCCCATGGTGCTGCTGACCAAAGCCCCTACTTTGTATGGAATCTCGCCAATGTAACCATTTACGGGACTCACAATATTGGAGTAACCAATATTGGCGGCAATGCTGCTGTAGTTGCTTTTTGCCTGCTCCAATTGGGCTTTGGCAGTTTCCAATTGTACTTGGCTGATAATGTTTTTCTCAACCAACGGAACCAGTTTATCCACTTCTACTTGGGCCACATTTACTGCAGCTTTGGCTGCTTGCGCATCTTGGGAAAGCGTTTGTGTTTCCAATTTGAACAATAACTGTCCTTTCTTTACCTGTTGTCCTTCTTCCACATAAATGTTTTGTACGAACCCGGAAACCTTAGGCCAGATCTCAACATTTTGCTTACCTTCCATGGAAGTGGCATAGACCTTATAAATGGTAATGTCTTGTTTTTTAAGATTGCCCACCTTTAAGGTTGGTGGAGGTGGCGCGGTTCGTTGCTGGGCTTTTTCCCCACAAGAGGACAGGATCAAAGCAGTCACTAGGGTTAAGGCTATATGCGTTGTTTTCATGACTTTATTTCTGGTGTTAAGGTTTTTGAATAGTTGGGTAAACATTTTTAGTCTAAAATTTTTTTAAGCTTTTCAATGGACTCTGTTAGAAGCGCTTCATTTTTGTTCATATAGTCCAAATAGATATGGGTTCTTTCCTGTCCCTCCTTGAATTTCTTTGGGCTACTTTTTTTGTGATAATCCAAGACCAGGGTGATGATGGCCTTTTCCTTCTCTACCCGCTTAAGGTTTTCCTGGAGTTTGGCAAGAAAAAAGGTTTTCTGTTTGGCAATGGAGAAATAACGCCTTCTATCGCCAGGCTTTGTAAAGTAGGTGATGATCCCCATGTTAAGGAGAAGGTTCAACGAGGTTGAGGTTGAGCTTTTACTGGCCCCTCTTTTTTCCAGACAATCTTCAAAAGTAAGTCCGTCTTCATCCGTTAAAATAAGTATGGCATAGATTCTAGCAGCTAGAGGAGGTAAATTGTACTCCCCTTCCAGATGAACCCCTAATGTTTCTATAAGTTGTTGATTTGCAGTTACCATAAAATGGATTTGAAGCCGCAAAATTACAGTTGGTTCGGAAGTTACCAAACTAAACGAACTTAAACTTGTGTTAAAAAACCATCAAGAGATGAGTTATGTCATCAACACATTGAAAATAAAAGGGTTAAAGGGCGCTTTTGAACTGTTCCAAGAATCGTACATCGTTCTCACTTAACAATCGAATGTCCGAGATTTGATGCAATAAAAGGGCAATACGATCTATTCCCATACCAAAGGCAAATCCAGAATATACTTCGGGATCTATACCGCAATTGCGCAGTACATTGGGGTCCACCATGCCGCACCCCATGATTTCCAACCAGCCGGTACCCTTGGTCATCCGGTAATCGGTTTCTGTTTCAAGTCCCCAGTATACATCCACCTCGGCACTGGGTTCGGTGAATGGGAAATAGGAGGGTCTTAGTCGGATTTTGGATTTTCCGAACATCTCCGAAGTAAAGTACTGCAAGGTTTGTTTCAAATCGGCAAAGGATACATTTTTGTCTACATACAATCCTTCCACCTGATGGAAAAAACAGTGCGAACGGGCAGAAATGGCCTCATTTCGATATACCCTGCCGGGGGAAATGGTACGGATGGGCGGTTGGTTGCTTTCCATATACCTAACCTGTACGGATGAGGTATGGGTACGCAACAGAATATCCGGGTCGGTCTGGATAAAGAAGGTATCCTGCATGTCCCTGGCAGGATGGTACTCTGGCAGGTTCAATGCCGTAAAGTTGTGCCAATCATCCTCTATTTCAGGGCCTTCCGAAACATTAAAACCAATTCTGGAAAAAATGTCGATGATTTGGTTTTTTACTATGGAAATAGGATGTCTGGCCCCAATTTCTATGGGTTCCCCAGGACGGGTCAAATCCCCAAACTTGCCAACTGTCTCGGCTTGGTTCTCAAGGGCGGACTTAAGCTCGTTGACTTTTTCCGTTGCTGAATTTTTCAATTGATTGATGACCTGCCCAAACTCTTTCTTTTCCTCATTGGGAACATTTTTGAACTCGGCGAAGAAACTGTTCAAAAGGCCTTTTTTTCCCAAATACTTGATTCGGAAATTCTCTATCTCTTCTGTTGAGGTTGAAGTGAATTTTTCTACTTCAGCCAAGTGTTCCTTTATGGTCTCAATCATTTTTACTGGCAGTATTGGCCGACAAATTTAGCAAATTGTCCTTGAATATGTAGGCAATAAGGAAATGTACTGCAATACCACCAAAAAAATGCCATAGCCAATGCGTGCCCATTGGAAAAAAAGATTGACTCTTGTCTATGCTCCTGAATGAAATGGCGACTGCAAAAATGGCAAAGGCTGTAATGACCAAAATGACATTTTTACCTTGGGTTTTAATGAGGTAGCCAACCAAAGGTAATAGAATGGTGCCTGCCGTGATCACGTAGCCCAATGAAATGCGCCATCCATTGGGAATGGGCAGAATACGCAGCATATAAGAGGTTCCCAAGAGCAGAAAAATAAGCAGAAGTCGTTGCCACCAGGCCCGGACCACTTTGAAGATAAAGTAGATGACCAAGGCAGCACACAGAAGCATAATGGGCATCCAGTCCAACCGAAGCCAGAATTCATGACTCCTTGTAGCGTGGTAGATGGTACCTCCAATATAACTGATGGCGATTACCGGAAGCACCCCGGCCAAAAAGAGGTGTGCCTTGGGATGTCTGTAGACCCGTATGCCCCAGTATAGAATAATGAATAAGAAGATCAAATTGCTATAGGTGTTGAAGGGCTCCACAGGCCATCTACCATCCAAGGTTTCCAAGTAAATGGGGCCGGAATCGTTTGGAAATTTTAGAAAAAGCATGGGTTTATCAAAAATTCAGGATTACGGATTGCTGTTTTTGGAGCTTTGCCCCACCCAATTCATACACGATTTAAAGGATTCAAAAATATGTTCCTGGGGGATGAGTCCGGGGATGATATCAATCCGTTCCATCATATATTTGGGTTGGTCCAGTATTCCCACCAAGAGCACCATAATATTCTTTCGTTTCAAATCCTGTAGGACATCTTCCATGGCATATAGGCCGGATTGGTCCATATACTGCATACGCCCCATTCTAATGACCACGGTAGAGGCGGTATCCGGAATTTGTGAGGCCAACTGCTGAAACTCGGTGGTTGAGCCAAAAAAGAGAGGCCCTTTTATATGTTTGATAAAGATTTCTTCCTTAATATTCTCAGGCAGATTTTTTTCATCGGACCATGTTTCTTCCCGCAGGGGTTTCACATCGGACCTTTGAGCGGTTATATCGCCAATTTTTTTCATGAACATCAATGATGCGATTACTAAACCAATACCCACGGCATATACCAAGTTCCAAATGGAGGAGAGGACCATCACCACCAACATAATGATTACCTCCGAACTCAATTTCAATGGTCCCAACTTGATATCCTTGGGAAGATGGGGAATAGCTTTTAGACCTCTATAATCCATTACGCCGATACCTACAGTGACCAAGATACCTGCCAATACTGCTGCCGGTATTTGCGAGGCCACAGGTCCAAGGGCAAGCAAGACAATAAGTAAGAGCACTCCGGCAACCATACCCGAAAGTCTGGTCTTACCTCCAGAATTGATATTGACCACGGTCCGGATGGTTGCTCCGGCACCGGGAATTCCTCCAAATAGGGCCGCAATACTATTGCCAATGCCTTGCCCTACCAATTCTTTGTTGGGTTTGTGCTTGGTTTGGGTCATATTATCGGCCACCACGGAGGTGAGCAAAGAATCTATCGCCCCAAGCAAAGCAAGGGTCAATGCTGTGAATATATAGGGCGTGATGGTACTTAAATTGAAGTTGGTAAATATTTCCAGATTGGGAATGGGGAGGCCACTTGGGATTTGCTCAATGGGACGATAATCCAACCCAAAACCAAATGCAACCCCTGAAACTGTCACCAAGGCTACCAAAGTGCTGGGAATTGCAGTGGTAATACGTTTAAAACCGTAAATGATGAAAATGGTGACCAAGGCCAGCCCCAATTCCATCCAGTTGATGTTGCGAACAGCTCTGGGCAACACCTTGAAAGTTCCCAACACCCCTGAAGCGTCCTTGGCGGCTAGGGTACGGGCTTCCTTCAGCATATCTGCCTCGGTGATGGCGTGTGCCCTTTTTATGGTTTCTTCAAAATCTTCTAGGACCAAAATGCCTTCACCAGCCTCTTCCCGGAGTATGTTTTCCAATATTTTCTCCTCGGCTTCAGCTACATATTGGTTCACATACTGCGCGTCTTCTTTGGGATAATAGCCCACGGCAGGCAATATTTGTGTGACCAATATAATTACCCCAATGGCGGTCATAAAGCCCGAGACCACAGGATAGGGGATGTATTTGATATATTTTCCCAGACCAACGAGTCCCAATCCAATCTGTATGATGCCTGCCAAAAGAAAAATCGTCAGTATGGCCGGTAGCGCTTTGTTGATATCTCCGTCATTAACGGCAACAATACCGGCAATGACCACCATACTCACTGCTGTCATTGGAGCTGTTGGACCGGAAATCTGGGTGTTGGTTCCACCAAAGAGGGCGGCAAAAAAGCTTATGAAAATGGCACCGTACAATCCGGCACTTGGGCCAAGCCCGGAACTTACTCCAAAGGCAAGGGCCAAAGGGAGTGCCACAATTCCCGCGGTAATTCCACCAAAAAGGTCTCCTCTTAGATGTTTGAACATATAGCGGCGGGATTAGATTATAGAGCATTAAGATAGTAATTTTGGAAAACAAAAAAGCCGATGATTGGAAGATCACCGGCCTTTTAACTATCTGGTTCAAATCTTGTTATAAGAAGGAGACTTTTCCATCTGAAAGATCATACATGGCACCTACAATAGCGATTTCTCCCTTTTCCTCCATTTCTTTTAAGATGGGGCTTTGTTGTCTGATATTATCCAAAGTCAACTCCACATTCTTAACGGCAACGGCGTCCACAAAATCCAAGTTCTGTGAGTTTCTCAAAGATTCATCTTTTGGTTCTGAAACGGCTTCGACCGCAGGTTCAATTTTATTGATCAACGTGGTGAGGTTCCCCAAGCGCGCATGATCACAAGCGCCTTTTACCGCTCCGCAGCTGGTATGTCCAAGAACAACAAGTAGTTTGGTGCCAGCCAGTTTACAGGCAAACTCCATACTTCCAAGAATATCCTCATTGACAAAATTCCCAGCGATTCTAACACTGAAGATATCTCCAAGACCTTGGTCAAATACCAATTCCGCAGAGACTCTTGAGTCAATACAGCTAAGGATGGTGGCAAAAGGGAACTGTCCATCCTTGGTTTCGTTTACTTGTTGTAGTAGGTTTCTATTGGCCTTTAGGTTTTTTTGAAAACGCTCATTCCCCTCTTGGAGGAATTCCAGTGCTTTCTTGGGCGTCATGGTGGCCTGTGTTTCTTTTGTGTGTGCTTTCATAGTACTATGGCTATGCCGTTTTTTTTGGTCTTAGATTAAAAAATTCAATATAACTTTTTGGGTTTTCAACAACCCCTCTCTCGGAAATGATCTTGATGTCTATTTTCCGCGTTTTTGCCTTACTCGAGAAGTCTTCCAAGATCTCAACAATGTCATTGTCCAAGAACCGTGTTTTTCTAACATCCAATTCAAGATAGGAATTTTCAGGAAGTCGATCCAACTCTTTTAAAATGGCTCCTTTATTGATAAAGGTAACTTCTTCGGCCAAGGTCATTTTTATTTTGTGGACCCCATTGCTCTTGTCCTCTATATGAAGGAAATGGGAGTTTTGGTAACTCTTTATGAGGATGACCACAATTCCAACCCCCAAACCTAGTGAAATTCCGATCAATAGATCGGTGAAAACAATTCCAACCACGGTTACCACGAAGGGAACAAACTGCTTCCATCCAGAATTGTACATGGTCTTGAAAAGGCTTGGTTTTGCCAATTTATATCCTACAACAAAGAGGATGGCTGCCAAGACAGACAAAGGAATCATGTTGAGAAGTTTGGGAATCAGGATTACAGAGGCCAACAATAAAAACCCATGGATAATGGCCGAAGCCTTTGTTCTACCGCCAGATTGAATATTGGCCGAACTACGAACAATTACTTGGGTCACGGGAAGTCCACCGACCAACCCAGCAAGGCTGTTCCCTACCCCTTGGGCAAGCAATTCCCTATTGGTTGGGGTTACCCGTTTGTGTGGATCTAGCTTATCCGTGGCTTCAACACAAAGCAAAGTTTCCAGACTGGCCACCAATGCAATGGTAAAGGCTGTGATCCATACTTCGGGATTGGTTATGGCCGAGAAATTGGGAAAACTGAACAAGCCTGCAAAAGACTCCAAGCCATCTGGAATTGGAACACTTACCAAATGCTCGGCGGAAATACCCCATTGGGCATCGCCTGAGGTAAATGAAAAATAAAGGATTCCCAAAACTACTGCTACTAGAGGCCCTTGGACCAATTGGAAAACTTTGGATTTTTTACTTAGGACCCTATCCCAAAGAATAAGGATGGCCAGGGCCACTATGGCAATCAAGGTGGCACCGGGACTGATAAAGTTAACCGCGTTGAGAATTTCACTGAATGTGTTTTCCCCATCCACCTGAAAGAACGCCCAATCCCCTTCCGGATCGGCATCGTATCCAAAAAAGTGTGGAATCTGTTTTAAAATGATGATGATTCCGATTCCCGTCAGCATTCCTTTGATTACGGATGATGGAAAATAATAGGCAATGACCCCTGCTTTTAGCATTCCAAATACCATTTGGATGATACCTCCCAAAACTACGGCCACCAAGAAATTTTCGTAACCTCCCAGGGTGCCTATGGCGGTCAATACAATAGCCGCAAGACCAGCTGCAGGACCACTCACGCCAATGTGTGAGCCACTGAGGGCCCCCACAACAATACCCCCGATAATTCCAGCAATAAGACCTGAAAAAAGAGGGGCGCCACTGGCCAGTGCAATTCCCAAACAAAGGGGAAGAGCCACAAAAAAGACCACAATACTGGCTGGCAAGTCATTTTTAATATACTTGAACATAATAATAAAGATAAAGTTGCCTTCAGAATTTAAGGCATGCTGAAGACAGTTAGAAATTGATTGTTGATGTGTTTTCCGGAGAATTAAACCAATCTTCTGGGAGGGGGGTCAAGAATTTCAACAGTATAATCCAATACGGGAAACATATACCCTAGAGAATTAAAGTCCTGTTCCTGATTAAGGTAAGTATCCACAGGAAAAAAATTCCGAAGCAAAAAATACTTGCTTTCAAAACTCTTGCTGCCTGTTGTTTCGTTGCTGTTGTTTTCCTCCTCGGAAGAACCAAGAATTATTGCGGTACAGTACTCCTTTCCCAAAAGGGGAACAAGGGGAGAGGTCATGAGAATCATGACCAACATCACCGAGACAAAAGGAAAAGCCAACAGTCTTAGCACCATACTCTTTTTTGCAAAAATAAAAGGATGGGGGATATTTTTTGTTAAATAATGTTTAAAAGTCCTTCAACAGCTTAATGTCGTTGCCCAACAACCATCCTGTCTGCCCATCTGAAATCCGGATTTTCTTCCAATCGTCCAATTGGTCTAGAACATTCACTTTGGTACCTTCGTGAAGGGTAAAGACTATTTCACTGTTGTTATTGGGTTCAGAGGACACCCTAACTTCTTTACTGAAAACAATGGCAGGGTTATCCTTTTTGAATTCCTGGCGTTGCAGGTAGGCCATAAGAACCGACAGGACTCCTAAGGCCAATGCAAAGATGCCCACAATAAAGGCCAATCGTTTTTGATTGGCAAAGCGAAGAAAAAAATAGGCTAAATAACCCAGAACGAAAAGGATGATGAAAGCAATGGCCAAATAGGCCCATTGATCAAAGGAAAATAAGCTTACCACACTTTCGTAGAATTGGGCTATTTCTGTTTTGGGCATATTTTCTATGGCATCCAACCTCATGTTTTGGGCATAGCCCAAATTGTTCAGGATTTCATCGTCATTGGGATCCAGCAACAAGGCTTTTTCATAATAATAGATGCTAGGTCCAATGGCGTTGAGCTTGTAATAGCAATTGCCCATATTAAAGTAAAGTTGGGCGGAATGCTCCCCGTTCTTTAGGATTTGATCGTAATTTTCAATGGCCTTGGAGTATTCCCCTTTGTTGTACAGTTCGGTGGCCTGCTCAAACAGGGCCTTACTTTGGGAGAACCCAAAGGAAAATGAAAGGAAACAGAGGTAAAGAACGAACTTTTTTATACTCATAACTGTTTGTCCAAATTAGAGATTACCGTACTGGCTTTTTCATAATCATTCTGCATCTGCACATCTGAAAAGGGACTGTAACGGGCCATTTCACAACTCTTAAGTAAATCAATAAACCCATCAACATCTACAGGGTCCACTTTTTTGTCCAACAGGATGGAAGTGATTTTTTCCTTGCTGAATTCAGAGGTCTCGATTTTTAGTTTGGCCTTTAGATAGTTATGTAATCCTTTTTCCAAAGCCACATAAAAGGCTTCTTTGTTGCCCAGTTCCTTTTTGGCCGTGGAGAGGTATTTTCTGGCCAATTTATTGGCTTTCTTTATTTTGTTTCCAACCACATCCTGTGCAATGGCTTCTCTTTTCTTGAAGGAAAAGATGGCAATGGGAATCAACAACAAAGGACCGAACAGCAAGAGATAAAACGTATTGGAGCCAAAAAAATAGTTGATTCCAATGGGACTGAGGTTGGGATTGATCTTTATAAAATGAAACTGTTTTCCCGTTGGCACCACCAATTGCTTGCTGGTGTTGGTTCCTGCGGCATCGTTTGCCGAAGCACTGGTAGGTCCTTCCAAGACCTCGATATTGATTTCTTCCGAATTAAGGGTGACGTACTTTGCCGTACTTGGGTTGAAATAGCTGAAAGAAATGCTGGGGATGGGATATTTTCCCCGAAATGAGGGAACAATGGTGTAATTATTGGAAACCTTCCCTTCCATTCCGGAACTATAGGTCTGTATATTTTCTTCGTGCTCAGGGTCATAGACTTCAAGAGCACTTGGCAGTTCGGGCTCAGGAAGTTGAAAGAGTTTCAGGTTGCCCTTGCCCGAAACTTCTACGATGGCCTGTAGCGACTCGGAGGCGTTGAGTTGTTTTTTGGTGGCGGTCACTGAAAACTCGAAATCACCCACAGCACCTCCAAAATTCGCCGGTTTTCCCGCCTCAGGCAACGATTTTACAGTGATAGTTCTTTTTCCGGCCGAAACCGTTTTACTGGTCTGGGTGTAGATGCGTCCCCCAAAGAAATCCCTTCGGTTGGTGGGCACGTCCACAAAGATTTCCAAGGAAAGAGGCTCAATATCCAATTTCCCTGCTTTTTGGGGATATAGTACCACTCTTTTCAACACTACGTAGCGATAGGGCTTTCCTTCATAAGTGCCGTTCTGGGCCGTGTGTCGGGTCACGGGAATGTCCTGACTCCAAAAATTGTTGTACGTAGGATTGTCCAAAGGGCGATAGTTGGTAACACTGATATCCGGACTTACATAGAGCTTGTAGATCACGGTCACCGCCTCATTGAGATAAGGGTTTCCTTTGGAAACCTCTGCCACCAAGTGTAGACTCTCGTCGGCAACGTCATCCACGGTTTTTTGGTCACTGGGTTTGTCCACGGCAGCGGTAACCTCAACAGTTTTGGGAAGGGTTTTGTAGGTCTCTCCCCCAATATCAATAGTGGCCTGCTTGATGGTAAAGTTTCCCCTTGCCGTAGGGACCAAAATATAGGAATAGGTTTTTGAAAAGCTTCGCTTTCCATTGACCCATGATGAACTTATGGATTGTGAAGGACCCATGACCACCTTGAAGCCTTCAAAGGGAGGCGGACTGAAATTATCCCCGTCCTTGTTCATACTGAACTCTACCCTAAGGCGCTCGTTGATACCCAACTTTTCCTTGCTGAGGTTCATTTGAAACGTAACCTCTTCATCTTGGGCATAGGAAGATATCCCTACAAAAAGGGAGATGATGGTAAAAAGTAAAATTTTGCCCCTCAACCTATACATTACCAGTCTTTTTCGTTTTTGATTTTCTTGCCCCTTACTTTTCTTTCCTCCATCTTCTCCTGCACCTTTTTCTCCTCGTTCTGCATGGCCTCTAAAAGGTTTTGAATCTGTTGTTCGGATAGCTGATTGGGTCGTGGTTGTTGTTTTTGGTCCTCAGGCTGATCTCCTTGATTGGGTTTTTTCTCCTGCTCCTTTTTCTTGTCGCCGTCCCCCTCTTGATTTTCCTCAGGCTTGTCATTACCATTATCGCCTTGATCGCCCTCGTCCTTGTCCTCGTCTTCGTTCTGTTTTCCTTCGTCCTGCTTATCGTTGTCCCCTTCGTTGTTTTGGTCTTGGTTCTGATCCTGGTTTTGGTCTTGCTGATCCTGCTTGTCCTGATTATCCTCGTTCTGGTCGTTTTGTTGTTCGTCTTGCTGTTTCTCCAACATCTTTTTGGCCAAGGCCAAATTGTAACGGGTCTCATCGTCATTCGGATTACTCCGCAAGGCTTCCTTGTAGGCTTCGACGGCCTTTTCGTATTCCTTGTTCTTCATGAACACATTGCCCATGTTGTGAAAGGCCTTATGTTTCCCAGGTTTGTCTTCCGCAGTTTCGCCAGCTTGCTTATAACGGCCAAAAGCTTCTCCAAAGCTTTCCCGATTGTAATAGGCATTTCCCAAATTGAAGGGAGCGGCCACATTCTTTTCGCTCTTTGAAATGGCCCTTCGGTAATTGGCTTCCGCAGTTACAAAATCATTGGAAGAAAGCTCCTCATTGGCCTCATAAGTAAGGTTGGTTGAGCTCTTCAGTGCCTTTTCGGCAACTTTTTCCGCTTCTATTCCGTCTTGGGCCAAGGCAATGCCTGTGCAAAGTACCAGGGCAAACGTCCATCTCATCTTATTCATCATCGTGCTCATTGAAAAGATTTAGTTTTTTTAACCATTGTGTTTTTCTATCCAGAATGAAGATGTCCAAAAATAGAAATAAAAAGGCCGCCCCAAGGAACCATTGGAATTGGTCTTGGTATTCGGCAAACTGAGTGGCCTCAAATTCTGTTTTATCCATCTGGTTCAAGAGTTCCTTGATGTACTCCACGGCTTGTTCCGTGTTGGAGCCATCAATATATTCCCCATTACCACGATCCGCAACTTCCGCCAAGATGGCTTCATTAAGTTTGGTAATGACCACTTCACCTTGATTGTCTTTTTTTAAGCTTTCCACCACACCATTTCTTTTGATGGGAATGGGGGCCCCTTTGGGTTTTCCCACCCCAATGGTGAATACACGGATGCCATTTTGAACGGCACTTTCCACCGCGTTGGTAGTATTTCCTTCTGAATGGTCTTCCCCATCGGAAACAATAAAGAGCACCCGGTTGGTCTGCTCCGAATCATCATAGTACGTGGTGGCCAAGTCGATGGCTGCATCGATGGCGGTTCCTTGGGACGACAGCATATCTGTGTTCATGCTCTGCAAGAACATTTTGGCGGCTCCATAATCCGTGGTGATGGGTAACTGTGGATAGGCTTGCCCAGCGTAGGCAATGATACCGATACGGTCACTTGCCAATTGGTTGATGATTTCGGAGACCAAACGCTTTGCCTTTTCCAATCGGTTGGGGGCTATGTCCTCTGCCAGCATACTTTTGGATACATCCACTGCGAAAACAATGTCCACACCTTCCCTTTTCACGGTTTCCATTTTGGTTCCGATTTTGGGGTTTACCAATCCCAAAACGAGCAAGGATAAACCGGCCAGAAGGAAAACCAATTTCACCGCCGATTTAAAACTCGATTTATTGGGGGCCAATCGCCTTAGCAATTTGTTGTCCGCAAAACTACGTTGGGTCCGTTTTTTCCAAATTTGAAGAAAAAAGAACGCCAGGACCATTACGGGAATAATGCCCAAGAGATAGAAGTATGTTTTTTCATCAAACTGAACCATATGCTAGATAAAGCTTTTAAATATGGAATTGCGCAAGGCCCATTCCAATAGGAGCAAAACACCTGCCAAAAAAATCAATGGCCGGAACTTTTCCTCGTACTTGTAATATTTGAACTCCTCTATTTCGGTTTTTTCCAACTTATTGATCTCATCATAGATTTCTTCCAACTTCTCGTTATCCGTTGCCCTAAAATATTGTCCACCGGTCACCTGTGCGATTTCCTTGAGCAACTCCTCATCAATTTCCACTTGGCGCATTCCATAGCGAAAAGTGCCATCAGGGTTATAGGCCACGGGAGAAAGGGCATTTCCATTGGTTCCCAGACCAATGGTGTAGGTCTTGATGCCAAATTCAACAGCCAGATCAGCCGCGGTTTGGGGTTCAATAAAACCAGAATTGTTGACGCCGTCGGTCAGTAGGATGATGACCTTACTGATGGCCTTGCTCTCCTTCAATCGATTTACAGAGGTGGCCAATCCCATGCCAATGGCCGTTCCGTCTTCCAATTCACCATAGGTGATTTCCCTTAAGGCGTTGAGCACAATGGCTTTGTCACTGGTAATGGGCGTTTTGGTATAACTTTCACCGGCATAGCCCACCAGACCAATGCGATCGTTGGGACGTTGTTTTATGAAATCCGCAGCCACTTCTTTCAAGGCCGAAAGCCTGTTGGGTTTTAAATCCCGGGCCAACATACTGGAAGAAACGTCTATGGCCATTACAATGTCTATACCCTTGGTGGTCTTGGTGCGGGTGGAAATATCCTCGGTTTGTGGACGGGCCAAAGCGGTAATAATGGCAGCCAAGGCCAAAAGGCGCATTACAAATAGGATAGGTCTCAATTTAGATGTCCAACTGCTTACGGAAAACCCTTTAATGCTTGAAATCCTCAAGGCCGCAGTTTGGTTTCTGTGCTTGAAAACATACCATAGCAAAGCCAGTGGAAGCAATAAAAGCAACCAGAAAAACTGTGGATTTGCAAATTCTATATTCTCAAACATCTATGCCTGTGTTTTTACGTCCAATGTGTTTAATATTCGGTCCACGATCTGCTCTGCATAGTCATCCCCATCTTCCCATGTGATCACTACCTGCTGCATAAAGCCTTTTCCACCAAAGGAAAGGATGGTGTACTTGGCCTTTTTGGATTGATCTTCACTTGGGCCCATAACAGTTCCGGTGCCAAAGGTCTTTAAGCCTTTTACCCCGGATTTTGTAGTGAACTCTTCTTGTTTGGTGATGATATTTTTAAGTCCAAGCCCTTCAAATGTGGCCAAGGTAGCACCAACGGCTGCTGAAAAGTCAGGGTCTTTTTCTTCTTTATAAATGGCGGAACTGGCCGAGACGGAGAAGATACCAACATAACTTCCGTAGGAAAACGATTGAAGTTCCTTGACCAATTCTTCAGCCTCAGGGGGCAATTTCACTTCTTGGCGCACCAGTACATCCGGTGTTTCCAGTTCAACTGGAGGAAAACCGTACGAACTGGACACCCATTCCCCTTCCAAAAGGTCTTTGGTGGGATAGCCAAAAACAGTATCCCTTACTTGTTTAAAACCGTAATAGGCAATGGAGGCCCCTGCCCCCAAAAAGACGAGTCCTGCAAAAATGGCTGCGGCCCAATAGATGCGTTTGCGTTGTTTTTTCTTGGCAAGCTCCTCCAAGTATTCTTCATTGAGCAACAACTCTTCCTCGGTAGGCTCGGGAAGGGCGTCGTGGGTCTTGACCACAATTTGCTCCACTATTTTTCGGTCTTGTTCCGCGGTTGCGGGTCTGGATTTGGCGAATTTCACCAAATCGGCAGTCTGTAATATATTTTGGAACTGTTGCAGGGTCTCATCGTCCAATTTGAGCTCCCCGGCATCCTTCAACATTTCCAGTTTGGTCATCAACTGTCCGGTGGTACTTTCCATGGCCGAAACATGTACTTCGTCCTCCAAATACAACCGAACGATATCCGTCAGTTCGGAATAGTATTTCTTGTATTCATCCTGGATGAGGTATCGCGAATTTTCCAATTTTTTCAGTTCCAACAAGGCACGATCATAGGGGGGCAAAAGGGCCACTATCTCTTCTTCGGTGAGGGGTTTCTTCCTTAGGAAGAACCAGTATACCAAGCCACCAACAATAAGCAGTCCCAATAGAACCCACAGCAAGGTTTTCCAGAGCTCGGCGTTGCTGCGTTCCACCAGCATCAAAGGTTTGATGTCGTACATTTTCTGTTTGGTGGTGTCCACGGCCACATCGGCCACTTTTATATTGAAAGAGTCCGTGAAAAAAGGCTGTTCGTTGATCGCGATACGTTGCGGGGGGATGGTGTAGGCCCCACTGTCAAACTGGGTGAGGGCATATATCCGTTGGAGGATAACCCTATTGTTGTTTTTGAGGGTATCCCCAATGATGGCCTCCACGGTTTCCAAAGGAGAAAAGGTCTGTCCTTCTGGAAAGTGGACCACATCAGTGGAATCGGTTTCCACAGTGATGGTGTATTTTATCTGCTCTCCAATCTTTATGGAAAGGGTATCCACATCAGTGGAAATTTTGGAATCGGTTTGCGACCATCCCACAAAGGGCAATAGAAAAAGGCCAAGGAGGGTCATCAACACCATTGGTGCTGTAGAACTTTGACCTTTCAATTTTAACCTTTCCATTCGCATTTATCCTCTTCGTTTAAAGTAACCCAACAATTTTCGTACATAACTTTCATCCACCCTGCAATGGATCACGCCACAACCACTTTTGGTAAAGGAATCCATGAAATAGGAGACTTTGTCCTTATGGAATTGGCCATAGGCATTTCGCACTTTTTTGGATTGGGTGTTCACCAACTGCATGGTTCCGGTCTCCGCATCCATCATTTGGACCATGCCCAGATTGGGAATGGTTTCTTCCCGTTCATCAAAAACACGGATGCCGGTAACATCGTGTTTGTTCCCCACTATGCGAAGGGTATTGTTGTAATCATCGGCAATAAAGTCGGACAGCACAAAAACGATAGCCTTTTTCTTCATCACGTTGGTGAGAAATTTTAAGGCTTCGGCAATATTGGTCTCGCTACTTTTTGGAGTGAACTCCAACAATTCACGTATAATACGCAATACATGACTTTTGCCTTTTTTGGGAGGGATAAAGAGCTCAACCTCATCGGAGAACAAAATTACCCCCACCTTATCATTGTTCTGCAGGGCCGAGAAAGCCAGCGTTGCAGAAATTTCGGTAATGATCTCTTTCTTGAATTGGTTGGTAGTTCCAAAAAGTTCCGATCCACTCACATCCACCATTAGCATCATGGTGAGCTCACGTTCTTCCTCAAAGACTTTTACAAAGGGTTCGTTGTAACGGGCGGTCACGTTCCAGTCAATGGCCCTGACATCATCCCCAAATTGGTACTGGCGCACTTCACTGAAGGTCATGCCCCTACCTTTAAAGGTAGAATGGTATTCCCCACCAAAAATATGGTCGGAAAGACGCCGGGTCTTTATCTCAATTTTACGTACCTTCTTAAGTAATTCCTTTGTGTCCATTGGGTTCAAGAAATAGGTTTTCGGGTTGGTTAAAAGTAGGGCTACTTTGACCGAGAAACATTGAACCGTTACGGTACTTCTACCTCGTTTACAATTTTATTTATGATTTCTTCCGAGGTAATGTTTTCTGCCTCTGCTTCATAGGTTATGCCTATACGGTGACGAAGCACGTCATGTACAACGGCCCTTACATCCTCTGGGACCACATAACCGCGTCTTTTGATAAAGGCATAGCATTTGGAAGCGTTGGCCAAGTTGATGCTTCCCCTTGGGGAGGCACCAAAACTTATCAGGGGTTTTAGGCTTTCAAGGTTATATTTTTCAGGGTATCGGGTGGCGAACACCAGATCCAGAATATACTTTTCAATTTTTTCATCCATATAAACCTCCCGTACCGCCTGTTGGGCACTTAGGATTTGCTTGATGCTAACCACAGGTTTTACTTCCTCGTAGGAACCCTTGAGGTTTTGGCGGATGATCAGTTGTTCTTCGTTGAGCTTGGGGTAATCTATAACCGTTTTCAGCATAAAACGGTCTACCTGCGCTTCGGGAAGTGGGTAGGTTCCTTCTTGCTCCACAGGGTTTTGGGTGGCCATTACCAAAAAGGGAGCATCCAGTTTAAAGGTTTCATCCCCAATGGTCACTTGTTTTTCCTGCATGGCCTCCAGCAAAGCGGATTGCACTTTGGCCGGCGCCCTGTTGATTTCATCCGCAAGGACGAAATTGGCAAAGATGGGTCCTTTTTTAATGGAGAAATCGTTTTCCTTTATGTTGTAAATGAGTGTCCCTATTACATCGGCAGGCAATAAGTCCGGAGTAAACTGAATACGGCTAAAACTACCTTTAACGGCCTTGGCCAAGGTGTTGATGGCCAAAGTCTTTGCGAGCCCGGGAACTCCTTCCAAAAGAATGTGGCCCTGGCCCAAAAGACCAATGAGCAACCGCTCCACCATATGTTTTTGGCCCACAATGGCCTTGTTCATTTCATTGGTAAGCAGGTCAATAAAAGCACTTTCTTGGGCGATTTTCTGATTCACAGCACTAATATCTATAGTAGTGTTTTCTTCCATATAAACCTTTATTGTTATGTGTTTAAGTCAGTCTGAATGCTAAGAGGTGCAAAATGAAAATTTATTTAAAATCGGCCTGTTAATTAATGGTTAAAAAAAACGGTAAACCCCTAGTTTTATGAAGGATTTAAGGGTTTAATTTTATACTTTCATCCCATATGAAAGAGAGAGATACGTATTCCAGGATCATTGCTGGAACCATGACATGGGGAAGTTGGGGCAAAAAACTTTCCAAAAGCGAAATGATTGATTTGATGCAGCATTGCATTGAATTGGGGCTTACTACCTTTGACCATGCCGACATTTATGGTAGCTATTCCACTGAGGCCGATTTTGGCCAGGCCTATGCCGAAAGTGGCATCAAACGGGAGGATATCCAATTGATTTCCAAGTGTGGCATACAGATTACCCGTGGCAGGGACAATCGCATCAACCATTACGAATACAGTAAGGATTACATCATTTGGTCTGCCGAGCAATCGCTTAAAAAGTTGAATACAGAATATCTGGATTTGCTTTTACTGCATCGCCCCAGTCCGTTGATGGAACCCCACGAAATAGCGGAAGCCATTGATCATTTATTACAAAGTGGCAAGATCAAACAATTTGGGGTTTCCAACTTTACCCCATCGCAAGTGGCCATGTTGGAAAAGACAATTCCTGTTTCCGGAAACCAAGTGGAGTTTTCACTGACATACGATTCTCCTATGTACGATGGAACATTTGATGATTGCATAGCCAATGACAGGATGGCCATGGCTTGGAGCCCCTTGGGAAGTTTGTTCCGTGAGGAAACGGAACAGACCCAACGGATCAAAAAGGTCATGGTGCCTTTGATGGAAAAATATGGAGCGGATGAAAGTCAATTGCTTTTGGCGTGGCTCCTCAAACATCCGGCTATTGTATACCCCGTCATAGGTACTACGAACAAAGACAGAATAACCTTGGCCAAAAAGGCCCTAAACATAGATTTGGAACTACAGGATTGGTTTGTTCTTTTGGAAGCAAGCCAAGGTCATGGCGTTCCGTAAACCATAATACAGAATGAAGAAAACAGCATTGATCACTGGAGCTACCAGTGGTATTGGAAAGGCAACGGCGGAGATTTTTGCAAAGCAAGGATTTAATTTGGTCCTATGCGGACGTAGACAAGATCGTTTGGAGGAGCTTAAGGAGAAGCTTGGGCAAAGTGTTGAAATCCATACGTTGAACTTTGATGTGAGGGACAGGGATGCTGTTTTTGCAGCTGTTGAAAGTTTACCCAAAGCTTTCGCCCAAATTGATATTTTGGTCAATAATGCCGGAAATGCGCACGGGCTTGACCCCATTGACAAAGGAAGCATTGATGATTGGGAAGCCATGTTGGACATCAATGTAAAGGGCTTGTTGTACATGTCCAAAGCTATACTGCCCCAAATGGTGGAACGCAAGGCCGGGCATATCATAAATATCGGGTCAACGGCAGGAAAGGAAGTATATCCCAATGGGAATGTGTATTGCGCCAGCAAGCATGCCGTGGACGCCATTAACCAAGGGATGCGGATAGATCTCAATGCCTATGGTATTCGGGTTGGCGCAGTCAATCCTGGTTTGGTACAGACCGAATTCAGCGATGTGCGGTTTAAGGGAGATACCGATAAGGCCTCTAAAGTATATCAAGGGTTTCAACCTTTGAAACCTGAAGATATTGCGGATATCATCCTTTTTGTGGTCACCCGTCCCTATCACGTGAACATTGCAGATTTGGTGGTGATGCCTACGGCCCAAGCGAGCAGCACCATCGTGAAGAAGGAGCTATGATCAATAAACGCCTACTGGTAAAGAATCTTTTAGCGCACAACGACGAAAACAGTTTTTACGACAAAAAGCGCTTTATATCCATAGGCGAAAAAGAAGGTAAGGCCAAATTTTTAAAGCATGTTTGTGCGTTGGCCAACAGTAATCCCAAGAACAATTCCTTTATTGTGGTTGGAGTGGAGGATGCCGACAATGAGATTGTGGGGGTCGATTTTTTCGATGACAGCAAGATCCAGAACTTGGTGAATGCCTATTTGGACAATCCACCCATCATTTCTTATGAGAATATTCCGTTTCCCCATTTGCCGGAAGGTAAGGTGGTGGGGTTGGTCACCATCCGATCTAATGGGAAGGTCTGTGCCCTTCGAAAGAATATTTGGAAGTATTATGGTGGAGCCGTTTTCTTTAGGGAAGGGAGCATTAGTCTGCCTAAAGCTTTTGATATTGAGTTGAAGGACATCAATTCCGAGGTAGTGGCCACCATAGAACAACATGCTCGTAACAATATTGAATTGACCTTGGATGCCGTCATCAATTTTATGAACACCAGACATCCCGATTTGACGAGCAATTATAAAGTCTTTAAGGAACAGTTTGTGGTCTGTTGGGCAGGAAACAAGAAAAAAGTAAAGAACAAGACATACTATTCCCGAGTGGATATAGAATTGATCAACGAGCAGGTAAAACTATTCTATTCGGCTTTGGATGAGATTACCATTGCGTATGATGATGATTCGTTCAGTACCTTGGAGTTTGTGCAGCTGGGATTGGGCGTACAGCAGAAGTACTATCCCTTGGAAGAAGTGGTCATCACATTTTCTGAAAATGGCAAGTATACCATCAACAGCAAATTGATTTTTGAGCCCCCTCAATACGACAAAAAAACCTTGTACCACGTGTACAATTCCAACAACGCACTCTTACAAAAACTGGAAAAGAAAATAGCACTGACCCAGGCTGAACAAATTGACTTGACCCATTTACCGGCCACCTACCTTATTTGCTACCTCAATGGTTTTGAAGAGGCTAAAGAACAAATGGATCAGGCCCGTTCCCTGTTGAAGGAGTATGATCAGAGTGTGTATCTATCCCTGAAAGAATCCCAAAGAATCCTTAGAAAAGTACGGTACAATTAATCTTTTTTCAACCAGATCATTTGGTAGGGCATTACTTCCAGCAGGCCACTATTCACCTTGACTTTTAAGCCGGACACCAAATCTTTGGGCTCTCCTTGGGCAAAATACCCCAATTTCTTTACCCAACTGGTCTCCATGACTTGCGGGCTTTCATCAAAATTGCAGATGACCAGCAGTCCTTCTTTTTTGTTGGTTCGTTCAAAAACCAGGATGTGATCATTTCCGGTATGGTAGAGGGCAACATCATTATGGTCTGCAAAAACCACATTTTCCTTTCGGATGGCAATCAATCGTTGAAGCTCATGGAATACTTGGGAAGAGGGCAGTTGATTATTTTCCAGTTTTGAAATGGTTTCCCAATCCTGTAGAGGACGGTTTAACCAGCGGCTATCGTCTTTCTTGGAAGGGTCATTTTGGAAGCTGTAGTCATTCAAGGTGGCGATCTCATCCCCGGCATAGATGAGGGGGATGCCTCCAAATGCCAGGACAATACCATGCATCATGATGATTTTGGACACGGATTGATCAATCAGGGAATTGTTTGCTTGGGAGATCCCTTTTTCCAGACCCAATAAAGAGGCGGCACTCCCGGTGATCCTGCCATCCCCGGTCTTTGGATTGTACATAAAGAGGTGCCCCGTTGCTGGGGACCAATCCAATCGTTGGCAATAGTAATCCAGTAAAAATTTGCGGTGTTGCTCTGGGTTCCATCCCAGTTCCTGGATCAAATGGTTTTCATACCCCAAACCAATATCATCATGACAACGGATGTAATTGATCCATGTACAATCCTTGGGTTTTGGAGGAACATGGGCTAAACTTTTATACAGCAAGGAAGTTTTTTTGGTGGCAATGGAATTCCACAAAAGGGCCATTAGGGAAGCGTTGTAGGCCACTTCACATTCATTCCCTTTTGTAGGCCCTTCCCCAAAATATTTAATGATGTCCGTTGGGGCCACAATAGCTTCGGCCAGTAGAATGGTGCCGGGTGCCACCACCTGTAGGCACATTCTAAAAAGTGAAATAAGGTTATGTGCCTCTGGGAGATTTTGGGAGATGGTTCCCATTTTTTTCCAAAGGAACGCGAGGGCATCGAACCGAACCACATCCACCCCCATATCCGCCAGTTTCACCAGATTGGTGAGCATCTCCAGAAAGACTTCGGGGTTGGTGTAGTTGAGGTCCCATTGGTAACTGTTGAAAACGGTCATTACCCATTTTTCCATTTCTGGAACATAGGTAAAGTTACCCGGGGAGGTTTCCGGGAACACTTCCGGCAAGTTTTTTTCAAACTCCAACGGAATCGTTTCGTTCTCAAAAATGTAATAGTAACCTTGATATTTCTTATCACCCTGAACAGCTTTTTTGGCCCAAGGGAATTCATTGGAGGTGTGGTTTACCACAAAATCCAACATTAAGAAAATCCCCTGCTTTCTGAATTCAGTGGTCAAGGCCAACAAATCTTTCTTGGAGCCGTATCGTTTATCCACCTCATGGTAGCTGTTTACGGCGTATCCCCCATCATTTTCTCCTTTGGGCCTTGTGGTGATGGGCATGATATGGATAAAGGTGATGCCCAATTCTTTGAAATAGGGTATTTTTTCTTGAAGCCCTTTCAGGTCTTTGTTGAAATGCTCTACGTAGAGTTGCATGCCAACCATTTGTTCGGACTGATACCAATTCCCGGCTTTTAAACGCTGCAAATCCTGTTTTTGTAAGGCTTCGGGACGGGAGGCGAATAATTTGGGAAGCAATTTCAACAACTTTTCAAAATGGAGCTGATAGTTTTCCTCGGGGTACAGGGAAAAGAAAAGCTGTTGGATCAAACTTAAATTTGTGGCCAATCTTAGGTCGAACAAGACCTTTGGGTCATTTTCCTTCAATTGGGAACGCAGAAGTTGATGTAATTGGGCTTGGGTCATTTTTAGGGTTCCAACTGTTCCTTGGTGGGCAATGCCGCAATGGCCCCATATTGGGTGGTGGTCAGGGCACCGGCCTTGTTGGCTTTGGCAACCATTTTTTCCAATAGGTCAAACTGTTCAAAAACAGGATCAAAATTGCCCAAGTCCGAAATTTGGTGGAGAAGGCATCCTATGAACGCATCTCCTGCACCCGTAGTGTCCACGGGCTGTACGGCAATGCTCGGAATAACCTTTTTAGTGCCCAGGGCACTGAGTAAAGTACCTTCTGCACCAAGGGTTATGGTTATGATCTTCGCGCCTGCCTCGTGCATAAAATCACAAGCTTGTTTAGGGTCTGCTATGCCCGATATAAGATGGGCTTCCTCCAAACTGAACTTGCACAAATGGGATTTTTCCACAAAAGGCATGCATTTTTTAATGAAGGTTTCTTCCTCATCTTTCCACAGATCTACCCTAAAATTGGGGTCAAAGGAGATGAACATTTCCTTGGTGAGGGCATCAAACAAGTATTTGCTATAAGTCTTTTCCAAAGGACCGCCCAATAATGCCGTTGCCGCTCCCAAATGCAAAATATTGTCCTTAAAACTTTTTCGCAATAGGGGGTCATAATCCAATTCCCGATCGGCACCCCTGCTGAATACAAAATCGCGTTCGCCATCTTCTGCCAAGGAGACAAAGGCCAATGTGGTGAACGTATCGGAAAGTTGGGTCAATGAAATATCTACATTTTGGGCCTTGAGCACATCCAATAGAAAATGCCCAAAGGGATCTTCGCCAACGCAGCCTATAAAAATACCCCTTCCGCCAAGTTTGGAGATGGCACAGGCAACATTGGCCGGGGCACCGCCAGCCTTTTTGGTAAATTTTATGGCCTTGGAAAGATCGCTTCCCTGGTTTTCGGCCACAAAATCTATCAGTAGTTCCCCAACACAAAATACTTTTTTCATTTCTCCTTGTACTATCCCAATGTACATATAAAAAAGCGCCTTGGCCAAAAATTATAACGGTTTTGTGGAGATCTGTGGCAGATGCGCCCCAAAACTTTACCTTAATTTAGTACGAACCGTACCTTTTGTATGTAATATTGCCAAAAGTTTTGTGTATGCGGACATTGGTTGTGGGGGATATCCATTCAGGAGTAAGGGCATTGGAACAACTTCTTCAACGTGCCAAAGTTTCCCCAACGGACCATCTTATCTTTTTGGGGGATTATGTGGATTCATGGAGTACTGCAGTGGAAACTGTGGATTTTCTCTTGGTATTGAAAGAGAAATATAAGTGTACGTTTATCAGGGGCAATCATGATGAACTCTGTAGGGAATGGCTTTTGACCCAAAAAGAGAACCCACAATGGTTGGCCCATGGAGGAACCGCCACAAGAGATTCGTATTTGGGGGATGATCGAGATAATTGGGACACCCACCTTGAGTTTTACGCCACCTTGGAGAATTATTATTTGGCTGAGGATAATAGGCTCTATCTCCATGCAGGGTATACCAACCTTAAAGGGGTGGATTTCGAATATTTTGAACAATCGTTCTATTGGGATCGCACGTTGTGGGAGCTTGCCATGGCCGTGGACCCAAAACTTACTCCAGACGATTCAAATTTCCCCAAACGCTTGAACCACTACAAAGAAGTCTTCATTGGCCACACGCCTATTTCAAAGAAAGAGGAAGTGGTGCCCAAAAATGGGGGGAATGTATGGAATGTGGATACCGGGGCGGCGTTCATGGGAGCCCTGACCATTATGGATGTGGAAACCAAGGAGTTTTGGCAAAGTGATCCCGTACATACATTTTATCCTGGGGAAAGAGGAAGAAATTAAAACTATTCCATCCGTTTTTAAATTTTAATGGAGATCTTTGTAAAAATTTAGTTTATGCCAGAAAAGAATATTCGGTTGGAGGTGATGCAAGCCATCGAACCGAAAGTGGAAGGATTTATGAAGGAGTTTCTCATTCCTACGGAAGAAATATGGCAACCCACAGATTTCTTGCCAGATTCCCAAAGTGACAAATTTTTTGATGAGGTGGAGGAAATCCGTGGTGAGGCCAAAGAATTGGGATACGATTTTTGGGTGACTTTGGTTGCGGATACCATTACCGAAGAAGCGCTGCCCACTTATGAGTCTTGGTTGATGGATGTAGAAGGGATCGATCAACACAACGGAAAGGAAAATGGATGGAGTAAATGGGTAAGGGCATGGACTGCGGAAGAGAACAGGCATGGCGATGTGCTCAACAAGTACTTGTACCTATCTGGCCGCGTGAACATGCGGGAAGTGGAAATTACTACCCAACATTTGATATCCGACGGATTTGATATAGGGACTGACAGAGACCCTTACAAGAATTTTGTATATACCTCGTTTCAAGAGCTGGCCACCAACATTTCCCACAAACGGGTAGCGAAGTTGGCCCGTCAAAAGGGCAATAAATCCTTGGCTAAAATGTGCAATATTATTGCGGGTGATGAAATGCGACACCACTTGGCCTATAGGGAATTTGTGAAAATTATATTGGAGCATGATCCCAACAATATGGTTTTGGCCTTTGCCGATATGATGAAACGAAAAATAGTGATGCCCGCACACTTTTTGCGCGAATCCGGTGGAAGTATTGGCTTGGCATTTGAGCAGTTTTCAGATTGTGCCCAACGATTGGGTGTGTATACCGCCCAGGATTACATCGACATTCTACAAAAGTTGAACGATTATTGGCAATTGGGAAGCTTGCAGTCCCTTTCGGATACAGCAGAGAAAGCTCGGGACTATCTTATGAAACTTCCGGAAAGGTTGCAGCGTATCTCCGAACGGATGAAATTTTCCGAAGAGCAGCACACCTTCAAATGGGTCACGGCCAACGGAATGCTTTAAAACAATATCAGGTAGCTTAGAATTTTCCGGCCCTATGCTTTTCTTGCCATTGGGCAAGCTGTTCCCAGTGCCCTTCGTGGGCCATTTTGGCCTGCATGGGCCAAGATGCCGGGTCGTGGATTCTGTATCGTTTTCCACCGGAATCGAGTACCTTTTGACAGGTGTCAGCCGATGTTTCGGAAAGCGCCTTCCATGTCTTAATATCAAAATTATGGAAGAGTCCCTCTATTTTAGGGCCAATACCCTCAACAATTTTGAGGTCGTCCAAACTTACTTTTTTACCCAATGCGGTCTTTGCGGAAACAGGATTGAACGATTCAGAAATGATTTTTTCCGATTTAACCAGTGATTTTGAGTTTGGCTTTGGAGTACTGAAAGATGACAAACCTTCCTTGCAGGTCTTCAAGTCGGCCCTGAGCTTGGCGTTTTCAATATCCAGACTGTTCAGTTCATTATAATTATCGGGAGCAGATGGAATATCTGACTTTCCAAACATGTATCCCAAAATACCTGAGATAATCGCCGTTAGCGCCAAGATAATCCAGTACCAGGTGTTTGAGTCTTGGAAATCCATTTTTTGAGGTTGTATAGTTTGCAAACGTCCTATCCAAAATATTAAAAAAATCTTAATTTTTTTAGGATAATGACAAGAATTTGAGCTTTTTGGAAGCTATCTGTAAGAAGTTGACAAAATCAGGAAACTGAAAACAGGTCTAAAGGAACCAATCACACATTTTTTTCTACCACTGATACGATAGCTTGAAAAGGATAGGCTGAATAGTTGGAAATTTGCAACAAATATTAGGTAAGGAACCCTATTTCTCCCGACAAAGCTCCGGCATTGAAATAGGGTTTAATCAAACTAAGTTTGAGTTAGTTAAGTTGGTTTTTTAAGATCGCCCGTTTAGTGTTCATCCTAAATGGGCGACTTTGTTTATACCCCTTGTAAGAAGGGTCTTTCAGTAACATTAAAAAAATGTTAATCAAAAGTTAAGAATATGTTAATAGTATCTGATTTTTAGTACATTAAAAGGTTAACCTTAAAAACTAAACAAGATGAGAAGAACACTATTAACATGCATTGCATTGGTTGTTGCAATCTGTTCTTATGGACAAGTGGCCTATTTTCAGTATAGGGTGGTTCCTCAGGACATGGAGGCTGATTTTGTTGAAAAAGAAACCAAGTATTGGGCAAAAGTGGCCCAAGCTGCGGTAGACAAGGGTAAAATGGCCAGTTGGTCGCTTTGGAGAAAGGTTGGGGTAACCGAAGAAGGTGCTCCCAATTATGTTTTTGTAAACGTGTACGACAGTTTTGAGGCCGCCGATCCGAGCCAGATCTGGAACAGTGAAAATCTAAAGACCATGGGGGTGGCACCTGGTATGGTAGAGACCAATTCTTTTACCAAGATCCCTTTTGATTATTGGTTGCAGATGGAGGATATGATACCTGGGGATTATAAATATGCTTTGGTAAACTATGCCATGCCCAAAAGCAGAAACGGGTTTATCCAAGAGAACAAGGAACTCTGGAAGCCCCTTCATCAGAAGAATATTAAAAGTGGAAATTTGGGGATGAAATCATGGGGATTGATGTCCGTGGTTTATCCCACCGGGAGACTTGCCAGATTTTCAGTCTTGACTTGGGATGGATTTGACAAGATCTCCGATGCCATGAACTACCTTCGTTACAATCCCAGTGGAATGGATGGGGATTTCCAAGAAGTGGTTTCCAAATCCAAAATGGGCGAAATAATGCCCGAAGGAGGTTTTGAGTACAGTATCCTTTATGAATTGGTGCATAGGATTGCACCAAAGGAATGATGACTTCAAAAAAAAGAAAAGCCCGGAGGATATCCGGGCTTTTTTTATGGGTTGAACTGCCAATGCATTACAAGTCAAATTTAATGCCTTGCGCCAAAGGAAGTTCAGTGGTATAGTTAATGGTATTGGTCTGACGTCTCATGTAGACTTTCCAGGCATCTGAGCCGCTTTCACGACCTCCGCCGGTTTCTTTCTCCCCTCCAAAGGCGCCACCGATTTCCGCACCGGAGGTTCCAATATTCACATTGGCAATTCCACAATCTGAACCTTCCACGGAAAGGAAACGTTCGGCTTCACGTAGATTATTGGTCATAATAGCCGAGGATAACCCTTGTCTGACCCCATTTTGCATTTCCAAGGCGTTTTCAAGGTCGCCACTATATTTTAGAAGGTACAGAACTGGACCAAAGGTTTCGTGCTGGACAATTTCAAAGTGGTTTTTGGCCTCGGCGATTGCGGGTTTTACATAGCATCCACTTTCATAACCTTCGCCATCGAGTACTCCGCCTTCCACCAAAACTTTTCCGCCTTCTTCCGTTACTTTCTCCAAGGCATTGAGATAGTTCTTTACGGCATCTTTGTCGATAAGGGGTCCCACATGGTTGTTTTCATCCAAGGGGTTTCCAATCCGTATTTGTTTATAGGCATCCACAATGGCATTTTTCACCTTGTCGTATACATCTTCATGCACAATCAGTCTACGTGTGGAGGTACAACGTTGCCCGCAGGTTCCCACGGCACCAAATACGGCACCGATCACGGTATTTTTTATGTTGGCATCGGGGGTAACGATAATGGCATTGTTTCCACCCAGTTCCAATAGGGTTTTTCCCAATCGTTCCCCAACGGTTTTTGCCACTATTTTCCCCATACGGGTAGAACCGGTAGCGGAAATCAATGGAATGCGCTCGTCCTTGGTCATCAATTCACCCACAGTGTAATCGCCGGTAATCAGGCAGGAAATACCTTCCGGAACCCCATTTTTGGCAAATACCCGTGCGGCAATGTTCTGACACGCAACAGAAGTCATTGGAGTTTTCTCGGAACCTTTCCAAATGCAGGCGTCACCACAGACCCATGCCAAGGCAGTATTCCAAGACCAAACGGCAACCGGGAAGTTGAATGCTGAAATAATTCCAACTACACCAAGAGGATGGTATTGTTCGTACATGCGGTGACCTGGACGTTCACTGTGCATGGTAAGGCCATGCAATTGTCTGGATAGGCCCACGGCAAAATCACAGATGTCTATCATTTCCTGAACCTCACCCAAACCTTCTTGGTAGCTTTTCCCCATTTCGTAGGAAACCAACTTGCCCAAGGGTTCTTTTAAACGTCTAAGCTCATCATTGAACTGGCGCACCACTTCGCCACGTTGGGGAGCAGGCATTGTTCTCCAGACTTTGAACCCTTTTTGTGCAGTACTGATTACTTTTTCATAATCTTCTTGGGTGGTGGCTTTTACCTTTCCAATAAGGGCACCATCCACCGGTGAATAGGACTCGATGATCGGTCCGTTGGAAAACCAATCTTTTCCTGTGGAAGTCCCATTATTTATTTCGTTTAGGCCCAGTTCCTTTAGGGCTTCGTCCATTCCAAAAGCAGTTGCTACGTTTGACATTTATAACTTTTTAATCATGAATTGTTATATTTTTCAAAAATACGAATAATCTAGAAGGGAAAACGAAGATTTTCAAAGGAAAAGATGCAGCAGGAATAAAGCAATTCCCAATAGGGCGGGAAATCCCTGTACCACCAATATTTTCTTGGAAGCCGTAAGGGCGCCATAGATGCCGGCAACGGCAACGCAAACCAAAAAGAAAAGAGCAACATTTATCTGCCAGATGGGGTCTTGGATGAATAAGGACCATAAAAGTCCTGCTGCCAAAAACCCATTGTACAGTCCTTGGTTGGCGGCCAGAGTTTTGGTGGGTTCGAACAAATCTTCAGGGAACTGGCGAAAAACCTTTTTTGCCTTTGTGGTCCAAGCGAACATCTCCAACCATAAAAAATAGATGTGGAGCAAAGCCACAATGACCACTACGATTTTAGCGAATAGGAGTATCATTCTTCTTGGGCAATAAAGCGTTCGTCCACGGGCATGACCGTTCCGCATTGGTCACAGGTACGCAGTTCCTCGGAACTGTAGAAGTGCTTAAAATGGGCCAAAAAGTCTTTTTCAATATCGTTCAGGGTAAAGTAGACCTCATACAGTTTGTTGTTGCAGTGGTCACAGAACCAAAGCAATCCATCATCTACTTTCATGTCTTTCCTTTTTCGCTCCACGACCAGTCCAATGGACCCTTCATGGCGCACCGGGGAATGGGGGACTTTGGCGGGATGCAAGTACATATCACCTGGCCCCAGTTTCATGGTCTTTTTTTGGCCATCTTCCTGAATATGGACTTCAATTTGGCCTTCCAATTGATAGAAAAGCTCCTCGGTTTCGTTATAATGGTAGTCCTTTCGGGCGTTGGGCCCAGCCACGATCATTACAATATAATCGTCAGCTTCCTTATAAAGATTTCTGTTGCCGACGGGAGGTTTTAAGGTATCCCTATTTTCCTCAATCCATTTGTTCAGGTTGAAAGGAGCCTGTATTGCCATATCTCAAGATTTTAGGAAAGGTAAAAAAAACCTGAGTGGGAACATAGTGTTTCACAAAAAAGACCTGCTTGGCAAACAGGTCTTCAGCACTAATATAAATGTATGTGGAAAAATGCTAATCCACTTTAATGAAAATCTGGGTGTAATAAGGTCTACCCTCTTTGTCCAACTGCACGCTCAACGTGGTGTGTGTATAGTCTCCCTCCATGGCCTTTTTGTGGGAATCACTGTCCAACCAAGCCTCTATGGTCTGCTCTGCGGAGGTATAGTATCGGGCCACATTTTCGGAAATCCCGGTAGCATGGGTTTCTTCCGCTATCTTTTCGGCCCTTGATTCAAAATTATCATGGCTCAGTTTGTTTTTTGCAATCATGTAATCGTTATGCTCCTCGGCATACTTGTAGGAAGATGGACTGTCTTGAAGGGTGTTCTTTCCAACGGAAGCCCGGTGGTCGTTGACCATATCAATGAGCTTACTTTCAATGCCATTGGGATCTATGGAAATTTTGTCATTTCCAATGGAAGCCTCGGTGTATTCGATTTCATCTTCAATTGATGTGGAGTTGCACATAGTCAACAAGGCAACCGTTGCAAGAAGCAACATTGCGCTATACAATTTTTTCATCCTCGGGGTACTTTCGGGGACCGGTTCTACAATCCCTAGTGTTCTGTAAGCTAATCTAATGGAGCAGGTGACTTTGGCCATAAATTCTCCACAGATGGCAGATTCTTACGTTGAATTGCAAAAAGTAGGTAAGAAAGGAGTAAAAAAGTAAGGTTTGGATTTTTAAATGGTCTGTCCGTTGAACTCCGGTTCTTCCTCAGGTTTTTCATCCGGCAGGACCAAGGCAAATACAAATGCCCCGATTTCCTTTATGGGGCTATAAAAAACAGATTCTTTTTTGGTGTCCTCATTGATCAGGTTCAAGGGCGTGGCAAGTCGTTCAAAGAAGATGAGCATCGCTCCTAAGATAACAGCGACCTTGAGCGCCCCAAAAATACCGCCTGCAAGCTTGTTCAGAAGGCCCAACATGGCAAAATCCGCAATTTTGGTCAGAAACTTACCCGCAAAATTGACCAATAGGATAATGGCAAAAAAAGTGATCAAAAATGCAGCAATGTTCATGTATTGTTCACTCCAGTTCATGTGCTGGGCCAAATAATTTCCCGTAATGTAGGAGAAATGGATGGCCCCATAAATTCCGGCAATCAATGCTACCAAAGAGGCAATCTCCACAAAAAGGCCATTTTTAAGACCCTTGTAGAGGCCCCAAACCAATAAAATCCCAATAACAATATCCAAAAAGCTCATACGAGGGTTTTAACAAATATAGAATATTGATTTGTACCTTTGGAATTCACACAAATGATATGTCCAGGGACGAGAAATTAAAGGAACGATGGGAGCTTCTGGTGGAACGATTGTCACGGCAATTTTCCGATGGTGACCCTTTGGAAATCGATGGGATGATTTACCTTGTTGGGGTGCAGGAGTTGGGCAGTTTCCACCGGGGTTTCAAAAAGGATGAAAAGATCAATCTCATGCATATTGCCATTTGTAGACTGTTGGAACCCTATGGCTATTACGATTTTGATTTTTTTGATGATGAGGGATGGCCCCATTATAAGGTCAAGGAACAACTACCTCCCTTAAAATCTGGGGAACAGGCCATTTTAATGAAAGAGGCTTTGGTGAACTATTTTTTGGAAAAGGAATATATTGATTGACCCCGATATGGAACTACAGAAACCTTATTATGCGGTTATCTTCACAAGTTTGCGCACCGATGGCGACAATGGTTATGGGGAAATGGCCGTGGCCATGGAGGAATTGGCCCGAAAGCAACCCGGTTTTTTAGACTTTGAAAGTGCCCGTGACGGATTGGGCGTGACCATCAGTTATTGGGAAAGTTTGGAGGCCATTGCCCATTGGAAGGCCCAAATGGAACATCGCGAAGCGCAAAAGAAAGGAATCAGAACTTGGTATTCTTGGTATAAAGTCCGAATTTGTAAGGTGGAGCGCGAATATGAATTCACCAAGTAAGATATGGAGGGAAGCATTGCTTTTTCAAACCTGGACCGGGATAAGATTTTAAAGAAACTGGCCAAAGAGCCTTATGATCTTGTGGTGATCGGAGGAGGTATCACCGGCGCGGGAATCGCCTTGGACGCTTCTTCCCGTGGATTGAAAACGGTTTTGGTGGAAAAGGGCGACTTTGCATCAGGCACCAGTAGCAAATCCACCAAATTGATACACGGAGGACTTCGTTACTTGAAGCAATTTGATTTTTGGTTGGTGAAGGAAGTGGGTTCCGAAAGGGCCATTGTCCATAAACTGGCCCCCCATTTGGTCATTCCCGAGAAAATGTTGTTGCCCTTGATCGAAGGGGGCTCCTATGGAAAATGGTTGACTTCCATCGGCCTGAAAGTCTACGATATCTTAGCCCAGGTCTCTGGAGATGACAAGCGGCAAATGTTGGAAAAGAAGGAAGCCATGAAACTGGAGCCTCTTTTGCCCAAAAAGATACTGAACGGCGCAGGGTATTATGCCGAATACCGAACCGATGATGCCAGACTGACCCTTGAAAATATCAAGACCAGCCTTCATTATGGGACGCAGGTACTGAACTATGCCAGGGTAACCGATTTCATCTATGAAGATGAAAGAGTGGCCGGGGTAACCCTAAAGGATGAAGTGGCAGGAAAGGAAATCAGCATAAAATCCAAATATGTGATCAATGCGGCAGGGCCTTGGGTAGACGAATTAAGGGGCATGAACCACTCCAAAAAAGGAAAACGACTGCATTTGACCAAAGGGGTCCATTTGGTGTTTCCCCAAGAAAAACTTCCCGTAAAGCAATCCGTGTATTTTGACATCCCGGATGGTAGGATGATGTTTGCCATTCCAAGGGGAAAGGTGACCTACATCGGTACCACGGACACCAATTATAACTCGGACAAAGACCATGTGACCACGGATATTGCCGATGCCATTTATTTGATTTCTGCCGTAAACCATATGTTCCCGGACATCAATCTGGAGTTGGACGATATTATTTCCTCATGGGCGGGGCTGCGGCCTTTGATCCATGAAGAAGGAAAATCGGCTTCGGAACTTTCCCGAAAGGATGAGATCTTCACTTCTAATACAGGCTTGGTGAGCATTGCGGGAGGAAAGCTCACAGGGTATCGGAAAATGGCGGAACGTACCGTGAACCGCATCGCCAAGCAAATGGAAGAGGATCATGGGGTTTTGTTGGACCCTTGTATGACGGATAAAATTCCGCTTTGCGGGAGCGATTTTAAAAAGTTCAAGCACGTAAAAAAATACATCGCACAGATTTTTGACCGTATCCAGGACAGTGGTTTTTCTGAATACGACGCGTGGTATCTGGTCACTACCTATGGCAAACAGACCGAGACCGTTCTGGAGCATTACGCAGCCCTTACCAATTCTGATGTGCATGAACGCATGATCAGGGCAGAGGCACAATTTGCCATTGCCCATGAAATGGCCCTGAATCCCATGGATTTTTTCATCAGACGAACCGGGCGGTTGTATTTTGATATCGAAAGTGTGCGCCAATACAGGGATGCGGTACTGGATGAATTCCAAAAGGCTTTTGGATACACGGATGACCAAATAGCAGGATTCCACAAAACCTTGGGAGAAGAATTGGAAGAACATTCCAACTTTTCGTTGGATCGGGACTAGTCCAGTTTGTCGGTTAACTTCTCAAACACCTTTTTCGGATTCTTTTCCTTGTAAAGCACTTGATAGACCGCGTTAATGATGGGGGTTTTGGATTTCTTCTCCAACTTGTCCATGAGCAAGTGTGCACTTTTGGTGGCATAGTACCCTTCGGCCACCATGTTCATTTCCATCATGGCACTTTTAACGGTATAGCCCTTCCCGATCATATTGCCGAACAGGCGATTTCGGCTAAAGGTGGAATATCCAGTTACCAACAGATCACCCAGATAGGCAGAGTTGTTGATGTTCCGTTTCATTTTGTACACCCGGTCAATAAACCGTTTCATCTCCCGGATGGCGTTGCTCATCAGAACGCTCTGGAAATTATCGCCATACCCTAATCCATGCGCAATACCGGCGGCAATGGCGTAAATGTTCTTGAGCATGGCGGCGTATTCCGTTCCAATGATGTCATCGGATATCTTGGTACGGATATAGTCACTTTTCAATCCTTGTGCCACCAGTTTGGCATTGTTGGCATCGGCGCAGGCAATGGTTAGGTACGAAAGGCGTTCCAAGGCCACCTCTTCGGCATGGCAGGGTCCTGTGATTACTCCAATGTTCTCGAATGGAATGTTGTATTGGTTATGAAAATGCTCTCCAACAATATGACCGCTTTCGGGTACAATCCCCTTTATGGCCGAAAAGATAATCCTATCCTTTAAATCAACAGTGAGATTCTTGAGTTCCCCGTTCAAAAACGCAGAGGGGATGGCAAAAATAAGCACATCGCAAACTTTGGCAATTTCATTGATATCGTGGCTCAGAACAAGTTGGTCCACATCGAATTCCACGGAGCTGATGTAGTTGGGGTTGTGGCCTTCTTTCCGAATATGTCTTATGGCCGCTTCGTTCCGCATGTACCAACCTACCTTTTCGTGGTTTTCCGATAACATCTTAACCAAGGCGGTTCCCCAGCTTCCTCCACCAAAAACCCCAAATTTCAATCTACTATCCATGGATACCATTTATGGGGCAAAGCTAAAAAATATATCAGACCATACATTAACCACTGATTATCAAATTATTATAATTTTTGGCACAGTGCTTGGTCTATATAGGTTGAATCTTAAAACCTCGACTATGAAAATTGGAAAACTACTTTTTGGAATTTTATTGATAGGCCTTTTGGCCAGTTCTTGTTACACCGAGGTAATTGTGGAAGATGATTATATCACGGAATCTCCCATCAATACGGCCTTGGTCCTGGAAAGCTACGATTTGTGGTACGTGGATATAAATGCTACCAAAGGCAGTGGCGAAGTCCCCTTTTTACAGCGCGCCTTTACCATTTCCTTTGACAGAGGGGTGGTTTATGCCAATAATAATTTGGTAGGGATTGGAAAAACAGGGAACGGATTGGGAATTGATGTGGGTTCCTATGGAACACTTTCCGGAGCGGTTGAGATAAACCATGATGTGGACGGACTTTGGTTGTTGGAAGTATATGCGTTGAACAGCAATACCCTGGAACTCTACAACCCCTATTCCGATACCTCTTATGTGGTACGTGGATACCAAAGCAGGAATTTTGATTATGATCAGGTGTTTTATGACAACATCCACTATTTTCTTCAGGAATATCAGGTATGGGAAAAGACCTATACCAGTGAGGTAGGTGCCATCAATGAATTTGATGAGGAAAACTACCTACAGTTTCCAGTAAACTACGATGGGTCTTTTAGGTCTTCCATTGATGCTTCTGGAATTCCTTTGAACAATTTGGAATGGGATTATCAAGGAAACTATGAAGTCTATGACGTACAAGATGATGTCATGCTCAAGACCTTAACGTTGGATTATGACTATTTGGGCAATGATTACTTTGAACTTTACGTTATTGATGATAGCACCATTGAGTTGTACCATGTGTCCAGTGGAACGATTTATGAATTCTCCGGAAGGGGATATATGCAGTACTTGAAATCGGGGAATGACACTGGAAAAAAACGAACAAAAGTTAAAAATCCCATAATGGATGTGGTTCGTCAAAGAAAAATGTAAGGACTAAACATAGTCTTCGACTATAGAGAAAAGTTTTTTGGTTGGTTATTTAGTTAAGGACCGCCTCTAGCAAACTAAACTAGGGGCGGTTTTTTTTATGCATGTTTTACTATTTTGCCACCAGTAATATGGCATTTGCCACAGGTCGTTCCCCTATTTTGTCCGTAGGATAGTTCACAATTCCCTTTTCTTTGCTCCAGAGTGTGGTTGAGCCGCCACCGTCCAGATTTATGGCATCTGTGCAGCCCAATTGCAATAGGAAATCTTGGACTTCGTTAAAGTTCATTCCATCGGCCTCTTCGGAACGTCCGTTAATGGCAATCAGTAAAACCGAATTCTTGGTTTTGCCCAAACAGCTTCGCGGATGGCGTTTTTCGGAAAACGGACTTTCTGGGACATATTTTTTCGAGTCCTGTATCAAAAAAGGACCAGACCTTAAAACGAAGGATTCCTTATTGGAGTTTTGGTAATACGTTTCCGATTTGAAAGGCTCAAGGATCAGTTGGTTGTCCTTGGTAAATACAATGGCGCCATTGATCATGGTTTCCGGCATGCACCATTTAACATCTGGCGGACAGGTCAAACTGACGATGCTGTCATTCCGCTCCGAATAGGTCACCGAACCACCTTTATCAACATTGAAAAACCCTCCGTTGATGGCTGCTTTGGCGTTTGCCCTTTGTGCAAGGAAACTAGTATTTTTATTTCCTTTCTCCGTATAGGCCATTTGGAGTTCGTAGTCCTTGAACATCCTATCAGGAATTTCCAATATATTGATTACCTGTTTGCTATTAAAGAGGGTGTCGGTCCGGATTTCAGTAAAGATTACCGTGTCTCTCGAGGTATTTACCACGGATTCCTTTGGCTTACATCCAAGAATTAGTACAATTGCCAAAGCTGCTCCGGTGGACCATCGTTTCATCGAAATAAACTTAAGGTTGGTCTTCATGGTTGATTACTGGGTTGTTATTAAAAATCAAGATAGCTCAAATATAGGCTATTCCCAGGGCTAACCCATGTAAGTAAGACGCCTACAATGCATGGAAAATGTCAACAGACCAAAAAAGATACCTCAAAATTAGACCCACTGACTGAAAAGGTCTTTGGGTGAACCAATGGGAAATCATCAAATCCTTAAAAATAAGGACCTTATTAGGGTCTTGCATTTAATAATACTACTTTTGCCCGCTTCAAGAAAGAAGCCATGAAAAAGTATCTCAACCTATTTGATTTTTCCCAAAAAGTAAACTATCGCACGGAAATTTTATCGGGCTTGACCGTTGCTCTTGCCTTGGTGCCCGAAGCCATTGCCTTTGCTTTTATTGCTGGATTATCGCCATTGACCGGATTGTATGCCGCATTTGTAATGGGCTTGGTCACTTCCATTTTGGGGGGTAGACCAGGAATGATCTCTGGTGCAACTGGAGCCGTGGCCGTGGTTATTGTGAGCTTGGCCAAACAATATGGGGTTGAATACGTTTTTGCAACGGTGGTTCTCGCAGGGATTTTACAGATGACTGCAGGCTTGCTCCGACTGGGTAAATTGATGCGTTTGGTGCCCCATCCCGTAATCTTTGGGTTTGTGAACGGTCTGGCCGTCATCATTTTTATGTCGCAAATGAGTCAGTTTAAAACTACGGATGGCGAATGGCTCACAGGAAGCACCTTGTTCATTTTTCTTGGATTGGTACTGTTGACCATGGTGGTTATCTGGGGACTCCCCAAATTGACCAAGGCGATTCCAGCGTCTCTGGCAGCGATTCTTTTGGTGTTTGGCATTGTGTTCTTCTTGGGTCTGGATACCCGGACGATTGGGGATATTGCCTCTATTGAAGGAACCTTTCCTCCCTTTCATATTCCTGATCTGCCCTTTACCTTGGAAACCTTGCAGATCATATTTCCCTATGCGGCTATTGTGGCAGGGGTTGGGTTGATCGAGAGTCTCCTCACTTTGAATATTGTGGATGAAATTACAGAAACGCGTGGTAGGGGCAACAAAGAGGCCGTGGCCCAAGGTACGGCAAACATTCTTTCAGGTTTGTTTTCCGGAATGGGGGGTTGTGCCATGATTGGGCAGAGCTTGATCAATACCTCTAATGGTGCCAGGGCAAGATTATCTGGGATAGTTGCTGCTTTGATGCTTTTGGTGTTCATCATGTTCGGTTCCAGTCTCATTGAAAAAGTGCCCATGGCCGCATTGACAGGGCTTATGATCATGGTGGCATTGGGAACCTTTGAATGGGCGAGCTTAAAGACCTTCCGTCGTATGCCAAAATCCGATGTGTTGGTCATGGTTTTGGTAACTCTGGTGACCGTATTCCTGCACAATTTAGCGTTGGCCGTTTTGGTAGGGGTCATTATTTCTGCCTTGGTTTTTGCCTGGGACAATGCAAAACGCATTCGTGCCAGAAAATATATCGATGAAGAAGGAGTGAAGCATTATGAAATCTATGGCCCTCTTTTCTTTGGAAGCACCACTTTGTTTGCCGAAAAGTTTGATGTACTCAATGACCCTGATGAGGTGGTTATTGATTTTGCGGAAAGCCGCTTGGTTGACATGTCAGCCATTGAAGCGGTGAACAAAATCACCGAACGCTACAACAAGGTGGGAAAGAAGCTTCACTTGAAACACCTGAGCCGGGACTGTAGAAGATTGTTGGCCAACGCCGATGATATTATCGAGGTAAATGTGCTGGAAGACCCAACCTATAAGGTTGTGGTGGATAAATAGGGCAAAGGGTTCTTTCCAAATTAGTTGAAGAACCAAAAATAAATTCCTATAATAATTGCGCAGAGAATGAAAAGACTGATAAAGTAAATTTTAATTTCTTCCCATCTATCCCTTTTTGCCTGCTCAATGATTTTATCCCTGATCTTCTTTTGTTCGAAAGGAGTAAGCTCCTTAAAATGAAGTTGAGTTTCATTAAGGTAGCCGTCATAGGCTTTGCGAATATCTTTATAGCTGGGGCGCTTTCGTAACAGTGCCCGGTTGGCTTTGACCACCAACATTGGTTGACTTGCGGAACCCATAGTAATTGTTGTTTACTAATAGGTAGTCAAAAAAAGAACTTTGTTACAAGACTGGTATGGCTTATTCCCTGGTTTTCCCCAGAAACACATTCACCTTTGGGTTTTGGGGATTGCCACTTGCCCTTCGCATCAGTACAATTTGACCGGTATGGTAAATACAATCGGATAGCATCCCGTTGATCATATTCCAATATGGATATTCAGACTGTTGATCACCTTGTTTAAAGATGACTTTAAAATTTTCCATGTCTTCCGAGCTTTTCCCCAATACTTTGTTGCTCGCCATTTGTAGGTTTTTAAGGGTGAGTTCACGAAGCTCTTCGTAGGAATATTTTGTATGAGTTTTGGGTCTCTCATAAGGTTTTGCGTCAGGGGCCAATACAATATTATTGGACATCACGTAAATGTGTTCCATGGTTTCCATAAGGCTCCGCCCATCTTCGGAAGGCTTGTATTGTAGATCCTTTTCTGTCAGTCCTTCCGTGGCCCAATAATAACGGTAGCCCAAACCATCTATCATTCTTGACACTATATTTCCGGCACTGTACGTTTCAGCATGATCGGGAATTTGATGGTAGGGTAGTTCCATGTCCTGGGCTTGTAGTTCCACTGCGAAAATATAAAAGAAGGCGCAACCAACGAATTTGGCAAAAGAAAGGTTCTTCATAATTAAAAAAGGTTAATCCATAATGGATTTTTTGGCCAAGGTAAGGCCAATTTGGTTCACTTCCATAAGGGCAGCAGAACCGTACCATTCCTTGAGGTCCATGATTAAACTGCCGGCCTGTATGGCAGGATCTGTTTCGGTAAGTTTTTTGGCCTCTTCCAAGGAAGAGACGTTAAAAATATAGATGCCCCGCAGGTCATCATTGCCAAAAAATGGTCCGGCTAGCACCAACTTTCCCTCTTGGGCCATTCTTCCAATGTTTTGAAGATGGGCCATCTGCAATGCATCGGCTTCCTCTTTGGGGAGGGAGCGGTTGGGACCTCGCTTTAGGAAGGCAAAAACGTATTTTTTCATTCCGTAGTCATCAGCTCCATATTTTTCCGCTTTTTCGGCATCAAAAAGAACCTCCCCTTTTTTGGGAAGTGTTGTTGCTGAGTTTACGATTCGGAACACTTGGCCCCCCGGAGCATGAAAATAGTAGAAGTGATCATGGTCTTGATATTTTTCCACTTCGGGCAGCATGGGAGGAGCACCAGAATCCTTGATGATGGATTGAACGGCTTCATATTCCGTGGAAGGCACCAATAGCCCCAATTGCATGGATTTGATGAATTCAGTCGTATCCAAGATCATATTTTCGTCTGAATGGTAGGCAAATTTCACAAAGCCACCTCCGTCAAAATATACCCAATCGGAATCAGCTTTGGCATCTATTCTTCTGCCTAAGGCGGTTCCAAAAAACGAATTGACCGCTTCCCTTTTATTTTCATGGATATTGACCTTTGCCTGAGCCGTAAAGACAATGGTGTAATCTGATGGGGTTTGTGCGGTCAACGAAAAACTGAAGAACAGGGCAAAGAGGAGAAAGACTTTTGTTTTCATAATACAGAAATTAATGGTCTCCCATAAAGTTAACCGATTATTGATTAAAAACAGATTTGTGCTTTTGCCAAAAAATAGGTGTAAATGGGTAGAAAAAGAAAAAGCCAATCCCTTTAATTATTCCAGACACCCCCTGTAAAAAGGGAGAAAGGGATGCACTTCTACCGTGAAAAGTCCATTTTGAATAGCGACGTCTTGGTGTAGCAAGGCTTTGGCAGATTGCAAATCAGTCGCTTTTAGAACAATCATTCCTGTATCGCTAAATCTTGCGCCCAAAGTGATCGTTTCCTCTTTTCTAAGCGTAGACAAAAAAACAGAATGTTCCTTAAAATAAGGTTGATTCTGGGGTTCTCTGTCTTTGTCCCAAAGATTTCCAACAGTATACAAGGCCACGAACTGTGATTTGTTTTCTGCATTATCTTGTGCGGAGATAAGAAAGGGAAACAGCAATAGTAATATTAATTTTCTCATGTCACTATACCTTGCATTGGGATTTTTAAGGTTCTGTATCGCACTCTGTTTTACTCAAGGGCATGGATGAACTGAAACTAAGAACGGCAACATCCTTGAATGCCGTTCCGGTACTGTCCAATTCTCCAAACCCTTCGATGAGTTGGGCATCCTCTACCAAAAAGGCCATTTCACGGGTGCTTTCCTTCCCTTCAGATATAAAGGTATACTTGCCCAAAAGCACACTGTCGTTCATGACTCCGGCAAAGGTTCCCTTGTTGCCATCTTTTTCCTTTAAGGCATAGCTGAGATTGCCTAGTACAGTTGTGGAGACATCGGTAATTTCAAAAACAATGCGGTTTCCGTTGGCATCATAGATATAACATCCTACCTCTAAAGATGGAGCCGACTTCTCCTCAACGACCGTAGTAGTCTCTGGCTGGCCATTGTTGTTTTCCTTTTCCGTTTTGGTTTTACAGCCAAAAACCAAAAGAGCGGTAAAAACGATATATACAATTGTTTTCATGGTCAGTCTATTTTTTTGAAAATGAGAAGGTTTTCCTGACTGCCGTTGGAGAGGTATAATCGATTGTTTTCAATCTTATAGGTAGTGCCGCTCTGAAGATTTCTGAGGAAGGTAGACTCCGCATCCATATTGGGGCAGGCCATTTTGGTGGAGGCCGCATTGGTAAATCGGAGCAGATCTTTTTCAAAGAAAAGCTCCCCGGTCATCCTATTGCAACCGGCAAAGCCCGAAAAGCGATTGGTTTTAATATCGATTTCCATATTGGGAACATCCCTTCCGTTAAAGTCATCTTTGGTTACGGCTTGTCCATTCATTTCTTCCAAAACCCAAATATCATGAAGTCTATAGTCCGTAATATAGGAACCACAACCCTCAAGGGCATGGGTTTCCTCTTCCCCGGTATATTTATAGGCAATGGTGACGGTATAGGGCGATTTTTCACCGGACATGGCATTGGTACATTCCTTGTGGGCAATGATCACATCCATGGAAACGGCTTCGGTTTGTATACGGTACATACTTATGTTGGCATCTTGGGCCTTGATTGGCGTGGTATGCGGTGTGATGATGGTATCTTCCATCATGTTCAGTTCCACTCGGTTCTCTTTTACCTTAAGGCCCCAAAAGGGTTCTGTGCCAGTCGCCTTAAAATAACTGTCGTCCATTTTTATGGCAACGGGTTCAACGGTCTTTATTTGCAGGGTGTCTTCCTGAGTGATTTCTTCCTGATCGGTGTTGTCCTCTTTTTTCTTCTCCACACAGCTTGAAAGGAGCAGGGCAAAACAAAGCGATGTCATTATTTTTTTCATGGCTCAACTTTTGTAAAACGCATCATGGGAACTTCACCTATCAATAGATTGAGTTTTCCTTCCTCCAAGGCAAACCCATCTATTTTTTGCATCATAGTTAGAAACTGTCTTTCACCACCACCGCAGAACATCATGGTAGTAGGTCCGGGTTCCCCAAAGGAAATGGTATTCGCGTCCAAGGTATAATCTGCCGAATACCCATTACAGCTATCGTTTCCCATGACTTTGCTAGATTCTTGATCAAAGCTGATCTGTGGTTTTTTGTTGGGAAAGAGTCCGTCAAAGGCAATGCGGGGGCCGGACATGTACTCCAATTCCCATGTGGGACCGAACAATTCAGCGGAACCATCCGACTTTGGATTACAGGAAAGGGTCAAAATCAAAACAAGGGAACAAAGAATACTTGAGTGTTTCATTTGTGGGAAATTAATGGTTAATGCAAAGAAAAGTACTAAAAAAATGCCTTAAACACCCCTAACCCATGGGTTAATTAAATGATAAGAAGTGTTGTTACTCTTTTCGGATGCTCCAAACTTCGTAGATGGGTTGCCCTTTGCTGCTCAACCCGGAATGGTGCCAATCTCCGTCCTTCAGCTCATAGTTAAACCCTAAACTTGCTCCTACGCGTGAGTCGTCCCTAGAGAAAAACCCAATGTTTTCCGTGTATTTACCATCAACCGTGGTATAGGTGCCCCCTCCGGTTCCCATAAAAGCTTTGGTCTCCGTGTTATAGGCAATCCATTGAAATCTGGTGCCGGATAAAATTTTCATGGTCTTTCTGGGTCCTGAGGTATCACGTTTTGTAATTTCTCCATCCTGCTTACGGCCGGAAATCAACCATGCTCCCTGTAAATCACCGGGAGTGCCGTCATCCAAACGGCTCCAGATTTTTTCCCCAACATAAAGTTTTCCGTCTTTGTAGGTGTAGGGGAACGAATTTGTTGAACCGACCATCTGAGGGTCAAAAGAGGCAAACTCCAAGGTATAGGTCAGCGTGTCATCGTTAGAAGAAAATTGACCTCCCTTGGTGCCGAGGAACTTTCCGTTTTCTTTTTCGAAGAAAGCTTCAGAAAAAAATCCATGGGTAATAATGGCTACATATTGCACCTCCACACCATCATTGTTGATAAGGTTGGCCTGCCAAGCCCCGTTGAGATTTTGGGCCTTGATGGTGAACAAAGCAGAAAAAACAAGAAACAAGAATACTATTTTTTTCTTCATGATGGATATATTTTATATAAAGCTAGCATATTGTTTGGTTTGTCTGGGAATCCACATGGCCATAAACAAAAAATGCTGTTGTCTTAGGAATAAAACAACAGCATTTCAAAGATGTATGTTGGAGGATTACAGCGTCCTAAGATACTCTGCAACGTCCCTTGCTTCGTCTTCCGTAAGGTTTTGGTTAAGCATGATGGCATTGTTGTTTTCCTTCATCAATGCCTTGGCGATGGGATCTTCCTTAAGCATTCCATCAGGATTCAAGATCATGTTCATGACCCACTCTGGGCTTCTGCGATCGTAAATGCCTTTCATGGCAGGGCCGATCATCTTTTGATCAACCATATGGCAAGCAACGCAAATGGACTCGAACGTGGCTTTCCCGCGCGCAGCCATTTCTTCGTTGATGGCATCTGCAAAATCAACATTCTTTATAGGTCCAACCCCTTTGTTGTCCATATCTACTGGAACACCTTCACTGGCTTGTACTTTTTTCTCTTCGGTCTTGGTTCTGCTTACTTCAAAACCATCCTTTTTTTCTTCCTTTTTGCCACCGCAGCTTGCCACAAAGGCACCCAATGCTAGAAATACAAGTATTTTTTTCATTCTGAACGTAATTGTAGTTTGTGTAAATGCAGCTACTAAGATAGGCATTTAAGGTCTAATTTTTATGGGTTTTTGGAGTTACCGCTACAATCTTTCCCAAGAATGTGATTTATCTAGTGGGAATTGAAAAAATCCAAGCTTCTTTTTTCCGTGTACGTACAATTATTCTTACCCCAAAAACCAACATGCCCTCCATATTTTGGGATTTCCAAGAACAGATTTTCATTTTGCCCCGCCTCGAAAATGGGATAACATTCCTCCCCTAAAAAGGAATCGTTTTTTGCATTGATGATGAGACTGGGAACCGTAATATCTGGCAGAAACTGAAGTGAACTGCATTGGGTATAGTAATCCAATGCATCTTTAAAGTGGTGCGCTCGACTGGTGTAGATGTCATCGAAATCCCTTAGGGTCTTGATGTTTTTGATATCCGAATCTGTAATCAACTCAGGGAAAAGGTGTTGTTTCTGCCTTAGTTTGGCAATCAAATGCTTTTTGAATCGTTGGGCGTAAAGTACATTTTTTTGGGTGAGCAATTGTTCGCAGGAGCTCTGTAGGTTACAAGGTACCGATATAGCCGCTGCTCCCTTGATTTCTTTCGGAATTGTATTGCGTTCCCCCAAGTATTTGAGCAAAAGATTGCCCCCCAGGCTAAATCCATTCAGATAAATTTCCGAGTAGGGATAGGTATTGAGGATATGGGAGATGACTTCCTCCAGATCTTCAGTGGCACCCGAATGATAGGAACGGTACAACCTATTGGGCTCACCGCTGCATCCCCTAAAATTCACGGCACAGGCATCGAATCCATTTTGGTTGAACAGTTTGGCGCTACCGGTAATATAAGGGCGTTGCCCATCTCCTTCGAGACCATGCAACAGGATAACCAATTTTCTTGTTGAAGTGGTGGATTGACTCCAATCCAAATCCAAAAAATCCCCATCGGCTAAGCGGAGGCGCTCCCTTTTCTGGGTTACACCGTTTACCCTACGGACCAGACCACAATAAATGGTGGACAAATGCCCGCTCTTAAAGAATATGGAAGGGGAATAGTTGGCAGTAACCTCGGGCATTGTCAATATGATCGGTTTAGTTTTTTGGAAATACCTCCAAAAGCTTGTATTGTTCCTCTATGGCATTTTTGAACCCGGTTTTTAGGGTTTTAACCAATTCAGAGACAGGAAGTACATCATCAATGGTGGTAACCCCTTGTCCTGCGGACCAAATGGTCTTCCAGGCCTTGGCCTCGGTATTCAACTCCTTGCCAAAATCTATTTTCCGGTCTTTTTTCAAATCTTCTTCCGAAACTCCGGCAGCCTTAAGGCTGGCCGCCAAAAAATTGGCATGTACCCCGGAAATGGCGGCAGTGTAGATAACATCGCTGGCCCCGGCCTCAATGATCATTTTTCGATACTCCTCGGGAGCCTTGCTCTCTTCGGTATTGATAAATCGGGTGCCCATATAGGCCATATCGGCTCCCATTTGAAGGGCTGTGGCGATATCCTGTCCAGTGCTGATGCACCCTGAGAGGATGATGGTTTTGTGAAAGAATTTCTTGACCTCGTGCACCAAGCTCATCGGGTTTAGATTCCCCGCATGTCCTCCCGCTCCGGCAGATACCAAGATAAGTCCGTCCACACCGGCCTCGGCCGCTTTTTCGGCATGTCGTTTTTTAATGATGTCGTGGAACACCAAACCACCATAACTGTGGATGGCATTGACTACTTGGCTCACGGCACCCAAGGAGGTGATGACCAAGGGTACTTTGTGTTTCATGCATAGTTTTACATCGGCTTCCAATCTGGGGTTGGTGGGGTGTACAATAAGGTTCACACCAAAAGGAGCCGGTTTTTTACCGGTCTCTTTCTCAAATTGTTCGAGTTCCGATTTTATCTGGATGAGCCATTCCTCAAAACCCTCACTAGTACGTTGGTTCAAGGCCGGGAATGTTCCCACGATACCATTTTTACAACACTCCACCACCAATTTTGGACCGGAAATAAGAAACATGGGGGCAGCTATTACGGGCAAGGAAAGATCTTTGATGAATTCTGCTTTTTCACTCATGAGGTTTGTGTTAAACTATGTTTAAAAATAGGATTAATAATCGCACTTTATGGGACTCAGTTCTGAAAACTATGGTAATTTTACAATTATTATGCATGCATAACAAAATAACCCACTATGTTTTTTAAGGAATTTGATATTAGATGGAGCGATTTGGATGCCAACCGCCATTTGGCCAATTCGGCTTACATCAATTTTATGAGCCATACCCGGATGGCCTACTTGGGCCAATTGGGATTTGACCAAAAAGGGATGGCCGAGCACAATATAGGTCCGGTGGTCTTTTACGAGCATATGTACTATTTCAAGGAAGTGTTTGCTGGAAAACCCGTAAAGGTCTCATTGGGATTTGAAGGGATGAGCGAAGATGGGATGTTCTTTGAATTCAACCACGATTTTTATGACAGTAAGGGAAGAAATTTTGCCCGATGCCAGATGATGGGTGCGTGGATCGACCTTAAGGAACGAAGATTGATAGGATTGCCCCAACATTTCTTGGATGCATTTAACCAAATGGAAAAATCCGAAGGGTTCAAGACCTTGACCAAAGAGGACACCCGAAAGTTTGTACAAAAACCTATGGACTTGGCTTAGGGCGCATACTGGCCAAATATACCCCCACCAATACCAATCCCGTCGCAAGAAGTTTAATCCACGACAAATGGTCTTTACCAGAAAAAAGTGCAAATACAATTCCAATCAAGGGTTGTACGTAAATGAAGGCCCCAACGGTAGATGCCTTGAGCTGCGTCAATGCAAATACATTGAACAGATAGGTAAGGAATGTGGTTCCCACTACCACAAAAGCAATGGAACCATACGCCCATAGGGGCATGGTAGACCATTCAATCTCTAGAAATTCAGGTAAGGTAATGGGTAGGTTGATGATTACGGCCAAAGAAAAGAGCCACTTCATCAAGGTAAAGGGATGGTATTTTTCTATAAGGGTCTTTACCACAATGAGGTAGGCACCATAGAAAGTGGCATTTACAATAAATAGGAAATTCCCCAGGGGAATATTAGGGGCATCTTGCCGTATTTCGGCCCCAAAAAGAATGAGCCCCACGGCACCAATGAACCCTAAAAATATACCCAATCCTTTATTCAAGGTGATTTTTTCATTTAAAAAGAGGGCGGATAAAATGACCACAATAATTGGGGTTATGGTCACCAATACGGCACTATTGATAGGCGTGGAAAGCTGTAAACCCTTAAAAAACGACAACATGTTCACGGCCATGCCCAAGATGGTACACACCAAAATCCTGCCCCAGTCCCGTTTCTGGATTTTTTCCTTGGGGCCAAAAAAGGAGATGGCCCAAAACAAGATGGCCGCTCCACCAACACGAAGCATAATAAACCCAAAGGGTTTAACGTGCATGGGCATTACCCCTTTGGCCAGGGTATGGTTGATTCCGTAAATGGTGGTCGCCGCCAGGGCGCCCAAAATGGCTAGGGTTCTTTTACTCATGGATGCAGGGCCTCTTTTGCGGCCTGGACCACTTTCTTGGAGTTGCCAACAAAGATTTGTCCATCAACTAGGACAACAGGTCTTTTTAAAAAGGTATAATGTTCAAGGATTAGATTTTTGTAATCGTCTTCAGAAAGTTGTTTTTCATGCAACCCCTTTTCACGATAGAGCATGGCCCTTTTGCTAAAAAGAGACTCATAGCTTCCGGATAAGGCGGCCATTTCCTCCACCTGCTCAGAGGTCATGGGCTCCGACTTTATTTCTTGGAGTGCTACGCCTTGTAGAGGTTCCAATTCTTTTAAAATACGTTTACAGGTTGAGCAGCTGCCCAAATGGTAAATTTTTTTCATGCTATAGGTCTCTATGAGTGCAAAGGAACCGATTTTTGATCAAACCGGTATTAAGCCAATGCAAATTCAATGGCTTTTTGGACATGGATCTTGGCGGTATCAAATGTAGGTATCGAGGCTTCATGCTCTGGTACAAGGATAGGCAACTCGGTACAGCCCAATATGGCCCCTTCGGCTCCCTGCGCCTCCATTTTTTTGATAATCTCCAAACAAATGGTCTTGGCGGCATCGGTAAAAATTCCTTTGACCAGCTCATTGTAGATCATGGATTGAAGAAGCTCCCTGTCCGTTTCATTGGGAATCAAAACCTCAAGACCGTAGTCTTCCTGTAGTTTTTTGGTATAAAAATCCTTTTCCATGGTGAATTTTGTGCCCAATAGCGCCACTTTTTTCATTCCTTTCTCGCGGATGGCCTCCCCAGTGGCATCGGCAATGTGTAAAAAGGGCACGTCAATGGCTTGGGTAATGGCATTACTTACCAAATGGATGGTATTTGTGCAAAGTAGTACGATATCTGATCCGGCAGTTTCCAATTTTTTGGCATGAAGGGCCATGATATCACCAATTTTATCCCAGTCGTCCGAAAAGGAATACCGTTCAATTTCATCGAAATCAACAGAAGAGAGTATGGTTTTGGCGGAATGTGAACCCCCCAGTTTTTCACGAACGATTTCATTGGCGAATTGATAGTACATTTTTGAGGATTCCCAGCTCATTCCTCCGATCATTCCAATAGTTTTCATGTGTCTGTTATTTGATTTTTGACATATTCTCGGCCCCTTCCACTCGAATGGAGGTAAGCCATTTCTGTATTCTTTTGACGATGGTTTGTGATAGGCCCACAGAAAATTGGGTTTCAGGACAGCAGTTATAGTTGATGCAGTTTTCCATGATATTTACAATTCGCTAAATCTCAATATGTATTATAAAAAATTACAATTCATTTTTCAAGGCTTCAATATAGGCCTTGATCACCGCTTCGTTCCTTCTGTAATAGGTCCATTTCCCATGGCGGGTAGGGATGACCAAATCGGCATTTTGCATACTGTTCAAATAGGTTGAAACCGTGGATTGCGACAATCCTGTCTTGTCTTGGATGTACCCTACACATACCCCGTCATCAAAATGGTCAATATCTTGGTGGGGCGGAAAATTTACCTCTGGATTTTTCAGCCATTTCAAAATATTAACCCTAGTTTTATTGGATAAAACTTTGCTGATTTCAATCACATCCATAATACAAAAATAAACAAAATATCTACATATCTAAAAAAATAGATATGTTATTTAATTTTAACCAAATCCGGGAATGGAAAAACTATTCGACCTTATTTTAAAGAACAGAAGTATACTTCACAACCATTTACAGAACACCCCAAAAGAAAAGCTTTTTGAAATCCCTGAAGGCTTTAACAATAACATTTGGTGGAACATTGCCCATATTGTGGTCTCCGAACAATTATTGGTCTATGGACTTAGCGGCCAACCGTTGGTAGCGCCCGAAAACTTGGTGGAGAAATATAGGAAAGGTACCAAACCCAATGGGGTTCCAAGTGATGCTGAAATCGAATTGGTTTCCGAATTAATGTTCTCACTGCCCAAAAAGACTGCGGAAGACTACAAAGCGGGCGTCTTTGGTTCGTTTAAACCCTATGCGACATCGCTCAAGATTGAACTCAATTCGGTGGAAGATGCCGTTGCTTATGATCTACTTCATGAAGGCATCCATTTGGGTACCATCACGGCGTTGAAAAAGGTATTGGAAAGGGATTCTTAGGACTTCACTTTTCGTTTGAGATAGAGATTGATCTCGTTGTAAGGCAGCACCAATACAATGGGGCCATCGGCATAAGAGGCCACCTCATACTGGTTGTAGATCAGTTGAAGGCCATCCTCGGTGTATCCCATATTGTTGGGTAAATGGAAGACGTCCGCATCGAACATAAACCCCGTGGCATTGATGTTTTCGTCTTGGGGAATATCCTCTTGTATCCTGAACTTGGTCTCCGCAAACTTTTGAAATCCTTCCAAATCGTCAAAAAGCTCCCAGTTTTCCAGTTCAGTGCCACTCTGCTTGTCAAAATTCAGATAGGAGGTTGAGCCATAACCATGGGCTCCCCCGGTATAGGTATACGATTCAACCTGTATGGTGATCATTTGAGGGTCTTCGTACACAATGGTTCCTTGGATCTTGGCTTCCCAGCCTGGGGTTTCGTCGGGAAACCTTTCGTTCAATTCCTTGAAGCTATCGGTAAAGGACGTCATGGCCGATTGGATTCCGGTAATCTCCTCCTCCCCATCACCAAAGGAAAGTAGGGATATCATTTCCTCTTCCAAGGACCGATTGATGGTTTTGGCCACAGCGGTATCATCCAAGGCCTTGGGTACATTGATTTCAATAGTGGGGCAATCCTTGCAGTTTTCGCCTTGGAGTTCCAGAGGCTCAAAAGTAAGGTTGCTTTCATTTTCGCAACCAAGGGCTATAAGAAGTAGGAATATCAGGTATGGGGTCTTTTTCATAAAAAGGGGTGTTATGCTTTGCCAAAAATAAGACTTCATTGACTACTCCAAAAGATAACGATACATTTGTGTATCAATATTAACAAAATGAGCAAGAAAGATTTACGATTCAATAGCAAGACCATTCACGGGGGGCAGTTTCCCGATGAGGCCTATGGTGCCGTAATGCCACCTATTTATCAAACCTCCACCTATGCCCAGACCACTCCTGGAGGGCATAAGGGTTTTGAGTATTCCAGAAGTGCCAACCCTACCCGGACCGCTTTGGAAAATGCCTTGGCGAGTATAGAAAACGGGAACTACGGTTTGGCCTTTGCCAGTGGTCTTTCGGCCATAGATGCGGTCATTAAGCTGCTTTCCCCCGGGGATGAAGTGGTTTCGACCAATGATCTTTACGGAGGAAGTTATAGGCTCTTCAAACAGATTTTTGAAAAGTATGGAATCACTTTTCGTTTTGTGGGGATGCAAGAGGCAGATGCCATTGAGAAGCACATCAATGACAAAACCAAGTTGGTCTGGGTGGAGACCCCTACCAATCCCATGATGAACATTATTGATATAAAGGCAGTATCCGCATTGGCCAAAAAACATGGACTGTTATTGGCCGTGGACAATACCTTTGCCACCCCTTATCTACAACGCCCGTTGGATCTGGGGGCGGATATTGTGATGCATTCCGCCACCAAATATCTGGGAGGTCATAGCGATGTGGTGGTCGGGGCCTTGGTGGTCAAGGACAAGGAATTGGCGGATAAACTATACTTCATACAAAATGCCAGTGGGGCGGTTTGTGGTCCCATGGATAGTTTCTTGACGCTTCGTGGGATAAAAACATTGCACGTACGCATGCAAAGGCATTGCGAGAATGGCAAAGCCATCGCGGAATATTTGGCCAGCCACCCAAAGATTGAGAAGGTCTATTGGCCCGGGTTTGAGTCCCATCCCAACCATGATGTAGCCAAGGCCCAAATGGATGATTTTGGCGGAATGATCTCATTTGTTCCCAAAGGGGCAAGTTATGCCGATGCGATTCAAATTGTGGAAAAACTTGAAGTCTTCACCTTGGCCGAATCGTTGGGAGGCGTGGAGAGCTTGGCAGGACATCCGGCCAGTATGACCCATGCCAGTATTCCAAAAGAGGAACGGGAAAAAAGTGGAGTAGTGGATGCCTTGGTCCGTTTGAGTGTGGGCATAGAGGATGTGAACGACCTTATAGCCGACTTGGAGCAGGCCATTGATTGACCAATAATTGAAAAATTTTTAAAAAAACGTATTTCAAATTATTGAAAAACAATAATTTTGCCTTCAAATTACAAATTCACTAAAAAACAACCCTGAGACAATTCTAAGGGACAACAAATTTTAATCCGTTATATGGAAGCAAAAATCAAAGCATTTATGGATGAGGTCATTGCCAGAAATGGCCATGAGCCGGAGTTCATCCAAGCGGTCCAAGAAGTTGCCGAAACCGTAATTCCCTACATTGTTCAACACGATATTTATCATGGAAAGAACATCCTTTTGCGTATGGTGGAGCCGGAGCGATTGATTTCTTTTCGCGTAGCTTGGGTAGATGATGAGGGAGAGATTCATGTGAACCGTGGGTACCGTATCCAGATGAATTCCGCCATCGGACCGTACAAGGGAGGACTGCGTTTTCACCCAACCGTTAATGCGAGTGTGTTAAAGTTTTTGGCCTTTGAGCAGGTGTTCAAGAACAGTCTGACCACCTTGCCCATGGGAGGTGGAAAAGGAGGATCGGATTTTGACCCCAAAGGGAAATCCGATGATGAGGTCATGCGTTTTTGCCATGCTTTTATGACCGAGTTGTGTAGGCATATCGGTCCAAATACGGATGTTCCCGCAGGGGACATTGGGGTAGGTTCCCGTGAGATCGGGTTCCTTTTTGGGATGTATAAAAAAATACGCAACGAGTTCACAGGGGTACTTACTGGAAAAGGACGTTCCTGGGGAGGTTCCCTCATCCGTCCGGAGGCTACCGGATATGGTACCGTGTACTTTGCCGATAGCATGCTCAAGACCCGCAATGAAACTTTTGAAGGGAAGGATGTGGTAATCTCTGGCTCAGGAAATGTGGCCCAATATGCGGCCGAAAAAGTATTGCAATTGGGCGGTAAGGTGCTTACCCTTTCCGATTCAGGCGGATATATCTATGATAAGGACGGTATTGATGAAGGCAAGTTGGCCTTTGTCATGGATTTGAAAAACAACAAGAGAGGTCGAATTTCCGAATATGTGGACAAATACCCATCAGCGGAGTTCCATAAAGGAGAAACCCCATGGAACGTAAAATGTGATGTAGCCCTTCCGTGTGCCACCCAAAACGAACTGAATGGGGATGATGCCGCCATGCTCATCAAAAATGGATGTATTGCCGTGGCCGAGGGGGCCAATATGCCCTCAACCCCAGAAGCTATCCACGCATTTCACGATGCACAGATTTTGTTTGCGCCAGGGAAGGCCTCCAATGCAGGAGGGGTTGCCACTTCAGGATTGGAGATGTCACAGAACTCTTTGCGTATTAGCTGGACCCGAGAGGAAGTTGATGAAAGACTTAAAGGAATCATGGCCGACATCCACAATGCTTGCATTGAATATGGAAAAGAGGAAAACGGGTATTGCAACTATGTAAAAGGCGCCAATATTGCCGGTTTTGTAAAAGTTGCGGATGCCATGTTGGCCCAAGGGGTGATATAGTCCGTACGATCGACTATAGTTTTTGGTTGGCAGTTACCGGAGGGAGTACTTATTTTTATACTTTCGGTAACTGCCTCTTTTTTATAGCCCATGCAAGTGACCACCAAGGCCATAGTTCTTTCATCCCTAAAATATGGGGACACCAGTCTTATAGTTCGGGCATTTACCGAATCCGATGGTCTTAAATCCTATTTGCTGAAAGGAGTACTGTCCTCTAAAAGAGGAAAGTTGAAACCGGCCTACTTTCAGCCATTGATGCCTTTGGAAATGGTGGCCTACCATAAGAACAAGGGAACGCTGGAAAGCATCAGGGAGGTAAAGGTGGCCATGCCCTACAAGACCTTGCATACGGATATTTTGAAGAACAGTGTGGTGCTTTTCTTGGCGGAAATGCTGGGCAACAGTATTCAGGAGCAGGAACAGGACCAAGGGCTTTTCAATTATCTGGAGTATGCACTGCATTGGTTGGACGAACACCCGCTTTCCCCCAATTTCCATATCCTTTTTTTAATCAACCTTACCAAATATTTGGGCTTTTATCCGGACACTGCGTATGGCAATGAACCGTATTTTGATCTTTTGGAAGGGAGTTTTTGTTTGGAGCCTTCGCTTAATCCTTTGATTCACAGTGATAAAATAGTAGATTTTAAGAAATTTTTAGGCACGAATTTTGATGCATTACACGGAATACAACTAACTAAGTCCAACAGGCGGGAACTCTTAAAAACGGTCATCCTCTATTTCCAGTTGCACGTGCATGGATTTAGGGAACCCAAGTCTCTTGCCGTATTAAATGCAGTTTTTCAATAATATGGGGAAACCAACCTTGATTCTACTTTTTGTATTGTTTTCCATTACATTTTATGCCCAAGAAGTCACCGTTTTGGATGCGGATACCGGAGTGCCGGTGGACAATATCGCCATCTTCAACAAAGACCGATCAAAGGCAACAGTTTCAGATTCCAATGGCAAGTGCGATTTGGGGATTTTCTCCAAAACCGAAAAAATCACCTTTCAGCATATCAGCTATGAGCGGTATGTAACCACAAAGTCCCAGATTGCCAAAAAAGGGAATCGGGTGTATTTATATCTCAAGTCCGAAGAATTGCAGGAAGTGATCTTGTCCGTTTCCAAGTGGGAACAGCAGAAGAAGAACGTCCCCCAAAAAATCGAGACTTTGGATGCCCGAAGCATTGCGTTTACCACGCCGCAAACCTCTGCGGATCTATTACAGAACAGTGGAAAGGTCTTTGTGCAGAAAAGCCAGCTTGGCGGCGGAAGTCCTATGATCAGGGGGTTTGCCACCAACAGGCTTTTATTGTCCGTGGACGGTGTACGAATGAACAACGCCATATTTAGAGGGGGCAATCTTCAAAATGTAATATCCATTGACCCATTCACCATAAAAAGGACCGAAGTGGTATTTGGCCCAGGTTCGGTAATTTATGGTAGTGATGCCATAGGGGGCGTAATGAACTTTTATACCCAGAACCCCCACTTTTCATATACGGACAGTCTGGCTTTTTCGGGAGGGGCCCAATATCGGTTCGCATCGGCAAACAATGAAAATACGGCCCATGTGGATTTTAATCTGGGACAACGGGAATGGGCATCCTATACGAGTATCAGTTATAATAGTTTCGACGACCTTAAGATGGGAGAACATGGCCCGGACTCCTATGTACGCAACAACTATGTGGTGCGCCGTAACGGAACTGATGTTTTGATGGTCAATGAGGACCCCAAGAAACAGATTGTTTCAGGATATGATCAGATCAACATATTGCAAAAATTCACTTATAGACCTAGCAATAGTTGGAACTACGATTTAGGACTATATTATTCGGAAACTTCAGATTATTCGCGTTACGATAGGTTGATCCGTCCCACTGGGGATGGACTGGGTCTACGCTCCGCGGAATGGTACTACGGTCCACAGAAATGGTTCATGGGAAATTTTCAGGTCACCAAAAAGGGGAACAACAAATTCTATGATGGGGTAAAGCTCACTGCGGCCTACCAATTTTTTGAGGAGAGCAGGCACGATAGAGGTTTTGGGGATGTGGAGCTGTTTTCAACCAAGGAGAAAGTGGATGCCCTTTCGATGAACTTGGATTTTGAGAACAAAAAAATGGGGAAACTACACCTATATTATGGTGGCGAATATGTGCTCAACAAGGTAAATTCCAAGGGAAGCCAGAGGAATATCGAGACGGATGAGGTGGAACGTACGGCATCCCGATATCCGGACGGGGCCACATGGCAGACCGCTGCCGGGTATGTCAATGGGGAGTATCAGTTAAAGCCCAATGTCACGATATTGTCGGGAATCAGGTATAGTCAGGTCTGGGTGGATGCCCAGTTCGAAAAAACCTTCTACCCTTTTCCGTTTGATGAGGCCGATTTGATCACAGGAGCCCTTACCGGAAGTTTGGGAATCAGTTGGTTTCCCAAGGCCGATTTGCAGGTGACCCTCAATGGCTCCACTGGCTTTAGGGCCCCGAACATAGATGATATTGGAAAAATATTTGACTCCGAGCCGGGCTCCGTGGTGGTGCCCAACCCCGATTTGGAACCCGAATATGCCTATAATGGGGAGATAGGCATCCGAAAGAATTTTCAGGATAAATTGGTATTGAAGGGCGCTGCCTACTATACCTATTTGGTGGATGCTTTGGTCCGAAGGGATTTTACCTTCAATGGGCAAACTGAAATTGACTATAACGGGGAGCCCAGCAATGTACAGGCTATCCAAAATGCCGCTAAGGCCTATGTGTACGGTTTTGAATTTGGCGTGGAAGCCTACTTGGATGACCATTGGTCATTGGTATCCAATCTTACCCTTACCGAGGGAATCGAGGAAGATGATGATGGCACCGATAGTCCGGCGAGGCATGCCGCCCCTACTTTTGGGGACGTACATGTGGTTTGGCAGAACCAAAAACTAAAGGCTGATGTCTTCTTAAATTATAATGGCGAGGTGAGCCATGAAGATCTGGCCCTTTCCGAACAGGGTAAAACCTATATCTACGCCAGTGATGCCGATGGGAATCCGTATGCTCCCTCATGGTACACCTTGAATTTTAAATCGCAATATCAAATATCCAATGCGTTCAAGGCAACATTGGGTCTGGAAAACATGACCAACCAGCGGTATCGAATGTATTCCTCAGGCATTGTGGCCCCAGGGACCAATCTTATCTTGGGGTTGGGGTATGTATTCTAAAATAAAAAAGGCACGGAATTTCCGTGCCTTTTTCAGAAGTATTGCTGTTGACTAGATTTTTACACTGTCAATGGCTTTTTTAGCCGCTTCCTTGGTCTTGTCCATGGCATCCTCTCCAGCTTTCTTGATGCTGTCCAGGGCTTTTTCACCCAGTTCTTGGACTTCTTCTCCAGCGTTCTTGATGGCGTCGCCTGCATCTTTGGCGGCATCCTCAAGACTTTCGCCAGCATCTTCCAGTGCTTCAGTGGCTTCTTCAGAAGCATCTTTTGCCTTTTCGGAAGCATCTTTACAAGAAGTCAAAACGGACATCGATAAGGACAGGGCCATAACGGTAATAAAGACTTTTTTCATATTTAAATGGTTTAGTGTTAATCCGGTTAAGATATGGAATTTGGCATAAATGGGTATTTAAACCATATCATATTTACATTAAGGATATTAAGGAAATACTAATGCCCTTCGGGAAGGGTGTAATTCCATCTAAATTCATAATTTTGCAAACTTGGAATTCTAGAAGAGTAGCAGTAGATATGAAGTTTGCGGAATATAAGGGATTGGATTTGCCTAAAGTATCGGAAAAAGTTCTGGACTTTTGGAAAGACGAACAGATTTTTGAAAAGAGTGTTTCCACAAGGGAGGGCAAGGAAAGCTATGTGTTTTATGAAGGACCTCCTTCCGCAAACGGTATGCCGGGCATCCACCACGTAATGGCCCGTACCATCAAAGATATTTTCCCAAGGTACAAGACCATGAAAGGCTTTCAGGTAAAACGTAAAGCTGGATGGGATACCCACGGTCTCCCCATAGAGATCGGAGTGGAAAAAGAACTCGGGATCACCAAGGAGGATATCGGAAAGAAAATCTCAGTGGAAGAATATAATGCTGCTTGTAAAAAAGCGGTAATGCGTTATACGGATGTCTGGAACGAGATGACCGAGAAAATTGGGTATTGGGTAGATATGGACGACCCGTATATCACCTACAAGCCCAAATATATGGAGTCCGTTTGGTGGTTGTTAAAGCAAATCTATGACAAGGGACTGTTGTACAAAGGTTACACCATTCAGCCCTATTCGCCAAAGGCGGGTACCGGATTGAGCTCCCATGAGCTCAACCAACCGGGGACCTATCAAGATGTAACGGATACCACGGTAACGGCCCAGTTTAAAGTGAAGAAAGAAACACTTCCCGATTTTCTGAAAGGCATTGAGGGTGACCTGTATTTCTTGGCTTGGACGACCACGCCTTGGACGTTGCCTTCCAACACCGCATTGACCGTAGGTCCGAAAATTGAATATGTTACCGTAAAGACCTTCAACCAGTATACGTTTGAACCCATGACCGTGGTATTGGCCAAAGGTCTGGTGGGAAAACAATTTGCCGGGAAGTTCACCCTAGTGGAAACCGAAGCGGAATTGGCCGAATTCAGCGAAGGCGACAAAAAGATTCCATATTGGGTCGGGGAAAGTTTTGTAGGCAAGGATTTGGTCGGCATCCAATACGAACAACTATTGCCGTATGCACTTCCCTACCAAAATCCTGAAAATGCATTCCGTGTAATTTCCGGGGATTTTGTGACCACGGAAGATGGTACCGGGATAGTGCACACCGCGCCCACCTTTGGTGCTGATGATGCCTTGGTGGCCAAACAGGCCCAACCGGAGGTACCTCCCATGCTTGTTTTGGATGAAAACAACAATCCCGTTCCCTTGGTGGATTTACAGGGAAGGTTTAGGCCGGAGATGAAGGAGTTTGGAGGCAAGTACGTCAAGAATGAATATTATGAGGATGGTGAGGCTCCTGACAAGTCTGTTGATGTGGAGATCGCCATTAAACTAAAAGAAGAGAACAAAGCCTTCAAGGTGGAAAAATACGTCCACAGCTACCCCAACTGCTGGCGTACGGACAAACCCATTTTATATTACCCGCTCAATTCCTGGTTCATCAAGGTCACCGATGTCAAAGATCGCATGTTCGAGTTGAACCAGACCATCAACTGGAAACCCAAGGCAACCGGGGAAGGGCGTTTTGGCAACTGGTTGGCCAATGCCAACGACTGGAACTTGTCCCGCTCCAGATATTGGGGGATTCCGTTGCCCATCTGGAGAACGGAGGATGGTAAGGAAGAACTCATCATAGGTTCTGTGGAAGAACTCAAAGCCGAGATGGCCAAAGCTGTGGAAGCTGGGGTATTGGACAAGGATGTATTTGCCGATTTTACAGTTGGCGATATGAGCGAGGCCAACTATGATAAAATCGACCTGCATAAAAATATTGTGGATGGGATAACCTTGGTGTCTCCGTCCGGGCAACCCATGAAACGGGAATCGGACCTTATCGATGTTTGGTTTGATAGTGGTTCCATGCCCTATGCCCAATGGCACTACCCTTTTGAAAACAAGGAATTGATAGATGATGGCGTGGCGTTCCCGGCCAATTTCATCGCTGAGGGAGTGGATCAGACCCGAGGGTGGTTCTATACCCTGCACGCTATTGCCACAATGGTTTTTGATACGGTTTCCTATAAGAATGTGGTTTCCAACGGACTGGTGCTGGACAAGGAGGGCAAGAAAATGTCCAAACGTTTGGGCAATGCCGTAGATCCTTTTGAAGTATTGCCGGAACATGGCCCCGATGCCACGCGCTGGTACATGATTTCCAATGCCAACCCATGGGACAACCTAAAATTTGATATTGATGGGATCGTTGAGGTGAAGCGAAAGTTCTTCGGAACGCTTTACAACACCTATTCCTTTATGGCATTGTACGCCAATATTGATGGGTTCACTTATGCCGAGGCTGATGTTCCTTTGAAGGACAGGCCAGAGATCGATCAGTGGATCTTGTCCGAACTGCATACCTTGATCCAAAACGTGGATGAGGCCTATGCTGATTATGAGGCCACGAAGGCCACACGGATGATTTCGGACTTTGTACAGGAAAACCTGAGCAATTGGTATGTGCGTTTGAGCAGAAGGCGGTTCTGGAAAGGAGATTACCAGCAAGATAAGATCTCTGCCTATCAAACCCTGTACACTTGTTTAAATACCGTGGCCAAGCTATCGGCTCCCGTGGCGCCATTTTTTATGGAACAGTTGTACAAGGATTTGAACGCAACAACGCAAAAAGAAGGGTTTGAAAGTGTGCATTTGGCAGAATTTCCAGTGCATGATCCCGCCATGGTGAACAAAAAACTGGAGCGTAAGATGCAATTGGCCCAGAAGGTTTCATCCTTGGTGTTGTCCATCCGACAAAAAGAAAAGATAAAGGTGCGACAGCCCCTGCAAAAAATAATGATTCCCGTTTTGGACCATACCCAAAAGGAGGATATTGAGGCGGTATCGACCTTGATCAAATCCGAGGTGAATGTCAAGGAAATTGAACTGTTGGATGATGCTTCGGACATCTTGGTAAAGCAAATAAAACCCAATTTTAAGGTTTTAGGTCCTAGATTTGGCAAGGACATGAAAGCTATTGCCGCAGCAGTTGGGCAGTTGGGCCAAGAGGATATCCAAAAAATAGAAAGAGAGGGAGAATTAATGCTGGAGTTGGATAATAAAAGCGTTACTTTACAGTTGACAGATGTAGAAATAACCTCTCAAGATATTGAAGGTTGGTTGGTGGCAAGTTCGGGTCCATTGACGGTGGCCTTGGACATTACCATAGATGAGGCCCTTAAAAAAGAGGGGATTGCAAGGGAATTGGTGAACAGGATCCAGAACATACGTAAGGAGTCTGGATTTGAGGTGACCGACAAGATCAGTATTAAAATACTGAAAGACGGTTTTGTGGAAAATGCGGTTTCCAGTAATGAGGATTACATCAAAACGGAGACCTTGACCGCAGAACTCAATTTAGAGGAACAACTAGACGAAGGTGTTGCTATAGCCTTTGACGAAGTGAATACAAAATTGTTTATCCAAAAGCATTAGAAAATGGCAGAAGAACTTAAAGTACGTTATTCGGATAAAGACCTTGAGGAGTTTAGAACTTTGATCGAGGAAAAAATAGAAAAGGCCAAGAGTCATTTGGAGCTTTTGAAGAGTTCCTATATGAATGATGGAAACAATGGCACTGATGACACCTCTCCTACCTTCAAAGCGTTTGAGGAGGGCTCAGAGACCATGAGCAAAGAGGCCAATACCCAATTGGCCATCCGTCAGGAGAAATTTATCCGGGATCTTAAGAATGCCCTTTTAAGGATAGAGAACAAGACCTATGGTATTTGCAGGGTCACAGGAAAGCTCATCAACAAGGAGCGCTTGAAACTGGTTCCGCATGCCACATTGAGCATTGAGGCAAAGAACATGCAGAAATAATAAAACGCCTTAGGGCGTTTTTTGTTTATGAGGACAACGGTATTTTTGTTGGGCTTCTTTATCCTTGCACAGCTTCAAGGACAAAAATTGGTAAAGAAGGCCTTTATCGGACCTCGAACGGAGTACATCCAGATAGATGCTGCCAATTGCTATACCATTACCCTGAACACGGCGCCAACCAAAGAGGTCGAAGTAAGTGCCAGTATTGAAGGAGAGTATGCCAAGGATCTCTTGGTTTCCATTGAGGAAGAAGGGGCCACGGTACGGATCAGTGCAGGCTTTCACCCCAACTTCATAAGTCCAAATGATAAATTGAGTGCGCATAAGGTCATTTCCATTGCTTTGGAAATCACTATCCCACAATATGAAAATGTGTCGGTTTTTGGAACCCATTGCGAGGTACAGGTGGAGGGTAAGTATAGCGATTTGAACATAAAGTTGTCCGATGGGCGGTGCATTCTGAAAAATGTCTCGGAGGTTGTGGAGGTCAATACACAAAATGGTGATATTTGGTTGACGGCCCTTAGCGGGAATGTGATGGCGGAAAGCGCTTATGGTGAAGTGGAACAAAACCAGATTCCCAAAGGGAACAACCAATATATGTTAAAGACGGTGGAAGGGAACATCCATCTTAGGAAAACAAAATAATATCCATATTTTTGCAACTTCGTTAAAAGATATGAGTTTAAAAAAATCCTTGTTCATCATTGTTTTGATCCTGCTCGTGGATCAAATAAGCAAAATCTACATCAAGACCAGTTTTGTTTTGGGGGAATCGGTGGACGTGCTGGGATGGTTCAAAATACTTTTTATTGAAAACGAAGGAGCGGCTTGGGGAACCAAGTTGAGTGATTTGTTGCCCATTTCTGAATCTGCCGGAAAATTGGTTCTGACGGTTTTCAGGATTTTCGCTGTTTTTGGAATTGGCTATTGGCTTTGGGACATCACCCAAAAACAATCCCCAAGGACTTTGATTTTGGCCGTATCCCTGATTTTTGCAGGGGCCTTGGGCAATATCATCGATTCTGTTTTTTACGGGGTGATTTTTGACCATAGCAGCGGACAGGTGGCCACATTGTTTTCTGACCAACCCTATGGAAGTTTATTGCACGGAAAGGTGGTGGATATGCTTTACTTTCCCATGATAGATACTACATGGCCCAATTGGGTTCCGTCCATAGGGGGAAATAGGTTCCGGTTTTTTGAGCCTGTTTTTAATATTGCCGATACCGCAATCAGCACGGGAGTCGGTATTTTGATTGTCTTCAACAAAAAAGCATTTCCAAAACAGGAAGAGACAGGCGAATAAGTTACCGGTTAAATGTATAGACCTTTCCTGGGGTAACACAATAGTCGAGCGTTACGTCATTTTCATGCACATCAGTAATCAAGGTTTCCTCGGCCTTAAAGAAAGAAAGTCCAATCTTGATGGTTTCTTTTGGACATTTATGCAAAAAAGTATCGTAGTACCCTTTTCCATAGCCTACACGATGGCCATGTTCGTCAAAAGCCAACAGGGGTAAAAAAACCACATCGATTTTGTCCTCGGGAACGATAATTCCATCTACGGGCTCTGGAATGTGCCATTTATTTTTTCGAAATACCGTATTATCGGTCAATAGGTAGTTTTCCATGGAATTTTCTCCACTTACCTTGGGAATCACTACGTTTTTATCTTTTCCCTGCAAGAGGGTAATCAGGGGTAGGGTATCTACCTCTTTGTTTTCCTCTATACCCAAAAACGTATGGAAATAAAAAAAATCCCAAATAGGGATTTGTAGTACATGATTTGCTAAAAGTATACTAAAATCAGAGGCCGATACATCAGATAGTTCGGCCCTCATTTGTTTGTATTTTTTTCTTAGTTCATGTTTCAACATCTAGATGCTGAAAATTTGGGGTAGTGTTCTGGGGCAATACATTCCTACTCTCCTCTGGTCGAAACCGAGAAGAAGATTTTGAAGAAAAGCATCAAAATCAAGTACATTCCCAAAACGATTACATAGTTTTCCATAGGATTGTATTTATACCGTTAAATGTAGGTAAAAGAATTGATAAGTTCACCACGAAATGCACTTTTTATCGATGAAATGCATTCTTTTTTGTAACAGTTTAACATTTTTCAGAATTCCTTAACCAAAGTATTGTAGATTTCCCATAGTCATTTTACGGGAAAACCATAGTTGGGCACCTGGGAAATAAAGTGAACCAAATCCGTTGTGTTTTTTATTTCCATGGGATGAAAATACGTATCGATCAATGCAGAACAGGAAATGATCAAGTTTAACAACAAACACTATAATTAAAATATAACTTTGTTGGTAAGATCAGTTAAGGGCCAATTTTCCAGAACTCTATGTCCAACCCATCCATAAGTGTACAAATAAGTGTGCTGCCCAATAATCCGGGAGTGTACCAGTTTTATGATGCCGACGGTAAGATTTTATATGTGGGAAAGGCCAAAAGCCTAAAAAAAAGGGTTTCCTCCTATTTCAATAAAAAGCAAGAGTATGGCAAGACACGCGTCTTGGTGAAAAAAATCCACTCCATAAAACATATTGTTGTTGCTACGGAGTCCGACGCCCTGTTGCTGGAGAACAACCTGATCAAAAAACTGCTCCCTAGGTACAATGTATTGCTCAAGGATGATAAATCGTACCCTTGGATTTGTATCAAGAATGAACGCTTCCCAAGGGTTTTTTCCACTCGGAAGTTGATTAAGGACGGCTCGGAATATTATGGTCCGTACACCAGCATGAAAACCGTTAGGACATTATTGGATTTGATCAAGGGGCTTTACCCTTTACGAACCTGTAATTACGATTTGTCAAGGGAAAAGGTCGAATCAGGAAAATACAAGGTGTGTCTGGAATACCATTTGGGAAATTGTCTTGGACCCTGTGAGGGTTTGCAGAGTGAAACGGAGTATCACGGGCAAATTGCGGATATCAGGGAAATCATCAAGGGGAACTTCAAGGATTCGATCCAGACCTTTAAGCAGCAGATGAAGGACTTTGCGGAAAATATGGAGTTTGAAAAGGCACAGCGGTTCAAGGACAAAATAGACATCCTGGAAAACTATCAGGCCAAATCCACGGTGGTCAACCCCAAGATCAACAATGTGGATGTATTTTCCATAATTTCGGACGAGACCTATGCCTATGTGAATTTTCTACAGCTTTCCCACGGGGCCATTGTGCGCTCGCATACCCTGGAGATCAAAAAGAAATTGGATGAAACGGACGAAGAATTGCTGCAATTGGCCATAACGGAGATTCGGCAGCGGTTCAACTCAACATCCAAAGAGATTTACCTTCCGTTTCCGGTGATGGTGGAAGAAAACCTAAAGGTGGTCTTACCCAAATTGGGGGATAAACGTAGGATTTTGGAGTTGTCCGAACGCAATGCACGTTTTTTCAGGCAAGACAAGCTAAAGCAGATAAAGATCACGGACCCCGATCGCCACACCAAACGGATCATGGCCCAGATGAAGGCCGATTTACGTCTGTCCGAAGAACCTGTCCATATAGAGTGTTTTGACAATTCCAACATCCAGGGAAGCAACCCTGTGGCTGCTTGTGTTGTCTTTAAGCATGGGAAGCCCTCCAAAAAGGATTATAGGCATTTCAATATTAAGACCGTGGAAGGCCCTGATGATTTCGCCAGTATGGAAGAAGTGGTGTTCAGAAGATATAAAAGACTGCTCAATGAAGAAGAGCCCTTACCGCAACTTATTGTGATCGATGGGGGTAAAGGACAGTTGTCATCGGCCCTGAAGAGTTTGGAATTGTTGGGACTTCGGGGTAAGATTGCCATTGTTGGCATAGCCAAGCGCTTGGAGGAAATCTATTTTCCCGATGACCCGGTACCTTTGTATTTGGATAAAAGGTCCGAGAGCCTCAAGATCATACAGCAATTGAGGAACGAGGCCCACCGATTTGGTATTACCCATCACAGGAACAAAAGGAGTAAGGGTGCCATAGGGACCGAATTGGAAAGCATAGAAGGAATTGGAAAAAAAACGGCAGAACAACTATTGAAGAGCTTTAAGTCGGTAAAACGGATCAAGGAAGCCTCTGTTGAGAGTCTTGCGGAATCCGTTGGAATGGCCAAAGCACAGAAAATCTATAAATCCTTTCACTAGTGAGCGCAGTAAGAAAGAGCATAACGGTTACCCTGGTATTTATCTTGATCGGAGTTTTGGGTTGGTCCCAGACCGATGACAGAAAAGTGCCTCCCAAGGTTGGCCTCGTACTCAGTGGGGGCGGCGCCAAGGGATTGGCCCATATCGGGGCATTGAAAGTATTGGAGGAAGCAGGGGTCAAGGTAGACTATATAGGCGGCACCAGTATGGGGGCCATTGTTGGGGCTTTATATGCTTCCGGGTATTCGGCCAAAGAACTGGATTCCATTTTCAGGGTCACCGATTTTACAAAACTCATTCAAGATAATGTTCCCAGAGGAGCCAAAACATTTTACGAGAAAGAAGATTCGGAGCGGTACGCACTGACCTTGCCCTTTACCAATTTCAGTGTGACCTTCCCACAGGCCATTTCTGGCGGACAGAATATTTATAATGAACTCGTGCGGTTGCTTTTTCATGTCAAAGATGTGCATGACTTTCAAAAGTTGCCCATTCCTTTTCTGTGTATTGGGACCAATGTGGAAACGGGTGAAGAGATTCTTTTGGATCACGGGTATCTTCCAGAGGCCATTATGGCCAGTGGAACCTTTCCTTCCTTGTTTGAGCCCTCGGAGATTGATGGGGATATTTTAATTGATGGCGGGGTGGTCAACAATTACCCCATTGACAAGGTCAAGGCCTTGGGGGCCGATGTGGTCATTGGGGTGGATGTACAGCACAACCTTTCCACTAGGGAATCCCTGTCCTCGGCCACGGAGATTTTACTTCAGATCAACAACTACCGAACGGTCAATGATATGAAGAAGAAATCTGAAGAGACAGACATTTATATAAGACCGGATATTGACGAGTTCTCTGTAATTGATTTTGGGCGGAGCAAGGAAATTGTGGCCAGTGGTGAAGCTGCAGCAAGGATAAAAATGGATGCTTTACAGGCCTTGGCCTCGGAACAAAACCATGGGCCTGCGCCAAAGAAAGAGCGGATTCATGCCATGGATAGCCTTACTGTGAACAGGCTGATCATACGGGGAAATGATAAGTACACAAGGGGGTATATAAAAGGGAAGCTCAGATTCAATCTGGCCGAAAAGATTGCATTTGACAAACTCAAACAAGGAATCAATAACCTTTCTGCCACTGGAAACTTTAAGGCTATTCGTTATGAGTTGATTTCCAATGGATTGGGAACGGATTTGGTCTTGAAGCTAAAAGAGGATCCTACCAAAATGTTCATAAAGATGTCCGCCCACTATGACGATCTGTACAAAAGCGCGGCATTGATCAACCTTACCAAGAAGAATTTTTTGATGCGGGACGATGTGGCTTCTTTCGATTTTATACTTGGGGACCATATCCGCTATAATATGCAGTACTATCTGGACAAGGGCTATTATTGGAGCTTTGGCATCAATTCCAAGTTTACCGATTTTGATGAGGAAATCAACTTTGCGTTGATCCGCTCCAATTTTGATGTGCCGGATGCCTCGAACATCCGCGAAATCAGTTTGGATGTCTCGGATTTGACCAACCAGATATACCTGCAAACCGTTTTACAGGAAGAATTTGCCGGGACATTGGGAGTGGAACATCGTTTTTTAAGGCTCAGTACCCGTACCATCAACCAAGTGGAAGCGGATAATTCGGAAGATTTGTTGGCTTCTCCGGAAAGGACCTATTTTGAGGATTCCCATTATTTCAGTGCATTTGGAAAGTTAACGCTGGATACCTATGATGACAAGTACTTCCCGACCAAAGGGCTTTTGTTCGATAGTGACTTTCACCTGTATCTTTTTTCTTCCGATTTCAACAACAATTTCAGGGAATTTTCCGTGGGCAAGGCACGATTGGGGACTGTAATCCCCTTGACCCACAATCTGAGTTTTAATGTTGAGGCCGAAGGAGGTCTCAAACTGGGAACCTCGGCGGTAACCTCCTTTGATTTTGTATTGGGGGGCTTTGGAAATGACTTTGTGAATAATTTTATCCCCTTTTTGGGATATGATTTTCTAAGTCTCATTGGAAACAGTTTTGTGAAGGCGCATGGAAGGTTGGATTACAGGTTTGCCCCTAAGAACCACTTGCTCCTCTCTGCAAATTTTGCCAATGTGGAGGATGATCTTTTTAGAACGGGAAACTGGTTTACCGAACCTTCATTTTCCGGATATGGGGTAGGGTACGGTTTTGAATCTTTTATTGGTCCCATCCAGATTTATTATTCATGGAGTCCAGAGATAAATAATGACAGTATTTTCTTTAGTGTGGGCTATTGGTTCTGATGAAGGAAGATGTATGAAAACCAGCATTTTTCTTAAGAATTTGCAAAAAAACATGCGTTTGGGCACCATTCTGATGCAGGTATAGTTAAAGTCCGTTAAAAACCGATTTTCCTACAAAGGCTTGATGTATCTTTACACCCAATAAGGGGTGGTTCCCTTATAACTTTAAGTATTGGTTTTTCATAATTTAAAGTTTGGTTGGTTATTTAGGAAAAGCCCAGTTTTAAGACTGGGCTTTTTTTTACATACTATTTTGGAACAAGTTTTGTTTAAGTAATTGTAAAGATATTAGCCTCGATGACGTTTTTAGTAATTTTACATTGAACCAACTGCTTATGAAAAAGATACTTATTATACTTTTCGCACTATATGCACTCCCTGGAATTTCCCAAAAACCGGTGCCGGCATACAAGCCTGGGGAATGGTTGAAGTTTCGCATACACTACGGCTTTCTCAATGCCAGTTATGCCACCTTGCATTTGACTTCAGAAACCCTGAACAATGTTCCGGTCTACCATGTGGTGGGAGAGGGAAAGACCACAGGGTTTGCCAGTATATTTTTTAAGGTGGACGATACCTATGAAAGCTATTTTGGTCGTAAGGATGGAAAACCCCACAGATTTGTCCGGAAAATAGATGAAGGAGGCTATACAAAGGATATTGAAATAGACTTTGATTATGAAAAAAAGAAAGCCATTCTAAAGGACAACAAGAATGGTACACAAAAAGATATCCCTGTCCATAACGATATACAGGACCTTATATCGGCATCCTACTTTTTAAGAAGTGCCTATGATCTTGATCATTTTAAGGAGGGAGAATCCATTGATTTGGACCTTTTGTTCGATGATGACGGGGTTTTTCAGTTTAAACTGAAATATTTGGGGAAAGAAATCATCCGAACCAAGTTTGGGAAGGTGGAATGTCTTAAATTTAGACCATTGGTTCAGTCAGGTCGTGTCTTTAAGGAAAAAGAGAGTCTTACCCTTTGGGTATCCAACGACCTGAACAAAATTCCCATACGGATCAAGGCCGATTTGGCCGTAGGCTCCTTAAAAGCAGATTTGGATGGGTACAATGGACTACGAAACCAGTTTAAAATTATAATGGACTAGCATTGATGAAGAATGATGAGCTAATTCAGTCCCAGATCAACAAGCTTGAGGAAAAGTATAAAAACTCGGGGCAGGACCTGAGCTCTTATTTGGACGGACTTCTCTATCAACGATATCTTACGTATTGGGATTACATTCACTTGGATACCTTATTGAGCATCCAGGTGCCACGGACCCATTTCCCCGATGAAGAGATCTTCATCATGTACCACCAGATTACCGAGCTCTATTTTAAGCTCATCCTCCACGAACAAAAGCAGATTACGGAAGATAAGTCCCAAGACCTTAAGTTCTTTATTGAAAAGGTCAACCGGATGAACAATTATTTTAAGGCCTTGATTTCATCTTTCAGTATCATGATCAAGGGGATGGAGCGGGAACAGTTCCTTCGGTATCGTATGGCATTGCTTCCTGCCAGTGGATTCCAATCGGCACAATACAGGATGATAGAGATTTATGCCACCCCATTGGAATATTTGGTACACCATACCGAGAGGGATTCCTTTTCGGCCGAAGATGGCATAGAGGAACTCTTTGAGCATATCTATTGGAAAAAAGGGGCCACCGACAAGGCCACGGGAGAAAAAACCTTGACCCTGAAACAATTTGAGATACGGTATACCCCAAGACTGCTCAGGATCGCCAACCAAGTAAAGGATAGCACTATATACCAAAAATACCTTCAATTGCCGGAAGCATCAAGGAACAATGAAGCGTTGATCAAGGCGTTGAAAGACTTGGACGTCAATGCCAATGTAAACTGGCCCTTGATGCATATGGGCTCTGCATACCGGTATTTGGGGAAGGAAAACCAAGAAGTGGATGCCACAGGAGGCACCAATTGGAAGCAGTTTTTACCACCCAGTTTTCAAAAAATAATATTTTTCCCAACTTTGTATTCAGAAAATGAGTTGGATGCATGGGGAAAACAATGGGTGGATCATATTTTTAACCCTGCAAACAAAGAATACAAGGAAATATAAAATGCAAAAGTTTTTTGGGGCAATCTTGACACTGATGATAGTCTTGGTGTCATGCAAACAGGATAAAGTTTTGGTGGATGAGTTGGTAAAGGTTGAAAACATTGAAAAACCACCGGTAACACATTTTGGATTCAATCTTGAGGAATTCAATGTGGTTCATGATACGGTGAAGCGTGGGGACAGTTTTGGGGAACTTATGCTTCGGAACAAGGTGGACTACCCGAAGATTGCCGCAATTTCAGAAAATTTCAGGGACACTTTTGATGTTCGTAAAATCAAAGTGGGTAAACCCTACACTATCCTTAAATCAAAAGACACTTCGGAAGTAGCGGAGATTTTCATCTATCAGAATGACAAGATCAATTATACCGTGGTGGACCTCCGCGACAGTGTAACCGCCTATAAAAGTCGGAAAAAGGTAAAATTGATGGAGCGCGAGGTTGGAGGGGTGATCACCAATAACCTTTCTGAAACCTTGGACAACCTTGGAGTGGACTACAACGTCACCATAGACCTTTCCGAAATCTATGCATGGACCATAGACTTCTTTCGATTGGAGAAAGGGGATAAATTCAAGGTCATTTATGACGAACGGTACATCAACGACAGTATTTATGCCGGCCGTGGCCCCATAAAGGCAGCTTTGTTTGAGCATAAGGGAAGGACCATTTATGCGTTTCCGTATGTGACGGATTCCTTGAAGAATATCTTGGATTACTATGATCAAGAAGCGAATAACCTCAGAAGTACTTTCTTGAGGGCTCCCATCAAGTTTGGGTACCGCCTTTCGTCCCGTTATAACCTAAAGCGAAGGATTGCGTATTACGGATATAAAGTGAGGCCGCACAAGGGTACCGATTATGCAGCTCCTATTGGAACCCCTATCATTGCCACTGCAGATGGTACCGTGACCGAATCTACCCGAAGGGGAGGTAACGGGAAGTACGTGAAGGTCAAACACAATAGTGTTTATAGCACCCAGTACCTCCACATGAAGAACCAAAAAGTAAGGAAAGGGGATTTTGTTCGCCAGGGTGATGTAATTGGATGGGTCGGAATGACCGGAAACACCGGTGGCCCCCATGTATGTTATCGCTTTTGGAAAAACGGAAGACAGGTAGACCCCTTGCGTGAAAAATTACCCACCGCAGAGCCCATTGCAGATTCCTTGCGTACCGATTATATGGCGCACATAGGACCATTGAAAGAGCAGTTGGACTGTATAGAATTTGTGAACCCCAACCCAGAACCCGAAGAAACCCTAATCTCATACAACCCGTAATGGCACTGCCCAAAATCGACCCGACAACGACCAAATCCTGGAAAAAACTTTTAGCCCACTACCAAGAAAACAAGGACACGCATCTTAGAGAACTTTTTGCCCAAGATGGCAATCGAGGGAAGAAGTTTTCCTTGTTGTGGAACGATTTTTTGGTGGACTATTCCAAAAATAGGGTGACTGAGGAAACCCTATCGCTTTTGCAGGAATTGGCCGAGGAAGTTAAACTCAAAGAGGCCATGGATGCTTATTTTGGGGGAGAACTGATCAACCAGACCGAAGGTAGGGCCGTGTTACATACCGCCCTCAGGGCCAAGAAAGGAGATGAGGTCTTTGTGGATGGCGAAAACATTGTTGAGGAAGTCCAAGAGGTAAAGGAAAAGATCAAATTGTTTTCCGAATCCGTGATTTCTGGGGACAGAAAAGGATATACGGGCAAGGCATTCACCGATGTGGTCAATATTGGTATCGGTGGCTCGGATTTGGGACCGGTAATGGTCACCGAGGCCCTAAAATTCTACAAGAACCATCTAAAAACGCATTTTGTAAGCAATGTGGATGGGGACCATGTGTATGAAGTGCTAAAGGAACTGGATCCAGAGACCACACTTTTTGTCATTGTTTCCAAAACGTTCACCACACAGGAAACCTTGAGCAATGCCCTCACTATCAAAAAATGGTTTTTAAAGAAAGCTTCGGAAAAGGATATTGTGCAACATTTTGTGGCCGTATCCACCAACCTTGAAAAAATCAAGGAATTTGGTATTGCAGACGATAATGTATTCCCTATGTGGGACTGGGTAGGGGGAAGATTTTCCCTTTGGAGTGCCGTAGGACTGTCCATTGCCCTTTCGGTAGGATACCAAAACTTTGATGATCTTTTGTCCGGGGCCCATGAAATGGACATGCATTTTAAGGAAACCCCCTTTTCAGAAAATATACCTGTGGTCCTAGCCCTGTTAAGTGTCTGGTACAATAATTTCTTTGGTGCCGAGACCGAGGCAATCATCCCCTACACCCAATACCTAAGTCGTTTTTCGGCCTATCTGCAACAGGGGATTATGGAAAGCAACGGGAAGAGCATGGATAGGACCGGAAAAAGGGTAGATCACGAAACCGGGACCATTATCTGGGGAGAACCCGGGACCAACTCACAGCACGCCTTTTTTCAATTGATGCACCAGGGCACAAAACTTATCCCAACGGATTTTATTGGGTTTAAGAAATCGTTGCATGGCGATGTAGATCACCACAACAAGCTTATGGCCAATTTCTTTGCCCAAACCGAGGCATTGATGAACGGTAAAACGGCCGATGAGGTGAAAAATGAACTGCAGGCCCAAGGATTGTCCAATCAAGAACTAGGGCTTTTACTCCCATTCAAGATCTTTGAGGGCAATAAACCTACCAACACCATTTTAATACAGAAGCTTACCCCTAAAAGCTTGGGGGCCCTAATTGCTCTTTACGAACATAAGATCTTTGTCCAGGGAATCATCTGGAACATATACAGTTACGATCAATGGGGTGTTGAATTGGGGAAACAATTGGCCAAAACCATCTTAAGTGATATCGAAAATTTGGAAATTGGCAAACATGACAGCTCAACACTAAATCTTCTACAGTTTTTTAAGGGATAAATTAGAGAGTTAACATTTATTAAAAATTCCTCTAACCATTTGCTTTTCAATAGATTTTGCTTGTTAATTTTGTGTTAACTATATTAGCTTCATTTAACCTTGACTTAATCGTGATGTTTTAAAAATACATCACTTTTGCAGGGCAAATTAAACACTAAAACACTGAAAAAATGAGAAAAATCTACTTCGCTTTTGTGGCGCTTTTTATGTCCGCAATGGCTTTTTCACAAGGAACTATTACTGGTACCGTGGTGGATGGCGAGCTTGGAGGCCCGCTTCCAGGAGCCAGCGTTATGGTAAAGGGAACCTCTATTGGGACTTCAACGGATTTTGATGGAAACTTTACTTTGGAAGTCAACCAAGCCTCTGGAACATTGGTGGTTTCCTACATTGGATTTGTTACTAAAAATGTTGCGTTCAGCGCTACCGGAAGTGTAGGTTCAATTTCCCTATTGCCAGATGCAGAGGAATTGGAAGGGGTTGTTGTTGTTGGTACAGGGATTATTGACCTTGCTGCTGACAGAAAGACTCCCATCGCGGTTTCTTCCATTCCAGTAAAAATTATTCAGGAAAAGATAGGAACCCAAGATGTCACCATGACTTTGGTGAACACTCCATCTGTATATGTGTCCGGTCAAGCTGGAGGTTTTGGAGACACCAATATGAGGGTGCGTGGTTTTGATCAAGATAACACGGCCTTCCTTTTGAACGGTCAGCCTATCAACGGAATGGAAGATGGATTGATGTATTGGTCCAACTGGTCCGGTCTTAACGATATTGCTTCCGGGGTTCAGATTCAAAGGGGTCTAGGTTCATCCAAATTGGCTATTTCCTCAGTTGGGGGTACTGTGAACTTTGTGACCAAAGCTACCGAAATGGACGCAGGCGGATTTGGGTACGCCACTGTGGCCAACAACAACTACATAAAAACTTCTGCGGGATACAATACAGGTGTCTCCGACAAGGGATGGGGATTGAGCGTTATGCTTTCCCACTGGCAAGGTGATGGGTATAATGAAGGAATGTTCGGAGAGGGACAGACCTACTTTATCTCTTTGGGGTATCGACCCAACACCAACCACAACTTCAACTTTTTGATTACTGGTGCTCCCCAGTTCCACGATCAGAACTTTACCAAGCCCATCGAGGATTACTTGCAATACGGTATGCGTTACAACAACAACTGGGGAACCTACGGTGGCCAGTACATCACCGAAAGAAGGAACTTTTACCACAAGCCAGTGGCCAACCTAAACTGGGACTGGACCATTGATGACACTTCAAGCTTATCTACCGTTTTGTATGCCTCTTGGGGTAATGGTGGTGGTACAGGTGACCGCGGTAGCCGTATCAGAACAGCTGAAGGACGTATAGATTATGATGCCATTTATGCCTTTAACAACAGTGTTCCCAATGGTGCAGGAGGGTATTTTGCTGCCGGTGGCGGTTATGTTACCCGGGCATCCATGAACTTGCACAACTGGTATGGATTGATTTCCAACTTTGAAAAGCAACTTTCCGACAATCTTAGCTGGAATGTTGGTTTCGACTTAAGAACCTACTACGGAAAACACTTTAGGGTAGTTTCAGATTTCCATGGACTTAAGTCTTGGCAAGAAGATATCAGACTACGTGATCAAAACAACAATCATGAAATCTATGGTACTTATGGGACCTATAAAAGAGTGATTGCAACCGAGTCTTTCAGACCTTCCGGATGGGCCGCGGCTTTTGATAGTTACCCAAATGACCAAAGAATTGCCTATAGCAATGATGAGCGAATCTCCTACGGAGGATTGTTCACCCAATTGGAGTATTCCACAGATCAGTTTTCCGCATTCTTCCAAGGATCGGTATCCAACCAATACCACCAAAGGTTTGACCCCTACCAATATGCAGATCAGGCATTGATCAACGGGACTTCTTCCCAAGGAACGGATGAGCCAATACCAGCGGGGATAACCGATGGGGTGGATTCCGAGAAGGTGAATAACTTTGGTTACAATGCCAAAGCAGGTTTCAGCTATAACCCAACTGTAGAGCATAGCTTCTACTTTAACACAGGCTACTACAACCGTCAACCGTACCACGATAACATTTATCTGAACTTTACCAACCAGGTAAATCCGTTGACTGAAAATGAAAAGATTTTTGGTCTTGAGGCGGGATATAGCTACTCTAGTTCTATATTCTCCGGTAGTGTCAACTTGTACAGAACCTCTTGGAAGGATCGTGTGGAAACCACTTCTGATGTTGTTGATGATGTGGTTACCTATACCTCTAACTTTGGTACAGAGCAGTTACACACTGGGGTAGAGTTGGATGCTAAAGTAAGACCAACTAGAGGACTTACCTTCAATGGATTTGCTTCCATAGGGGATTGGCAGTATAAAGGTGAAGTGGTTACCCAAGTCACTGATGAGGATCGCAATGTAATCGGTACGGAGAATGAGGATGTTGATGGAGGAAAAGTAGGTGGTGCCGCGCAACTCTCTGGTGGATTAGGGGTTGCTTACAGGATTACGGATATGATTTCAGTGGATTCCGATTTCAGATATTACGATAATCTGTATGCTGATGTTGGTGCCATCAAGGAAAACTTGGAATTACCATCCTTTCACCTATTGGATGCTGGGGTTACCTTTAACTTCCCTGTGGGTATTGACAAAACCAAAAACCTAAAGATCAGGGCCAACGTGAACAATGTTTTGGACAAGGAATATATTTCTAGGTTGACCACCGCCAATTTTGTTGAGGCCGGTGACGTAACCTATGAGGGTATTGCCGTTTCCAACCAAGGATATTTTGGATTGGGAAGAACATGGAACGTTACCCTTCGCTATGATTTTTAATCAAAGCTGAAAAATAGATGGAAGACCCTGCCAATCGGCAGGGTTTTTTATTTCCAAAATCCGTATTTTTAGGCACCAAAACAAAAACTATGGACAACTCAGGACTCGCCTATCAATGGATTCAAGCATTACACTCTTACCTCGCCTATTTTGTATTGGCGATGCTCATTTTTGCAGTGGCCAACGCCCTAATGGGTTGGATGGGCAAAAAAGATTTTACCATGCACAAAGACCTTCGCATAAGTCTCTTTGCCTTGATTTTGAGCCATATTCAGTTGTTGGTGGGGCTTCTCCTGTATTTTATCTCGGGCAGTGGCTTTAAGGCCATCCAGACCTTGGGTATGGGTGGGTTGAACTCCGCAGCACGCCTTTTGGCCGTGGAGCACCCCTTTACCAATATTATAGCCATTGTATTGATCACCATTGGCTGGTCCCGTCATAAAAAGTTCATGGAAAGCGAAAAGAAGTTCAAGAGCATTGCCATTTTCTACGGTATTGGTCTTGTGCTCATCTTAAGCCGTATTCCCTGGGGGCAGTGGTTCGGATAATACTGTAAGGTGCCATTACCGCGCAGGCGGGAATCTCATTCTTTCTACTTAAATAAAATACTTTTTCTCAAATGGTCACGTAGTTCATCTCCGTGATGATAATGTGGTCCAGCACCTCAATTTCCATGAGGGCTGCGGCAAGTTTCATCTTTTCGGTGAATTCAAGGTCCGCTTCGCTGGGTTCCAATTTTCCGGAAGGGTGGTTGTGGCAAAGTATGATTTTTGTGCATTTTTTGGACACGGGCAAGCTTAGGACCTCCACGGGTTTTATAATATTTCGGTTGCTCGTGCCAATGGTCACCAGTTCAATATATTCAATATCGTTCCCAGTGCTCAGACCAATAGTCCAGAAGTACTCCTTTTTTCGGTGAAGTTTGTTCTGCCGCCACAATACTTTTTGCATGATACGGGCAATATCAGCGGTGCCTGAAATATGTTTTTCTTCGTCTTTTGGGAGTCTTACGGTCATAAGTTAAAGATAGAAAAGTTACTAGTATATTTTATGTAATGTTTGTATTTGCTACTGATGTGGCTGTTTTATCAAAAAAATATAGGACGGAAAATGGTCGCTGTACCCACCGGTATAGCTCCCTCCCGAATAGGTGCGTAGGGGATAGCCTCTGTACTTTCCCTTCTGGGTACGGATAAAGGTAGGGGCATAAATGCCAGCTTTCCAAAAGGACAATTTTGTTTTGTCAGTATCGATGAGATTTGAGGTCATAAAAAATTGGTCAAAAAGATTCCATTTGTCCCGATAGGCCAAGGAGCCAATTCCTTTCCGGTATAATTTTTCCATGGGATTGTACAGGTCCATGCTATCCAGTTGTTGGGGTTTCCCTTTGGTCTTTAGGATTTTTTTCAAGCTGTTGTCGGTAGGGTCATCATTGAGGTCGCCCATGGAAATGATCTTCGCTTCCCTGTTCAGCTTTTGTATGGAGTCGATAATGCGCTTGTTCAACAATGCAGCCCGTACCCGCTTGGGACCGCTTATGGCCTCCCCACCCCTTCGGGAGGGCCAATGGTTCACAATGAAATATACTTCTTCTTGGTCCAAAAGTCCCCCTACCACCAATTGGTCTCGGGTATAGACTCGCTCCCCCAATTCATCAAACAATAGGAGTCTATGGCTTTTAAAAGACGTTGGTAGGTAAGATTCTTTTTTAAAGAGGAGGGCCACGTCAATGCCCCGGGCATCAGGAGAATCAAAATGAATGATTCCGTAATCTTTATCTACAAGATTGGGATGATGGGCAAGGTCCACCACCACCTGTCTGTTCTCCACCTCGCAGAGGCCAATGACATCCGGAGAAGTCTTGGAGGTTTCTTTTCCTATTTTGGAAAGCACATTGGAAATGTGTTCAATCTTTGTTTTGTAACGTTCCTGGGTCCAATGGTAACTGCCTTCGGGAGTACGGTCGTCATCAAAGATGAGCGAATCATTTTTGGTGTCAAAAAGATTCTCAACATTGTAGAACGCAATGGTTCTTAGGGTATAGGTGTTGGACTTTTGTCCATGGAGTGAGGTCGATATCAATACAAGTAGGCATATTAATGATCGCATGGGTATGATTTTTGTTGACTTGGGGTCTAGGTAAAAAACAAAGGCAATTTCACCATGGCTAAATGTAATGAACCTTTTCTAAATATTGGTTTGAAACAGGCGTAAATGGACCAAAACCTATTCTTTTATAGAGGCTTAGGTCAATTTTCCCATTGTCCAAGAATTAAAATTTCACTATTATTGTAAAGTATTGTACAAATAGCCTCTGCGAAATCGCATGGGCTATTTGTGTTTTTAGGCCATAGAAACAAACCTCCCTTTTGCCAGAAAGGAAAAGGTCTAAATAGTAATCCCAACCTCACTTGTATGGAATAACAGGCCCAATTGGGACATACAAGAGCTAAATCTATATTTAATTTAAATACTTAACCATGAAGTCATTTTCTTATGCATGTATTATCGTTTTATTCCTTTCCTATGGATGTTCGAACAATTCGAGAAAGGATATTTCAAAATCCTCTTTTTACTGGGTACCCAAAGAGGTGGACAAGAACAATCTGCTGAACAAGGAATTTTTTAGTGAAATCCATGAAAACAATCTGGGAAAATATGTCTTTGCCAATGAGACTATCGAGAGAAGTTGGGAAGATGTGGATGAATTTGTTACTTCATATGATATGTCCAAGTTGGATGAGGAAGGTCTCTTTTGCCGTTTGTTCGTAAATCAGAATGCAGGGCCGGACAAAATCTATGAAAGTTTTGCAAAATACCCCAAGTCCAAAAAAAAGTTGCATTTGCGAAATGATTATTACATAGATAGCATATATGCGGGATCGTATTATGATGATAAACCTACCGATGAGGAAATAACGTGGGAGTCCTCTAGATATCCCATTTTTCAGCCCGAGGTTATCCCAAAGGGAGACGATTTGGGAGCTGAGATGAGTTTAAACCAGGAAAAGGTGATAGAAAGTTTGTTAAAACATCAGAAGTATATAGATGGGAAAGGAGACAACGAAGTGTTGGTGGGTTTAAAATTCTATTTGGTTGACGGTGGTTCTCCTGGAAGGGAGGAAGAAAAAAAGGCCTATGAGTTGGCTTCGGGCCAGTTTTTATTGACCAATATTGATGAAGGTTTGGAATTGGTCAACAAGCATATCCCAAAATATGGTATTCCAGAACCTTTTATGAAGAACGAAAAATTGGAAAAAGAAGCTCTAAAGCTTATGCGAAACTATGCCCGAAACCAAGGCTGGAAAGAAAAATACCATAAAGCGATTATTACCAGCGATTATAACGTAAAACGGAGTTTTGCTGGGTTGATAACGGGCAGGACAATCATTTTTGCCTTGGTTGGGGAATGGCCCGATGGGAGGTGGACAAGCCAGTTCTTTAAAACGTACCAAACATATAAGGGAAATGATAAATATGGTCCACTTAGATACGATGGGACGGGAAAGCAACGGGATGTCTGGGGAGGGGCGCTTGAATGATCGGGGAGTAAACCTTCTTATGTAAAGCCATGTTTTTCATATACATGGCTTTTTTTATGAATAATTTATACAGGCTCTTTGATTTTACATAGGAATTGGATAAAATTGTGTAATTGTCTTACAACCCTGAGCGAAGTATAGCCCCAATTTTGTTTAATTAACCTACCAATAGCTATGAGGACAACTTTGCTCTTGGCTGTAATTTGTTGTGTCAATCTCCAATACGGCCAACAAATAACAATCATTTCGGGAAGTGTTCAAGCAATGGGTCTTAATACCCCTTTTAAAAATGCTTCCATTGCCATTGAAACCCTTTCACAAACCTTTTTTACGGATTCAAACGGACACTTTAAAATCCATATTTTTGAAAATGGAGAATACGTTTTGGCGATTTCTTCCCCGGAATTTTTACCGAAACGCTTTGCCCTCATTTGTGATGGGGAACCCATAGATTTGGGGACTATCTTTTTGGAGAAGGACATTTCCCAGGAAAAATCGGACAATCTTATCACACTTACCGATGGGGACCTTTTGGATGACGGGGAAACCGTATCGGGAGCTTTGGGGTTGCTGCAATCTACCAAGGATGTTTTTTTAAACCGCGCTGCCTTTGATTTTGGCCAGGCCTTTTTTAAGGTAAGGGGATACGATTCCCGAAACGGCATGGTGATGATCAATGGCATTCCCATGAACAAATTCTTTGATGGGAGGCCCCAGTGGAACAATTGGGGAGGGCTCAATGATGTGCAGCGCAATCAGGAGTATACCAACGGACTGGAGATGAATCCCTACACCTTTGGGGGAATTTTGGGGAATACCCAAATCAATGTGCGTCCTTCGGCTATGCGGCCCGGTATTCGTTTGTCCAGTTCAGCGTCCAACCGAACCTACCGAGGAAGGGTTATGGGGACCTATAGTTCGGGACTGTCCAAAAAAGGATGGGCCTATACCGTTTCATCTTCCCGCAGATGGGCCCATGAAGGATATGTGGAAGGCACCTTGTACGATGCCTATTCTTTTTTTGGTGCTTTGGAGTATCAACCCAACACCAAAAATAGTCTTGCACTTACTGCTATTTTGGCCCGTAACCGGAGAGGACGATCGGCAGCCTTGACCGAAGAGGTATTTGACCTCATGGGAAACCAGTACAATCCTTATTGGGGAATCCAAGATGGAGAAATGAGAAATTCCAGGGAGCGGGAAATCTTTGAGCCCATTGTTATGTTGAATTATGGGCTACAACTGGACAAATTCAACTGGAGTGTGGGCGTAGCCCATCAATTTGGGACCAACACCAGAAGTCGTTTGGGGTATTATAATGCACCAAACCCGGACCCTACCTACTATCGGTATCTGCCCAGTTATTTTATCAACAGTTCCATTGGTGCCGATTTTATAAATGCCGATTTGGCCCGTGAAGCCTTTTTGAAGAACCCGCAACTTTCATGGGAACAACTTTACGCCGCCAATTTGAATCCCAATGAAGGGGGGAAGGCCGCTTATATGCTTTACAATGATGTTGCTGAGGATAACTACACAACAGTGGCAAGCAGTTTGGAGTATCGTCTCCATGAAAATGTAAGGTTAGGTTTTGGGGGTAATTTTAAGACGCTGTCTTCGGAGAACTTTGCCAAAATCTTGGATGTATTGGGAGCCGATTTTCACGAGGACGAGGATTCCTTTTCCAATACCTTGAATGATGCCCATGGAAAACTGCAAAAAACAACAGGAGAAAAATTCAATTACCATTACCTATTGAATGCCTCCCAATTTGAAGCCTTTGGCCAGTTATCCACCACCTTTGGAAAATGGAGCGGCTTTGCTTCCATATCACTGTCCAATTTTAGTGCGCAGCGGAACGGATTGTTCACCAATGAACGCTTTATGGAAAACTCGTTTGGAAAGAGCAAAAAAGTGGGTTTTTCCAACGTGGGATATAAAGGGGGCCTCACCTATTTTCTTACAGGGCGGCATTGGTTCACGGCAAACGCTGCAAAACTGGACCGGTCCCCTGTACTTCAGAATATTTTTATAAACCCACGGGAAAACAATGAGGTGGTCCCTGAAATCCAAAAAGAGACCATTGCCACGATAGATGTAAACTATTTCATGCGGTTACCCTCCCTGATTGGTCGCTTAAGTGCCTTTTACACCCGGGTTATGAATACTACGGACATCAATTTCTTTTTTGTCGATTCTGGCCTCGGTTCGGATTTTGTCCAAGAGGTCGTTACGGGGCTGGACAGGTTGCACAAAGGCTTGGAATTTGGATTGGAGTATGAGGCATCGTCCAGCGTAAAAGTATCTGCGGTTGGGAATTGGGGACATTATGTTTATGCCAGTGACCCTTCCGTACAGATCAATTTTGACACGGCAGGGACCGAAGAGGATCTTATTGCCCCAGAAGGGAACATAAACCTGGGCATTGCCAAGATTAAAGAGCTAAAATTGGCCCAAGGACCACAAAGAGCCTTTGCCTTGGGTGTGGAGTACCGCAATCCAAAATATTGGTGGTTTGGTGCCACGGCCAATTGCCTTACCGATAACTATATCAATATTTCGACCATTGCTCGTACCTCCAGTTTTTTGCTGGACCCGGAAACTGGGGAACGTTTTCCCGATGCTACCGATGAAAATGTGGCCAAACTGTTGGATCAACAAAAACTGGAGGATATCTATTTGCTTAATCTCATTGGCGGAAAATCTTGGTTGGTCAACAAAAAATACATCAGTCTGTTCGCCAGTGTCAGTAATCTTTTTGATGGTGTTTTCAGAACAGGGGGATACGAACAAAGCCGAAATGGCAATTTCGGACAGATGCAGCAAGACAACCTCAGTGGTAGCCCATCCTTTGGGCCCAAATACTGGTACAGCTACGGCAGGACCTATTTCTTGAATCTCGCCATAAGCTTCTAAATCAAAAAGCATGAAAAATTCGAACAAAATAAATGGGTTGTTCCTATTGATATTGATGGTGGCCTGTGTCAAGAACATCAATTTTAGTGAACCGCAAACCGCTTGCACTACAGAACTGAAAGCGAACATCAGCTTTGCTGATTTGGAGGAACTATTGGGCGATGGAGCCATACAAATTCACGAAGATCTGGTCTTGGAGGGCTATGTCATTTCTTCGGATAGGGCCGGGAACTTTTTTGGAGTACTCTACATACAGGACAAGATGGAAAACCCGACCCAAGGACTTCAAATAGAGATGGATTTTAGGGAATCCCATCTGTTTTATAGTGCGGGAAGCAAAATTTTGGTAAAGTTGAAAGGCCTGTATCTCGGTAAAAGTGGTGAGACCCTTAAATTGGGAGGCACTTTCACTTCCTTCGGAAATGTTTCGGTGGGGAGATTGCCAAGTTTGCAGGTCAGGGAACATATTTTTCTGTCCTGTGATGGAGGTACTGTACAACCCCTACAAGTTGCCCTTCCTGAGATTGAAAATACTCCCCTGAACACTTTGGTGGAATTCAAGGATGTAGAGTTTGTGGAAGAAGAATTGGGACTGTCCTTTGCAATTCCTGAAGAAGAAACCATACGCACGCTGACCGATTGTGCCGAAAATGAAATGGCATTGCTCAATAGCGGGTATGCCGATTTTCAGGCAGAAATCCTCCCTGAAGACAATGGCTCCATTACGGGGATTCTTGTAAAAGATGGAAAACAGTTGCAGTTGATTATCCGGGATTTGGAGGATATTGATTTTAGCCAAGAACGCTGTCCGGAGATCATCACGGAATTTACCTCGACCCAAATTTTCATTTCAGAACTGGCAGACCCGGACAACAATTCTGGAGCACGTTTTGTGGAACTCTATAATTCTGCATCGGAACCTTTGGATTTAAATCTGTGGACCTTACGCCGATACACCAATGAGAATACGGAAATCAGTTCCAGTATCGACTTGTCAGGGCTGGTCATTGGTGCGGAAAGCACCTTGGTCATTTCGCCAAACGCCGCGGAGTTTGAATTGGTCTATGGTTTTGCTCCCGACCTAGCGGTTTCTACCAATAGTCCGGCAGATTCCAATGGGGACGATAATCTGGAGCTGGTGGATCCTTTTGGAACAGTCATAGATGTTTTTGGCGTGATTGGGGAAGATGGCTCGGGTACCAACCACGAGTTTGAGGACGGCCGGGCAGTGCGTAACCCAGATGTTTTGGAAGGCAACCCCAGTTACACCTTTGGTGAGTGGACCATTTTTAATGATACCGGAGAGTCAGGTACCACCCAAATGCCCCAAAACGCCCCAGAGGACTTTACGCCTGGAATAAGGGATTGACCTACAATTCCACACAGAATTTTCCACACATCAATTGAGAAGGGGTATCCACCAATCCAAATGGGTCACCCATCAATTGGGCGTCTACGTGCATGTCTCATTATAGTACCTTATCCAAGATAGAGCCGCATGCCCCAATACTATTTAAATCTTCTTATTATGGACAAAAGAAAAATGTATTGGGCTATTGTTAAAATGGCCATTTTATTGCTTGCATTGGCTTCCTGTGAAAAGGAAGTTGTACAGACCAATGATTCCCAACCCATTGCCAAGGAGCAATCTGACACGCTTAGGATGATCAAGCTGGGCAAAAAACTGGAAAACCCCTATTCCGTAAAGAATATGAGGAAGGCTTGGCAAATCTTGAAGGAAAAATCCAAGGTTTCAAAAGAAGGGGAAATCGAGACGACACATTGGTATGTAAAGTTCAAACCTAAAACGGAAGAGGAGCTTTCAATACTTAAGGCAGATTCTACTTTGACACTTTATGATACCCCATTGGATTTTGAAATTGATGAATCTGGGGATTATTATCATGACCCTGAAGTATCCATTGATCAACCTACTTATCAATACGCTTCTGTTCGTTTTGGCTATTCCCTTCCAAAAGATATTGAATATGAACTTTTGGAAGAACTTTTTATACCTGATGAAGAGGCTGATTTAGAAGGTGGAATGAAGACAAATTTTGCTTCTAAACAGGTAATCTATCAACTTGTTGATGAATCGCTGCGATTGACAGGTAATTTGGATGATGAGGAAATTGAGAACCCATTGGCTTCAAAAAGCAGGTGGAGGCCGGCAGGTGCTATTAAGGTTTTTGATCATATACTGGATGATTATGTAGGCGTGTCCGGTGTCCAGGTCAAAGTTAGAAGATGGTTTACAACATACAAGGGCTTCACAGATAGCAATGGCAGGTATTCATGTAATGGCAGATTTAGAAGAAATGCCAATTACAGTATCAAATGGGATAGATATGAGTTCAGTATACGGTCAGGGACTTATGGACAAGCTATGCTAATTGGACCAAAGAAGCGAGGTGATTGGAACGTAAATTTGGGAAGGTCATCAAGCAAGGTGGTAAATGATAGACAACAGTATTATGCTTTGATCCATCAAGGTGCCATGGATTATTATTATGGAAATAGATTTGGCCTAACTTCCCCACCCCGCAACAGCTTTTTTAAAACACAATTGAAAATTACTGCACGATTAAAAGGAGGTAGGTCATCCTATATCAAAGCGCGAAGATTTTTATTGGCTAATGATATTACATTGAGGGAATGGAAATCGAAGTCAGATAAGGTATATGGAGAAATAATACATGAATTGGCCCATACCGCTCATAGAGAGTTAGATGGGAATGCATATAATAATGTAGTTTGGGATGCGTATAGTGGTCCTTGTAGTAGTTTTTTCAATGTGATAAACTAGGCCCAACTGGAAATAATAATCGTAGATTAATGGAAACTTGGGCCACTACTGTGGAAATTGTATTTGCTTTAAATAGATATAAAGGCAGATTTGGGTTTAATGCTTACGAATATGATAGGAATCTTCAAAAGCAAACCGTTCTTTCAGAAAACCATTATACTTCAGCGGGCTTTGACATGTTAGATGATATTAATCAAAGGAATGAATATGGTCATGCATACCCCATTGATAGAGTTAAGGGATATTCTGTTAAGCAACTAGAAAATTGTTTAATAGGTGCTAAATCTTGGTGGCAGTGGAGGGATAATATCAAAAGAAAGTACAATAATCCGACAGAAAAGTACCTAGATGAACTATTTAACAATTGGCCAAATTAAAGCAAAAGCAATGAAGTCTACTATAATTAAACTTTTTTTAAGTCTTGTGTGTGCTTTTTATGTAGTTAGCTGCGTAACTGAGGCTTTGGAAATCGATAGGCAATATCAAATTGCCAACATGACAGAGTTTGATGTTAGGATTAAGTTCTATGATTCCTTTAGTGGGAATACATATAAAGTAGAATTGAAAACCAATGAAGTTTACAATGGAGATCTACTAAACTATCGATCCGGTAATGTGCAGCTTGATGATGGGGATAGTTTTTTTCCATCTTCGGCCTATAAAAGTAGTGATTCATTGACTATTTTCTTTGACGAATCAAAATATGCATTAAAGTATTTTACCCTGTCATCTCCAACCAAAGCCATATTTTCTGATCCATTGGAAAGAAATCCATTTAGACATGGCAGTTATAAGAAATTAAAAAATGAAGTTTTCTTGTTTGAAATTACAAAAGCAGACTATGATTTAGCCCTATTATGTGAGGGTCTTTGTGAACCATAATAATCTATTTGGTCAGAGGCGAAATTACCCTTTTAAGGGTTGGCTTTCAAAATGATTTAGTAATGAAAGTATTTACGGTTTTTGTAATTGGTATTAGTGTGTTAGCATGTGGCGAAAATTTTGGCGAGGTGGATGTCTATCACTATTCCATGGAAAACAAAAGTGGCAGATCTATGGTGATCAAAAGCTACAGATCTGATTTTCCAGAAGTAACCCCCGAAATCAATAGTCTGACCATCGATGAGAAACTGGAGAAGAAATTTAAGGACGGATTGCCACCTAGCGAATATAACTTCAAGGTTTTTTTGGCCGGGAGTAGGTTGTATGACTCACTGATAATCATTTACGCGAATGAGAGAATGACCATCTTCAAATCGGAATGCAACCAAAACCAAAGAAATCCAATCGATGTTTGTGTGTATGGGGATTTGACCGAGGATTTTGTATTCACCGAAGAGGATTACAACATTGCTACGGAGTGTGGTGGCCCATGTGACTAATGTATGCTTGGTACAGCCATTTTAGGGGCTGTTTTCACAAACTATAATAATAATACCATGAAAAATATACTCTATTGCACCATGGGCCTATGGTGTTCCCTATGCCTTAACGCCCAAGACTTTTCTCCCAAGCAACAACAACGGTTGGATCATTTGGGCTTAAACTACGCCTACCTTATGGCACAAAGTGAGGCCAATGAACGGCAGCTGCGGAAAATCTTGGGCCAAGACCGTAAACGAAAGAACAATCTGGTCATGGGAGGTTCTTTTGCGGGATTGGGCCTTTTAACCATTGCTGGGGGCAGTTTGATTGCAAACGGAGGCCCATGTGGAGAGGATGAGTTTTGCGAGAATATAGGTGGTGCATTTATTGGGGTTTTAATGATTGCAACGGGCATACTTGAGGTGGGGGTATCCATACCTCTGGTTACCAACTCATTTCTCAAGAAAGGAAAACGGAATAAAATGATTAAAAACCTGAAGGCACAATACCCAAACCAACCAGAGTTGATGCCCTTTGATCCCAATTAAACAAATGGTTGTCAGGTAGTTGGTTTTTAAGATTGTCCCAAAAATTGTAAATTGAACAACAACCTTAAAAACTATAACTATGAGAACACTGGTACTGACCTTGTTATTAGTATTTGCCCTTGGAGTGCACTGTGAGGCACAGCGCATCGCCAAAAATGCCCTTGGGGTGCGGATTGGCGATGATGATGGCTTTGATTCCTTTGGGGCGGAAATCAGTTATCAACGGGCCCTTTTTGAAAACAATAGGCTTGAGTTGGACCTTGGAATCCGAGGTGAAAAAGATGTGTACGACGCGTTCAAGGTGGTCGGTCTTTTTCAATGGGTGATGCCTTTGGATGAATCCTTTCACTGGTACGTTGGTGCAGGAGGAGGCTTGGGCAATGTGGACTATGATGGTGGAGGTTCTGCCTCGTTTGGCCTGTTGGCAGGGAACCTGGGCCTGGAATATGATTTTAAGATTCCTCTAATTCTATCGTTGGACGTAAGACCGGAAATTGGTTTTGGCGAAGAGGATGCCTATGGGGATGGCTTCGATTTTGATCTGGGACTGGGGGTTCGATATCAGTTTTAAGACGTAAAATAAAAACGCCCCTTTAAAGGGGCGTTGCTTTTTAAAAGGGCTTATAACCAAACTTCTGTCCCCCAACCGAGGCATCGGCCATAAGACCTGCTTTGGGAAGTGCAAATACGGCCACACCATCTTTATATTTGGCATTAAAGGCGATTCCCGATTTCAAGGCCACTGCCGAGGTTTCGGCGGCAAACTGGAACTTACCTTCCTTAAAACGGGCCAAATCCGTTTCTGTCTCAAAGAAGATAACTTCGATGATGGCCTGTCCACCGGCCTGTAGGCCTATGTTCAGTTTTTTGAGGTTGGCCATGCCTACGGCATCGCCATTTTCATAGACCACCCCGTTACCGGATGCCCCACCAATAATAAAGCCGCCCTTTCCCACATTGGGAAAGATCACATATCCAGCAGAATGGTTGAAGAAACCATTAAGACCGGAATCTGTGTCCACGAGGGTTTGTTTGGCCTTTTGGGCATCGGCCATGATTTTTTCATCCTTTTTATTTTGCGCGAACACACTGGTGCCAACTATCAGAAAAACAACCAGCGCAATTGATTTTAAAGTTTTCATAAGGTACATTTATAGTGTTTCTTCAAAATTAAAAAACAAACCCCCTCCATTTTGGAAAGGGTTTGCCAATTAATGTTAAGGAAAACCTATAATAAGATGCTATTTTGGAAAGTCAACATGCTGCATGACCTCTTCCATTTGCAGCACATGGCGTTCGGTGTGTCCGGCAGCAAAGACCAAGAACTGTACGCCATCAACAACACCAAATGGCAGGTCTTTATTAAAGGAGTTTCTTAGGTCGTTATCCGTGGTCTTCACATATTCGATCAACTCACTTCGCTTGTCCAAAAAGGCTTGTAGCGCATTCTCAAGGGAGTCAAATTGGCACTGGGTTCAAACGGCTGGGACGTCTTTACTTTGTTGCTTCGGTCCGTTACAACGGTCATGATCTGCTCATCCTTGAAGACCAAGGAATCCTTTAAGGCGGGATTGGAATCTGCCGCTACCATTTTATGGGCCATCCCTCCAAAAACACTTTCCACCACGGCCAGATGCTCCACACATTCGGCAATGGACCAACTATTTTCGCTGGGTTTAAAGTTGAGCTGTTTCTTGGTGAGTCCATCCAAAACTTTGGTCATGTGGTTACGGGTTTCGGTGAGATGCTTAAGCATGAACTCACGATCTTGTTCGGTAAGTTTTTCGGAATCCGCAGCAAAACTGAAAAGGATCAATGCCGCAAAAGGTAGAATCAACTTTTTCATCATCTATAGGGTTTAAATTATAGTTATAATGTTCTTAAGGCATGAGGCTATGAAGCCACAGTATAAAGATAAAGTATGGTAATGCCCCTTTAAGGGGGTGGATATGCCAAATCAAGGGGTTATTTCCGAAAAACAGGGGGGCAAGATCAGAATGGCTTTAAATAGATAATGTTTATGTTTTAATAGTATTTTAATATTAATTATCTATACTATTGAAGGGCATTTTCGTAAATTTATGAAGGATAAAAATAACGTAAACAACATACTATCATGAGTAAAGAAATGGCAAACGGGGCAGATGCAAGTCAGTGCCCTTTTTTGAGTGAAGTGGCCGGTGGGGGTACACAAAATGAAGATTGGTGGCCCAACCGACTTAAGTTGGAACTTTTGAGCCAACATTCGGAAAAATCGAATCCGCTAGGAGAAGATTTCAACTACGCCGAAGAATTCAAAAAACTGGATTATTCAGCACTGAAGAAGGATCTCTTGGATGTTATGACGGATTCACAGGATTGGTGGCCTGCGGATTTTGGTAGTTATGCCGGACTGTTCATCCGTATGGCATGGCACAGTGCAGGAACGTATCGTGTTAAAGATGGCCGTGGAGGCGGTGGCCGTGGTCAGCAACGTTTTGCACCTTTAAATTCTTGGCCTGACAACGTAAGTTTGGATAAGGCCCGTCGCTTGTTATGGCCCATCAAACAAAAATACGGTCAGAAAATATCTTGGGCAGACCTTATGATTTTGGCCGGAAACGTTGCCTTGGAGTCAGCAGGGTTCAAAACCTTTGGCTTTGCTGGGGGCCGTGAAGACGTGTGGGAACCGGACCAAGATGTATATTGGGGTAACGAAACTGAATGGTTGGCCACGAGTGACACGCCAAACAGCCGTTACTCACATAATAAGGAAGAGCGTGAAATCGAAAATCCATTGGCTGCAGTGCAAATGGGATTGATTTACGTAAACCCTGAAGGCCCGGACGGTAATCCCGATCCTGTGGCGGCTGCACATGACATTCGCGAAACTTTTGAGCGTATGGCCATGGACGATGAAGAAACCGTGGCATTGATTGCGGGAGGACACACCATCGGAAAAACCCACGGTAATGGAGTTGGCGAAAAAGTAATGATGGATGCTGATCCGGAAGCAGCAGATTTGGCATTGCAGGGCTTTGGATGGGAAAATAAAAATGGTACAGGAAAAGGTTCAGATGCCTTTACTTCTGGATTGGAAGTGATTTGGACATCAACCCCGGTACAATGGAGCAACGATTTCTTTAAGTTCTTGTTTGAATATGAGTGGGAATTGACCAAGTCTCCAGCGGGAGCACACCAATGGGTGGCTTCAAACGCTGAGGCCATTATCCCAGATCCTTTTGGCGGACCCAACAGAAAACCAACCATGTTGACTACGGACCTTTCATTGCGTTTTGATCCTGCCTACGAGAAAATTTCACGTAAATTCTATGAGGACCCAGCAGCTTTTGCTGATGCCTATGCTCGTGCTTGGTTTAAGTTGACACACCGTGATATGGGTCCTGTTTCCCGTTATTTGGGACCAGAAGTGCCAAAAGAAGAATTGATTTGGCAAGATCCCATTCCGGCAGTGGATTATACGTTGGTGGATGCTTCGGACGTAAAAGCCTTGAAAGCAAAAGTATTGGATTCCGGTGTTTCCGTTTCAGATTTGGTCTATACGGCTTGGTCATCTGCCGCTACTTTCCGTGGTGGAGATAAGCGTGGTGGTGCCAACGGTGCCCGAATCAATCTGGAGCCCATGAAAAGTTGGGAAGTGAACAAAGGAACCGATAAGACCATAGCCGTTCTTGAAGGGATTAAAGATGAGTTCAATAGCAATGCCGGTGGAGGTAAGAAAATCTCCTTGGCCGATATGATTGTTTTGGCGGGTAGTGCCGCTGTTGAAAAAGCAGCCAGTGATGCAGGGGTTCCAACTGAAGTTCCATTTGCCCCTGGACGTAATGACGCGACTCAAGAGCAAACTGAGGTTGATTCTGTCGATTATTTGAACACGCCTTATGATGGATTCAGGAATTATGTGGTGAAAGGCGTAAAAGTGCCCGCAGAGCATTTGTTGGTGGATAAGGCACAATTATTAACGCTTACTACTCCCGAGATGACCGCTCTTGTAGGTGGTTTACGGGTGCTTGGTGCCAACTTTGATGGTTCAAGGCATGGGGTGTTTACTGATAAGATCGGGGTGTTGAGCAACGACTTCTTTGTGAACTTACTCGATATGTCCACCGAATGGAAAGCTGCCAATGAGGAGAAATCACTTTATGAAGGAGTTGATCGCAAAACAGGCGATTTTAAATGGTCTGGTACACGGGTTGATCTGGTATTTGGTTCCAACTCTATCTTGCGTGCCCTTTCAGAAGTATATGCAGAGTCTGGGTCAGAAGCAAAATTTGTAAAGGATTTTGTGGCAGCATGGACCAAGGTTATGAACCTAGATCGTTTTGATCTGGTGTAACAAAATTGGAAGAAAAAGAAAATTAATTGCCAAAGCTGCCATGACCCTCACGGTTGTGGCAGTTTTTTTATAAATTTCATTCACGTATGGATCAAGTGGAATCTTTTTTCAATCACATCAGAATTGGTGATGCCAAAGCAGTCGCAAAGCTTCTTGCCTCCAACCCCAAATTGTTGGAAGTAAAGGACCAAAGAGGCTCTACCCCATTATTGCTCGCCACCTATTATGGCCATGGTGAGCTGTCCCAATTTCTTTTGGAAAAGGGCGCTCAGGTAGATGCCAAGGACGGTTCAGGAAATACAGCTTTGATGGGGGTATGTTTTAAAGGATATGTGGATATTGCCAAGCAGTTGATTGAGGCTGGGGCCAATGTCAATCAGAAAAATGCCATGGGTGCCACCTGCCTCATTTATGCCGTTACCTTTAACAGGCCGGAGATTGCGGGGTTGCTTATGGAACATGGTGCGGACATTTCTGTGAAGGATGCCAAGGGAAATACCGCGTTAGACCTTGCCAAGGAGCAGGGAAATCAACCATTGGTGACCCTATTGCAAGAAAACACATAGATGTTATATGGATTCCAAAGAGCAGCTCAATCTCGTTAAACGCATCAAGGCCATTTCAGAAACGGGATTGGTGTATGCCCAGGACCCCTATGATCGTGAACGGTACGAAGAACTAAAAGACATCAGCCTGCAATTGATGGCACAGTTGGGCAATGTGCCCATGGAAGTCCTGAAGGATTTTTTTCTGCCCCAAGACGACTACCCTACCCCTAAAGTGGATGTACGTGCTTTTGTGCTGAATGAAAAGGATGAAATCTTGATGGCACGGGAGAGTATTGATGGCAAATGGACCATTCCCGGAGGTTGGGCAGATATTGGCAGTACACCCTCGGAAACCGCAGTAAAAGAAGTTAAGGAGGAAACCGGGATTGAGGTCGATGCGATGCGCTTATTGGCCGTTTATGATAAACAAGCGCATCCGCACCCACCGGCTCCCATATATGTGTACAAACTGATTTTTCTCTGTCAGATGAAAGGAGGTGAACTCCAAGCAGGGTTTGATATGCTGGATGCTGGCTTTTTTCCTTTGGATCAACTTCCCGAACTTTCCGAGGAACGGATTTTGGAAGAGCAGATAATAGCATTGTTTAAAAATACAAAGTCCACGGAATCCAAAGTGTATTTCGATTAAAAAACAAACCAATGTCGCAACAGCTTACAATTGCTTTGATTCAATCCCAGCTGCATTGGGAAGCTCCACAACAGAACCGAACTATGTTCGAGGAGAAAATTGATTCCATTTCCAATGATGTGGATGTCATTGTGCTGCCTGAGATGTTCACTTCCGGATTTACCATGAATCCCAGCAATTTGGATGTATTAGAGGGCGCCAGAACAGTGGAGTGGATGCAAAATCAGGCCAAAAAGAAGAATGCAGCTATTGTGGGCAGTATGGTATTTCAGGAAGACAGCAAGTTTTTCAATCGGTTGTGGTTTGTTCAGCCAGATGGAGGTCTTTCAACCTATGACAAAAAACACACCTTTACCTTAGCGGGAGAAGATAAGGTCTATACCGCAGGTAATATAAGGGCGCTCATTGATTTTCGGGGATTCAAGATATGTCCATTGATCTGTTATGACCTTCGATTTCCGGTATGGGCCCGCAATGTTGAAAATTATGATGTCCTGATTTATGTGGCCAATTGGCCCAAACCCCGGATTGGAGCTTGGGATACACTACTGAAAGCCAGAGCCATAGAAAATATGGCTTACACTATAGGGGTGAACAGGATTGGACAGGACAACCTGGGCCATGAATACTCGGGGCATTCTGCAGTTTATGATGCACTGGGAAACCCTATTGCGTATTCAGAAAAAGAAGAGATTATTTATGCCACCTTGGATAAAGCGCATATAGAATCCAACAGGGAGAAACTTAAATTTTTAGAGGATAGGGACGACTTTACTCTGAAATAATGAAATTCTGCTCCAATTCCCAGTTGGCCCGTACTTCAATGACATCGGGATAATAACTGATCCGTTCGGGTTGTCTTTTTTTGAGATAACTCCCCGTGTCCCATTTCCCGTTGCCATTGTCATCAAAAATGACCCGTACCACATAATTTCCGGGGTCAAGGTTGCTAAACTCAAAAATCTTTGATTCGGGAGCAATGATTTCACGTTGAATCTCTCCCTGCTCATTGGTCAATTGCAATACAAGTGGATATTGGACGGCCCCTCCAAGGGTCATTCTTAGGTTGCCATAATCGGCATAACCGCTCGTTGAAATAGCATAGTCCAGGGTGTCGTTCTGCATACCGAAGAAATCCGAAATGGCCCCCGGGAGTAGTGATAATCGGTATTTCTGGTTAGGCTCTATCTCAAAATCAAACTCAACCTTGTTTTCCAAGGTATCCAAAACATGACTAAAGGGAGCCAACAGGGAATCACTTACAACCAGACCAATTTTTGTGGTGTCCACATTGGCAATTGGGGTATTGGCAAGTATGCTAAAAGTATCCTCAAAATTGAATTTACCACGAATGCCAGAGGTCAGGGTCAAGGAATCCAAGGGCAGTTTTCTGGTCTTTACGGTAAACGTGTCAATACGCTCCAATTTTTCATTGGTAACCGTGAAAATGATGGAGTCCAAATCCGTAGGCGTGATCCAATAATTCAAGGTGTCTTTTTCGCGGTCTTTCAATATTTTGGTTTGCACTGAATCAGGCAATTGGGTCAAGGTTTCTATTTGCATGTCCTCATGGTCGCCTTGATACCCAAAAATGATGCGGTTCTTGGCCGCATAGCTGGGAACGGAAACACTATAATTCGGCTCTTCCAAAAACAGGTTCAGCAAATAGGTGGAATCCGTTGGAATGGTGATGGTGTCCTCAAGAAATCCAATTTTGTCCTGCTTTTGGTTGAACATATTGTTTTTGTTCACATCCTTTAGGGCAAAGAGAGCATATTTCCCGGCCCTCAAATTTTTAAGCTCAAACAGGGGAAGGCTGTCTCCCGTACTGGCAATATAATTGGGTGGATTTTTATAAATGGTGGAATCGGTATAAGCAGTATCAATTTCATACAGCATTACACTGATGAACTGATCGGCCTTTTTGTTGAAAGCATCCTTTACCGCGCCAGATAAAGTCAAAGAGTCTATATACGTCCCAGTGGAGAAAACATAGGTAAGAAAGCTGTTGGGGTTGCCCTCATTGTTATCAACTATACTCTGCCCGAAATTGAGGGTATAGGTGGTATTTTCACGCAGGGTATCCTTGATGAGGATCTCGATATATTTTCTGGGTCCGCCTTGTGGCGTTATTTCCGGGGGATACTTCAAGGGAGGGGAAACCACCAGTTGGTTCTGAACGTCCTGGAGTTTTATGAGCTCATCAAAATAGAGTCGGATTTTTTGGGCCTCAAAATTGATACTGAAGTTATCCGGTTCCGTACGTACAAGCTTTGGTGGGGTAACATCCTCAGGTCCACCGGAAGGAGAACCTCTTCTGGCGCATTGCCATAAGGCAAGGCCCATCAGGGCGAAAAAAAGAAAACCCAACAATTTTTTTACGTACGCCATGCCAAAATCCATGTGGGGCAAAGAAACAACTAATTTAAAAATTGAAGGTACGCATTAATAAAATTTAACCCTAGGGAACCACAGCCATGCTCAGGACTGAGATATCCTTGGGCTTGAGCAGCAGAAGGGCTTTGGCGCAAGATTCTATGGTGGCTCCGGTGGTGATGACATCGTCCACCAGCAGCACATGCCCAAAATGCACTTTTGCCATAGGATTTACCACAAAAGCTTCCTTTGAATTTTCCCAGCGAAGCAGTCTATCCTTTTTTGTCTGGGTTTTGGTATTTAAGGTCTTTAGGAGTAAGTCGTCCCTATATTCCGCACCAATGGCCTCGGCAATTTTTTGTGCAAAAAGGGCTACTTGGTTATATCCCCTCTTTTTCAATTTTTTTGGATGCAACGGTACCGGGATAACAACATCAATTTTTCCAAGACCCATTTCTTTTTTCAAATGGGCACCATACCAATCCCCAAAAAAGCCGCCAATTTGTTCTTGATTTTTGTATTTTAACGAATGCAGCAAATTTTTTACAATCCCATTTTTGGTGAAAAAAACAAAGGAAGCTGCTTTTTTTATGGCAATTCGTCCATAAAATATACGATCTACGGTGTTTTCATCCAAGAAGTTATGATCGGTGAGTGGCATCTCATGTCGACAAACGGCACACAAAATGCTTTCTCCTCTGAATAATTGGGCATTACATCCAAAACATACCTGTGGCAATAGGATGTTGTTAATCTCGTTTATTATCTTAGCCAACCTTTTTGGTATCAAATCTTATACGCGTTAGAGTAAGTAGTCTGTCAACCCATGAGCCCCCAAGATAATCATTTCAACTACAAGATCATATTTGCCGCGCTGGTTGCGGTCATTGTGGGGATTCTCATTGCTTTCTACTATAGTTATGCCCAATCTAGGAACCAGATGTCGTTCTTGGAGCAGGAAAAATCACTTTTGGTAAAAGATCTTACCCTCATGAAGGCTGAGGTGGATCGTCTTTCAGGGCTTAATGAAGTGAACGATATTGAACTGCAGACGTCAAGGTTTAGGGTGCAACAGCTCTTGGATTCTGTGGGCAGACTCAATTTCAGCATTACCAAACTCAAGGAAACCCGAAAGGAACTTCGCAAATTGGAGGTGCGTTTTGACAGTCTTAAATTGAAGAACAACTTTCTGCGGTACAACAATAGCCTGTTGGCCAGCAAGTATGAGGAGACCCGTAAGCAACTCGAAGATTTAAGGGGTAAGGCCAATTCCATGGAGCAGACCGAATCCTTACTTAGGGAAACCAATCGGGAGCTTACCCGGGAATTGCGAATAAAAAGCTATCTGAAATTGCAGGATGCCGAGGGAAGTGGGTTCCGATTACGGGCTGGAAGACCCATAAAGACCAATAAGGCCTCCACCATTGAAAAATTGAGAGGATGTGTTACCATTCTGAGCAATGCTGGCGAGCGAGGTGATGTTAAGGTGCTCTACCTACAATTTTTGGACCCCAACATGGCCGTTGTCGAGGACAATGCCAATACCATATCCGTCAGCGGAAACATCTACAGCAAAAAAGTGGAGATTGTTTATACAGGAAAGGAAATCAGTATTTGTGATGCCATTACCGTCCCCGAAGGTTCCTTGACCGAGGGAATTTATACCCTAAATGTTTTTGAGGACGAAAGATTGCTTGCCTCCACCGAATTTCAGCTAAAATAGCATACTTCTTTTTGGGTAAAATTCTATTTTTGCCCAATGGCAAATCAGGAAGACATTTTTAAGAAGGTTATCTCCCATGCAAAGGAATACGGGTATGTGTTCCAATCCAGTGAGATTTATGATGGGCTTAGCGCAGTTTACGATTACGGTCAGAACGGTGCCGAGCTAAAGAAGAATATTCGTGAATATTGGTGGAAGGCCATGGTGCAGCTCAATGAGAACATTGTGGGCATAGATGCCGCCATCTTTATGCACCCCACCACATGGAAGGCCTCTGGCCACGTGGATGCCTTCAACGATCCTTTGATCGACAATAAAGATTCCAAGAAACGATATAGGGCCGATGTTTTGATTGAAGATCATGTGGCCAAAATAGAAGCCAAGATAGAGAAGGAGGTCGCCAAGGCCGCCAAACGTTTTGGCGATAGTTTTGACAAGGAGCAGTTCCTGTCCACCAACCAACGTGTAGTGGACTATCAGGCCAAGGCCGATGCGATTCTAAAGCGTATGGGGAAATCCCTTGAAAACGAAGATCTGGCCGATGTCAAGGCACTTATTGAGGAATTGGAGATTGTTTGTCCACTTTCGGGATCTAAAAACTGGACCGATGTAAAACAGTTCAACCTGATGTTCGGCACCAAGTTGGGAGCTTCCGCCGAGAGTGCCATGGACCTTTATTTGAGACCTGAAACGGCACAGGGTATTTTTGTCAACTTTTTGAACGTGCAAAAAACCGGAAGGATGAAGATTCCGTTTGGGATTGCCCAAACCGGTAAGGCTTTCCGTAATGAGATTGTGGCCCGTCAGTTTATCTTCCGTATGAGGGAATTTGAACAGATGGAAATGCAGTATTTCATCAAACCAGGTACCCAAAAGGAATGGTACGAAGCTTGGAAGGAAAAACGTATGAAATGGCACCTTTCCTTGGGAATGGGCGCTGACAATTACCGTTTCCACGACCATGAAAAGTTGGCCCACTACGCCGATGCGGCCGCCGATATCGAATTCAAGTTCCCATTCGGGTTCAAGGAGTTGGAAGGTATACACTCCCGAACCGACTTTGACTTGGCGAACCACGAAAAATATTCAGGCAAAAAACTACAATATTTCGACCCGGAGGAAAACAAGAGCTATGTGCCCTATGTGTTGGAAACCTCAATAGGTCTGGACCGTATGTTCTTGGCAGTTTTCTCCAACTCATTGCAAGAGGAAGAGCTTGAAAATGGATCTACCCGGACCGTATTGAAGATTCCAGCAGTATTGGCTCCCAACAAAGTGGCGGTTTTGCCATTGCTCAAACGGGATGGTCTACCCGAGGTGGCCCAAAACCTAGTTGATGAGCTAAAATGGGACTTCAATGTGGACTATGATGAAAAAGACGCTGTAGGGCGCCGTTACCGTCGTCAGGATGCTGCGGGGACACCGTTCTGTGTTACTGTGGATCACCAAACTCTGGAAGACGATACCGTGACCATTCGTCATAGGGACACCATGGAGCAAAAACGTGTAAAGCTTTCCGAGGTCAAGGACATCATCTCCAAGGAAGTGGATATGAGGTATTGGTTGCAAAAAATTTAGGCAGCTATTTATAGCTGCCCAATTTTATTATTTATCTGCAAGTTCTTGGAATATAATGCTGACCTGACATTCCAAAAACCTCTATGGAGCCGTTTGGATATTTATAAAACATGGCTGAAATGACGCCATAGGATTTTCGGCCATCTTCCAGAGGATATTCCGTTCTAAATATTGCTGAACATTTGGAGTGGGTATACCTGTTGAAAACATCGTATACTTTGGTCCATGGAGTTTTGTTGCTCACCGTATTGGTAAAGGTTTCTGGCCAACCTTGTGCTTTGGCATACTTTCTTAAAACGGTTAACAGCGTTTTTGTTTCACTGTCATTGTTTATGGCTCCTTTAGGTGGTCCAAAATCTGTGGCGCAAAGTTTGCTCAATCCATCGTCCGTGATGTTGAATGTGATCGGGCCTGTAGTGGCCACAAAAACTTTGTCATCTTCATCGTAATTGGAATCTGCCGAGTGTACATACTTTTTAAGCTCAAATTCATATTTTTTTGAAGGCAGGTTGTTTTTTAATACATACTCCATGAATTTTTCCTCCATGCTATCATCAGTAAGGAGAAAAATAGGTTTCCTCACCGAGGTCCAACTATTTACCTCCTTTTTCTGTTCATCGTAGAAAGGACCCTCTTCATATGTGGCCACCAATTGGCCATCCAAATAGAACTCATTTACGACCCTGACATCATGATTGTTTTTTTTGGCCCAATATCCCTCAACTTGTAAAATTTCTACGAGAGGTTTTATTTGTTTGTAAAAGGTCCGGGAATATAACTTGTCGCCTATGGTGAATTCGTTTAGGTCAAATGGTCCTTTGTTATCATGAACAAGGTTGTCGGTTTTTGAAAGTACAATCCGTCCCGCCTCTTTTTGCTGCACCTCGCCCAAGTACATGCCATTGCTTTCAGAACCTGGGATTTCAAAATCCAGTACTTCTTTCCTTAATGTATTTTTATCCTTGTTGCCAATAAATATCACACCTGCAAAATCCCCACTGTAATAAAACTCAATAATAATGTTGTCCTCTTGCTTATAGGCAGTTAACTTCAGGCCATTTACGGCATTGATTTTTCCTTCTATTTTTTCTGGCGTAGGGGAGGTGGAGCCTGGATAGCTGATGATACCTTTGTATATCTTTCCTTTAAGTGTCTTAAAACTGATATCCATAGTATTGGCTAGGCCATTGGAGTCAAAATTATCTAAGGTTACTTCTGTAAAATAAGATGAGGAAGTTTGATAGCTTCCAGGTTTGAACGGACTGAGTGAACCTACGAACTCGCTAATAAATTTTTCAGCATTTACTATACGGGTGTTAATGTCACTCATGTCACATTCTGGATAAGATTTGGCGATTTTGTCCCTTTCATCTTTGGCAAGTTTAAGGGTGTATCTTAATCTGTCAGGTTTAAGGGTGGCCTTATCATTGATGGCCTCCTCTACTTTCTGTATTTTTTGATCAATGCTTTTTACGTAGGAAGCTACGGCTTTACAACCATCATTATTTGTTGTTGGGTCTTGGTTTTTACTTTTTTGTGGCATAGTATCTATACTTTTTTGATGAATGTCTGTTTGGGTGTCTGTTTGGGTGTCTGGTTTACTGTCAATGGCCTTTTCGACCTTTTTTTCAGCCTTTTTTTTTAATTTATTGAGCAATTGTGCTTCAATGGATTGTACGGTTCCTAGAGCAAGAACCATGAAAAATGTTACTTTGAGTATTGCTTTCATAACGGTCGTGTTTGGATATAACAAAATCCAATATCCAAACATCTTCCAATGTTATAGTGCTTCAATTGATGGATGCCCTGTTTCAGTTTATGAATACACTGTTTGAGTTCACGACACAAAAAAAAAAATCCACTCTTTATGGGAATGGCATGATGCAATCTCTATAAAGGTTTTATAAAGGAAAATTATATGGGTAGGATTACTCCACTCGAATGCCCTTGGTGGTAAATGACAGCCCCTGCTGCCCTGATGTGGAGATCATGACCCCTTCAAAATAGGGTTCGTGTGAGGTGGGTTTTATGCTCCAATCAAACAGGAAATTGGCCCCTGTTCCCCCGGCTGGGTCCTTTTCGTCTATGACGATCTCCACCGTTTCCATGGGTTTTATGTAAATGGGGGCATCAAAATAGGTGCGGATGGCATTGCCGTGGGTGTCAAAATACTCCGCCTTGCGGATGTAAATGGTATCCTTGAGGTTGGTGTTGCGCATGCTTATGGTCGCCGTGAGGTTGTGTGTGCGGTGCTCCGTTTCGCTATAAACTTGGGAATAGACCGAAAGATAACTGCTCCCGTTCACCAAGGAATCACTGGCGGAAAGGGTCACGGTACGGGCACTCCAGTTTATGGGGTCCACGGAACTGACCTCTTCCGGCGCCTTTTCAGCACAGGACAGGACAAGCAAGGACAATAGGATTACGACCAACTTGGGCATACAGAATATTCTAGTTTGACTAAGATACGGAATAGTGAAGGTTAAAAAATTGGTTCTCGATACTTTTCCTTCGGAAAAACTTGAACTGACGGGTTTTCTATGTCACATTGAGCGCAGTCGAAATGTAGACACTGCCAGAATACCCCTTTTTTTGCATCCCATTATTTTTGACCATGTTTATGAGACCCTGAAACAAGTTCAGGGTGACGGTTCTTGTGTTCAATCAAAACCCTCACTGAAAAATTCCTCTAGGGTCATGTCAAAAGCTTGGGCAATTTTAAGAAGGCTGGTGTATTGCATATCTGTACCCGTTTCATAACGACCATATTGGGCACGGGGAATGTCTTTATCAAAGGCGAAATTCTCATAGCTTGAATATCCTTTTTGAAGTCGTAAGGATTTGATACGCTTGGCTAGCTTCTTAATCTCTTTGGATTTGTCCATAAAGTAAAGAAATCAAGTGTGCTATTAATTAATTACCACTAATTAGTGGCTTTTTATTGGTAATTTTTTTATCTTTAGATATAAATGTCCCAAATATGAACCAAATACAAATGGCCCAGCTCAACGCATGGATCACCGACACCTACGGCAGCCCGGCGATCTTGGCCCACTATCTGGATCTGGCCGTGGAAATGTTGTTTTACTTGGAAAGGGATTCCTTTGAGCAAATGGAGATACAGAACGTAGTCACTGCCTTAAAGGGGATGGAGCGGGTGATACGGTGACCCCAACCAAGCTACTTTTTCAACACCACCGTCTTGCCCTTTTTGGCACTTTGGCGGGCAGCATCCAAGATTTCCATGACCACCATATTGTTCTCCAATGCGGTAAGATCGGAGGGTTGCAGGCTCATTTTGCCCCTTACCACGGCGGCCAGCACGGAAAAAGGGTCGTTGTTGGGTGCAGGGCGCTCCTCCAAGCTCATCTTTTCTTCTTGGTAGCCATCGTATCCCTCGGCCATACGTATGCGAAGGTCGTTTCGGTTATCGGCATAAATGGCCCCGGTAAGGCCGTAGAGCTCCATGTCCTTTCGCCCAATGGGCCAGTTCCACGAAGGTTCCAAAATGGCCTGGCAATCGTCATAGGTAAGGATAATGGTGGCATCATCGTCCACCTTGGGGTTGTTCCCCGGCTGAAACTGTTGGGTCACGGCCGTCACGGTATTGGGCCTTGCCCCTTTTTTGAGCCAGGTCATGAGGTTGGCCCCATAACAACCAAAATCCGTAATGGCGCCCCCACCGTTAAGGACAGGGTCTTGTAACCAATCCAAAAACTCTTTGTTGACCCCTATTTTCACGGGCCCTTTATGACCATCGCGCACGATCACTTTTCGTAGGTCGCCAATTTTTCCTTCATCCAACAATTCCTTGGCCTTATGATTGGTAGGGTACCATGTGGTCTCGTAATTGGTAAGCAGGTGGATGTTGTGCTTTTCGGCCAATGCCTTCATTTTTTGGGCGTGGTCCAAGCTTACGGCAAGTGGTTTTTCCACCATCACATGGATGCCCTTGGGCGCACAGGTCTCTACCACACTCAGATGTTCAAAAATGGACCCGAAGGCGGTAACGGCCTCAGGTTGGGTGGCGTTGATCATTTCTTCCAGCGTATTGTACACCAGATCCATGGAAAAGCCATGTTGCTTGGCATAGCGTTGGGCCAGTTCCCGGTTGGGTTCGGCAATACCCACAAGTTCAATATCACCCAGATCTTCACGACCCAAGATCCAATGCACGTGGGCATGGGAGAGTCCGGCCACCCCGATCCGCACCGGTTTTTCTTGGGCGAAGATGGGAACAGCGTTCAAAACAAGACACAATAACAAAAGAAATCCGGAACGTAACATAAGGCAATAAAAAAGGGTTCAGCCTTAAAAATAAGAACTAATCCGGTAGCTTTTCCAATAAAGTGGCTGTGCTTACTACTTCGGCGAACTCGTCCTTAAGGACGGCCAAGTTGGTCTGGTGGATGGTTTCGGCGGAATACCGTTTTCCGTCCGCCCCAATTTTGTCAAAGGCAGCGGTGGCATCGGCAATCAAAGTAACATTGAAGCCCAAATTGGCGGCCATCCGTACCGAAGTGGACACGCAATGCTCCGTGGTGAGCCCTACAATGACCAAATTGGAAATGTTCTGGGCCTTGAGGAGGGATTCAAGCTCGGTGCCGATAAAGGCGCTGTTCACATTTTTTTGGATGACAGGCTCCCCTTCCATGGGCGTCACCAAGGGATGGAGGGCATGCCCCTTTTTGGAAGGGTGCAAGGGAGAATCCGGGTTTGTGGAACAATGCTGTACATGGAAAATGGGCCAATTTTTCCTTCGGAAGGCATCCAGAATTTTTTGGGCATTGCTTTCCGCCTCTGGATTGTTGCGCTCGGTGCCGTAAAATTCAATTTCCTGGAGTCCGGTTTGTATATCGATCAAGAGCAAGGCCGTCATACCCAAAAGTTTTAGGGTGAAATTACGGATAAGTAGCCTATTATGAGGCAATTCTTTTCCTCAATGGGGATATTGATAAATTCAATTTTAAGGAGCCAATCACAATGGCTATTTTTAAGGAAAATTTAAAGATGAAGATAGTTTCGTACAACGTGAACGGTATCAGGGCGGCCATGAACAAGGGCTTTGTGGATTGGCTCAAGACCGCAAACCCGGATGTGGTGTGCCTGCAGGAGACCAAGGCCATGGAGGAGCAGGTGGAGACATCGCTCCTGGAGGAAGCCGGATACCCCTTCCACTATTGGTATAGTGCCCAAAAGAAAGGGTACAGCGGGGTGGCCTTGCTTTGCAAGAAGGAGCCGGACCATGTGGAGTACGGAACGGGCATTGATTATATGGACCATGAAGGTCGCAACCTCAGGGTAGATTATGGCGATGTTTCCATTATGAGCATGTATTTGCCTTCCGGGACCAATATGGATCGTTTGGATTTTAAATTGACCTATATGGCTGATTTTCAAAAATATGCGGACCAACTTCGAAAAGAACGTCCCAATTTGGTGGTTTGTGGGGATTACAATATCTGTCATGAGGCCATCGACATCCATGATCCGGTGCGGAACAAGAATGTTTCGGGGTTCCTGCCCGTGGAACGGGAATGGATCGGCAATTTTATCAAGAGTGGTTTTATAGACAGTTTCCGGCATTTCAACAAGGAACCGGACAATTATACATGGTGGAGCTACCGTGCCAACGCGAGGGCCAATAATAAAGGTTGGCGCTTGGATTACGGTATGGTGAACGAATCGTTGGCAGACCGTTTAAAACGTTCGGTGATTTTGGCCGATGCCAAGCACAGCGATCATTGCCCCATTCTTTTGGAGTTGGAAACATAACAATTCCCTTAAGAGCCACAAATACGGATTATGTACCTTAGACCTTTAAATAATTAGTTTGATGAAATACACGAGAATTCCACATACCGATATTCGTATCAGTAAGATTTGTTTGGGCACCATGACCTGGGGAAGACAAAACAATGAAGAAGAAGCCCATGAACAAATGGATTATGCCCTGGACCAAGGAGTCAATTTTTTTGATACGGCCGAGATGTATCCTGTCCCGCCCAAAAAGGAACTGTATGCCGTGACCGAGGAACTTATTGGAAATTGGTTCAAGAAAACGGGGAACCGCGATAAGGTGGTGTTGGCCACCAAGATTGCCGGCCCGGGGTATGCAGCGAAAGAAATCAGGGATACCGGTTTTAGCAGAGATTCCATCATAGGAGCCGTGGAAGGAAGCTTAAAGCGATTGCAAACGGATCATATTGATCTGTACCAATTGCATTGGCCGGAACGGAACACCAATTTTTTTGGGCAGCGTGGGTTTAATGCCCATGCCATTGATGGTTGGGAGGATAATATCCATCAGGTATTGGAAACCCTTCGCGATTTGAAGGCGGAAGGAAAAATAAGACACGTTGGTATCTCCAACGAGACCCCTTGGGGCACCATGCGGTATTTGGAAGAGAGCAAAGTGCACCAAAGCTTGCCCCGTATGCTCACCATCCAGAACCCCTATAGCTTACTAAACCGATTGTTTGAGGTTGGACTTTCCGAAATTTCCATGCGGGAACAAATAGGGCTTTTGGCCTATTCGCCCATGGCATTTGGAGTATTGAGCGGTAAGTATCTAGGGGATGTGCCCCCCAGAAAGGCTAGGGTGACCCTTTTCCCCCAATATGACCGATATAGTAGTCCTGCTGCGGTTGAGGCAACCAAAAAATATGCCGAGTTAGCCAAGGAACACAATTTGAACATGGCCCAAATGGCCTTGGCGTTCGTGAATTCAAGACCTTTTGTAACGAGTAATATTATTGGGGCCACTACCATGGAACAACTCAAGGAAAATATTGAAAGTATAGAGGTGAACCTTTCCGATGAGGTATTGAAGGGGATTGATGAAATCCACAATGCCATCCCCAATCCGGCGCCATAAGCTTACCCAAACAAAGAAGAGACAATATCCTCGATCTTGGATACTTTATGTATTTGGATCGAGGTATTTTTTAGCCCAATTTTATTGCTTTTGGAGACAAAAACGGTTGAGAAACCTAATTTTTCCGCCTCCAAAATGCGTTGATCCACCCGCTGTACGGGTCTAATTTCGCCGGCCAGGCCTACTTCAGCTGCAAAGCAGATGCCTTTTTCAATGGGAATATCGGCATTGCTGGATAAAATGGCAGCCAACACGGCCAAGTCAATGGCGGGATCATCCACTGAAATTCCCCCGGTGATGTTCAAAAACACATCTTTGGCAGCCAATTTAAATCCGGCCCGTTTTTCCAATACGGCCAAGAGCATGTTCAAACGTTTGGCATTGAATCCGGTAGCGGAGCGTTGAGGTGTTCCATAGACCGCGGTGCTTACCAAGGCTTGGATTTCTATGAGTAGGGGTCGCATACCCTCCACGGTAGCGGCGATGGCCGTTCCGCTGAGGTCTTCGTCATTTTTGGAAATGAGCACTTCCGATGGGTTGTTCACTTCACGTAAACCACTGCCCTGCATTTCATAAATGCCCAGCTCCGCGGTAGAGCCAAAGCGATTTTTCAGGGAACGGAGGATGCGGTACACATAGTTTCGATCTCCTTCAAACTGTAGGACCGTGTCCACCATGTGCTCCAAGATTTTGGGTCCTGCAATGGTGCCATCCTTGGTGATGTGTCCCACCAAAATGACTGGGGTATGGCTTTCCTTGGCAAATTTAATCAGCTCCGCGGTACACTCCCGGATTTGGGAAATGCTACCTGCGGCCGATTCTATATAATCGGTATGTAGGGTTTGGATGGAGTCGATGACCACCAAATCCGGTTCCAACGAAGCAATTTGCTGGAAGATGTTCTGGGTCTTGGTTTCGGTGAGGATATAGCAGTTTTCACTGTTGGGTTGGATACGGTCTGCCCGCATTTTGATTTGCCTTTGACTTTCCTCCCCGGAAACATATAGGGTTTTAAAGGGCAATTTCAAGGCAATCTGGAGTAAAAGCGTGCTTTTTCCAATACCGGGTTCACCACCCAACAAGGTCAAGGAACCTGGGACCAGACCTCCGCCCAACACCCGGTTGAATTCTTGGTCCTTGGTATCCAAGCGAAGCTCGCTTTCATGGGTAATCTCAGAAACACGAAGGGGTTTGTTGGCCTTTTTGTCCGAAACATTGCTGGTTTTCCAGCTTCTTTTGTCCTCTTTTTGGACCACCTCTTCCACAATGGTGTTCCATTCCTTACAGGCGGAACATTGTCCTACCCATTTTGCATATTGGGTGCCACAGTTTTGGCAAAAAAAAGCAGTTTTGGTCTTGGCCATTCCAACTAAATGAGGGGCCTAAAGATAGGGATTTAGATGGATGGGTTTATTGGATTGTTGGAATTATGGATTTTTGGACAACTGGATTTTTGGATGGATGGCGTCCATCAATCTAATAATCCAACAATCTACAAATCTAATACCCGAAGTCGGCCTTGAGGGCATCGATTTTTTCGAGGGCCATATCCTTGGTCAAAAAGTCGATTTCCTCCATTTGGAACGCCTTTTCAAAGGTCTTGAAGGCTTTTTTGGGTTCACCGAGCTCTTCGTAATATTCGCCCTCAAAGTAGAAACCCATCATGGTTTCCGGATATTGCTTTTTGCAAAGTTCGGCCAAGGGTTTCAAGGATTCAATATCCTCCTTTTTTCGGCAGGCCGCATAAATGGCCATAATGTCGTTGAGCTCCACTGGTTTTTCAAAACCGAACAATTGCTCGATCATGGTGTATCGGTCCTCAAGATACGTAAAGACAGGATCCGTGGATGTAAGTATTTCCGTCTTGTATTCCTTGGGACTGATGGGGCGGAATATTTTAAAGACATTGTCAAACGCTTTCCCAATACCATACGGAATGATGGAGACATGGTCGGCATTGTCATATTCATCAAAGAAATAGTGCAGGGATTCCTTGGTAATGGAATTGATGCTGTGGTTCATTTGCAGGATACGCTGTCTGTCGTCCGAAGCTTCTTTCTCCACAATGACATTATAAAAAATCACTTGGTCCAAGGCAGATAGCCGTTCAGGGACTCGGTTTTCCATTTCGGGGGCCAATACGGGTGAAATGCTTATATAGGAATTGAAAAGCGAACGATCCTTGAAAAGGAAATAATTCCCAAAATTGGCAGTGATGTCATAGCCAATGAACATTTTAAAGGGGGCAATTTTGTATGTGGTCGCCAAATAAGGAATGATTTCGGTACCCAAAAATTCGTAGAACATCTTTCCTTTTTCCGATGGTAGACCTGAGACTTCATCATAGTCACAGTCTTCCCAGCGGATATCATTTTCCCCTTGACCGATGCCCACCACAATGGCCTGTGGCATGCGTCCCAATCGGCTTTGGAACTTTACATTGGCCACTACCAAATCAAACAGATATTCGGCATCCAACACTACTATCAAGGGATACTTTTTGTCTTCGGTATAATCTTCGGGAAAATAATAGGAGACGTTTCTTCTTTCCTGTAGTTTGAAGGATTCGAAAATCTCGTGTTTTACCTGAGCGCCAAGGTTCAGACAAACGAGGCCTATCAACACAAATAGTAGACGGTTTTTCATGAAAAAAGAATTTGGTGGCTGGGGTTTACCGATTCCTATTCAATAACGGTAATACAATAAAGGATATTGTGCCAAAAACCACCACCATAAGGGTCTGTGCAATCCACATGATCCATCCGAAGGCATCGCCCGATACGGAGCTGATTCCATAAATGCCCAAGGCGGCACTTACGGCAATGGGATATAGGCCAATTCCACCATTGGTTGTGGACATGGCAAAGGCGCCACCCACAAAAGCCACCAACAATTGTCCCAAGCTTAGGGACATGGTCTCTTCAACGGTGTGTTTTATGACCCAGAACATGCCAAAATAGGCTGCCCAAATAAAAAGGGTGTGAAAGATGAACGGCCACTTGTTCTTCATTTTGAAGACACTGAGTACCCCGTCCTGTAGCCCGTTGAGAAACCCCTTCAGCTTTATGGCAAAAGGAGATTTGGATTTGCGTATGATGTAGGTTCCCACGAACAATCCCACAATTCCCACCAATAAAATTCCTGCGGCGCCAATAATATTGACCCCCTTTTCTTCCAAAAAGCCCAAGATAAAATCGGTCTGAAGCACCAAAGTGATCAAGATGATGAGCAATAGCATCAGTAAATCGATTACCCGTTCGGTGACAATGGTGCCAAATCCTTTTTCAAAAGGGACTTTCTCGTAGGTAGTCAATGCAGTGGCCCTTAAGAACTCCCCTGATCTGGGAATGCCCAAGTTGGCGAAATAGGAAATGAGCACAATCAAAACACTATTGATGAACTTTGGGTTGTATCCCATGGGTTGCAGTAGATACTTCCACCGGATAGCTCTTGAAATATGGCTGAGAATTCCAATAAGAACCGAAATGAAAACCCAAAAAGGATTGGCATTGGAGATATAATGAATGATTTGCTTACGCTCTTCCGGTGAAGTGGAGTTATAGGAATACCAAACCAAAAAGAGCCCAAAGGCAATGGGAATAAAAATCTTAAGGAATTTTTTCAGGGAGGTGCCCAAAACTAGTTCAGTAGATTGGTGGCTTCATTGGGGAAGACCAATGCTGGATTGAAGGATTTTGCTTCCTCAATATCCATCCATGCATAGGTGATCAAAATCAACACGTCACCTACAGCTACTTTTCTGGCCGCGGCGCCGTTTAGGGTCAGTTCCCCTGAGTTTCTTGGTCCAGGGATGGCATAGGTTTCCAATCGCTCGCCATTATTGTTGTTCACAATCTGGACTTTTTCACCTCGGATGATATTTGCGGCATCCATAAGATCTTCATCAATGGTGATGCTGCCAATATAATTGAGATCGGCCCCGGTTACTTTTACCCTGTGAATTTTAGACTTTACAACTTGTACTTGCATGGTGCAAATGTATCAATTCAATCTTAGATTATCTATTAGGCGAACATCATCGGCATAAACGGCTATGAACGCCCTATATTTTTTGTTTTCCTGTTTTTTTAGGATGGGTGTCAGGGTGTCTTCGTCCGCTATTTGAAAATACTCCAGATCAAACAGGGGATTTTTTTTAAACTCATCCTTTACCCAGCCCGCAATACTTGATGCACTTTCCGTGCCAAATTTGGATTTGGCAGTTTGGAGGGTTTCATAAATGAAACTGGCTTCTTTTCTAGTCGGTTTTGACAGGCGTTCATTACGGGAGCTCATGGCCAGACCGTGGGGTTCACGCTCTATGGGACAGCCAATGATCTGAAAGGGCAATTTTCTCAATTCCACCATTTTGCGAATGATCTGCAATTGCTGAAAATCCTTTTCCCCAAAATAAGCCTTGTCCGGGGAGACCGTTCTTAAAAAGGTTTCCACAATGGTGCCCACACCATTAAAATGACCTTCCCTGAATTCACCTTCCATGACCTTGTCCAAACCATCAAACTCATAGTGCTTGGATGCTATATTGGAGCCATAGATTTCATCAACCGAAGGAACAAATACAATGATTTTTTCCGAAACATCCTTTAAGATGCTTATATCCTGGTCAAGATTTCTGGGATACTTGTCAAGATCGTCTTTTTTGTCAAATTGGGTTGGATTTACAAAGATGCTCACCACCACCAAATCGTTCTCCAAAAGTGCCTTTTTAACCAAGGAAATATGGCCTTGGTGCAGGGCGCCCATAGTGGGTACCAGACCAACGGTGTGGTTTTTGTCGCGTTCTTCCTGTAAAAAGGAAATCAGTTCTTTTTTGCGGTCAAATAGGTGCATCACAAGGATCAAAAGCGTGCAAAAATACTATAAATACTGGTAATCAGCATAATTTTTGTACTTTTGCAGCTACGTTTTTCGGATAAACAAAAGAAAGTGTTTATGAATGGCAAAAAGATATTGTTCGTATCTTCTGAATTAGTTCCTTACCTCCCAGAGAATCCAGTTTCCTCAATGTCGTACGAAGCGCCCCGCATGGTCAACAGCAATGGCGGGCAAATACGCATTTTTATGCCGAGATATGGAAACATCAACGAGAGAAGGCATCAATTGCATGAGGTGATACGCTTATCTGGGATGAATCTGGTGATCAATGATATGGATATGCCCTTGATCATTAAAGTGGCATCCATTCCAAGGGAGCGGATACAGGTATATTTTATCGACAACGAAGAATACTTTAAAAGAAAGGCGACTTTCACGGATGCTGATGGAAATTTGTTCCCGGACAACGATGAGCGGGCCATCTTTTTTGCCAAAGGCGTTGTGGAAACCGTTAAAAAATTAAACTGGAGCCCGGATATTATCCACGTGCACGGTTGGATGGCTTCCATGGTTCCATTGTACCTCAGGGAGTACTACGCAGATGAACCTTTATTTGCGGACAGTAAAATAATAACCTCCATTTATAACAAAGGATTTGAAGGGGAGTTGGACAGCGAAATGATCAACAAAGTTGCCTTTGATGGGATAGACAAAGAAACCGTTTCTGCCCTGGCCAAACCCGACTATAATAATTTGTTAAAGGTTGCCGTAGATCATTCCGATGCCATTATTTTAGCCGCGGAAGAGGTGTCTGAGGAGATAAAAGACCACATTGCCAATCTTTCCAAACCCGTATTGCCCTACGTTTCGCTTCAGGAAGCGGAGGAAGCATACACAAATTTCTATAAAACAGAAGTTTTAAAATAAATTGCATGAGATTTTCCAAGATCGTAAAAGTTTCAGCTTGGGTTGGAACTTTGTTTCTGCTGATTGCTTCTTGTGAAGACGAACTGGACACCATAGGTGAAGGTGTTGTTGGTGGGGAGCCCTTTACAACGGGCAGGAGGACCTATGAGGTTTTTGCTTTCAATAAAAGTATCACAGCGGTGCAGACCAACAGGTTGCCCCTGTACCAATTGGGAACCTTTAATGATCCCGTATATGGAAAAAGAAATGCCAGCATTCTTTCGCAGCTATCTTTGCCCAACAGGGTTGGCGATCCAGTTTTTGGGGATTCGTCCCAAGCAACGGAAGACACTGCCGATTCTGATAGCAGTGCTTCCACTGTTCCCGAGGAAGAAACCGTAAAAGAGGTATATCTGAACATCCCGTTCCAGATTCCGCCTTCATCTACAAAGGATTCTGATGCAGATGGGGTAGATGATGAATTTGATGCAGATCCTGACGATCCAACTTCCGACACGGATGGAGATGGTGTCACAGACGTTGCCGAAACCAATATCGGCTCCAATCCCCTTGACCCCAATGAAGATGGAACGGCAGATGATTTTATACCCAATGTCTTCAGCAGGACTTTTGATTTGGATAGTATTTATGGGGACAGGGACGCAAGTTTTGAGATTTCGGTATACCGATCCAATTATTTTTTAAGGGATTTGGATCCCAATACCGGTTTTCAAGAGGCCCAGGAGTATTTTTCCAATCAGGATTTTTCCAGTTTTATAGGGGAAGAACTGACCATGGCAGATAACAAGACCATAACCATTGATAATAAAGAGGTGCTCATTTTTGCCGAAGATGATCCGGATACTGAGGATGTGGATGAGTCCAAAACAGTGGTTGCCTCGCGACGCCCCCCCGGCATACGCGTGCCGCTCAATCCGACCTTTTTCCAAGAAAACATATTGGATAAGGAAGGACAGTCCGAACTCTTGAGCCAATCCAACTTCAATGACTTTTTAAGGGGCATATATATTACGGGTACGGGAATGGATGAACTCATGTTCCTTTTGGACCTTACCGAAGCCAATATTACCATAACCTACGAATATCAGGATTATGACAGTGAAGCGGAAGAAGTGGTTCCCGCGGAAAGGGATTTTGTGCTAGGTTTATTGCTGAGCAGCAATGGAATAACATTGGGCAATGCGGTCAATGTTTTTCAGGATGAGGAACTTACGCCGGAAATCGCTGGGGCACTTGACAATGGTGAAAACGCTTCAAGGATCTATGTGAAAGGAGCAAAGACCCTTACCGAAATACGACTTTTTGATGATGTTGTAAATGGTGGGGCGAGTGTCATTAACGAAATCAAGGCAAATAATTGGATTATCAATGAAGCCAATCTGGTCTTTTATGTAGATAGAGAAACATTGGGAGACGATGCAGTGGAACCACCAAGATTGTATTTGTACAATGCGGAGACCAAACAGCCCATATTGGACCCCAATACGGAGAGGAACGCCATTAATGTAGTGGATGCCAACAGTGCTCCATTGGGATTGTTCCTTAATTACGACGGAATCCTCAAAAAGGAGAACAGCAAGGGAGTACAGTATACAGTTAGGATAACCGAACATTTAAATGATATTATCGTCAGGGATTCCACCAATGCCGTTTTGGCCTTGACCACAACCTCAAATATATTCTTCACTGGATTACAAGAGGGAATAGGAGAAGGCGGGCAAGCAATAGAGGTTCCTATCAGGGCGAGTATAAGCCCCTTGGGAACAGTGCTTTATGGAAGCAACGTAGCGGATTCCGATAGCGATAAAAGGTTAAAACTGGAGATTTTCTACACCGAGGCCAATTAAAAACAACTTCTTGTGGCTTATTTTGGGTCGTTCATCGGTTTACCGATGTCGTTTTGTCTATTTTTGGGCAATAGATTATAATTTTATGGGCCTAAACCCAAAATGATCATTAACCCAAAAAGAATCTTATGTGTGGAATAGTTGGATATATAGGCCATAGAGATGCCTATCCTGTATTGATAAAAGGTCTGCAAAGACTTGAATATAGAGGGTACGATAGTGCCGGTGTAGTGCTTTTCGACGGTGAAAACCTAAGTCTTTCCAAAACCAAAGGAAAGGTTGAAGACCTTAAGAACAGAACGGAAGCCACCATTCCAACAAAAGGAAAATTGGGATTGGGCCATACAAGGTGGGCCACCCACGGTGTTCCAAACGATGTAAACTCCCATCCCCATTGTTCAAATTCCGGAGATTTAGTGATTATCCATAACGGAATCATTGAAAACTACGAATCCATAAAAACAGCACTTACCAAAAGGGGTTACACTTTTTCATCGGATACTGATACCGAAGTGTTGGTAAACCTAATAGAGGAGGTTAAGAAGAAAGAAGGGGTAAAGCTTGGAAAAGCAGTGCAGATAGCTTTGAATCAAGTGGTGGGAGCTTATGCCATTGCCGTATTTGATCGGACAAAGCCCGATGAAATCGTTGTGGCCAAACTGGGAAGCCCCTTGGCAATCGGAATCGGGGAAAATGAATACTTCATTGCATCTGATGCCTCTCCATTTATAGAGTTTACCAATAACGCAGTGTATTTGGAGGATGAAGAAATGGCAATTGTACGTATCGGAAAGGAAATCAAGATGCGGAAAATCAAAGACGATGCCATTGCCTATCCCAATATCCTTGAACTTCAATTGAATCTTGAAGAGATTGAAAAAGGCGGGTACGAGCATTTCATGCTTAAGGAAATTTATGAACAGCCTAGAGCCATTATGGATACCTATAGAGGTAGATTATTGGCGGATAAGGGTATTATAAAGATGGCAGGAATTGACCAGAATCTGGAAAAATTCCTCAATGCCAATAGAATCATTATAGTGGCCTGTGGAACTTCGTGGCATGCCGGTCTGGTGGCCGAGTATATTTTTGAGGATATGGCCCGTATTCCTGTTGAGGTAGAATACGCTTCGGAGTTTAGGTATAGAAACCCTGTAATTACTGACAAGGACGTATTGATAGCCATTTCCCAATCCGGGGAAACGGCTGATACCTTAGCCGCGATTAAATTGGCCAAGGAAAAAGGAGCTTTTGTCTTTGGAGTCTGTAATGTGGTAGGTTCATCCATTGCAAGGGAAACCCATGCAGGGGCCTATACCCATGCGGGACCGGAAATCGGGGTGGCCTCAACAAAGGCATTTACTACCCAAATTACGGTTTTGACCCTATTGGCCATGAGATTGGCCCAAGAAAAAGGAACATTCTCGCAATCCAAGTTCCATGAGTACCTTACGGAGTTGGAATCCGTTCCTGCCAAGGTAGAGAAAACCCTGAAATCCAATGCCTTGGTAAAGGAGATTTCGGAAATTTATAAAGACTCGGCCAATTGTTTGTACTTGGGAAGAGGTTATAATTTTCCAGTGGCCTTGGAAGGTGCATTAAAGCTAAAGGAAATCAGTTATATCCATGCAGAAGGATATCCGGCGGCCGAAATGAAACACGGACCTATTGCCCTCATTGATGAGCAAATGCCCGTAGTGGTCATTGCCACCAAAAAAGGCCATTACGAAAAAGTGGTCAGTAACATTCAGGAAATCAAGTCAAGAAAAGGAAGAATTATTGCCATTGTTACCGAGGGGGACAAAAGTGTGAAGCAATTGGCCGACCACGTTATTGAGATTCCAGAAACGTCTGAAAGTCTTTCTCCATTGTTGACTACCATACCATTACAATTGCTCTCCTATCATATTGCTGTAATGCGGGGATGTAATGTGGACCAACCCAGAAACTTGGCAAAATCGGTTACCGTAGAGTAACTTTCCAAATTCATAATTTACTATTAAAGGGCGCCGTAATTGGCGCCTTTTTTATGAAATACGTAGTCTTTCGAGGTGTTTTTTGATAAATAAGTATTATGCATGCATAATTTTTTTCATATTTGTGGAATGCAAATAAAAAAAAATGTATCTTCCACATTACATTATTTAATATGCACTTAAAACTTATCTAACTCTAATTCAAAACCAATGAGAAGACTATTCAGTATTTCCCTCATGCTCTTTGGAATTGTCACATATGCACAGACAACGGTCCAAGGAAAGGTGGTTGATGAAAATAATGAGCCTATCCCAGGAGCCAATGTGGTCTTGATGGGAAAGGCGGAAGGAACCACTACCGATTTTGATGGAAACTTTACTTTTAATACATCAGAGGAACCCCCGTTCAGACTGCGGGTCAGCAGTATTGGTTTTTCTGAATTTATAGCCAATGTTACGGCCAATAACCAAACACTTTCAATTGTATTGGGGGAGGTTTCTACCCTTTTGGACGAGATAGTGGTCTCGGCTTCCCGTACCCCGGAGCGGATTTTTGAATCCCCGGTTTCCGTGGAGCGATTTGGTTTGAAGGAAATAAAGAATACAACGGCAGAGTCTTTCTATGGCGGATTACAAAATTTGAAAGGAGTGGACATCAATACCAATAGTTTGACCTTTCAATCCATAAATACCAGAGGGTTTGCCACGTTTGCCAACAATAGGTTCCTCCAGCTGGTGGATGGAATGGACAACACTGCACCGGGCCTAAACTTTGTATTGGGGAACTTGGTCGGGATGTCCGAATTGGATGTGCAAAGCGTGGAAATCTTGCCAGGAGCCTCTTCAGCCTTGTACGGGGCAGGGGCTTTTAATGGTATCCTGTTCATGAGGAGTAAAAATCCATTTGACTTTCAAGGAATCAGTGCCTATGCTAAAGGAGGGGTCACAGTACAAGATGCCGCTGGCAGTAACTTTTATAAGGACTTTGGTATTAGGGCGGCCCATGCCTTTAGTGATAAAGTGGCCGTTAAGGCAAATCTTTCCGTTTTGACAGGTGAGGATTGGCATGCCAATCGAACCATAGATTTGAATAACCCCGGAGCAGATCGTTCCAATCCGGCTTATGATGGTTTGAATGTTTATGGAGACGAGGTCTCAACCACCTTGAACTTTGATGCCGCCGCAGGCTTGCCTACAGGGACTGTTGGTTCTGCCTTGATTTCCCGAACAGGCTATGATGAAGCGGATTTGGCCAATTACAATGCGGAAAGTGTGAAGGCGGATTTTGCATTCCATTATAGACCTTTCGGTAACGACCTAGAGGTTATTTTGAACAGCAGGATTGGGCGTGGCACCACTATTTATCAAGGAGCTAACCGTTATGCTGTTGCAGGATTTACCATGCAACAACATCGTTTGGAAATAAAGAACGATAACTTCTTCCTAAGGGGTTATATCGTTTCCGAAAATTCAGGGGATGCGTATGATACCCGTTTCGCCGCAATCAACGTGAATAGGTCATGGAAATCAGATACGCAATGGTTCACGGATTATGCCACCGCATACATCCCCACCTATCTGGGAGGAATACAACAGGGCGGACTTACGCCTGAGCAGTCTTCCGCCCAAGCACATATTGCTGGCCGTCAAGCGGCCGATCAAGGAAGGTTGATTCCGGGAACTCCTGCTTTTGAAAATGCATTCAATAAAGTAATTAATGATGGGGATTTGAGCACGGGTGCCAAGTTTGTGGACGAAACCAAATTCCGTCACGTGAACGGAAACTATAATTTGGCCCATTTGATAGATGATTGGGCCGACCTTCAAATTGGAGGCTCGTTCCGGGAATATGAATTGAACTCCAACGGGACCATTTTTACAGATATTGATGGACCCATTACCTATAATGAATATGGGGCTTACTTGCAGTTGCAGAAGAAATTTATGGATGAACGCCTAAAGTTTACAGGTTCTGCACGCTATGATAAAAACGAATTTTTTGACGGTTTCCTTTCGCCAAGAATCTCATTGGCTTATACGGCAGGTGAAAGCAGAAACCACAATTTTAGGGTGTCGGTACAGCAAGGTTTCAGAAACCCTACCACCCAAGATTTGTTCATTGGATTGAATGCAGGGCGTGCCATCTTGGTAGGTTCAGCTCCGGCTAACCTGGATAGGGATGTGAGAACATTCGATGTAAGTCAAGCCGCTCAAGATAATCTTGGGATGCCTGCCACAGTGGAAATTGTGGGTCGTGCTGCCTATGAAAATGCCTATTCTACCGCTTCCCTACAAGCTGGGGCGCCCGAAGCCGTCAACACACCTTTGGTGCAGCCCGAGGAAATTACCGCGTATGAAGCAGGGTATAGGGCCCAAATTGGGAAGTTCACCATTGATTTGAGTGGGTACTACAACAAGTACAAAAACTTCTTGGCCAATACTACAACAGCCGTTCCGTTCTACGGTGAAGCCGGGGATGGAGGATTGTCCTTGTTGGCGCTTCAAAATGGAGACTATCAAGTGTATCAGACCTATACCAACTCCGATCAGGATATTAACTCCTACGGGGCAACGGTAGGGGTCGACACCAAACTGGGTAACTTTGATCTAGGGGTAAACTATACGTTTGCCGAATTGGATATTGATGAAGGGAAGTTCCCGGATCTTAGAACAAACTTCAACACTCCAAAACATAAGGTGAAGGCATCTTTTGGAAACCAAGAGCTTTTCACAAATTTTGGATTTAATGTGAACTACAGGTGGAGCGACAGCTATTTCTGGGAAGCATCTTTCGCGGATGGCGACATTCCTTCCTTTACAGTATTGGATGCGCAGTTGAACTACGCCGTTCCAAGTATAAAATCCATTTTCAAGGTTGGAGGCTCCAATATATTGGGAGATGAGTACTTTACCGCCGTGGGTACAGGAAACATAGGTTCCATCTACTATGTTTCATGGACCATCAACCCATAAGGCAATACCAAAGAAAATATTCAAGGGCACTGATTTTTTCAGTGCCTTTTTTATTGTTAAAAAAGAAGATTTTTAGTTTCTGATTACAAAGGGAAAAGTATATCTTTGCAGCCGGAAAAAAAACGGTTTTTTCCTCGTATTCAATTAAAAATAAACACAGTAATGTCTAAAGTTACAGGTAAGGTTGCCCAGATTATTGGCCCGGTCATTGATGTTGAGTTTGAGTCGGGAACTGAGATTCCCAAGATTTATGATTCCCTTGAAATTGCCAAAGCGGATGGTTCCAAATTGGTATTGGAGGTACAATCCCACATTGGTGAGAATACCGTAAGGACCATTTCCATGGACTCTACCGATGGTTTGAGTAGAGGTGTTGAAGTAGTGGCCACGGGTGCTCCAATTCAAATGCCGATCGGAGAAGATGTGTACGGTCGCCTATTCAACGTAATCGGTGATGCCATTGACGGTATGGAAAACCTTCCTAAAGCTGGAGACAATGGATTGCCCATTCACAGGGAAGCGCCAAAATTTGAGGACCTTTCCACTTCAACAGAAGTACTTTTTACTGGGATCAAGGTAATCGATTTGATCGAGCCTTATGCCAAAGGTGGTAAAATTGGATTGTTCGGAGGTGCGGGTGTTGGAAAAACCGTATTGATCCAAGAGTTGATCAACAACATTGCAAAAGGTCACGGTGGACTTTCCGTGTTTGCTGGTGTTGGGGAACGTACCCGTGAAGGAAACGACTTGCTTCGTGAGATGTTGGAGTCGGGAATTATAAAATATGGTGATGCTTTCTTGCATTCTATGGAAGAAGGCGGATGGGACTTGTCCAAAGTGGACAAGAAGGCCATGAAAGAATCCAAGGCAACCTTTGTGTTCGGTCAGATGAACGAACCTCCCGGTGCCCGTGCCCGTGTGGCCCTATCTGGATTGACCATTGCCGAGTATTTCCGTGATGGTGCCGGAGACGGACAAGGGAAGGATGTATTGTTCTTTGTGGATAATATTTTCCGTTTCACCCAAGCTGGTTCTGAGGTATCCGCACTTTTGGGTCGTATGCCATCTGCGGTAGGTTACCAACCTACATTGGCTACCGAAATGGGTGCCATGCAGGAAAGGATTACATCAACCAAAAGAGGCTCCATTACATCTGTACAGGCGGTTTACGTTCCTGCGGATGACTTGACGGATCCTGCTCCTGCAACAACATTTGCCCACTTGGATGCAACTACCGTACTTTCCCGTAAAATTGCGGAATTGGGTATCTACCCTGCTGTGGATCCTTTGGATTCTACTTCTAGGATTTTGACTCCGGATATTTTGGGTAAAGAACACTACGGATGTGCGCAACGTGTAAAAGAGTTGTTGCAACGATATAAAGAACTTCAGGATATTATTGCCATCTTGGGTATGGAAGAGCTTTCTGAAGAAGATAAATTGGCCGTAGGTAGAGCAAGACGTGTACAACGTTTCTTGTCACAGCCTTTCCACGTAGCTGAGCAGTTTACTGGTATCCCTGGGGTATTGGTAGACATTAAGGATACCATTAAAGGATTTAACATGATCATGGACGGTGAATTGGATCACTTGCCAGAATCTGCCTTCAACCTTAAAGGTACCATCGAAGAAGCTATCGAGGCTGGAGAAAAAATGTTGGCGGAAGCGTAATGTCATTCCTGCGAAAGCAGGAATCTCATTATTAATTGAGTCAAATTGAAAAAGATTCCTGCTTTCGCAGGAATGACAATAGAAAATATGTATTTAGAAATAGTATCACCCGAAGCGACTTTATTCTCAGGCGATGTAACCTCGGTTACGGTACCTGGTGTAAATGGAGAGTTTCAAATGTTGGAAAATCACGCCCCGATTGTTTCTTTGTTGCAAGCTGGAAACGTTAGGGTAAAAGGGGACATCAAAATTGATGAAGCTTTTAAGGATAAATTTTCCGCAGGGAAAAACGGCGAAACTGTACTGTCCATTACCAGTGGAACAATAGAGATGAAAGACAACAAAATAATTGTCTTGGCCGATTAACAAACAAATTCACGAAAAAAAAAGCCGCCCAATTGGGCGGCTTTTTTTTATTTTAGAATTTAGATGAAAACGGAAGGGGTTATTATTTCTGAGGGAAATAGATCAATCTTACAATTGATTTTGGCATCTTTTTTCTTTACCATTGGCATAGTCCTATTGCTATTGTATTTTTTTGGAATTAATCTTTTTGACCTTGACAATAACTATAAAAAGTGGATTGTCGGAAATTTTGAAATAGGGGTGTTCGCTCTGGTGCAAGGAATTATTTTTTCTATGGTGAAGAGTGTTCATTTCGATTTAAAGTCTAAAAAATATAAGATGGAATATTCTGTCGGGCCAATACACATAGGCAGATGGAAAAAGTTGCCGGAAGTCAAATATGTTTCTGTATTTAAGCAGCCAAAAACCAACGGTGAATTTACATATGATGTTAATCTTTGGTATGCTAATAATAGGCATTTCAACGTTTATGAGAATTCTTTTATGGAACCCTCATATAATATGGGACTTCATATAGCAAAGTCGCTAAGAGTTGACCTTTTGGACGCAACAGACCCATATGATAAAAAATGGGTCGAAACCAAACCCCAGTAAATTATTCCATTAGTATTATTCTCCATTTCTGTCCATTGCTCATATGACTTTTTAAATTCTTAAAGCCAATCGCTAAATGGGCCTGTAATGAACGCTGATTTTTTTCATCAACTTCGGTAATAATGGTGTCAAAACCTTCGGGAAGCTTATTTTTCATGGTAAGGTATAGATTTCTAAAAATACCTTTTCCCCTATGGCTCTTGGAAACGCAGATTTGCCCCATGACCATATAGTTGCTTTTGCCTGCCACTGCCTTGTTGATTTCAACAAACATGGGTTGTAAAACTTCAATGGAGTCGGCAAATTTGGGATGCATGCAAAGGGCATATCCAATGACCTCACCATCTTCCAAAGCAATGATGTGCCCACATTCCTCATTCATGGCCTGTAGGATCTCCATGGAATGTTCCACGGTGAGAAAGCCTTCGTTTTCCAGCTCGTCCGTGGTTAGGCTTTTGGCCAAGTTTTTTTGCTGAAGGGAAAGGATCTGTTCCAGTTCTTGTGTGGAACTTGCCTGTTTATAGTAAATCATCTATTCCTGTTTTAACCAACTTTTCCGCTGTTGAAGCATTGGGGTTGATGGAGTTTGCTCCTTGTCCTCCATAAGATGGATGGAATAATCGGGACTCGGGCGTAAGATCAACGAGGCAGTTTTTGGCACACCATAACGGCTAAAGCTCACTTTTAAGGAATCTCCTATATTGAATTGCTTCAGGTAATCCAAAAAGTCTTGGTCCTCAGAAAAAGAGATGCCATTGATGTCAAGAATTACATCACCATTGTCCAATCCGGCAAGGTAGGCAGGGCTGCCCATAATGGGATTTCTCAATATTTTATATCCGGAATTATCAGGATTCATGGACGTATAGGCCCCAAAATAAGGTTCTGTTTTAGGCTGTTGCAGATTCACCCCAACAGAGTTCAGCAAAGAAACATAATCGGGCATCCCACTTGCATAGATATAGGTATTGAAGAAATCATCCCCAAACTTTTCCCCCGCAAATGCGTTGAGGGCATCATGAAGGTTTTCTAGGGTATAGGGAACTTCAGGTTTTCCGTATTGTTGCCAAACGGACTTCATAAAATCATCGAGGGTAAGACCATTTTCACGCAAAGAAAGGTCCAGGGCCAAACCTAGGACACTGCCATAGGAATAGTAAGAGATAAAGGTATTGTCCCTGTTCACGGGATCTACCGAAGTGGCTGCATCAACAAAGGGAGCTTGATAGCTCATCTCAATAGGGTTAAAAAACTTCCGGGCCGGAGAATTCCATACATAATTAAAGGTACCGGTAATGCCCTCCACATATTCTTTTGGGGATATCAGGCCCGCCCTGCACAAGATAAGATTGGTATAATAACTGGTAAAGCCTTCAGCGAACCAAAGCGCACCACTCATATCGGCAGCTTCAAAATCAAAAGGTTCCAAGGACTTTGGACGGATACGTTCCACGTTCCACGCATGGAAAAACTCGTGGGACACCGTACCGATGTTACGCTCCATTCCTCCATTGGCCAAACTACGGGTGCTGGTTACAATGGTAGAATTTCGGTGTTCCATACCATCCCCGGAAGCATTGGGAATGTAACAGGCCAAAAAGGTATAGGTGCCATGATCAAATTTGGGAAGCTCACCAAAAACATCCTTTTCCGCCAAGACCACCTTTTTTACTTTTTCAAAATAGGTGTCGGCCTCCGCTTCGGTTCCATTGTGATGAAGGGCTAGATGAATGGTCTTGCCATCAACCTCAAAAGACCGAAGCATAAAGTCACTGATCTCGGTAGGACTGTCCATAAAATAGTAAAGGTTGGGCGCAGAATAGGTGGTACCAGAAACCAGGGGTAATTGGGTGGCCACTTTCCAGTTTAGATCCTCTCGGACATCAAAGGTTACTTCAATGTTGCGTTCGCTGAGGGAAGGAGCATACATAAAGGTAGCGGGAATGTTCAAATGGGCATGGGTCTCATCAATTTGGGAATAGGTCCCATCACCGCGATTGGCAAACAAGGTATACTGAACCTGAATAGAGCCATCATGACCGGTAACTTGCCATTCATAAGGATTGGGCCGATGAACCGATAATGCGTTTCCCTTACTGTCAAAAGCCTTAAATCCATAGACATTCTTGGCGAATTCGTGCAAGGCATATCGCCCTGGAGAAGTACGGCTCATCCGAAAGGAAATGGTATCTCCCTCCAAATCAGGAAAAGTTGCATTTATGGATGCCTCGTGGTGTACGGCATTCCCAAACGAAATAGTATAGGAATTGGTCTGTGCCATGGACCACAAACCGGAAAGTATTGCAAAAAAGGAGAGAACAAGTTTCATTTTCAATAGGTTTATGACGCCCTAAGATAGGGCTTAAAAACAGGAAGAACTACATTTGTGTTATGGAGAAATTTTTCGGCAGCTATTTTAAAATATCGACTATTTTAACAAGAAATTGAGCGATTGCGATTTTGTTTGCAGGCCTTCAATACAAAAGGAGAAATTTCAAACGTTTTGCAAACCCTCAAAATTTTTGAAAGGATGAAAACTGAATTTTACACTTTGGGAAGCTTTGAGTTTCCAGCGGATGCCGTAGTTATTAAGGGCAAATTGGAAGCGGAGGGTATCCCTGTTTTTTTAAGGGATGAAGCCACCATTAATTCAGACCCCTTGATTAGTGCAGCTTTGGGAGGAGTTAAGCTTCAAGTATACTCGAGAGACAAGGAACGGGCCAAGGAAATTTTTGATGAAGTTCGTAACTATGCAACCGATGATTTTGGCAATCCTGTTGTCTGCCCCAATTGCAAGGCCACAAAATCCGAAATTTATTACTCAAGAAGTAACGTCTTCTATAAGCTGTTTCCGTTCTTTGAACCGAGAAAGTACCAATGCATGCAATGCAATTTTATTACCAAGCCTGCTGGATGAAATTATTTTTTACTGGAATTATTCTAGGCGCTGGTAAATAAGACCACGATCCACAGTGGCAAGTAGGAAGTAGTGTTGGGTCAAATAGGCATCAATATATTCATTGTACTCCACCAATTTTTTATCGAATATTTTTTTGCCTTTTCGTGCTACTATAGTCTTGGGCTTCAGGACGTCCATGATATATTGTAATTCCTCCATGCCCGTTTTTCTGGGGTTTTGCATGTAGGGATATAGTTCCTCCCGGGCAATATTACTTGGATGGGTCACGGCTTTGGTGGGAGGATTGACCCCCAATACCCAATACCCAATATGGTACTCGGTAAAAAAGATGTTTTTGGTGTCCAGATCATGGGCTTCAATATACTTGGGAACGTCTATTCCCTCCCCATTGAAAAAAGACCCTTTTTCCATCTTGTTGCCAACAATGTTTACATACTCCAAATAGGCCTCCATGGGGAGTAATAGCAGAAGTACTATGGCCAATGGCTTAAAAATTTTCTTTTCAGGGAGGAGCTTACCGATCATAATTCCAAAAGGAATCAACACAAAAGGATAAAGCTGGATCATATAGTGGCCGTTCACCTTACCGGTTTGCATGAACGAGATAAGGATGGCAATGACAATAACCGTCAATATTTGTAAAGACCTTGACTTAATGTCAATCTTTTTTGAGGCAAACCCTGCTGCAAGCAGGCCAAGAATAGCAACCACAAAAGGCAATACTTTCAATGGGGAATGGAATTTGGAATCGGAATAGGCCAAAGGCGCCTCAAAAATGGATTGCCACCACACTTGTAAATGACCTTCAAGATAATACGGCAATGCTGTGAGGACCAGTACAAACAAAAAGCCTGTTCCCATGAAAACCATTTTTTTTAGGATAGTCCCAAATTGCTTTATGGCAAATCCTTCCCACAAAAAATAGATTCCAACTCCCAAAACAGGATATACCATGTTCAATTTGGACATTACGGACAATCCAAAAAGGATTCCAATTAAAAAATACCATTTTATAGAGTCCTTGGTCAATAAAAGATATATCCCGGCCACAAAGAAAAAGGTACAGATATGTTCAGACATTACCCCTTGTAGGCTCCCAAACAAGCTTTGGAAGAACACACAGAACATAGCGACCCAAAAAGCCACTTTTTTGGATGTAATCGTATTGGCCATTCCGTAAGTGAACAATGCGGTGAGGGCTACCAATAAGGTCCCAAACAACCGAATGGCCAAAAAACTCTTACCGAATATTTTAATAATGACTGCAAAGAACAAAAAGGTAATGGGTGGTTTCAGGTCCCAAAGTTGGGTGTAGGGCAGATGTCCGTTTACCCATGACTGCGCCATGATGATGAACGTACTTTCATCCCGATCCACATAATCTCGGAAGAAAAAGGGAAACCGTATAAAAAAGGCGACAAGGAACAAAATCAGAAGAACCGTTTTCCAATCCAGGGTTTTGTAATTGGGCGAGGTAAGGTTGGTAATTTTTTTGAGCACGGTCCCGATTAAGTTTTTTGGCTATTGATTGTCATCTTTGCAAGATAGATAAATTTGAATGTTTAAGGAGACCATTTTTAAATGGTCTCTTTTTATTTTAAGCAGCTACTAACTGTAGGTATGCTTGTTGTAACTTTTCAATTACGATTTTAAGTTCCTCCTCATTTAAATGCCCATACCCAAAACGTATGGCGCAGGTATTTTTATCTTGATAGAGAATGGTTTTTGGAAGGAATACATCCAGTTTTTCAGCTTCTTCGGCTAGTTTCAACAAGGATATGTGGTTTTTAAATTGCAACCACAAGGCAAGCCCTCCAGTAGGTATTTGCCAATCAAGTGCGTGGTTAAAATATTCTTTTAAAAGACCGCATAGAGCATCCCTACGTTGTTTGTAGGTTACTATATTTTTTTTCTTGAGCCGGTATATTTCACCTTCCGAAATTAGTTCAGAAAGCATTTGTTCCTGTATGAGGTCTCCTTGGGTATCCAATAGTTGCAAGTAATTATTGGCTTCGGTAATTATCTGATCTGGCGCCACCACAAACCCTGTATGAAAACTTGGAAATAAAGATTGTCCCAGTTTACCCAAATAAATAATATTCCCATTGGCATCTGCACTTGCCATGGGCAACATAGAAGACCCTTCAAACTGAAAATCATGGTCAAAATCGTCCTCAATTATGGCAAAACCATGCGTTTTGGCCAATTCCAACAATTGCAGTCTTCTTTTGGTGCTCAATGTTGTCGTTGTAGGATAGTCCCTGTTGGAGCAAACATAAATACAACGAATGTGCTCCTGTATAAAATGCTTCTTTATATAACCAATATCCAATCCCTCACCATCCACAGGCACTGTTTTTATCTTTGCCCCAGCTTGTTGAAATATCATGTTGGCCACATAATTACTAAGTTGTCCAACCAGGACCAAATCCCCTGGATGTATTAATACCTGTGAAACAATATACAGGCTCATTTCCGTACTGCGGGTATTTAATAAATGGGTTGGTTTTATATGGAAGCCCCTGGTGACATTTAAGTAGTTGCAAAGTTGGGTGCTAAAAACAGAAGGTATCAATGCACTGGTTCTATTCCATTTGTTGATCAAAGGTTTTCGTTTCATTGCAGCGCTATACCATTTAGAAAATTGGTGCACGGGATGTAATCTTAAATCGGGCTTACCATCATTTATGGAATATTTCGCAGAGGTCTCCTCTTTGGTAGATGCCAAATTAAAGGATTGTTGGAATGGGAATCCTGGAGTTTTTGGATGCTCATAAACTTGATTGATATGCTGAATGGTCGCTTTGATCTTTACTTTGGAATCTTCTGGTACTACCACAAAAGTTCCCTTGTTGGGTATGATGTCTACCCAACCTTGCGAGGACAATTCATCATAGATGGCTACTGCTGTATTGCGATGAACGTTCAATAATTCACTTAAAGCCCGTGTTCCGGGCAACTTACTTCCTTTTTCCAGATAACCACGTTGAATGGCGTTGGTAATCTGTTGTGCCACCTGAACGTATACAGGTTGTACCATAGACTTGTCTATAGTTATTAGTTTTACCAATACATCAAAAACCGGACTATTCATTGTTTTAAAACTGGACTAGTTTAATCGTCCGGAAAGTTAAGACTTTTACAGCATAAAATTAATTGATGTAAAAACTTACCATACAAGCTTACATAATGAAGAAATCAATTTTATTTTCTGTGATATTACTGGCAGTTGCTTTTCAGCTAAAAGCGCAACAAGACGATGCTGCTATAAAGGTAGATTCGTTAAGCGAAGTTGTGGTGACCGCAAACCGAATTAACCTTCCTTTCAAGGAAAATTCAAGAACCATTAATATCATTTCTTCCAATGATATTAAAAATAGTGCTGCTGCAAATGTGGCAGATTTGTTACAACAAGTAGCGGGTGTAGATATAAGAAGACGTGGTACTGGTGGTAGCCAAGCAGATTTATATATAAGAGGTGGTGGTTTTGACCAAACTTTATTATTGATAGATGGCGTTAAAATGGACGATGCGCAAACGGGTCACCATACCATGAATGCAGCCTTGCCATTGGAGGTTATTGAAAGAATAGAAATTATAAAGGGTCCGGCAGCTCGGGTTTTTGGGCAAAATGCATTTGCTGGTGCGATCAATATCATAACCAAGAAGAGTTTGGATAATGCGGTTTCCTTAAATGTGGAAGCGGGTTCTTTTGGGCAATTGAATGGCAGTGCAACTGCTGGTGTGGATAAGGAAAACTCGACGCATATACTACATGTGGGAAGAATGACATCCGAGGGGTATAGAAATAACTCAGATTATGATAATGGCAATTACTATTTAAAGAGTATTTTCAATAAAAATGCACAGCCTATAGAAATGACGGCTACTTTCTTGGAGCGTAATTTTGGAGCTGAAAATTTTTATACTGCCAATCCTACATTTCATGAGTACGAAGAAACCCAAAACAGCCTGTTGGTGTTTTCTACCACCTTTAAGAAAAACAAGCTAAAAATACAGCCAAGAATCTATTGGAAGCGTAACCAAGACTTGTTTCTTTTGAGACGAAATGAGCCTGGTTTTTATAGGAACATGCATATTTCTAACAAGGTTGGGGTAGAAACCAATGCCTCTTATGCCTCTAAATTGGGAATTACAGGATTTGGGGTAGAGTTTTCTAAAATCCATTTAAGAAGTAATAGCCTAGGTAGCCGAAATCGTTTCATGTCCAATGTGTTTTTAGAGCACCGTTTTAGTATAGCAGATAGCAAGTTGGATATTACGCCAGGTGTGGCGATAACGTATTTTTCTGACTTTAAGGTTAAAGCATTCCCTGGTTTGGATATAGGGTATAACCTTACCAATACGTTTAAAGTATATGGTAATATTGGTTATACCTACCGTATACCAACGTATACAGATTTATTCTACAATGACCCAGTTACTAGTGGTAACGAAGATTTGGAGCCGGAAGAAGCCTTTGCGCAAGAAGTAGGCTTAAAGTACACCTCTCCTAAATTTAACGCCAGCGTTGCCGTTTTTAATAGAGACGCAGACAATCTAATAGATTATATTAGAAACGATGCTTCTGAGGATGTGTTTGTAGCTACAAACATTACGGAAGTAAATACCAAAGGTCTAGAGCTGGATGCTGCTTATAATTTTAAGTTCAAAGACTTTGCGCAAACCTTAAGTATGGGCTATGCGTTTTTAGATGACAATATTTTTGATCAAAACGAAGAACTGTCCCGTTACTCCTTAAACACTCTAAAACACCAATATACCACGCGCTTAAGCACGCAATTGTTCAAAAATGTTCGTCAAAACATAATTTACAAGTATGCAGAACGTACTACCGGACAAACCTATAATGTTTGGGATGCATCATTGGCGGTTAGAGTAAAACAGGCGGAGTTTACCATTACAGCAAGTAATATTTTCGATGCAGATTACATAGAGTCTGGTTTTGTACCTATGCCACCAAGTAATGTTTTGTTTGGTTTGCGATATAGTTTTAAATAGAACGGAAACGAAGCTGCTAAGCAAAAAGTAACTTGGCTTCCAAGGAATAAGGTTTAGGTAAGCATTTCAAAACCTTTTATTAATTTAGTGGTTTCAAACTCCTTGAAATCTTGAAGCTAAATCTTGAACAGATACCTCGGGAAAAGACCCTGACCAAAAGGGAGTTTCTCAAAAAATATTTCAAGCCCCAGAAGCCTGTAGTCATTGAGCGCTTTATTGAGGATTGGCCTGCGTATTCCAAATGGAATCTGGATTATATGAAAGAGGTGGCGGGTGAAAAGACGGTTCCCCTCTATGATGATCGCCCCGTAAAGCACGATGAGGGCTTCAACGAACCACATGCAAAAATGAAGATGGCCGAGTACGTGGATCTTTTAAAAAGGGAACCGACCAAGTACCGCATTTTTCTTTGGAACGTCTTAAAGGAAGTGCCCCAGTTGCAAAAAGACTTTTCGTATCCCGATTTTGGACTTCGGTTGATGAAAGGATTGCCCATGTTGTTTTTTGGGGGAAGTGATTCGCATACCTTTATGCACTACGATATAGACTTGGCCAATATCTTCCATTTTCATTTTGAAGGGAAGAAGCAATGCATCCTATACGCACAATCCGAAACCAAGTTTTTATACAAAATCCCACATTCCCTGATTACAAGGGAGGATATTGATTTTGCGGACCCCGATTTGGAAAAATGGCCTGCATTGCAACAAGCCAAAGGACATGTGGCCCAATTGGAGCACGGCAATGTGCTGTACATACCCGAAGGGTATTGGCACCACATGAAGTACATAACCCCAGGATTTTCCATGAGTCTACGAGCCATTGCGCGAAAGCCAAAAAACTTTGGCAAGGCTGTGTACAATATTTTCTTTATGCGTCATTTTGACAATTTTATGCGCAAAATGAAAGGTCAAAAATGGATTGATTGGAAAAACGAGAAGGCAGTGACAAGAACACAACGATTGGTTGCGCAGAAATAGGGCCTAGATCAGCTCATGGAGCTTTTCATAGACCAAGTGGCTTTCCCATCCACGGTAAAATAGGTAGTCGGCCAACTTCTTTTTTCTTTTTTGAAGGTTAGTTTCCTTGATTTGGTCCAAACGTTTTTTGGCAAGCTCATCCAAAGTGGTAAGGTAGTCTTCCTCATTGATTTCCGATAGGGCACTTTTAATGTTGAATATGGAGATTTCACGTTGCTGCAATTCTCTTACAATGCGTTTTCTGCCCCATTTTTTGATATTGAACTTCCCCCGGGCAAAACTCTTGGCAAATCGTTCCTCGTTTAAGTAGTTTTCTTGGATAAGGTGGGCAACAATATGATCAATGGCCTCTGGAATCATGCGCATCCCTTTTAATTTCTCCACAACTTCGTAATGACAGCGCTCTTGATAGGCGCAATAACGTTCCAATTTTTTTGTGGCCTCAGGGAGGGTATAGCTTTTGGTATGATGCATTTCCCAAATGTACATAAAACAAAAAAGCGGCCCCATTGCGGAGCCGCTTCTTATTTATATATGTAATGTTTTGCCGTCTTTATCCTTAAAACGGTATTCAAGGTATTTGTAAGCATCCCTTGGCTGGATCTTTATCCATTTTTTGTTGTCCATAAACCATTTGGAACGTATGGACGGGAATCCCTTGGTCAGGTAAGCGGCAATGAACGGATGTATGTTCAAGACAATGCCATTGTTCGCTTGCTTGCTTTTTAGGATTCGCTCAAGATCTACTTGGATTTTGTCTATCAAGACAATGGGAGCTTCCACTTCGGCACCACTGCCATTGGGATTTTCCTCACTGGTCTTGATGTTCATTTCGGGACGTACCCTTTGTCTGGTAATCTGGATAAGACCAAATTTACTGGGGGGCAAAATTTTGTGTTTTGCCCTATCGTCCTTCATTTCTTCCCGTAGATGATCAAATAACTTTCTTCTGTGTTCACCTCGGGTCATGTCTATGAAGTCTACAACGATAATTCCTCCCATGTCACGCAGGCGTAATTGTCTTGCAATTTCGGATGCGGCCAGTAGGTTTACCTCCAAAGCGGTATCTTCTTGGTTCTTGGCCTTGTTGGAACGGTTACCACTGTTCACGTCTATGACATGGAGAGCTTCGGTATGTTCTATGACCAGATATGCCCCACGGCTCATGGAGGCCGTTTTTCCAAAAGAGGTCTTGATCTGACGTTCAATTCCAAATTTTTCAAAAATGGGGGCGGAACCGGAATACTGCTTTACAATGGATTCCTTTTCGGGTGCGATCTCGTGTACATAATCTTTGATCTGATTATAAAGAGTTTCGTCATCAACATGGATTCCGGTAAAGGAATCGTTGAAAACATCCCTCAATATGGATGAGGCCCTGTTGACCTCTACCAAAACCTTTGAGGGGTGCGGTGCTCTTGGCAATTTCTTGCACATTGCTATCCATTTGGATACCAAGTTCTGAAGATCTTTGTCCAGTTCTGCAACCTTTTTGCCTTCTGCAACGGTACGGATAATAACACCAAATCCTTTGGGCTTAATACTCTTTACAAGACGTATGAGCCTGTCCTTTTCTTCCTTGCTCGCTATCTTTTGCGATACCGAGACACGATCGGAAAATGGAACCATGACCAAATAGCGACCGGCAATGGAAAGCTCTGAGCTTATCCTGGGTCCTTTGGTGGAAATGGGTTCTTTTACAATTTGTACCAATAATGACTGATTGGCTTTGATCACATCATTGATGCTGCCATTCTTGTCGATGTCTTTTTCAAATGGAAAATCTTTCAGGGTATAATCCTTTACCTTCCCTGTTCTTGCTTTTTTGATGAATTTCAACATGGAAGAGAGTTGCGGGCCAAGGTCATGATAATGCAGGAATGCATCTTTTTCATAACCTACATTGACAAATGCCGCATTGAGGCCGGTAACGGGTTTTCTTATCTTGGCTAGAAAGATATCCCCTACGGAAAAGTTGTTGTTGTCCTCCTCTTTGTGTAATTCTATAAGTTTTCCATCCTTTAGTAAGGCAAAATCGACTGCTTCGGGACTAGATCGAACAATTAATTCTCTATTCACCTGAATCGATTTTAAATTTATCCCGATAGTTAGTGTTTATGGGATAAATGATTAAACAATATATATGGTATCGGTTCTATTTCAAACCGATTGAAATTCGTTTCTTGAATCTCTATGTCAAAGAACGTGTTTTTGTAAAATGAAAAAGTAGTTGCAACAACTACTTTTTCTTGTGTCGGTTAGCTCTTCTACGCTTCTTGCGCTTGTGTGTAGCTACCTTATGTCTTTTTCTTTTTTTACCACTCGGCATAGGGCTCTTGCTTTAGTGTTAGTTATATTATTTTACTTGTACATTACTTTTTACGCCTTCTACAAAAACCTTTGCAGGTTTGAAGGCAGGAATATTGTGTGCAGGAATTTTGATGGTAGTGTTCTTTGAAATGTTTCTACCAGTTTTTTCCGCTCTTGTCTTGATGATAAAGCTTCCGAAACCTCTTAAATACACATTGTCTCCATTCTCCAAGGACGATTTTACCTCCTCCATAAATGATTCAACTGTTGCCTGAACGTCTCCTTTCTCAATACCTAACTTCTCTGAGATTCTAGTTACAATATCTGCTTTCGTCATTTCTCTTGATTATTTTTCTTATTTTTTTGGCTTGCAAATATAAACATTAAAATTAATCTTTCGTTTAAAGCCTTTAATTTTAAGTATATAAACTAACACATTCCCACAATCGTATTTTTCTACATGTCTTTTTCCCAGGAAATTTTAAAATGGTACCACCAAAACAAACGCGAATTACCTTGGAGAAACACCAAGGATCCCTATAAAATATGGCTGTCCGAAATTATACTTCAGCAGACTAGGGTGGTACAGGGAACACCTTATTACCACAAATTTTTGGAGGCTTTTCCAACGGTTCATGATCTGGCAAGTGCGCCAGAGGAAAAAGTATTGAAGCTATGGCAGGGGTTGGGGTACTATTCCAGGGCTAGAAATTTGCATGCAACCGCCCAAATGGTGGTCAATGAATGGAACGGGGAATTCCCCCAAACCTACAAAGGCCTAAAATCCTTGAAAGGGATAGGGGATTATACCGCCAGTGCCATAGCTTCCATATGTTTCAATATACCCGAACCTGTTGTGGATGGTAATGTATACCGCGTTTTGGCCAGGTATTATGGCGTGGATATGCCCATCAATAGTTCTGAAGGGATCAAATATTTTAAGGAATTGGCACGAAAGGTAATGGATGTTGATGATGCCAGGGATTACAATCAAGGCATCATGGAGTTTGGCGCCATGCAATGCGCACCCAAAAAACCGTATTGCATGCTATGTCCCTTGCAAGAGAGTTGTGTGGCCCTGAAAGACAATAAAGTGGATATCCTGCCCATAAAGCTGAACAAGACCAAGACCAGAACACGATACTTTAATTATATGGTCTTTTTGGATAGTAATAAAAACACCTTGTTGGAACAACGGACGGGGAAGGGCATTTGGCAGAACTTATATCAGTTTCCTTTATTGGAATCTGAAAAGGAGATCCACGAAAAGGAACTGACCCAACATTTGGATGATGGTTTTCCATCAAGGGTTTCTTTGTCCGTTTATAATGAAACACCCGTTGTCCACAAACTGTCGCATCAGCATTTATATACCAGATTCTGGATCATTGAAACCAAGGAGCTTTTATCTGATGGAATTTCATGGGAACAACTAGTGGAATTTCCTGTGCCAGTTTTGATCGCGGATTTCATCCAAACATTTAAAATTTAGTACTTTTGACTAATTAAAGAGATATGAGCGGAACATTGAATAAAGTAATGCTGATCGGGCATTTGGGAGACGAAGTGAAAATCCACTATTTTGAAGGAGGAAATTGCATTGGTCGGTTCCCCTTGGCCACCAATGAAACCTATACCAATAGGCAGACCGGTGAAAAAGTGACCAATACGGATTGGCATAATATTGTGGTACGGAACAAGGCTGCCGAAATCTGTGAAAAATATTTGAGCAAAGGGGATAAGGTATATGTTGAGGGAAGGCTCAAGAATAGACAGTGGCAGGGAGAGGATGGAAACACTAGGTATTCCACTGAAGTACATGTCCAGGATTTTACCTTCTTGACCACCAAGAAAGAGAGTATGGCCAATGCCCAGCAGATGCCGGACAATTCTCCCAGACAAGAAACGCAGAAGGTCTCTGGGCCTGCGGCACCTATGGATGAGACCGAAGAGGATGATGACCTGCCATTCTAAGAATATAAGTTAAAGCAATACAATTTGGATCCCGAGCCCCATTGTTTGGCGTTTTTCTTTACTACCCTTAATGGTATTTTCACCATAAAAGTTATCGTGCTTTTGTTTTTGTTGGGAGGATCGGCCTTGATTTCAGCTGCCGAAGTGGCTCTTTTTGGTCTGTCTCAGACCGATCTGAACGAAATGCAGGAAAAAGATAGCTCCAAGGGCAAGATAGTTGCACAATTGTTGGACAAACCTAAAAAGCTCTTGGCCACGATATTGATTGCCAACAATGCCATCAATATAGGGATTGTCCTCCTGTTCAGTTCCATTGGGGAGACCATTTTTGCAGGGATAGATGGTACCCTCCGTTTTTTGTTGGAAGTGGTAGTGGCCACCTTTCTCATTTTGATGTTCGGGGAGATCTTACCCAAGATCTATGCCAATAGGAACCGGGTACAGTTTTCCTATTTTATGGCAATACCCCTAAAGGTTTTGAGTACGTTGTTTACACCCTTGAGCGCTCCAATGCGTTCCAGTACACTATACTTGGAGGATAAATTGGGAAAACAAAAATCCAATCTCAGCATAAACCATTTATCGCAGGCATTGGAACTCGCTTCAGAAGGGGATACCACCAAAGAGGAACAGAAAATATTGGAAGGTATCGTGACCTTTGGCAATACGGATACCAAGCAGGTGATGCGGCCCCGTATCGATATTTTTGCCCTGAACGAGAAGATGAAATTTCCTGAGGTTCTTGCGGAAATCAAAAAAAACGGCTATTCCAGAGTTCCCGTGTTTTCGGAAAATATGGACAATGTGTTGGGGGTTCTATATGTAAAGGACCTGTTGCCGTACATTGAGAGAAAAAGTTTCAGTTGGATGTCCTTGGTCAGGGAACCCTATTTTGTTCCTGAGAACAAAAAACTGGATGATCTTTTGTTGGAATTTCAGGAGAAAAAGAACCATTTGGCCGTAGTGGTGGATGAGTATGGAGGTACCTCAGGGATTGTTACTTTGGAGGATATCATCGAGGAAATTGTTGGGGATATCAGTGATGAGTTTGATGACGAGGACCTTATTTTTTCAAAACTGGATGACCTCAACTATGTCTTTGATGGCAAAACGGCATTGAAAGATTTCTATCGGGTGACCAAAATAGATGATGAGGAAGAGTTCGAGGCCAAAAAGGGGGAGTCCGAGACCATTGCCGGGTTTGTTCTGGAAATTTCAGGAAGCTTCCCGAAACAAGGAGAGAAAGTACTCTTTAATAAGTATCAATTCATCGTGGAAAGTCTGGATAAAAAAAGATTGAAACGTATAAAAGTCACACTGCCCCATGAAGTATAGTCCTTTGGTTTGTTTTCTGATTGCAATGGTTTTTGTGGGATGCAAGGAAGATGTGCTGCCCAAGCCTAAAGCGATGCTGCGTTTGGAATACCCCAAAGCGGCCTACACCAATGCAAATACGGACTGTGCCTATACCTTTGATCAAAATACTCTTTCTTCCTTAAAGGAAAACAAGGATTGTTCCTTGGAACTGGACTACCCCATGATGAAGGGGTCTATTTTTTTGACCTATAAAAAGGTGGACGGAAATATCAGGGAATTGCTCATTGATGCGCAGAAACTCACTTATGAGCATGTGGTAAAAGCGGACAATATTGCCCCTAAGGAATATGTGGACTCGGAAGCTAAGGTTTACGGGATGTTTTACGAAGTGAGTGGCAATGCCGCTTCCCAATCCCAGTTTTATGTGACCGATAGCACCAATCACTTTGTAACGGGCTCATTGTATTTTTATGCCAAACCCAATTACGATTCCATCTTGCCAGCGGCCATGTATCTTCAAAACGATATCCGAAGAATCATGGAGAGCCTTAGATGGAAAGAATGATCACTATTGGGCCAAAAGTGCTTCTGCCCGTTCTATACTGCCATTGATCTGCTCTTTAAGGGCTTCTACCTTTTCTTCTTCCTCATTGAGCCATAGTTGTTTCTGTTCGGTAAGCTCCTTTCCATTCAAGATTTCATCGGAATCAAATCGATCCCCAAAACCTTTCATCCAGTCCATCATGGCCTTGTTGGCCTCTTGAAGGTCTTTCATGGCTTTTTCATATTTCTGCCCTGCTTCCGTGGTGTCCACTTTTGCCTTGAGTTCACCCACAAGCTTTCCCAGGGTTCCCATTTTGGGCATTACCTCGTCATGGACGGCCATGACCTGTTGCATTTGCGTTGGACCTTCAGGGGTCTTTTTTTCTTGTTTGCAAGAGATGCCCATGAACAAGATGGCACATATAAAAATGGAAACTACTTTTCTCATGATTTTTTGTTTACCCACAAAAATAAACATATGTTAAACACCATCATATAACTATTGTCTAAGAAAAAATTAATAGATGATTATTCTCATATAAATAAAGGGAATTGGGTCTTATCTTTGCATTTTCAAACAGATTTTGTTGCTACGAATACGGTCCATAGTTGATTTAAAAGGAGTTTTTGTTTGTCTTTTTGCCTTGTTGATATTGATGAGCAACCTCCGTTTTTCGTCCATGTATGTGTATTACAGCTTGGATCGGGAGGACTTTATTGAACGACTTTGCGAGAATAAGGATAAACCGGAGCTTAATTGTGATGGTAAATGTATGTTGGCCAAAATGCTCCAGGCACAAACCGATGAGGACGAGCAACCCATGCCCATCATAGGTTGGGAGCAGGTTTTGGTCTTTTTTATGGATTTGCCCGTGTACGATGTGCAACTAGGCAACACGGAAAAAAGTAGCGCATTTTTTTATAGCAATTCTTACTCCTATTGCTTCAGTGAGATGCCCATTAAGCCACCCATGGTTTAAGATTTTCCAAAAAACGGCAAAACACCCTTTGTCGTACTTGTATAAATCTTAAACATAAAATCAAAATGAGTAAAAATGCAATGGCAAAACTCTGTGTTTTGCTTTTTGGGACCGGTGTGTCCTTTGCGCAGGTGTCAACTGTGCAAGATTCCCTGACCAAGCAACCCATACAGTTGAATGAGGTTCTGGTGGAAGGAAAAAGTAAGTCCGATCCCGTTTTTTCAACCTTTAAAAGTGAACCTGAGAAGAAGATCGTCCAATCCAAGAATGTGGCCGACCTTTTTAAGGACATCAATGGGTTTGCCTTGATCAAAAGAGGGAATTATGCCATAGATCCATCCTTTAGGGCTTCACAATATGAACAACTCAATGTCCAGTTCAATGGTGGTACCAAGGTGATGCATGCCTGTCCCAATAGAATGGACCCGATCACCACCCATGTGATTCCTGAAGAGATAGAACGTGTGGAAGTGGTCAAAGGACCCTATACCTTCAGGTATGGACCCACTTTTGGTGGCATTGTGAACTTGGTGACCCAAGAGGTGGAAAAACAGGAAAAAGGATATCACGGCAAAGTGAACTTTGGGGGTGAAAATAACGGCAATGCCATTACCAGTTTTGCCAATGTCAAGTATGTTGGGGAACAATTTGATGCCAATTTCAATTTCGGGTTCCGGGATTTTGGAAATTACAAAGATGGGGATGGAAATGAGGTGCCGTCGTCCTTCAAAAGCACCGATTATGGCATTCAGGTGGGGTATAACCCAACGGAAAACCAACGGATACAGTTGGGATTTAGACAATCTTTCGGACGGGATGTGCTGCATGCCGGATTACCCATGGACACCGAAATAGACGATAGCAATGTACTTTCCTTGGATTATAAATTGGACAATATTTCCAATGGATTAAAGACGTTGAACGCAAAAGTGTACCGTTCCAAGGTGGATCACGTTATGACCAATGAACTAAGGCCAACATTTATGATGATGGAAGCCGTATCTGAGGTGGATGCAACCACCTTGGGTGGTAGAATTGAATTGGAATGGAGACCCATGGAAAACTTTAAACTATATACTGGAGTAGATGCATTTTCCGTAGGGAGAACCGGGAATAGGACCCGCTTGGTCAAACGGAATATGATGACCGGGGAATTACTGCCAATGCCCGTGACGTTTACGGATGAGGTATGGCAAGATTCACAAATAGATGACTATGGGGCATTTGTGGAGGGAAAATATCCCCTGTCCGAAAAGTTTTTGCTGAATATTGGGGCAAGGTATGATAGGGTACATTCCAAAATAGACGCGCCAGCAGATGATTTTGTCGCGGAATATCCCAATTTGGGAAGCCGTACGGAGCATAATGTAAGCACAACGGCTTCCGTGAAATATATGGCAACCTCCAATCTTTTGTTTGAATTGGCCTATGGCAGAGGGGTGCGTTCCGCGAACATGATTGAAAGATTCATCAATCATTTTACGGTAGGTCAGGACCCCTACGAGTATGTGGGCAATCCCTATCTGGATGCCGAGGTGAACAATCAGTTTGAATTGGGAATGAAGGCGAAGACCAATTTCGATGGTTTTGCTTTCAACGGATTGGATTATGGCGCCTCGATCTATTATTCGATTTATGACAATTATATTGTTGCAGTCATAGATCCTACATTGGACAAGAAGTACATGCCCATGCAGGAACCCACCGAAGTGAAAAGGTTCAGTAATTTGGACAAAGCGTATAAAACAGGATTTGAGATTTTCGGCGAATTGGCCTTTTTGAATGACTTTGCATTTAAGACAGAATTGTCCTATGTGTATGCCAAGAATCAAGATTTGGACGAGTCCCTTCCATTAACACCACCCTTGGTGACGCGTATGAACCTTAGTTTTGAAAGGGAAAAAATATGGGCCAGGGCTACCTATACCTTAACCTCCAAACAAACGGATATTGCCTCCTCTTTCGGAGAGCGTACAACGGATGGTTACGGTGTTGTGGATTTAAGTTTTGGGGTGAAACCTTTTGAACACCTATCTATTGGTGTGGCCGCCTCTAACATTTTTGACGAGACCTATAATAACCACTTGAACTTTTCCTTTGTGAACCAAGCGGATTATGGTAGAGTGCCCATTAATGATCCAGGGAGAAACCTATCTGCATTTGTTCAATACAGCTTTTAGGTTGTAAAGTGAAAAAGGCGCCTTATAAGGCGCCTTTTTTAATGATTTGTCAGGATTATTTAAAGTCCTCGGGTGTCACCCCTTCATTGACTTTGATTTCCTTGACCAAGAACTCAAAATTCTGGGGACCCATTTCTTGGGTCAGTTTAAATGGAAACTTGATTCCGGATACATCTTGGTAATTGTCGTATCCCACGGTGTTCTGCATTTCTTGGCCCTGAACCTCCTCTATGGAGACTTCTTGGAGCTTAAGCCCGGTTTCCGTATCGTAAAAGGCCGATTTCTTATCGGTAATCTTTAATCGGTATGCTTTTCGGTCACCTACACGCTCTATCCCTTCCAAGTCAATGTTGCCAGCGGCCAGATAGTTCAGTTCTGGAAATGCCGCGGATTCTTCCTTGATCTTTTCCAATTCATTAGGGGATAGGTCTTTTCGTTGCCCTTGTACCACCATGTACCCTTTGTCTCCATCCAAAACCTGCTTCTGCATGGAATTGCCCATTACCTTTACATCTTGCATGAATTGGTCCTTGGTGGTTTTCTTCATTTCCAGTTCCAACACCATACCTTGCATTACGGCTTCGGCTACCATGGCATAGGATTCCACACCTTCCAATTTGGTCTTTCCTCCTATGGCGTCAATGTATTTCTCCAAGATGGTTTCAGCAGTTACTCCTTCCGGAACAGCTTCGTTATAAATGGGTTTCTCTACTTTGTTGGCATACTTGTCATAGTAAAGCACTGGGACCTTTTTACCCTTAAAGGAGACCTTTTCCAAGTTTTCCAGAACATCACTTCCTTTTCCAGTGACCACAACCCGGGCATTGGAAGTGGAAAAGTGTTTCTTGGCTGCATTTTGTATATCGGCAATGGAAACCGCATCAATGCGTTCCAGGTAGGTTTTGTAAAAATCTGAAGGGAGATCTTCGGTTTCAATGTTCAAGGCGTAGTTGGCAATGGTCGCCGGATTTTCCAGTGCCATTACAAAGTTTCCAGCATAGAGAGCCTTGGTATTGGTCAATTCTTCTTGGGTTACCGGCTCCTGGATCATTTTATCGATTTCTTCCAAGATCTGTACCACTGAACTATCGGTCACCGCATTGCGGACTTGGGCATAGGCATCAAATCGCATGGGGCTGTATTTATTGTCCCTAATGCCGGAATACGATCCGTAGGTGTATCCTTTGTCTTCCCGCAGATTTTGGTACAGTCTGGCCTGGGACCCACCGCCTAAGATCCTATTGGCCAAAAGCGAGGCCAAATAATCATCATCCTTCATTTTCAAGTGGGTGATGTTTTCCACGGCTACTTCAGATTGTACAGCGTTCGGGGTATCCACAAAATTAATTTGGGTGTATTGCACATCCGTAGGGTCCGTATAGCTAAAAGATGGTGGTACCCCCTTGGACCATGGAGTAAAATACTGGGTGACCAGCTCTTTTACATTGTCAAACTCAACATCACCTATGACCACCAAATAGGCATTGGCGGGTACAAAATAATTGCGATAGAACTGTTCCACATCGACCAAGGATACATTATTGACCGTCTCTTCGCTGGTGATTTCGCCAAAAGGATGGTTTTTGCCATAGGCAAGGGCCAATTGAACCTGATTGGCTATCGCGGAAACATCTTTTTCCTGGGATTTGAGTCCGGTTAGGATACGATCTTTTTCTTTATCAAATTCCTCTTGCGTAAAGTTGGGGTTCAGTGATGCATCGGCCATAAGCTCCAGTATTCTAGGGAAATATTTGGAAAGTGAGCTCGCAGAGGCACTTTGACTGCCCACACTGATGGAGGCTCCCAAGAAATCCACTTCTTCATAGAAATCATCCTTTGAAATGGTTTTGGACCCTTTTCCCATTAGGCTTGAAGTCAAATCGGAGACCCCGGCCTTGTCCCCTTGCAAAATAGGCGGATTGTCTATGGTCAGGTGGATGGATACTCGTGGTAATTTATGGTTTTCCACCACCATTACCTTAAGTCCGTTCATAAGCTCAAACCGGGCTGGTTCCTTCAAATTTATTTCAGGAGCGGGCCCTCTTTGAGGTTGTTTGGTGCGATCTATCTGTGCATGGGATACTGCCATAAAGAGGGACAGTACCGTTAATACGATATACTTTTTCATCTTAATTGGCGTCTTTTTGTTCTGGTAAATATTCAAGTTCCACCCGTTGGTTCACTTTCAGGTATTTTTTGGCAGCGTCCCTGATTTCTTCCCGGGTAATGGATCGGTAAATGTCAATTTCAGTGTTGATGAGGTTGGTGTTGCCACGCAACAGGTAATTTTCCGCCAGCGAATTGGCAATCCCTTCAACACTACTGTTGGCACTCACAAAATTGTTCTCGAACTTGTTCTGGAGTTTTTGATAGTCTTTTTCCGAGATCAAATCCGTTTGGATTTTCAAAATTTCGGCATCAATACCATCCTTGATGTCTTGTATGGTGTTGTCCCCAACGGGCAATCCACCTACAAGGTAGGCGCCATAATCTTCGGCGTCAATGGGAAAGGAAAAAATCTGAAGGGCTTTTTTCTCCTCGTCCACCAATTTTTTGTAAAGTTTGGAACTTTCCCCGTCACTGAGGTAAGTGGATATCATGTTGATGACATAGGCATCCCTTTTAGCTTGCCCTGGAGTTCTATAGGCCAAGAATATAGCCGGAATTTGAATGTTCGGGTCATGATAGGTCGCCTGAATGGTAGTGGTGATAGGAGTATCCTCTATGTGCTTTCGTTGAATTTCGGCTCCTTTTGGGATAGGTCCAAAATAATCGGAGACCATTTTTTTGGTCTTGTTGATGTCGATATCACCAGCAATGACCAGTACGGCGTTGTTGGGCACATAAAAGGTTTTGTTGAAGTTCTTGAAATCGTCCAAGGTGGCACTCGCCAAGTGATCCAAGGACCCGATAACGCCCCAACGATACGGGTGTTCCACATAAAGATTTTTAAGCATCTGCTCAAAAAACGCCCCATAAGGGGAATTGTCCACGCGGAGGCGCCGTTCTTCCTGGACCACCTCCTTTTGGGTATCCACGCCTACTTGCCCTATGATGGGGTGCATCATCCGTTCGGATTCCAACCATAATCCAACTTCCAAGCTGTTGGAGGGGAAGGTCTCATAATAATAGGTGCGGTCCAAAAAAGTGTTCGCATTTCCCCGACCCCCATTGCTGGTCACAATTTTGTCCCATTCGCCTTTGGCAATGTTTTGGGTACCTTCAAACAAAAGATGCTCGAAAAAATGGGCAAATCCTGTTTTTTGTGGGTCTTCATCCTTTGAGCCCACATGGTACATGACCGAAGTGGTCACCACCGGGGCAGTGTTGTCCTGATGTAGGATCACATGCAATCCGTTGTTTAGATCATACTCTTCAAAAGCTACCTCTTGCGCTGAAATGAGGTGGCCACTGACAAGTATGAAAAGTGCTGACAGCAGAAATCTTTCCATAATGTTTTATTTTATGTTGATGTAATCGATGAGGTTGGTATGGATTTTTTGATTGATGTTACGCTAAATATAGGATAAAATTTGAAAGTCAGATAAATATGACAGAAGTCTTTGGGAATAACAGTGGCATATGTCGTAAACATTCAGTAAATTAAACATCATTTCAAAACTAAAATGAGATGAAAAATTTAACACTTCCTATCCGTTATGGGATTGTCACCAGCGCCATCCTCATCGCCTATTTTTTGATTCTGTCCCTTATGGGGAAACATACCAATGTCTTTTATAGTCTCTTCAATGGTATTATTACCGGATTTGGCATTTATGAGACCATCAAATATACTAGAATACGGCAGGGCAAGGGTTTTAGCTATGGGAGTGGTTTCACGGCGGGTATAACTACAGGGTTTGTTGCATCGCTATTGTTTACCATTTTCTTTGCGTTCTACGCGACTGAACTCAACAGTCATTTTTTGGATGAACTCTCCAAGGTCTGGGCCAAGGATTATAAAAATTTCCAAGGAATTGTTTTCTTCACGGTGGCCGTAATGGGTTTTGCCACCACCTTGGTTTTGACGCTGTCTTTCATGCAGCTCTTCAAATCTTCCAACAATCCAAAAAAATTATAGGGGAAAAGCTTTGGATTATACTTGTGGATTAAGGATTTAGCAGTATATTTGCACCCGCTAATTTGATAAAGCGAACCTAAATTAATTTTAATTAACGCATTATGTACGCAATAGTAGAGATGGCAGGGCAGCAATTTAAAGTTGCAAAAGACCAGAAAGTGTACGTTCACCGTTTGCAGGAAGAAGAAGGGAACAAAGTCGTTTTTGACAAAGTTCTTCTTTTGGAAGATGGAGGTAACGTTACCATTGGCGCCCCAGTCATAGAAGGTGCGGCTGTTGAGGCCAAAGTTGTAAAACACCTTAAAGGGGATAAAGTAATTGTCTTTAAAAAGAAAAGACGTAAAGGATACCAAAAGAAAAATGGTCACAGACAATATTTGACTGAGATCGTTGTTGAAGGTATCGTGGCCAAAGGTGCCAAGAAAGCTGCTCCTGCTAAGGCAAAGGCTGATGAAAAACCAGCTGCCGAGCCTAAGAAAGTAGAGGCTAAAAAAGCAGCAGCTCCTAAAAAAGAAGCTCCAAAGGCAACCGAGGATTTAAGCTCCAAAACAGTAGCTGAATTGAGGGATTTGGCAAAAGCCAAGGACATTACCGGATATTCTTCCATGAAGAAAGCCGAATTGATTGAAGCGTTAAGCAAATAAGACACAGAACTAAAATTTATATATCATGGCTCACAAGAAAGGTGTAGGTAGTTCAAAAAACGGTAGAGAATCAGAATCGAAACGCTTAGGGGTTAAGATTTTTGGTGGTCAGGCCGCTGTAGCCGGTAACATCATTGTAAGACAACGTGGTACCAAGCACAACCCTGGTGACAATGTTTATGCCGGAAAAGATCATACTTTGCATGCCAAGGTAGACGGCATTGTTAAGTTTGAAAAGAAAACTGGAGGAAAATCTTTTGTTTCCATAGAGCCTTTTCAAGCATAAGAACCACCGTTTTAAACGATTAAAATAAGGCCCCGCTTTGCGGGGCCTTATTTTTTTACCCTTCCTTCAACTTATTTTTTAATGGTTTAATAACCTAATGGTGATATGTGACCAACAGTAATTGATTTTATTGTCCCTTCTTAATTTGGGTCACGTTCCATGAAAGCAAGTTTTGGCGCCTTTTGTACATTGGTTTTTTGGGTAGTTCTTATCCAAACTCAGGGTCTGGGGCAAGAATTCCAAACCGATTTCAGCCCAACACAAACCTCCGACTCCACTTTTCTGGAATTTCAAAAAAGGTTGGAAGCTTCCAAAAAGCATCCCGACCAACCCCGGGAAATTGTACAAAGCCACATTGGATTGGGAGAGTATTACCATACTTTGGGATTGTATTCAGAGGCCATGGATCAATACAATGGTGCTTTGGAACAAATGGGGACCGCCCTTTCGGACACGCTCTATATCACACTGAATAACAACATTGGAAGGGTCTATCTTTCCCTAAACAATTTTGAACTGGCCGAGCAACATTTCACGGATACCATGAACCGTTCCTTGGAGCTTAGATATAGCATGGGCCAGGCCAATTCCATGGCCCTTTTGGGTGCTTGCTATGAAAAGCAGGGAGAATATGACAAGGCCTTGGCCTATCAAAAAGAAAGCCTTTTGCTGTTTGAACAGCTAGGGGATAGGCATGGCGTGGCTATCACCAATGAGAATATCGGCAGCATTTATGAGGATTTGGAACAGTTTGATGTGGCCCATCAATATTTTGATAAATCATATGGCTACGTGAAGGGTTCCGAAACGATGGAGGAGGTAAACGTACTCAATAATCTGGGGGATTCGTTTCGGAAAACGGGGGACTATGATTCGGCATTGATACATACCCAAAAAGCCTTGGGGATTGCGCAAAAGCTCAATGACCTCCATCAGTTGGAAAGTGCCCATAAAGATCTTTCCAAGACCTATGCACTCATGGGGAATTTTGAAAAGGCCCACGCGGAACTGATACAATCGGAAAGGTACAGCAGTGCCATGCTCATGGCGCAAAACACCAATCAGCTCAATGTGCTGCAAACCATTTACGAGACCAATAAAAAAGAGGCCGAAATACAGTTGTTGAAGGAGCAGAACAAGGTAAGTGCGGCCAATCAGAACCTATTATGGGTGGCCTTGTTTGCCATTGCCGCCATTCTAACGATCCTATACAACTATCTGGGCAGAAAGCGAAAGGCCAAAATAAAGATACAGGAATACAAGCAGCGGATGCTCAAGGCCGAACTGGACAAAAAAGCCATAGAGGAAAGGAATTTGCAACGCGAAGTACAGCTAAAGACCGCATCCCTATCCCGGTACAGTCTTCACCTATCTCAGAAGAACAAGATTTTACTGGATTTGTCCAATACTTTGAGAAACATTGCTTCACGAAGGAACATGGACACTTCGGAAAAAATAAAAAGCTTGGTCAAGGAAATCGATTTTAACCTGCAACAGGAGCACGAGTGGGATGAGTTCATGAATTTTTTCAAGGAGATTCACCCAGAGTTTATCAAGAAACTCTCAACCATGTCCCAAGACAACCTTTCCCCGGCGGAGCTACGGTTGGGGATGCTGCTGAGATTGAACCTGACCTCCAAGGAAATTGCATCCATCTTGCGGGTTACCCCGGACAGTGTTCGGGTGGCTCGCCATAGACTTCGGAAAAAACTTCCCATAGACCAAAAAGAGGAACTGGTAAACTTTATGATAGAACTTTGACCTCTTTTGGACCCCACTTTTTAGAAAAGGTTAGCCCCATGTAAAAAAAATGTAATTGTTGCCCTGTTGTTTATGCCTGTTTTCCTTTTTGTTTCCTTTTTGTTTCCCTTTAATTTAAATCATAATGAGTTGATATACATAGTTTTGGATAACAAATCAATGTAATTCAAAAATCAACTGATGAACCTAACAAAACTCTTTTTTGTAACGCTGTTTTTGGCCTTTGGAGCTCTTTCGGCACAAGCACAAACAGGTAATATTCAGGGAACTATTACCGATGAAAATGGTATTTATGTTCCCGGCGCCAATGTTTACATTGCTTCCATTTCTAAAGGGGCAATTTCCAATTTTGATGGAAAATTTACCCTTGTTGGCATAGCTGAAGGGACCTATACCCTATCCATTACTTATATGGGATATTCCGATGTGGAACAACAAGTGACCGTGACTGCAGGGCAAACGAGTACGGCAAGCATTGTATTGAACCCTTCCAATGTGGAGTTGGATGAAGTACAAGTGAGTGCCTACGGATTAAGTGGGCAGTCCAAAGCCTTAAATACCCAAAAGAACAACATGAACATTACCAACGTGGTCTCCACGGACCAAATTGGAAAATTTCCCGATGCCAATATCGGTGATGCCGTAAAGCGGATCCCTGGAATTACCATGCAGGTGGACCAAGGGGAGGCCCGTAACATCATTGTTCGTGGTTTGTCGCCACAATTGAACTCTGTGACCTTGAACGGTAGCCGGATTCCTTCCGCGGAAGCGGATAACCGAAATATTCAGATGGACTTGATTCCTTCGGATATGATCCAAACCATTGAGGTGAACAAGGCGGTTACCCCGGATATGGATGCCGATGCCTTGGGGGGGTCGGTAAACTTGGTTACCAGAACCGCTCCACAAGGGTTTCGGGTTTCAGCTACGGCCGGATCGGGAGTCAACTTTATTACCGATAAAAGAATTTGGAACGGATCTATCTTGGTAGGGGACCGTACCAACGACGGAAAATTTGGATGGATGCTTTCTGCCACCATCAACGATAACGACTTTGGCTCCGATAATATTGAAGCGGAGTGGGACAACGAATTTGAGTACAATACCGGTGCTGAAGATGAAGAGGGAGAGCCTATTTTGGAAGAAACGGAAGTAAACCCCTATACCAATGTTACCGAGCAGCGTACTTACTTGGTGCAACGGGTAAGAAGAAGTTTCTCTGCCAATTTGGACTATCAAATCAATGCAAACCACAACATCTTCCTAAAAACCATGTACAATTGGCGCGATGATCGGGAGAACCGTTTCCGATTGGAGCATGAGATTTTGGATGGAGAAGATATCGAAGTAGGTGATTTTACCTTGAACAATGGAACATTGACCCGTTTCCCAGTGGAAGTCAAGAGGCAGTCCAAAGGTGGAGTTGCCGGGGGTAGGAACAACAATGCCCGTTTGGAAGATCAGCGTATGCAAAATTATACTTTGGGAGGTAACCACTTGTTTGGAGTGCTCAAAGTGGATTGGATGGCAGCTTATGCCAAGGCCTCCGAGGAACGTTTGAACGAGCGATATGCCGAATATGAGACCGAGTATATCATCAATAATGACAACAGCAACCCAAAATATCCCGTTATGACGGCCGCTGACCCGAATGACTTCAACAACTTGGGCGGGTTTGAATTTGGAGAGATTACTAACGAAAACCAATATACCGAAGAGGAAGATGTAAACTTCTTTGCGAATTTTGAGCTTCCGGCTGATTTCTTTGGGAATGGGGGAACATTGAAATTTGGTGCAAGGGGTAGATTTAAATCAAAATTGAGGAACAACGATTTCTTTGAATATGATTTGGAAGATCTATACCCGACCTTGGCCGATGTTCCGGTAAAATCTTATACCAATGCCGACTTTTTGGCGGGAGAAAAATACCAAGCGGGTACTTTTGCCAGCGAGGAGTGGTTGGGTTCTTTGGATTTGAACAGCTCCAATGGAGAAGCGGTTCAGGATGAATACCTTCCGGGAAATTTTGACATCAAGGAAGATGTTTGGGCAGGTTATGCCATGGTGAACCAAAAATTGACCGATAAGTTGAGCGTTCTAGCGGGACTTAGGATAGAAAACACCAAACTGGAAACCCAAGGTAACCGAGTGGTTTATATTGAAGAGGACGAGGATGCCGGAATCGAGGAAGGGATCGAGGTACAAGCCGTTTCTGATGAGAACTCTTATACAAACCTATTGCCAGGGGTCCACTTTAAGTACGATTTGGACAACAGTACGGTACTGCGATTTGCTTGGACCAACACTTTGGCACGTCCTAATTACCAGGACATGATTCCAAGGGCCGAAATCATTTATGAAGATAGTGAGGTGGTAGTGGGGAACCCCGATTTGGACCCAACGACCTCCATGAACTTCGACTTAAATGCGGAGCATTATTTTGAAAGTGTCGGGATAATATCCGGAGGTGTTTTCTATAAAGAAATCAAGGACTTTATCTATACTTTCATTACTGAAGCACCAAACGATGCATACGGTGCAGGAACGGCAGGATATGATGTGTTCCAGCCGTTGAATGGGGATTCTGCTTCCATTTTTGGGGCCGAGGTATCTTTCCAGAGACAGTTGGATTTCTTGCCCGGGTTTGCGCGTAATTTCAGCATCTATCTAAACTATACCTACTTGACCTCAAGTGCCGATGGTATCCGTAACGAAGATGGGGACGAGCGTACCGATTTGGATCTGCCCAATACTGCTCCAAACATGTTCAATGGTTCTTTGGGGTATGCCGACAAGCGTTTTAGTGCAAGATTGTCCGCTAACTTCTCCGATTCTTACATAGATGAGATAGGAGGCAACGCCTTTGAAGACAGGTATTATGATACCCAGTTCTTCTTGGATTTTAATGCCAGCTACGCCATCAACAGTAATTTGAGATTGTACGCCGATGTAAATAATATCACCAATCAGCCTTTGCGCTATTTCCAAGGCGTAAAGGATAGAACCCAACAAATGGAGTTCTACGATATTCGATTCACTTTTGGATTGAAGTACGATTTGTTCAAAAAATAATTTCAGCAGCTAGTATTATTTTGAACAATGTCATGGCGAGTGCCTGTCCTACATTTGGGCAGGCGCTCCAAATGACGATTTTTTTAAATTATTCTTATGAAAAAAATCTATATACCCTTTCTACTGGTATTGGGCATGGTTTCCTGTAAACAAGGGAGTAAGCTCCCAGCCATAGCGCCGGACATTATCACAGAAAAGACCCCGAACGATACCGATGACCCCGCCATTTGGGTCAATCCCGATGATGCTTCAAAAAGTATTGTTTTTGGAACGGATAAAGAGACCAACGGAGGCATTTACGCCTTTGACCTCAATGGAAAGATCATTGAAGAAAAGTCCATCAAAAATATCCAAAGACCCAACAATGTGGATTTGGAATACGGCTTTCAGTTGAACGATTCCGTTGCTGTGGACGTAATTGCTTTCACGGAAAGGGAAAAACAACAAATAAGATTGTTTTCCGTACCGGATATGAAGCCACTTGATGGTGGAGGTTTCCCCGTTTTTGAAGACGAATCAAATATGGAACAACGTCTGGCTATGGGTATCAGTTTGTACAAATCACCAAAAGATTCATCCGTATATGCCATTGTTGGGAGAAAGACAGGGCCAAGCGGCACGTACTTGTACCAATATAAATTTGAATCGGATAGCACGGGAGTTTCAGCCCAATTGGTGCGCAAGTTCGGGAGCTTTACAGGAGGAAAGGAAATTGAGGCCATTGCCGTGGACAACGAAATGGGCTACGTATATTATTCCGATGAGGGCGAATGCGTTAAAAAGTATTACGCAGAACCCAGTATGGGCAACGAAGAATTGGCCTGCTTTGGTGGAGAACACTTTTTGGAAGATATCGAGGGAATTGCCATTGCAAGGTACCCCAACGGGGAAGGGTATATTATTGTATCTGACCAGCAACGTGGACAGTTCAATATCTTCTCCAGAAAGGACAATAGCTTTATCAAGGCCGTAAACCTATCCACCACAGAAACTGATGGTTGTGATGTGGTTACCGTGCCGTTGAACGATACCTTTCCAAATGGTCTTTTTGCTGCAATGAACGACCAAAAAGACTTCTATTTTTACGATTTGGACAAAGCGTTGGACCTGGAATAAAATTCAAATGGTAAGTCTTCTTTTTCGAGCGGTAATCTCCCAAGTGTCGATTTTTTTGCCGTTTTGGATCACGGAAACTTCATCATGAAGGTTAACGGTAGGACAGATGTGGTAGGGGATACCGTAAAGTACATCGCCTATGTTTAGGGCACCCCAATCCGCCACTTTGATCACACCGTGCTCCTCACTTTGTGAAAGCAGTTCGTAATCCTCAAGATTGAGAAATTGTATCCGTTTGTCAATGGGGTTTTCCGCGGCCACGGATTTATGCCCCATATCCACAGTAACAATGCCTTCGGTGGGTTTGGAGATGACCCGGGTCACCACTAGGGCCGCGTGCTTAAAGTTTTGTTCCGTTAATTTTTCTCCGTATCCCCAATCCCACAGCACGCAGGTGCCCGGACTGGTAATCCTTTTTTCCTCCATCCGGTGCGAAGTAAAGGAGGGCGTTCCTCCACAAATCATTCTTAGGTTTGGATGGGTGTTTTTCAAGGTATCGAAGTAGTCGGTGACAGATTCCAGCCCCTGTTCAATTTTTTGATTCCTTTCTGAAAACTCAGGGTCGCGAAGATGCCCATCGTACACATGGAATCCTTCAAACTGTAGGGATTTGCATTCATCCAAAAAGGCTATCAAGGTATCGAGCTCTTCTCCTATTTTGATTCCGGAGCGGTTCATCCCGTTATTGATGTCAATATAAATTGGAGTGGTCAAACCTTTGGCCTTGGCCTTTTCATTCAACAATTTGGCCGTAGGCACAGCATCAATCAGGGTGGCAAAACGGGTAGTAGGAAAATGGGCGGTCAATTCAAGGAAACGGTCCACTTTAGGTCCTACCAGTTGATGGGCGATCAGTACAAAATCGGCACCCGCCTCTGCAGCAATTTCCGCTTCCGCAATGGTGGAAGCCTTGAAGTTGGAAATACCGGCATCCAACAATCGCTCCATGACCTTGGGCATTTTATTGGTCTTGATGTGGGGCATCAAACGATTGGTATCCCCATGGACCAGGGAAAGCATTTCTTTGATATTGAATTGTAAATGATCTATATACAGGGCAATGGAAGGGGAATCTACCGTATCCACATTTTTGATTTCATACCATTTTTGGGCCATGATTCTTTTTAGTTTGAATTGGGAAACAAGGTACTGATTTATGACTGAAGGGAAGTTGAATTCTTTTTGTAGCTTTAAATACATTAACCATAAATCTTCATATCATGAGAAAAGTTATCAGTTGTTTGTTATTGTCCTCTGCCATTTTGTTTTCAAGCTGTTTGGGGTCGTTCAAGGCCTTCAATAATTTGAAAGATTGGAACCAAGGAGCCACAGATAGTAAGTTTGTGGACAATTTAATTTTTTGGGGACTGTGGATTGTTCCCGTTTATGAACTGTTCCTTCTCGGGGATGCCATAATCTTCAACGTGATCGAGTTTTGGTCCGGATCCAACCCCATTGCCATGAAAGAAGGGGAATCTGAGACCCAAATGGTGGAACATGATGGCAATACCTTTAAAATGGTTGCAACAAAGAACCGGGTTCAGGTGAGTGTGGTCGCAGGACCCAAACAAGGTAAAAAAATCGATTTGGTGTACAAGCCCGATGAAAAATCTTGGAATGCAGTTCGGCCGAATGGAGAAATCATAAAACTATCTTCCTTCGAAGAAGGGTTCTACATTGTGTATATGCCCAATGGGGAGCAAATCAAGATCAATCCCATGAGCACCAGAGAGGAAGGGTTGGCCATTCTACAAGAAAGCAAGACTTGCTATTATTCGGAAAGCCTATTGGCAGATTAATAACACTACACTTTATCAAAAGCCATGGTCGTTGCCATGGCTTTTTTGTTGCAATACACTTTCAAAATACTCTAAAACAAGGATTCTTTGTCAGGGAAGTGTCTTTGTCTGTAACAAATCAACTATTTGTGTGACCTATTGTCGTTGGAAATATTTTAACCATATATTAGTCGGCATAATCAAAAACAGATAGTAAATCATGATAAAAAAATTAGCCTTACATGCTTTGGTGCTCGCAACGGTTTTTTCTTGCGGTGTCAAAAATCAAACCAATGACCTAGCCACGGATACCCCCATAATGACGTCCTTGGATTTGGTCAATATTCAAGATGACAAAGTAAATGTAGTGATCAATCCAGGGAGGTTTATCCAGGATACGGTTACCTATAGATTGCCTAGAGTGGTTCAGGGAACCTATGCCGTATCCGACTTTGGTAGATACATAGAAAACATCAGGGCCTTTGATTATGAAGGCAATGCTATGCCAATCAACCAAGTGGATACCAATACTTGGACCTTTGCCAACGCCAAGAATTTGGACAGGATAGAATATGCCGTGAATGATACTTTTGATCAGGAAGAGCAAGGAGGAATCGGCGACGAAGTTCCTTTTTCACCTTCGGGAACCAACATAGAGCCCAAGCAAGTGATGTTAAACCTTCACGGGTTCGTAGGGTATTTTGATGCCCTAAAACAGAATGCCTACCAGATTGACATCAAATCCCCTTCGAGTTTCAAGTATACTTCCCCCCTCACGGAGATAAAATCGACCCAGAGCGAGGATGGTGCCATCAAACATTCAGTGTTCCTCGCCAATCGATATTTTGAAGTAACGGACAATCCCATGATGTATGGTGAGACCGAGGTTGAAGAGTTCATGGTAGGCAATATCAAGATCGTATTGAGTGTTTTCTCGCCCAATGGAGTACACAAAGCTTCGGAAATCAAAGAAATTATGGCGGAGATGATGCAGGCCCAAAAACAATACCTGGGAGATTTGAACAGCACCCCGAGGTATGACATCCTACTGTATTTGTCCGATACGCAGAAACCAGATTCCCCAAAAGGTTTTGGGGCTTTGGAACACCATACTTCCACGGTGGTAGTATTGCCGGAACAAATGGATCCAGAAGCATTGGCAGAATCTATGATCGATGTGGTGGCCCACGAATTCTTCCATATAGTCACGCCACTTTCGGTACATTCTGAAGATGTGCATTATTTTGACTACAACAACCCAACGTTCAGTAAGCACTTATGGCTGTACGAAGGAGTCACAGAATATTTTGCGCAACATTTTCAGGTGTATGAAGGCTTGATAGACCCGGCTGAGTTTTATGTGAGGACCACTGAAAAGATAAATACTTCAAGGTCCAATTACGATGACGCTATGAGTTTTACCCAGATGAGTGAGAACATTTTGGAGGACCCATATAAAGACAACTACGCAAATGTGTATATGAAAGGGGCGTTGATCGGTATGTGTGTGGACATTTTAATGCGTGAAAATAGCGATGGCCAGCGTAGCCTACGCTCGTTATTGGGAGAGTTGTCCGTTAAATACGGTAAGGACAAACCGTTTGAAGATGATGCCCTTATTACTGAGATTACCGCAATGACCTATCCAGCGGTAGGCGAGTTTTTAAACACCCATGTGGTAGGTAATACACCTATAGATTATGGCCAAATATTGGATAAGGTTGGATTGTATTTCGCCGAGGCGGAAGTGGAGACCAACTACATTCAAAATGCAGGCGAACTGATCTTATCCGCAGACCCTGCAAGGGGAGGTGTCAAGTTCAATGACCTTGTGATGAACAACAGTTTTTGGAAAGATAACGGGGTACAGCCCAATGACTTTATAAAATCCATCAATGGAACGGAAGTTACCTTGGCCAATGCCAACCAGATTTTAGCGGAAGTATATGCATGGAGCTCTGGCAAAGCCATACAAGTGGAATTATTACGGGGAGATGGGGAAATTCTCATTGATACCACAACAACACCCACATATACCAAAGCGGTTACCCTATTGGAAAACCCGGAGGCAACAGAAGCCCAAAAAGAATTGCGAAAAGCTTGGCTGAAAGGCTAGGTCTAAGTTTTACCAAATAAAAAAGGCCCCGATCATGATCGGGGCCTTTTTATTTATAGATTGTTCAGAAAATTAATACCTGTAATAATCGGGTTTAAAGGGGCCTTCCACCTTCACACCGATGTATTCCGCTTGATCTTCCTTCAATTCGGTCAATTCGGCGCCCAAACGTGCCAAATGTAATTGGGCCACTTTCTCATCCAAATGCTTGGGAAGCATATATACTTCGTTTTCGTATTTATCACTATGGTTCCAAAGCTCAATCTGCGCCAAGGTTTGGTTGGTAAACGAGTTGCTCATCACAAAACTAGGGTGGCCCGTGGCACAGCCCAGGTTTACCAATCTGCCTTCGGCCAAGATGATAAGGTCTTTGCCGTCAATGGTGTACTTGTCCACTTGGGGCTTGATCTCGTCCTTGGTGTTTCCATAAGCGCTATTTAACCAAGCCATGTCAATCTCATTGTCAAAGTGGCCAATATTACAGACAATGGCTTTGTCCTTCAGGGCACGGAAATGCTCTTCCCGGATGATGTCCTTATTGCCCGTAGTGGTAATTACAATATCTGCATTGGAAACAACGGTTTCCAGTTTTTTCACTTCATAACCATCCATACAGGCCTGAAGGGCGCAGATAGGGTCAATTTCGGTTACGGTAACAATGGAGCCCGCACCACGGAAAGAGGCAGCAGTACCTTTTCCCACATCACCATATCCGGCCACAACAACACGCTTTCCGGCCAACATGGTATCCGTGGCCCTACGGATGGCATCCACGGCGCTCTCTCGACATCCATATTTGTTGTCGAATTTGGATTTGGTCACGGAGTCGTTCACGTTGATGGCAGGCATGGGCAAGGTGCCTTTCTTCATGCGCTCGTACAAACGGTGCACCCCAGTGGTGGTCTCTTCGGAGAGGCCTTTCACACCTGAAGCCAGCTCAGGGTATTTGTCCAATACCATATTGGTAAGGTCACCGCCATCGTCCAAGATCATGTTCAAGGGTTTTCTATCCTCACCAAAGAACAAGGTTTGCTCAATGCACCAGTCAAACTCCTCCTCATTCATTCCTTTCCAAGCGTAGACGGGGATTCCGGAAGCGGCAATGGCAGCAGCAGCATGATCTTGGGTGGAAAAGATATTACAGGAGCTCCAGGTCACATCGGCGCCAAGGGCCACCAAAGTCTCGATCAATACCGCTGTCTGAATGGTCATATGCAGACAACCGGCAATACGGGCTCCTTTCAAAGGCTGCTCTTTTCCGTATTCCTCGCGCAATGCCATCAGTCCTGGCATTTCGGCCTCGGCAAGCTCAATCTCTTTTCTTCCCCAGTTGGCTAGGGAAATATCTTTCACCTTATAGGGTACATGGGGAATTGTCTTTGTGCTCATACGTATATAAATTTACTTTCGTAGCTTAGCTTTTATAGTGCAGCAAAGATACAAAAACACCTAACTACTAGTCGTGCCCATTTACAAAACCATAACAGTTTCCCCAACCACTTCGGTATATATATGGAAAGTTACCGAGGCAGAAGAAGAATTGTCCAATGGGATAGAGCTTACCCCACACTGCCAGAATAGAATGGATGGGATGAAATCCGAAGCTCACCGGAGGGCTTTTTTGAGTATCAGGCATTTAATGGCCAAAGCTGGGTATGTGGACAGCGACCTGTACTATGATGATTTTGGAAAACCCCATTTGAAGGATGGCAACCATATTTCCATTACGCATTCGCACGATTTCACGGGAATCATTGTCAGTGAAACGGATGAAGTGGGTATAGACATTGAAATGCAGCGCGATAAAATCCTGAGAATTGCACACAAGTTCACTCCCATTGAAGAGTACAAGACCTTGGCCAATGTGGAGGCCATCATCAGAAAGCTCACCATTGTTTGGGGCGCCAAGGAATCACTCTATAAGATCTATGCGCAACAGGGGTTGAGTTTTTTACGGCATATCGATGTGATGGACTTTACCTTTCAAGATGCTCGCACCGTGGCCGAGATCCTGTACAAAGGCAAAAAATCCCATTATGATATTGAGTTTTTGGAGTTTGAGGGATTCACCTGCGTATATGCCCTTAAAATGATGGGGGGATGACAGGTACTTTTTACTAGATTTGTTTCGGAATACAAAAGTGCCCCCATGAAGATATCCGTTGAACTTACCTTGACCCCCTTGCAGGATAATTTTGAACCCCCGATCATCAATTTCATAAAAAAGTTGAGGTCTTCGGGGCTTACGGTGCTGGAGAACCCTTTAAGCACACAAGTCTTTGGGGAGTATGATAGGGTTATGGGGTTGTTGACGGATGAAATTAAGGTGGCCTTTGAAAATATTGATCACGTGGTATTGGGGATGAAGATTGTAAAATCCGACAGGAGCGACTATGAGCCCCATTTTTGATTTTTTTATTGGTCCGTACGAAGACAGGGAACTTTCCTTGGTCATTCTTGAGGCTACTGCCTTTTTCTTTGGAATAGCCAGTGTGGTCTATGCCAAGATGGAAGACATTATGGTCTATCCAACAGGTCTGGTGGCCACGGCCATTACTACATATATATTTTTTGTAGATCGATTGCTGGGCGATATGATGATGAACTTCTACTTTTCCATCATGAGTATTTATGGATGGTGGAACTGGGCCCGAAGAAAGCAGGACAGGGAATTTATTGTAAAGATTTCCCGAACCAATACCAAGGAAAAATGGATAGGGGTTGCACTGTTCTCCATTACTTTGCTGGTCACTTTCGGAGTATACAAGGCTTTTGGGGCCGAAATAAAGACGACCAACTACGTGGATATCGTCACCTCGGGCATTTTCTTTACCGCTATGTGGTATATGGCCAACAAAAAATTGGAAAGCTGGACCCTTTGGATTCTGGGAGACTTAATAACCGTACCTTTGTACGCCTATAGGGGATGGGGCATGTTCTCATTGCAATACCTCATTTTCACCGTATTGGCCATTCAGGGATATGTAGCATGGAAGAAAGACTTGGGCAGGAGCCCTCAAACCTCATAAAAGTAGTTCTATTTGGGCCGGAATCTACAGGAAAGACCACCTTGGCCCAACAGTTGGCCCAACATTATCAAACCGAGTGGGTGCCCGAATACGCCCGGGAATATCTTCAAGATAAATGGGACCGGGAACAAACCACCTGCGAGCCTAAAGATCTTGTACCCATAGCGTATGGGCAGATGCGCTTGGAGAACCACTTGGCCAAAAAAGCGAACAAGATTCTCGTTTGTGATACGGATCTTTTGGAGACCAAGGTATATTCAGAAGCATATTATACAGGAAGTTGTGATCCCGTTTTGGAAAAATATGCCCTCCAAAACAAGTACGATCTATATCTACTGACCTATGTTGATACCCCTTGGGAAGCGGACGACCTTAGGGACAAACCTGACGAACGTGAGGAAATGTTCCAGTATTTCAAGCAAGCTTTGGAAAAATATGATCGAAATTTTGTTATTTTAAAGGGGGACAAAGCGTTCCGGCTTTCAACAGCCATACAAGAAATCGATAAACTTTTTAAGGCGCATGATTGATTTAAGTTCAAAAGACTTGGAACAATTGGAAAACAAAGGGATTTCCAAAGAAAAAGTAGCAAATCAGATAGAAACTTTCAAGGCAGGGATACCCTTTGTGGATTTGGTCAAGGCTGCAGTGGTCTCCAACGGAATCCTGAGGTTCTCGGACAAGGAGCAAGAAGAACTTGTACAATATTTTGAAGAGAACCGAGGTCATTTGGATCTGTTGAAATTTGTTCCAGCCTCTGGGGCCGCTTCTCGCATGTTCAAGGCGATGTTCAACTTTTTGGATGCCTTTGACCCCAAAAAGGAGACCCTTTCCAAATATTTGGACCGAACAGGCGATTCCGATGCAAAAAAGTTTACCGACCAAATGCATAAGCTGCCCTTTTACGTGTTGATTATGGACCGTATTAAGGATAATGCGTCCAATAAGAGTGAAGAAGCCTACCTTTTTGTAAAGGAGATGTTGGGAGAAGATAGGTTGAACTATGGATTCTACCCCAAAGGATTATTGCCTTTTCATTCGTATGATTCAGGAAGCGCAACCCCCTTTGAGGAGCATTTGAAAGAGGCTGCGTTATATGCCAAAACAGAAGGCAAGGCCCATCTGCATTTTACCGTTTCCCCGCAACATGACGAGATGTTCAAGGACGAAGAGTCCAAAGTAGGCCCTAAAATATCCGAAGCAACCGATACAGAGTTTTTAATTTCGTATTCCAATCAAAAACCATCCACGGATACCATAGCGGTGGATATGGAGAACAAACCTTTCAAAAACGGGGATGGTTCCATACTGTTCCGTCCCGGAGGACACGGAGCCCTCATTGAAAACCTGAATGAACAGGACGCCGATATCATTTTTATCAAGAATATAGACAATGTGGTGGTCAACAAGAACTTGGAAAAAGTGGCCAACAGCAAAAAAATGTTGGCTGGAGTATTGAGAAAGGTACAGGCCAAGGCTTTTGATTATGCAAGACTTTTGGAAGAGGATAAAGTGTCTCCGGAAAAATCGGATGAAATAAAATCCTTTTTGGAAAAGGAACTCAATGTTCGGATGCCCAAGAATTATGATGATTTGGATGTTAACGAGCAGCTATCCATTCTAAAGGACAAATTAAATCGTCCCATACGTATCTGTGGAATGGTAAAAAATGAAGGCGAGCCCGGAGGAGGTCCGTTTTGGGTGAAAGATGCCGAAGGGAATATTTCCCTTCAAATCATAGAATCGGCCCAGATTGATCTTTCCGATCAGGAACAGGAGGGCATACTCAAAAATTCAACCCACTTCAATCCGGTAGATTTGGTATGTGGGGTAAGGAATCACAAGGGAGAGAAATATGACCTTTTGGATTTTGTGGACCCAAAACAAGGGTTTATCACCGGAAAGACCCAAGAGGGCAAAGAATTAAAGGCATTGGAACTTCCAGGACTTTGGAATGGGGCCATGGCATTTTGGAATACTTTGTTTGTTGAAGTTCCCCTGATAACATTTAATCCCGTAAAAACAGTGAATGATCTTTTAAAACCTACGCATCAAGCTTAGTGTAAAGGAAATACAATATCTAAAATCCGTTTCAGACCCTTGAAGCGGATTTTTTTTTTGCCCTTTATGTGACCCCCCAAAAAAAAACAGTGTCAAAAAGATATAATGGAAAACGGATACATTGTTAAAAGAATTAAATGTTACTAAAATCATGGTAAGATCCTTGCGGGAACCTAGATTTTAGGTTGGTTGATTTGGTTGGAAGGCCGTACACTATGTACGGCTTTCTTTTAAAACTCTTCAAGGCAATGTTTACTGTGGAAACGAGAAGATTATGTTATTTGGAATAGTTCTGTTCTTCAATATAGTTTCACTGGCCATGGTCATATACCTTTTGGTGTCATATTTAAAAAGTAGAAAGAGAATAATGCATAAAAAAAATCAGGATGATGCTATATAAACACTATCCATTGTATTATCCGTTGTTGCCAACCTATTCATAATTTTCTTCCTTGGGATTATGATTTTGGCACTTTTGAAAGGCTGCTTCGGCGGCCTTTCTTTGTATAAAAAAGACACGTTTTTTACTTCAGGTAAACAGATTTACACAATGTCTTTTGACAGTTGTTATTTTTAAGTGACAGTTTCTCAGAGGATTGGGTAAATATGGCAGTAAAAGCGAATCTTGGCATTGGATTTTCATGGTATTAAGTGAGTTTAACATTATAAAATCATATACCATGAAAAATTTAGTTATCGCAACCGCATTATCATTTGTAGGACTTACAGCTATCGCCAATGAGAACACCCCAGAACTTAAAATGGATGAAGCAACGGTATTCGTTGTTCAGGACTTTGAGGAAATCAGTGTTTCCGATCTTCCTGAAGCCGTTACGGCAGCAGTGAAAAAGAACTACCCAACGGCCAAAGTGGACAAGGCCTATAAGAATGAGAAGGACCAATTTAAATTGGAACTGTCTTTGGAAGATGGGACCAAGGGAACCGTTTATGCCGATTCTGAAGGAAATTGGATAGAACTATAAATAGTTTATGAGACCGTGTTAGGTTAGTTGGTTTGATGAAAAGGGGTTGCTATGGCAACCCTTTTTTTGTGATAATTTTACCAAATTCCCATCATCTTCATGGCAACGGGCATCGTATATACTATTGAGATATGCCCAAAATCTTGATCATCGAGGACGATACTGCTTTTTGTCAAATGCTATCCAAGTTTTTGACCAAGCACGGCTATGCCGTTTCTTCAAGCTATACTGTAAAGGAGGCCCAAGAAAAGCTCAGCGCTTCCAATTTTGATGTGATTCTATCTGATGTTAGACTCCCAAAAGGTAACGGGCTGGCTCTCTTGTCCACTGTTAAGAAAGCTTCGCCAAATACCCAAGTGATTCTGATGACGGGATATGCCGAGGTGAAAACAGCGGTAAATGCCATGAAAAAAGGGGCGTATGATTATATCTCCAAACCCTTTACGCCAGATGAAATTCTGTCGGTCATCACCAATGCGCTGAAAACTCAAACTTCCGGCAATACACAAAAGTCAAATGAAAGTTCAATCAAAAAAAAGGATGCGCCGAATCAATTTTTGGTAGGTAAGAGTGAAAGCTCCCAAAAACTGCAACAGTATATCAATTTGGTTGCTCCTACCAATATGTCGGTTTTGCTGATCGGGGAAAGTGGAACGGGAAAGGAAGTGACCGCAAAATCCATCCATGATGCCAGTAAAAGAAGGGAGAAAAATTTTGTGGCCGTTGACTGTGGTGCCATTCCCAAGGAGATTGCTACCAGCGAGTTTTTTGGGCATGTAAAAGGAAGTTTTACCGGGGCCATTGAAGATAAAATGGGACATTTTGAGGCCGCCAACGAAGGGACCCTTTTTTTGGACGAGATCGGGAACCTTTCCTATGAGCACCAGATACAATTATTGAGGGCCATCCAAGAACGAAAGATAAAACGAGTGGGAAGCACCAAAGAAATCCATTTGGATTTAAGGATCATTGCCGCCACCAATGAAGATTTGGCCCAAGCTGTAGAGGAAGGAAGCTTTAGGGAAGATCTTTACCATAGATTGAACGAATTTTCCATGACCATTCCTCCACTTCGGGAGCGGTTAGGGGATATCATGCTTTTTGCCGATTATTTTTTGGATAGAGCCAATGAGGAACTGGGGAAGAACGTTTCCCGTTTTACAGCGGAGGCCCAAGAATATGTTGAAACCTACTCTTGGCCGGGAAATCTTAGGGAAATGAAGAACATGATAAAACGGGCAGTTCTTTTTACCGAAGGGGATTCCGTAATGTCAAGTGCTTTTCCCGATCATATGATCCATGGCACTGAAAAAAGAAGCACTTCAAAGTTTTCAAAATCCGAGTATGAAAAGGAACGGATTCTGAATGCCTTGAAACAAACCAACTTCAACAAGAGCAAGGCGGCCAAGTTGTTGCAAATGACCAGAAAAACTCTCTACAACAAGATTAATCAGTATCAAATGGAGGTGTAGCCAAGTATTGGCAAATGGCCTTTTCAAGTTGGTCAATACTGGTTTTTAAATCCGAAAGCGTTTCAAACACTTTTTTTCCATGGGTTTCATCAGGCAGATGCTCCAACCTTTCCAGGATGTCAATGGCCTCCTGTGCCTCCAATTGCCGGAACATGGGCAACATTTTATGGGAAATGGATCGAATACGTGAAAAATCCACATCCCCAATGGCCGAAAAAAGCAATTCCAAATTCTTTTGGGTATTCTCCATAAAGACCTCCAACACCTCCCGTACGGCATTCGGACTGTCCAAAAAGGCTGAAATCTGGGCAATCCGGAACAAGGGAGAATGGGATTCCGGTATCGTATCCGTTCTGGACAAAGGAATTGGGGATTCTAGATTGATTTTGGATACAGCGGCAAGTGTCTTTAACAGTATATGGTTCGAAAAGGGCTTTTGGAGCACATCGGCAAATCCTACTTTGGTATAATCTTCCTTGTTCAGTACTTTTTGCCCTGTCATGGCAATTATCGGTTGACCCGAGTAAAGATGGACATCCCTTTCCTGTAATTTCTGGAGCACGGCAAATCCATCGGTATCCGGCATTTGTATATCGGTAAGAAGAAGGTCATAGTTTGGATTTTCAGTTCGTGCAAGATCGTGATAACTTGAAAAGGTTTTAACATGGATATGGTTCCTCTGGCATATTTCACGCAAGAGTTCCAACAGGGTTTCATCATCATCCAAAATATAAGCCGTTAAACCTTCCTGATAAGTAAAGTTCTCTGCTGCCTGGGTCAATGGTTCCTTCAAAAACTCAAAGGGGAGCTGTAGGGTAAAGGTGCTCCCTTCACTTTTTTTGCTGGCCAGGGTCAGGGTTCCACCCAACAGTTCGGTCAGTTTTTTGGAGATGGTGAGCCCCAAGCCATATCCGCCATAGTGTTTTTCGGTGGTATCTTCGGCTTGGGCAAATTCCTTGAAGATGATTTCCTGTTTCCGGGGCTCAATGCCGATACCAGTATCCGTTACACGAATGGTCAAATAGGAATTGTCCTTGCTTTTCTTGGTACCCGCTTCCACTTTCACATAACCTGAATGGGTAAACTTAAAGGCGTTTCCAACAAGGTTGGTCAAGATTTGACGTACACGAAATGCATCACCAGTGATGGGATTTTTAAGTTCCTCGGCGATGTCCAAATGTAGCTCAACCCCTTTTTTGGACTGTGTTTCCTGAAAATGGGATGTCGTTTCAACAATGAGGTCGAAAAGAACAAATGGAACCTTTTCAATATGTACCTTCCCTGCTTCCAATTTAGAGAAATCCAACAAGTCGTTCGCGAGGTTCTCCACATAGTTGGATGCGGATTTCATATTGCCGAGGTATTTTGATTGCTTCTTGTTGAGACCGCTTTGTTCCATGAGTTCTGTATAACCACTGATGGTATTCAAGGGGGTCCTTAAGTCATGACTTACGGTGGAAATCAATTGTTCCCTGCTTTTTAAGAGCGATTCCGAGTATTTTTTCTCCTCTTCCAATCGATCCCGGTATTGTTGCACCTTCCAAAAATCCTTGGAGATGAAAAAAGTGAACAAAATTATGCCCAAGAGGCCCAAAGCAATGGCTGCGGCCGCCAAGCGAATACTTCTTTGCAACACCCTCTTTTGTTTGAGGTTATCCAAATAGGTATTTTGGATGATTTCACGTTCAAACGAGGAGATGATACTGCGCATCTTTTGGGATAGTTCCAGATCTGTTCTATAGATCTGGAGTTCTTTTTGGGATACCGAGCGTTCAGCAGCGGCGGTTTCTGTTTTGGCTCTCTGTAAAATCGATTTGGAAACCTCAAGGATGGAATCTATATTTTTGGCATCGGTGTTTCCATTGGGGTCTGGAATGTTTTTGTTGAGAATGGTCACATATTCCCTAATGGATTTTTGGGTTGCCGGGGACAACTGGTCAAAGTTGGGAGCAAAAGTCTCCGGGGTAATTCGGCCCATGTCCACCTCCATTTTGTGGAACGCCCGTAAGATGGAATCTATGGGTGCGGTGTTCTTGTTTTCAACCTTTAGTTTTCGGAGTTCGGCACTATTGTACATTTTTTGCTGAAGCAGTTTTTGTACGCTGTCCAATTTAGAAACTTGTTTGACGTTCCGCATGGATACCATAGGTTTTAAGGAATCGATAAGCGTATTTATGGAATCCACTTTTTGTGTATAGACCTTTAGGTTCTTTACACTTTTGGTCTGTAGGGCAAGTTTGGACAGATTCTCGGCCTCATAAAGGCCAGTGAGCAATCTGTTGGTCTTTAGAAGCTTAAGGTTGTCCTCATTTTTGTCCTGGGATGCGGTATAGCTTTTAAATTCAGTATAGATAAAAAAGGCGGCCAATATCCCCAAAGCCCCCAAGGTCAAATAACTGAAGATGATTTTTAAAGTGAATCTGTTCTCGGATTTCCGGCCCATACATCATTCTTTGATATGATATATACGCATTCAGGTATACCACATAGTTGTTATCAAAAGTTAATTTCCAGGGTTTCTTATGAAAAAAGAACGCGACATAGTACATTTGCGGCCATCTCAAAGGGGTGCTTTGCATGGCAAGGCTGAGATTATACCCAATGAACCTGGGCGGGTAATGCTGCCAAGGGATTGCGCAAGGCGCATCTTGGAATTTCATCGTTTCTATAGAGAAACAAAATCTAGTACTAACAAGAATAATGGCCCCTTTTATTCGTAACATTTTTTACGAATGAAAACTTTATTCACAACATTGGCCGTTTCCGGGCTGGCGCTGAGTATGAGCGCGCAACAGGAACCAACAGATTCTTTGGAAGGTAAAAAGGTGGTATTGGACGAGGTCCTGGTCCAAGCCGTACGGGTAACCAAAGAGTTTCCCATTACCTTTTCCAACCTGGACAAAGAGGAGCTGACCTCTAGAAACTTAGGGCAGGACGTGCCAATTTTAATGAACTTTTTGCCGGCCGTGGTCACCACTTCCGATGCAGGTGCAGGAGTGGGATACACCAGTTTCCGTGTGAGGGGGACCGACTCAAGAGGCGTAAATGTCACCATCAATGGTGTGCCCTACAATGATGCGGAGTCCCATGGGACCTTTTGGGTGAACATGCCCGATTTTGCTTCCTCGACCCAGAGCTTGCAGTTGCAACGTGGGGTAGGTACCTCCACCAATGGTGCGGGGGCGTTTGGTGCAAGCCTCAATGTATTGACCGATGCATTTTCTGAAGAGGGCTACGCGAAGGTTTCTTCTTCCGTGGGGAGTTTTAATACCCTGCGGAACAATGTAAAGTTCAGTACCGGTATGCTGAACAACCATTTTGAATTTTCAGGAAGGTTGTCGCGCATTACCTCTGATGGCTATGTGGACCGAGCCAGCTCTGAGCTGGATAGCTATTTTATGCAAGGAACATATCGTAGTGACAATACTTTGCTAAAGGCATTGCTTTTTGGAGGGCATGAAGTTACCTATCAAGCTTGGAACGGGATTACCGCTGAAGAATTGGAAGAAAATAGGACATACAACTCTGCGGGGAGGTATACCGATGAGAATGGAAATGTGCAGTTTTATGATCGGGAAGAGGACAATTACAAGCAAAACCATGTGCAATTGCATTGGAACCAGACCCTAAGTCCGGAATGGAGTACCAATTTGGCTTTGCACTATACCCGTGGGAGAGGCTATTTTGAGCAATATAGGGAAGATGATGATTTTTCGGATTATGGCTTGGACCCCATTAGCTTGGGTGGAGAGACCATCAACACCACAGACCTGATTAGGAGACGATGGTTGGACAACCATTTTTATGGCACCGTTTTTTCGGCTACCTATAATAAGGAAAACCTGAAATTGATTTTGGGTGGAGGATACAATGAGTACAAGGGAGACCATTTTGGGGAAATCATATGGGCACGCTATGCAAGTGGTAGCGAAATTAGGGACAAGTACTATGATGACAATTCCACCAAAACGGATTTCAATACCTATGCAAAGGCCAATTATCAGTTGGATGACCAATGGTCGGTTTTTGGGGATATGCAATACCGAAGGGTTGGTTATGAAGCCAATGGGGATGATACGGGATTGGTGGATGATACCTTCAATTTCTTCAATCCAAAGGCAGGGATTACGTTCAATTTGAACCCCAACAACAATTTTTATCTGTCCTACGCAAGGGCCAATAGGGAACCCAATCGTAATGATTATGAAAACGGAAGTCCCAAACCTGAACAATTGAACGATTATGAATTGGGATGGCGTTTTGTGTCCCCTGACATCCAGTTGAACACCAATGTGTACTACATGCGCTATAAAGATCAGTTGGTGCTCACTGGGGAGCTCAATGATGTGGGAGCGCCACTACGGGCCAATGTGGGGGATAGTTACCGCTTGGGATTGGAAGTGGATGCCAATATCCGATTGGGACGCAAATTTAGGATACAGCCCAATGTGGCCTTGAGCGATAACCGAAATGTTGATTTCTTCTTCCAACGGGACGGGGAATTACAAAATTTAGGAAATACCAAAATTGCATATTCTCCACAAGTGATTGCAGGAAACATCCTGGCGTTTCAACCCAATACAAACCTTCAAGTATCGTTGCTCTCGAAATTTGTGGGCAAGCAGTATATGGGGAACATCGATTCCGAAAATTCAACTTTGGATAGCTATACCCAAACCGATTTCAATGTGCAATATGTCATTGAGGCCAATTCGTTTGTGAAAAGCATTGTGCTTTCTGGCTTGGTGAACAATATTTTTGATGCCGATATTGTTTCCAACGGGTATTTCTACACCTTTGATGATGACTACTCCAACCCGGGAACTGTCACCACCATTGAGGGAGCAGGATATTATCCCCAAGCAGGAATCAACTTTCTGGTAGGGGCCACCATCAATTTTTAATGACCAAATAGTAAATGGGATTCTGTATTTTTATGCACCATGACAGAATCCCATTTTCATTTTTCTAAAGAAAAGCCCCTCCGATGGGGCATTATTGGTTGCGGTAGTGTGGCCGAAAAGAAGAGCGTTCCTGCCTATAAACTTACTTCTGGGTTTAAGGTACATATGGTAATGCGCCGTGATGCCGAAAAAGTCCAGGATTATGCCCAAAGACATCAAATAGCGCATTGGACCACTAATGCCGATGAGGTAATCCAGAATCCGGAAATCGATGCCATTTACATTGCCACACCTCCGGACACCCATAAACTGTATGCCCTTCAAGTGGCGAAAGCAGGAAAGCCCTGTTGTATTGAAAAGCCCATGGCACCCAATTATCAGGACAGTTTGGCCATTTATGAGGCATTCAATGCCAAGAACATACCGCTTTTCATTGCATATTATCGTCGCTCCTTGCCTAGATTCCTTAAAGTGAAGCAATGGTTGGATGAGGGGTTGATAGGAACGGTAAGGCATGTAAATTGGCAAAAATCCGCACCGCCCAATGAGGTCGATTTAAATGGAGGGTATAATTGGAGAACCGATAAAAAAGTGGCTCCCGGCGGCTATTTTGATGATTTGGCCAGTCACGGTCTGGATTTGTTCAACTTTCTTTTTGGGGAGATTAAAAAAGCAAACGGAGTGGCCTTGAACCAACAAGGATTGTATACGGGCTATGACGCTGTTGCGGGGAGTTGGTTGCACGAAAATGGGGTGACAGGAGCTGGCTTTTGGAATTTTGGTACCCATCATCGAATGGATAAGGTAGAAATCTTTGGTTCGGAAGGAAGCATACACTTTGCGGTCCTGGACGAAGCTCCTATTGAACTGGAAAATGCCTCGGGACATGAAATTTTGGAAATCCCACATCCGGAGCATGTACAACAGTTTCATGTAGAAAACATCAAAAACCATGTATTGGGAAAGGGTGAACATCCCTCAACAGGAAAAACAGGTTTGCACACCAGTTGGGTCATGGATGCTATCTTGGGTAACCTTTAATTGGAAATGACAACAGTGTTTCCGCTTTGCGTGGCCCTGTAAAAAAGCAGATCATAATACCGCCCCCCATCATCGGGTCTGTCCAATTGCTGTCCCGTAAATAAATTATAGGTATACCCCTCGCAATCACAGACCACGTTCTGTCCATCAATGGACATGGTGGAACAGCTATTGGGGGCATGGTTGGGGCAACTGGCCTCCCACGCCACGAATTGGGCACCGCTCAATCCGGCACGCATTACAAAAACGCCTCGGGTACCCACTCCATCATTGTCTACAAGAACAGGATTGCCAATGTTACTGAGCCTATTATAGTATGGTAAATTTAGGTTTAGATCAAACCTGAAACTCACTTCTTGAAGATATGGATTTCGATTGGTACTGTCTGAACTACAGGATATTATGAAAATAAGAAAGGCATAACCCAAAAAGCGCCTCATAGTATGGAATTCAAAATGTTAGCGCAACAAAGTTGAGCAAAATTTACCTATATTTGCGTTAAATCCTCGCAAAAAACCATGCAGGGGCATGGAATTCGTTGGGGATTTTTGTATTTGTAGAGAAGAGACCATTGGGGAAATTTTTTATTTTCTTCGATGTCCTTATGCATTAAAACGTGACGATATGAGTAAAGTATCTTATTATACAGCCGAGGGATTAAAAAAATTGAGGGATGAACTCAACCAATTAAAAGATGTTGAACGTCCCAAAGCTTCCCAAGCCATTGCCGAGGCAAGGGACAAGGGAGATTTGTCCGAAAATGCGGAATATGATGCTGCCAAGGAGGCTCAAGGTCTTTTGGAAATGAAAATTTCCAAGATGGAAGAAACTCTGGCCAATGCAAGGTTGATAGACGAATCGCAACTGGATACCTCAAAGATTTTGGTGCTTTCCACGGTAAAACTGAAAAACCAGGCCAATGGTATGGAAATGAAATACACCTTGGTGGCCGAAAGTGAAGCAGACCTTAAGTCGGGCAAAATATCGGTGACCTCTCCCATTGGAAAAGGATTGCTGGGAAAATCCGTTGGTGATGTGGCCGAGATCAAAGTGCCCAATGGAACGTTAAAGTTGGAGGTTTTGGAAATCACCAGACAATAAAAGACACTAAAATCCCTATATTTAATCCCATCCCTCGATGGGATTTTTTTTAAACCAAGATCAACATGGCCAGTATTTTCACCAAGATCATCAATGGGGAAATTCCCTGTTATAAAATCGCAGAGGACGCGGATAATTTTGCTTTTTTGGACATCAACCCCAATGCCAAGGGGCATACCTTATGTGTGCCCAAAAAGGAGGTGGATAAGCTACTGGACTTGGATGAGGAAGCCTATATGAAACTTATGGCCTTTTCCAGAAAAGTAGGCAAGGCTCTTGAAGCCGTTGTTCCCTGTAAGCGAGTGGGTATGTCCGTAATAGGTCTGGAGGTGCCCCATGTACACGTACATCTCATTCCTCTTCAAAGCATGAAAAATGCCACATTTCAGCACAAGGAAAGCCTTAGTGCCGAAGAGTTTGAAGCCTTGGCAGAGAAAATCGGGGATGCCTTAGATAAGTCCTTCTAGATATAAATATATCGTTGCCGCCACTACGCCAATGGCTGCTATCACAACTACAAAGAACAAAGTGGTAAAGCGGATGGATGACCTTTCGGGGGTCACCAATTTATTGTAGTAATCAAAAACGCGTTCAATGTCCGGCGTCCAACTTACCGGATAAATAATGGATTGGCATTTTTTGCATTTGATTTCATGGGTCACTTCATTGGTAGTGACGTGGAAAAATGTGCCAAAGGTGTGTTTTTGGTAGAAAGTGAGCATCAGCTCTTGGTTAAAACACTCCGGGCAGTTGTTTGTGATTTCGGCTTCCTTTAGTATGACCTTTTTTTCCTTTGACATGACTCACGATGCATTGGTTCGTAGTGAAATTTGCATGATTGTTCCTTCCTTACTGGACGAAAATACTTTAATTTTTCCTTTATGGTACTCCTCAACGATTCTTTTCACCAAGGAAAGCCCCAATCCCCAACCTCTTTTTTTGGTAGTAACCCCAGGATTGAAAATATTCTGAAAATTGCTTTTGGGGATGCCTAGTCCTGTATCCGAGACCAGAATATGCACGTTTTGCCCCTTTTTTTCAATTTGGATACCAATGTTTCCCTTGCCCTTCATGGCATCGATGCCATTTTTGACCAAATTTTCAATGCTCCAGTTGTACAAAGGGGGGTTCAAAGGCACAATGAGTTCATCAATATTGGTACTGAACGAAAAATGCACCAGTTTGGAGCTACGCTGTTTTAGATAGTCGTATGCTTTTTTGGTTTCCGCAACAATATCATGGTTGCCCAATTCAGGGATGGACCCAATTTTGGAAAACCGTTCCGTTATGGTATGCAACCGATCAATATCCTTGGCAATCTCCTTGGTGATATCCGGGTTGATGTCCTCTGATTTCAATAGCTCGTTCCAACCCAAAAGGGACGTCAGTGGTGTGCCTATCTGATGTGCCGTTTCCTTGGCCATCCCGGCCCAGAGCTTGTTCTGTTCCGAGGCTTTGTTGGTCCTAAAGAAAAAGAAGATTACGGCACCAAACAGGAAAATGATCAACAACAGGGCCAGGGGATAATATTTGAGTTTGTTGAGGACTTCGGAATTCCCGTAGTAGAGCGTCTCTAAAAGCTCCCCATCCTGAATGATTTGGATGGGCTCATTTTCACTTTCAAACTGTCTGATTTTTTTTTGGATATACACACTGTCCATCACCCTTTCCTTAGGAATGTTATGGGTTTTGAACGAACCCTCTTCGTTCACCAAAATCATTGGGGTAGAGGTATTGTTGCCCATGACCTTAAGGGTCAGGTTACCCAGTTCCTGGTCTACGGAAGATTGGATGAGTTCCAACTGGGCCGTGGCCCATATCTCCATTTTCAATCGCTCTTCCTCCTTGAACTTTTTAAAGAAACTATTGGTGTTCCAAAGGATAAGGCTCACAATCACAAATGCCGATATCAGCAAAGTAATGTTGGAAGCTTTCCGTTTGGGATTGAAGTTCATTTTTAGGCTGAATTGTGATTAAAGATAGCGGAAAAGAAAAAATATGTTGATAGTTAGTTGAAATAACGGGTTTCTTATGGGTTTCATTTTATGTACATTTGAATTTCATTGAAAATTAACATACATGGAAGTTCAGGGAAGAATCAAAATGATCGAAGAGACCAAGACTTTTGGGAACAATGGGTTCCGAAAAAGGGAAATGGTCATTACCACGGAAGAACAATATCCCCAACATATTTTGGTGGAGTTTATACAGGATAAGTGCGATTTGCTGAACAACTATTCCGTAGGACAGCCGGTGAAAGTCAGTATTAACCTTCGCGGCCGTGAATGGACAAATCCTCAAGGGGAGACCAAATACTTTAACTCCATCCAAGGATGGAGGATAGAAAACCTACAGTCTGAGGCTCAAGGGGACAATATGCCCCCGGTTCCACCCATGGAAGCCTTTGAACCTGCGGATGACCTCAATGAGGAGGACCACGACGACCTCCCATTCTAATCCAAATTGGGCCTTACCAAGGTCATAGAACATATTTTTAGGAGGTACTTTCCCTCCCCTTTTACCATTGCGGTTTTGCTTACCCTCCTGACCATGGGGCTGGCTTTGGTCTTCACGGAGAACACTACAGGGGAAAACCATTTTTTTGCCATCCTATCGTACTGGGAAAATGGCATTTGGAACAATGCACTCTTGGTGTTTGCCTACCAGATGATGCTTATTCTGGTGTTGGGCCATGTTTTGGTCCTGAGCAAGCCCATGGAACAATTGATCCTGCGGATAACGGGATGGGTGACCAATACATCCAGCGCCACGGTTTTGGTGGTCTTGCCCACGTTGTTGGTTTCTTTTTTCAATTGGGGGTTGGGATTGATTTTTGGTGCCATTTTGGCCCGAAAAGTAGGGGAATATGCCCAATTAAAGAACATAGCTATCAATTATCCATTAATCGGGGCGTGTGGGTATTCCGGTTTAATGGTGTGGCATGGAGGAATCAGTGGTTCCGCTCCCCTTAAAGTAGCCGAAGCCGGACACCTCAAAGGCCTGTTGGAAGGAGTGGCCGATGCCAAAATCCTGCAAACACTGCCGGAGACGCTATCCACAGCCTACACCATTTTCAGTTATTGGAACTTGATTGTATTTGTATTGGTGACCCTATGTATAGTGATTTTAGCCTATTACTTGAGCAAAAGAACGGAACCTACTCCACTAGACCTGAAACGATATGAATTTGCGTCACTGGAGCGAGAAAATAGCGAAGGCGCCGAGAGATTGGATCATTCCCCTTGGGTTTCCATCCTGTTTGGGATATTGGTTTTGGCAGCCTTTTTTGTCCAGTACCTCCCCGCCCTCAAAACATTGAACCTTACCCCCAATATGCTCAATTTTTTTATGTTGGGGTTGGCCATTCTGCTACACGGGAGCTTTAAGCGTTTTTTAATGGCAGTAGAGGAGGCTATTGGGGATACCGCAGGTATTCTGATTCAATTTCCACTCTATTTTGGGATTATGGGAATCATGGCCGGAAGTGGTATGATCAATGAGGTTTCCAACTTTTTTGCTTCTATAAGTACCACCACTACCTTGCCCATTTTTACATTTTTCAGTGCCGGATTGGTCAATATTTTTGTGCCCAGTGGAGGGGGGCAATGGGCCATTCAAGGACCTTTGGTGCTTCAGTCTGCCATACAATTGAATGTTCCATTGCCAAAAGTGATCATGGCATTGGCCTATGGAGATCAAGTAACCAATATGTTACAACCTTTTTGGGCTTTGCCTCTACTGGGGATCACCAAACTCAAAGCCAAGGAAATACTACCCTATACCTTATTGTTCATGGTAATTGGTAGTCTTATCTATATAGCCGGACTTCTTATTTTTTAACCTATTGCGTATCTTAGTAAAAAGAGCGCTTTGGAAAATAACGGAAACAACTTTCCCCTGGCATTTCTGGGAGACCGTTTGGAGTTCCCTCCTGTGCATATGGCAAACGAAGATGGGCTTTTGGCCGTGGGCGGTGACCTGTCCATGGAACGATTGCTGCTTGCCTATAAAAGCGGAATTTTCCCATGGTTCAATGATGATGCCCTTATTCTATGGTGGAGCCCAGATCCCCGTATGGTCCTTTTTCCCAATAAAATCAAAGTATCCAAAAGTATGCGCAAGGTGTTACGGGATGGGAAGTTGCAATTGACCCAGAATACTTGTTTTTCAGAGGTGTTGGAGCGCTGCGCCAGCATGGAGAGAAAAGGTCAGGACGGTACTTGGATCACTCCCAAAATGAAATCGGCTTATATCGATTTACATAAAAAGGGATGGGCCAAATCCTATGAGGTATGGGAAGACGGTGTTCTTGTAGGTGGACTGTATGGTCTGGATCTAGGGCATGTGTTCTGTGGTGAAAGCATGTTCAGCTTAAAACCAAACGCCTCCAAGTTTGCCTTTGTGAAAATGGCGCAAGAGCTTCAGGAAAAAAATTATCATCTCATTGATTGCCAAGTCCATACAGATCATCTGGAAAGTTTGGGCGCGGAATTGATCCCGAGAAAACAATTTGTGGAAATCTTAAAGGGACAGCTGGGCAGTGGTTAGTAAAAAGACCACATTTTGAGGCAAGCCCGAGGTATATTCTTCCAATCGGTATTCCACACCAAATTGAAGCTTTAGATTCGCATCCAATTGCCACCCTATAAAACCGGTAAGTCGGGTGTCGTACTGGGGAGAGGCACTTCTAGCGACACTCAATAAATTTTCAAGCGTTCCCACAAAATAAGGTTCCCCTATATCCAGCTTTTCACCCTTCAAGGGAAAATCAACGGCAAATCTGTATCGAAATCGATGCACGGTGGCAGATTTTGTTATGCGCTGTTCCGAACGTATCCGGTGTCCAAAACGAACCACATAGGGTTTTGAAGTAAGATTGAATTGCTGTGTGAGGCGCAGTTCATTTTCAGAATCCTCAAAAGCTTCCCTGAACCTGTATAAGATACCCAATGCAATACTCTGGTTGTTTTGCACATTTATTTTGGAAAAATGGACCACATCCAAGTGACGGGTTTTGATTTTGGACTCACCCTCCTGCACCACATAATTTCTGTTGATCATGGAAAAATTATGGGAGTAGAGTGGGGTTACATCATAATCTATGGCAAACTGGGGCTGCCAATATCCTGTAAGGTTATCTTGGGCGCTCACCACTGCCAATCCAAAGAAAAAGAATAGGGAAAGCCACTTAGTACTGGATATGGTCATAACTTGGGGGAAATGATTTTTGGAGTTTGACCAATTTGCCCTCTGAATTGAACAAGGCCTCATAGGTTTGAAAACGGTTTTCTTTTTTAGCGGAAAAAACCAGTTCGTAATTAATGTGGGGCAGGATTAAATTTTGAAAAGCATCATGAAGGGTCTTTTTGGAATCCTGATGGACCAAGGGATGTTGCTGTTGAATTTTTCTAAGTCGAAATTTTGGAAAATGCGTATCAAGATAACTTAGGATATTATGCCATGTTTCTTCTGGCACATCATCTTTTTTGATGATAAACTCTACATCTTCCAAAGTGCCGTCAATGTCAAACTCAACACTGTACCTCAGTCTGCCCTTTTTGAATTTGGCCTCATAACTTTCCTTGGTACTGTCTATTTCCTTGTAAAAACGTATCCGTTTTGCTCGATCCAAATATTCTGACAGAAGTGCATAGGCCTTCTGGGGAAATAGTTCTTGCGTTATCCTATATTCCTGTTCGTATTTGCTCTGCTGTCCCCAACCCAAATGGGAAAGGCACAAAAAAAACAATATGATCGGACTATACTTCATGGTACCTGAAACAAGCCATTTCGTGATCGTTCACCATGCCTGTGGCCTGCATATGGGCATAAATCACCGTGCTGCCCACAAACTTGAACCCTCGTTTTTTTAAATCTTTACTGATGGTGTCCGATAAAGGTGTGGTGGCCGGGGCCATTTTGTAATTTTCCAAGCTGTTTTTAACAGGCTTACCATCCACAAACCCCCAAATGTAGTCGCTAAAGCTTCCAAATTCTTTTTGGATATCCATAAATGCTTTTGCGTTGGAAACAGTGGCATGCACTTTCAATTTGTTTCTAATAATACCAGGGTTGTCCAAAAGCTCATCGATTTTATCCTGACCATACTTGGCAATCTTTTTATAATCAAAATGGTCAAAGGCTTCCCTAAAATTGTCCCGCTTTCGCAATACGGTAATCCAACTTAGGCCAGCTTGGAAAGTCTCCAATATCAAAAATTCAAAAAGAGTGGCGTCATCCTTTACGGGAACGCCCCATTCCTGATCGTGGTAGGCTTCATACAAAGGGTCGCCCAAGCACCAACCGCATCGATGTTTGTCCATGGTGGAAAGTTTTGGATAAAGGTAAAGAACCCGCGAAACATCTGGTAACGAAAACAGCAGGATTCAATAATTAAGTTGATAAGGGAATACGTGTAAGGTTTTGACATGGGATACAACCAATGACAAAAATCAGAAAACGCCCAGATTGTGGAGCGTACTTTTGTAAAAAGTATTTGAGATGGAACTATTGGAAAAAAAGATTGAAGAGGATAGGATTACCTTGGTGAGACAAGGGATTTCAATGGGAATGGATTATGAAAAGTATCGGGATTTGGTCCATCACTTGGTGGACACCAAACAAACCACTGGTTTGCCCCAATCCGAAGCGAACATTGAATATACCCAGCTCAACGACCGCCGAATGAAGCGATGGGACAAGACTTTCAGACTACCTGAAACCGTAGCGCAAAAGGTCTCCAATATTCCCTCTAGATTGAAGTTTTTGGTTTTGACCGAAAGCTGGTGTGGGGATGCTGCGCACAGTATGCCCATAATGAACAAGATGGCCGAAACGAATCCAAATATGGAGTTCAAAGTTTTGCTTAGGGATGAAAATCCCGAGCTTATGGATGCCTTCTTGACCAATGGCAGTCGTTCCATACCCAAATTGGTGGTATTTGATGCGGATTTGAATGAAATTATAGCGGAATGGGGACCAAGACCCAGCATTGCCACACAAATGGCAAATGATTTTAAAGCAACGCATGGAACATTTACCCCAGAGTTCAAACAGGACCTTCAGGTTTGGTACAATAAAAACAAGGGAGAAGATATTTTAAATGACTTGGTGGGACTACTTCCTTTGGAATAGATAGGTAATAGTGCCTATTTGCGAGGCTTTGGAATCTGGACTGAAACGTGCCTTTAGGGCATATGCAATGGCATTGTCCACCAAGCACCCATTACTGGTGCCTGAGCTTTTATCATTAAAATCGGCCTCGGTAACATACCCGTTACCATCCACTTTAATGTTGATGACCACCTTGCCTCCTTCAATGCAGGTGTAAATGGGAGGGGGAAGATAATAGGCGTTTCTGTCTACCAAGGAAAAGGAAATGGAAGTACGTCTATCTTTTAAGTAATTGGTAAATTCTTCTTTTTGGGCGTCCCGCTCCCCTAGTTTTTGTTTTTTTTCGTCCCGTTTGGCGGCCAGTTCTTTCAGTTGATTGGCGAAATCGGCGTCGTTTCCGGAAAATTCCCCCTCCTCGCTGCTCATGGCACGTTCTTCCAAAAGTTCTTCCAGTGTTTTTAAAGGCTCGGGGTTTCCAATGGTGGGCTTTGCGGTTTGGTTGAAGGCCATATGGCTTTTAATGGGGTCGTTGTTGGCCAATTCCTCCATTCGCTCTTCCTCCTCTTTCAGCAATTCCTCGATATCCTCATCGGCCAAACTCATCTCAATGACATATTCGTCTTCTTGCATGCTCCCTAAGTGAATGTTGAACAACAACAAAATCACCAAGGCCATGGAGAAGAAGGTTATGATAAGGGATAACTGGCTTCTGTTCAAGTTCATGGTTCTAGTATAACCGCTTTTTTTTAAAATTATTTTACCCAATAGCCTTCATAAACCTATTGCAGTGATGGCCACAGAGCCATTTTTGCTACAGATTTTCCTTGAAGACCAAGGGGGTTGTGGCATTATTTACGTTGAAATCCCCTATTTTGGTTCTTCTCAAGGCTGATAAATGGGCTCCGGAATTCAGGGCCTTGCCAAAATCATAGGCCAAGGAACGGATATAGGTCCCTTTACTGCACACTACCCTAAAATCCACCTCGGGCAGTTGAATTCGGGTGATTTCGAACGCTGTAATCGTAATTTTCCTTGATTTGATTTCCACTTCCTTTCCCTCACGGGCCAGTTCGTAGAGTCTCTTGCCATCTTTTTTCAGGGCAGAGAATACAGGAGGCACTTGCTCAATCTCCCCTAAAAATTCCTTGGTGGTCTCTTTTATGGAGGCTTCCGAAAGGTGCTCCGTAGGGTAGGTTTGGTTTACTTCGGTCTCCAAATCGTAAGAAGGGGTGGTAGCCCCAAGCGTGAAGGTTCCGGTATATTCCTTGATCTGTCCTTGTAACTCCGGGATTTTTTTGGTGAACTTTCCCGTGCAGATAATCAAAAGTCCTGTGGCCAAAGGATCAAGAGTGCCAGCATGGCCTATCTTTATTTTCTTAAGGTCGAATTTTTTTCGGATGGCCCACTTTAAGGCATTCACCGCCTGAAAGGAACTCCATTCCAAAGGTTTGTCGATCAAAAGAATTTGACCGTTTAAAAAATCTTCCTTGGTTTTCAAAGGTTTCGGGATTTGGATAAAGGTAACAATCTATCCCCAAATGCTCCAAGCAACGGCGATAAGTCCCACAACAAGACAATATATGGCAAAATAGGTAAGCTTGCTCTGGCGTACCAGTTTGATCATCCAAGTACAGGCAGCAAGACCGGCAATGAAGGCTGCCACAAACCCAGCGCCCATGGCTACGGCCTGATCACCATGAAAATTAATTTCACCTCCCATAAGGTCTTTGGCCACTTTCCCCAAAATCAGGGGAACGACCATCAAGAATGAAAAACGAGCCGATTTGGCCTTGTCCACCCCTAAAAGAACAGCTGCCGAAATGGTGGCCCCACTTCTGGAAATCCCTGGTAAAATCGCCACGGCCTGCGCCATTCCAATGACAAAGGCACTTCTGAACGAAACCCCCTTGTCCGTAGTCTTGGCCAAATCGGCCAAATAGAGTAGCACTGCAGTAATGATGAGCATAATGCCCACTATGATGATGGCGCCGTCAAAAAACACTTCAATAAAATCATTCAAAAAGAGTCCTATCAAAGCGGCGGGAATCATGGAAATGACAATCTTGAGTGAAAACTGGGTCTCTTCGTTCCATTTGAACAGGAAAAGGCCTTTCAAAATTTCAAAAACGTCCTTTCTAAATACGACCAGAGTGCTCAGTGCGGTGGCAAAGTGTAAGATTACCGTGAAGAGTAGGCTTTCCTCAGGAAGGGCGTGTGCGCCCAAAATGGCTTTCCCCAATTCCAAATGTCCGCTGGACGATACAGGCAAAAATTCGGTCAACCCTTGGATGATTCCAAGGATAATGGCATCAATAAGCTCCAATTATTCTTTGTTTTTGTTAGGGTTCAACAAAATGGCATAAATCTGTATACCCAACCCGATCAGTACCAAAGTGGGTGCCAAACGAATTCTCCTAAAACTGTAGATATCTGGATTGAAGACCTCGGGGTCATCACTGCCACCCCCAGCCATCAAAATAAAACCCAATGCAATAAAAGCCAGTCCTATGAAGAGGAACAGGTAGTTCTTTTTTTGAAAAATAAACTCCTTGGTGGGTTTTTGAACATTCTTGTTTTTCTTGCTCATGCCGCAAATTTAAGGAAAAGTTTCCCAGAATATTTTCTGAACCAACAATATGGGAAGTTATGAGTCCCAAATCTATCAGCGTAGCGGTCCAATATCTAGAATCTAATAGTAAAGATCGTCTGTCCTTAGATTTAAGAAACGTTGGGTGGCAAAATGGGTGCTTGCCCATGAAATGACAACCCCAAGTCCAAAGACCCCGACGAACAAAAAGATCAATACCAAATAATCCTGTAGCAGGTTCAATTCGGGAAAATTTTTGTTGATGTAATAAATAAGGATGCTCAAGGAGGCCAACGCCACGGCTGCACCTATCATACCCAGCTTGATATTGGCCCAGATAAATGGTCTCCTAATAAAGGTCTTGGTGGCACCCACCATTTGCATGGTCTTGATGATAAACCGTTTGGAATAGATGGAAAGTCGGATGGAACTATTGATGAGTAGTACGGCTATGACGGTAAAAACGGCACTGGCCACCAATATCCATAAACTTATCTTTCGGGCGTTGTCGTTAAGCAGGGAGATCAACGGCTTGTCATAGCTTACCTCGTCCACGTAGGTTTTTGTGGAAAGATCATCGGCAATTTCCGCGATTTGCTCGGGAGAGACAAAATCGGCCTTTAAATGCACGTCAATGGAATTTTTTAGTGGATTGTACCCCAAGAACTCCACGAAATTCTCTCCAATGTCCTCACTGTACTGCTCTGCGGCATCCTCTTTGGAAATGTACTCGGCAGATTTGGTGTATTCGGCCAAAGCAAGGCTTTTTTGCAATTGGTCGATTTCGACCGGTTTGGCATTGTCCTTCAAAAAGACCGAAATAGTGATTTGTTCCTTAAAGTGATCGGCCAGTTTTTTGGTGTTCAGGACCAAAAGCCCCAAAACACCCAACAGGAAAAGCACCAATGCGATGCTCAAAACCACGGAGAAGTAGGAGGAAATCAACTTTCTTCGCTGATATCGTTCAATATATTGGCTCATAGAGTGGAATCAGTACGTAAAAATAGAAAAGTAAATTGTATTTAGGGGATTAAACCTATTTTTGCAACTCGAAAAGAGATACAGTTTTTTGTCATTTCGAGGCTGGATGTAATCTTGGCGAGAAATCTCTTCCCTTATACTTGGGGCATCTAACGGAGTTTATCCTGAGCAAAGGTGAAGGGCTCGATGTGGCAAAGTGAACATAAAGAAGTATGATGAACTACGATTTCCGTGACATTGAAGCCAAATGGCAGAAGTATTGGGCAGAAAATGAAACTTTTAAGGCAATCAACGATTCCGACAAGCCCAAATTTTATGCCTTGTCCATGTTTCCCTACCCTTCTGGGGCAGGATTGCACGTTGGGCATCCACTGGGGTACATTGCCACGGACATCTATTCCCGTTATAAAAGACATAAAGGATTCAATGTGTTGCACCCCATGGGGTACGATTCCTTTGGATTGCCTGCGGAGCAGTACGCCATTCAAACCGGACAGCATCCTGCCATAACCACAGAAAATAATATCAATAGGTATCGTGAGCAGTTGGACAGGTTGGGCTTTTCGTTCGATTGGAGCAGGGAAGTGCGCACTTCCAATCCCGGATATTACAAATGGACACAGTGGATCTTTATCCAATTGTTCAACTCGTGGTACAATAAAAAATCCGATAAGGCTGAGGCCATTGAGAGCTTGATCTCCGTTTTTGAAAAAGAAGGAAATACAACGGTGGAAGCTGTTTGCGATGAGGATACACCCAGTTTTGGTGCAGCGGAATGGAATGCATTTTCTGAAAAAGAAAAACAAGGGATTCTTTTAAAATACAGACTGACCTATTTGGCTGATACCGAAGTGAACTGGTGTCCGGCCTTGGGTACGGTTTTGGCCAATGATGAAATTGTAAATGGCGTATCCGAGCGTGGAGGCCATCCCGTCATCCGAAAAAAAATGACACAATGGAGCATGCGTATCACGGCTTATGCCCAACGCTTGCTCGATGGATTGAACAAGATTGATTGGCCACAGCCGCTAAAAGATTCCCAGACCAATTGGATTGGTCGTTCCGAAGGCGCTTCGGTGACTTTCAATGTCATTCCAAATGAAGGTGTCACTTCGAGCGCAGTCGAGAAGCCGGACACGATTGAGGTCTTCACCACCCGCCCCGATACCATTTTTGGGGTAAGTTTTATGACCTTGGCCCCTGAGCACGATTTGGTGGGGAAAATCACCACCCCGGAACAAAAAGCGGAGGTGGAAGCCTATGTGGAGGCCACGGCAAAGCGTTCCGAGCGGGATCGTATGGCAGATGTAAAAACCATCTCAGGGGTGTTTACCGGAGCGTATGCAGAGCATCCATTTACCAAGGAGCCTGTTCCCGTTTGGATTGGCGACTATGTGTTGGCCAGTTACGGAACGGGAGCGGTCATGGCCGTGCCGTGTGGTGACCAACGGGATTACGATTTTGCCAAACATTATAATATAGCCATCCCCAACATTTTTGAAGGGGTGGATATTTCTGAAGAGGCTTTTGCCGATAAAGCGACCACCATCATAGCTAATTCCGACTTTTTGAATGGGCTTTCCTATAAAGAAGCGACCAAAAAGGTGATTGCCGAGCTGGAAAAAATTGGACATGGAGTGGGTAAGGTCAACTATCGCCTTCGTGATGCCGTGTTCAGTAGGCAACGCTATTGGGGAGAGCCTTTCCCAGTGTATTATGTGGATGGGATGCCCCAGATGATTGCTTTGGAACACTTGCCGTTGGAATTACCCGAAGTGGAAAAATACCTTCCCACCGAAACCGGCGAACCGCCCTTGGGCAATGCCACCACTTGGGCTTGGGACGCCAAGAACAATAAAGTAGTTTCCAATGAGATGCTGAAACAAATTCAGCATGACGGTCATTCCGAACTTGATTCGGAATCTCATGAAGGAGTGTACCCTTTGGAGTTGAACACCATGCCGGGTTGGGCAGGAAGCTCGCAATACTTTAATCGATATATGGACCCACGCAACGATGAGGCCATCTTTTCTCCGAAGGCCATTGGATATTGGCAGGATGTGGACCTATATATTGGAGGTAGTGAACATGCCACGGGCCACCTGCTGTATTCCCGTTTTTGGCAGAAGTTTATGTTTGATAGGGGCTATGTGCCCAAGGACGAGTATGCCCAAAAATTGATCAATCAAGGGATGATCACGGGGACATCGGCAATTGTATATCGTATTTCTGGGACTAACAAGTATGTTTCGTCTGGATTGAAGGGTGATTATACAACGGAAGAACTTAGGGTTGATGTCAATCTAATTAATGTTTCAAATGAGCTGGATATAGAAGCATTGAGAAATTGGCAGCCAGAATATAAGGATGCTGAGTTCATCCTTGAAAAAGACAAATATATTGTTGGCAGGGAAGTTGAGAAGATGTCAAAAAGATGGTACAATGTCGTCAACCCCGATGCCATTTGTGAGGAGTACGGGGCAGATTCACTACGTCTGTATGAAATGTTCTTGGGGCCCTTGGAGCAATCCAAACCGTGGAACACTGCAGGAATTACGGGGGTGCATTCCTTCCTTAAAAAACTATGGCGCCTTTTTGAGGTCATTGAGGACAAAGAACCCACGGCCGATAATCTAAAAACGCTGCACAAGACCATCAAAAAAGTGGAGGAAGATATCGAGAACTTCTCGTTCAACACTTCGGTGTCCACCTTTATGATTTGTGTGAACGAACTTACCGCTCAAAAATGTACCAGCAAGGCTATTTTTGAACAGTTGGCCATTTTGGTGTCGCCCTACGCGCCCCATATTGCCGAGGAGCTTTGGGAGCGACTGGGACATGCCGAGTCCATTGCTGAAGCGCCTTTCCCAAAATTTGAGCAGAAATATCTAGTGGAGAGCAGCAAGGAATACCCCATTTCCTTCAATGGAAAAATGCGTTTCAAATTGGAATTGCCTTTGGATATGGGCAAAGAAGAGATAGAGGCTGCAGTCTTGGCCCACGAAAAAACCCAGGAACAGTTGCAGGGGCGTACTCCCAAAAAAGTCATTGTGGTGCCCGGTAAGATTGTGAATATCGTTGGGTAAAAGGGCATCTATTCCAGATGATGGAATAGTGCTTTTAAGGCGGACTATTTTTGTTTTTCAAAACAGTAAAGCCCTACATTTAGGGTAAATAACCTACCATGGACACTATTGAGATCATTGGCCTTGTTGCGGCCACCCTTACCACCAGTGCCTTTATCCCGCAAGTATATAAGACCTGGCGGCATAAGTCTACACGGGATATTTCCCTTACCATGTATTTGGCTTTCTTTATTGGAACCATGCTGTGGCTGTATTACGGTTACGTGCATGGGAGTCTGGCCATCATATTGGCCAATGGTTTAACAGGACTACTGGTCATAGTGATGTTGTTTTTAAAACTAAAACACAAGTAACTCCTAATTTTGAGGGGTATTATATGTTTTTTTATGTAATAATTATTATTCACCCCCTAAAAAAATAGGGTACAATGTAGTTTTTATATAAAATTTAACTGACAACCCCTGCATTTTATCGATTTCATTTCGTTGATTCCGGTTTTTATAACAACTTTGGGTATAGTAACCATAAAACACAACAAGATGATTGTAGGGGTGCCTAAAGAAATCAAAAGCAGTGAAGGCCGGGTTGGCATGACGCCAGCTGGGGTTTTTGAATTGGTGAAGAACTACCATACCGTTTATGTGCAATCGGGTGCAGGAGAGGGCAGTGGGTTTTTTGATAAAGATTACCAACAGGCCGGAGCCACTATTTTGGATACCATTGAGCAGGTGTATGCTAAGAGCGATATGATCGTGAAGGTCAAGGAGCCCATTGCCAAGGAGTACGATTTGATCCAGGAAGGGCAGATTGTTTTTACCTACTTTCATTTTGCTTCGAGTGAGTCGTTGACGCAGGCCATGATCAAGAGCAAGGGTGTTTGCATTGCCTATGAAACTGTGGAGGATGAGGAGGGCACCCTGCCTTTGTTGACCCCTATGTCTGAAGTGGCGGGAAGGATGGCCATTCAGCAAGGAGCTAAATATTTGGAAAAACCAGTGAAAGGTCGTGGAGTGCTTTTGGGAGGTGTTCCCGGGGTGGCCCCAGGTCGTGTCTTGATTCTAGGGGCGGGCACTGTAGGCATTCAGGCTGCAAAAATGGCAGCTGGGCTTGGCGCACATGTTACCATTCTGGATGTCAATATGAAACGGCTTCGCTATGTAAATGATATCATGCCCAGTCATGTGGTCACGGAGTTTTCCAATGAGTTCAATATCAGAAAACATATACAATCCCATGATCTTATTATAGGAGGGGTGTTGTTGAAGGGAGCCAAGGCGCCCAATCTGATCACAAGGGATATGTTAAAGGAAATGCGTCCTGGAACGGTTATCGTTGATGTGGCCGTGGACCAAGGAGGGTGTGTGGAAACCACCAAACCCACTACCCATGGCAACCCCACATATATTATTGATGATGTGGTCCATTACTGTGTGGCCAACATGCCCGGAGCCGTGCCGTACACCTCAACGGTGGCCTTGACCAACGTTACCTTGCCCTATGTGCTTAAATTGGCCAATATGGGCTGGCGAAGTGCCTGCAATTTGGACAAGACCTTGGCTAAAGGATTGAATATTGTTGAAGGGGAAGTGGTATACGAAGAAATCATTAAGACGTTTCATTGGGAATCTGCCGTGGCGTAAAAGCATACATTTTGTCAGTAGAAAGACCCCGTCAAACCTTGGCGGGGTTTTTGTTGTAATATGGTATATTTATAAGAGCAAAATCGAATAACTATGATGACATATTATATATTGATTGGTGGGATTGCACTGGTCAGTTGGTTGGTGAGCAATAAACTTAAAAGTAAGTTCAAGAAATACTCCCAGGTACATCTAAGAAACGGTATGAGTGGTGCAGAGATTGCCCAAAAAATGCTGGATGACCATGGTATTCGGGATGTGAAAGTCATTTCTACTCCCGGAATGCTTACCGACCACTACAACCCAAAAAACAAGACCGTTAACCTTAGTGAAGGCGTATACAGTCAACGCAATGCGGCCGCAGCTGCGGTGGCGGCCCACGAATGTGGACACGCGGTGCAACACGCCCAAGCGTATGAATGGTTGACCATGCGGTCCAAATTGGTGCCTGTGGTGAGTGTGACTTCTGGGATGTCCACTTGGGTCGTATTTGGAGGTATTGCTTTGATGGCGGCAACAGGAGTGGCAGGCGGAATTGGCTTCTACATTGCAGTGGCCGGTTTGGTCATGATGGGAATGGCCACCTTGTTCAGCTTTGTTACCCTTCCGGTGGAATACGATGCCAGCAAACGGGCCTTGGTGTGGTTGAAGCAGAAGAATATGGTAAGCCAGCAAGAATATGCCGGGGCCGAAGACGCCTTAAAATGGGCGGCCAGAACCTATCTCGTAGCGGCTTTGGGTGCTTTGGCTTCCTTGCTCTACTGGGCAGTACAGGTGTTTGGCAGTAGGGATTAAGAATCGAAATACACAATCTATACAAACCTGTTCAACTAGGATTGAGCAGGTTTTTTTGTGGTCTTTTTTGGGATAAAAACATATATGCTATTATTTTAGTAGCTTTGCTATTAAAATAATAGCGTCATGAAAATACCTAAGCCTGGACTGCCTGTTCGGGGGTCAAAAACCGGACAACCTATCATGGCCTTATTGGATTTATTAGGGAGGAGTTGGGCTATGGGAATCATTTGGCACCTGTACAATGGGCCTAGCACGTTTAGGGGTTTACAGGATTATTGCGAATCCATCTCTCCTAATACACTCAATACCCGGATCAAGGAATTAAGGGATTGTAACCTGATCAAAAGAACCATGGAGGGTTATGCCTTAACAGAGTACGGGGAGGAATTGTTTGAGCTATTGCAGCCGATGGGTCCATGGGCCAGGAACAGGTGGACCGAGAGTTTCAAAACCGGGAACCCAAATTCATTATGAAGCAGCGCCAATCAGATTATACAAACTAAAAACGGGGCCAATGGCCCCGTTATGTTTTATAGGATATGGATAATTTATTCTATCCAGTTGCCCACTTGATTGTCGATCATCTGAAGTCCTACACCTTCCGTTCCGGTCACTTCGATCATATCCAGAATGTCCCGGATGGTGTTCTCTTCCTCAACCTGTTCCAATACAAACCAATCCAAGAAGCGTTCTGTGGCAATATCACCCAGTTCACGTGCTTTTTTCACAATATTGTGAATGGATTTGGTAACGGCCACCTCATGTTCCAAAGTGCTCTCGAACACATCAACAATGGATGAGTAGTCATGGTTGATACCGGTGATTTCAGGAGATAAGGGGTTTCCTCCCGTATCAATCAAAAATTCGAAAATCTTCATCATATGGCCGCGTTCTTCCTCGGATTGCTTGTAGAAGAATTTGGCACTGGTAAAAAACCCATTCTGCTCGCACCAAGACGCCATGGCCAAATAGGTGGCAGAAGCATGGGCTTCCATTTTTATCTGTCCGTTGAGCAAATCCATGGACTCCACTTTAATGCTCATACTTTGTCTTGCTATATCTTTCATGTATACAGGGTTTATCGTGTTAGTATATCAAAAATAAGGAATTTGATTCCGTTTAGGAAGTAACTTCCTTGTTTTAAGGCAGTTTTAGATTGAATAAAAATAGATAAAAGAAAGGGGTCTAAACGGTGACGGCTTCACGTTCTTCGGAAAGCCCCATGGCCACAAAACCTTGTTCAACCATGTGTTTAAGATCCAGGATTTCCAAGGTGTTCAGGACCAAGAGGTGTTCTTTGTTGCAAAGCATCAATACCTCAAAGCCATGTTTGTTCAAATCCCCGTCAAAATGATCTTCAATGGAGATGGACAATACCTTGTGTCGAAGGGAAAGCAATTGACAAAGCGACATTCGGACCAATTTTTGGCCAAAATCCACATAGAAGCAACGTTCCTTCACGGATTGGTATAAGGTGTAATATGTAGATTGATAAACTACATTCATGGGCACAAATGTAAAGTTTATTTAGATTGAATACAAATATCAGATTTGAATTTGTCGATCTATTTGCTGATCCAATGAAATGAAGGTTTCTGTTCTTGAAACCCCTTCGATTTGTTGGATTTTTTTATTGAGCACCTGCATCAGGTGTTCATTGTCCCGGCATAGGACTTTAATGAGGATGGACCAGTTTCCCGTGGTATAATGGCATTCCAGCACTTCAGGGATTTTCTCAAGTTCGCGTACAGCCTGCGGATTGGCCATGGCCTTGTCCAAAAAGATACCGATATAGGCCATGGTGGTATACCCCAGCACCTTGGGGTTGATGATGAATTTTGAACCGGACAAGAGACCTGAACTTTCCAATTTCCTCAATCTCTGGTGAATGGCTGCTCCGGAAATACCAATGTTACGGGCGATTTCCAAAATGGGCCTTCTGGCATCTTCCATCAAGAACCTTAGGATTTTCTTGTCTATGCCATCAATTTTAACCGAACTGTTATGGTTTTTCACAGAAAAGATTTAAAACTGAAGCTAAAGATATTGAAAAAATGCATAAGACTAACTGGCTACGGAATCTGGATTGTAGCCCAGATAGGGTACTTCGTATTCCTTAAAATGCATTCCGTAGGATTTGAGTTCGTCAAGTATGGGTTGGTATACTTCCATACTAATGGGAATCTGAACCCCTGGGGTCGTGATTTTTTTGTTCAATATCTGTAAAGTGGCTATGGCCACGGGCAGGCCAACGGTTTTGGCCATAGCGGTATAGGTTCTATTTTCCCCTAGGACCACCATATTGGCATCAATCTGCTTTTTAATACCGTTTAACTCGTAGCCAAATTTGTGGTACATCACGATCATATCCTTTTCGTCTTCTTTCAAAGTCCAACTATCCTCAAGGATATATTGAAGGATCTGTGCAGGCGAAGCATTCTTCAAGGGTATTTTTTTGGTAGCGTCAAAGAGATTCAACTCCAATAATTTACCCCAACGGATATCATCCTGATCTATTTTAAGGTAGTACCGCAATTTCAATTCCACCGAGTCTGTAGGGGAATAGGGCAAGAAAAGGTTTATGAACTCCCGGTAAGACATGCCTTCCGAGTTTTCAATGGTGTAGCTGTCGTCCGTCATTCCCAAAACGACAAACATCTGCCATGCTTTGGAAAAACCAACCCTCCGCATGGTGCCCCTAAAGAGGGTAAGGGCATCTTGGAGGCCATAGGCCTTTCTATATTTTAAGGAATCGCGGTTGGCATAGGCCTCAAACTTTCCATGCCCTTCCACATCCAAGAACTCGGTTCTCCTAAACAGTTTTTGGTAGGGGATGTATTTATAGGTGCCCTCTTGGATGAATTTGGCAACCCCACCTTGACCGGCAAGGACCACGTTTCTCGGATTCCAGGTGAATTTATAGTTCCAGAGATTGGAGTCGCTTTCAGGGGCCACCAATCCGCCGGTAAACGACTCGAACAACAACATTTTTCCACCCTTGGCCCTGATACGATCGATTACTTCCATGGCACTCATATGGTCAATTCCGGGGTCAAGCCCAATCTCGTTCATAAAAATGAGACCGTTCTTTTTCACCTCCTCGTTCAGGGCTTCCATTTCTTTGCTTACATACGATGCGGTGACCAAATGCTTTTTAAACTGAATGCAATCTTCTGCAATCTTGATGTGCAAACTGGCCGGAAGCATTGAAATGACAATCGATGCGGACGATACGGCTTTTTTGCGGTCATCATCATTGAAAATATCCAACGTGATCACATCGCAGTTGGGGTGCGAGGAAAATTGCTCTGGAATGTTCTTGGGCTGTAGGTCACCAATGACCAAACGGAGGTTTTCACTATCTGAATTTTTAAGCAGATAGTCTAGTAGATAGGAGGTTGATTTTCCTGCCCCCACAACTAAAATAGTGCGGACCATAGGTTTTGATTACTTTTGATTAAAACGGACACTAAGGTATCAAATTGTTATATTTTTAAAAAAATTAGTAAATAAAGTTATGAACAGAACAATACTGTTAACGGGAATCCTATTCGGTTTATTGGCCATTGTGTTGGGTGCCTTTGGGGCGCATGGCTTGGAAAAATTGGTGGATTCAGAATCAATTGAGGTGTTCGAGACCGGAGTGAGGTATCAAATGTACCATGCGTTGTTCCTGCTTTTTTTGGGGATTTGGCAAGGTTTGGACAAGAAGCATAAAAAAGTGATTTATACAATGGTGCTGATGGGTGTTGTGCTGTTTTCTTTCTCAATTTATGCCTTGGCCCTGAACAGTCTTACGAGCTTTGATTTTAAAGTCATTGGATTTTTAACACCAATTGGAGGTGTTTTTTTGATTTTGGGATGGTTTCTTTTAGGATACCGCATTTTAATCCATAAGCAAGCTTAAATAAACCACAAACAGAGGTTTAAAAGTTATATTTTTCTAGTTTTGTAGTATATAAAAAACGAACCAATGAAAGCTTCCACACCAGCTTCGAAAACGATTTCGCTCAAACCTTATGGAATAGATCATAAAAATTTCCATTACCAACTTTCCCCAGAGGAATTGCACAATATTACCTTGGAAATGGAGATGGGAAAAGAAGCCTCTTCCGGGGCTTTGGCCGTAAACACTGGGGAATTTACCGGAAGGTCGCCCAAGGACCGCTTTATTGTCAAGGATGCCATTACCGAAGATAAGGTTTGGTGGGGCAATATCAACATCCCTTTTGAGAGTGAAAAGTTTGACCAACTCTATGATAAGGTCATCACGTATCTAAACGAAAAGGAATTGTTTGTAAGGGATTCCTATGCTTGCGCGGACCCAGCATATAAAATGAACCTAAGGGTCATTAATGAGTATCCGTGGTCCAATATGTTTGCTTACAATATGTTCTTACGGCCAACCGATGAGGAGTTGGATGGTTTTGAGCCCGAATGGACCGTGGTTAATGCACCTGGTTTTATGGCCAATCCCGAAGTGGATGGAACGCGCCAACATAATTTTGCCATCTTAAACTTTACCAGAAAGATTGCCCTAATCGGTGGAACTGGATATACGGGAGAGATCAAGAAAGGTATTTTCTCTGCCCTGAATTTTATACTTCCAGTGTATAAGAACACGCTACCCATGCATTGTTCCGCAAATGTTGGAGAAGAGGGTGATACGGCTATTTTCTTTGGACTTTCGGGTACGGGAAAAACAACCTTGTCCACGGATCCCCATAGAAAGCTTATTGGAGATGATGAACACGGATGGACCGAGGCCAATACGGTTTTCAATTTTGAGGGAGGTTGCTACGCCAAGGTGATTGATCTTTCCGAAGAGAGTGAGCCCGAGATCTATGGAGCGATCAAAAAAGGGGCCATTTTGGAAAATGTGATCATGGATGATGCTGGAGTGGTCGATTTTTCAGATACCTCCATCACACAGAATACCAGGGTAAGCTACCCTATTTATCATATAGACAATATACAGGAGCCATCGATTGGGGAAAATGTAAAGAACATCTTTTTCCTTACTGCTGATGCTTTTGGGGTATTGCCCCCCATTTCAAAGTTGACACCTGCCCAAGCGGCTTATCACTTTATATCAGGGTATACCGCAAAAGTGGCCGGTACCGAGGCTGGGGTGGTTGAGCCCCAACCTTCCTTTTCAGCATGTTTCGGTGCGCCGTTTATGCCATTGCATCCTACCAAATATGCCGAAATGTTGAGCAAGAAAATGAAAGAATCCGGAGTGGACGTATGGTTGATCAATACGGGGTGGACCGGTGGACCTTATGGAGTAGGTACACGAATGAAGTTGAAATATACCCGGGCCATGATCCATGCGGCCCTGAATGGGGAACTTGGCCTGTATTGTTATGACAGATACCATATCCACTCGGTATTTGGTGTGGCACAACCCAGGGAATGCCCAGGGGTTCCCACCAAGGTGTTGAGTCCAAGGGCTACTTGGAACAATGATGAGGCGTACTACAAAACGGCCTTTAAATTGAGCAATGCGTTTAGGGAGAACTTCAAGAAGTTTGAAGCTTATGCCAACGAAGAGATCAGAAGGGGCGGTCCCCAACGCTACGCATTCTAATGATAACAAAAAGCCCGGTATTGACCGGGCTTTTTAATAATATGTTCCAATAAAATCTTACTTATTTACGCTGGTAATGTATTTCTGTAGCGCCATGGTCATGGATGGTGTTTCCGGGGTTGGAGCTTGAATGTCAATTCGAAGACCGGCGTCGGTAGCAGCTTTTACAGTGCTATTGCCAAAAACGGCAATGCGGGTGTTGTTTTGCTCAAAATCCGGGAAGTTCTTCAGAAGGGATTCAATTCCAGATGGGCTAAAGAAAACCAAAACATCGTAATACACGTTTCTAAGGTCTGAAAGGTCACTGATGACGGTCTTATAGAAAATGCCGCGTTTCCAATCTACGCCCAACTCGTCCAAAGCTTGGGGCACTGCTGCCTTAAGGGCATCGGAGGAAGGTAAAAGGAATTTTTCATCCTTGTATTTTTTGATAAGCGGCACCAATTCATTGAAGGTACGCTTGCCAACGTAGATCTTACGCTTTCTATAGACCACATATTTCTGTAGGTAGTAGGCCACTGCCTCTGACTGACAGAAATATTTCATGGTGTCAGGAACCTTAAAACGCATTTCCTCGGCAATCCTGAAAAAATGGTCGACAGAGTTTCTACTCGTCAAGATGATTGCCGTAAAATTGTTCAGATCGATTTTTTGCTGCCGTACATTTTTGGCTTCAACTCCCTCTACATGGATAAAAGGCCTAAAGTCTACTTTAACCTTTTCTTTCTCGATCAATCGTGAGTAAGGAGAGTTTTCGATTTTGGGTTCTGGTTGGGAAACCAAAATTGTTTTTACTTTCATAAGCTTTTCAATCTTTTAGATAGCTTCCAATTATCACCAAGGGCGCAATTTCGAGTGCGCAAAGGTACAAAATAAAATAGACAAAATACGGAAACACAGCTTTTTGATAGTTCTTCAACAGCTTTACGATTCCTATGCCATTTATAAGAAGAATTAAGACTATGGCGGTATAAACTACGGTTTTTGAGTCTTTTAGAATATATATTAATATGGTATTGGCCACACACAATATAAGGCTTCCATAATTGAAATAGGAAGTTTTGCTAAAAATCAAACCTGATACAAGTTCTTGTGTGTTAAAAGCATATGCCTTTAGAAATTGGACGGCGAATTTTAGCAATTGGAACAAGGCCAAGAAACCCATAAGCACAAAGAAGACTGTCAGTGGGTTGCCTTCGGGCATGGCATTGAAGATGCTTAGGGCAATAAACACAAACAAGGAAAGATTCACCAATTGGAATAGGGTAAGCAATATGTGGAACCAGTTTAAGAGTTGCCCTTTTTTGTTGTGCAAAAGCACATATTTGTCATTGAACGGTAAAATCACAAAATTAAAAAACTTGCTGTGGTACAAGTACTTTCCCAAGGCAAGGATCAGTAGACCAACGAATAGTACAATCGTCATCCAATCCAAAGAATTTATAGTCTTCTCAACGGGAATCATTCTTGTATTTTTATGGGTTTTCCATTTAAACCGGGAGGCAAACCATGTTCTGATATGCCTATCCTAAAATACACCGGGTTGTCCATTGTTTTTGGCAAAGGAAGTTCAAACGTGTAAAAAACGGTATCCTTTGTTTTTAATATGGCACGGTCCGGGGATAGGTTGCCCACCTTTAAAGGGAGCATTTCCTTGACCTGCTTGTATGCGTTGGAATACGAAATGGTATATTCTAACTCTTCAAGGGGAATATCAAATGAATAAGGGTTGTACACTTTTAAGGTGTGCTCTATTCCTATTTCCGGCTTTTCAACAATGCACTCCAATTTTCGATACGGTTGAAAGTTTTCCATGAATACCCCATAAAAAACCGTACTGTCAGGTTGCCTGTATTGGAGGTCACCACTTTTTCGGTATTTACTTACATAGACCACTTTTTTTCCTCTTACCTTTTCTTCGGAATCGTCTATGGAATATTGGTTCTTTCGATACATGAAATTGTTCAGTGAAATGGCCGGTACCCCGGTATTGAACTGGTATATGGGCGCAAGCCGGTATGAATTTTCAAAGATAATGGGAGCATCTCCTGCCTTGGCATGGAGCTCTTCCACCCAACCTTCATTGGCATGGGTCTCATATAACATGGGAAACAGGGGCTTGTACACTAGCCAGGCCCTGGCATAAAGCAATAAAACCACACTCGCCAAGCCTATTCTGTACATCCATTTTCTGCTTTTGGCATTTTCTATCAAGTAATTAAAGGCAATGATCGCCAAAGGGATGGAAATGACAATGGCCCATTGGGCCTGTACCCGCCTGTTAAAGCTCGATATGAAAAAGAAAATTACAATTCCGTAGACGAGGTATACCAAAGCCTTGGAAAAGGCATCTGTGGCCTTGAATTTAAAAAAGGAGGCGTACACCCAATAAAACAACAGACCAATAATAACGATGAGGTTTAAGAAATATCCCAAGGTAAACCCTTCAAAGGAATAGGCTTGATTGGGGCGCTCATACAAATGAAAAGTAATCGATACAAAATCGTTTTGATACAACCAGACAAAATGCGGGGTGTAACAGATCAATGCCAAAGCCACGGCCAGCCAAGCTTTTGGATTAAAAATAAGCTTGACATTGGAAAGGAATACGAACAGAATCACCAAGACCGCATGGTACTTGCTATACATTAAGGCCGCCATGACCAGACCCAGAAGAACCGTGGTCAAAATGGAAGGGTCTTTCAGAAAACGTTTGTACAACCAGAGAAACAGGGCCGTGAAAAACAAGAGAGGGGTATCCGGAAGGGTCAAAAAGCCATAGGCGTTCATCAAGGTAAAGGAGAACACCAATAGAAAAAAGTGAACCACATAATCCTTCTTTTTGGGATTGTCAATCAGTAACCATAACAAGATATATGTGCCAACCGATAGAATACAGCTCATAAAACGGACTCCAAGTTCTCCATCAAAAAACAGACTGCCCATCTTTATTAAAAAAGCCACCATGGGCGGATGGTCAAAATATCCCCACGACAGGTTTTGGGCGTAGTACCAATAGTAGGCCTCATCATAAATAAGTTCCGTAAAATATCCTTGAACAAGATTTAGGACAAAAACTATGGACAGTAGTACAAGAAAAAGTTTAGGAAACTTTTGGGTCATTAAATGGATTTTTGATGGCCAAAGTTACAAATATTGGTGAACAGGCTATCTAGGCATGGGTGGAACAAGTTGTTTTGGCAAACAAGAAAACCGTATTTTTGAACTTTAATTGATATCGAATGGCGGACGGCTTGGTGATTATACCCACTTTCAACGAGATTGAGAATATTGAGGCCATTGCAAAAACGGTTTTTGACCTTAAGAAGGATTTCCATGTTCTTGTGGTGGACGATAATTCCCCCGATGGTACGGCCCAAGCGGTCAGGTCTTTGCAGGAAGAATACCCCGATAGGTTGTTCTTGGAAGTTCGTAAGGAAAAATCGGGCCTGGGAACGGCGTATATCCATGGGTTTAAATGGGCTTTGGAGCGGGATTATGAATATATTTTTGAGATGGATGCCGATTTTTCGCACCGTCCAGCAGACTTGTCCCGCCTTCACCGCGCTTGTCTTAACGGAGCCGATGTGGCCGTGGGTTCCCGATATAAAAAGGGGGTGAATGTGGTCAACTGGCCACTTTTTAGGATTCTGTTGTCCTATGGGGCATCATTCTATGTGAAATTCATTACCGGGATGAAGGTGCATGATCCTACGGCAGGGTTCATATGTTACAAACGCGAAGTTTTGGAAAAAATCAAGTTGGACAATGTCAGGTTTATAGGATATGCCTTTCAGATTGAAATGAAATACAGGGCTTACCTCCAAAAGTTCAAGATAGAAGAAGTGTCCATCATTTTTACCGATAGGGTCAACGGGAAATCAAAAATGAACTCGGCCATCATCCGGGAAGCCATATTCGGGGTCATTGCCATGAAATTTAGAAGCCTTTTTTTCAGAAAGAACTTTTAGGAATGTCAAAAACACTATTGAAGAATGCCAAGGTGGTCAATGAGAACCACATTTTTGAAACCGATCTGCTGTTGGAAGGGGACTTCATTGCACGAATCGATTCAGACATTTCAGATGCCAATGCGCAAGTCGTGGATTTGAACGGAGATCTATTGTTGCCGGGCATCATAGACGATCAAGTGCATTTCAGGGAACCCGGGCTTACCCATAAGGGGACCATTGCCACGGAGAGCAGGGCGGCCATAGCAGGAGGTATCACCACCTTTATGGAGCAGCCCAATACCAATCCACAGACCACTACCCTCGAAAAATTGGAGGAGAAGTTTGCCATTGCCTCCACGGACGCTTATGCCAACTATTCGTTTCTGTTTGGGGGCACCAATGATAATTTGGAGGAACTCAAACGACTGGATAAAAATGCCTGTTCCGGAGTGAAACTGTTCTTGGGGTCTTCCACGGGAAATATGTTGGTGGACGATGAGGCGGTTTTGGAAAAGATTTTCAGTAACACGGAGATGGTGATTTCGGCACATTGCGAGGATGAGGGAACCATTAGGGCCAATATGGCCAAATATCAAGATATGTATGGGGACAATATCCCTGTGGAGCTCCATCCCATAATTCGAAGTGCCGAGGCCTGCTATCTATCGTCTTCCAAAGCCATAGCCTTGGCAAAACGAACCGGTGCCCGTTTGCATGTTTTCCATGTTTCCACGGGAATTGAAACGGATTTGTTCACGAATGCCATTCCCCTCGAAGAAAAGAAGATCACTGCGGAGGTTTGTATCCACCATTTATGGTTTTCTGATGAGGACTATGCCAAGAAAGGTACCCTGATCAAATGGAATCCTGCGGTGAAGACCAAAAACGATCGGGAAAAACTCTGGGAAGCTCTGTTGGATGATAGGATAGATGTTGTGGCCACCGATCACGCTCCCCATACCTTGGAAGAAAAACAAAACCCCTACACCAAGGCCCCATCTGGAGGTCCTCTGGTGCAACACGCCTTGTTGGCCATGCTACAAAAAGAACAAGAAGGCAAGATCAGCTTGGAGAAACTGGCGGAAAAAATGTGCCATAACCCCGCAAAACTCTTCGATATTGATAGGAGGGGCTTTGTGCGTGAAGGCTATTATGCCGATTTGGTGCAGGTGACCCGTAATTCACAAAACGAGGTTAAAAAAGCCAATATTTTCTATAAATGTGGTTGGTCTCCCTTTGAAGGGGTTACTTTTGGTTCCGAAGTGGCACGTACCTTTGTGAATGGGCACTTGGCTTATGATCATGGGATTTTTTCCGAAAAGAAAAACGCCAAAAGACTCACGTTTAACCGATAGGGCATGAGAAAGCTTGTTTTGTTCTTGATGGGGATCTTAATCCTTTCGTGCGGCGAGAAGGTGGTGGAAAAACCGGAAAACCTTATTCCAAAAGAGAAGATGACCGATATTCTGCATGACTTGGCCCTTATGAACGCGGCTAAATCAGCCTTTAGCAAAACATTTGATGAAAATGGGATTGAGATCATGGATTTTATCTACAAAAAGTATCAAATAGATAGTGTGCAATTTGTGGAGAGCGACCTGTATTATGCCTCAATTCCTTTGGAATACCAATCCATCTATGAAGATGTGGAAGCTAGAATTGATGAACGCAAGAACATGATGGATAGAATGACCAAAAAAAGAAATGATAGTATTAGAAGGGCCCAAGAAAAACGGAGGGATTCCATTAGGAGTGTAAAGGACAGCCTTGTAGACCCCTAATCAGGAAACTTGGAGCAACAAAAATCAATTGCGGTATCCAAGTCCTCAAAGTCAAAATCAAGTACTTTCTTCAATTTTTGATGGCTGTAGATGTCTTGGTGTCGTAGCCCCTTGACCATAGCTTTGGTGAGTCTCCGCCTTTTTCCCAATAAAGAGCTTCGCAGTCCGTCCAAACGCCACATAAGTTCCAACATCCAAAAGGATACTTTTTTTGTGGGGGATGATACCCCCAATTTTGGGGCAATTTTATGGAACAGTTCCCCATACGTTAAATTATCACTGACCAAGATGAACCGTTCTCCATTGATATTGGATTCCATTAGGGTTTGCATAGCCTTGACCACATCATTGATGGATACAAAACCGGTACCACCAGGGATATAATTGGTTTTGCCTTTGGCAGCATAGGTGAAAAAACTTCCACTTCCAGATTTCCAAAATCCAGGCCCAATCACCACACCAGGGTTCACAATAACTACTTTTAGCCCTTCCTGTGAGGCTCGCCAGACCTCCAGCTCTGCATCGTGTTTGGTAATTCCGTATACCGAAGCATTGGTATTGTTCCATTCATTGTCCTCAGTCACTTCTTTGTCCATTTTGGAAGAACCTATGGCGGCTATGGAACTTACATGGCAAAGTTTTTTTACGCCATGCTTGAGGCTTAGGTTTACGATGTTGGCCGTTCCCTCTACATTGGTCGCGACCAAGGTTTTGTACATTTTGGGATCAAAGGAAATCAGGGCAGCACAATGGTACACCTGTTCAATTCCGTGAAACAGCTGGTCCAAGTCGCCAATATGGGTGATGTCTGCCTGTACCCATTGTATTTTTTCAAGTAACGTATCAGGTTGGTCTGTGTAATAGCCAAAGACCTTGGCCACTTTTTGGAGTGCATCCTTGCTTCTATAGTTGGCTCTCACCGCTTTTCCATTTTTTATCAAGCGGAAGAGTAAGTGCGAACCTATCAATCCAGTGCCTCCTGTTACCAATATCATATGATAAAAGTACCTATTTGTACTGAATTTATTGAGGTAAGTGGCAACTTCATTTTATATTTGCAGCTATTCAAAAAGTCGACCATGGAGAAGAATTTTGTTCAGGAACTGCAGTGGAGAGGAATGATACACGATGTAATGCCCGGTGCCGAGGAGCATCTTATGGAAGCCATGCGTGCTGCTTATGTTGGGATTGATCCCACAGCGGATTCGTTGCATATTGGGCATTTGGTGGGAGTGATGATGCTGAAACATTTTCAATTGGCCGGCCATAAGCCTTATGCCCTAGTGGGCGGTGCTACGGGAATGATCGGGGACCCCTCTGGAAAATCGGCCGAACGGAATTTGTTGGATGAAGAAACCCTTAGACACAACCAAGAAGCCATAAAAGGGCAGTTGAGTCGTTTTTTGGATTTTGAAAGTGATGTGCCCAATGCAGCGGTATTGGTGAACAATTACGATTGGATGAAGGATTTCTCATTCTTGGAGTTTATACGCGATGTGGGAAAGCACATTACCGTAAACTACATGATGGCCAAGGATTCGGTTAAAAAACGACTTTCGGCAGATGCCAAGGAAGGGATGTCCTTTACGGAGTTTACCTATCAATTGGTGCAGGGTTATGATTTTTTACACCTATATCAAGCGTATGACTGTACCCTTCAAATGGGTGGAAGTGACCAGTGGGGCAACATTACCACGGGCACGGAACTGATCAGGCGAATAGGGAACGGAAAAGGCTACGCCCTAACCTGTCCGTTGATCACCAAGGCAGATGGAACCAAATTTGGGAAGACGGAAGGAGGAAACGTTTGGTTGGATGCTGAGCGAACCTCGCCCTACAAGTTTTACCAGTATTGGCTGAACACTTCGGATGAGGATGCCGAAAAGTATATCAAAATATTTACGTTTCTGGGTCAACAAGAAATAGAAGACTTGGTAGCAACCCATAAAGAAGCGCCCCATTTAAGGGAACTTCAACGGAAATTGGCGGAAGAGGTTACTACCATGGTGCATTCCAAGGAAGATTTGGAAAATGCCATAAAGGCCAGTGCTATTCTCTTTGGAAAATCCACTTCCGAGGATTTAAAGCAATTGAACGAAAAGACCTTTTTGGATGTCTTTGAAGGGGTTCCCCAAGCGCAAATAGCAAGGGAGGAGATAGCTTCTGGCTTGGATATGATTGGAGCCTTAGCAGCAAAGACCGAGTTTTTGTCATCCAATGGCGAAGCACGTAGGGAGTTAAAGCAGAATTCCATTTCGGTGAATAAGGAAAAGGTAAAGGAAGATTACTTGATCACGGATGCCGATTTGATCAACAACAAGTTTGTCCTGTTACAGCGGGGCAAAAAGAACTACTTTGTTCTGGTAGTGGAATAAATGATAAGGGCCATCTTAAAAGATGGCCCTTATTTTTAGGCGATGAAGGAAATTCCGTAACGGCCACAGATTTCGCTTACTTTGGCGAAGTCTGGTGGACCTGGGGGCAGATTCCCCAACTCTTCGAACATGTGCTCCAATCCTGCAGGGAAAACACTTAAAATGGTTCGGCAATCTTGATCACCCACTACTTTCCATGTATGAGGGACATTTTTAGGGGCAAAGGCAAGGTCTCCCGCTTTTAAAACAGTGGTTTCACTTCCAACGGTGACTTCAAGCTCACCTTCGAGAACTTTGAATATTTCATCCTCTTTGGTGTGTACATGGGGAGGGATCATGGTGCCGGGAGGATTCACTTCCTCAATCAATGTGAACATGCCATTGGTGTCCTCTCCGGTAAGTTTAAAGGTTTGTTGGTCTCCAATAACGTTTACCTTCTTGCCTTCGCCCTTGCGTACTATTTTAGGGGTCAATGGATTGCCTCCTTTTTCGGAAGCTGGTGAAAAATGGGCAAATGAGGGCAAAGATGCAAGTGCGGCCGCTGAAAGGGCACTTCTTTTTAAGAATGCATTTCTATCCATAATTGTTGGTTTGTTTGATTATGCCTATCAAATTACATAAAACTTTGAAACCAAGGATAATGGATATATAAGGTGGTTGGATTTATGTGTGGATTGATGGAATCCGTTGATTTTCCCGTCAAAGGGCCAGAAGGTTACAGCCTCGGATGTCCGAATTGTCAAACCTGCCCAGAACCTCAAAAGTTCCATTGGCATAGGTTTTTCCCAAGTCCTGTGTGGCAATAAAAGAGCAGGAATAGATGTTGGCCAGATCAATGACGTTTAGGCCACCTGTTTTTCCATCGGATTGAAGGCTCAACGGATCTTCCGTGTCGCGGGTCAGGATTTTCATCCATGGTGGGGTCTTAAAAATACCATTGCCTTGTGAATAGGCTTGGGACAGAAGTTCCGTCATGCCATATTCGGAATGTATGTTGGGAACCTTAAAGGCATCTTTTAAGACGTCATGGAGTTCGGTACGAATCAATTCCTTACGACGCCCTTTCATTCCACCAGTTTCCATGATGGTGGTAAATTTTAAGGGTGTGGGAAATTGCTCGGCCAAATCCAGAAGGGCAAAGGAGACACCGATCAATAAGGTCTTGGAACCAGAAGTCTCCTGTGCTTTCAGTTTCTGATGAAGATCTTTAAGGTTGTACAGATAAAATCCACTATCGGGATGTTGCGAACGGGATACCAGTTCATTTACCATATAGACCAAAGATGACCCGGAGCGCTCCAAATAGGAAGGTAATAGGGCCAGAACACATAATTCTTCCACAGGTCCATAAAACAATGTAAAGGCTTCCATAAAGCTACGTTCATACAAGCTTAGGTCGGCCACATAATGTTTACTTGTTGTATTTTGGGTAGTACCACTGCTCTCAAAAATGGCTTCCGGTTTCTTTGGGGAGGAGACGACGTTTTTCGACTTAAAAAACTCGATGGGCAAAAAAGGGATTTCCGAAGGGTGGATAACATTGGAGGGACTTTTTCCCAAGTGATTGCAATACGTGCCATAAACGTTGTTGGCACTGTACTGGAAACGGAATATTTCCATGGCCAAGGAATCAAATTCATTGGAGTTTTGAATGGAGAATAGTTGTTGAAGGTCCGTGTTGTCCATTGGGCCGTAAAAGTACCCAAAAATAAAAAGCCCCACGTTTAGAGTGGGGCTTTTAAGATATGTTTTTTACTTCACGACCAGCTTTCGGGTCATGGTTTTTTTCTGTTCGGTTACTTGGAGGACGTAGACTCCAGGTACCAGTCGCGAGATGTCCAAGGTATTGGTGGAAATGCGATCGGTAAGGACAACCTCACCAAAAACATCATACACTTTTATCTGCTTGGTCCCGTTGGATTCTGTGGTAATGTACACTTCTTCGCCATAAGCAGGATTGGGGTACATTTTAAAACCCGTGAGTTCTTGTAGGGGCTCAGTGTTTACACTGACCAACTCTTGACCGTAGGTGAATATAGGTAAAGCCATAATGAGAACAAAGTAGAGTTTCTTCATGAATGCTGATTTGGGGTCTATGCAATGTAAAAGTATGTAAATCAGCAGGGAAGGGCTACAAAATGTTGTGAAATGGGAGTTTCTGTAGGTGAAAAGGCAAAAGTTGTGGTGTGTGGTGCTTGTAATGTGGTGAAAAAGCCCGAATTACTTGACAATAAGCTTTCTGGTGGCCACTTTGTTGTTTTCCAAAACCCGTAAAATGTATACGCCTTTGACCAAACGGGAAAGGTTGAGTTCCTTACCCAAAATGGTGGTTTGGAGCACTTGGGTTCCCAATACGTCAAAAATAAGAATCTGTTTTGGGGCGTTATCCTTTGTCTCAATAAAAACTTTGCCCTGGGTCACGGGGTTTGGATACAGCTTAAACCCATCAATATCGGAACTAGAGGTAGTTTCTTGTGAAAAACCAAGAGTACAGACAAAAAAGAAAATGATTAGGTAAAAGTGCTTCATAAAGTATTGATAACAAAGGCTGTGCCACAAATATAAAAAAATATGTCCGCGATGCTGGAGCCGTTCAACGAATTGTATTTCTTTTTTCGATGAAATGCAAAAAAAGAGCCCCACGATCGTGGGGCTCTCAATATAATGTAGAAAATCTATGTGATTATTCAATACCTACAGTCCAACCGGCAGCCCAATCGGGTTCGCCGGCACCGTTACCGGCACCTGTGTTGTCCCCTACGGTCAAGAAATCTTGATTAAGTCCAGCATAGTTGGTATTCACAAATCCCAAGGCAGGAGATGCAAACTGGATTGGGGTGATGGAAAGGGCATCAGCCTCAATACGAGCAGCTGCGGCTGTATCCGTTCCAGTTACATTTACACCCAAATCAACACCACTGGTATAGAAGTTGGTAATGGTAAAGTTACCACCACCTTCTTTAAAGAAAAGAGCACCTTCAGTAACAGGACCAACCACAGTGATGTTGCTCAAAGTAGTAGTGGTCACAGGAGTGGCATCGCCATCATCACCGTTGTTGGAACCTTCGATACCCGCTTTGGCACCACCGGCAATATACCAGTTGCTACCGTTACCGGTCCATCCATCGGCAAAGTCAATGGAATCATCACCACTGCCAATGGACACCAAGTAGTTTCCGTTCACGGTTCCACCGAAGAACTCAATACCATCATCACCACCTTTGTAAGACTGAACATACTCAAAAGTGGTCCCGGAACCAACACCGAACAAAGAAACCCCGTTGAATTCTTTTTCGTTGGAGAAGGTGGCACCCGTATATTCCACTCTAAGATAGGTAATGGAACCAGAGTCATCATCGGCGGTGTTTCCACCATAGGTAAGGTCACCTACTTCAGAAAGGACGTTGACCCCTTTGTTGGTAGGGGCGTCACCGGCAATTACCAATCCACCCCAATTACCTTGCTCAGGAGTTTCGCTGGAAGAAGTCATTACTACGGGAGCAGCCGCAGTACCGTTGATGAAGATCTGTGCACCTCTTTCAACACCGATAAAGGCAGCAGTTCCTCCGGAAGCTTTAATGGTTGTGCCGGCAGGAATGGTCAAGGAACCACCAGCTTTAACAATCAATCCACTGGTCAAGAAGTATTCCACGGAAGCACTCAATTCTACATCACCAGTGATTTCACCGGCCAAGTTTTCGCTTGAGGAAGCACTATTTTCCAAACCTGTGGTCCAGCCAGCAGCCCAATCAGGGGATGCGGCACCGTTACCGGCACCTGTGGCAATACCTTCCGTGTAGAATGCTTGGTTAAGACCTGTATAATCTGTAGCCTCGAAACCAGTTGCGGGATCTGCAAACTGAATGTTGGTGATAACCAAATCGCCATTTTCTATACGCGTGGCTGCTGGAGTATCGCCATCGGTTACATGAACGGCTAGGTCAATGTCAGAAGCATAAAAGTTATCGATGGTAAAGTTACCTCCACCTTCTTTAAAGAAGAGGGCACCTTCGGTAACAGGACCAACCACGGTAATATTGCTCAAGGTAGTTGTGGTCACAGGAGTGGCATTACCGTTGTCCCCGTTGTTGGAACCTTCAATACCAGCTTTGGCACCACCGGCAATGTACCAGTTGCTACCGGAACCTGTCCATCCATCGGCAAAGTCGATGGAATCATCTCCACTCCCAATGGATACCAGGTAGTTACCATCTACAGTACCACCGAAGAACTCGATACCGTCATCACCACCATTGAAAGATTGAACGTACTCGAAAGTAGTCCCGGAACCAACACCGAACAAAGAAACTCCGTTGAATTCTTTATCGTTGGAGAATGTGGCACCGGTATATTCTACACGTAGGTAGGTAATGGAACCAGAATCGTCATCGGAAGTAGAACCACCATAGGTAAGGTCACCTACTTCAGAAAGTACGTCTTCACCTTTGTTGGTAGGTGCATCTCCGGCAATTACCAATCCACCCCAATCACCTTGTGCAGGGCTAGTAGCATCTGAAGTCATGATAACAGGAGCAGCAGCCGTACCGTTAATGAAAATCTGGGCACCTCTCTCAACACCAATAAAGGCAGCAGTACCACCGGAAGCTTTGATAGTTGTACCGGCAGGAATAGTCAAAGCAGCACCTGCTTTTACAATATAGGAACCGGTTAGGGTATATTCTTTGGAAGCATCCAATTCGGTATCCTCGGTTACTTCGCCTGAAAGTTCAACGGGTGGCTCAACACAAGCAGTACATGATCCCCCGCAGTCAACTCCGGTTTCATCCCCATTTTGAATACCATCTGAACAGGTGGCTACTGGGTCTGGGTCAGGAGCAGGGCCATTGTCGTCGCTCATACAAGAGACTACCAAGGCCGCTGAAGCGAAGCTTAGGACAAATTTTAAAAGTGACTTTTTCATTGTTATAGTTTTAGATTTAAATATTTGGATTAATATTCATTTACTGGTTGATATTCGGTGTACTTAGAATTTATAGGTCAAGGATAGACTAAAGTCAACCCCTTTTTTGTATGATAAAGCGGTCACTGGACCATCTTCCAAAAAGCCGGGAATAGCTGGGTTTTCGGTATCCAAATCCCCTTCTGCATTTTCATTTACCCTTTCAACGGTTGGGTTTAGGAGGTTTCTCATGTTCAGCCCAATGCCAAAGTGGTCTCCCAATTCCACGGCGGTAATCCAATCAAGGGTAACAAAACCTTTGTCTACCAAATGCCCTCTACCGGTACTTCCCAAAGCATATATACGGTCAGAGAAATAGTTGGCCGCAACTGTAGACCTCAGGTTTCTGTTCTCGGAAAACTCCGTATAGTAACTGGCATCGAGATTGAAAATAAAGTCAGATGCTCCTTGCAACGGCGCTTTTGTATTGGTGAACGCAGCTGCAAACATGGTTTCATCCGAAACTTTTTGGTAGTCCAATTCTTGATTGGTGTTCAAATAGGAAACGTTACCGCCAATCGATAGTCTGTCGGTCAATATGCTTTCGGCAGTTTCCCTTTCGTTTTCTATCACGTCCAGTTTCACTTCCAACTCAGCACCGAAGGCCGTGGCATGGTCGCCGGTATTGGCATAACTTAAATTGTTGGCGGCCGATACGATCAAGAAAGTGTTGATGGGGTTTTCAATATACTTCCCAAATACGGCAAAGGATACCAATTCGCTTGAAGAAGGGAACAATTCCCATCTTAAATCAAAATTGTAGTTGGTGGAATTCTGAAGGGCGGGGTTACCTTGGGTATCTTGGTTGATCTCTTCCTGGAAAAGGAAGGGTGCCCGTTCCTTGAATTGTGGTAATGTATAGGTCTTACTGGCCGCAAACCTTAGGTTTTGCTTTTCGTTCAACTCATATTTGAAGGCTAGCGAAGGCAAGAACTCAAAGGTGTCCAACTCGCTACTGTCATCGCCTTGGATAACGGTACTCCAGTCAATGTTCTGGGTGATTTGCTCACCCCTTGCGCCGGCAAACAGGGTAAATTTAGGAGAGAACTTGTATTCCAAGGTCAAATATCCTGCATGGATCTGCTGCTCTCCACCGTAGGTCTGTGGGTCAAGGGCGCCTTCCGTGGAAGCAGTTCCCCTAAAAGTCCGTATTTGCCAAAAACCGGAGTTGGGACCATATTCATCAAAATACGCATCGATGTTGTATGGGTCAACGAAGGGTTGGTTGGCCACGTTCAAAATTTGGTAGTTGAACTGTGTGGCGTCAAAAGCAACATTTTTTAAACGACCGTTGTATCCCACGGTAAGTTTTCCGTCAAATCCATCCTCCTCGTTTTTCTTGAATTTGAAAGAAGTTGATAGGTTGGCAGAGACTTCCTCCTCTTGTAGCTCTTGGAAAAACCTATGGTTTGCCGAGGCAGCGGAAACCAATCTAAAGGATTTAGGTCCTTCGGGGTCGTTGTTGGAGTACGGCAAAAGAATATTTTGACGACGGTCTGGAATCAAGTTCTGTACATAGTTGTATCCCAAGCCCCAGTTCACTTCAAATTTTTCACTTACATCGTGGCTTCCCAACAATTGGTTAACCGCAAGCAAGGTCTTCTCAAAAGTATTCCGTTGGATGAAACCTCCTCCGTTGGGGGCATCATCTTCCCTATCCAAAATACCGTTGAACTCCTCATGTTTTTGCTCGGTATTGTTGAGCAATAAATAGTTGTATCGGATATCATGGGCACTACCTAAACGAAGTCCCACGTTACCCATAAGGGTAGTGGCCGTTTTGTAGCTGTATTTTTGATAATCAAAGTCAGAATTGGGCAATCCGGTTCCCAAGTTGGGGGCACCTCGGTTCACACCTTCCCTATAAGAGTTTCCATTGCTGAACGAACCAACGGCAAAGAAGCTCAATTTGGAGTTTTCACCAATATTGAAGGAATCCCCTCCCTTAAGCGAAATGTTGGAATTGATGGGCGTGCTCTTGCTTTCGCGGTCCCAACTGGTATCAAAACTATTGTTGAAGGCCCCACTAGGGATGGATTTGTCATAAAACCCGGTGAAATTGGGCCCGTCGAACAAGTAAAAATCATCAACACCAATAGCTTCGGTGTTGACTCCTGAACCTACGCCAAGCTCCATAAAACCGGAACCGGTATAGTTGCGGGATACAATATTGATGTTCGCCCCACCAAAGTCACCATAGTTTTGTGCATTATAGGTCTTGTCTATTCCTATGGATTCAATAATGCTGGTGCCAAACAAGCTCAAGTCAATGTTCTTTTTGGCGGTGTTGTTGGAGGGTAATGGAAGCCCATTGAGGGTGGTAATGTTGAATCGGTCTCCCAAACCTCTTACATAAACATTGTTGGAACCTTCTTCGCGGGAAATCCCAGTAACTTTGGTAACGGCCGTAGCGGCATCACTGGCCCCTTTTCTGGCCAATTCCTGGGCTCCAATGGAGGTTTCCAAGGTAATGGCTCTCTTTTGGTCCAAAAGCAATGCAATTTCTGAATCCTTCCGGGCAACGGTGGTCACTACAACTTCGTCCAAGGCCAATCCAGAAGATGCGCTCATGGGAACGTTTACACTGGTTACCTTACCGGCGATTACTTCCACATTTGGAATTTCAACAGTTTCATAGCCCAAATAGCTATAGGTCAACGTGTAGATTCCAGGCTCAACGCTTGGAATCTCATAGAGACCATCAAAATCTGAAGTGGTACCCATTGTGGTACCTTTAATAAGTACATTTGCAAAGGCTAAAGGCTCATCATTGAGCTCTTTGTCGGTCAGCTTACCCACGATACTTCCTGTGGTTTGCTGTGCTACTACTTGCATGGTGCATGCAAGGGTAAAAATCATTAAAAAATATTTCATTATCAGCTAAGTATTTGGCGCAAAGAACGCCACGGCCTGTAAAAGCGATGTTAGCTGTATGTTAAGTGTTTATTGGAAAACTGTTACAATAATGTTAGGGGATTAAATCAACGTTAAGCATTTATGGCATTATAGTATTATCTTTACATTTGGGCGATTAACTTAGAAATACCATCCCATGAAAACTAAGGATATTAAGATTTTACTTGTTGATGATGAGCCTGATATTCTGGAGATTGTAAGCTACAATCTTTCTTCTGAAGGCTATGAGGTCTTTACTGCCAAAAACGGTGTGGAGGCAGTTGCAAAGGCGAAGAAGAAGAACCCGCATTTGATCATCATGGACGTTATGATGCCAGAAATGGACGGCATTGAAGCCTGCGAGGTGATCCGTAACACCCCAGGATTGGAAAATACCATCATCACATTCCTTACTGCCCGAGGGGAAGACTATTCCCAAGTAGCCGGTTTTGATGCGGGTGCCGATGATTACATTACCAAGCCCATAAAACCAAAGGTCTTGGTGAGCAAGGTGAAAGCCTTGTTGCGAAGACTGAAGGAAGAAAAGAAAGATCTTGAGGAAATTGTCAAGGTGGGTAATATTGTCATCAATAGGGAAGAGTACAAGATCATCAATGATGGTGAGGAAATTGTACTGCCCAGAAAAGAGTTTGAATTGTTGTCACTTTTGACATCCAAGCCCAGCAAGGTTTTCAAAAGAGAGGTCATTTTGGATAAGGTTTGGGGCAATGAGGTGGTCGTTGGAGGACGTACCATAGACGTGCACATCAGAAAACTTCGTGAAAAAATAGGCGATCATCACTTTAAAACCGTTAAGGGTGTAGGGTATAAGTTTGTTCTATAATGGCCATTCAGATACGGAAATCCTATAAGTTTGCCTTAAGGTCATCCCTTCTTATCACTCTATTTACCACTGCCTCCATTATTGCCTTCCAGTTTGTAAAAGGGCAAGTGGAGTGGTTGTATACCATATTCTATGCCGCGGGCTGCTTTGTGATTTGTTTTGCGGTTCTCCAAATGCGGGTGGAGCGTTTTATCTACAGACGTATCAAGAAAATCTACGATGATGTCTCTTTGTTGGAATCTTCCTCTTTTTCTTCAAAGCCCGTCACTACGGATATGAAGACCCTTACCGAAGAGATTGAGAAATTTGCTGAGGGTAAAAAGATAGAGATAGATACCTTGAAGATCAGGGAGGAATACCGGAAGGACTTTTTAGGCAACGTATCCCACGAATTGAAAACACCGCTTTTTACCGTGCAAGGCTACATCCTTACGCTACTGGATGGAGCTATGAAGGACAAAAAAATCAGGGAGAAGTACCTGCAACGCGCCAATAAGGGTGTAGAGCGTTTGATCTATATCGTGAAAGACTTGGACCTGATCACCAAATTGGAAGTAGGAGAGCTAAAACTGGATCGCGAGAATTTTGACATTATTGAGCTTATCCAAAATGTATTTGACCTTTTGGAGATGAAAGCGGCCCAAAAAGAGATCACCTTAACGTTTGATATGGAATATCCTAACCCAATCTATGTCAATGCCGATCGGGAAAAGATACAACAAGTGATCAGCAACCTATTGGTGAACTCCATCAAGTACGGTTCCCCCAAGGGAACCACAGAGGTAAGTGTGGAAAACCTGATCAAGAACAAAGTCATCATAAGGGTAACGGATAATGGCGGAGGTATCCCCAAACAACATATCCCCAGACTTTTTGAGCGGTTTTATCGAGTGGACCAAAGCGGTAGCCGAAGCGAGGGAGGCTCAGGCTTGGGTCTTTCCATTGTAAAGCACATCATAGAGGCCCATGGAGAGAAAATCTATGTGGAAAGTGAAGAGGGTATCGGGTCCGAATTTTCATTTACCCTAGAGAAAAAGACCGAAAACAAATCCGAATAATCCAGTTCCGACTCGAATTGGGTCAAGCCTTTAAAATCATCCATCCGGCTTAAGTCTTCCAAAGTAAAATCCTCTTGATGGCTGTAGGGGACCAATCCATGTTTCTCCAATCGTTTGGCCAAATATTCTTGCTCGTATTGACCCGGGGTTGGAATAAAAAAAGCCTTTTTTTCCAGTTTGGCCAAGTCCATCACCGTGGTGTACCCCGATCGGCACAATACCTTTGCACTTTGGTTTAAGGCCGTTTGAAGTTCTTGCGACTGCATAAAATTATACAGCAAGATGGAGCCTTTTGGGATTGATAGCTCTTCTTGGGTCTGGGTTTCTTCTATTTTCCCCTTCACAAAAAGTATGTTCCCTTCAAAACCTTGGAGTTCGGACAGTAGTTTTTCTTCCAAAAAGGTTCTTTGCGGCTCCGGACCGGATAGCAAGACCATAAGATCATGGGCTATGGGAGAATCCCTTTTTTCAAATCGACTCAAAGGACCCAAATACCGAATGTTCAATTTGGATTTCTTTAGATGTCCCAATTTTCCGGTAAGGTTGGGTTTGCCCTTCACATCGGGTACCCAACAGGCATTGAATTTCTTTATGATTTTTTGATGGGCCTTGGAACTCATCCATGTGGTGTTTCCAGAAAGCACATTGAGTTGGTGGGTAATAAAAACACAGGGTACCTTTTTATAGAACACCCCCAATCGGTTATCGGAAATGATACCGTCCAACCCATACTCCTTCACCAACTGCTTCACGGCCTTCTTTTCATCGGCCATGGCCTTGAGAACTTTGGGTGAATCCCAGATCATTTTGATCTTAAAGTTCTTTCCTTTTTCGGCATAGGTGATTTTGTAGGATGGCAATTCGAACGAAGGCAATTCCGGAAATTCCTTTTGTAAAAGGGATAGGGCAACCCCATCCGAAGCAATAAAAGGCTGATGGCCGTGGTCCAATAAAGCCTGTATAATGGGGATGCAACGTGTGGCATGACCCAATCCCCAATTCAATGGGGCTACCAAAATGCGTTTGGAACTTTGCATAAATGCAAAAAAACAAAATCCATATTGCTTGTGGATTTCCTTAGTTTTGCCAAAACATTAAATTATTGCTCAATCTGTAAGCGGTGGGAAGTAAGAACAAACTAAAACGGTTCAGGGAAAACGAAACTTTTACCAATGTGGTACAACCTACAAGGGATGAGGTTTTGGAAGGATTTGAATGGAAAGGCAAGTGGAACACTTTTTTCAAGAACAATAACCCCATTGTCCTGGAACTGGGCTGTGGAAAAGGGGAGTATACGGTGGGTCTGGCCCAACGCAACCCGGACAAAAATTATATTGGGATAGATATTAAAGGAGCCCGGTTCTGGCGGGGAGCCAAGTCCGCCTTGGAACATGGATTGGACCATGTGGCATTTTTGCGCACCCAAATTGAGTTGGTAGATCAACTTTTTGGCGAAAACGAAGTGGATGAAATCTGGATTACATTCCCAGACCCACAGATCAAGTACAAACGCACCAAGCACCGTCTTACCAACCCCGTGTTTCTCCAAAAGTACAAGCAGATTCTTAAACCCAAGGGAGTTGTCCACCTAAAGACCGATAGTGAATACATGCATGGGTACACCTTGGGACTTTTGCAAGGATTGGGGCATGAAATTTGCTATGCCAACCATGATGTGTACCGAAATGAGGGTAGTCCATCCGAAGTTTTGGAAATACAGACATTCTATGAAAATCAGTATCTTGAGGCAGGAAAACCGATTACCTATATTCAGTTTAGGATCAACTAACCAATGACCCATATTATCATCCTCTTTTTTGCCACGTTTTCGGCAGCCTTCATGGCTACCGTGCCGCCAGGTTTGCTTAATATGAATGCGGCCAAGACCAGTGTGGAAAAAGGAAAGATAAACGGCATAATTTTTAGTTTGGGCGTTTCCTCAATGATCATGGTACAGGCGTATGTGGCCGTGCTCATTTCCAAGTTTTTGTATAGAAATCCAGAGGTAATAGACCTGCTGTTAAAAATTGCCCTTGTGGTGTTTGCATTTTTTGCGGTCTTCTTTTTTGTTACGGCAAAGCGAGATAAAACACAGAAAATCAAACAGGTCAACGTCAGTAAAAAGAACAGTTTTTACAAAGGTGTATTATTGGCGGCTTTGAATTTACTGACCATACCTTACTACAGCGGGCTCAATGCCATGTGGAACGAAGCCGGATGGATAAAATTTGAGGCCAAGGACATCACCACATTTGTAGTGGCTGCCGGTGCCGGGACTTTCTCGGTGCTCTACCTGTACACTTTTTATTTTGATAAGTTGGAGACCAAGACCAACCGATTCTCAAAAAACTCGAACTACATTTTGAGTGCGCTCATGCTCGTATTGTTGGTGATTACCCTGATTCGGATTTTTTATCGCTGATATGGAAGAAGAGAGCTTTTTTGACAAAGTCTATCAAGTGGCCCAACAGATTCCGTATGGCAGGGTCACGTCGTATGGAGCCATTGCCAAGTATTTGGGAGCGGCCCGAAGTGCCCGTATGGTGGGCTGGGCCATGAACAATTCCTCAGCAAAGGATGTGCCTGCCCATAGAGTGGTAAACCGGGTGGGGGTATTGACCGGAAAACACCATTTTGGCGGAACCAATCTCATGCAGCAACTTTTGGAAAATGAGGGGGTCAAGGTGAAGGATAACCAGATTGTGGATTTCCAAAAATACTTCTGGGATCCCATGAAAGAATTGGGCTAAAAACTTGCATAAGCAGTACCAATCACACCATCTTCATTTTCAATGGGCAAACTTCCAATAATCCACGCCTAAGGCGTATCTTTGTAATTTAGAATCAATACAAACGACTGCAGAAAAAATAAGATTGATGAAGCTGAAAAAAGCAGATATCCTAAAAGCGTTGGAAAAAATATCCGCACCGGGTGAAGGCCAGAATATTGTGGAAAGTGGTGGGGTGACCAATGTCCAAGTGTTTGGCGATGAGGTGGAAGTGGACGTGACCATAAAAAATCCAAGTCTTCAGGCTAAAAAGAAGACTGAAGTGGAGATTTTAAAGATCATCCATAGCGAGGTATATGAAAAGGCCAAGATCAAGGTCAACCTAAAGGTTGATGCCCCGGCCAAGCCCAAGGTGAACCAGATAAAGGGCAACCCTATTCCTGGCATCCAGAATATTATCGCCGTGGCCTCCGGAAAAGGCGGTGTGGGAAAATCCACGGTAACGGCAAACTTAGCGGTTACCTTGGCCAAAATGGGCTTTAAGGTTGGGCTTTTGGATACGGACATCTACGGACCGTCCATGCCCATTATGTTCGATGTGGCCACAGAAAAACCTCTCTCCATCAATGTAAACGGCAAGGCCAAAATGAAACCCATTGAAAATTATGGGGTTAAATTATTGTCCATTGGTTTTTTCACAGAACCTAACCAAGCCGTGATTTGGAGAGGACCCATGGCCGCAAAGGCATTGAACCAGATGATTTTTGATGCCCATTGGGGCGAGTTGGACTTTTTGTTGTTGGATTTGCCTCCCGGGACTGGGGATATTCATTTGAGTATCATGCAATCCATGCCTGTAACAGGGGCCGTAGTGGTGAGTACCCCACAGGAAATCGCATTGGCCGATGCCCGAAAAGGGGTGGCTATGTTCCAGCAGGAAGCCATCAACGTACCTGTTCTGGGAATCGTGGAAAATATGGCCTATTTCACTCCAGCAGAGCTGCCTAACAACAAATACCATATCTTTGGGGAAAACGGGGCCAAAAATCTAGCCGAGGATTTGGGAGTTCCCTTTTTGGGAGAAATTCCGTTGGTCCAGAGTATTCGGGAAGCAGGGGATGTAGGGAGACCGGCTGCATTGCAAACGGCAACCCCAACAGAAGAGGCTTTTGAAGAACTTACAAAAAGTGTGGTGCAGGAGTTGGTTAAGAGAAACACGGACCTTCCTCCCACCGAGGCAATAAAAATTACAACAATGGCTGGTTGTGCCGCCGTTAAAAAGAAATGAGCATGACATCAGAAGAGATTAAAACCAATGTAGAAAAGGCGTTGGATGAAATCCGACCTTTCCTTCAGAGTGATGGCGGGGACATTACATTGATTTCAATAGATAACGACAGTTCCGTAAAGGTACGTTTGGAAGGAAACTGCATTGGATGCAGTGTCAACCAAATGACCCTCAAGAGCGGTGTGGAGATGACCATCAAAAAATACGTTCCACAAATAGAGGAGGTCATCAACATAAGTTAGATGACAAAAATCATGAATCCTTTCCAAAGCAAGTGGTAAGTTGCATCCCTCAAAATTTTTGTTGAATGATTAAGACCGATATACTGATTATTGGAGCAGGACCTACGGGTCTTTTTGCTGTTTTTGAAGCGGGCCTATTGCAACTCAAATGCCATTTGATCGATGCCTTGCCACAACCCGGAGGACAATGTGCCGAGATATACCCAAAGAAGCCCATTTATGACATTCCTGGTTATCCCGAAGTATTGGCTGGGGAATTAGTGGACAATCTCATGGAACAGATCAAACCCTTTCAACCCGGATTTACCTTGGGAGAACGGGCAGAAACCATAGAAAAGCAAGAAGATGGCTCTTTTGTGGTCACTACCAATAAAGGAACCCAACACCAAGCTCCTGTGGTTGCCATTGCCGGTGGACTGGGTAGTTTTGAGCCTAGAAAACCGTTGTTGGAGAACTTGTCCAAATATGAGGACAACGGGGTGGCCTACATGATCAAAGAACCCGAAATGTATCGGAACAAAAAGGTGTTGATTGCCGGCGGAGGAGATTCCGCATTGGACTGGTCCATCTTTTTGGCCGAGGTGGCCGATGAGGTCACTTTGGTACACCGCCGAAACGAATTTAGAGGGGCTTTGGATTCCGTGGAAAAAGTGCAGCATCTCAAAAACCAAGGGAAAATCAACCTGATCACCCCTGGCGAGGTAGTGGCCTTGCATGGTACGGACCAACTGGATAAAGTAACGGTCAAGAATACGGATACGGACCAAGATATGGATGTTGAGGTAGACCATTTTATCCCGCTCTTTGGACTTTCACCAAAATTGGGACCCATTGCCAACTGGGGACTCGAAATTGAGAAAAATGCCATTAAGGTGGACAACACATTGGATTATCAGACCAATATTCCAGGGATTTATGCCATTGGAGATGTCAATACCTATCCAGGGAAATTAAAACTGATTCTATGTGGGTTCCATGAGGCCACATTGATGTGCCAAAGTGCCTATCAACGTATCCACCCTGATAAAAAATATGTGATGAAATATACAACGGTCGGAGGGGTCACCGGTTTTGACGGAAGTAAGAAGGAAGCCCCCAAAGCCGTGGTCAAAGCAATAGATTAGCTTTCAGGAATTAGGAGCTAGGATCTAGGTATGGCGGTTCAAAGATTTGAAGATTTAATTGTTTGGCAAAAAGCCCAAGAACTTGGTGTGATGATTTATACCGAGTTTCAAAATTGCAATGATTTTGGATTTAGGGACCAAATAAGAAGAGCTGCTGTATCCATTTCCAATAATATTGCTGAAGGGTTCGAAAGAAGTTCAAATTCAGATTTTTCCAAATTTTTGTTTTATTCCCTTGGTTCCAATAGTGAAGTTAGATCAATGCTCTATCTTGCCATAAAATTGAAATTAATTGAGAAGAAAAAGGCAGATTTGCTAATTGATGCGACCAATGAAGTTTCAAAACTATTATACGGATTGATAAAATCCATGAAAACCAATTCCTAACCCCTAATCACTTTTTCCTTTACGAATGAGCGATATTAAGATTACAATTACTGACAGAGAAGGTGTGGCACACGAAGTGGATGCACCAACAGACATGAACATGAACCTTATGGAAGTGGTCCGTTCCTATGAATTGGCCCCTGAGGGCACCATCGGGATTTGCGGTGGAATGGCCATGTGTGCCTCCTGCCAGTGCTATGTGCAGTCGGACCATCAGCTTCCAGAAAAGTCGGATGATGAGGACGCTATGTTGGCCGAGGCCTTTTTTGTGAAGGATAATAGTCGTTTGGGCTGTCAAATCCATATTACCGAAGATTTGGACGGTCTTAAAGTGGAGCTTGCCCCTGCGGAAGATTAGTTCTGTAGCAGACCCGATTCTGAAAAGCAACAAAACCCTATCTTTAGTCTTTCTTGTACCACAACATGAGAAAGGCGCTACTTTTCCATTTTTTTCTTTTGATGTCGGTTTTGGGTTTTGCCCAACAATCGTATCCGGACTTGAGGGCCATTGTTACCGATAGTGCGCAAATCTTTACACCGGAACAGCTTAGCTCATTAACGACCAAACTCAACCGTTTTGAATCGGAGACCACCAACCAATTGGTGATTCTTACCATCACCGAATTGGGTGATGAAACTATTGAGGAATATGCCAATGGCACCTTCAACCAAAACCGATTGGGACAAGAGGAAAAAGACAATGGCATTTTGATACTTTTCTCCCAAAATGACCGGGAAGTACGCATTGAGGTGGGATATGGTTTGGAACCCCATATCACGGATGCCGTGGCATCTCGGATCATCAGAAACACCATGATCCCCAAATTCAAGGAGGAAGACTATTTTGGAGGGCTGGATTTGGCCACGGATCAGATTATTGAATTTCTCCTTGACCCCGAAGCCCTCGACGAGTTTAACGCAGCAATAGAGGCCGAGAATGAAATGCCATGGTGGGCTATGGTGATCATCACTGTATTCCTTTCGGTTTTTATAGCGGGAGGGGGATTTGTCTTTTACAAGGCATATACCGGATTTTTGGAAATGTTCAGGGGCATGTTTATTGGGAAGTTGGGACTGTTCCCCGGTATTTTCATGATGGTTTTTTCACTGATGCAGATTGCTTTCGGATTGGTATTTATTCTAATGCCCTTATTTTTTCTATCCATGTTTTATGGATTGGATTTTGATCTGGAACAATGGTCGGGAGACCTTTCATGGCTCTATTACGCAATAGGCGGATTTATATTGTTCACCATTCTTCTAGCCATTTTGAAAATCAAGTTAAAGGGAGAAGAAGACTTCAAGTTATCTTGGGTGAAATCGGATAGCAGTTACATGAGCAAGACCTTTTCCTCATCGGGTACCCACTCCTTTGGTTCGAGCTCGGGAGGCAGTTCCAGCAGTTTTTCAGGTGGTGGGGGAAGCTCTGGAGGAGGCGGTGCCAGCGGCAGTTGGTAAATCAATGGGAATTCCTGTATTTTCACAACATAAACAAACTACCTCAAAATGAGAGCATTCCTTCTATCTGCTTTTTTAGTACTGGCTTCCTGCACGCCCAAGCCATCATCAGAAATTGAAAAATGGGAAGCACAGGCCAATGATATCACTATTATCCGAGATGACTTTGGGGTGCCCCATATTTATGGAAAAACGGATGCGGATGCTGTTTTTGGATTGCTATATGCCCAATGTGAGGACGATTTTAACCGTGTGGAGCAGAATTACATCTGGGCCACAGGTCGTTTGGCGGAAGTTGAAGGGGAAGAAGCATTGTACAGCGACCTAAGGGCCAAGTTGTTCATGACCGAGGAAGAGGCCAAGGCAAAATATGGGGAAAGCCCGGAATGGTTAAAAGAATTGTGCAATGCCTTTGCGGATGGCATCAACTATTATCTATATACCCATCCTGAAGTAAAACCGAGATTGTTGACCCGTTTTGAGCCATGGATGCCTATGTATTTCAGTGAGGGGTCCATTGGGGGAGATATTGAACGTATTTCCATCCCAAAGATCAAGGCATTTTATGAAAGCGGGATGGAAATCCCCGAAATGGAATTGATCAAACAGCAACAAGAACAGGAAATAGCAGAGCCCCAAGGTTCCAACGGGATTGCCATTTCTGGTGAACTGACGCAATCGGGCAACGCGATGCTTTTGATCAATCCCCATACCTCGTTCTATTTTAGGGGAGAGGTACATGTGGTGAGTGAAGAGGGGTTGAATGCCTACGGTGCCGTTACTTGGGGGCAATTTTTTGTGTACCAGGGCTTCAATGAAAAAACAGGATGGATGCACACTTCAACCTATACCGATGTGATGGATGAATTCAAGGAAACTGTGGTCAAAAATGACAACAAGTTGTTCTTTGCCTACGGGGAAGAATTGCGCCCCGTGGATTCTTTGGAGGTGACCTTAAAATACAAGGAGGGCGATAGCATGAAAGAGAAAATCTTTCCGATGTACCGCACCCATCACGGACCCATAACCCATATGGTGGATGGCCAATGGACGGCAAGCGCCATGATGTGGGAACCGGTCAAAGCCTTGGAGCAATCCTATATCCGAACCAAACAGGAGGGGTATGATGGGTTTCGGGAGATGATGGACATCCGTACCAACTCATCCAACAATACGGTCTATGCGGATGCCGAGGGGAATATTGCCTATTTCCATGGGAACTTTGTTCCCAAACGGGATACGATTTTTGACTTTACGCAACCCGTGGATGGGAGCAATCCAAAAACCGATTGGCAAGGTTTGCACACGGTTGATGAAAATATTCTGGTGTTGAACCCAGAAAATGGCTGGATCCAGAATTGCAACTCAACTCCCTATACTTCGGCGTTGGAATTCAGCCCCAAGCGGGAAGATTACCCCAAGTACATGTCCCGGGACCAAGAAAATTTTAGGGGAATCCATGCCATTGAACTCTTGACAGGAAGAAGTGGTTATACGTTGGACAGTCTTATCCATTTGGCCCATGACCCCTATTTGCCAGCCTTTAAGGCATTGATTCCAGGATTGGTACAAGCGTATGATACCTATCCATCACTCGAATTAAAAGATGCCATTGACGAATTGCGCAATTGGGATTTTGCCACCTCCAAAGAATCTGTGGCCATGACCTTGGCCCATTATTATGGGATGGCATGCTATAGCAAAGCGGAGCGGCCAGAAGGTATGTATTCTATGCAATGGGTCGAATATTGGGGAAGTGATTGGCCAGATGAGAAAAAACTGGAAGTTTTTAAAGAGGTGGTAGAAACACTCGAAAATGATTTTGGTACTTGGAACATGCCGTGGGGCGAGGTGAACCGATATCAAAGGTTAAATGGGGATATCCGACAACCTTTTGACGATGCCAAACCCAGTATTCCCATTGGTTTTGCCAGTGGCACTTGGGGAGCTTTGGCGGCCTATGGGGCACGATACGACAACAACACCAAAAAAATCTATGGCACTCGGGGCAACAGTTTTGTGGCTGCGGTGGAATTTGGGGACAAGGTAAAGGCAAAGACCATGTTGGCCGGAGGGCAGAGTGGAGACCCCGATTCACCCCACTTCAATGATCAAGCGCAACGATACGCCGATATGGAGTTCAAAGATGCCGCTTACTATAAGGAAGATGTGTTAAAAAGGGCCAAACGGACTTACAAGCCGGGGGAATGATCATTCGTCTTCCTTGACGATGATCAAACTGGCCCGAGAACCGGTTGAAAGGTTCCAGCGGTTATTGTGGATTACCTCGCCATTCTCATCGGCCACCACCACTTGGGCCGTATTGGGGCCCGAAGATCCTTGGTTGAGAGCTTCAAATTCAATGCGGTTGAATCCTTTTACCAAATCAATATTGATGCCTTTAAAAGAACCGGTGAGCAAAAGATTGTATTCCACTACATCACCATTGAGGTAGATTTTGATACGGTCCCCATCCACATATTCGTGATCTCGGCAAACAATGCCCACAAATTTTGATGTGGTCTTGAAATCTCCCAAATATTGGTCCCCAAAATGTTCATTGGAGCTCTTTTTTTCCTTTTCCCCTACTTTGGGATCAATGACCATATCATGACCCGCTTGTAAAAGTTCTCTGTCCGGAAGCATTTTAACCCCTGGCTTGTCATTTTTGTCCGAAAGGTTTTCATCAAGAACGGAAGGCATGCGTAGGAGTGTCCCTTGATTGCTGGACTTAATGTCCAAATCATTCCGTTCACCAATTTTTAGGGGACGGGTAGTGGGAAGATCGGATTGCGCTTTCAAAACACTGATTCCCAATAAAAAACCCAGAAGAACAAAAACCAGCTTTTTCATAGCAACTTGGTCGATTGATACTTGTAAATGTAGCAAATACCTTGCCATGAAGATGATAAAGCGGCGTTAAATCGTTAAGCTGCAAGCAATTCTTTTCGTTTTGCTTTTAGTCCGAACAGTGGATGTAGCCAAGGAATCCTGAGAATGATCATATCATAGATCAGCCAACTGATACCAAAAGTACCCACTACCAAAATGCTGGCTTTTGGGAGAAACCCCCAATCCAAATCCATCAAATAGTAAGCAATGGTAATGGTCACCGTTTGGTGTAAGATATAAAAGGGATACACTGCTTGGTTGGAATAGGCCAATGTCTTGCTGGGCCGATTCAAGTATTTTGCGGCATAGGCAAACAGGACCAGTATCCAACTCCAAAGGTTGGTCACCTTTAAAAAGGCTTCGATAAAATGTCTAATGTATCCATCCTCAAATTGCCAGCAAATGATGAGCCCCGAAAAGCATATCAGCCCAATGATCAGAGCTTGCTTTTTTAGCTTTTCCACACTTTTCCAAAAAGTATCGCCCAGTGCAACCAATATAAAGCCATAAAAGAAAAGCGTGCTGTAGTTGATCACAGCAAACCAATCGTGGATGAGATCATGGGTAATATCAAAAAAAGGTTCCACCAAAGCTTCCCACAGATATAGCGGTAAAATAAACCAATATAAACCCAAAGGTTTTGCCACAAGGTGTTTTATCCATCGTACAAATGTGCCCGGACTTTTTCGAATCCGTTGGAAAAATGGGGACAACACCCAAGAAAAGGCAAGTAAGTAAGGTAAGAACCATAAGTGGTGCCATGAGAAATTTCCTTTTGGATATACCCCATTGCGGGCCACCGTGGTAAAAAACTCCCAGTACGAACCCGTGAATTGGGCATTGGTCAAGCGCTCAAAATACACCTGTGGCGGAACAATGAAGAACATGCCAAAAATGAGAGGAATGCCCAATCGTTTGAGGCGTTCCCTATTAAACTGCAAAAGAGTGCGTTTTCCAAAAGCGTAATAGGTGCCCATACCCGAAATGACAAAAAGAATGGGCAAACGCCATTGGTTCAAAAAAAGCATGGGCCATTTCAGCCAGTCATAGATGACATTGTTTTTTACGTGCCAGCCCCATGGTACAAAGAACATGCCCACATGGTAAAAAATAAGGAGCCCAAATACAATGACCCGTAACCAATCCAAATCGTAACGTCTGATGTTTGCCTGCATGATGGATGCGTTTTGTCCAAAGATGCAATAGACTACCGGAACGTGGCAGTTTTAGGGATTGCAAAACGTCCAGAATTACAATTTGGGAGAAATTACAGGTGTTTTTGCCCCTTTTTCTGCCTCATATAGTTCGAAGGAGAACTGCCAACATGTTTTTTAAAGGCATTGTAAAAGGCAGATTTGGACCTGAAACCAACACTGTGCCCAATGGCCTCTACGGTTAAATGGAGAAATTCGTCATCCAACAGACGGGTTTTGGCCAGTTGGATTCTTTTTTGGTTGATAAAGTCATTGAAATTCATGCCAGTCTTGGAGTTGATCAGCTTGGAAATGGTGTTGGCGTTGGTGTTGAGTTCCCCCGCCAAGTTTTTTAGGGATGCATCCTGGTTGCAATAATAGGCCTGATCGTCCAAAAACCGATCAACATCCTCAAATTGAAGTGAATTGGATGAAAGGGTCTCGTATTTATCCGCAATCCATGATTTTTCGAAGAAACGGGATTCCGAAAGAATCAAAAAAGAAGTGATAAAGATGGTAATGGTACCAAAAATAGCAAGATAATGGTCGCCGCTGTCATCGTCGTAGTTGAGGAAGGTCAAGAAAATGAATACCAATAAGAACAGTAAGAATGAAACCAGGCTTCTGGAAAAAGTGTATTTGTCCACTTTGCTGTTCTTTGAAGAAAACTCTTTCGTTCGCCAGGAGCGAAGCACCAATCGGACCGAGAGAAAGAGGTAGAATGCGAAACTGAAGAGCAATATCCACCGAAATTCATCTTTGATGATATGGTACGAATAACTCACATCACCGGGGACTTCCACAAAACCCAAATCACGGTGATAAGCTCCTAGATAAGCGTTTAGTTTTACCTCCATCGGACTTATGGAATAGGGTATTTGGGACACTGCATACGCTAAGGGAAGGATAAAATGGAACCAGTTCTTTTTTAAGGTAAAGGGTTCGCGCCTCAGCAAGGAGTGCAAGAAAAAATAAAGTGTGGGAGCAATGAGCAATACAAGAGGTTCGGTGGAATCGTTCAGGAACAGTACATGTTTCATGAGCCCGGTATAGCAAAGGTATATGTCGGCAAATACCAAGCATTGGACGAGCATTGCCCAACCAAAAAGCTGAATCGTGGACCTTCTTTTGGTCCTTAAAAAGATGACCAAGCTTAGAAATAGCCCTTGTACAATTCCGAGCAGTATGATGTGCGAAGCCAGATCAAACTGAATGGGAATTTGTTCCAATATGGTGTTCGCTTGATTCATATTGATTTAATGATCCATATAATCGACCAACCTTTCCGGCCCTTCCAATAATACCCTTACAATTTGTAAGGTACCATCTGCCTTGGTGTCTATATGCCATTTGATGAGGGAAATTTTGCCATTTTCAAGTTCTATTCCAGTAATGCTTCTGGGGTGCACACAGCTTCCGTCGTTAAAGAATGGTATTTGGCCCGGTTCCGGAAATCGAGGTCGATGTGTATGCCCCGCAATGGTGATTTGTAGATGATTGCGTAGAATCCATCGTTTGATGCGTTTTTCGATGCGGATGAGCTCCTTGTAATTTTTAGCGGGACTTGTGGGGTCTGCAATACCTACCACTTGGAGTGGTTTCCAAAGGATACGCACCAAAAAACGTCCAATGCGCCAACACACATAGTTCCACCAATCTGCTTGATGGCCATGTACACAAAACAGTTTTTGGCCTGTTCCGGTATGTTTTAGGATAAGGGCTTCATGAAAGGTGATGCCTTGAAAAAGGGCTTTGTCCGATCCGTCAATGGGTTCAAAATAATGGGAGAGGTGTTTGTCCACATATTTTTTGTCCCTATAGACCATGTCATGGTTTCCCCAGAGCATATGCAATTGTTTTTCCAGATGGAACCTGCGAAGCAGTTGGTACACATTTTTATGGGCTTCAAAAATAGAATCGAACCCCATGTTTTCCCAAAGCTCGTCACCATCCCCAAGTTCGCAATAATGGAACCCCTGACGATAATAATGACTAAGGGCATGGAAGTATATATTTCTGTTATTGGCAAAATCATCGGCAAAACTATTGTCTCCCCTATGGCAATCGCTGAAAAAAATGAATTTGGAGTCGTCATCAAAAGGGATGACCTTGGCATTTGCATAGGCCCGATCTAATCTGGCATTGGAGGACATGGGATAATTTTTACTAAATATCCTTAAAAATGGCGATTAATCCATAAAAATCTCCTTTATGGAAAGAACAGTGTCGGTTTTTGTAACTTTACCTGTTCAATTTCGACCAATATGGGTATGGTGCCACATTACAATGCCGAAAGTCCAATGGTACAGTTGGTTAGTTTCAACAAACTATTGGAACATTATGACAAACAGCTCAATAGCAAGGATAAATACCTTGCTGAACGGGCTAGGTATGTCTTGGATGCACAGGCTCCTTACCCGGAACTCAGGGATGGGTTCAAGGATTTGGAACTGTTGGAAAAGCACAAGGAGGTCATAGGCATTATTTTGGCCGATACTTTTTCGCCAGTACTTACCCAAAATGAGATAAAGACCGCTTCCACTCCTTTTGAGAACCTGACCTTTAACTCTTCCGAACGGTTTAAGAGGATATTGAAGGATGCAGGGGAAGATTTTGAGCTGGAAATCCGAAATATCCCCGATGAGCTAAGCTACATCATGAAATGTACGGTGATCCTCAGCTTCTATTACGGGTTTAAACTGGATTTTAAACGGCCCTTTTTCTATGATATTCCCGATGCGAACGGGGTAATGCACCATTACCGTATCCTATATAATGCGGATTTCATGGAAATCATCCCAACGGAACATTCCAAGGAACTTACGCAAGATGATGTGGATGAACTTTTGGAGAACTTTGAGAATATGGAACTTTGGAAAGAAAAGATCCCGCCCAATAGTTTCATTGCCAAAGGTTTTGTGATTTCCAATATGTTCGACGTTACGGCAGAGCACTCCATTTCAGAAATCAAATCTACCCTCATAGGAAGGCACAAGCATGTGCAAAAGGATTTCATGGAGAGTTTTCAGGATACGTTTAGGTCGCTGTTCAGGCTCAAGGAGATCAAGGTTGGATTTGCGGGTTATGATTCCAATGCCAACCATTTCTTCAAAATATATGGGAAAGGCATGGAGAGTTTTATCCTTCATGGAAAGGACTCAGAGCCCTGTGATTCTATGCTGTGTGATTATTCCCATGGAAAACTCTTTAGGGAAAGTAAGTATTTTGCCATATCCAATGTAGAAAAATCATTGGTGAGGTCTCATGAAAGCCAACCGTACAAGAGTTTGCACGAGCAGGGGATAAAGAGTGCCATATTGGCGCCTATATCCAATGATGGGGAGCTGTTGGGGGTTTTGGAGCTGGTCTCCAATACAGTGAATGAGCTCAATAGTGTCAATGCCAATAAGTTGGACGATGTAATGCCATTTATCATCTCGGCGGTACTGCGATCTATTGAGGAAGAGGAAAACCTGATTGATGCCATTATCCAACATGAGTGTACTACGGTGCATCCATCTGTATATTGGAAGTTTCAGGAGGAGGCCAAGCGGTTTATGGCCGATGAACTCGCGGGACACCAACCCTTGTTCAAGGAAATCGTGTTCAAGGACGTGTATCCATTATATGGTCAGATTGATATCAAGGATTCCTCAAAAGAACGCAACCTGTCCATTCAGCGCGATTTAATGATCCAACTTTCCGAAATCAATGAGGTTCTCGGAAGAGCGACCCAAAAATATCAATTGCCCATATACGAAGAGTTGATGTATCGGGTGGATACCTACCTCAGTGAGGTCAGGGAAGCGTTGTATACCCACACGGAGCAGGCCGTGTTTGACTTTGTGAAAGAGGAAGTCGATCCCATTTTCAAGCATTTGAAAAAGGAGGACAAAGAACTCAAAGGCCTTATCCAGAAATACGAATCCAAGATAGACGAAACCACCGAATCGTATTACGACCACCGACGCAATTATGATGATAGCGTTATGGAGGCCAACATGCAATTGGCGGCTTTGTTGGATAAAAAACAGTTGGAAGCCCAAGAGATGTTCCCCCACTATTTTGAACGGTACAAAACCGATGGGGTTGAGCATAACATGTACATAGGTAGCTCCATTGCACGCGATAGAAAATTCAACAAGCTGTATTTGAGCAATTTGAGGTTGTGGCAGCTTCAGGTGATGTGCGATATGGAGAATAAATACTATGCCATGAAACCGCATTTGCCCGTAAAGTTGGATGTGGCTTCGTTGATTTTGGTGTACAGCACCTCCTTGGCCATCCGTTTTAGGATGGACGAAAAACGTTTTGATGTGGATGGCACCTATAATGCCAGATATGAAGTGATCAAAAAACGTATTGATAAATCCTATATCAAGGGCACCAATGAGAGGTTGACCCAAAAAGGAAAACTGGCCATCGTATATTCCCAACGTAAGGACGAAAGGGAATACATGCGTTACATACACTTTTTAAAGGCAAAAGGATACTTTACCAACAACATAGAAATTGTGGAGTTGGAAGGACTTCAGGGGGTAACCGGCCTTAAGGCCATCCGCGCAGAGATTCTGTACAAAAAGGACAAGAAATCGGAGCAGACCTATACGTATGATGATTTGATGGAAGAGCTGAAATCTTGATTAAAACGTAAGCCTTTCAGGACCAAAGAAGCGAAAAGCAATTCCAAAAGCCAGTACCGAGATGATCATACCCAACATAAAAATGTTGTAGGTAATCCTTAGAATTTTATACTTCTTGTTCAACACTAGTCCCAAGTAATATAGGTCCTTGGTCAGTGAGGAATATACGTACTCCTTGTCCTTGACCAGTTCTTGAAGGGCCCATTCGTATTCCTCCAGTTTCATTTTATGGAAATTGCCAAAGAACAAAAGATTCACCCTTTTTTGCTCCACGTCTTCCTTGGTGAATTTTCCAGTGGTGACATTGGGTCTTGTGGCCAAAACCGATAAAATCATGGAAGCCACACTGAACAGGATCAAGATGAACGTTGGATAAATGAGATAGGTATTGGAGGGATTGTCCAGTTTGGTGAGCAAATTGGCCAAGACCAAGGAAATGATAATGGCATTTACCGACAATAGAATGTTGGCCTTGGTATCGGCAATATCACTCAGTTTCAAGTGGTTTTTTAGGGTAACACGATATAAGGTCTGCACGCTCCTGTCCGGGCTCTCTTGTTTGTATTGGGCCTTTAAGGCTTCTTTCTTGGCAATGTCCTTTTCGGTTTTTTTCTCCTTTACCAGCTGTTTTAGGTTGCGTTCCTTGCCCTCTTGCCAATTTTCTTTGGCATAGTCGGTATAAAAGCGATGCTCATTTCGGAACATTCTAATGTTTTCATCCCGCCATTCTTTTGGGGAATAATCGGCCACATCCAGTTCTTTCAATTCTTCCCGTAAAAAATCGGTGGTTTCCCAGTAGCTTTTTTTGGCAAAGTGTGAAGAATCCGCATCACGGATGATCTGTTCGGAAAGTGTTTGGGGTTCATGGTGCCTTTTGGTGGCCATAATCAAGCGGCATACCTCTTCAATATCAGCGGCTTTATATCCATTTTCCTTTAGGAAATCGGAAGCGGTCTTGCAACTGGCTTCCTCATGGTTCAGTCTTCCGTTTACATAGCCGGTATCGTGCAGCCAAGCCGTCAACAGTAGCTTTTCTTGCTCCGCTTCCGTTAAGTCATAGAAATTGAGCAATTCTTTAGTACTTTTAACTACACGTTGCGTATGTCGTAAGTTGTGGTATAAGAATCTGGGATCAAGATCATTTTTCAAAAGTTTCGAAGCGAAAAGTTCAGCTTTTTCAACAATTTCCGACATAACTACATATTTGAACATCCAAAGTACAAAATTTTGGAGTCAACCTCATGGATATGAAGAAACATTACTTGCTCGCATGTTTATTGATCTTGGCTTATGGCTGCGCCACTTATGAGGCAAAATATGCAGCCTCGATAGGGAGTGATACGTCGTTGGGAAAAGAGGTTGACCATACGTTTTATTTGATTGGGGATGCGGGAAAATCGCCCATGGGAGAGATGAATCCCACCCTAAAACGCTTCAAGTCTGTTTTGGACAATGCCAATGCCAATAGTACCGTACTATTTTTAGGGGACAATATCTATCCGGCCGGATTTCCTGATAAAGATGAGGATCCCTTGGGTCACGAAATGGCCAAGAACCATTTGGACGCCCAATTGGACGCCGTAAAATCCTTTAAGGGAAACACGGTGTTTGTTCCCGGGAACCATGATTGGTACAGCAAGGGATTGGAGGGCTTGGAACGGGAAGAGAAGTACATTCAAAAAGTATTGGATAGCAAGGAAGTGTTCCTTCCGGACAATGGTTGCCCCATTGAAAAGGTGGAGGTAAGCGATCAAACCATGATCATTGCCATTGATACGGAGTGGTACCTTACCAATTGGGATAAACATCCTACCATGAACGATAATTGTGAGATCAAAGATCGCACTAGGTTCTTGGAAGAACTGGAAAGTCTCATCAAGAAAAATTTGGACAAGACCATCGTAATTGCCTTGCACCACCCCATGTTCACCTATGGGGCGCATGGCGGACAATTTTCTTTTGCCCAACACTTGTATCCCAGTGGTGGAAAGGTCCCACTTCCCGTCCTTGGATCGGCGGTGAACTTATTGCGCAGAACTTCCGGGGCCACTGTGGAAGACCTTAGTAACAAAGTCTACAATGATTTGAAAAAACGTATTGTGACCCTGTCCCAATATTCTGATAAGGTCATTTTTGTATCAGGCCATGAGCACACCCTTCAATATATTGAAGAGTTCGGAAAACCTCAGATTGTGAGTGGCGCAGGAGCTAAGACCGGGGCCACGCGATTGTTGAACGGCAGCAAGTTTTCCACCGGACGAAATGGGTATGCCATCCTCAAAGTATACAAGGACGGTTCCAGTAGGGTCAATTTCTTTGGTGCGGACGAAGCGTCGGAAGAGCTTTTGTTCCATACCCAAGTATTACCTCCAGACCGATCCACGGAGCGAGTATCCCTTCCTGAGGATTTCCCTCCATTTATGGAGAGCTCGGTCTATACCGATGAAGAAATCGATAAAAGTGGATTCCATAAGTTTTTATGGGGAGAACGCTACCGAAAATATTATGCTGCTAAGGTGAAGGCCCCAACAGTGCGGCTGGACACCCTTTTTGGGGGACTTAAAGTGGTTCGTAAGGGAGGAGGTAACCAATCCAATTCCTTGCGTTTGGAAGATAGTCAGGGCAGGCAATATGTAATGCGTGACCTTCGGAAAAGTGCGGAACGTTATCTGCAGGCCATAGCTTTTAGGGATCAATATGTTATTGGGCAATTTGAGGGCACCTATACCGAGGACTTGCTCTTGGATCTTTACACCGGCGCCCATCCCTATGCGCCTTTTGTGATTGGTAAGCTATCTGACGCGGTGGGGCTTTACCATACCAATCCTAAGCTGTATTATGTGCCCAAGCAGTCCGTTTTGGGCGATTTCAATACCGATTTTGGCAATGGGCTTTATATGATTGAGGAACACGTGTCCGATGGACATGACAACTTGGGGAGCTTTGGAAGGACCAAGAAAATTGAAAGCACTTACGATTTCATCAACAAACTACGGGAAGATGAAGAATATCGTCTGGATCATAAGGAATATGTAAAAGCGCGCTTGTTCGATATCCTTATTGGGGATTGGGACAGGCACGTGGACCAATGGCGATGGGCCGAGTTCAAAGAGGGTGGTGACAAGGTGTTTAGGCCCATACCTAGGGATAGAGATCAGGCTTTTTCGCGTTGGGGCGATGGATTGATTATGGGTTTTGGCTCAAGAGCGGTTCCGGGGCTGCAAATTTTTGAGGGGTTCAACGAAGAAATCAGGAGCGTGAAAGGATTTACTTCGTCCCCACGAACGTTTGCCTTGGATATGGCGCTTCTCTCCGAGTCTGATTTGGATATGTGGATAGAACAGGCGGAATTTATTCAAAAACACATTGATGGGGCGGTAGTGGACCATGCTTTTCTGGATTTCCCCGAAGCGGTCAGGGATTCATCCCTCATAAAAATAAAGAAGACCTTAATGGCCAGAAAAGATAACTTGGTGGATACGGCCAAGGAATATTTTGAGGTTCTTAACAAGTACAGCGTAGTGACCGGTACCGATAAGGACGATTATTTCACTATTGCCGCCTTGCCCAATGGGGGTATTGAGGTTCTTGCCCATCGCATCAAGGGAGGGAAAAAAGAAGATCTGTTCTTTACAAAACAATACGACCCAGCTTTTACCAAGGAGATTTGGATTTATGGATTGGATGATGACGATGTCTTTGATGTGAACACCCCTGCATCCAAAATTAAAGTAAGACTGGTTGGAGGGCAGAACAATGATGTGTACAAGATTTCGGAAAATTCAAAAAAAGTACATGCCTACGATTTTAAGACCAAGAAAAATACCTATGACGAGGCGTTTGGGGGGCAAGTCCACCGGTTGAATGACTATGAAACCAACACCTATGACTTTTTGAAAGTCAAGGCGAGTAATAATCAAATTTTACCCACTTTGGGTTTCAACCCAGATGATGGGATGCGGATTGGGTTCACCGATACCTATACCTTCAACGGGTTTAAGCAGAACCCATTTACCCAACAGCATGTGGTGAATGCCGCTTATTATTTTGCGACAAATGGGTTCGATTTGGGGTATACCGGGGAATTTGCCAATGTGTTCAACAATGTGAACTTTGAGATGAAGGTACGATTTACCAGCCCCAATTTTACCCTCAACTTTTTCGGCTTTGGCAATGAAACCATAAACAATGATGACGAGGAGCCTTTGGGGTTGGATTATAACCGGGTCAAGCTACGGACCTTACGATTTACTCCATCCTTGGTGTGGAGAGGATATCTGGGTTCCGAGGTGCGGTTGGGAGTCACGTATGAAAGCATTGAGGTGGAAGAAACCGATGACAGGTACATCAATGAGTTTTATCTGGAAAATGGAGAGGAAAGCCATCAAAATTTTGTTGGGGTCGATGGCGAATACCAATATTCCAATACCGATAATGAGGCATATCCAACTTTAGGGATGAGTTTTTCCTTGCGCGGAGGGTATAGGACCAATATCGAGGAATCCGGAAGGTCTTTTGGATTTGTGGTTCCCGGTCTGTCCATGGACCATAGAATCTCTTCCGATGGCAGATTGGTATTGGCCACCAAAGTGCAGGGACACTTTACCATAGGGGATGATTTTGAGTTCTATCAAGGCGCCAGCATTGGAGGGAACAATGGCCTTCGAGGTTTCCGCTTTCAGCGGTTTACGGGTAAAACGGCCTTTTACCAAAATACGGATATCCGATATAGTTTTAGGAGTAGGCAAACGGGATTGCTTCCGGTGACTCCCGGAATCTATGGCGGATTTGATTATGGGAGGGTATGGTTTCCAGGGGATGCTTCAGGCAAATGGCATAATTCCTATGGAGGTGGTTTCTTTGTAAACGGTGTGGATATCGTTACCGCCAATTTTGGATTGTTCAATAGTACCGATGGGCTTCGGTTTGCCTTTGGAGTGGGATTTGGTTTCTGATTTAAAAGTCAATTGAGTCTTAACCGATACAGATTACGACCTGTTTTTTTCCTTTCCTCATCAGCGAGCAATAATGTGCCATTGTCCAAAAATCCGATGGATTCTATTTGGGTATCACAATTGAGGTCTATAGTCTTGGATTGGGCCTTTGACAAATCCAGAAAATCAAAATCGGTCAGCAAAAAAACAAAGCCATAGGTCAGAAGGGCAATGGATTTTCCATCTGGTGAAATGTCGGCCCCTGTTACCGAGCAATGGTCTTGGTCCATGCAAAGGAACAGACTTCCTAAAAATTCAGCATCATAATCCCCCTCCGTGTCGGGAACCCTATATACCAAAGTTTCTCCAGTATAGGGACGGGTTCTGTTCTTTGTGAAGATGTACAGAAAACCTTGCCAGTGAAAAAAGCCCTCCGTATCAAATAGCAGTTTGTTTTTTTTGGGGGGAAACCGTTTTTGTTCTGGATAGTTGAACCGTATCTTTTTGGCGTTGGGTTCCTTCTTGTCCAACTCCGTATGGGATACTTTGTAGATGGTCAAATCTTTGCGTTCATTGGAGTTGTTGCCAAAGTCACCAATATAGAGGTTGCCATGGGAATCCATGGCCAAATCTTCCCAATCCTTGTTTTTGGCATGGTCAATTTTGTAGGTTTTAAGAACCTGGGCTGTGGAATCCACTTTGTAGATTTCATCCTTGTTGCCACTATCTTGGACCACCCAGATGTCGCCATGTGAATTGGCTTCCAATCCTGATACCTCGGTAAGTTTGGAGGGGAATTTCCCTAGAATTTCAAGTTGGCCGTAATAGGTTCTTTGGGCACAAGCTTGAAGGGCGCAGAAAGCCAATATGAATGAAATCCGGATCATTCAGACTCTTTAAGGGGCATATACACTTCGGTCTTCCACATCAGTTCATTTCCACCCATGTTGGGGTTGTTGAAAAATACCTCGATAGGTTTTTCCTCCACCGGAATGTTTCGGGCTTGGGCATAATTCAAAAGGGTATACCAAGCTCTGTCCGAAGTGATGTAATTGCCATTATAAATGGCTTTGAGTGCTTTTTTTGGAAAAATGCGTTTATAAATGATATTGGGGTTTTTGGGCAGTCTTTCTGAACGGACGATAGGGTAGCAAAAGTTATAGGATAAATGATCCTTTTCCACACTCCAATCCACAACCTCAATAAAGGGAGATCCATTGACCGTAACTTCATTGTCGGCCAAAGTGTTGCTTATGAAGGTGTAGTTGGCCATCATGCCAGAGGCTTTTTCGTTTTGGGCACTTTCCAAAGGAACGCAGGCACAGAAGGTGGAAAATAGTTCATCCTCTCCCAAAACTTTGACCTTAATGCTATTGAGATGGTTGCTTAGGTATTCGTTAAAGCTCAACAGGGTTTTACGGGATCCTTTTTCAAAATCCGTATCTGAAAAAGGAATCTTGATCTTGTTCATGAGGGAGTGGTCCAAGTCCTTGATGCTTACATCGACCTGACTGAGCGAATCATGGATTGGGGTAATCTCCCAAACGTATTCATGGATGGAGTCTTTCACAATAATGGTCTGCTCAAAATGGTCTACACTTTGATACCTGACGGGGATGTTGCTATCCAGAGTTTTGTTCCATGCCCGTACCGTTTCATAGATGATTCCCGGGACGGTCTTTGCCTTAAAACTAACCTGATAATCCTGAGGTTTCAGGAATAGGTACCATGCCAGTAAAAGCACTACAAGGGCAAGAGCAGTGATATAAACTTTCCTCATAATTACGGATAAAGATAGGGAATCAACCTTTGGTCATATCCAATTTGTCCACTATATATTTCCCTAGACTCCTACCTTGTTTGATTCCGACCTCAATGGCTGCACGATAATGTATTCCTCCATACATTCGGCTTAAAGCGGCTTCATCGGATGCTTGGTTAAAAGAGGAAAAGGAACGTACAGGTAGGCCGTAAGCTACTTCGGTATCGTCATCAAAAGCAAAGTTGTCTCCAAAAATGTCCGTAAGTGCTATGGCTGCCGCACCGGATACTACGCTATGTCCACTGGTATATTCAGGGAACGGGGGTGTTTGGAGTACGGGCTCCCAACTGTCATCGATATATTCATTGATCACCGTTTCAGGACGAATCAGATTACTTCTATATTTTTCGTCCCAGCAACTTATAAAGCCGTCAGCAATTGCAATGGATGTCTTGGTATAGGCATATACTGTTTTGGCAAAATCGGCATCCGATTTTCTGGCGGCTATCTTGGTAATACCGATCCAATGGGCCCCAGGAGTTATTTTTTTGGTAGCGAACATGAGGTGACCACGGGTTACGGAAACATAGGGGTTACAGTCCCAAAACTGGGCAATGGCTATTTCATCCGATTTATCCCCTTTGCCGATCATGCTCTTGCGCACTTCGTAGACCTCCATTACTTCTTCATAAAATTTGGAACCTTCTTCCATGGAAAAATCTGGTGGGGGAGCGGGCTTAAATTGATCCGCGGAATCAATGGCAAACGGGCGAATTTTACTCCAGTGGGGCTCCAGGCCATTCATATAGGCCGGAGGTGTGGGCTGCCAACGTGAAGGGTCTTCCGAATTTACCGAGAACTTGGGCATGGTCCGCGTTTGCTTGTAATTGTCCTTGTTCATCCAGGCGGCAATATGTTCGGCGACTTCAAGGCCGTAGGCCTTGGAGGCGTTGAAAACAGGTTCATTCTTATCGGCCCAAACAGCATATAGGCTATCCCGGTAGCTTACAATACGGTCTTCGGAAAAAATCAGGTTTTTGTCCAGTTGCATATGCGCAACGAGGGCGGCGACTTCAAAATTGATGCTATCCCTTGTCTTGGGCTCTGGAATTGGGGTTAAATCGTGTATCTGCCCCGCCAAGGATTTGTAGCGATCATCTTTTTGGGCAATGATCTCATAGGCGGCAATGTTGGGATAGGCAAATATTCTACTGGCCACAGGCGGGGAGAAGATATCATGGATCATCACTTCGATGACCTTATCCACAGATTTGTGGTATTCTTCCGGAGTGATGATAATGGCTTCATGCTTTTTTTGACAGCTGGTGAAGACCAGTAGCACTACCGCAAGTAAACTTAATCTTTCTTTCATGGTTCCTTGTTAATTATTGATTTTATACACTTGTGTTTTGTCATTATTGAATATGGCCAGTAAATACTTTTGTCCGTTCAGGGCTATTGTTCCCAAATGTCTCATGGATTTTTTGGTAAAGTCCAAGCCCAATTGATTTCCTAAAATTATGTCATTTTCACTGTTGAGCAAAGCCCCTGGAAAAGAATCCAAACGACCATGGTAGGGCTTTATCCCAAAGTAATTGCCTGCAATCAGTACCTCCGCTTTGCCGTCGCCATCAAAATCGGCGGTAGTGAAGGCCATAATCGGGGAGACTTGTAGTTCATTGGTAAAGGGGACAAAACTGAATGTCCCGTTTTCGTTTCTCAGAAAACCGGATGCAAGGGTATTGACTTCCCAAAGGGTGGATTTGTCCAATAACTCCTTTCCAAAAAGTTCCTCCATGGTCTTTCCGGCGAAGGAACGGTAATTGGTGTACTTTTTCTTTAAAAAAACCAGTTGCGAAGCAAGTCCGTCCAAAGATTCCAAGGGATAGTACTCTCCATTTTTTTCGAGAGCGGTAACCGTTTCGGTTTGGCCGTTGTCATCAAAATCGTTGAAGAACAACTTCATGGGATATTCCTTGCTGGCGTGGAATTTGGAGTTGGTTCCCCAGTTTCCCAGAAGATAATCCGTATCCCCATCACCATCAATGTCAAAAGGCTGGATACGTTGCCAGAGCCCTTTTACATCCATGGGATTGGACTCTACAAAAGCCTCGTTTTCGTATTTCAGAAATTTGGGTGACATCCATTCCCCAACGAGAATAAGGTCTGTGGAGCCATCCCCGTTGAAATCGTCCCATACCGCATCGGTGACCATGCCCTCAAGGTTGAAATCCTCAAAAACCGTGAAGACCCCATTCTTGTTTTCAAGAAGGTATGAAGCAACCGGAGTTCCAAAGTGCGCGGTAAGGGTGTGCCCGCCTACAAACACGTCCAAGTCACCATCCCCGTCAAAATCGAAAGGGCGTACCACCGATGAGTTTTGGAAAAACTTGGGTATCTCCATAGTGGTGAAACTGGAATCGGTCTGTACGTAATAGGCATCCAAAAGAGCTTCGGATTCGCCAAAAAAATCACCACCACCAGAAGTGACAAACACATCGTTCTTGTTGTCATTATTGAAATCTACAATGGTTGCTGAAATGGTCTCCTTGATGGAGTCATTGGCAATTTCATCATAACGTTTTGCCACAAATATGGAATCTTGTTGGAGATAGACCTGGGGAGCGATAAATTTTGAACCGCCCAAAAAGATGTCCGTTTTGCCATCTTGGTTTAGATCTCCCATGGCAAAGGCAGGTCCTCTGTCCGATACTTGGTAGGGAATCAGCTTTTCCCGGTTAAAATCCGTGTAGTTGTCTTCCACATGGGTAAAATCCAACCCTAGGTTGTTGTTGACCGGGGTGAACAATTCCTTGTCCTTTTTGCGCAAGGTTCCATAGTCAAAAGGCTTGGTGTTCTCTGGTTTCAAGGTCAAGGTTTGGTTCACGGCCACCTTTGTGCGTACCTGATAGGTTTTATCGGGCCATATCACTTTGATGGAATCCACTTGCTGGATGTCTTTTGGGTATCCAAAGTGCACCATCGGTTCCGAAGAGGCCTGAAATCCTCTCGTAGGGAACAATTCCTTGAACTGGAGTCCCCCATTTTGATAAGAATATACCTTGGTGCCTATCCCGAAGGTATTTTTTGGGGTGAATTGGAGCTTTATTTTTAAGTAGTTGCCCTTGTCCGAAGCTTTGCCGATATACAGGGAGGCGGGTTGGTTGATGTTGTTGGTCACCAAATCCAAGTCGCCATCATTGTCCAAATCGCCCATGGCGGTTGCCCCGGAAATCAAGGTGTCCTTGGTGATCCAATTACTGGACATATCCTGGAACATGAGGTCTTCACCGCCCCTAAAAACATAATTGTGCACATTGCCCGAAGGCATTAAGTTCAAAGCTTCTTGGTCCACAAGTTTGGTGTTGTCCAGTTTTTTCTGGATTTGGTCATTGGAGACAAACTTGATGAAATCCAAATCGTTTGGTCGCTTGGGAATCCCATTGGAAATAAAGATATCCTGATGTCCGTCCAGATCATAATCGCCAAAAAGGGCACTCCAGCTCCAATCCGTGGCGGCGACACCGCTCATCAAGGCGGTTTCCATATAGTTGCCATCAGGCTGGTTCACAAACAACATATTGCGGGTAAACTGGTAGTGGTATCCATACCGATCCACGCGAAGTTTTTGGGTCTGTATATTGTCATCCCCTTCCGATGATTTCAAGGCCACTTCATCTTCAGGAAGCATGTCCAAGGACAGGAAGTCGGGTCTGCCATCATTGTTGATGTCGCCCACATCATTCCCCATGGAGAATCGACTGGTGTGTCCAAAATATTTTTTTAGGCTTTCGGTAAATGTGCCATCCCCATTGTTCAAGTAGTAGTAATCGTCCTCATGGAAGTCGTTGCCCACGTAGATGTCCGGATACCCATCCTGATTAAAATCGGCAATGGCCAGACCTAGGCCATATCCGTTTACACCGCCATAAATTCCCGCTTCTTCACTTATATCGACAAATTGGCCATCATCGTTCCGAAGGAGTTTGTCCCCAGTTTCGTAGCGGCGCTCAAACCGAAGGTCGAAACGCCCGAAGGAATTCTGTGTATGCACGGCATGGTTGAGGAGATATAGGTCAAGGTCGCCATCCAGGTCATAATCAAAGAAAGTGGCATTGGAGCTGTACGAGTCAAAATCCAACCCATATTGGGCGGCACTTTCTGTAAAGGTGTTATCCCCATTGTTGATGTAAAGCTCGTTAAAGCCGTTGAACCCATTGATGCCCACCACGGCACACACGTAAATGTCCAGAAGGCCATCCCCATTCACATCGGCCATGGTAACCCCGGTATTCCAACTGCTGTTGCCCTCAATACCTGCGGTATTCGAAATATCCTCAAACTTGAGATTGCCCTTGTTCAGGTACAGTTTGTTCTTTACTTGGTTTCCGGTGAAGAAAATATCAGGGAGCCCATCATTATTGATGTCCCCAATGGATACCCCACCACCATTGTAAAAATAGAGGTAGTCCAAAATGCTGAGGTTGTCCGTGGAAGTAAGGGTGTTGGTAAAAGTAATTCCAGTGGCCTTTGGGTCGGGATTGTCAAAAAGGTCCCCTCCTTTTTTACATCCTCCCCATATCAGGGCCGTTAGAAATATGACCAACAGTTTATTCATTGATGGCAAATATCTTGGGTTTATTGTTATTGATGGCGGCAATGACAAAAGTTTTTCCATTTTTATCCTTGAACTGCTTCAAATATTTCACTTCGTCCTTGATTTTAAAGCCGCTCATGTCATAATTCTGCCATTCAAAGCCCAATTGGCCATCACCCAGTAGAAGATTTCCGTAGCTGGCATCCAGCCTTGAAAATTGGGGTTTGAATTCATAATTGTTCCCGGCCATGATGAGATCTAGGTTGCCATCGTTGTTCACGTCTGCGCAGGTAATGTCACAAACACAGGACAATTGCACCCTCGGGGGAAGGTTCTTAATGGTGAATTTTCCACCCCCTTCATTTATGGCAATAACGGATGCTGAGGTTTCCACTTTCTTTACAATGGATTTGTTCAACACCTCTTCTGGAAAAAGTTGATGTATGGTACGGTGTGCATAATCCGATGCCTTTAGGTTTTGTTTCTTAAGCGGGGGCAGTTGTTCCGTGAGCTCTCTTTTTTGATGGATGGGATAATCTCCCCCATCTTTTTGCAAGGTGAAAATCTGCTCAATGGTGCCGTTGTTGTCATAGTCGTTGATCCACATTTTCATGGGTTGCCCATGGGAAGGCTTGTAGTGTAGATTGAGCCCTTGGTTGCCCAGAATAAGGTCTAGGTCTCCATCTCCATCCAAATCTGCGGTTTCGGCCGTGTTCCACCATCCATAAAGGCTGTCCAGTGAAGAGGGCATTTTAGTAAGTCTTCGCCCAGTATTTTTATAAATTTTTGGGGTGTCCCATTCCGCCGTTACAATGAGGTCGTCCTTACCGTCTCCGTCCATGTCTGCCCATTTGGAATCGGTGACCATACCGGCATCCTTAAGGTCGTAGGCCAATCGCTCCGTTACATTGGTAAAGGTTCCATCACCCATATTCTCAAGGAAAAGATGGTCTGGGGAAAGGCCATAAACACCCACCACACTGCGTGAGCCTATAAAGACATCCATGTCTCCATCGTTATCAAAATCGTAAGGGGAAATGGTTGAAATATTCTTGAAGGTAGAAGGCAGTTCGGTTTCAGACCTTGTAAAATTACCCTTACCATCGTTAAGGTACAAACGTGGTCTGTAGCTTCTTTGTAGATCCAGATTGTTGCCCCCGGAACCTACCATAAGGTCTAGGTCGTTGTCCCCATCCGCATCAAAGAAGGCAGCAGCGACGTCTTCAAAATCCCTATCCTCATCAAAAGCTTTTATTGTTTTTTGTTGGACTTTTCCGTTTCCAGTATGCAGGTATAGGATGCCTGGCTGTCCGTGGGCACCTCCAATAAAGAAATCTTCATTACCATCACCATTGATGTCCGCAACGGCCAATGAGGGTCCTTCCTGTGATAATTTTTGGTAAATAAGGCCTTCGTAGTCAAAATCATTATAGCCATCCTCTTCATGGGCGGCAATGCTACTGGAATCCAATTCGTTGAGGAAGGATTTCGTGGTTTCTTTTTTCGGCAGGATATACATTTCCGAAGCCTCGGCATGGTCCAAAGTCATTACCTGGTTGACCGCTACATTTTCCAGCTTTTGGGTTCGATTGTCAGGCCAAACGATTCGAATGGAATCCAAGGTTTCGGTTTTACCTAACCCAATGTTCATTTCGTAGCCCATGGAAGATTGGAAGCCGCGGGATGGGATCAGTTCTTGGTTGACAATGTTTCCATCAAAATAGAACTTGGCCAGGGTGCCCACCGCAAAAGGGTTGTTCTTGGGCCCTTTGAACTTTAGCTGGAGGTAGTTGTTGTTCAGTTGTGATTCCGAATTGTTCCGGTACAAAAAGGTCTCGGTATTTACGTTGTTGATAACAAGGTCCAAATCCCCATCATTGTCCAAATCCCCATAAGCGGCACCATTGGATCGTGATGGTAGATCAAATCCCCATTCTTGATTGGCGTTCGTAAAGCTGATGTCGCCATTGTTTCTATAGGCATAATTGGGCTGCGGTTTGATCGGCATTTTGCTGATGATGGAATCAATGGACTGTTTTTTTCCGGTCAATGCCATTTTTTGCACAATTTCATTGGCAAAAAAGTCCACAAAATCCAGATCGGTCAGGTCATGGTTGATCCCGTTGGTCACGAAAATGTCCTTTAGGCCATCATTGTCCATATCGAACATAAGTCCGGCCCAGCTCCAATCCGTGGCATCAATACCACTGTAATAGGCCACTTCCGAGAATGTACCGTTTCCATTGTTGAGCTGTAGGGTGTTCTGGATGTATTGCTGGTAGAAGTCCTTGCTCTGTTTTAAGTTGAAGACGTTGTAGCCTTCAAACTCCATGACCGATTTTACCCGGTGTTCTTCCTCGGGGAGCATGTCGGTGATAAAGATATCGTTGTGTCCGTCGTTGTTGATATCGGCAATATCTATTCCCATTGCGGAAAGGCTCAAATGCGAGGTCCAATCCTTGATTTCTTCCTTGAAAGTACCATCTTGTTGGTTGATGTAGAGATAATCCCTTTCGTAAAAATCATTGGAAACATAAATGTCTGGGTAGAGGTCTCCGTTAAAATCGGAAACCAGCACTCCCAACCCAAAACCGATAAGACTTCCATAGATGCCCGCTTCTTCACTGACATCCACAAACTTGCCGTTATCGTTGCGCAATAACATATCGCCAACCCCCCTAAAGATATCAGGGACATTTTCCCAGTCCTGGGCGCGTACTTCGCGTTGTTCCGCATATCCCAAACTGCTCACGGGAATATTGCTGTTGTTAAGGATATAGGCATCCAAATCCCCATCCTTGTCATAGTCGAAAAAAGAGGCATGGGTAGTGAAGCCGGTCTTGGCCAAGTTGTATTCGTTGGCTTTTTCCGTAAAGGTGAGGTCTCCATTATTGATGTAAAGGTCGTTGTCATGGTTGTTGCCTTCCATGTTTCCCGCATTGCAGACATAAATGTCCAAGAGACCATCTTGGTTTACATCCACCATGACCACACCGGTGGACCAAGGTTTGTTGCCCATGACCCCGGCACTTTCCGAGATATCCTCAAATTTAAAATCACCTTTGTTCAGATAAAGGCGATTGGGAACCATGTTGCCGGTGAGATAGATGTCCGATAGCCCATCATTGTTGATGTCTCCAATGGCAACACCACCACCATTATAAAAATTTCTATACTTGAAAATATTGAAGTTCTTCTGATTTTCAACGGCATTGACAAAGGTAACCCCGGTTTCATCCTGTGGCATTAAGGTGAAAAGGGTCTCTTTTACGTCATCTTTTGAATCGGATTTTTTTTCTCCGCAGGACGCCAGTGAAATCAATACAAGGCATAGGGTCGCATATCTGAGTTTCATTCCGTGTTCTGTTTTTTGATTAAGAAAATGGGAGAATCGTTGTTTAGAGTGATGATGAATTCCTCGTTCCCATTTCGTGTAATTTTCTCAATTTTCCGGGCTGGTCCGGAAACGTTCAAGTTTTGTTTCCAGGTTATATTCCCTTGTGCATCATTTTGTAACAAAAGCCCATGCGAAGCATCTAATCTACCAAGTTGGGTGCTTATCTCAAAATTATTCCCGACCATTAATATTTCATTAATCGTTTCTTTATCAATCTTTTCAATATAAATGTCGTTCACCGTTGAGGATTGTGCCAAAAGAGGCAATTCCTTAATCGAAAAATGACCGTTCCCCTCATTTTGAAAGTAGGAGGTATTCAGTAGATACACCTTTCGTTGCATGGCGGCATCCAAACTTTCTTTTCCAAAAAGTGATTCCAGGGATGCTTTGGCAAAATCTTCATAAAAGAGAAACTTCTTGTTCAGGAAGGGCATTTGCTTTGCGAGTTCATCCTTTGAGGAAAAAACGGTTTCCTTATCCCCATGAAAATAGGTAGCTATGGTTTCTATGGAGCCGTTCCCATCGAAATCACGGATGTAAAGTGTGATGGGTTTTTCCTTTGAGGCCCTAAACTTGGTGTTAAGGCCCCAGTTGCCGGCCAGAATATCCAAATCCCCATCCTTGTCCAAGTCTTCCAATGCAATGCAATTCCACCAACCATGGGTGTATTCCAGTCCATTGTTTTGTTGTTTGGTGAGTTGTTTTCCATCGTTGAGGAAAATGGTGATGGGCGTCCAATGCCCTGCAACAATCAAATCGGGAAAGCTGTTTCCATCAAGGTCGGCCCAAACAAAATCCTTTACATTGCCCACCGATCCAAAATCGGGGGCAAAGGAAGATGTGATTTCGGTGAACGTTCCCTGGCCATCATTTTGAAAAAGGTATTGTTGTGATGTTTCGCCAAATTGTGTAGGCAGGGCGTTTGAGGTGATACAAAGGTCCAGGTCCCCGTCTTGATCAAAATCCACGGCATCCACTTTTGAGGCATTGGTCTGTATTTGGGTAAACTGCCCATCATCTTTGATAAATGTTCCTTTATCATTCCGATACAATCGGGGTTGCAGGGGTCTACCACTTGTAAATTCATTGCCGCCGCTCACCACCAATAGATCAAGGTCGCTATCACCATCGGCATCAAAAAAGACATGGTCAATATCTTCGTTGATGGCATCCATTTCAAAAAGTTCGGGTTGATGTGAAGTGAAAGTACCATCCCTGTTTTGGAGGTAGAGTACGGAAGCCTGTGTTTTGGCCCCGCTGATGAAAAGGTCTTCCAATCCATCAGCATTAACGTCGGCCACCGATACGGAAGGCCCTTCATTGGCATAGGAAAAAGGAACCAATGGGTTCCGGTCAAAGTCCAAGGAGGGCTGTTCTTTATGTACAAAGTCCAAAGGTTGGGTGGCACTTAAAACAGGAGTGTCAGGCCGGTTGGACTTCTCCTCATAATAGTTGCCAGAGGCATTATTTATGGACACCTTCAAGGTTTGATTGGGCTCAATATTGCGTAAGGTTTGATGTGTACCACCGGGCCACACGATTTGGATGGAGTCAATGATACTATCGTTACCTACCCCGAAATTAAGACTGTTGTCCTTTGCGGAGAGGAAGCCGCGTGTGGCGATGTTCTCTTGAACGGCTCTATTGTTTTTGTGAAACACGATGGCCTTTGCACCCATCCCGAATTTGTTTTGTGGGGAACCTTCAAATGCAATCTTGATGGAATTTCCTTTGGTGAGCGTATTTTCAAGGATAAAGGCCTCCTCGTTGACGTTATTGACCACTAGATCCAAATCCCCATCGTTGTCCAGATCGGCATAGGCACATCCGTTACTGTACGAATCTTTTTTAATGCTCCAGTCATCGGTGACATTGCTGAAGGTGACCCCATCCCTGTTTTTATAGAAGTAGTTGGGCACTTTCTTTTTGGGCAAGCGATCAATGAGATCCATGTCCTCATCCGATAATCCCGAAGTAATATTTTTTTGAATTTCCTCGTTGGAGATATAGTTGATATAGTCCATATCATTGGTAACCCCCACAATTCCATTGGAAATGAACAGGTCCTTGAAACCATCATTGTCAAAATCGGCAAATAGGGCTCCCCAAGACCATTCGGTGGCTTCGATGCCACTTAGATTGGCGATTTCCCCAAAGCGCTCCCCATCCAAATTTAGGTGGAGTGCATTTTGCATAAATTGGGGTGCAAATCCATTTTTTAGGTATTGTTGATATACCGGATAGGGATACTCCGCACCGGAAGTTTTAAAGGTTTCCAGATTTTCGGGAAGCATATCCAAAGAGAGAATGTCGGCCAAACCATCGTTGTTCACGTCGGCGATGTCGTTGCCCATGGAGAAGTGGGTGGTATGCCCCATTTTGTTGGGGTCTTGTGATATGACTTCTTGGAAAGTACCATCCTTCTGATTGATGTAGAGGTAGTCGTTCTCAAAAAAATCATTGCCCACGTAGATGTCCGGGTACCCATCATTGTTGATGTCGCTAATGGCCAATCCAAGTCCATAGCCAATACTCCCTTGAAATATCCCCGCTTCTTTGGAGACATTTACAAAAGAACCTTCGTCATTCCGAAAAAGAATATCGCCGGACATGGAATCCACGAGTTTTCGTTTGGTACCTTTTCCATATGAGCGATTGGGGTTCACGGAATGGTTCAGTAGGTACATGTCCAGATCTCCATCGAGGTCATAGTCAAAAAAGGCAGCTTGGGTGGAGTATCCAATAAAATTTAAACCGTAATCGGCGGCGGATTCCTTAAAGGAGGGTATCCCATCCGCATTTGCCCCTTGATTGATGTAGAGTAGGTTTTCGCCCCGAATTGGACCATGGTCCCCAACTTTACAGATATAAATATCCAATAGACCATCATTGTTGATGTCCACATGGGTCACACCAGTAGTCCAACCAGTATCATTTTTGATTTGCGCAGCTTCGGTGATGTCCTGAAACTTGAAATCTCCTTTATTGAGGTACAGTTTATCTGCACCTTGATTGGAAGTAAAATATAGATCCACCAATCCATCCCCATTAAAATCTCCGGTAGCTACCCCTGCGCCATTGTAGAAATAGAGGTAGTTAAGGATATTGAGTTCCGGAGTCTGGTGGAGCGTATTGGAAAATGTAATGCCTGTTTGGGATGATTTTTTTTGGACAAAAAGGGAATTGGGGTCAGACGTTGTACAGCCAATGACCAACAAAAGTCCTAGCAAAACCAGCCTGTATGTTTTTATGATTCGGTTCATGGAGGTAGACAGTAAGGTAACCATTTCCGTAGGAAATTGGAAGAGGGAAAGGGTTAACAATCGCCTAATATTTGGTAAATAATTGTATAATGTGAGGGTTGACCTAATAGGAAAAGAGGCCGCCAATTGGCGGCCTCTTTATATATAAACAACTCAAACTTTGAATCGCTGAGCTTAGTAACCTGGGTTTTGCACCAAATTTGGATTGGACAACAAAGCGTTGGTTGGAATTGGGAAATAGTTCTTGGTGTCGTCACCTACAGAACCTGGGTCCTTAAATTCCCAATCTTTGGTATACTGTCCAAAACGAACCAAATCGTTTCTTCTCCAAAACTCCTTATAAAGTTCCCTTCCTCTTTCATCGATCAAATCTTGAGCGGTAACAGAACCAAGTGGTGTTGCTTGTCTGATTGTTCTGAGTTCATTGACCAATGCAGTGGGATCTCCACCGCCTCTCAAGATGGCTTCTGCTTTCAAAAGATGGGCATCGGCATATCTGAAGACAATCTCGTGACTGTTGAAAGAACGTCCACCTGCAGGGTGATACTTAATGGTACGGATACCTGTACGTTCATTGTTGCCGGCCAATCCGGGGATTTCCTTGGTGAAGGCCAATGGATTTCCTGGACGGTCTTTCAGGGCAACGCCATTTGCATCATACATTTGGCCAATTAAGAACCCGTATCCAATACCGAGGTTTACATCATCTGCATTGCTGGCATCGGGTACCCAACCCCTTCTTTCTTCCTGTCCATCGCCAACATAGTTACTATTGGGGTCTCCTTCAAATAGGTCGTAGAATTCGGCAAGGGTACTGAACCCGTTCCATCCGCCACCGGTATTGTCCGGTGCCACGATATGGTAGTGCATTCCATTCCAAATCCTATTTCCAACGGAGGTACTGGCCCACCAAATGGTTTCGGTATCGGCCTCTTCCGTAAACATTTCGAAGTAACCATCCTCTAGGGCATATCCCTCGGCAGCGATGGCATCGATCAAATCAATTACGGCATCGTAATCTGCGGCAGTGCCGGTATAGCGTTCCCCATTCATCATGACCTTGGCCAATAAGAATCGACCAGCCGCTTGGGAGGCCTTGCTCAAACCTTCTGCCCCAGCTGCTATGGGAGGTAGGTTAGGGATGGCTTCCGTTAAATCGGAAACAATGAAGTCGTAAGCTTCCTGTTTGGTCATTACTGCAGGATTGATGTTTGGTCCATCATCCAATCCCCTGAATGGCACCTGACCGTATAGATCCAACACAAAGAACATACTGAAAGCTCTTAAGAATTGTGCTTCGGCTTTTTGTTGCGCGGTTGGGGAGCTTCTACTGTCAATAATTTCCGAAGCCCTATATGCATTCTGGTTCAGGTTGTTCCAAACGTTTAGAATGTATCGGTGCTGAGGGTCCCAAGTATGGGTATGCAGGGTACGCCAAATTCCATTGTCGCCCCAGTCCGTACCACGGGTCGGTACCAACATCTCATCTGTGGACACTTCGTTGAGGGCAAAGAAATCTTCTTGATTTCCCAATTGTCCGTAAACATCGTTGTACAGGTTATTGAGGTTACTCTGTGCGTTAACGCCACCAAACCCTCCTGTGTCCGCTTCGTTAAAAACGGAATCCGTAGGTTCAACTTCCAAATTTGTACATGCAAGCACAAGGACAGTCGAAACAAGAATCGATAGATTAATCTTGATTATTCTTCTTTTCATGATCTTTTCAATTTTTTATTAAAAGGTAGCATTTAGTCCAATGGTGAAAGTTCTTGGCCTAGGGAACGCCGTGTAATCGATACCTGCAATTGGAATACCGTTCAATAGGTCCGTGGAACCGTTGGAGTTACCTGGGGTAACACTTACCTCGGGATCTAGACCGCTGTAATCGGTAATCAAGAATAGGTTTTGTCCTGTAACGGATAACCTCAAACTTTTCAGGACGTTATCACCGCTCAGCGGAACATTGTATCCAAGGGTCAGGTTTTGGAGGCGAACAAAATCCGCACTTTCCAAAAACCTGGTGGACACGGATGCTTCAGCCAAACCGGATTCGTTACTGGCAGGTACATCAGGAGTCACGTTACGGGCATTTTGAATGGCCCCTGCGGTGAAGAACGCGTTGGCAGTGTTGTTGTACACCGCTGCTCCAAACTGACCACTCAAATAAGCGGATAGATCCCAGTTTTTGTAGCTAAGATTTGTGGAAAACCCTCCGGTGATATCTGGCAGTGCAGTTTCGCCAACGTAAACTTGGTTATCGATACCTCCTGTGAAAATGGGTTGTCCATCGCCATCGTATCCTTCAAACTGTCTCAAGAAGAATGCGAACAAAGGTTGTCCTTCTTCCAAGCGCTGTGAAAAAGCGTTGGATAGCCCTTGACCACGAATCTGCCCGGATGGGATGATTACCTGTCCTCCGAGTGGGTTTCTAAGTTTTTTGATCTGGTTGTCGTTATAGGCGACGTTAAGACCGGCACTCCAATTGAAATCGGCACTCTGTACCAAATCATAGTTTATGGAGAATTCCACCCCTTGGTTTATGATGGAAGAGTCAAAGTTTCCAAAAAAGAACTGTTGGGGGGCAGGTTGCGCAGAATTCACCCGTAAAAGTACATCTTGAGTGTCTTTGCGGTAAAAGTCAACCGAACCATTCAACCTGTCATTTCCAAAACCGAAGTCAAGACCAACACCGTATTGAACAGTTTCCTCCCATTTCAAATCATCATTGGGGAAGGCAACGGTTTCCGTTCCGGGAATGTTGATGTCACCACCATCTGAAATTACCTGATCTGGAACAGCGTATCGTGATCTAAAGATATAGTTGGCATGACCCAAACCATCCTGGTTTCCTGTGATACCAAAACTCAACCTAAGTTTAAGGGTTGACACGGAATCACCAATAAAATCTTCTTCGTTCAATTTCCAGGCAAAGGCGGCAGAAGGGAAGTACCCATACTGGTTGTTTCCACCAAATCTTGAAGAACCATCCGCCCTGACCGTTGCTGTGAACAAATACTTGTCTGCGATGGTGTAATTGACCCTTGCAAAGAAGGATTGAAGCTCGTCTGTAGTGTCAAAAGTATCCACAAACAAGGAATTCACCCTTGTTCCGGTAATCGTTCCAAGGTTGTCGGTGACGATATCGGGAACCAATCTATTGACAAATACCCCATTGGTGTTGGGAGCATATCCGTATTGTTGGTATCTACCATCTATATTTTGTTCGATAACGTTGACCGTTTTATTAAGGTGGTCCGACATTTCATTTAAATCAGTGGTAGCAAATCCGAAACCTCTTGCATTTCTACCGGAATTGGCAAAGTCTTGGAAGGAGAAACCTACTATCGCATCAAGGTTTGAGTTTTCAAATTCCTTTTTATAGTTTAGGGTGGCCTCGATCAATCTATTCTCAATATCCAAATTGTTGATGGCACCACGCCCATTTCCGAAGGTTCCCCTATCAAGGTTTCGTCCCAAGGAAGAAGCGACTGCATTTCTGGTGGCTTCGGACTTATCGTATCCCAAGTTGATTTTACCTGTAAGTTCCGGAGTGAAATCATATTCGGCAGAGAAGTTGATCAATGCCCTATTGGTATTGCTCAAAGATTGGATGTAATCCGTAAGTACTCGTGGGTTCAATTGTCCGCCCGAGTTGTATTCAGGGTTGCTGGGCCAAGTAGGATTTGCAGAGTATGCAGCTCCCAATAGGTCTCCTCTAAATCCGGCACTACCACTAAGCGCTGGAGATTCATCGTTTACACGGGACATGGTTCCCTGAAGATTGAGTCTTAATTTGTCGTCCAAGAACCGATGACCCCAGTTCACTCTTCCCGTGATTCGCTCCATGGAGGAGTTTTGTACAATACCAAATTGCTTTCCGTAACCAAAAGTGGCCCGGATATTACCTTTTCCGTAGTTGTTTGAGTAAGTTATGTTTTGATTTTGCGAAACCGCCCTTCTTGTCACAACATCTTGCCAATTGGTGCTGTAACCTGCATCTTGGGCTACTCTATCCCCGCCAAACTGTTCCACGGCATCAAGAAAAGCTTCTCTGCCTAAAAGAGGCAAATCATTGGCCGGGTTTGAAATACTTAAAGTGGAATTGAATTCGAATACGCCACCTTGGCTACCCTTACCACTCTTTGTGGTTATGATAACGACACCGTTGGCACCCCTAGATCCATAAATTGCGGTTGCAGAAGCATCTTTAAGGATACTCATGCTCTCAATGTCGGATGGGTTCAAGAAAGCCAATGGGTTTTTTGAACCACTGGTACCAAAACCGATGTTCCCGGATTCGGGTGCCGTGTCACTGGTAAGAGGAATACCATCCACAACAAAAAGTGGGTTGTTATTGGAACGGACCGATGTTGTACCCCTGATACGGAGTGCGATTCCAGCTCCGGGTTCACCACTGGCCTGGGTAATCTGTACACCAGCCGTTTTACCTTGGATCAATTGTTCAGGAGATGAGATGATACCTCCATTGAAATCCTCCGAGGTAACAGCGGCAACCGCTCCGGTTGCATCCTTGATCGTGGTTTGTCCATAACCGATGATAACTACTTCATCCAAGGCTTGTGCATCCTCTTCCAAAGTTACATTTACCGTAGATCGCCCATTGACACCAACCTCAACGGTCTTATAACCTATGTAGCTAAATACCAAAACAGAGGAATCCTCAATGCCATCCAAGGTATAATTACCGTCAAAATCGGTCTGGGTACCATTGGTAGTACCTTTTACAAGTACGCTTGCCCCGGGCAACGGTCCAGTTGCATCCGAAACAGTACCTGACACTGTCTGAGCTTTTGCCAAGCCAAAGCATAAAAATGCCCCAAGCATCAAAAAGCTTTTTAGTAGCGTAATCTTCATAAATAATTAATTTTAAGTTTAGTTAATTTTAATTCAAGTGTTAAACATATATAAAAAATATGTTAATTAAAATCTAAGCATATCCGCAATATCAAACGAAAACGGTTTCGTGTTAATAACTTTGGATATGTGTAAGGTTGACAAAACTTAATGGGTTGGTTTGTGCATATTACAAAATAAGATAAGAAAAATAAGAATTCTGCAATATGTCGCTAATATAGTATTTTTTATTTTTACAACGCTTTAACATTTCTATAAGAATTTTTAAGAGAGTTCAAAAGTATTGTGTTAAAAAACATATTTTGGTCAGCCCCCTTTTCTATTATGAGTAATTTCCAATTTATTATTAAATCAAATCCCTGATTGTTGAAAGCAAAAATTACCCTAAAAGATATAGCAAGAGAACTTGAAGTGTCCATTTCAACGGTTTCAAAGGCGCTGAAGAACAGTGAGGAAATTAGCCGGGATACCAAAGAAAAAGTCCAGGCATTTGCCAGACTGTACAATTACAAGCCCAATAATATAGCCATTAGCCTCAAGAACAAGAGGACCAAGAACATTGGGGTGGTCATTCCTGATATTGTGCACCATTTCTTTACCACGGTGATCAGGGGCATTGAAAAGTATGCCAATGCCAGGGGGTATAATGTAATTGTATGCTTGTCGGAGGAGTCCTTTGATAAGGAAGTGATCAATATGGAGATGCTGGCCAATGGCAGTATCGATGGATTTATCATGTCCTTGTCTTCCGAAACACAGCAAAAAGGGGATTATAACCACCTAAAGGAAGTAACGGAACAAGGTATTCCCGTAGTACTGTTTGATCGTATCACCAATGAGATTGAATGCGACAAAGTTGTCATTGATGATGAATTGGGAGCTTATATGGCCACCAAAAAACTGATTGAACAAGGAAGAAAGAAAATAGCGCTCATCACAACCGATGATTACCTCAGTGTGAGCAAGGCCCGAACAGTTGGATACAAAAAGGCCCTCACCGAAATGGGAATTGGGGTGGATGAATCCAAAATTCTAAAATTACCCACCATGGAAATGGATGAGGCTGGTATTAAAACCTTTTTGGAGACCCAAGAATTGGACGCCGTACTGTGTGTCAATGAAATATTTGCCGTCTACAGTATGCGATTGGCCCAAAAGAGTGGTCTACGAATCCCTGAGGATATATCCTTTATTGGTTTTACGGACGGAGTTTTATCCAAATATGCCAACCCAAGCTTAACGGTGGTGGCACAGCATGGGGAAAAAATGGGGGAGATGTCTGCCCAAATGTTGATCGATAAGGTAGAAAGTGAGGAAGATGAAGAGACCTACCAGACCAAAATCCTTGAACCCACCTTGGTAATTCGGGATTCCATAGTCCATTAACATAGGATTTATGGTATAAGTATCTTTGCCATTACATTTATCTAAAGCAATGAATCAAGAATACATAACAGCACACCCTTGGTCCATTATCGAAGAAGGATTTGACCAAGAATTGGTGCAATCTTCGGAAAGTTTGTTCAGTCTTGGGAACGGGGCCATGGGACAACGGGCCAATTTTGAGGAACACTATTCCGGGGAAACCTTCCAGGGCAGTTATATTGCAGGGGTCTATTATCCGGATAAAACCCGTGTGGGATGGTGGAAAAATGGTTACCCAGAGTACTTTGCCAAAGTGCTCAACGCTCCCAACTGGATTGGTATTGATATTTCACTGAATGGTCAACCCTTGGATTTGGCCCAATGCAAGAAAGTGGATCACTTTCGTAGGGAGCTCAATATGAGGGAAGGGTGGTACAAACGCAGTTTTGTGGCCATCCTGCCCAATGATTTGGAAATTGCGGTTGAAGTGACCCGTTTTTTAAGTCTGGACCTGGATGAAGTGGGCGCCATACAATATACTATACAACCGCTTAATGGAGGTGCTGATGTTATGGTAACACCCTATCTGGATGGAGGAATAAAAAACAGGGATAGCAATTGGGACGACAAATTCTGGAACATCACTGGAGTAACCTCCGAAGAAAATCGAGCTTTTGTGGAGTCCCATACCATGAAGACCCATTTTAAGGTCTGTACCTTCATGCAGAGTGAATTGTATGTGGATGGGGTCAAGGTTGATGAAAATCTGGCTGAAAAGAAAAATGAAACTTCCGTGGGCCATACCTATTCCGTAAGTATTAAAAAAGATGAAACCCTTACCCTCATAAAATACGGAGGCTATACAGTGGACAGGAACCATCCGGCAGACCAACTTCAGGAAGCCGCCAACAAGGTTTTGGACCAAGCATCCAAACTCGGTTTTGAAACCTTGCTGCAAATGCAAAAAGAAGCATGGGCCCAGATTTGGGAAATGAGCGACATTGCCATTGAGGGCGATGTAAAGGCGCAACAAGGAATCCGGTTCAATATATTTCAACTCAACCAAACCTATCTCGGTAGGGATTCCAGATTGAACATTGGTCCCAAGGGGTTTACCGATGAAAAATATGGGGGAAGCACCTATTGGGACACCGAGGCCTACTGCTTGCCATTTTATATGGCCACCAAAAATCAAGAAGTGGCTTGGAACCTGTTGGAATACCGCTACAACCATTTACAAAAGGCCATAGAGAATGCGGAAAAATTGGGTTTCAAGAATGGTGCGGCCCTATATCCCATGGTCACCATGAACGGGGAGGAATGCCACAACGAATGGGAAATCACTTTTGAAGAAATCCATAGAAACGGGGCCATTGCTTTTGCCATTCATAATTATCACCGTTTCACGGGAGATTACAGCTACATCCCCAAAATGGGCTTGGAAGTCTTGATCGGGATAGCCCGTTTTTGGCGCCAGCGGGTCAATTTTTCTGAAGAGAAGCAGCAATATGTGATGCTGGGCGTAACCGGACCCAACGAGTACGAGAACAATGTCAACAACAACTGGTACACCAATTATTTGGCCAAATGGTGTATGGAATATGCCGCGGAACAGTTCCAAATAGTTTCCAAAGCCTATCCGGAGGATTACCAACGCATAGTTTCCAAGGTCAAGTTGACTTCGACTGAAGTTGAGGACTGGAAGCAAGTGGCGGGTAACATGTATTTTCCTTTTTCTGAAAAACACCAAGTGTTTTTGCAGCAAGATGGGTTTTTGGATAAGGAATTGGTTCGGGTGCAAGATTTGGACAAGTCCGAAAGGCCCATCAACCAAAAATGGAGTTGGGACCGTATCCTTCGGTCTCCCTATATAAAACAAGCCGATGTGCTCCAAGGCTTCTACTTTTTCGAAGACCATTTCAGTCAAGAAGAGTTGGAGCGTCATTTCGATTTCTATGAACCGTTCACGGTGCATGAATCTTCCCTTTCACCTTGTGTGCATAGTATTCAGGCTGCAAAATTGGGAAGAATGGAACAGGCCTACACCTTTTACTTGAGAACATCCCGATTGGATCTGGACGATTACAACAAGGAAGTAGAGGAAGGACTGCACATTACCTCTATGGCCGGCACTTGGATGAGCATTGTGGAAGGTTTTGGTGGAATGCGGGTCATGGATAACGTACTGAATTTTATGCCTCGAATTCCAGAACAATGGGAATCGTACGCCTTCAAAATCAATTTTAGGGACCAAATAGTGACCATGACGGTTTCGACCCAAGGAACGGCCTTTACAGTTTCCGGGGATAAAGCCATGACCATTCAGGTAGATGGGAAACCCCTACAGTTGATGCCAGGGGAAACGGTACATGCCTAAAAGTTCCTTTATTTTGTGGTTGGAAAAACGATGAGAGACCCCATGAAGCAAAAAGCCATAGTATATCAGGTCTTTACCCGACTTTTTGGAAACACCAATACCCATAACATTCCTTGGGGGACCATTGCAGAAAATGGACTGGGGAAGTTTGCGGATTTTACTGAAAAAGCTTTGGGGGAAATCCAAGCTTTGGGGGTCACCCATATTTGGTATACCGGAGTGCTACACCATGCGTTGGTGAGTGATTATACCACTTATGGCATTTCCAATGATGATTACAATGTGGTCAAGGGACGTGCAGGATCGCCTTACGCGGTAAAGGACTACTACAATATAAACCCAGATTTGGCCTTAGATCCGGCCAAGCGACTCGATGAATTCAACGAACTTGTCCAAAGGACCCATAAATTGGGAATGAAGATGATCATAGATATAGTTCCCAACCATGTGGCCCGCAAATATGAAGGGACCAATAACCCTGAAGGAGTGGTGGACTTGGGCGCCCATGACGATGTTACGAAGGAATACGATGTCAACAATAATTTTTATTACATCCCTGGTCAGCCGTTTCAGTTGCCCCATTGGGAACATGGATATGTGCCTCTAGGCGGAAAAAACGTTCCGTTATCAAACCAAAAACTTGAGGAAAACCCCGCCAAATGGACCGGAAATGGTTCCCGAATGGCCCAACCCCATTTCAACGATTGGTATGAAACCGTAAAGATCAACTACGGGGTACGACCGGATGGCATCAAGGATTTTGATGAATTGCCTTGGGATTTCAAGGGCAAGGATTATACGGAACACTTTCAGTTTTGGGAAGATAAGACCGTGCCCGATTCTTGGGCAAAGTTCAGGGATATTGCACGGTACTGGTTGGATTTTGGTGTGGATGGGTTTCGCTATGACATGGCGGAAATGGTGCCGGTGGAGTTTTGGAGCTACCTGAATTCCAACATCAAAATGAAGAAACCGGACGCCTTTTTAATGGCTGAGGTATACAATCCAGACCTGTATCGGGACTATATCCAACGGGGGAAAATGGATTACCTGTACGATAAGGTGGATTTGTATGATGGTTTAAAACATATCATGAAGGGGTATGGCTGGACAGACCATATTCCCGTGGTGCAACAAAAAGTGCTGGATATTGAGCACCACATGCTCCATTTTTTGGAAAACCACGACGAGCAAAGAATCGCCAGTCCGGATTTCGTGGGTAAAGCAGAAATTGGAAAGCCGGCCATGGTTGTTTCGGCCACTATTGGGACATCGCCAACCATGATTTATTTTGGACAGGAGGTAGGCGAGCCCGCTGCAGAGGATGCGGGTTTTGGAAAGCCAACACGTACCTCGATTTTCGATTATATTGGAGTGCCCCACCATCAACGTTGGATGAACCATAAAGCATTTGATGGAGGTCAATTGTCACAAGAAGAAAAGGAGCTCCGGGATTTTTATGCCCGCCTTTTGAACTTTACCAAACAAAGCTCTGCTTTGATGGGCGAATACCAAGAAATCCATTTTTATAACAAGGAACGTACCGAGAACTATGATCATAGGGTCCTTTCCTTTGCGAGATGGACCGATGGTGAAAAACTACTGGTCGTTTCCAATTTCGATGCCCATAAAAACTATGCTTTTGAACTTAAGGTTCCGGAAGATCTCATAGCCAAATGGCAATTGAAAGATGCGGTTTACGACCTTTCCGAAGAACTATATGGAAAAGTGGAATCGACCTTATTGGTGGAGAAAGGGCAGGGAAAAGTATGGGTGGAACTACAGCCTTTGGAATCCTATATTTTTAAATTGGGCCAATAAAAAAGCGGATTGCAAAGCAATCCGCTCCAGTTTAAGGTTGGTTAGTTGCCTTACGATTTTGCAGCTGTTTTTTGGTAGATCAGTGCAATGATGGCTCCTATAATTCCGTAAAAAACAATGTCCAGAACGGCTTCAACAATATGGCCGGTCATATCCATCAAACTCATGGTGGCATAGGCAATGAGCCCTGAGCCCAATCCAACAAGAGCACCTATCCATGCCCCGAACTCAAATCCTTGGCCTAAGGAGTGATGGCCCCGGGCCCATTTGCTGTACAAGGTGCTGAGGATAAAGGAGGCGATAAGATTGGCTAGAGCTATGATTCCCAAATCGGGAACTTCTTTCATGGCGTTGACAATGGTATGTTCAGTAAAAAAGTCTACAGTGGCGAGACCCCAAATGAGGTATCCCAGAAAAAACATGACAATCGTTGCGACCAAGGTGGCCAGCAAATTGGATTTTGAAAACATGGTTGTAGTTTTTTATTGGTTACGAATATGATAAATGTATTAAATAAAATTTAACAAATCTATAAAAATCAGCGCTTTAAAAAATTAATATCATTCTTTTTGATGGACTAATTCGTGAATTTTTCATTTTTAAATGTAGTTCCCAGATTCAATTTTCATGTTGTATTTTTAACTACCATAAAATCGGAAAAATGAAAAAAAATCTACTTTGGGTATCAATTGTCATAATACTCTCTAATAGCTGCGGAATGAAAGAATCAAAACCATTGGTCATTGGACATAGAGGTGCCATGGGCCACGAAACCGAAAACACATTGGCGTCCGTTCAAAAGGCAATGGACTTGGGAGTGGACATGATAGAGATAGACGTTTTTCAAATAGAAAGTGGCGAAACTGTGGTGTTTCATGATGATACCGTGGATAGATTGACCAATGGAGGCGGTAAAATAGAAGAGTTCAATGTGTTTGACATGAAGCAGCTTATTTTAGATGGGGGACATTCAATTCCTTTGTTGCAGGATGTACTGAAACTCATTGATAACCAAGTAGGATTGAATATAGAGTTGAAGGGAGCAGGAACATCGGAGAGAGTGGACTTTATTGTGAAAAGTTATATTGAAAACAGGGGCTGGTCACCGGACAATATTGTCATTTCCAGTTTTAATTGGGACGAGCTCAAGGAAATGCGAAAGCTCAACAAGGATATCAAGATAGCGGTACTTACTGGCGAGGATCCCATAAAAGCCATTGAAGTGGCCAAAGAATTGAATGCTGTGGCCATAAACCCAAGATACACCACCTTGACTGCTGAGAATGTGGAACAAATGCAGGACGAAGGATTGAAAGTTTATACATGGACCGTTAATGAACCTGGGGATATCCAACGAATGAAAAATTTTGGGGTGGACGGTATCATTACCGATTATCCTGAACGTGCCCATTAATGTTCGATGTAATTATCGTTGGCGGAGGTGCTGCCGGTTTTTATGCCGGAATCCATATTGCGGAGCGGGCACCCCATGCCAAGATTGCCATTTTTGAACGAGGTAAGACTGTACTGTCCAAAGTAAAGGTTTCGGGAGGTGGCCGGTGCAATGTGACCCATGGCGAATTTTCCCCTCGGGAACTTTCCACCAACTATCCACGTGGGGAAAGAGAGCTTCTGGGGCCTTTCCACAATTATGCCCCCATGGATGTCATGGCCTTTTTTGAAGAACGGGGAGTGCCCCTCAAGATTGAGGAGGATGGACGCGTATTTCCCCAAAGTGATTCCTCACAATCCATTATTGACTGTCTTGTGGGTGAGGCCGAACGATTGGGTATCACAATTTTGCGGAACAGCTCCGTAAAACAGTTTGAAAAAAACGGGGAGGAATGGCAGGTGACCACCATGAACAAGCACTACCATGCCAAAAAGCTACTACTTACTACAGGGAGTAACCCCAAAATATGGGAGCAGTTGAAAGCAATGGGGCATACCATTGTCTCTCCCGTACCATCCCTTTTCACGTTCAATATCAATGATGAACGAATCAACGGAATCCAAGGGATAAGTGCCTATGTTTCTGCTGAAATCCCTCCAAAGAGAACTTTCTCTTCCGATAAAGTCCAACTGAACCTAAAAAGTGCTAAAAAGGAGGAACCCGTTTTACAGTCCGAAGGCCCTTTGTTGGTTACCCACTGGGGATTGAGTGGCCCGGCCATCTTAAAACTGTCCGCATGGGGGGCCAATATTTTGAACAAATACAACTATGCATTCCGGTTGAACATCAATTGGACACCGGAGTATACAACTGCTTCCATGGAACGACTACTCCGGAAAATAAAGGAAGTGGAACCCAAAAAAACGGTTTTGAGAACCCATGCCGTTGAACTACCCCGCCGACTTTGGGCAAAATTGGTCCATGCGGCACGCATCAAAAAAGATGAAAAATGGGCTGACCTTACCAAAGAGAAACTTCAAAATTTGGCCGAACAACTCACGGCTTCCTCTTTTAAAGTGGAAGGAAAAAGTACTTTTAAGGAAGAATTCGTTACTGCTGGAGGGGTGGATTTGAAGGAAGTCGATTTTAGAACGTTCGAAAGTAAAATCATTCCCAATCTTTATTTCGCTGGGGAAATCATTAACGTGGATGCCATTACGGGCGGATTCAATTTTCAAAATGCATGGACAGGAGCCTATTTGGCCGCACAGGCCATAGCCTCATCCGAATGATTATTGTAGGAGCATGGCAATTCCGGCAGCCAATGCCGCACCCAATATTGGGCCTATGACTGGAATCCAGGAATAACCCCATCCGTTGGACCCCTTATTTTTTATGGGAACTAAGGCATGGATGATTCGAGGCCCCATATCCCTGGCCGGATTGATGGCATAGCCTGTGGTGCCTCCCAAAGACAGACCAATGCCCCAAACAATCAAGGCTACGGGCAAGGCGCCCAATGAACCCAGACCAATAATGGTATTGTCCGAGGACATCATGGCATCGGTAAAATACAGTACGGCAAACACCAAAACAAAAGTGCCCAAGATTTCGGTCAAAAGGTTTAAAAGGGTATTGGGAATGGCCGGAGCATTGCAAAAGACGGCCCGCTTTGTGTTTCCATCGGCAGTGGCATCAAAATGGTCTTTGTTGATCAGCCACACCAAAAAAGCTCCCAACATGGCCCCTATGAACTGCGCTGTAACATAGCTTAGGATAGCGTCCATGGGGAATTCCCCTGCCACAGCCAGACCAATGGTAACGGCCGGATTGAGATGTGCACCGCTGTAAGGTCCGGCAACTACGACCCCGGTATAAACAGCAAAGGCCCATCCGGTGGTGATCACCATCCACCCAGAACCATTTCCATAGGTTTTTTGTAGAGAGACATTGGCATTGACACCGCACCCTAAGAGAATCAAAAGGAAGGTGCCCACAATTTCGGAAATGAAGGGAGTCATATGGATTTTGGTTTAGTGTTTACAGTCGGTTAATTTATGGGTTTTCCGTCCAATGTTCCAAAGCTTTTATGGCCCGGTACCATCCTTGTATGCCTTTATCTATGTTTTCCCGTTCCTCGGCAGGCTGAAAATGTACATCGGCCTGCCAAATATCCTGTATTTCCGAGGTGCTTTTCCAATACCCAACGGCCAACCCCGCCAGATAGGCAGCACCCATGACCGTGGTTTCCACGATTTTTGGTCTAACCGTAACGGTGTTCAGAACATCGGCCTGAAACTGCATGAGCATATCATTGATGGTAGCACCGCCATCTACCCGAAGTTCCTTGATGGAAATACCAGAATCAGCTTCCATGGCTTTAAGGATATCCATGGTCTGGTAAGCAATGGATTCCAAAGCGGCCCGCGCAATATGGGCGTCGGTGCTTCCGCGCGTCAACCCAAAAATGGTACCTTGGGCATGTTGATTCCAGTGCGGGGCACCCAAACCGGCAAAGGCAGGAACAAAATAGACTCCATCCGAACTGTTGACCCCTCCAGCCAGTTGTTCAACTTCCGAGGAGGTTTTAATGATTTTTAAACTATCGCGAAGCCATTGTACCACCGCTCCGGCAATAAAAATACTCCCTTCCAGGGCATATTGGGTCTTTCCGTTGATTTTCCATGCCACGGTGGTCAATAGATTGTTTTGGGACACTACCGGGGTCTCCCCAATGTTCATGAGCATAAAGCAGCCTGTGCCATAGGTGTTTTTGACCATACCTTTTTTAGTGCACATTTGACCAAAAAGTGCAGCTTGCTGGTCTCCGGCAATTCCGGCAATGGGGATTTTGGAAGCAAAGAAATTAGGACTGGTGTAGCCATAGACCTCACTGGATTGATGTACTTCGGGAAGCATGCTCTTCGGAATGGTGAGCAACTCCAGCAGCTCATCATCCCATTGCATGGTGTTGATATTGAAAAGAAGGGTGCGCGAGGCATTGGTAACATCTGTGATATGCAACTTGCCCTCTGTCATTTTCCAGATAAGCCAGGTGTCAATGGTACCCATGATCAAATCACCGGCTTCGGCCTTTTCCCGGGCACCTTCCACATGGTCTAAAATCCATTTTACCTTGGTTCCGGAGAAATAGGAATCAATGACCAATCCTGTTTTTTTACGGATCATTTCTGATTTCCCCTGCTTTTTCAGTACATCACAGTAGTCGGCTGTGCGCTTGTCTTGCCATACGATGGCATTGTAGACCGGTTCCCCAGTGTTTCGGTCCCAAACCACTACGGTTTCACGCTGATTGGTGATGCCAATAGCAGCCATTTGTTCCCCTTTCAATCCTTTTTTGCTCACGGCTTCGGCGGCCATTCCCGCTTGGGTGGCCCAAATTTCATTGGGGTCGTGCTCTACCCATCCCGGTTTTGGGAAAATTTGGGTGAATTCTTTTTGGGCCACTGAGATAATGGTTCCCCTTTGATCAAAGATCACGGCCCTGGAACTGGTGGTGCCTTGATCCAAAGCAAGGATGTATTGGTTCATTTTAGTTAATTTAATGCGATTGAATTTACTAAAATTAATTTGGGTAGCTTTTTAACATGATGCATAACTACATCGCACTTTTAAGGGGAATCAATGTAGGTGGCCAAAAGAAGATAAAAATGGCAGACCTAAGGGAAACCCTGATCAAAACAGGATTGAACCAGGTGGAGACCTACATTCAGAGTGGCAATGTGGTTTTTGGCAGTGGGGAATTGAACAAGCGAGTGCTTGAAGACCAAATCCAGAAGGCTATTTTGGTGGATTTTGGATTTGAAGTGCCCATTTTGGTAGTGTTGGAAGAAGAAATCAAGAAAATTTTGGAGAACAATCCATTCGCGCAAGAAGCTGAGGAAAACAAACTCTATTTTGTGTTGCTTAAAGATCCTCCAAAGAAAGAACCTGTTCGTGAATTCAATGAACTCCATTTTGATCATGAAGATTTTCACATCACGGATACCTGCGTTTACCTATTGTGCAAAAACGGTTATGGAAATGCCAAGCTCAACAACAACCTCTTGGAACGTAAACTCGAGGTGGAAGCCACAACCCGCAACTTAAAAACCATGCAAAAACTACTGGATATGGTCCAAAAAGGTAGGTGAAACAGCCTCGCGGCCCACGTATAATATTGCGCTTGGATTTGAGCTTGAACTAACCCTAAGGGTTAAGTTCCCAGACCTTATAGTTGAGAACGGCGGCAAAACAAACCCATAGTAGATAGGGTATCATTAAAATGGCGGCAGCTTTGCTCACCACCTTGAACCATTTAATCGTCAACATAATCAAAGTGAGCAATACCAAAATTACCAAAAGGCCCAATAAAGGATTCTTCAACCCAAAAAAAACAATGCTCCACAAAGCGTTGAAAAGCAGTTGGAAAACAAAATGATATAAGGCTGTTTTCACCCAAATGTGGTGGTACCCCTTGGACCAGACTACCCCGGCTGCAACCCCCATCAACACATAGAGTACGGTCCAGACGGGAGCAAAAAGCTCATTGGGTGGGGTAAATGAGGGTTTGTTTAAAGTGGTATACCATTCATTTACAGAGCTTTGTGTTGCAAAACCTGAAAGGAAGCCGATGAGTAGACAAACGGCAACACTGATGGCAATGTAAATGATTCTTTTTTTCATGGCTGGCACTAGGTCAACTAAAATAAGAATTTATTTGAATCCCCTTTTCGGTAAGAGGCACGCTATCTTATATTTGTCCAAATATTTCCCATGACCGAAAAAGACTTTTCCCAAAGTACCTATTCCAATTTTCCAGAGAAGGGAAAGGTATCCTATAAGGCTCCCAGCAATATCGCCTTGGTGAAGTATTGGGGGAAATTGGCCCATCAGATACCGGCCAATCCATCCATAAGTTTTACGTTGGATGCGTGTGCCACAACCACTTCAATGGCATTTGTAAAAAAGGGGGAAAGCTCGGATACGTTTTCTTTTGACCTTCTTTTTGAGGGGAAACCCAAGGAAGATTTCAAACCCAAGATCCAAACTTTTTTTGAACGCATTGAGGTATATGTTCCTTTTTTAAAGGAATACCACTGGGTTATTGAAACCTCCAATTCCTTCCCGCACAGCAGTGGAATTGCTTCCTCCGCAAGCGGTATGGCGGCACTGTCCTTGTGCATCATGGACATTGAAAAGCAAATGAACCCTGATATGGACAAGGCCTTTTTTAATAAAAAAGCGTCTTTTTTGGCCCGTTTGGGTTCCGGAAGTGCCTGTAGGAGTATAGAAGGTGATTTGATTCAATGGGGAAAACATGAAAATATATCGGAAAGCTCCAATCTATATGGGGTCAAATATCCTTTTGAGGTACATCCGGTATTTAAGAACTATCACGATACCATTTTGTTGGTCCACAAAGGACAAAAACAGGTCAGTAGCACCGTAGGGCACGAATTGATGCATGGACATCCTTTTGCCGAGAACAGGTTTCGGCAAGCCCATGAAAATTTGGATGCGCTAAAGTCGGTCTTTGCCCATGGAGATGTGGAGGAATTCATCAAGATTGTGGAAAGTGAGGCGCTTACCCTACATGCCATGATGATGACCAGTATGCCCTATTTCATTTTAATGAAACCGGATACTTTGGAGATCATCAACAAGATTTGGGCCTACCGTTCGGAAACCCATGTTCCCATTTGTTTTACTTTGGATGCAGGGGCCAATGTGCATGTACTCTACCCAGAGTCGGTCAAGGAAAAAGCCATTCAATTTATTCAGGATGAATTGGTTGAACATTGTGAGAATGGCCACTACATTTGTGACCGAATTGGTCAAGGAGCACGAAAAATACTGTAAAACCAACCCAAGGAAACCGTTTTTTTGCGTTCTTTGCCCCAAATTTTGATGGTGACACAAGATTTTGAAGGGAAAACAGTTTTGTTCATCGGATTGGTTTAATAATCAAACAGATAGTTTGTATCTTAGCGGTAGTATATGAAAGGCCCTTTATTTTATTCCAAGATTCTACTTTTCGGAGAGTACGGTATCATTAAAGATTCCAAAGGTCTTTCCATTCCCTATAATTTTTTCAAAGGAGCTTTAAAAAGCGGTAAAGATTTATCTGGGCAAGCCCTTAAATCCAACGAAAGCCTTAAGGCTTTTGCAGGCTATTTGCAGCAGCTCCAAGATCAGGAAGAAGGTCTGGTGTCTTTTGATTTACAAGCCTTGGAAGAGGATATTGCCAACGGGATGTATTTTGACAGCTCTATTCCTCAAGGCTATGGGATTGGCAGTAGTGGTGCTCTAGTGGCGGCCATTTACGATAAATATGCAAAGGACAAAATCACGGTGCTTGAAAACCTGACCCGGGACAAGTTGTTGAAGTTGAAAGAGATTTTTGGAAAGATGGAGTCGTTTTTTCATGGGAAATCTTCAGGTCTTGACCCTTTGAACAGCTACTTGAGCCTACCCATCCTGATCAACTCCAAGGATAATATTGAATCCACTAGCATACCTTCCCAAAACACCAATGGCAAGGGTGCCGTATTCCTGTTGGATAGTGGAATCACGGGAGAAACTGCCCCAATGGTGCAGATTTTTATGGAGAAGATGAAGCAGGAAGGGTTCCGGAATATGGTCAAGAACCAATTTGTAAAGCATACCGATGCTTGTGTGGAGGACTTTTTGAACGGGAACATGAAATCGCTTTTTGGAAACCTGAAGCAACTTTCCCACGTGGTCTTTGATCACTTCAAACCCATGATTCCGTCCAAGTTCCACCAATTATGGAAACAAGGCATTGAAACCAACGATTACTACCTAAAACTTTGTGGGTCTGGTGGTGGTGGATACATTCTGGGCTTCACCCAAGATTTGGAGAAGGCCAAAAAGGCACTCAAAGACTACAATTTAGAGGTGGTGTACAACTTCTAAAATCATCCCATGCTCAGTCGAAAGAACAAACTCTTGCTTTTTAAGCTGTTGAGTCTGTTTTCTGTGGTTCGCGGATATAACATTTTGGTGATAACCTTGGCCCAATACTTGGCCTCCATCTATATACTTTCGCCAGATGTCCCGCTTCGGCAGGTGGTGTTTGACCTTAATCTTTTTTTGATTGTTACCGCTTCTGCCTTGGTCATTGCCAGCGGATATATCATCAACAATTTTTATGATGCCGAAAAGGATTTGATCAATAAGCCCACCAAAAGCATGTTGGATCGGTTGGTGAGCCAGCGGTTTAAGCTAACCACCTATTTTATCCTGAATTTCGTGGCAGTATTTGCGGCAAGTTATATTTCGTTTAAAGCGGTATTGTTCTTTTCGGCTTACATTTTTGGTATCTGGTTCTATTCCCATAAGCTGAAACGCATCCCCTTTTTAGGCAATCTGGTATCGGCTACGCTGGCCATTGCTCCCTTCTTTGTGGTATTCGTGTACTATCAGAATTTTAAGACCGTGATTTTTGTACATGCCCTGTTTCTATTTCTTTTGATTTTGGCCCGTGAAATGATCAAGGATTTGGAAAATATGGCTGGCGATATGGCGCAGAACTATAAGACCATTCCCATTATTTATGGCCCAAAGGTTTCAAAATTTCTGATTGGTCTGCTCATTGTCCTGACCTTGGTGCCTGCCCTTCTGCTGATCAAGACCTTTGATGTGGGCTACATGTACCTTTATTTTATGGCCTGTATTGCACTGCTTTTGCTGTTTTTGGTGCTTTTATGGAAATCACAAGGGAAGCGGGATTATGTTTGGCTGCATAACATCCTGAAGTTTATCATCGTAGCAGGCGTTTTTAGTATTCTTCTGATTGATGTGGACCTCGTTCTGAACCGAATCCTGTAATTGTTTGCCCTAGAGGTTTTTCGGGAGGTAAAAACACTACATTTGCAAAAAATTGATGACTGATGACGAGATCGGACAATAGCGGGAACAGGAGAAATCCAAAAGGCGGCAACAGGAGAGGAAGCGACCGAAAGCCCTTTGCCAAAAAGTACAACACCCGTGAAAAAGGAAATACACCACAGAAAAAATCCAATCCGGATGAGATTCGGTTGAACCGCTATATTGCCAATGCGGGCATCTGCTCCCGTAGGGAAGCCGACACCTATATTGCCGCTGGAAATGTATCCGTGAACGGAAAGGTGGTCACCGAAATGGGCTATAAGGTAAAACGCTCTGATGAGGTCCGGTTTGATGGGAAGCGATTGAGTCTCGAAAAGAAAGAATACATCCTTTTGAACAAGCCGAAGAACTTTATCACCACGACCAGTGATGAGAAAGGAAGACGTACCGTAATGGAGTTGGTTTCGAGTGCCTCCAAGTCCAGATTACTTCCCGTAGGACGGTTGGATCGCAACACCACAGGACTTTTGCTCTTTACCAATGACGGGGACCTTACCAAAAAACTTACCCATCCCAAGCACGGGGTACGTAAGATATACCATGTGCATTTGGACAAAAGCTTGAGTTTATCGGATCTGCATAAGATTGAAGAAGGTTTGGAGCTGGAAGATGGGCCTATTGATGTGGATAGCATCAGTTTTATCCAAGGGGCGCCCAAACGCGAAATAGGGGTGGAAATCCATAGCGGAAGAAACCGTATTGTGCGCCGTATTTTTGAACATTTGGGGTATGAGGTGACCAAATTGGACCGCGTCATCTTTGCCGGACTTACCAAAAAGGATTTACCCCGAGGTCATTGGAGGCATTTGACCGAGCAAGAGATTATTAATCTACGAATGATCAAATAAGGTTTGGAAAAAGCAAAGCTCTACCATATCCGGTTTTGGTTATTGGCACTTTGCTTCTTTACACTTGCTGGTGTTTTTGAGTTTTTTCTGGGCCGATCGTACTTCGACATTAACGTCCATGATACCTATTTTGTCATGGCCCAAGCAGATTTGTTCATATTGGCTGGACTGTGGTTTGGCCTCTGCGGATTGGGGTATTGGATTCTTTTCAGGTTAAAGATAAGGGTGTTCCCATGGATGCATTGGGTGCACTTTGTACTAAGCCTTTTGCCTTTTTTGATGATGTCCCTTGCCAATTATATTTCCCCGGAGCCCAGCTTTGAAAATTTAGCTTTGCTAAAACGAATCGATCTAGCGTGGTTTCTAGTGGTGTTGGGATTTCTTGTGGGTCAAACCCTGTATTTCCTTAATATTTTTGTTTCCACCTTGTTGGCAAAACGGTAATCCACTCTTATAGTTTTCCCATATCTTCAAACAAGGTCCACTGGTTGGGGTCCAATACAATGGAATCCGGTTGGTCTTTGGACTTGATCTTGAAACTTTTGGAACGTTCGTCCATTTGAATGGTTTCAATGGTGGTAACGCCATCTTTGATCAAACCAATTTCCAAAGGAAACAGAAAGGTGTGGTGTTCCTGCATTTGCGAAAGGTGAATAGTGACCTCATCTTTTTTATACTCCCACTTCCATTTGAGTTGGGGATGCCCCTTGGTGAACAGCCATTGCTGAAAAAAGTTTTCCAAATCTTGACCTGAAATAGCTTCCATCACCTGTTGGAAATCGCCTGTCAAGGCATTGCTGTTTTGATAGGTGGCGTAGTACTTGCGGATGCCCTTCCAGAAGGTCTCATCACCCAACGTGTGCCGAAGCATGTTCAAGACCCAACCGCCCTTTTGGTAGGTGTTGGTGCTTAGCACTTGCATGGGATCTTTGATGGTAAGGTCTATAATGGGTGCGGGGTTATTGCGATAGTAGTCAAAAATCTCTTTTTTGTCGATGGCTAGTTCTTCCTTTCTTCGGTCATCACCATAAACGCTTTCCAGATAAAGAATACAGAAATAAGTGGCAAAACCTTCGCTGAGCCACACATGGTTCCAACTTTTCTCGGTAGCTGAATTACCAAACCACTGATGCGCAATCTCATGGGCGATCAAGGGTTCCACCGTCTTGTTCCCGGTCACTGAATTCTCAAAATACGCAATGGTCCCGGCATTCTCAAGCCCACCCCATTGGGTTTTGGCCTGCATATTGGCCAGTTTGGCATAGGAATACGGTCCAATGGTATTGATGAAATAGTCCAGCACATTAGTTGCGACCGAATAATCACCAAAGCCATCAAGGCGGTTTTGCGGGTACACCCATGCAGACACCTCAATGTCATGGACATCGCCTAGTAACCTAGAAGCAAATTCGGTCACCCCGATGGTCATCACCTTGGTAGCCACAGGGGCGGGTTCTTGGTATATGGTGAGTTTGTAACCATTCTCAAGATTACTTTCTTCGAGTTTTTTGCCAGTCGCCACCACATCATATTGGTCTGGTGCGGTGATTTGGAATTCCACACTGGCCTTATCATACGGATGATCTACGGAAGGAAGCCAATGCCGGGCCAAATTGGGCCAGTTGTCCCCAAAAAAGGAACGGTTCCCATACTTGGTGGTGGAAATCACCAAACCCCGCTCAGGAATACCATGGTACTTTACGGTATAGGTCTGGGTCTTGCTTTCGGATGTAGTAGGAACGATGTTGATTTTGTTCTCAGTATAGGAATACTTCGCAGGCGATGTCCCTTCCAGAACCTCGGTGACTTCCATGCCAAATTCCCCCGACTTTTCAATGAGATCCAAAGCAAATGGAACAGTTTCGGATTTAAAGGAAACCACAATTTGAGCTTCTCCCTGTATCTCATTGCTTTCGTCGTTCAAGTGAAGCCCAAAAACATAGTTTTGCACATCTACGGATTCATTTTTTGCATAGAGGTCTTGTGCCTTTGCGGATGGCACAAAAAATAAAACGGTCAAAAAGTAAAGGTAAATTCTATGGTGCATGGAACAGTTTCTAATTATTTGCACGCCAATTTATCCAATTTACCCCAATAGTTTCTCCATTTTTTCCTTTATCTCATTCAAACACAGATTCCCCAAACTACCCTCGTGGGAGTGTTCAATGTCCCGTTTGGGTTTAAAATTACCATTCTCTATGGCTTTGCCCATGGTCTTGTAGGCATCCCGGAACGGCATGCCACTTTTTACCAATTCGTTCAAGGTGTCCACACTGAAGAGGTAATCGTATTTGGGGTCTTCCAAAATGTTCGGGTTTACCTTGATTTCCTTGAGGCTGAAGACCATCAATTCCAAACAAGCCTGCATGTCCTGCAAAGCAGGGACAATCACTTCCTTTACCAACTGAAGGTCCCGGTGATAGCCGCTGGGCAGATTGTTCATGATCAAGATCAGCTGATTGGGCACCGATTGGATTCTGTTACACTTGGCCCGAATCAGTTCAAACACATCCGGGTTTTTCTTGTGCGGCATAATGCTGCTTCCGGTGGTCAACTCATTGGGAAAAGAGATAAAATCAAAATTCTGGCTCATGTACAGACAGATGTCCATGGCCATTTTAGAAAGGGTGGCGGCTACACTGGAAATTCCAAAAGCCGTGGCTTTTTCCACTTTTCCACGGCCCATTTGGGCAGCGACCACATTGTATTTTAGGGTGTCAAAGCCCATTTCTTGGGTGGTAAAGTTTCGGTCTATGGGAAAGGAACTTCCGTATCCGGCGGCACTTCCCAAAGGGTTTTGATCGGCGACCTTATGGGCGGCCTCTATAAAATAGAGATCATCCACCAAACTTTCGGCATAGGCCGAAAACCAAAGCCCGAAGGAAGAGGGCATGGCAATTTGTAGGTGTGTATACCCGGGCAACAAAACATTTTTGTGTTTTTCGGCAAGGTTCAACAATAGGTCAAAAATTGTTTTTACCTGAGCTTTGATGTCGTTCAACTCATCTTTGAGGTACAATTGCATGGCCACCAGAACTTGATCGTTCCTGGATCGGGCCGTATGGATCTTTTTTCCGGTATCACCCAATTTTTCAGTCAACAAAAACTCGATTTTGGAGTGCATGTCCTCAAAATCGTTCTCAATGGTAAATTTTCCTTTTTCGATATCCTTGGCGATATCTCCCAGTGCCTTTACCAAATCCTTGGTTTCCTCTTCGGTGATCAATCCCACTTTTCCCAGCATCTTGGCATGTGCAGTTGAAGCGATTACGTCATATTTGGCCAAAACCAAATCGAGTTCACGGTCGTTGCCTACGGTAAAGTGGTCTATTTTTTTATCGGTACTAAAACCTTTGTCCCAGAGTTTCATACTATTCAATTGTCAGTTGTCAATGTGCAATAAGCAATGGTTAATTGTAAACTGCTAATTGCTCATTGTGATTTGTTTATTGCAAAAATCCCGTTAGGATTTTGATGTAAAGGTCAATCCCCTCTACAATTTCGTTTACAAAGATAAATTCGTCGGCCGAATGGGAACGGGTGCTGTCCCCAGGCCCCAGTTTCACCGATTGGCAGCTCAGGGCCGCTTGGTCGGATAAGGTCGGGGAGCCATAAGTGCCCCTGCCCAATGCCAATCCACTTTTTACCAGATCATGTCCTGGATCAATGGAGGAGGAGTTCAAACGTAGGGAACGGGGTGTCATTTCACAAGGGGCTTCTTTCTGTAAAAGGTCTGCAATTTCTTGATTGGAATAGCAATCGTTCACCCGGACATCTACGACCATATCCACTTGGGCCGGCACCACATTGTGCTGTTTACCCGCATTGATTTGAGTCACGGTCAATTTTACTTCGCCCAATGCTTCGGAAACTTTATCAAAGGAACAGTCCTTGAACCATTGCAATACATCAATGGTGTTGTATATGGCATTGTTGTTATTGGGATGTGCGGCGTGTGATGGGGTTCCCTTGACCACCGCATCGAAGACCACCAATCCTTTTTCGGCAATGGCCAAATCCATCAAGGTGGGTTCTCCCACAACGGCAACATCAATGTTGGGAAGAATGGGTAATAGGGAACGAATGCTCTTTTCCCCGGCATCTTCCTCTTCGCCGGTTGCCGCCATGATGATATTGTGACTTAATCCTTCGGCTTCATAAAAATTAACAAAGGTAGCAAGAAGGGAAACCAAACATCCACCGGCATCATTACTGCCCAAACCGAACAGTTTTCCATCTTCGATATGAGGGTGGAAAGGGTCTTTGGTATAGGCATTGTTGGGCTTTACCGTATCGTGGTGTGAGTTCAGTAACAGAGTGGGTTTGGACTCGTCAAAATGTTTGTTGAAGGCATAGATATTGTTATACTGTCTGTGTACCTCAATGCCAAACCCTTCAAGGAATGCAGCAATGGCATCCCCCGTTTTGTCTTCCTCCCCAGAAAATGAAGGAATGGAAATCAACTGCTTTAACAGTTCAATGGCTTTTTGGGTCAATTGGTCTTGGGAAATTTTCATAGCGTTAGTGTGGTAAAATTTGAATTGCCTTCTTCGAGCATGCCCGAATCCCCTATGCAGACTTTGGATACTTGGTTGCGAAGGGCGTAAAAGCAATTGTGCATTTTGGGCAACATACCATCGGAGATGATACCATAGGCCAAAAGCTCATCATACGTTTTGGTGTCGATATGTTGAATGACGGAGTTTTCATCCTCTACGTCTTGTAAGACCCCTTTCTTTTCAAAGCAGTAGTACAGTGTGGTGTCAAATTGATCGGACATGGCAATGGCAATTTCTGCCGCGATGGTATCTGCATTGGTGTTGAGCAATTGGCCTTTGCCATCATGTGTCAACGCACAGAAAATAGGGGTGAAACCTGCCTGTAGCAGCTTAAAGATGCCATAGGAATTAACAATGTCCACATCGCCCACATAGCCAAAATCAACCTTTTTTATGGGTCTTTTATGCGCTCTAATGGCATCGGCATCGGCCCCACTCATTCCAATGGCATTGGTGCCAAAGGCCTGCAATTGGGCCACAATGTTTTTACTGACCAAACCTCCATACACCATAATGGCAATGTCCAGACTGGCGGCATCCGTGATTCGTCTACCGTTGATCATTTTGGTCTTGATGCCTAATTTACCCCCCATTTCCGTGGCCTTTTTACCACCTCCATGTACCATTATCTTGTTTCCCGGCATTTTGGAAAATAGTCCCAAAATGTGGTAAAACCCTTTCTCGTCCTCAATCAAATTGCTTCCTACTTTTACTATGGAAAGTGCTTGTTTCATACTATACATTTAAAATTCCTCCATCTATGGTTATTGCGGTACCAGTGATCCATGAACTATCTTCTGAAACCATAAAAAGTGCAAGTTTTGCTATATCTTCAGGAGTTCCCAGCCGTTTCAGCAAAGTGGCTTCCTTTGCCTTTTCCACGGCCGTCTCCGGGTTGTTGAAAGCTTTTGCGGAATCCCATAGCAGAGGCGTGTCCACCGGCCCTGGACAAATGGCATTTACCCTTACTTTTGGGGCATAGTCCACGGCCATTTGCTTCATCAATGCCAAGGCTGCGGCCTTTGAAGCACAATAGGCAGGGTGGTTGGGAAAACTCTTGAATGCTGCTATGGATGCGTTGATCAAAATATGGCCCTGCCCACTGTTTTGCAAATGGGGCAACGCATATTTGGATAGGTAAAAAATTGAACTCAAATTGGTGTTGATGGTTTTGTGCCATTCAGAAATGGGAAGTTCCTTGACATTTCCAAGGCCCAGGATACCGGCGTTCAGGGAAAGCATATCCAATTTCCCGAAGCGCTCCATTGCCGTTGACACCAATTGTTCGTTATAGGATGGGTCGGTAATGTCACCAGCCAAGAACACGGCTTCCGCCAGTTCTTTTTCCAAGGCTTGGCCACGTTCCTGATTACGACCGGACAGCACCAATTTGGCGCCCTCCATGGAGAAGGCTCGTGCTATGGCTTTTCCCATACCACTGGTGGCTCCGGTAACAATACAGACCTTATCCTTTAGTTTCATGATAGGTTTTCCAATAGTTTTTTGAATACAAGTTGTACAGCGAACACCCTGTTATGGGCCTGTTCCACGACCAAAGACTGATCGCTATCCAGCACGGCATCGTCCACAACCATATTTCTTCTTACGGGAAGGCAATGCATAAACTTGGCCTTTCCCAATTTCTGTTCTGTCATGGTCCAGTCAAGGTCCTTGCTCAAGACTTGACCATAATCCGAGTAACTGCTCCAGTTCTTTACATAGACAAAATCGGCATCTTCCAATGCCTTGTCCTGATCATATTCTATTTGACACCCTTTTGTAATATCCGGATTGAGTTCATATCCCTTTGGATGTGTGATCACAAAATCGGCATCTTGGAGTTTCATCATATCCACAAATGAATTGGCCACGGCATGTGGCAATGCTTTTGGATGCGGAGCCCACGACAAAACCACTTTGGGTTTTGGTTTTGCATTGTGCTCGGCCATGGTAATGGCGTCTGCCAAAGCCTGCAAAGGGTGTCCCACGGAACTTTCCATGTTTACCACCGGAATGGAAGCGTACTGGGCAAATCCATTGATGACCTCTTCGGCTTCATCCTTGGCTTTATCCACCAATCCGGCAAAGGCCCTAATGGCCACAATGTCACAATATTGGGAAACTACCCGAGCAGCTTCCTTGATATGTTCCGATGTGCCTTGATCCATCACGGTTCCATCTCCATACTCCAGGGCCCAGCTCTCATTGCCAAAATTCATGATCATCACTTCCATGCCCAATTGCATGGCCGCTTTCTGTGTGCTTAAACGCGTACGTAGACTGTTGTTGAAAAAAAGAAGACACACGGTCTTTTGCTTGCCCAAATCCTGAAATTGATAGGGGTCTTTCTTTAAAGTAATCGCTTCATCTACCCATACGGGGAGAGAATCTATATCGTTTATGGAAAGGTAGTGTTTCATTTCAATACAGTTTTGAGGGCTTCAAAAAATAGGTCGATGTGCTCTTTGGTAATGTTCAATGCCGGTAAAAACCGAAGTAACTTCTTGTTTTTGGCACTTCCCGTGAAAACATGTTGGTCATAGATCATTTTCTTGCGTAATTCAGCCACTTCGAAATCAAATTCCAGTCCAATCATCAATCCTCGCCCTTTTATGTTTTTTATTTGGGGGATTTTGGCGGCTTTTTCCTTAAAATAAGCACCTAAGTTAGCTGCGTTGGCAATCAAATCTTCATTGTCAACGACATCCAAGACCGCCAAACAGGCCGCACAGGCCAAGTGGTTTCCACCAAAGGTAGTGCCTAAAAGTCCATATGAAGGCTTAAACGTTTCATGGAGCAATACACCGCCCACGGGAAAGCCATTCCCCATGCCTTTGGCAATGGTTATGATATCGGGTTGGATATTGTGGTGTTGAAAGGCGAAGAACTTCCCACTTCGGCCATAGCCGGATTGTACTTCATCCGCAATGAGGACCACATGGTTTTCCTTACATTTTTGGGCAATAAACTGGTAGAATTCCGTGGAAGGTTCATCCAATCCGCCTACCCCTTGAATGGCTTCCAGAATCACGGCGCAATAGGCATCTGAAGTAATGGCTTGCTCAAAAGCATCAAAATCATTCAAGGGAAGAAAGGTCACTTCCTGTTGCTGGTTAATGGGGGCATTGATGCTAGGGTTGTCCGTAGCGGCCACCGCTGCCGAGGTCCTGCCGTGGAAACTGTTCTTGAACGAAATCACTTTGGCCTTCCCGGTATGGAAAGAGGCCATTTTTAGCGCATTTTCATTGGCTTCGGCTCCTGAATTGCACATGAACAGGTCATAATCCGTGCAATCGGACAATTTTCCCAATTTTTCTGCGAGTTCCTCTTGAAGTGGGTTTTGCACGGAATTGCTGTAAAACGCCATCTTATCAAGTTGGTCCTTGATCTTTGCCACATAATGTGGATGCGTGTGCCCAATGGAGATTACGGCATGACCCCCGTAAAAATCCAAATATTTTTGCCCCTTATCGTCCCATACCTCAATGCCTTTGGCAGATACAGGGGTAACATCATAAAGAGGATATACGTCAAATAATTTCATAATCTTTTTACTGGTCACCTCGAACGGATTCGAGAGATGGTTTTTTATGGTTGAAGGTCAATACTACGCTCGACCTCATATTGTTTTATCCTTTTTTAATTTGGCTTATCTTCTCATAAGAGCTCACGATTCCGCGAATCAGGGAAGAGCTCAATCCTTGGTGCTCCATTTCATTCAAGCCTTCAATAGTACACCCTTTGGGGGTGGTTACCCTATCAATTTCTTCTTCGGGGTGGCTTCCGGACTCGATCAAAAGGCTTGCGGCACCGTTGCAGGTGTGCATGGCCAACTCTTGTGCTTCCTTGGCATCAAACCCCAACTGAATGGCTCCTTGGGTAGTGGCGCGTATCAAGCGCATCCAAAAGGCAATACCGCTTGCGCAAATAACCGTAGCGGCCTGCATTTGTTCCTCGGGAATTTGCATGGTGTGTCCCATACGGTTAAAAATGGCCTTGGCCAAATCAACCCGTTTTTTACCCAACTCATTGCTACAGATACAGGTCATGGATTTGCCCACGGAAATGGCCGTATTGGGCATGCTACGGATGATGAATTTGTCCGCGCCAATGATCTCTTCAATTTTAGGAATGCTAAATCCTGTAATGGTACTGATCAACACATGTTTTTCCGAAAGTAGGTCCTTGATATCCTTTAAAATGGTAGCAAAATGCCCAGGCTGTACAGCAAAAATCAAGATATCGGAATTTTTTACCGCTTCTTGGTTATCCGAAGTCACCGTGACGTTTCCGTACTTTTCAAATTCTTGGATGGATTTGGTATTTCTCTTGGTGAGGTACATGGTGGTGGCCCCATTGCTGTGCAAAATGCCCTTGGCAATGGACAATCCCAAATTTCCTGTTCCTATGATGGCTATTTTCATTTTTTCTTAATTAAGGGTCTCGTATCTCGATTACGCTCGATATAACAGCTCGACCAAAATTACTTTTAAAATACTCCTGCTTTTAACAATAGACCTTCGGTTTCTGGGAAACCGAACATCAGGTTCATATTCTGCACTGCCTGACCGGACGCACCTTTCAACAAATTGTCGATGGCAGAAGTGATCAGGATCAAATCCTCATGCTGGTGCAGGTGGATATGACACTGATTGGTATTCACCACTTGCTTTAGGTGGATGGGTTCATCGGAGACATGCGTGAAAACCGCGCCTGCATAAAATGCTTTGAACAAGGCTTTGGCGTCTTCCAAACTTCCATCAAAGGCGGTATAGGCCGTAGCCAATATTCCCCTTGTGAAGTTTCCACGGTTTGGCAAGAACAATAGTTTGCCCACAGGATTACCATACGAGTCGAGGCTCTCCCCAATTTCTCCCAAATGTTGGTGTGAAAAGGGTTTGTACCAGGATACATTGTTGTTTCTCCAGCTAAAATGGGAGGTGGATGATAGCCCGACCCCTGCTCCGGTACTTCCTGTTACGGCATTGATGTGTACCTCGTTTTTCAACAGCCCTGCTTTGGCCAAGGGCAACAACCCCAATTGGATTGCAGTGGCAAAACATCCAGGATTGGCAATGGCGTCAGCGGAAGTTATGGCCTCCTTGTTTAGTTCGGGAAGTCCGTACACAAACTCTTTTCCATTAAAATGGGCATCGGCCTTTAGCCTAAAGTCGTTACTGAGGTCTATGATCTTGGTGTCTTCTGAAAAATTGTTCTCCTTTAAAAAAGAGGTTGAATTGCCATGTCCCAGGCACAAAAAAACCACATCCACATCTGGATTCACCTCGCCGGTAAAAGCCAAATCTGTCAACCCCAATAGATCTTGGTGAGCTGAAGTGATAGGTTTACCAGCCCTAGTGGTGCTGAACACAAAATCAATTTCGGCTTGGGGATGGTTCAATAGGATTCGGATAAGTTCCCCGCCAGTGTATCCGGACCCGCCTATGATGCCTGCTTTAATCATTGTTTTGGTTTACGTGGTTCGCAATTTTACCGGAATTGGATAAAATTTTAATGAATCCTTTGGCATCATCGGCCGTCCAGCCCTTGTTCATTTCCCCATAACTTCCAAAGGAAGCGTTCATAAGGTCATGGTCTGAAGCAATTCCGTTGAGTTCAAATCGGTATGGGTGAAGCGTGACAAAAACGTCGCCGGATACATGCTTTTGGGTATCTGCCAAGAATGCTTCGATGTTTCGCATCACTTCATCCAAATAGTTCCCTTCGTGCAACAGCATGCCATAAAAATTGCCCAGTTGCTCTTTTTGGTATTGTTGCCATTTGCTCAAGGTGTGTTTTTCCAAAAGATGGTGCGCTTTGATGATAATCAAAGGTGCGGCCGCCTCAAAACCAACCCGCCCCTTGATGCCGATGATGGTATCACCTACGTGGATATCCCTGCCAATGGCATATTTGGATGCGATGGCCGAAAGCTTTTCAATATTGGCCACGGGGGTATCTTTTTCCCCGTCCAAAGCAATAAGCTCTCCTTTGTTGAAGGTCAATTTTAGTTCTTTGGGTAGCTCTTTTTCCAATTGACTTGGGTAGGCGCTATCCGGGAGGGGCAAATGGGATGTCAAGGTTTCCTCGCCTCCTACGGAAGTTCCCCACAATCCTCGGTTGATGGAGTATTTTGCCTTTTGCCAAGAATAATCAATACCGTTTTGCTGTAGGTAGTTGATTTCCTCTTCCCTGGCCAATTTTTTATCCCTGATCGGGGTAATGATTTCAATTTCAGGGGCCAAAATTTGAAAGATCATATCAAATCGCACTTGGTCGTTTCCGGCACCGGTACTACCATGGGCAATGTACTGCGCCCCTATTTTTTTGGCATGGTTTACAATTTCGATGGCCTGTACAATCCGTTCCGCACTTACCGAAAGGGGATAGGTGTTGTTCTTAAGGACATTTCCGAAGATGAGGTATTTGACCACTTTTTCATAAAATGTGGCAATGGCGTTGATGGAGGTATAGGAACTTGCGCCAAGGGCCAGGGCCTTCTCCTCGATTTCCTTGATTTCTTCCTTGCTGAAGCCACCTGTGTTCACACTTACGGCGTGTACTTCAAAACCTTGGTCCTGTGAAAGATATTTTGCGCAATATGAGGTGTCCAATCCACCGCTATAGGCCAAAACTAATTTTTTCATGTTGTATTTCTTCTATTAATTGATGTTACGAAGACAGTGGAAAGTATACCATTCTCGACTGCGCTCGAACTGACATTTATTTTTGTTTCTTTTTTAGGAAGAGGGCTTCTTTGATTTTTTTCAATCTTTGAAAGGCCTTTTCATTCCATTTTTTGGTTTCCGGTTTTTTGGAATTTGGATCGTACAGCATGCCGGTGCACAGGCACATTTTTTGTTCTGTGCGGGTAAGGATATCAAAATTCTTGCAGGTCTGACAGCCTTTCCAAAATTCAGGGTCATCGGTCAGTTCAGAAAATGTAACGGGTTTATAACCCAGTTCATAATTCATTTTCATCACGGCCAACCCTGTGGTGATGCCAAATATTTTTGCTTCGGGGAATTTTTTTCGGGACAGGTCAAAAATGGCCTTTTTGATTTCCTTGGCCAATCCTTGGTTTCGGTAATCCGGATGTACGATCAATCCAGAGTTGGCCACAAAGTCCTTGTTGCCCCATACCTCTATATAACAGAACCCTGCGAACTTGTCTCCGTCCAGGGCAATTATCGCGTTCCCATTTTGTAAGCGCTTCATGATGTACTCTGGGGTACGTCTGGCAATACCGGTACCTCTGACCTTGGCAGATTCCGTAATGGTATCACTTATGATAGGAGCGTATTTAAAATGTGATTCGTTAGCAACTACAATTTCCATTGCAAGCGTTTATACTGATAAAAAAATTAGTGAAAGATGTTGGTTGTTTTTGCGGAAATGGACTCACCTATTTCCATAAATCATGCTGCACCCTTACGGGCGACGGCGGGGAGAAAATGGACGTACTGGAGCAGGGATGCTCAACGTGTTTGCTATGTATTGTTGTCCTTTCATTTCGGGGTTAAAAGTACGAATTAATTCCAATTGACCTAAAAACCGATTTAATTTTTAGGGAAATATAACTTTTTTGAACCTTTAGTTGTCATTTCATAAATAAAAATGCCCATCACCAGAATGTATTCAAAAGCCAATAACCAAAGATTCTCCTTGTAATCGGGGTTGGAATAAGCCTGATAGCTCAGTACAATGGCAAAAGACCACACCAGAGGAAAGCGGTATTCGGTGAGGATTGCAATGCCCAAAAGAAATACAATATACCAAGGATGCACCGTGCTGGACATAAAGTAATACAAGGAAAGCGCAAGTAGTATGGAGGTTATTAGGGTCTGTAGGTTTTGGTTTTTCCTAAGGAACGTGAGCAGAAGGATAACAATGGCCATTATTTTGATAACCACTGTACCGTATGATTTGATTAACTCCCAAGGTTTTGCCTCATAAAAATGCACCGCTATTTTTTTGATTCCGTTGTAGATTCCGGCATTGAATTCAAAATTGGAAAACCATAGTCCAACAGTATCGGAATAATTTTCTAGAAAAGATGGGGAGTAAAAGGGAAGGAGCAATACTATGCAACCCAACCCCACCAAAACATAGAAGGTTGCACTTTTTTTGAGCCCCAAGTATTTCAACAAAATGGGCAAGAAGAGTATGGGGACCAATTTCACCATTATGGAGATGGCGTACAGCGGAGCTGCCCACCACCATTTGTTGCAAGAAAACAGGTATAGGGCCCACAGAAAGAAGAAGAGCATGGTGCCTTCAAAGTGAAGGTTTCCAGTAAGCTCAATAATGACCAATGGATTCAGAAAATACCAGAAAGCCATGTGACCTGGCCTGTTGAGCTTTTGTAGTAGTTTCCTCCCAAAATAGAGGGCACCCAAATCGCCCAAAATACTGATCAAACGTAGGGCAATGATGGAGCCGAGCATGCTGCCACCGCCCAAAATGGATGCCAAGGCAAAGAAAAGTTGGTTTACCGGGGGATAGTTGCTATAATGTTTGGCGTGAATGCTTCCCATGCCAGCATAAAGTTCATCTGCATTTGCAATGCTGAAGTTGGATTGCTCCATAAGCTGGTCTGGTGTATGCAGATAGGGATTGATGCCATTTTTGATAAGCTCCCCATCCCAAATGAACCGATAGAAATCTTGGGAAAGATTGGGTTCGGCAATAAAGAAAATCAACCTAAAAAGAATTCCCGCCACCAAAAGGAACTTAAAGTTCCATTTTTCAAATTGGATGATTTTGTAGCAGAAAAAGAACAGCCCGCAGAAGAGGGTCAGCAGTTTTATATAGTCGGTACGGTGCAGGTCATAGGCGAAACTGGCATAGAACAACATACTCCCGATGACAAGGAGTATCGGGTATTTATGCAGACGCCAGTAAGATAGCATGGCTTATGCCTTGGAAGTCAATGATTTGAAGAATACAAAGCCAAAGCCTAGGAACAACATCAAATGGAATGGGAAAAGTCCATAATCATTCAATGGGATGGCGCTGTACATGCCAAATAGGAAATAGACCATCAAGGCAAATTCCAAAATCATGTTGGGCGATAGTTTCTTGGCCAAATATTTGTTGCCTTTCCACGTATCGGTAAGGTTGTTGATGTTGAACTTGGGCGTACGCACAAATTCACTGCGCTTGCCCAAATGCCCTTCCAAAACGGCAACCGTGTTGTGCAAAGAGAAGCCCAATGCTACCGAAAAGAAGGTGAAAAAGAGTTTGATGTAGTCCACAAAATTATCAAAGCTACTGCCCTGGATGCTCTTGTAGGTGAACCAATAGCAGACAAACAGGATAATGGTACTGACGATAAAGAAACTGGTCACCTCAAAGATCCAACCCAAATGCCCATACATGTTTTTGATGTACAGCATGGGAATGCTCAAAAGGGCAACGATGAACACGCAGAGGAACATGGAACTGTTCAACAGGTGCATGACCCCATGGAATTTGGTTTTAAAAGAAATATTTTTGGCAGTGATCACGCTCCAGACTGTTTTTCTGAAGTTTTCGGCTCCACCTTTGTTCCAACGGAACTGTTGCGAACGTGCAGCACTGATCACTACGGGAAGCTCGGCAGGGGTTTCAACATCCTCCAAATATTTGAACTTCCAGTTTTTCAATTGGGCACGGTAGCTAAGATCCAAATCCTCGGTCAAGGTGTCACCTTCCCAGTTGCCGGCATCCAAAATGCACTGTTTTCTCCAGATGCCCGCGGTACCGTTAAAATTGATGAAATGTCCTTTGGAGTTTCGTCCCACTTGTTCCAAGGTAAAGTGTGCATCCAAGGCAAAGGCCTGGATACGGGTAAGGGTGGAATAATCACGGTTGATATGCCCCCAACGGGTCTGTACCACACCGATTTCCTCATCCTTAAAATAGGGAACGGTTTTTTTGAGCCAGTCGCTTTCTGGAAGGAAGTCCGCATCAAAAATGGCAATGAACTCTCCTTTGGCTATGGCCAAACCTTCTTTCAAGGCACCGGCCTTAAAGCCTTTTCGGTTTTCCCTTCGGATGTGTTGGATGTCCAGTCCCGTTTTTTGGAGTTCCTCGATGCGTTTTGCGGTTTCAATGACCGAGTCATCGGTGGAATCGTCCAAGACTTGAATTTCCAGCTTGCTTTTGGGGTATTCTATTTTGGCAATGTTGTCCAACAAGCGCTCCATTACGTATTCTTCGTTGTAGATGGGTAGCTGTATGGTAACAAAGGGAATTTCCTTCGGATCTAGCAGGTTGAACTTTGGGGCCTCTTCGTTTCTTTTTTTGTAGCCGAGGTAATTGATCAAGAGATTCAATTGGGCCAAGCTGTAGAAGAAAATCAAAATCAAGGCGGTACTATAAATGGCAATGATGATAAGAGCGATAGTAAGTCCCATGTTATTTTATGCTGTATTTAAAGATCCAACCCAAGATTTTTATGCCTGCAAATATAGTACCTTTTACCGTTCCTGAAACTTTTGACACCCCTATTCGTTGTTTGTAACGTACTGGTACTTCGATATATGTCATTTTTTTTCTCAAAATTTTAAGCTGCATTTCCACGGTCCATCCATAAGTCGTGTCCTGCATCCCCAATTCTTTGAGTTTTTCGTATTTAATTGCCCTAAAAGGACCCAAATCCGTAAATCTGGACTTAAATAACAATCGCATTAAAAAAGTGGCCAACCCATTGCCAAAAACCTGTTGCGGGGTCATGGAACCTGGTTCCCGAAGCGCTTTTTTTCGCGCCCCTACCACAAAATCAATATCATTCTCCAAAATTGGGGCGACTACTTTATCCAACTCTTCCGGATAATCAGAGTAGTCTCCATCAATAAATACGATGATATCGGGTGCTTTGGATTGTTTGGATATGTAATCTATTCCTTTTAGGCATGCAGAGCCATATCCTTTGCGAGTTTCCGTGATTACGGTAGCCCCTGCTTTTTGGGCATTTTGAATGGTATTGTCGATAGATCCATTGTCCACCATAATGATTTCAGAAACATGTTTCGGCAATTCGGAAACCACCTTGCCTATGGAATCTCCTTCATTGATTGCGGGAATGATTACCTTGATGTTGGCCATAGGCTTTCTTGGAATTTATCTTGAAGTTGCCAAAACTACACTATTCCACCGATTTTTGACTTGATGGATATGACCCAATGGAAATTATTTTTGGTTCACCAAGTCCATGAGGTCAACGTCGTTCCCCAACAACACTTGGTTGCTGTCAATACGCCCTTTCTGTGGACCATTTTCCAATTTCAATACCCCTCTTGGGCAGACGGCGGAGCAGATACCACATCCCACACAGCTGGAACGTACTATGTTTTCCCCTTTCTGGGCATAGGCACGGACATCAATTCCCATTTCGCAATAGGTGGAGCAGTTTCCGCAGGATATGCATTGGCCTCCGTTGGTGGTAATCCGAAATCGGGAGAACAAGCGTTGTTGAAAACCAAGTATGGCGGCCATGGGACAGCCAAATCTACACCAGACCCGGTTTCCAAAAATGGGGTAAAACCCGGTTCCGATCACTCCGGAAAAAATACTGCCGATCAAAAAGGAATAGGATTTACGGAGGGTTTCGGATTTGAACAGGAACACATGTCCCTCCCCACTAAAAAAATGGAATCCGATCAAGGCCATAATAATGACAAAATAACCAATGGCCCCATATTGGGCATCTTTTTGAAGCTGCTCCCTTTTGAAGAGCATTACCCAACCAAAGACCAAGGTCAATAAGGTAGCTACACCTATTAAAAAGGTGCTTTTGGTAAGCCAATATTTGTTTGTGTCCGTTCCCAAATAGGAGTAGATGACTGCAGTGGTCATGAGGGTCACAAAAACCACTACGCTGTGTACCACCCATCGTTCAATTCGCCATGCCTTTACAGATTTGTCGCTGAGTTGTCGGAAGGAATCCCCGGCAGTTTCGGCCAATCCACCACATCCGCAGACCCAAGAACAGTACCAACGTTTCCCGTATTTGTAGGTGAGGATGGGCGTAATCACAAAGATGGAAAGAATGCCAAAAATCAACAGGGCAAATCCAATATCCCCAGAACTCAAAAATCCTTTGATGCGATACCCTTCAAAATTATAGTAATTGAGGGGCCATACATTTTTAAGGTCGTAGTAGGGCAAACTGCCGCCATTTAATAGTTTGTCACCGTTCAAACGGGCCATCAATTCCGGGATGATAAAGGCAAAGGCGGTTTGAAAGAACATCACGCTGAACGTTCGTAATCGTTCGTACCTATTATGACGGTATTTCCACAAAAATTTTACCCCAAAGGCCAAAATGGCTACGGTATAAAGGGTTCCATACACAAACCATTGGCTGGCCGGGTTCCCGCTCAAGGCTTTGCTGAGTGGGTCAAATAGGGCAATGACCCCTTTGTTACCTCCCTTGCTGGCCAAACCTAAATATTCGGGATAAAAATAAAGTATGATATAAAATCCAGTGAGGGCAATTCCCGCTATCCAGCCCCAAAGCCCTTTACTGGAAATGGATTTGAACCAAACCCCATCATTCTTAATACCAGGAAGTTTTTGGGAATAGGCTTCCCATGAAAACCAGAGAATACCCGAGAACAGCGTGGATAACGAAATGGTCAACCAGAGTGTCTTGTTGGGGAAGGAGACATTAAAGGAGGCCAATAGCATCACGGCCAAACCGAACATCCCCACTACGGTGGCCAATTTTTGGTTCCGGGTAATAGTTTTAGGCGGTTGGCCGGTAAGGGCCATGCTTCTGTCGTACGTGCTCATACTATGGGCTTAGGCAATTTGGAATATGCGTTTTAAACTTTTCTTTTTGGGTTTGATGGAGGTTCCGAAATCAACATTGTACTTGGAAATAATGCCAGCTTCATATTTTTTATAGAATTCCGGGTCAAAATTGGCATCGGCCAAGTGTTCCAGAACAAAATCCACGGTACGCTCTTCATTGAGCCAACGGTCAAATAGCTCATGCCGCATTCGGATACCAAAGGTATTGATGCCCAAAAATTGCTTGGAATCTTGGTGAAAGGCAACCGTTATACAGATTTTTTCCTCTGGATGTCGCCAGTGGAAATGCATTTCATGGGCTTCCTTTCTCCGCTCGGAAAATACCCAACCATAAGTTTGGTACTCAATGTCCAAAAACTTGGCGGAGTTGAACCAGTGACCGGGATTATAGGCCATCCGGTTCCCGCATATGGTCTGGGCCAAGGTTTCGCCCATCATACGACCGGTGTACCAAACCGCTTCAATGGGTCTGCGGTTGCCAATGGCCTCATGTTGCTCGGCACAATCGCCAATGGCATAAATATCTTTGACGTTGGTTTCGAGGAAACGGTTCACTTTCACACCGCGTCCCAGTTCAATGCCGGAGTCTTTTAGGAAATCAATATTGGGCGTGACCCCCGCGGTAAGGCCCACCAAATTGCATGGGATTTCTTCATTGGTGTCGGCAATGATCACGGACTTTACCCGTCCATTTTCATCCGAGACAATTTCTTTGAGGTTGGTGCCCAATCGTAAATCAATATGGTGCTCCAAGATATGTTCGTTGATCATTTGGGATTCTCCGGAAGGCAGCACCCCGTTCCAAAAACTGGTCTCGCGTACCAAAAAGGTAACGGGAATATCCCTACTTTGGAGCATTTCTGCCAATTCAATACCGATCAATCCCCCGCCCACGATCACAGCCCTTTTACAAGCTTCCTTGTTGGGCGCATTCACTTCCAAAAGATCTAAGTCTTGCTTGGAATACAGGCCCTGGACTCCGTGAAGGTCCTGTCCGGGCCAACCAAATTTATTGGGTTTAGAGCCTGTGGCAATGATGAGCTTATCGTAATGTAGGGAGTTTACATTGTCTATGGTGAGTTTCTTTTCTTTTGGATTGACATGGGTAACGTAGCCCCGTACCAATTCTATGCGGTTTTTTTCCCAAAACCAATCTTCATAGGGTTGAATGTGCTCGAACTTCATATGGCCCATATACACATACATGAGGGCAGTTCTGGAAAAGAAATGGTCGGTTTCCGCAGAAATGATGATGATGCGCTTATTGGACAGTTTGCGGATATGCCGCGCTGCCGTGACGCCGGCTATCCCATTCCCAATAATGACAATGTTCTCCATAGGATTAGATTGATTGTGGCTATTGTGTCGTTTTTAAAGATAGGAACTTAACCCTTTGGGTTAATTTAGAAAGGTTTTAATTAACAGGAACCTAACCAATAATGGATTATTTTAGGGAAGTACATTTCAAAATTATGGTGCGATTTACATTTTTATGGTGCCTTATCCTTTTTTCCTGTAGTGGGCAAAAGCAGGAGAAAATCAATGGGATTAGTTTTGTGGGATCTCGCGAAGAAGTATTGCAGGACCATGTGAACCCTGTTCTGGATATCCATGCCAATTATGCAGCGGTAATGCCCTTTGGTTTTATAAGGGATGTGCAATCTCCCGAGTTGGTTTTTGATACGGAGCGCCAATGGTATGGAGAGACCAAGCGCGGGGCCAAGCAATACATAGATATGTTGCACCATAATGGGATCAAGGTAATGTTGAAGCCCCAAATATGGATTTGGCGTGGAGAGTTTACAGGGAATATGGTCATGCAGTCCGAGGAGGACTGGCAGGCTTTGGAGAATGCGTATGCCAAATTCATTCTGGCGTATGCCCAACTGGCCCAGGAAGCACAATGTGATATGTATTGTATTGGTACCGAACTGGAGGAGTTTGTAAAGAACCGGCCCGAGTTTTGGCAAGATTTGATTCTAAAAGTGAAAAAGATCTATAAGGGCAAACTAACCTATGCGGCCAATTGGGACGAATATACGCGTACCCCGTTTTGGGACCAGTTGGATTTTATTGGAGTGGATGCGTATTTTCCATTGTCTGAGGATCGGGAGCCTTCCCAGGAGCAATTGCGAAAGGGTTGGCAGCCTTGGAAAGAACAATTGAAGGCGCTGTCCGAAGAGTTTCAAAAACCCATCCTTTTTACGGAGTTTGGATACAGGAGTATGGATTATACCGGGAAGAAACCCTGGTTGGTGGACCGGAACCAAATGGAGGTGAATCTGGAAGCCCAAGCAGCGGCCACCCAAATGATTTTTGATGAGTTTTGGGATGAGGATTGGTTTGCCGGGGGCTTTGTCTGGAAATGGTTTATACATCATGAGAGGGCAGGGGGGCATGCCGACAACAGATTTACACCCCAGAACAAACCTGCAGAATCGGTGATACGAAAACACTACGCCCGGATTAAGAAATTGAGGCCCCAAGGTTAAGGAAAGGAATTGTTAAGAATTTTCCCATAATCAGGCACGAGCATAGCTATTTTTTTGCCATATTTGTAGAGCACCCTCCCCAAAAAAAATATAATAATGAGATTACTGCAAACCCTTTTTTTAGGGGTCTGTGCTTGCTCTGTTATTTTGGCGCAAGAGGACCATTATACGGTAGTTGCCGAACAGGGTGACGGGATTTTCTCGCTTTTGAGAAAGCAGGGGTTGGACCCCGCGAAGCACTATGGCGAGTTCCTTGAATTGAATTCTGAAAAAATAAAAAATGGAACCCAGTTGCAGGTAGGGGTTGGTTATGAAGTGCCAAGGGCCAAGGATTCCTTTAAGAACACAGGGGTTACGGTACAGACCCAAGATGGCGTGGAGGCCCCAATTTTTGATACTGAGTTGGGTCAGATGTCCCTGAAGAGCGAGACCTTGAAAAATGCAGTGTATTACCTGATTGTCGAAAATGCGGAGCATACGGATACCTACGCTAAGGAAGTTACGGAAAATTTGGCGGCTGATTTGATGGTTCACGGTGCCCAAGTCTATGTTTTGGGACAAGAAACCACTGACGCCATTGGTTCAGACAAACCTCTGACCCAAATGGAGAAGATGGGGAATTACATTGCGGCCATAAACAAAAGATACATTCAGAATAGTGGAAAGTACCAAAGAGTGTTGGTGATACGGGCAACGGGCGTCAACGCAGGGAACAACATGGATGTGGCGGTATACCATTACAACAAAAGTGAGTTGGGGCAACGTTTTGCCAATAACATCCAAAATGTTTTTAAGGAGAACAGTGTGTCCAATCATACCTACAAGGATGTGGATATGATCTTTGATGATAAGAGCAGTCTTTATTTGGCACGAAACATTCTTCCTGCCATTAGCCTTATCACTTTGGAGAACACGACGAAAAAATCAAACGAAAAAATTGCGGTGCAGTTGGACCGAAAACGGTTTGCCAACCTTCTTACCAATGGCATTATGAACGATTATGCCGACTTGGAGATTGAGGAATGAACCTTGGTCGTGATGTGTTCGGTATAGTAGCGATATAATTCTTCGGGCCCTGCCCCAGTGAAATGCTTTAGATGGATCATGGCAAAATGAAACTGCAGCCGCAGCCATCCCACTTCATTGTATTTTCTTGCAGAGGTAACTACGTCATGGGGCAATACCTGGAAACGGGTATGGCGGTACAACCTTTGGATAAGCTCGGTATCCTCATAAATTGTATAGGTTTCATTGAATCCACCCATCTTTTCAAAAAGACTCGATTTTATAAAAAGGGATTGATCTCCGCCCCTGCACAGGATATGGTTGATGCGGGAAAACCAGGCACAGCATTGTAAAAATGGATTTTGGGTGTCAAATTTCATCCGAAAACACCCAGTTTTATGGCCGTTTTTAGTCGCGTTCAAGATCAATTGGTCGAAGTCCTTGGGAGGAAAGGTATCCGCATGCAAAAAATAGAGCACATCACTTTGCGCATGTTGGGCCCCAAGGTTCATCTGTTTGGCCCGCCCTTTTTCCGAATGGACTACCCTTGCACCATGTTTTTTTGCAATGTCCACGGTGTGGTCCGAGCTGCCTCCATCCACGCAGATAATTTCACGAACAAGATCGGGTGAGGATGACTGCCGGATATATTGGAGCAATGTTCCAAGATGGCACTCTTCATTGAACACAGGGATAATGATGCTTATGGATAGGGATTCAGCGGGCATCGTTCAAGCTCCAGTCATATTCCAAGTAGTCTATTTTGACGTCTTCGGGAAGTGAACGATTTACATAAGGGTTGATGTACTCCCGAAGCGACCCATTTTCCGAGAAATCGCCTTTGTACCACTTAAAAATTTTGGATAAGTAAGCGGTGTTGCCTTCAAAGCGGTTCCGTTTGGGGTCATTGATAAAATCCAAAGCCACTTGGTGCAGTTGGGCTTCCATGTTCTCGGCGGTAAAGGCGGAATTGAGCAATTTTGGACAAGAGTAAGATGCACAATTGATGGCAAAATGAATACGGGGTTCGTTCATTTTCCGAAGGATCTTGTGCTCAATGTCATTTAAGGATAGAACATCGCTTCCCACCTTGATCCATTCCTTGTCCCAACGGTTGGGAATGTCCTTGATGCTTTCCACTGGGTAATGGTCCACGATCAGTTTAACCGTACCCGCATTGTACAGATTGATGTAATAGGCCAATTTTTGGTTCTTGGACCAGGATGTGGCGGGTGGATTTGTGGAAAGGTCCTCCAAATACGCATCCAATCGGGACACCTCTTTTTTCAGTCCACTGTAATCCACATTCCCATCTTGATCCACATACTGTTGTACCAAAGTATTCCAAAGGGTGTGTGATGGCAGGATTGAGGTTTCTTGATGCTCAATTTTTACGTTCTTTCCGCCGCAACAGATCAGAATCAACCCGAAAACGATGTGCAAAACACTGTTCATGGCCCACAATCATCTTAACAGCACCCGCCACCGTTATAGTGCCAGGTACTTTCACTGATATGAATTTCATCTGATGCGCTGCCAAGGGCTGCCGCGGTTTTATCACATACCGCCAAGGGTTGGTTCTGGAGGAGCACATGCCCTTTGCCATCGTCAAAATATTCTTGGTCCCCATAATAAATGGCCGTTTTTCCGGTGAACATGCAGGGTCCATCTTCTGGCATGGGATCTTTTATGGCCGCTATTTCAATGGATTCAATATGGATGAGCTCATCAGTGGGGTAGTGGTTGGGCGAGAGTACCCTGTAAGATCTTCGTCCTCTAATTTCAATGGTACCAAAACCGGCATCGGTCAACACTTTTACATAATCCTTCAAAGGGATGCTGCCACTGAGGCATTGCGCACGAAGCCTGTCATCATTTCGTAATTCATCGTTCATGGGCTGTTCGCAGATAGGATCGCTCATGACCAAACGACCATGGGGCTTGAGCACCCGGTACATTTCGGCCACGGCCTTTTTCAGGTCCTCCATTTTAAAGATGTTGAACAGACAGTTTTGCGCTGCAACGTCAATACTTTCATCGGCAACGTGCAAGTTTAATGCATCTCCTTTTACGAGATCCACAAACTCACTTTTGAACCAATCATTTTCCGATTCGGCCACCTTGAAGTTCTTTCGGGAGGCTTCCAGCATTTCGTCCACGGAATCCACTCCAATGACGCCGCCTTTTTGTCTGGAAAAATAGGAGAACTGCAGCAGTTCCATTCCACCCCCTACGCCTACGTAGAGAATCTTGGGGTTGTTCACCAAATCTTGTGCGGAAACGGTACTTCCGCATCCGTAGTTCATCTCCTGCATGATTTTGGGAATGGACAGTCCGGGGAACTGCCAAATGGGGTTGGTGGTACAACAAAGTCCAACATCCGGGGTCAGTGCAGCCTCTTTGTAGAGGTCTTGGGTGGCATCTAAGTAACTCATATTTCCAGTATCAATTCTTTAAACAGTTGTATCATTTTGGGTTCGGTCTTGTTGGCAATGGCTATTATTTCCTGAATATCAACAGGTTGAAGATTGTCAGGGTCGCATTCATCGGTCAGGACGGATACCGCTACAATGGGTAGTCGTAAATGATTGGCAACAATTACTTCGGGTACGGTGCTCATTCCAACGGCATCGGCTCCCAGTATCTTCAACATGCGGTATTCGGCCTTGGTTTCCAATTGTGGACCTACCACGGAGGCATAGACCCCTTTCTGAAGTGATATCCCATTTTTTTGGGCGATGTGCTCAATTTTTTTGCGCATATCCACATCATACGGTTCGCTCATATCCACAAAGCGTTCCCCAAAACCTGAAACCCCTTTAAAGGCCAGGGGAGACCCTCCTTGTAGGTTGATATGGTCCTCAATGAGCATCATATCCCCTTTTTTGAAGTTGAGGTTGATGGCCCCTGCCGCGTTGGACACGAACAGTTTTTTTATACCCAGTTGATGCATGACGCGGATCGGATAGGTGACATCCACAAAATCATACCCTTCATAGAGGTGGAACCGTCCCTGCATGACCACCACTTTTTTTCCGGAGATGGTCCCGTAGATCAGTTTCCCTGAATGGAACTCCACGGTAGCCAATGGAAAATGGGGAATGTGGTTGTAATGGGCCTCAACAGGGTCTTCAATGTTGTCTACCAATTGTCCAAGGCCGGTGCCCAGGACAATGCCAATTTCCGGGGCTTCAAAGCCCCGTTTGTTGAGGTAATCGACGGATTCGTCAAGTTGTGTTTGGGTCATTCTTTCATATGTTTTAAAAAAGGCTGAAACGCCTCTATATCCTTAATGTCTTCGTAGTGATCTACATCATTCTTTTCCGGGAGCATAAAAACCGATTCGGATCTTAAATCTTGCAGGGTGTTGGTCAGCACTGTGTCCGTTCCCCATGTTTTGTCCTGGAAGACTTCCTTTTTCAAGGCCGTCATCCCCAGAAGATAGTACCCACCGTCCTCTGCAGGCCCCAAGACCACATCATGGTCGTCCAATCTGGAAAAAGCCTCTTCCATATCGGTTTGGGATAGTTGGTACATATCACTCCCAATAATAATGATTTTTTCAAAGCCTGCCTTGAACCCTTCTTCAAAAGCATTCAACATACGCATTCCCAGATCAGGGCCCTGTTGTACCTTTTTTGTGTACGTGGAGTTGTCCCAAATATCGTTTTCCCAAATCTCCTCCGAGTAGAAAACCCATTTTTCAACAGCCAGGTTTTTGGTGAACGAAACGGTATGTTGGAGCAGAAATTCATAGATGTCCAGTGCGGCCGTATCCCCCACCTTGGCCGCCAAACGGGTCTTGCACTTGCCCAGTTCCGGGTTTCGGGTAAAAATCAATAGGAGGCTATTGCCCATTGGTCTTGGTTTTGGAGGTGTATACTTTGTCGGCATTGGTCAAAAAGCGTCCCCAATACTTACTAAAAGCATGTACTTTTTCGGTCTGCTGTTGATTTTGGTCATATACGGGATGGCCTTGGTTTTTCCATTCAAAAATGCCCCCGTATAAGTTTTTCACGTTGGTGTATCCGGCCTTTTCCAGTTGCTCCCCAATCTCTTCGGACCGAACGCCCAAGGAACAGTAGACCACTAGGGGCGTTTCTTTGTCAGGCACCATTTTTTGGACGGTTTCCACATCGAAATCCGAATAACCCACCCATAGGGCATGGTCCAAATGGCTTACCTCAAACTCTTCCCGTTCCCGGGTATCCAGTAGCAAGGGAGCGTTCAAGGTGTCCAGTGAGGCCACCGTTATGTATTCAACCGTATGATCGTTGTACTTTTCAAGCACATCGGGAATGGACTGTGCACAGGAAACCACGCCGAGGACCAAAAAAAGGAGAAGATGTAGGTGTCGCTTCATGGATTTTGGATGTAATCAAAGATACTCCTTTCTAATGTTGATTCATAGCGAAGCGATAAACGTCAAGAAGGTAATGGACCTCGATGCAATAAAAAAGGGCGTCCTAAAAAAAGACACCCTTTGGAGAGACTACGGTATTACTAATTGGGAATTTTCGTGAATGGTGTTTAGTATAGCTTAGCTGATATAATTGTACAGACTGCTGATAAAGGAAACTACGGAAATGGCAATGACAGCATACCAGAAAAGGTAACCCAGTTTTACTTCTACAGTGTTCATTTTGCAATAGTGTTTGTGTTCGGTTGTGATGTTCTGCCACCGAAATTACTAAAAGCATGGTCCTGTCAATCCACAATTTTATTTATGGCAGTAAATGGGATATAATTGGTACAAATTGTTTTGTAAATGGAAAAAACCACATTTTTTAAATGTGTGCCCGTAGAAGGGAATGGATCCTATTTTATTTTTATGTCACTAAAAATCAAATAGTTGGTGTGGTTTTGTGGCGGGGAAGGCCCCATATAAAAAAGGAATGGGGCCATAAGCATACGTGCTCACGGCCCCATTCCTTCCTTTGCGGAAACCTTGCTCTACACTAGAGGGGTCCCTTTAAGGCGTTTTTCAATCTTCTGCTTTTTCAGGGTCAAATTTTTCATGACATCCATCAATTTGGAATCCTTTGTTTTCTTATAGATCTCATTAATGGAAAGTATCAGTTGTTTGGCTTCCCTTGAAGCTTCAACCCTATCGCTGGTAGACATGTGGCTCAGAGGTCTGTTTTCAAACTCTTGGGCCTTTGTAAGTAACTCTTGAGTCATTTTTGTTTAAAATTAATCTGAATTGGCTAAATATAAGGGTTTGTTTTATAGTTTATGCTTATAATGCCATTCGATTTTTGTATTTATGAAAACCTTAAGAGAAAAAAGTCGTTTTAACTTTTTTTTCTAAGTTTCAAAAACGTTGACGGGTGAAAAACAGCCCTTTAAAGTCACTTGGCCCGAGTTTGGGTAGGCGCCAAGCGCTCCTGCTCCCTACGGATTTTGGAACTCCACCCCTTCTATTTTCACCACCACCGGGTTGGGCCACGTCTGGTCGTTGTACAGGCGTTGCGATCGCATCACGCTTATGGTAAGGCCCCCTTCCGTGGACAAGATCTTGGGTGATGGGTCCGTGTTCGGGGCGTACTCCAACACTTTTCCATTTTGTCCCAAAACGCTGATCTTGGTATTGGGCCCCGCTTTTACGGAATTTAGGGTAAACGCCTTCCGTTTCCCAAAGGGCATGGCCTCTTTGGTGATAAAGGCATAAACGGTATTCTGGTTCTTCTTTTTGGTGAACCAGATGTTCCCTTCGCGGATCACGCCCCAAGATTCCACCTCATGGATGGACTCCCCGTTCACAAACTGCCAAAGGGCCACTTCGCGAAGGCGTTCTTCCTGTTCAATGGGCAATGAGCCATCCGGTTTTGGGCCCACGTTCAGCAACCAGTTGCCGCCTTTTGCCCTGATCTCAATAAGTTGCTCAATAATATCCTTGCCGCTTTTATAGGTCTCGTTGGTGGGTTTGTACTGCCATTGGGTACCCATGGTGTAGCAAGCCTCCCAAGGGGCGGGCATGGGTTCGTTGGGGGTGTTCTGTTCCGGGGTGTGCATTACGCCGCGGGTCACCACAATGTCCGGGTCCATGGACCAGGCCACCTTGGCCAGTTCGGTCTCGGCATATTGCTCCATGCCGTCCAGAAAGATCAGGTCTACCTTACCGTAGTTCTTCAACAGTTCGCGCAACTGTTTTTTGGCAAAAGCGTTGAGTTGTGGGTTGCCGGAAGCCTTGGCCTTGGGGTCTACCCTACTGATGGTAACCCCCTGCTCATATAAAAAATGAAAATCGTCCGGGGAAAAATATACGCCAATGGCAATGCCTTCTTTTCGGAACGCATCGAACACCTCGCGGGTGGCATCCCGCCCAAAGGGCGTGTTCATGATGTTGTAGTCCGTGGTCTTGGTATCGTACATACAGAAGCCGTTATGGTGCTTGGTGGTGAACATCACGTACCGCATCCCGGCCAGTTTGGCCAGTTTGGCCCAATTTTCGGGGTCAAATGCCTTGGGGTTGAAGGTCTTTGGTAGCTCCTCAAAATAGCGTTTGGTGTAATCTTCCGATGCCCCAACGAGGGAGTGGCTGATCACGGAGCCCAGTTCCACATCCACACTCCAATGGATGAACATGCCAAAACCTTGCTCGGAAAACCAAGCTTCCCTTTCCGGTTTGTTCAGGTTAAGGACTTCTTCTTGGGCGTGTAGGGAAACAGGCAGCATCAACAATATACAGCCTAAGATCTGGATAAAACGGGTTGTAACGTATTTCATTTGGGTATTAAGGTTTGGTATGGGCCGCTAAGATACGCACTTGAAAGGAAACGAAAGAAACCAATACCCAATGTTGGCTCCACAGCTTACCCGCAACATGGGGCACAGCAGTGGTTGCGCACCAGTATGCCTTGGTACACGTGGGTTACCTGTAGCCGTAGAAAGGGGTCCGGGGGATCTATGAAAAAGGAGAGCTGCAGTTTATCATGGTCCACATACCAACTGCCTTGGTGCAGGGGGCGGGGCAGCTGCAGCATGTGGCCCTCATGGGGCCCTTGGGCACGGGGCATGGCAAATTGAAAGGAGAAGGGGAACACCATATAGTCCAGCACCGTTATTTGGGCCACGCCCTCTTGTGGGGTTTTCTGGAGGATCAGATGGCCCTGCGGTCTATGCACCTGTTGCAGCAATTGCCTGTTTTGGTGGTTTTGGATCTCCAAGCTGGCAAAGCTAAGGTGCAAGGGGGCAGGGGAGTTTTGGTGGAGAAAGCGGTCAAAGGCGGATAAAATGGAAGGTGTTGGCATAGTAGATTATTTAAAGAATGGGATTCTTCAAAAATACATAAAATGACGTTTACGTCATTAATTTCGCCGCCTAAAATTTTGACATTGCTGTCGTATGGAGCAAAATGACGACCAAAATGTTGATTTTTTGAAAGATCTAGCCAAACGAATCAAGGCATTGAGGGAAGCTCGAAATCTTACCCAAGAAGACGCCTACAATGATACAGGAATCCATTTTGGACGAGTAGAAACTGGAAAATGGGACCCAAAGTTTAGCACCATCAAAAGAATTTCCACTTACTTTAATGTAAGCATTACTGAATTTTTTGCTGAAGGTTTTGATGGATAGGATGCCAGCCCTTTACTGAAGTAAAAAACAACACTTATTATCAGTTTTATTCCTATTTTGGGTGTATATAGATGTATTTTACATCCATATAAACAAGTTGGCTGTAATTTGAGAAAATGTTCTTTAGAAAAAAAATACCAAAAGCTAGAAAAACTGAATTCTATAATATGGAAAAAAGAATTATGGAGTTCATTATTAATGAGCTAAACGAAACTGAAAAAGAAAAGCTTCGAGGACAACTTAAATTTTTGACTCATAAAAAGAGAATAAAATATCCCAAAAGTTTTGTATCTGAATTCTATCCAGAAAAACATGTAGAAATACCTCAAGAAAACTTATTCTCTCGGACTGAAGAATTCAAATTAGCCTCGTTAAAAGTTAAAAGCGACAAAACTGACTATAACTGCCAATCTTTTATGGTTTTAGGAAGTCTATTTGATATTTCTATTAAACCAATACCTACTGATTCTGACCTAAATAGTTCGGAATTGATTTTAGAGGACATTAAGATTGAGCAGGAGTTAAATAAAAATATGAATTAAAAACTACAGCCAACACTGGCTATAATTCATTGCCCTGCTCCTGCAAGATGTTACTTCGCCTAAAAACAACGCCAATGAACGGTTTTATTCCTGTTTTGGGGGTGTAGGGATGTGTTTTGCGTTTCTATGGACAAGTTGTGGTGCATTAAACGAAGATTTGTTTTGTACGGTTATTTGACGTACATTTGCTTAAAACAAGGTTGTCATGGAAGCACAAATCAGTAAAGACGAAAGAATAGAGTTAAGAGTCTCCTCGACCGACAAAAAAATTTTCAAAAGAGCCCAAAAACTAAGTGGTGATAAATCATTTAGCAGCTTTGTAGTTCGAATTGTTAAAAAAGAAGCAGAAGCAATTGTTTCTAAAAATGACCGAATAATTGCTACGGAAAAAGACCGTCAAGTTTTTTTTGACGCTGTTTTTGGTAATGTAAAACCAAATCAAAATTTAGTAGCGGCTGCTAAAAGATACAAAGCAAAGAAATCTTAACATTGGAAATTTCAATACTCGATAAAACACACAATCGAAAAAATTTTGAATGTGAAGAAAAGTCACTTACGGACTATATTCAGAAGCAGGTAAGTCAAGACGTAAAAAAGAGACTTGCAATTTGTTTTGTAGCCTTTGACAATGAAAATAACGTTAGAGGATATTACACTCTAACTAGTGAAAGCCTCGGAAGGGAATTAATCCCTGAAAAATACCTCAAAAAAGTTCCAAAGAACTATAATGCCCCAGTAATTCTACTTGGACGATTGGCTAGAGACCAAAAAGAAAAAGGAACTGGTTTAGGAGAGCACCTGTTACTAGATGCCCTATTTAGAGCTTTTACCTTATCTGAAGAAAGTATAGGTGCAATGGCTGTGGTTGTAGACCCAATTAATGATTACGCTGTAAAGTTCTATGAAAAATACGGATTTGAGAGGCTTCCAGATAGTGAAAAAATGTTTCTTCCAATGAATACTATAAAGCACATTGTATAAAACAAAAAAGCACCACAACAACACCTATACGCAATGCCCTTCGGGACACTGCGCATAGCCAAACCGTTGTGGCACATTGTCGCAAATCATCCAAAAAAAATCCCTAACTTCATAATCAACTGTTAACCAATTAAATATAGTATTATGAAAACAAAATTGGCGTTTCTGTTGATTATGATTTTTGGAACCATAATTACTGGTTGCAAACAAAAAGAAGAAGCAAAGATCGAAGTTGAGGAAGTAAAAATTGACCTATTGAATGACGAATTCCCAGAAGCTAAAGCGGAAGTTATGGCTTTGATGGAGGAATTAAAACAGACTATAAAGGATGGAAATGTTGACAAATTGATTGCTGGACATGGTTACGGACCAAAATTCACTGAATTCAAAGATGGGGAGCGTAGAAATGGTGATAAAGAAAACGAAGAGTATGAGCGTGGAATTTTTAGTAATGTGACCGAAGTGGTAAAATTTGATTATGATGATATGAAAATAGCAGTATTTGGTGATGTGGCCAATGTAACCCTTCATACCGATTTTCATTTCAAGTTTGGAGAAACTGATGCGATTGTAAAGGACCAAATGACATTACTTTTAGTTAAGACGGCAGATGGATGGAAGTGTGTTCATGAACATCACTCACCATTGAACAAAACGGAGGAATAAAAACGTGCTACAACACTGGCTATAATTCGTTGCCCCGCCCCAGCAATATGGCATCTTGAAATAAACGATAAGTTGAGAATGCCTTTGTTAAGTGGTTAGTGAAGGGAGCCATAGCTTGTAGGGCTATGATTATTGTAGATACTCTTTCAGGAGATCACATTTTGAAGATTTTTTTAAACGGGTCAGTGCCCTTATTTTAATTTGTCTCACCCTTTCCGTTGTGAGGTCCAGGTCATAGGCAATCTGATGCACTGAAAGGGCTTCTTCCGTTCCAATTCCAAATAGCATCCTAATGATATAAGCCTCACGGAGTGTGAGAATTTCCAATAATTCACTTATTTCTTCCTTTAAAGAATCCTCAATTAGATTTGACTCGGGATTGTTCTGGTCACTCGACGTCAATCTGTCATAAAGAGTTGCGCTTCCTTCTTCTGGTCTAAGGGTCTGATCCATAGATAGTGGCCAAGACGAATGTTTCATACAGACTTTGATTTCGGACAAGGTAATATCGGTCATCTCGGAAACTTCTTCGGCGAAGGGAGGTCTTTGGTGAACCTGTTCAAAATAAGCCGTGACCGTTTTTATTTTATTGATCACATTTATTTTGTTAAGGGGCAACCGTACCATTCTTGAGTTTTCCGACAAAGCCTGTAATATCCCTTGACGAATCCACCATACGGCATAAGAAATAAATTTGAATCCCCTGGTCTCATCAAATTTCATTGCCGCCCTTACCAATCCAACGTTGCCTTCATTGATGAGATCATGTAGGCTCATTCCCCTTTGTTGATATTGTTTTGCCACGGATATGACAAACCGAAGGTTGGCCGTCACCAATTTTTCCAATGCCTGGGAATCCCCATTCCTGATACGGATTGCCAAACCTACTTCCTCATCCTCAGTGATCATGGGAATACGGCTCACATCTTTTAAATATCGGGATAGAGCCGGGCTTTCCCGGTCTGTCAACTGCTTGGATATGGTAAGTGGTCTCATATGTGTTTATCTTTGACTTAGGACAGGGCCCTCACGTAAACAAGATTTCCATTGCCTTTTGGGTTGTTCCTTTGGCCTATCTCTATTTTATCTATGGATTTGACCAATGGCATCAATTTTCTGAAACCATAGTTCCTTGCATCGAAATTGGGCTGCTTTTTCTGTAAAAGAGCGCCCACTTCCCCCAGAAATGCCCATCCGTCCTCGTCCTCGACATCGGCAATGGTGGCAAGGATCAGGTTTATGACCTTTGGGGTAACTCTATCGATTTTGGTTTTGGTTTCTTTTGATGAAGAAGGTGATTCTCCGGTATCGGTCTTCTGCAATATCTCCAGATATATGAACTTATCGCAGGCAACAATGAATGGATTGGGGGTCTTTCTTTCCCCAATTCCAAAGACGGTCATTCCCGCTTCCCTCAATCGTATTGCCAATCTTGTAAAGTCGCTATCACTTGAAACCAATGAAAACCCATCTACCTTTCCTGAATAAAGAATATCCATGGCATCTATGATCATTGCACTGTCCGTTGCATTTTTACCTGTGGTATAACCATACTGTTGTACGGGGGTAATGGCGTATTTAAGCAGTACATCTTTCCATTTTGCCAAACTTGGCTTTGTCCAATCGCCGTATATTCTCTTGACACTCGGGTTTCCGTACTTTGCAATTTCTTCCAACATTTCCTTTACATACTTGGAAGGTATATTGTCGCCGTCTATCAAAACGGCAAGGTTTAAATCTTTGTCCATAAAATTACTCCTCCATCTTTTTCAAGTATTCGTTCCGATATTTGGCCTTGGCAATCTTTTCCCTGTTCATTTTGGACTTCTTTGTGAATTCTTGATTGTCTCTTATCCGCTGTAACTGTCGGGTGTTCTTTACTTTGCGCTTGTACCTTTTCAGGGCTCTTTCTATATTCTCTCCTGGAACTATTTTTATTTTCAACATATATTAAGTTTTTATCTATTCCATACAGACATTTGAGGGGAAGTATCCACAATGACCACCGTGAATTTTGAAATGAAACTGATGACAATTGCAATCTTTGGTTTTGGCCTAAAAAGGCCGTCAAAACCCAAACATTGGTACTAGTAAAAAATAATTAAGAAGTGGCCTCGGGGGTAATGGAGAATATAAGTTAGGAGGGCTGTCTTTTTTATTTAAGGACTGGCATTATCTTCGTCCAAAGTCTGTAACGTGCAGTAAAGGAACACATTTTAATCGGAAATAAATCCTTAAATGTCATTTATTTAACTTAACCGGACCTCGAAAGTGTGTCAATGGTCTTTTTCTTCTCCTTTTTGCTTTGATAGTAAACCGATTTAGCTGCTAACTGGATTATCGACCAATAAACAAAACCCTGGGCGCCATTATGAAGTTGAGATTTTGTGGTAGAAGCTCTAGGTTATTGTTTCTCCAAAAAACTATGTTTTTTCCAGCATGAACTTCGATTCCGTTTTGTTCCAAAACAAAAGCCCATCCAAATTGGATGGGCTTTTTGTAGTTGCCACTTTGTGGTACCTCCAGTACTGGAACACCTCTGAAACACCCTATATTCATTGACTTTATCATATTTTGTTGGTACCCGTGGGTGCTAATTTAAGTACCTAAAGGGTACAATCAAAATATTCGGGGTACGGGTTTATTTTTTTGGTATGGTACCGAAATTTTGGTGTGGTACTAAAACCCGTTCAAGTCAATTCTCAAAATATGGTATCCCAAAATACCCATAAGAAAAATAAGTATATGACGGAGAGTAGTATAGGTATGACAATCAACCACCAAACCATAATACTGGTGTTTCTTCGGGTTTTTTCAAGTATCTCATTGGAACCCTTTATTTCCTTTAAGATTTCAATTTGGATTTCCCTATCATCCATTTTACTCAAAGTTTCCTCAAAAACTTTCCGTTCCTTTATACTTTTTGGAAACGCCGGACATAGTATACCACCCTCGCCGGGTTAAAGTGACCATAGCTGGCCGGACGAAAGTGACCCACCCCCGCCGGGCCAAAGTGACCCACCTTTAGATTAGATCTATCTGTAAA